>Ga0182736_1000018_pt1 | contig 440387 bp, 361 predicted proteins | sample eDN5th30CKraftBY_FD_128882 | JGI IMG/M metagenome (GOLD analysis project Ga0182736, IMG submission 128882) | Enriched backyard soil microbial communities from Emeryville, California, USA - eDNA 5th pass 30_C Kraft BY (version 2) (version 2) | ecosystem: Environmental > Terrestrial > Soil >...
CAGGGCAAGCCGAATAACGGCGGTCCGAAGATCTTCTCGGTGTCCGGCCACGTCGCCAGGCCCGGCAACTTCGAGATCCGCCTCGGCACGCCGTTCGCGGACCTGCTCGAGATGGCCGGCGGCGTACGCGGCGGCCGCAAGCTCAAGGCCGTGATCCCGGGCGGATCGTCGATGCCGGTGCTGCCGGCCGAGACGATGATGGGCCTGACGATGGACTACGACGCGATCCAGAAGGCCGGTTCGGGCCTCGGCTCCGGCGCGGTCATCGTGATGGACGAGACCACCTGCATGGTGCGCGCCTGCCAGCGCATCGCGCGGTTCTATTTCAAGGAGAGCTGCGGCCAGTGCACGCCGTGCCGCGAAGGCACCGGCTGGATGTACCGGCTGCTGACGCGCATCGTCGAGGGCAAGGCCCAGCTCGGCGACCTGGACATGCTCAAGGCGGCCGCCGGCCAGATCGAAGGCCACACGATCTGCGCGTTCGGCGAGGCGGCGGCCTGGCCGGTGCAGGGCTTCCTGCGCCATTACTGGCACGAGTTCGAGTACTACATCGCGAACGGCCGCTCGCTGGTCGACGCTCAGCTGGGGGTGGCCGCATGAGCGCACAGCCTGCCGATCCGAACCTGCCGCCGGACCACGTCTCGATCGAGATCGACGGCCGCTCGATGGCCGTGCCGAAGGGCTCGATGATCATCGCCGCCGCCGATCGCGCCGGCATCGCGATCCCGCGCTTCTGCTACCACGAGAAGCTGCCGATCGCGGCCAACTGCCGCATGTGCATGGTCGAGGTCGAGATGGGCGGCCGGCCGATGCCCAAGCCGCAGCCGGCCTGCGCGACCCCGGTCGCCGACGGCATGAAGGTGTTCACGCAGTCGCAGCGCGCGCTCTCGGCACAGCGCAACGTCATGGAGTTCCTGCTGATCAACCATCCGCTGGACTGCCCGATCTGCGATCAGGGCGGCGAGTGCGAGCTGCAGGACCTGTCGATGGGCTATGGCCGCTCGGTCAGCCGCTTCGCCGAGCGCAAGCGCGTGATCCCCGACGAGAACCTCGGTCCGCTCGTGCAGACCGAGATGACGCGCTGCATCCAGTGCACGCGCTGCGTGCGCGTGATGTCCGAGGTCGCCGGCACCTACGAGCTCGGCGGCATGGAACGCGGCGAGCGCCTGCAGATCGGCACCTACGTCGGCAAGCCGCTGATGAGCGAGCTGTCGGGCAACGTCATCGACGTCTGCCCGGTCGGCGCGCTGACCAACAAGCCGTTCCGCTTCCAGGCGCGCGCCTGGGAGCTGATCGCGCGCGAGTCGATCGCCTACCACGACGCGCTCGGCTCCAACCTCTGGCTGCACACGCGCCGCGGCGAAGTGCTGCGCACGGTGCCGCGCGACGAGGAATCGATCAACGAATGCTGGCTGTCGGACCGCGACCGCTACAGCCATCAGGGCCTGTACGCGGCCGACCGCGCGACGAAGCCGCAGGTCAAGCGCAACGGCGCCTGGACCGAGGTGGAGTGGGACGATGCGATCGCGGTCGCCGCCGATGCGCTCAAGCGTCACGCCGGCACCTCGCTCGGCGCGCTCGTGCATCCGGCCACGTCGAACGAGGAAGGCCATCTGCTCGGCCGCCTCGTGCGCGGCCTCGGCAGCCGCTCGATCGACCATCGCCTGCGCCAGCTCGACCTGTCCGACGGCGCCGCGGCGGTGCCGTTCGCGCGCCCGTACGCCGAGATCGAGCAGGCTGGCGTCGTCGTCCTGATCGGCTGCAATCCGCGCAGCGAACTGCCGCTGCTCAATGCGCGCCTGCGCAAGGCGGTGCGGCGCGGCGCACAGGTCCACGTGATCGGCTCGCTCGATTTCGAGCCGACCTATCCGCTGGCCGGCAAGCAGGTGCTGGCGCCGCCGGCGCTGGTCGGCGCGCTGCTCGATCTGGCCAAGGCCGCCAGCGACGGCGTCCGGCTGCCCGAGTCCGGCGCGCTCGCCGACGCGATCGCGGGCCGCGACGCCGGCGGCGCTGCGGCGGCGCTGATCGAGCGCCTCGCCGAGGCCGGCTCGGCCGCGATCGTCGTCGGCGAGATGGCGACGCTGCATCCGCAGGCCTCCGTGCTGCGCGCGGCGGCGCGCTTCGTCGCGACCGCGACCGGCGCGGCCTACGACGAGATTCCGCTCGGTGCCAACGCGATCGGCCTGGCCGCCCACGGCGTGCTGCCCGACGGCGACGGACTCGACGCGCGTGCGATGGTCGCCTCGCCGCGCAAGGCCTATCTGCTCTATGGCATCGAATCGGCCGACGACGTGGCCGATGCGGCCGCGTGGCGCGCCCTGGTCGACGCCGACAGCGTCGTCGCATTCTCGGCCTATGCCAGCGAGACGCTCAGACAGGTCGCCGACGTGATCCTGCCGATCGGCCTGCTGCCGGAGATCGATGCGACCCTGGTCAACCTCGACGGCCGCGCGCAGACCGCCGTGCCGGGCGCGAGGCTGCCGGGGCAGGCGCGTCCGGGCTGGCGCGTGCTGCGTGCGCTCGGCGCCGCGCTGGCGGTGCCGGGCTTCGACTTCATCGAGATCGACGAGCTGCGCGCGCAGATGGCGCCGGTCGCGCCGCGCGCGGTCGACGGCCGCATCGCAGCCGTGCCGGCGCCGGCCGAGGGGCTGGTCCGGATCGCGACGACCGCGATCTATCGCGGCGACGCCGTGCTGCGCCGCAGCCCGGCGCTCAATGCACATCCGCTGACGCGCGGCGCGCGCGTCGCGCTGCATCCGCAGGACGCGCTCGCGCTCGGCATCGGGCAGGGCGGATCGGCGCGGATCGGCTCGGTCGTGCTGCCGGTCGAGCTGACGCCCCAGGTGCCTCGCGGCGGCGCCTGGATCGAGGCGGGCTATGCCGAAACCGCGGGACTGCCGTCGCACGGCGCCGCCCTGTCGATTGCGAGGGCCTGAGGCGTGACCGACCTGCTGCGTGAGTTCTTCCTCGCCTTCGGCGATGCCGGCCTGGTGGTCTGGACCGTGCTCAAGATCCTGGCGATCGCGGTGCCGCTGATCGTCACGGTCGCGATGTTCGTGTACTGGGAACGCAAGGTCATCGGCTGGATGCATGCCCGCATGGGGCCGAACCAGATCGGTCCGCTCGGCCTGCTGCAGGCGTTTGCCGACGTCTTCAAGCTGCTGTTCAAGGAAGTGGTGCGGCCGACCAAGGCCAACAAGACGCTGTTCTACCTGGCGCCGCTGATCGCGCTGGTGCCCTCGTTCGCGGCCTGGGCGGTGATCCCGTTCGACGACGGCCTCGTGCTCGCCGACGTCAACGCGGGCCTGCTGTTCCTGCTCGCGATGACCTCGATGGGCGTCTACGGCATCATCATCGCCGGCTGGGCGTCCAACTCGCGCTACGCGATGCTCGGCGCGATGCGTGCCGCCGCGCAGACGGTCTCCTACGAGATCGCGATGGGCTTCTCGCTGGTCAGCGTGCTGATCCTGTCCGGCAGCCTCAACCTGTCCTCGATCGTCGCCGCGCAGTCCGGTCCGCACGGCATCGCCGAGTGGTTCATGTGGCCGCTGCTGCCGATGTTCGTGATCTATTTCGTGTCCGGCGTGGCCGAGACCAACCGCGCGCCGTTCGACGTCGCCGAAGGCGAGTCGGAGATCGTGGCGGGCTTCCACGTGGAGTATTCCGGATCGGCGTTCGCGATCTTCTTCCTCGCCGAATACGCCAACATGATCCTGATCTCGTTCCTGGCGCCGGTGCTGTTCCTCGGCGGCTGGCTGTCGCCGTTCCCGGCGTCGTGGGGATGGATCGGCGCACCGAGCTGGGCGTGGCTGTTCGCCAAGGCGTTCTTCTTCGCGTTCTGCTACCTGTGGTTCCGCGCCTCGTTCCCGCGCTACCGCTACGACCAGATCATGCGCCTGGGCTGGAAGGTCTTCATTCCGATCACGCTGTTCTGGGTCATGGTGGCGGGCTGCATGAAGTACTTCGGTTGGGTCACGATCGGCGCATGAGCCAGCTTGAGGACACGCGAGCCATGAACAGAATCATCGGATACCTCAAGAGCCTGCTGCTGCTGGAGCTGCTGGCCGGCCTGTGGCTGACGCTGCGCTACATGTTCAAGCCCAAGTACACGATGCGCTATCCGGAAGAGCACATCCCCAAGTCGAACCGCTTCCGCGGTCTGCACGCGCTGCGCCGCTATCCGAACGGCGAGGAGCGCTGCATCGCCTGCAAGCTGTGCGAGGCGGTCTGTCCGGCGCTGGCGATCACGATCGACTCGACCGTGCGCGAGGACGGCACGCGCCGCACGACGCGCTACGACATCGACCTGTTCAAGTGCATCTTCTGCGGATTCTGCGAGGAGAGCTGCCCGGTCGACTCGATCGTCGAGACGCACGTGCACGAGTACCACTTCGAGAAGCGCGGCGAGAACGTCGTGACCAAGCCGCAGCTGCTGGCGATCGGCGACCGCTTCGAGGCCGAGATCGCCGCCGCCCGCGCTCAGGACGCGGCGTACCGGTGAGCGACGGGGAGAGCATCCGACCATGACGTTCCAATCGCTGTGCTTCTACGGCTTCTCCGCGGTCACCGTGCTCGCGGCGCTCGCGGTCATCAGCGTGCGCCAGCCGGTGCACGCCGCGCTGTGCCTGGTGCTGACGTTCTTCTCGGCCGCCTGCCTGTGGCTGCTGGCCGATGCCGAGTTCCTGGCGATCGCGCTGGTACTGGTCTACGTCGGCGCGGTCATGGTGCTGTTCCTGTTCGTCGTGATGATGCTCGACGTCGACATCGCGCCGCTGCGCGAGGGCACGATGCGGCTGCTGCCGGTCGGCATCGCGGTGGCGGTGATCATGCTGGTGGAGATCGTCGCGCTGGCCGGCATGCGCGCGCTCAAGATCGCGGCCGGCCCCGATCCGGCCGTCGCGGCCGGCGGCTCCAACGTCGAGTGGATCGCGCGCGTGCTGTTCAGCGAATACCTGCTGCCGTTCGAGGTCGCCGCGCTGATCCTCACCGTCGGCCTGATCGCGGCGATTCCGCTGACGCTGCGCAAGCGCGCGGGCCTCAAGACCCAGAACCCGTCCCGGCAGGTGCGCGTGCGTCGCGAGGACCGCGTGCGCCTGGTCAAGATGGCGGCCGAAACCAAGGGGGAGGGTTCGCCGTGATCACGCTGGACCATTATCTGATCGTCGGTGCGATCCTGTTCTGCATCGCGGTGGCGGGCATCTTCGTCAACCGCAAGAACGTCATCGTGCTGCTGATGTGCATCGAGCTGATGCTGCTGGCGGTCAACACCAATTTCATCGCGTTCTCGCGCTATCTCGGCGATCCGGCCGGCCAGGTGTTCGTGTTCTTCATCCTGACCGTGGCCGCCGCCGAGGCGGCGATCGGCCTGGCGATCCTGGTCGTGCTGTTCCGCAATCGCGCGACGATCAACGTCACCGACATCGACAGCTTGAAGGGTTGACCCGATGGCACTTTCCAAAGGCATCCTTCTCGCGATCGTGCTCGCCCCGCTGTTCGGGGCGGTGCTGGCCGGCCTGTTCGGCCGGCAGATCGGCCGCACCGGCGCCCACGTGGTCACGATCGCCGGCGTCGCGATCAGCTGCGCGCTGAGCGTCTACGTGCTGTATCTGCTGGTCTGGGGCGGCGCGATCACGTTCAACCAGAATCTCTACACCTGGTTCCAGGTCGGCGAGATCAGCGCGCACGTCGGCTTCCTGGTCGACCGCCTGACCGCGATGATGATGGTCGTGGTGACGTTCGTCTCGCTGCTCGTGCACGTCTACACGATCGGCTACATGCACGAGGATCCCGGCTACCAGCGGTTCTTCTCGTACATCTCGCTGTTCACGTTCTCGATGCTCATGCTGGTCATGAGCAACAACTTCCTGCAGCTGTTCTTCGGCTGGGAGGCCGTCGGCCTGGTCTCATACCTGCTGATCGGCTTCTGGTTCAAGCGCCCGACGGCGATCTTCGCCAACATGAAGGCGTTCCTCGTCAACCGCGTCGGCGACTTCGGCTTCCTGCTCGGCATCGGCGGCGTGCTGTTCTGGTTCGGGTCGCTGGACTACTCGACGGTCTTCATGATCGCGACCAATCCGACCAACGACATCGGCCTGCGCACGGTCGAGCTGATCGCCGGTCATCCGTGGCACGTCGCGACGATCGTGTGCATCTGCCTGTTCATCGGCGCGATGGGCAAGTCGGCCCAGGTGCCGCTGCACGTGTGGCTGCCCGACTCGATGGAAGGCCCGACGCCGATCTCGGCGCTGATCCACGCGGCCACGATGGTGACCGCCGGCATCTTCATGGTCGCGCGCATGTCGCCGCTGTACGAGCTGTCGGAGGCCGCGCTGTCGTTCGTGTTGGTGATCGGCGCGACGACCGCGCTGTTCACCGGCCTGATCGGCATCGTGCAGAACGACATCAAGCGCGTCGTCGCGTATTCGACGCTGTCCCAGCTCGGCTACATGACGGTCGCGCTCGGCGTCTCGGCGTACTCGGCCGCGGTGTTCCACCTGATGACGCACGCGTTCTTCAAGGCGCTGCTGTTCCTCGGCGCCGGCTCGGTGATCATCGCGATGCACCATGAGCAGGACATGCGCCACATGGGCGGCCTGCGCAGGTACATGCCGGTGACCTGGATCACCATGTGGATCGGCTCGCTGGCCCTGGCCGGTGCGCCGTTCTTCTCGGGCTTCTTCTCGAAGGACGCGATCATCGAGGCCGTTCACGAGTCGCACCGCTTCGGCTCGGGCTACGCGTACTTCTGCGTGATGGCCGGCGTGTTCGTGACCGCGCTGTACAGCTTCCGCCTGCTGTACCTGACGTTCCACGGCAAGGAGCGCTTCGTGGTCGATCACGGCCATGGTGACGGTCATGGTCATGACCACGACGCACACGACGACCACGGCCACCACGCGCCCGGCCATCTGGCGCATGCGCCGCACGAGTCGCCGTGGGTCGTCACGCTGCCGCTGGTGCTGCTGGCGATCCCGTCGATCGTGATCGGCGGCCTGACGATCGGCTCGATGCTGTTCGGCGACTTCTTCGGCCGCGCGATCCACGTCAGCGCCGCCAACGACGTGATCGGCGAGCTCAAGCACGGCTACCACGGCGCGCTCGGCTTCGTGCTGCACGGCCTGGCGATGCCGCCGTTCTGGCTCGCAGCGGCCGGCTTCGCGGTGGCCACCTACGTGTGGCTGTTCAACCCGCGGATCGCCGATCGCGCCGCGACGGCGCTGCGCCCGATCTACAACGTGCTCTCGAACAAGTACTGGATCGACGAGCTCTACCAGGCGGTCTTCGCGCGCGGCGGTCTCGTGCTCGGGCGCGGCCTGTGGAAGGTCGGCGACGCGGCCGTGATCGACGGTGCCGTCGTCAACGGGTCGGCCGGACTCGTCGCGCGCATCGCGGCCACCGTGCGCTGGCTGCAATCGGGCTATCTCTACCACTACGCGTTCGCGATGATCATCGGTCTGGTCCTGCTGCTCGGCTGGCTCGGATGGTTCCTCGCGCGGACGAACGGCTGAAGGACGGACGACGATCATCATGGCTCATCACTGGCCCCTGCTCAGTCTCCTGATCTGGCTGCCGATCGCCGGCGCGGTCGCGGTGCTCGCGCTCGGCCGACGCGCCGATGCCGCGCGCTGGCTGACCCTGCTCGTCGCCCTGGCGACGTTCGCACTCAGCATCCCGCTCTACACCGGCTACGACGCCAGCGCGGTCGGACCGGCGACGATGCAGTTCGTCGAGTCGCATCTGTGGATCGACGCGCTGAAGGTCCACTACGCGCTCGGCGTCGACGGCATCGCGGTCGCGCTGATCGTGCTGACCACGTTCACCTCGGTGCTGGTCGTGATCGGCTCGTGGGGCTCGATCGAGGAGCGCGTCTCCCAGTACATGGCCGCGATGCTCGCGCTCGAGGGCCTGCTGATCGGCGTCTTCGCGGCGACCGACGCGCTGCTGTTCTACGTGTTCTTCGAAGGCATGCTGATTCCGATGTTCATCATCATCGGCATGTGGGGCGGCCCGCGCCGCGTCTACGCGACGCTGAAGTTCTTCATCTACACGTTCTTCGGCTCGATCTTCATGCTGGTCGCGCTGATCTACCTGCACATGAAGACCGGGGAGTTCTCGCTGGCCGCGTTCGCGAACGCGGGGCTCGGCGCGCGCGAGCAGTTCTGGATCTTCTTCGCGTTCCTGATCGCGTTCGCGATCAAGGTGCCGATGTGGCCGGTCCACACCTGGCTGCCGGACGCGCACGTCGAGGCGCCGACCGGCGGTTCGGTCGTGCTGGCCGCGATCATGCTGAAGGTCGGCGGATACGGCTTCATCCGCTTCTCGCTGCCGATCGTGCCGGACGCCTCGCAGGAGTACGCCTGGGTCGTCATCGCGATGAGCCTGATCGCGGTCGTCTACATCGGCTACGTCGCCCTGGTCCAGGACGACATGAAGAAGCTGATCGCGTACTCCTCGATCGCCCACATGGCCTTCGTCACGCTCGGCATCTTCATCGCGATGGCGCTGGTCCGCGTGCACGGCAATCCGGACGCGGCGCGCCTGGGCATGCAGGGCGCGATGGTGCAGATGATCTCGCACGGCTTCGTGTCCGGCGCGATGTTCTCGTGCATCGGCGTGCTCTACGACCGCCTGCACTCGCGCATGATCCGCGACTACGGCGGCGTCGCCAACGTGATGCCGTGGTACGCGACGTTCTTCGTGCTGTTCGCGATGGCCAACTGCGGCCTGCCCGGCACCAGTGGCTTCGTCGGCGAGTTCATGGTGATCCTCGCCGCGTTCCAGGACAACGTCTGGATCGCGCTGGTCGCCGCGTTCACGCTGATCATCGGCGCGGCCTACACGCTGTGGCTGGTCAAGCGCGTGATCTTCGGCGAGATCGGCAACGACAAGGTCGCCAAGCTCAAGGATCTGAACGGTCGTGAGTGGATCGTGCTCGGCACGTTCGCCGTGGCGGTGCTGCTGATCGGTCTGTGGCCCAAGCTGCTGACCGACCTCATGGAAACTTCGGTGCAACAGCTCGTCAGCACGCTGATGATGTCCAAGGCATGAACATGAACGCGTTCGACCCCAACGATCTGCTGGTGATCCTGCCGGAGCTGTTCCTGCTGGCGGCGACGTTCGGCCTGCTGCTGATCGATCTGTTCCTGAAGCCGGGCCAGCGTGCGATCACACACTGGCTGGCGCTGCTGATCCTCGCCGTCACGGCCGCGCTGGTCTGGCGCGACGCCCCGGCGGCCGGGCAGGGCTGGTCGGCGTTCGGCGGCATGTTCCAGCGCGACGCGGTCGCGACCGTGCTGAAGCTGTTCGTGCTGCTGCTGAGCGGCCTGACCTTCATCTACGGCCGCGAGTATCTGCGCGAGCGCGGTCTGCTGGTCGGCGAGTTCTACCTGCTGATCCTGTTCGCGTCGCTCGGCATGCTGCTGCTGGTCTCGGCCGGCAGCCTGATCATGGTCTATCTGGGCCTGGAGCTGCTGACGCTGTCCTCCTACGCGCTGGTCGCGCTGAACCGCGACTCGCGGGACTCGTCCGAGGCCGCTATCAAGTACTTCGTGCTCGGCGCGCTGGCCTCGGGCCTGCTGCTGTACGGCATGTCGATGATCTACGGCGCGACCGGCACGCTGGACCTCTCGCGCATCCACGCCTCGATCGGCAACGTGCCGCATCCGAACCTGCTCGCGGTCGGCCTGGTGTTCCTGGTCGTCGGCATCGCGTTCAAGTTCGGCGCGGCGCCGTTCCACATGTGGCTGCCCGACGTCTACCAGGGCGCGCCGACCGCGGTCACGCTGTTCATCGGTTCGGCGCCGAAGCTCGCGGCCTTCGGCATGGCCTGGCGCCTGCTCGAAGGCGGTCTGGGCGGCCTCTCGCCGCACTGGACGCAGATGCTGGCGTTCTTGATCGTGCTCTCGCTCGCGATCGGCAACGTGTTCGCGATCGCGCAGACCAATCTGAAGCGCCTGCTCGCGTACTCGACGATCTCGCACGTCGGCTTCCTGCTGCTCGGCTTCATCGCCGCGACGCCGGAAGGCTACGCCGCCGCCTTGTTCTACGCGGTCAGCTACGCGATCACCGCGGCGGTGGCGTTCGGCATGATCCTGCTGCTGGCGCGCGCCGGCTTCGAGGCCGGCGACATCGACGACTTCAAGGGACTCAACCGGCGCAACCCCTGGTATGCCGGCGTCATGGCGATCGTGATGTTCTCGCTGGCCGGCGTGCCGCCGCTGTTCGGCTTCTTCGCCAAGCTCATGGTGCTCAAGGCCGCCGTCGACGCCGGACAGATCTGGCTGGTCATCGTCGCGATCGCGTTCGCGATCATCGGCCTCTACTACTACCTGCGCGTCGTCAAGGTCATGTACTTCGACGAGCCGGCCGACTCGGTGCCGCTGCTGCTGCCGCGCGACCTGCCGATGCGCTGGGCGCTGTCGGTCAACGGTCTCGCGCTGCTCGCGCTCGGCGTCGCCTGGGGCCCGCTGTTCGACTGGTGCCGCCGCTCTTTCGGCGTCTGACCGCGGCACTCTCGAGCCACACTGCAGGCACGTCGCCGGTTCACGGCGTCGGGCAGTTCGTCGGCCGATCGCTCGGATCCTGACCTTCCGCGAACAGGCGGTCGCCGATCAGGCGCAGCACGAACAGACAGGACCGGGTTCCGTCATGGGTCAGGCCGGCCATGACGACGCGTCCTGCAGCATCCGTCTCGCTCGCCATCACGACGTCCCGATCGCCATATCCGAGCAGCGGCAGGGTCGGCGGATAGCCGTCCGGTGCATTCGGCAGCGTGGGGTCGCTGGTTCCGTCCGCATGCAGCCGGCTGATCGTCACGCCGGTCCTGATCCAATCGATATGGCCGATCGCCAGAATGCCGCCGCTGGCCAGCGGCTCAGCGTAGACGTACGGCCGCTCGGACCCACCGAGCGCAATCCGGGCGATGCCGGGTACCGATCCATGTTGCTGGTCGGCGTTGAAGCTGTGATCCAGGCCGCCCGTGTTCGTGTAGCGCGCGATGTCCAGCGTGCCCGCTTGAATCGCCTGCCAGTCCTGCACCGCGAATCCGACGATCGGACGACCTTCGCCGTCGAACGCGAGCGATCCGGGCACGACTGCCTCGTGCAGTGTCGAAGCGACGTCCGATAGAATCAGACCGCCCCCGTAACTCGCGTCGAGCTGTCCGTTCGGAAGCAGACGCATCGATGCCAGACGCGCCGGGAGAGTCGCCGATACGACGGGGCCCGCGCCCCACAGGCGGCCCGCTGTATCGAGGCGAATACGTTCCAGCGCCACGCCTTCGGGCAGCCAGGCGATGCCGTTCGTACCGTACCCCGAGTCCAGCGTGCCGTCGGTCCGGAACCGCGCGATGCCGCTGGTGCCGGTACCGCTGTGATTGGACAGATGGACGCGATCGTCGCCATCGACGGCGAGGACGCCGCGATGGCCGAATGTGAGGCCGTGGGTCGCTTCGACGAGATCGAAGCGGTGATAGCCGGTTTCTGCCCAGTCCGTGTCCAGCTGGCCATTCGCGGTCAGCCGACCGATCAGAGACGTGGTGCGGGTCAGAAACGAAACATCATCTTCGAGCAGACCGGCGACGAATGCTATCCGGTCATCGTCGAACAGGGCGATGTCTCCCATCGTGGCGCCCGGATAGGTCTTCATGTCGAGCGGTAGCGAGAAGAGCCCATCGGTTCCGAACGTGAGCTCGACATGACCATCTTCATCGAGCTTCAGGACATACGGTTCGACCACGAAGTCGCCGTTGTGGGTGCCACCGACGAAGATCGCGCCATCCGCCGCGATACGAACGGCCCGGATCGACGACCGCGACAAACTGGACGGCGCGCGCAACAAAGCGATGCCTTCTTGCCCGAAACCGCGATCGAGCAGAACGGTGGGTTCGACGGCGCCTGCGCTGCCGGCAGCGACCGATAGCGCCAGAAAGGACGATGACACTCGCTTCAAAAGGATGACTCCCCTGACATTGAATCGAAGGCGAATCCCGATCAGAACGCGGGCGAGCACGATCGACTGTCAGCCTATTCCCGTGTTGTCTGCCGACGCTAGCGGGCCGGCGCCCCTGATGCAACCGACGCCGGCGCCTGAGACCGCATGTCGATCAGGGCGATGACGGACAGGCGATCGGGCGCGCGCTCGGATCCTGACCTTCCGCGAACAGGCGGTCGCCGATCAGGCGCAGCACGAAATGGCAGGTGCCGGCGGGGCCTGCGCTCTGGCCGGCCACGATCAGGCCGCCGCGGCCGTCGGCGTCGACACCGGCGATCCGGTCGGCGTTGCCGTTGGTGCCGAGCACCGGCATCAGGTGAGCCGGACCCTGAGTGCCGGCCGGAAACGAGGGATCGGTCGAGGCGTCTTCGCGCAGACGCACGAAGGCCAGGCCGGCCGGCCCGGAGAACGTGTCGGCGGTGCCGAGGACGACGATACGACGGTCGGCCGTCGGCATCGCGAACGTGCCGGACAGCAAGGCCGCGTCGTTGACGAGGCGGGCGAGCCCGGGGCGGCCGGGCTGCTGCGCGGCTGCGTTGAAGCGCGCGTCGACGGTTCCGGCCGGCGTGAAGCGCGCGACGTCGAGCGAGAACGACAGGCTGACCGTCGAGACGAACTCGTGACCGACGAGCGGGCGACCGGCGCGATCGAGTTCGAGCGAGCCGACGCCGAGCACGTCCGACGCGGACGCGGCGCCGTCGAGCGTCACCAGCCCACCGCCGAAGCCTGCATCGAGCGCGCCGTCGAGCAGCAGCCGCGCCAGCGCGAGGCGCGGCGCATCGCCGGCGGCTCGCGTGGTACCGGCGAGCAGCAGCCGTCCGGTCGCATCCAGCCGCAGCCGTCGCGAGGTCGTCGGCGCCGGAAGCCATGCGATGCCGTGCATGCCGTAGCTCGTGTCGAGCACTCCGTCGGGGCGGAAACGCGCGACGGCCGCGGCCGGCTGTCCGGTCGGGGCGGTCAGCAGCAGGCGTCGCTGCATGTCCGCGATCAGCGCACCGGGATACGGCGTGCCCGCCGGTTGCGTCGAGGGCGGGCCGTAGTCGAAGCGTACATAGCCGGTACCGGACGCGAAGCCGGGATCGAGGTAGCCGTCGGCGCCGATCATGCCGAGCAGGCTCGTGCTCGTGAGCTGTTCGCCGGGACCGAGCACGCCGCTCGCGAATGCGATGCGGCCGTCGGACAGCACGATGATGTCGCCGAGTTCGGCGCCCCACGGGAAGCTCGTCGAATCGAGCGGCAACGCGAAACGGCCGCCGATCCCGAAAGTCGCATCCGGCACGCCCTGTGGCGTCAGCTTGTCGACGTAGGGCAGCGGCACGCCATCGCGGATCTGGGTGCCGGCCATGAAGATCGAACCGTCGGCAGCGACTCGCACCGCACGCAGACTCGCCTGACGGAGCGGCGCATCGATGCGCGGCAGCACACGGACGCCATCCTGCGCGAAACCGCGATCGAGCAGCGGCAGCGCCGCCGCCGCGACGGACGGGGCGAGCGCGATCGCCCAGGCCAGTGCCGAGATCCGGATTGTCATGACTGCGCACTCCTTCGCGTGCGTAAGGGACTGCTCCGACGCAGATTTCGTAGTTTGAGCCTTTTTTTCCGGCTCGGCCACCGCATCCTGAGCGCCCGGTTTGCGTTCGTTTCGCTCGGCGGGCTTGTTTCGTGTCGGCGGTGTGCCTACAATAGCGGGCTCTGATGCGGGGTGGAGCAGTCTGGCAGCTCGTCGGGCTCATAACCCGAAGGTCGCAGGTTCAAATCCTGCCCCCGCTACCACGATGAATCTGCGCGCGCTCCGGCGTAGATGACGATGCGGCGATCTCGGCAACGGGGTCGCCGTTTTCGTTTCCGGCGATCGCATCCGGCCGCGGGCTCGGAAAAAAGCGGGCCGATCTTCGCGTGGTCCGGAACGCCGCGTCGCTTTCCGTCGGCACCTGCGGCGCCGGGCGCCGGGCGCTTCGCCGTTTCGGTTCGTTTGCCGTCGCGTCGCCGGCCGGGTCACAGAGCTCCAGGGTCCCATCCACGATGCGGCGCCGATCGCTTCTTCGTTCCGCCGCTTCCGGCGCGGACGCTGCTCGGTACGGCGATGCCCGCGGCGGCCGCAGCCGCAGGGCTGCGATGCGTCACGCGTGACTCGACCAAGCCGTGACCGTGCGCCGTCCACCCCGTGTTCGCGGGATTCATCGCGCCGGTCCGCTCGCCGATGCTGCACGCGTGGGCAGCAGGCCTTCGCGAGGAGAATCGACATGTACAAGTCAGCCGTGATCGCCGTTCTGTGGCTCGCCTGTGGCTCGCCGGCCGCGTCCGCGCAGGACACGCCCGCGCAGGAGGTGATCTTCAGTCAGCCGGACAAGCAGCTGCAGGCCAACGGCCGGCTCAAGATCCCGCAGAAGACCGTGTACCTGCCGGTGGCGCAGGTGAAGTGGATGATCCACGGCAAGTTCACGGCGCGCGGCGGTGCGTTCCGCTCCGCCAGTTCTTCCAAGGAGGTCACCAGCGACGTGGACGAGGCGCGCGTGCGCAGGATCGCTCAGGCCCTGTACGACGATCTGGCGGTGCAGTGCGCCGCCGCCGGCTGGACGGTGAAGACCCGCAGCGAGATGGGCGCCGACGTGCCCGCGTACAAGCCGGCCGCCGCGAACGAAGAGACCGGCTACCCGATCGACCAGGTCACCAGCGGCAAGCTGAAGATCAGCTACGGCGTGTTCGCGCCGGACGGCATGCCGACGCTGATGGTCTCGGGCATGACCAGCCCGGCCGGCATGGCCGGCCTGCAGGGGTTCGGCGCGATGGCCGGCATGGCCGCGATGACCGGTATCACGCAGGAGTCCTACCGGTTCGCGCGCGCCAACCCCGGCGTGACGATGATCGTCGACTACGGTTTCGCGACCGCCGCGCTCGGCGAGACCGACAGCCGCATGCTCGGTACCGAAGCCTCGGCGACCCTGGTCATGACCGGTGGCTTCCTGGCCTACACGGCCAACTCGCAGACGGTGGTCAAGATCGAGGACGGTATCGCCGTCGCGCAGGGCATCGGTACGCTGCAGCAGATATCGCGCACCGGCACCGGGACCCAGGTCATGCGCTATCTGGCCGGCATGTCGAGCGTCGACAAGGCCGGCTACATGCTCGCGCCGGACTGGGACAGGGTCGAAACCGAGGCGATCCGCGCCGGCAAGGCGTTCAACGCCCAGATCGTCGCGAAGCTGGAACACTGAGGCATGGCGCCGAAGCGCCGATCGAGGCGCGCGAATGGCGCGCCGATGCAGAATAAAGGATTGAACTCAACAGGTTGAATGGGTTCGATCGACGGATGCCGGGTCGGGCAACTCGAGCCGGAGTGACCGCGCGAACCGCGTTCCTCGCCCGTGCCGGTGCGCCGGTGGGCGCCGGAGCGGTCCCGCCGGACCCGGCGAGCGAAAGGGTTGGACGATGCGCGCCGATGCGGCTATCATGCGCGGCCTGCCATATGGCGATTCGACGGGTTCCGTCAGCGGTCGGACGGAGCAGCCCCCGCCATCAGGTCTTCAGCGAAGGGCCACCACGGTGGCCTTTTTGCTGGGCGCAGGACGCGCACGTTGCCGATGTAGCGGATGCAAGACAACGGCGGACTTGTGGAACGGGGCCTCGGCCCCGTTTTTGTTTCCGACTTCGCGGGTCGCCGGCCCGCGCCGCCTCGGCAGACTTTTTTGAAGTACGCCCAGGGCGATGCGACGACGTGAAAGAAGAGGAACTGACCCAATTATTGACGCCGATCGTGGCCGATCTCGGTCTGGAATGCTGGGGCGTGGAGTATCGCCCGAGCGCCGGCAGCAGCCTGTTGCGCGTCTACATCGACGTCGCCGACCGGCCGGTCACCGTGGACGACTGCGAAGCGGCCAGCCGCGAGATCTCCGCGGCGCTGGACGTGGACGATCCGATCAGCGGGCGCTACACGCTGGAGGTCTCCTCGCCGGGCATCGATCGCCCGCTGTTCACGCCGGAGCAGTTCGCACGTTTCGTCGGCGAGCAGGTCAAGGCGACGGTGGGCCTGCCGGTCAACGGCCGCAAGCGTTTCCAGGGCCGTCTGGCCGCGGTCGAAGGCACCGCGCTGACGCTGGTGCTCGAGGACGGCAGCTCGATCGTGCTCGACCACGGCAACGTCCAGGCGGCTCGACTGGTACCCGACTACGTCGCGCTCGGCCTGGCGCCGGCGAAGAAGCCGAGCGGCGGCGCGGCGGGCAAGGCAAAGAAGAAAGCGTGATGTTTATTTCCGGTCCGGCGACCTTTCGGCGCCCGGTGGAGTAGGAAGCGATGAGCAAAGAACTGTTGCTGGTGGTGGACGCGGTCGCCAACGAGAAGGGCGTGCCGATGGATGTCATTTTCGAGGCGATGGAAGCCGCGCTGGCCTCCGCCGCCAAGAAGCGCTATCCCGATCAGGACGTCGCGGTCCGTGTCGCGATCGACAAGGAAACCGGCGACTACGAGACCTTCCGTCGCTGGGAGGTGGTCGCCGACGACGTCGTCATGGAGTCGCCCGACCGGCAGATTCGTCTGATGGACGCCGAGGACGAGCGTCCCGGTTCGGAGGTCGGCGACTTCATCGAGGAGCAGATCGAGAATCCGGACTTCGGTCGCATCGCCGCCCAGGCGGCCAAGCAGGTGATCGTGCAGCGTGTCCGCGAGGCCGAGCGCGCGCAGATCGTCGACGCCTATCGCGACCGCATCGGCGAGCTGATCACCGGTGTCGTCAAGCGCGTCGAGCGCGGCAGCATCTATCTGGATCTGGGCGGCAACACCGAGGCCTACATCCCGCGCGACAAGTCGATCCCGCGCGAAGCGGTGCGCGCCGGCGACCGCGTGCGCGGCTATCTGTTCGACGTGCGCTCGGAGGTCCGCGGCCCGCAGCTGTTCGTCTCGCGCACCGCGCCGGAGTTCATGATCGAGCTGTTCAAGCTCGAGGTGCCCGAGGTCGGCCAGGGTCTGGTCGAGATCAAGGCCTGCGCGCGCGACGCCGGCGACCGCGCCAAGATCGCCGTGCTCGCGCACGACAGCCGCACCGATCCGATCGGCGCGTGCATCGGCATGCGCGGCTCGCGCGTGCAGGCGGTGTCCAACGAGCTCAACGGCGAGCGCATCGACATCGTGCTGTGGAACGACAACCCGGCGCAGTTCGTCATCAACGCGATGGCGCCGGCCGAGGTGCAGTCGATCATCGTCGACGAGGAGCGCCACTCCATGGACATCGCGGTCGCCGAGGACAAGCTGTCCCAGGCGATCGGCCGCGGCGGCCAGAACGTGCGCCTGGCCAGCAAGCTGTCGGGCTGGCAGCTCAACGTGATGACCGCCGACCAGGTGCGCGCCAAGTCCGAGTCGGAGCAGGAAGCGGCGCTGCAGCTGTTCATGAGCAAGCTCGAGGTCGACAACGAGATCGCGCAGATCCTCGTGCAGGAGGGCTTCTCGACGGTCGAGGAGATCGCCTACGTGCCGACCGCCGAGCTGCTGGCGATCGAGGGCTTCGACGAGGACATCGTCGAGGAACTGCGCGCGCGTGCCCGCGACGCCCTGCTGACCGACGCGCTGTCGGCCGAGGAGGAGATCGAGGAGCACAAGCCGGCCGACGAGCTGATCGCCGTCCACGGCGTCGGCGACGATCTCGGCTACGAGCTGGCGCGGCACGGCATTGTCACGCGCGAGAATCTCGCGGATCTGGCGACCGACGAGCTGATGGAGCTCGGCATCGAGGGACTCGACGAGACGCGTGCCTCGGCGATCATCATGGCGGCGCGCGAGCTGGAGATTTCATAGTCGGCGCGCCAAACGCCGGCGCAGGAGGCGCCGGCGGGCAACGAGTGGTTCGTTGCCGCATTGACGGGACGCGTCCGCCGCGCATCGAGCGCCGGACGCCGCGTCGGAATCGTGCGACGGGCCATCAGCGGTCCGGCGCATCGCAGGGCAAGTGCAGGCAGGTTCGGGAGTAAGCGCAATCATGTCGGACGTCACGATCAAACAGCTGGCCAAAGTGGTGGGTACGCCGGTCGACAAGCTGCTGGCCCAGCTCGCCGAGGCCGGCATGCCGTTCACCGATGCCGACCAGGTCATCAGCAGCACCGAGAAGGTCAAGCTGCTCGGCTTCCTGCGCCGTACCCACGGCAAGCAGGAGACGCCGGCCGAGACCGCGGCGCCGCGTCAGGTGACGCTGCGCCGGCGCACGGTCAGCGAACTGACGGTCGCCACCGGCGCGCGCGGCAGCGCGGCCAAGACGGTCAACATCGAGGTGCGCCAGAAGCGCACCTACGTCAAGCGCAGCCTGGTCGACGACCAGACGCCGGCCGACGCCGAGCGCGAGGACGCGCTGCGCAAGCTCCAGGAGTCGCAGCTCAAGCGCGAGTCCGAGGAACTGGCGCGGGCCGAAGCGGACAAGCGTCGGCAGGAAGAGGATGCCAAGCTGCGTGCGGCCGACGAGGCGCGGCGCAAGGCCGCCGAGGACGAGCTGCAGCGCAAGGCCGCCGAAGAGAGCGCACGCACCGAGGCCGACGGCCGCGGCCGTGCGGCGGCCGAGCCGCGCGAGGCCGAGCGCAGCGCCGCCGCGCCGCCGCCGCCGCGCCGTCCGGACGACCGCTCGCCGGGCGATCCGCATCGCCACAAGGGCAAGACGCACGGTTCGCACCGCATGCAGGAAGGCGGCTCCGACGACGAGGCGCCGCGCTATTTCGGCGCCGAGCTGCACCTCTCGCGCGAGGGCGCGGCCCGTCGCACCGGCGGCCGCAAGAAGCCGCGCAATACGCGCCAGCCAGACTTCGGCTCGCGCTCCGGCACGGGGCACGGCTTTTCCAAGCCGCTCGCGCCGGTCGTGCGCGACGTCGCCGTCGGCGAATCGATCACGGTTGCCGATCTGGCCGCGAAGATGGCGGTCAAGGGCGCCGAGGTGGTCAAGGCACTGTTCAAGATGGGCGTCATGACGACGATCAACCAGACCATCGATCACGACACCGCGGTCCTGGTCGCCGAGGAGCTCGGCCACAAGGTCACGCGCGCCGCCGAGAACGACGCCGAGGTGACCCTGCTCGCGCATCACGACGACCAGCAGGGCGAGCGCTCGTCGCGTCCGCCGGTCGTCACGATCATGGGCCACGTCGATCACGGCAAGACCTCGCTGCTGGACTACATCCGCCGCACCAAGGTCGCCGCCGGCGAGGCGGGCGGCATCACGCAGCACATCGGCGCCTATCACGTCGAGACCGACAAGGGCGTCATCACGTTCCTCGACACGCCCGGCCACGCCGCGTTCTCGTCGATGCGCGCCCGTGGTGCACAGCTGACCGACATCGTCGTCCTGGTGGTGGCCGCCGACGACGGCGTGATGCCGCAGACGATCGAGGCGATCCAGCACGCGCGCTCGGCCAAGGTGCCGCTGATCGTCGCGATGAACAAGATGGACAAGCCGGAGGCCAATCCGGACAACGTCAAGCAGGGCCTCGTGCAGTACGAGGTCGTGCCCGAGGACTGGGGCGGTGACGTCCAGTTCGTGCCGCTGTCGGCCAAGACCGGCGACGGCGTCGACGCGCTGCTCGACGCGATCTCGGTGCAGGCCGAGGTCATGGAGCTGAGCGCGGTCCACGACGGCCGTGCCAGCGGCGTGGTGATCGAGTCCAGCCTCGACAAGGGGCGCGGCCCGGTCGCGACCGTGCTGGTGCAGCAGGGCACGCTGAAGAAGGGCGATTTCCTCGTCTGCGGCGTCGATTACGGCCGCGTGCGCGTGCTGTTCGACGAGGCCGGCCGCCAGGTCGACCAGGCCGGTCCATCGATCCCGGTGCAGATCCTGGGCCTGTCCGGCGTGCCGGCGGCCGGCGACGATTTCGTCGTCGTCGCCGACGAGCGTCTGGCCAAGGACGTCGCGCAGCAGCGCGAGCAGAAGCGTCGCGAGTCGCGCCTGGTCAAGCAGGCCGGCAGCCGCATGGAAGACATCATGGCGCAGATGGGCCAGGGCGCCGAGCAGCAGTCGCTGAACCTAGTCGTCAAGGCCGACGTGCAGGGGTCGGCCGAGGCGCTGCGCGAGGCGCTGGTCGGCCTCAGCAACGAGCTGATCCGCATCAACGTGATCATCTCGGGCGTCGGCGGCATCACCGAGTCGGACGCCAACTCGGCGGTCGCGTCGAAGGCGACGATCATCGGCTTCAACGTCCGCGCCGACGCGTCGGCGCGCCGGATCATCGAGGCCAACGGCCTGGATCTGCGCTACTTCTCGATCATCTACGACGTGATCGACCAGGTGAAGCAGGTCGCCAGCGGCATGCTCGGCACCGAGGTGCGCGAGGAGATCATCGGCATCGCACAGGTGCGCGAGGTGTTCCGCTCGTCGAAGTTCGGCGCGATCGCCGGCTGCATGGTCGTGGAGGGCACGGTCAAGCGCAACAAGCCGATCCGCGTGCTGCGCGACAACACGGTGATCTTCCAGGGCGAGCTCGAGTCGCTGCGGCGCTTCAAGGAGAACGTCGACGAGGTGCGCAACGGCACCGAGTGCGGCATCGGCGTCAAGCAGTACAACGACGTCAAACCGGGCGACCAGATCGAGTGCTTCGAGCGCATCGAAGTCGCGCGTACGTTCTGATCGGACGAGCATGGTCATGGCCGATTTCACCCGTTCCGATCGTGTCGCCGTGCAGCTGCGCAAGGAGCTGTCGGTGCTGGTCCACGCGGCGGTGCGCGATCACGCACTGCCGTCGGCGAGCGTGTCGGACGTGGAGGTCAGTCGCGAGCTCGACGTCGCCAACGTCTACGTGACGACCCTGGTCTCCGAGCAGGGACCGGCGGCCGTGGCCGCGCTCAAGGAGATGGCCGGCGAGTTCCGGCGGATCCTGTCGCGCAGCCTGCGCATGCGCCGGGTGCCGGAGCTGCGCTTCCGCTACGACGACTCGGTCGACCGCGGCGAGCGCATCGAATCGCTGCTGCGCGGCGACGCGAAGCCCTGATCGATCCGGCAGCGTACTCGGACGGCGCGCAACGCGCCGTTAATCTTCGCGCTGGAGCTTTCCGCTAGGCTGACCCGGCCTATCAGCGCGCGACCATGGTCGCGCGCATCGAGCGGGAGGATTCATGACGATACGCAGCATATCCGCGCGGTTGGCGTTTGCTTTGGCGGCCTGCGCGATGCCGGCCGCGGCCGTGCTCGCGGCCGACGATGCGGCCGAGAACCGGCTGACGATTCCGTCCAACGTGCAGGCGACCGCGGCAGTCGGCGTCGTGCTGCGCGTCAAGGACGTGGTCCTCGCCGAGGACGTGACCTTGGTCACCGTCAGTGCTTCGTACAGCGGCGAAACCCCGTTCCTCGAACTGGCCTATACCGACAGCGGCACCTATCTGCAGGACGAGAACGGGCAGAAGTATCCGCTACGCAGCCCGCAGGACAATCCGAACCTGCGCATCGCGCGCGGCGACACGATGCAGGGCCGCCTGGTGTTCCTCGGCCGCGTCGCGCCGGAGTCGCGGCAGATCCGGCTCGTGTTCAACGAGGGGCGCGACGGCGGCGATACCGGCGGTCCCGGCCTGAGCGTCGACATACCGCTGACGCCGAAGGGCTGAGCCCGTGCCGAGGCTCCGGATCGCGCTGCTGGTCGGACTCGCCGTGAGCGCGTCGGCACAGGCGCAGCTGCAGGTGCGCCGCGTCGCCGAACGGCTCGGCGATCAGCCCTCGACCTGGACCGAGTCGGCGCAGCCGCAGTCCTCGTGGACCGCCAAGCCGATCGCGTCGAGCACGTCGAGCGATGGTCCGGATTCGGCGTTCGCGTCGGCGGCGACGCCGGCATCGCAGTTCGATCTGGCCGACGTGCCGCCTTCGAAGCTCGCCGCGACGCGCACGCTGCTCGAGGAGACCGGCGCGCGCCGCGGCGCGGACGGCACGATCGTCATCGACCTGCCCGGCGACGTGCTGTTCGACTTCGACCGGCACGATCTGCGGCCGGATGCGCTCGTGACGCTCGACAGGCCGGTGTCGCTGCTCGGCGGCTTTCCGCAGCGCGCGGTCGCCCTCGAAGGGCATACCGATGCCAAAGGCAGCGACGATTACAACGATGCGCTGTCGCTGCGCCGCGCCGAGTCGGTGCGGCGCTATCTGGCCGATCACGACGCGTCGCCGCAGCGCCGCTACGACGTGCGCGGCTTCGGCGAGCGGCGGCCGGTCGCACCGAATGCGCACGCCGACGGCAGCGACGACCCACAAGGGCGGCAGCGCAACCGGCGCGTCGAGGTCGTGCTGCGGCCGGTGCCGTGAGCGGTGCCGGCCGCCGATGCGGATACCGAGGCTGATTTGATCCGAAACACCGAGACGAGGAGAACGACGATGGCCCTGATTTCCTGTCCCGAATGCGCGCGTGAGGTCTCCGATCGCGCGCTCGCGTGTCCCGGCTGCGGCCACCCGATCGCCGCGGCCGCACCGAACGGCCGCGCGATCCACGGCGGCAACGCGGCCGACATCGCCCGCACCGGCGGCAAGGTCGCCACGACCTGGCTGCTCGCCGGCCAGGTGCCCTGGGTCGTGCGCGGTCTGGTCGCATTGGTCGCGATCCTCGCGCTGTTCCTGTTCCTCGCGCTGGCGCGGCACTGAGGGTCGGCACGCTAGAATACGCGGGCAATCTCGCCCGTCGCTTCGATTCCCTCGTGTCCGATACCCCAGAGCGTCCGAGCCGGGCCCAGGCCCGGCGCGACGTCAACGGCATTCTGTTGCTCGACAAACCCGCCGGCCTGAGTTCGAACGCCGCGCTGCAGCAGGCGCGGCGCCTGCTGCGCGCCGAGAAGGGCGGTCATACCGGCAGCCTCGATCCGCTGGCGACCGGCCTGCTGCCGCTGTGCTTCGGCGAGGCGACCAAGATCGCCGGCCTGCTGCTCGGCTCGCGCAAGGCCTATGCGGCGCAAGCCCGGCTCGGCGTCACGACGACCACCGACGACGCCGACGGCGACGTGCTCGAGCGCCGCGCGATCGCCGTGTTCGACGAGGCCGTCGTGCGCACCGCGCTGGCCGAGCTGACCGGACGCATCGTCCAGGTGCCGCCGGTCTATTCGGCGCTCAAGCAGGGCGGCGAGCCGCTGTACCGGCGTGCACGCCGCGGTGAGGACGTCGCGGCGGCACCACGCGAGGTCGACGTGCATCGCCTGGACCTGGTCGGCCGGAGCGACGACCGGCTCGATCTGCTCGTCGAGTGCGGGTCGGGCACCTACGTGCGCAGCCTGGTGCGCGATCTCGGCGAGCGGCTCGGCTGCGGCGCGCACGTGACGGTGCTGCGGCGGACCTGGGTCGAGCCGTTCCGCGAGCCGCGCATGTTCACATTCGAGGCGCTGGCGGCCCTGGCCGAGGACGGCGGCCCGGCCGCGCTCGATGCGCTGCTGCTGCCGCTGGAGGCCGGTCTGGCGGCGTATCGGCAGGTCCGCGTCGATGCCGACGCCGCCGTGCGGCTGCGCCAGGGACAGCCGGCGCGTCCGGCCGGCGCGGCCGGCGCGGCCGACCCGGGCGCGGCCGCCGCGATCGATCCGCAGGGCCGCGCGGTCGCCCTGGTCGAGGTCTCGGCCGACGGCTGGCTGCGCTCGGTGCGCGGCTTTCGGCCGGCCGATCCGGCCCTTGGTGCCGGCCGCTGATCCGGACCGATGCAAAACCTTGTTCCGCCGAACATTGCAAGGCTACAATACCCGGCTTTACCGACCGACTTCATTTCTCCGGGATGCCTGCGCGCGTCCCGTCTTTCGTTTCCAAGGGTTCAAACCATGTCACTCACCACGGAACAAACCAACCAGATCATTGCCGACTACCGTCGCGCGGGCAACGACACCGGCTCGCCGGAAGTCCAGGTCGCCCTGCTGTCGGCGCGCATCGACCACCTCAGCAAGCATTTCGCCAGCCACGACAAGGACCACCATTCGCGTCGCGGCCTGCTGAAGATGGTCAATCAGCGCCGTCGCCTGCTGAGCTATCTCAAGAACAAGGACGGCGACCGCTACAAGTCGCTGATCGAACGCCTCGGCCTGCGCCGCTGAGCACCCCAATCCAGGAGATGGCAGTGGCGAAGATCAGCAAAACATTCCAGTACGGCAATCATCAGGTCACGCTCGAAACGGGCGAGATCGCCCGTCAGGCGGGCGGTGCCGTCGTCGTCAGCATGTCCGGTACGGTCGTGCTGGTCACCGTGGTCGCTGCGGCCAAGCCGCGCGAGGGGCAGGATTTCTTCCCGCTCACGGTCGACTACCAGGAGAAGTTCTACTCGGCGGGCCGCATCCCCGGTGGCTTCTTCAAGCGCGAAGGCCGTCCGACCGAGAAGGAAACGCTGACCTCGCGTCTGATCGACCGTCCGGTGCGCCCGCTGTTTCCGGAAGAGTTCAAGAATGAAGTGCAGGTCATCGCCAACGTCCTCTCGCTGAACCCCGAGGTCGACGGCGACATCCCGGCGCTGCTCGGCGCTTCGGCCGCGCTGTCGCTGGCCGGCATCCCGTTCAAGGGTCCGATCGGCGCCGCGCGCGTCGGCTATGCGAACGGCCAGTACCTGCTGAATCCGACCGCCACCGAGCTCAAGACCTCCGAGCTCGACCTGGTCGTCGCCGGCACCACCAACGCCGTGCTGATGGTCGAGTCCGAGGCCAAGCTGCTGTCCGAGGAGGTCATGCTCGGCGCGGTCATGTTCGGCCACCACCAGATGCAGGCCGCGATCCGCGCGATCGCCGAGCTGGCCCAGGAAGCGGCCAAGCCGTCGTGGGACTGGCAGCCGCCGCCGCGCAACGAGGCGCTGGTCGCCGCGATCAAGGACAAGCTCGGCAACGATCTGACGCAGGCGTTCCAGGTGCGCGACAAGCTGCAGCGCCGCGATGCGATCGCCGCGCTCAAGCGCGAGGTGCTCGATTCGCTGAAGGACACCGCCGAGACCAACGGCTGGGCAACCGCCGATCTCGCCAAGGAGTTCGCCGAACTCGAGTACCGCACGATGCGCGACAGCGTGCTGCAGACCAAGGTGCGCATCGACGGCCGCAACCTCGACGACGTGCGCCCGATCACCGTGCGCGTCGGCGTCCTGCCGCGCACGCACGGCTCGGCGCTGTTCACGCGCGGCGAGACGCAGGCCCTGGTCACGGTCACGCTCGGCACCACGCGCGACGCGCAGATCATCGACGCGCCCGAAGGCGAGTCGAAGGACACGTTCCTGTTCCACTACAACTTCCCGCCGTTCTCGGTCGGCGAGACCGGCCGCATGGCCGGCCCGAAGCGCCGCGAAGTCGGTCACGGCCGTCTCGCCAAGCGCGGCGTGCAGGCGGTCAAGCCGAGCATCGAGCAGTTCCCGTACGTGCTGCGCGTGGTCTCGGAGATCACCGAGTCGAACGGTTCCTCGTCGATGGCCTCGGTCTGCGGTTCGTCGCTGGCGATGATGGACGCCGGCGTGCCGCTGAAGGCGCCAGTCGCCGGCATCGCGATGGGTCTGGTCAAGGAAGGCAACGATTTCGTCGTGCTGTCGGACATCCTCGGTGACGAGGATCATCTGGGCGACATGGACTTCAAGGTCGCCGGCACCGCCGAAGGCATCAGCGCGCTGCAGATGGACATCAAGATCGACGGCATCACCGAGGAGATCATGCGCACGGCGCTGGCGCAGGCTCAGCGCGGTCGTCTGCACATCCTCGGCGAGATGAACAAGGTCATCACCAGCGCGCGCACCGAGATGAGCGAGTTCGCGCCGCGCCTGCTGACGATCAAGATCCACCCGGACAAGATCCGCGAGGTCATCGGCAAGGGCGGTGCGACGATCCGCTCGATCACCGAGGAGACCGGCACGACGATCGACATCACCGACGACGGCACGGTCGTGATCGCCTCGGTCAACCGCGAGGCGGCCGACGCCGCCAAGCGGCGGATCGAGCAGATCGTCTCGGATGTCGAGCCGGGCCGCATCTACGAGGGCAAGGTCGCCAAGCTGATGGACTTCGGCGCGTTCGTGACGATCCTGCCGGGCAAGGACGGTCTGGTCCACGTCTCGCAGATCTCCAACGAGCGCGTCGAGAAGGTCTCGGACAAGCTCAAGGAAGGCGACATCGTCAAGGTCAAGGTGCTCGAGGTCGACAAGCAGGGCCGCATCCGCCTGTCGATGAAGGCGGTCGCCGAGGAAGAAGGCGCGGCCTGACGTTCGTTCGCAGTCTCGCTGTCTCGGAAAGGCGGGCCCTCGGGCCCGCCTTTTTCGTTTTCGGGTTCACGGCCGGTGTGCTCGGCCGCGCCGTGTGGCGCAGCCGCAAACGTCGGCTCCGCGGATCGTCGCCGCGCCGGCGTCGACTGCTCGCGGCGCGCCCGCCCCGACATCCATCCCGTTGATTGGACGGACGATCTCGCGGCTGAAGACATGATGCGGCGAGGGTGGACGACCGTCCCGATCGCCGCTCGGAATGGCCGTGGTCATGATGTCGCATCGCAGCATTCGTGTGATCCAAGGTTACAAAACCGTCATCAAACACTGTTAAACTGCAGTTAATGGTGCTCGGGCATGTGCGTATGCCGCCCGGGCATGACAGGGGACACCCATGGCGGTTCCGGACTCGGCTCAGGGCCCGGCCGTCTGTTTTTTTGCGACGAATCACGGGGCGATCACATGAGCGAGCGTTTGAGCAAGCGGGTTGGCGTGCGGCTGCTGCCGCTGGTGCTGTCTTCGATTTTCGCGATGTCGGGCGCCTATGCGCAGACGACGTCGGCTTCGCTGGGCGGTGTCGTCACCGACGCCGGCGGCCAGCCGGTCTCCGGCGCCGAAGTGCTGATCACGCACAGCGCGTCGGGCACGGTCAGCCGTGCCGCGACCGACGCGGCCGGACGCTACGCGGCGCGCGGTCTGCGCGTCGGCGGTCCGTACACGATCACGATCACGCGCGGCAACGAGACCGAAGTGCGCGAGAACGTGTTCCTGCAGCTCGGCGACGCCAACACGGTCAGCGCCACGCTGAACCCGACCGAGCGCCTCGAGGAAGTGGTCGTGACCGGCAGCGCGACCAACTCGGTGTTCAGTGCCGAGAACATGGGCACCGGCACCAACCTGTCGCTCGCGCAGATCGAGGCGCTGCCGTCGATCGGCCGCAACATCCAGGACTACATGCGTCTGGATCCGCGCATCTCGCAGGTCTCCAAGGCCGACGGCGCGATCTCGGCGATGGGCCAGAACACGCGCTTCAACGCGATCCGCATCGATGGCGTCTCGACCAACGATCCGTTCGGTCTGGAATCGAACAACCTGCCGACCGAGCGTCAGCCGGTGTCGATGGACGCGATCGAGGAGATCAACATCGGTCTGGCCAACTACGACGTGACCACCAGCGGCGGCACCGGCGCGGTCGTCAACGCGGTGACCAAGTCCGGCACCAACGAATTCCACGGCAGCGTCTACGGCCTGTACCGCGACCACAACATGGTCGGCGAGGACCGCAACGGCCGCGACTTCACCGGCTTCAAGGACGAGAAGACCTACGGCTTCACGCTCGGCGGTCCGATCGTCAAGGACAAGCTGTTCTTCTTCCTCAACTACGAGAAGTTCAAGCGCCGCGCCCCCGGTCCGGATCTGCTGAACTCGCCGTTCGGCACCGGCGCGATCGACGCCGAGGACATCGCCGACGTCCAGCGCATCGCGCGCGACGTATGGGGTTTCGACGCCGGCTCGCTCGACGGCGTCAACAGCCTCGGCACCGACATCGAGGAATACGCCGGCAAGATCGACTGGAACATCAACGAGAACCACCGCGCCTCGTTCCGGTACAGCAAGATGGACCAGAACGTCGCCAAGCTGCCGGGCTTCAGCAACAACCAGATCTCGCTGAACTCGTACTGGTACAACCAGGCCAAGACCTTCGAGAGCTACGTCGCCGAGCTGTTCAGCGACTGGAGCGACGTGTTCTCGACCGAGATCAAGCTCTCCTACCGCGACTACGAGTCGATCCGCGAGCCGAACTCGAACCTGCCGCACATCCGCGTCGACTTCGGCAACCAGCAGCTGCTGTTCGGCACCGAGCAGAACACGCACGTCAACATCGTGCAGACCAAGGAGAAGAGCGCGTTCTTCGCCGGCAACCTGTTCCTCGGCGACCACACGGTGAAGTTCGGCTTCGACTGGAGCAACAACGACATCTTCAATTTCTACGGCCGCAACCTCAACGGCGTGTACCGCTTCGGCAGCCTCGAGCTGTTCGAGCAGGGCATTCCGCGCGAGTACGCGTACCGCGCGCCGCGTCCGGGCGGCAGCCTGGCCGACATTCCGGCCGCCTACGAGCTCGCCAACAATGCGCTGTTCGTGCAGGACAGCTGGGCCGTCAACTACAACCTCAACCTGACCTTCGGCGTACGCGTCGACAAGCCGGACTTCAAGGGTACGCCGCTGTACAACGCGCGCATCGAGCAGCTGTACGGCTACAACAACACCAAGCTGCCCGAGAAGGAAGTCATCCAGCCGCGCTTCGGCTTCAACTACAGCTTCGACAGCGATCGTCCGACCCAGGTCCGCGGCGGCATGGGCCTGTTCATGGGCGCACCGCCGAACGTCTGGCTGGCCGGCGTCTACCAGAACACCGGTCTGAACTACCTGGAGTACACCGAGAACAACAGCGGCGGCCTCGGTCCGATCTTCAGTCCCGATCCGCGCAACCAGCCGATCAGCGGCAACGTCGGCGCGCGCCAGAACGTCGACATCGTCGATCCCAACTTCAAGATGCCCTCGGTCTGGAAGGCCAACGTCGCGCTCGATCACGAGCTGCCGTGGAACGGCATCGTCGCGTCGGTGGAGTTCCTGGCGTACTGGAACAAGGACGGTCTGTACTTCGAGCGCCTCGACCTCGGTGCGCCGACCGCGACCGGTCCGGACGGCCGCACGATCTACTGGAGCTCGGCCGCGCTGAACCCGGCCAACTGGACCTGCTCGAGCTGCCTCAACAGCCCGTCGACCGGCTTCGCGCGCGCCAACCGTCCGTCGGACATCGGCGACGTCATGCTCGCCAAGAACACCGACAAGGGCGGCGGCAACCAGATCACGCTGAGCCTGGCCCAGCCGATGAACGACGGCGGCTGGTCGTGGATGGCCGCCTATACGCACACGCAGGCCAAGGAGGTCAGCCCGCTGACCAGCTCGCAGAACACCTCGAACTGGAACAACACGCTGATCTACCAGGCCAACGAGAACGTCGCCTACGACTCGCGCTATGCGTTCAAGCACCGCGTGACCGGCGTGCTGACCAAGGAGTTCACGTTCTTCGGCGACAACAAGACGACCGCCTCGCTGGTCTACGAAGGCCGCACCGGCCGCCCGTACAGCTACGTGTTCTGGAACGACGTCAACGGTGACGGCCGTTCGTTCAACGACCTGTTCTACGTGCCGTCGGGCCCGGGCGATGTGATCTTCGCGAATCCGGCCGAGGAAGCGGCGTTCTTCGAGTGGCTGGCCGACCATCCGGAAGTGGCGCGTTACGGCGGCCGCGTGATGCCGGCCAATGCGATGCGCGCCGGCTGGCTCAACATGTTCGACCTGCGCTTCAGCCAGGAACTGCCGGGCTTCTTCGACGGGCACAAGGCCGAGTTCTGGTTCGACATCATGAATGTCGGCAACCTGCTCAACAAGAAGTGGGGCCAGATCGACGACGCCGGCTTCAACTCGAACCTGGCGGTCGCCAACTTCGCCGGTATCGATCCGGAGACCGGCCGCTACGTCTACCGCTTCACCGGTGCGCAGCGTCTGACCACGCAGGAAGTCAACGGCGACGGCGTCAACACCGGCGTCTCGCGCTGGTCGATCCAGGTCGGTTTCCGCTACCGCTTCTGATCGCGATCGGCTGACGACACTCGAGCCGGCGTCCGTGAGGGCGCCGGCTTTTTCGTGCCTGCCGTCGCCGCGTGCGCCGAGCCCGGCCGGCGGCGACGTTGTAGGATGTCCGGCCCGAAAAGGACGCGAAGACTTCGATGACGATGCCCACTGCAGCCGGGATCCCGGCGACCGCCACGGTCAGCGCGCGGCTGGCGCCCGCGCCGGGCCTGGACATACTGTCCCGCCACGAGGTCGCGCGGCTGCGCGACGCCAGCGCCGGCGGCCTGCATCCGCTGCTGCGCCGCTGCGCATTGGCGGTGCTGACCCAGGGCAGCGACAGCGACGACGCGCGCGCACTGCTCGAGCGCTACCCGGATTTCGACATCCAGATCCTGCAGCAGGACCGCGGCCTCAAGGTCGAGCTGATCGACGCGCCGGCGCAGGCCTTCGTCGACGGTCGCATCATCCGCGGCGTCAACGAGCTGCTGCACGCGGTCATCCGCGACATCGTCTACATCTCCGCGCAGCTGGAGGCCGAGGCGTTCGATCTCGGCAGTTCGGTCGGCATCACGCACGCGGTGTTCGAGATCCTGCGCAACGCCCGCGTGCTGCGCGCCAACGTCGATCCGAACCTGGTCGTGTGCTGGGGCGGCCATTCGATCCCGCGCAGCGAGTACGACTACACCAAGCAGGTCGGCTACCAGATCGGCCTGCGCGGCATGGACATCTGCACCGGCTGCGGCCCCGGCGCGATGAAGGGACCGATGAAGGGCGCGACGATCGCCCACGCCAAGCAGCGCCGCCGCACCAACCGCTACATCGGCATCACCGAGCCCGGCATCATCGCGGCCGAGTCGCCGAATCCGATCGTCAACCACCTGGTCATCATGCCGGACATCGAGAAGCGGCTGGAGGCCTTCGTGCGGGTCTCGCACGCGATCGTCGTGTTCCCCGGCGGCGTCGGCACGGCCGAGGAGATCCTCTACCTGCTCGGCATCCTGCTGCATCCGGTCAATGCGGCGATGCCGTTCCCGCTGATCTTCACCGGCCCGCGCGAGTCGGCCGCGTACTTCGAGCAGATCGACCGCTTCCTGCGGCTCGCGCTCGGCGACGCGGTGGCCGAGCGCTACCGCATCATCGTCGACGATCCGGCCGCGGTCGGCCGCGAGGTCGCCAAGGGCATCGAGCGCGTCCGCACGTTCCGCCTCGACAACAAGGACGCGTTCTTCTTCAACTGGGCGCTGACGATCGAGCAGGACTTCCAGGTGCCGTTCAAGCCGACGCACGAGGCGATGGCGGCGCTGAACCTGCATCGCGACCAGCCGGCGCATCGGCTGGCCGCCGATCTGCGCCGCGCGTTCTCGGGCATCGTCGCCGGCAACGTCAAGGAAGAGGGCATGCGCGCGATCGAGCGGCACGGCCCGTTCGAGATCGACGGCGACCGCGAGATCATGCAGGCGCTCGACGCGATGCTGACGAGCTTCGTCGTGCAGCAGCGCATGAAGCTGCCCGGCACGCGCTACGTGCCGTGCTATCGGGTCCGCGTGGACTGACGCTGCGGACCGCGCTCCGATACGCGCGTGCGCGCCGATCCGGTCCGATCGGCACGGGCGAGGCATCCGCGTGTTCTGCGAGAATCCTCGCCCGTGCACGGGTCGCCTCCGGCGATCCACGCGCGGCGAGCCTGCCCGAACCCTGACAGCCGCGGACCTTCGATGCGCGCCGATACGCGTGCCCACTGGCAGATCCATTTCTGCGTCCTGCTCTGGGGCTTCACGGCGATCCTCGGCAAGCTGATCAGCCTGCCGGCGCTGGCCCTGGTCTGGTGGCGCATGCTGCTCGTCGTCGGCGTGCTGATCGCGCTGCCGTGGGTCTGGCGCGGGCTGCGCGCGATGCCGGCGCGCCTGATCCTCGCCTATGCCGGCATCGGCATCCTGGTCGCGCTGCACTGGCTGACGTTCTACGGCGCGATCAAGCTCGCCAATGCGTCGGTCGCGGCCACCTGCATCGCGATCGCGCCGGTGTTCCTGGCGCTGATCGAGCCGCTGCTGGCGCGGCGCCGGTTCGACTGGCGCGAGCTCGGCATCGGCATCGCGGTCGTGCCGGGCGTCGCCTGCGTGGTCGGAGCTGTGCCCTCGGGCATGCGGCTCGGCATCGCGGTCGGCATCGTCTCGGCGCTGCTGGTCGCACTGTTCGGCGCGCTGAACAAACGCCTCGTCGAGCATGCCGCGCCGCTGTCGGTCACCTGCGTCGAGCTCGGCGCCGGCGTGGTGTTCCTCGGTCTGCTGGCCCTGGCCTGGCCCGGCGGCACGGCGACGTTCACGCCGCCGGCCGGTACCGACGCCTGGCTGCTGCTGGTGCTCGCGCTGGCGTGCACGCTGCTGCCGTTCGCGCTGTCGCTGGTGGCCTTGCGCCATCTGAGCGCGTTCTCGGCGCAGCTGGCGGTCAATCTCGAGCCGGTCTACGCGGTGATGCTCGCGATCGTGCTGCTCGACGAGCAGCGCGAACTCGGCGCCGCGTTCTATCTCGGCGTCGCGATCATCGTCGGCGCGGTATTCGTGCATCCGTGGCTGACGCGGCGCGCCGCGTCGGGGCCTGCCGCGCAGTAAGATCGCGCGCATCACCGCCGCGCAAAGGAGGCTCCATGTCCGCTCAGGGTTCCACGATCATTCCGTGCCTGCGCTACCGCGACGCGCTCGCGGCGATCGACTGGCTGTGCCGCGCGTTCGGCTTCGAGCGGCAGGCCGTCTACGCCGACGGTGACGTCGTCCATCACGCCCAGCTCGTCCATGGCGCCGGCATGATCATGCTCGGCTCGGCACAGAACGCCGGCGAGTGGGGCAGGCACATCGCGCAACCCGAGGAGATCGGCGGCCGCGAGACGCAGAGCTGCTGCGTCGTCGTCGCCGATGCCGACGCGCATTACGCGACCGCCAAGGCCGCCGGTGCCGGGATCGTCATCGACATCGCCGATCAGGCCTATGGCGGACGCGGCTATCTGTGCCGCGATCCGGAGGGTCATCTGTGGTGGTTCGGCAGCTACGACCCGTGGCGCGCCTGAGCGCCTGATCGAGGGCGGGCCGCGGCGAGCTTTCGCCTCGTGCGGCCGGCACGCGCCGGCGCGATCGATCGATGCGCGCTCTCGGGCCGGCGACGGCGGGCGGGCCGCGTCCGCCACCGCCGATCGCGCCGCGAGACTGCAGCCGGTCTCGCGGCGCCGTCAGGCTGCGCCGCCGTCAGGCCGCCCGGTAGTTGTCGACCTCGCGGTAGCGCCGCGCGTATAGACCGAACGCAAGCGCCGCGAGCAGCGCGAAGCCGGCGAAGAAGAACATCAGGAACGCCGCCTCGCTCAAGCCGGTGCGCTCGATCGATCCGATCACCGCATCGTTGCGCACGGCCGCGTTGGCGAGCAGCACCCACAGGTTGCCGATCGTCGTCGTGAGGTTCCAGAAGCTCATGATGACGCCCTTCATCGCGGCCGGCGCCTGGCTGTAGGCGAACTCCAGGCCGGTCGCCGAAACCAGGACCTCGCCGAACGTCAGCAGCGCGTAGGGCAGGATCTGCCACATGATCGACAGCGGGTCGCCGCCGTCGATGATCAGCTGGAACCCGCCGGCCGCGATCCAGGCCAGGCCGCTGAAGACGATGCCGACGGTCATGCGGCGCAGCGCGGTCGGCTCGTAGCCCATGCGGCGCAGCGCCGGATACAGCACCAGGTTGTTGAACGGGATCAGGATCATCACCAGCAGCGGATTGAGCAGCTGCATCTGCGCCGGCTGGTTCAGCCAGTCCGGCAGCCAGCCCGGGATCGCCATCTGGTTGCCCTGCAGGATCCAGGTCGAGGCCTTCTGGTCGAACAGCGACCAGAACGGCGTGACCAGCGCGAAGATCACCAGCACGCGCAGCACCGCGCGTACGCCGTCGACCGCGGCGTCGGCATGCAGGCCGCGCGCGCGCTCGAGCTGCAGCCAGGCGCCGCCGCCGATGCCGGCCAGGAACAGCACCAGCGCGATGCACGCGCAGATCACGAAGCCCAGCGACGGCATCAGTGCGAACGCGGCCAGCGCGAGCACGCAGCCGCTCAGCGCGAGCCACAGGCCCGGCCGGCCGGCGCCGGCGCGCTCGGCCAGCAACGCCGAGCGCACGACGCGCGAGAACGAATCCGGGCTCGGCGGCGCCGGCGGCACCAGCACGTAGCGGCGGCGGCCGGCCCAGAAGATGATCGTCGCGATCAGCATCAGCAGGCCCGGGATGCCGAACGCGACCGCCGGGCCGTAGCTGCGCAGGAAGATCGGCATCAGCATCGACGCGAACAGCGAGCCGAAGTTGATGATCCAGTAGAACGCGTCGAAGACGACCTTGGCCAGATGCTTGTTCGACTGCGTGAACTGGTCGCCGACGAACGAGGCGACCAGCGGCTTGATGCCGCCGGCGCCGAGCGCGATCAGCCCCAGGCCGAAGAAGAAGCCGTCGCGGTTGTCCTCGAAGATCGCCAGGCAGGCATGGCCGAGGCAGTAGATCAGGCTGAACCAGAGGATCGTGCGGTACTTGCCGAGCAGGCGGTCGGCGATCAGGCCGCCGAGCAGCGGGAAGAAGTAGACGCCGATCATGAACGTGTGGAACACGTCCTTGGCCGCGCCGGCGCGGTCGCTCTCGGGCAGTTGCAGCAGCAGCGAGGTGATCAGGAACGGCGTGAGGATGTTGCGCATGCCGTAGAAGCTGAAGCGCTCGCAGCCCTCGTTGCCGATGATGAAGGGAATCTGGCGCGGCATGCGCGCGGCCGGGTCGGTCGCGTGGCGGGCTGGGGTCATCCGGAATCCTGGGCGGCTGCGGGAACGGGCCGGCCGCCGCGCGGGCTGACCGGAACGGCGAGTGTGCGCAAAAGTCGGCCCGGACGAAAGTCGCCGCGCAGCGCCGGGCTGGCGGCCGCGCCGGCAGCGCGTACCATCGCGTCCTCGCCGACGGGACGCACGATGACGATCTGGGTGGACGCGGACGCCTGTCCGAACGCGATCAAGGACATCCTGTTCCGCGCGGCCGACCGCGCGCGGCTGCCGCTGCTGCTGGTCGCCAACCAGTGGCTGCGCACGCCGTCCTCGCCGTGGATCCGCGCGATCCAGGTGCCGTCCGGTCTCGACGTCGCCGACAGCGAGATCGTCCGGCGCTGCGAACCGGGCGACCTGGTCGTGACCGCCGACATCCCGCTGGCCGCGCGCGTGGTCGAGAAGGGCGCCGCGGTGATCGATCCGCGCGGCGAGCGCTACACGGCCGACACGATCGGCCAGCGCCTGTCGATGCGCAACTTCATGGACGAGCTGCGCGGCGCCGGCGTCGCCACCGGCGGTCCGCCGCCGCTCGGACCGCGCGAGCGGCAGGCCTTCGCGAACCAGCTCGACCGCTGGCTCGCGCAGCGTCCACAGGAGTGACCCGCTCCGATCGGCCCTGGTTAGATCGGACGCACACCTCTGCGAGTAGCCCAGCGCCACACGGCCCGCCACAACAGCGCCAGCGGAAACGCCAGGATCACGAACGGCAATCCGTAGCCGAGCATTGCCAGAGATTCTGCGGTGCCCTCCAGGATCGAGTCGGTGAAGTCGGCAAAGGTCATTCCGATGCGGCCGAAGCCGCTGCGAGCGCTGCGGTCACTCAGGTAAAGCGTCAGCAGGTTGGTATGGATCCGCCGCTGCTGATCGGCGGCCGATCGACCGAGCGAGTCGAGGCGGACCTCCAGCGCCGATAGCTCACCCGATAGCGCGATCAGGTCCGCTGCGGTCAAGCCGCTACGTTCCAGATACGTCTGCAGGATCTGACGCTGGTTCTGCAGCATCTGCGTCTGACGTGCCGTATCGGCCACCGCATCGGCGAGGTCCTCGGCGCGCATCTGCGTCGACTCGACGCGCCCGCCTTCGGCAGCCATCTGCAGCATTGGCTCCACGCCTGCGGGGACGATGCGTACGGTGATCGAACCGCTTGGACGCTCGTCGTGGCGTGCTTCCACGGACAGTACGGTGCAGTCACCGAAGCGTGCGTCCTCGCAGGTAGCACGGATCTGGGCGAGGCGCTCGACGATCTTCGTCGCGTCCACATCCACACTGACCGTGTGCTGATAGGCCAGCGTGCCGTCCGACGCCGATATTGCGCCAGTCGGCACGGGAGCGGTCGCATCTTTCTCGGAGCAACCACCCGTGCCGGTGATCGCCAGCGTCATGAAGGCGATCAGTACGGTGCGCAGGGTATGCATCGGCACGGTGCTCGGGTTCATAGCATCGGCAGTTTGAGGCCCTGTTCGCGCGCGCAGTCGATCGCGATCTCGTAGCCGGCGTCGGCATGGCGCATCACGCCGGTGCCGGGGTCGTTCCAGAGCACGCGCGCGATGCGCCGGTCGGCCGCCTCGCTGCCGTCGCAGACGATCACGACGCCGCTGTGCTGCGAATAGCCCATGCCGACGCCGCCGCCGTGGTGCAGCGAGACCCAGGTCGCGCCGCCGGCGACGTTGAGCATCGCGTTCAGCAGCGGCCAGTCCGAGACCGCATCGCTGCCGTCGCGCATCGCCTCGGTCTCGCGGTTCGGGCTGGCCACCGAGCCCGAGTCGAGGTGATCGCGGCCGATCACGACCGGCGCCTTGAGCTCGCCGTTGCGGACCATCTCGTTGAACGCCAGGCCGAGCTTGTGGCGCGTGCCGAGGCCGACCCAGCAGATCCGCGCCGGCAGACCCTGGAAGCTGATGCGCTCGCGCGCCATGTCGAGCCAGCGGTGCAGATGCGGATCGTCGGGGATCAGCTCCTTGACCTTGGCGTCGGTCCTGTAGATGTCCTCCGGGTCGCCCGACAGCGCGACCCAGCGGAACGGGCCGATGCCGCGGCAGAACAGCGGGCGCACGCAGGCCGGCACGAAGCCGGGGAAATCGAATGCGTTCTCGCAGCCCTCGTCCTTGGCCATCTGGCGGATGTTGTTGCCGTAGTCGATCGTCGGAATGCCCTGCGCGTGGAATGCCAGCATCGCCTCGACGTGCACGCGCATCGAGCGCTTGGCCGCGTCGCGCACCGCGCCCGGGTCGGTGACCTGTTCGGCCAGCCAGCGCTCGAGGCTCCAGCCGATCGGCAGATAGCCGTGCACCGGATCGTGCGCGCTGGTCTGGTCGGTGACGGCGTCCGGCCGCACGCCGCGGCGCACCAGTTCCGGCAGCACCTCGGCGGCGTTGCCGAGCAGGGCGATCGATTTGGCCTCGCCGGCCGCGGTGTAGCGCGCGATGCGCGCGAGCGCGTCGTCGAGGTCGGTCGCCTGCTCGTCGACATAGCGCGTCTTGATGCGGAAATCGATGCGGCTCTGCTGGCATTCGATCGTCAGGCTGCAGGCACCGGCGAGCGAGGCCGCCAGCGGCTGCGCGCCGCCCATGCCGCCGAGGCCGGCGGTCAGGATCCAGCGGCCGCTCCAGGTACCGCCGTAATGCTGGCGGCCGAGTTCGACGAAGGTTTCGTAGGTGCCCTGGACGATGCCCTGCGAGCCGATGTAGATCCACGAGCCGGCCGTCATCTGGCCGTACATCATCAGGCCCTGGTGATCGAGCGCGTTGAAGTGCTCCCAGGTCGCCCAGTGCGGGACCAGGTTCGAGTTGGCGATCAGCACGCGCGGTGCGTCGGCATGGCTCGGGAACACGCCGACCGGCTTGCCGGACTGGACCAGCAGGGTCTCATCGTCGCCGAGCGTGCGCAGCGCTTCGAGGATCGCGTCGTAGCAGGCCCAGTCCCGCGCGGCGCGGCCGATGCCGCCGTAGACGACCAGCGCGGCCGGATTCTCGGCGACGTCGGGGTCGAGATTGTTCTGCAGCATGCGGAACGGCGCCTCGGTCAGCCAGCTGCGGCACGACAGCTGGCTGCCGCGCGGCGCACGGATCGTGCGGGTGGGGTCGAGGCGGTTGCCGGTGGCGGACATCGGGTTCTCCGGAACGGGGCAGATCGCGATTATCGCGCGCCGGCCCGGTTTGTCGCAGCGTTCGCGCGACGCCGCGCGGGCGGCGTTGGGATTTGCGATGCCGGTCTGCGTAGAGGACAGGGTGGTTCGACCGGAGAGTGCCGCGATGCGAGTCCGTATGCTGTGGGGTTGGATGCTGGCCGGCGCGCTACCGGCGGCGCAGGCCGAGATCCTGATCGGCGGCTTCCCGTCGTGGGAGCAGACGACGCATCCGCTGAGCGTGTTCGCCAGCGACGCGAGCGGCACCGATGCGCCGCTGCGCCGGCTGGAAGGGCCGGCGACGCAGCTGATGACGCCGGCGTTCGGCGTCTACGAGCCCGGCGAGGACGTCATCTACGTCTCGGACTTCTACGGCGAGGCGGTGCGCGTCTATCCGGCGCGCGCCGGCGGCGACGTCGCGCCGCTGCGCGTGCTCGATCCGCCCTCGCTGTCCCAGACCCGCGCCAGCGCGCCGGTGCCGAAGCACGGCGAGTTGCTGGTGATCTCGACCAACTGCTGCATCTACACCTATCCGATCGACGGCGACGGCGCCGACGTGGAGCCGCTGCGCCGGATCAACTGGGGCGGCATACAGGGCAGCCTGACCCAGCTCGCCAATCCGTTCGCGCTGACCTATCTGCCGGCCAGCGACGAGGCCGCGGTGCTCGACTACCACGGCGACGGCACGACCCAGGTCGTGTTCCACGCGCGCACGGCCAACGGCTTCGTCGCGCCGACGCGCGTGCTCAAGAGCGCCTATACCGATCGCGCGCGCGGCATGGCGCACGATCCGGCCGCCGGCACGCTGATGATCCTGACCGAAGAGACCGTCGGCGGGGATCGCCGCGCGCAGATCCGCGTCTTCGACGCCGACGCCGCAGGCACCGACGCGCCGCTGCGCACGATCGCCGGACCGGCGACGCAGCTGTCGATTCCGAGCCCGAATTCTTACTACGCGACCGGACTCGGCTACGACGCCGAACACGATCGCATGCTGGTCGCGATCAGTTCGAACGCCGATCCGGCCGCCAACCGCCTGCTCGTCTTCGACGCGGCGGCCGACGGCAATGTCGCGCCGCTGCAGGTGCTCGAGGGCGAGACGCTCGGACCCGGCACGCTCGGCACGCCGTTCGCGGTGCCGGATATTCGCGAGCCGGACGACGTCATCCTGCGCGACGGATTCGACGGATCCTGAGTCCTCGCGACATGTGAAGCGGGCGAATCGGCCGCGTTTCGCGTGTGCCGCGCTGCGCCGGCCGGCGCAGCGCGATCAGCCGTCCGAACGCGGCCGCTTCGGCGGGCCGCTGCGCTTGGGCGCGCCGCCGGGACGGCGCGGCGGACGGCCGCCCTCGTCGGCGCCGCCCTTGACGCGGCTGATGCGCAGCCGCTGACCGGACACCCAGACCTTCTTCAGATGCGACAGCAGTTCGGGCGGCATGCCCTCGGGCAGGTCGACCAGGCTGTGGTCGTGCTCGATCGCGATGCGGCCGATGTACTTGCTCTCGAGCCCGGCCTCGTTGGCGATCGCACCGACCAGGTTGCCCGGCTTGACGCCGTGCACGTGGCCGACCTCGACGCGAAAAGTCTCCATACCCGGTTCCGGCGCGCGCGCGGCGGCGGGCCGGCGCGGATGCTCGGCGCGTACGTCATCAGGCGATGCGGCTGCGAAGCTTTCGCCGGCCGCGGCCGGTGCGTACGCCAGCGTCCCGCGCGGCATCCGTTCGTGGGACCGTTCGTGCGGGGTACGCTCGTGCGAGGCGCGTTCGTGCCGCGGCGGCGCGCGCTCCGGGCGCGCACCCGGCTCGCGCCGCTCGCGTCGTTCGGGACGCTCGGGCCGCTCGCGCTCGCCGGCAGCGCCCGCTGCGAACGGCTTGCGCTCGGGCCGCGCCGGCGGCTCGAGCAGCAGCGGCTTGTCGCCCTGAACGATCCGCGCCAGCGCCGCGGCGATCTCGATCGCCGGCACGTTCTTCTCCTGCTGGTAGCGCTCGACCAGCGACTGGAACAGGCCGAGCTCGCCGGCGGCGAGCGTATCGGTGATCTTCTGCAGGAAGCGGTCCATGCGCTTGTCGTTGACGGTCTGCACGGTCGGCAGCTGCATCTCCTCGATCGGCTGGCGTGTCGCGCGCTCGATCGCCTGCAGCAGCCGCTTCTCGCGCGGCGTCACGAACACGATCGCCTCGCCGCTGCGCCCGGCGCGGCCGGTGCGGCCGATCCGGTGCACGTAGGACTCGGTGTCGTGCGGGATGTCGTAGTTGAGCACGTGGCTGATCCGTTCGACGTCCAGGCCGCGCGCGGCCACGTCGGTCGCGACGAGGATGTCGAGCTTGCCGTCCTTGAGCTGCTGGATCGTGCGCTCGCGCTGCTGCTGCTGCATGTCGCCGTTGATCGCGGCGGCGGCCAGGCCGCGCGCCTGCAGACGCTCGGCCAGTTCCTCGGTGGCCTGCTTGGTGCGCGCGAACACGATCATCGCATCGAAGGTCTCGACCTCGAGGATGCGCGTCAGCGCGTCGAGCTTGTGCATGCCGCTGACCCACCAGTAGCGCTGCCGGATGTTGGCGGCGGTCGTGGTGCGCGTCTTGATCGTGACCTCGGCCGGTTCGCGCAGATGGGTCTGGGCGATGCGCCGGATCGGCGCCGGCATCGTCGCCGAGAACAGCGCGACCTGGCGCTGCGGCGGCGTCTTGGCGAGGATCGTCTCGACGTCGTCGATGAAGCCCATGCGCAGCATCTCGTCGGCCTCGTCGAGCACCAGCGTGGTCAGCTGCGAGAGGTCCAGCGAACCGCGCTCGAGATGGTCGATCACGCGGCCGGGCGTGCCGACGATCACGTGCGCGCCGCGCTTGAGGCCAGCCAGCTGCGGCCCGTAGCTCTGGCCGCCGTAGATCGGCAGCACGTGGAAACCCGGCAGATGCGCGGCGTAGCGCTGGAACGCCTCGGCGACCTGGATCGCCAGTTCGCGCGTCGGCGCCAGCACCAGGGCCTGCGGCTTGAGCGCGTCGGTCTTCAGCCGCGCGAGGATCGGCAGCGCGAACGCGGCGGTCTTGCCGGTGCCGGTCTGGGCCTGGCCGAGCACGTCACGGCCGGCCAGCAGATGCGGAATCGTCGCGGCCTGGATCGGCGAGGGCGCCTCGTAGCCGACCTCGGACAGCACCCGCTGCAGGGCGTCGCCGAGGGCGAGATCACGAAACGAGACGGCTGCCGTGGCGTCGCCGGCGGGAGAATCGGACATGGTGTATCACCTGGAGGGCCGCCGGAACGGCAGCGCGGTGAGCGGAGAAGATCGTGCATTGTAGCGGCCCGCCCGGCGGTTTGCGCGCCGCGGCGTGCCGGCATGCGAACGCGAGGGAGCGGGCGCGGCCATCGCGACAGCCTGCGCCGGCCGCGCTGAGCGGTCGCGTAATCGGCTCGCGCCGCCGCTCATATCCGGCTGTACGACCAGGACACCATGCGTCCGTCGCGGTACGGCATCACGCCGTGGAATGCGCGCGGATCGGCGTCGAACACCAGCGGCAGGAAATGGCGATCGCCGTCCCACAGCGGCAGCTCGAGGATGCGCTCGATCGCGATCCACTCGAGTGTGCCTTCCGGATTCGCGCCGGGCGGTTCGCCCTCGTAGCGGTCGATCACGAACACGAAGCCGAGCCAGTCCTCGCCGCGCTTGCCGAAACCGGGCCAGCTGATCGTGCCGCGCAGGCGCAGTCCGGTGCATTCGATGCCGGCTTCCTCGCGGATCTCGCGGCGCATGCAGGCGACGACGTCCTCGTCCGGCTCCATCTTGCCGCCCAGTCCGTTGTACTTGCCCAGGTGCTGGTCGTCCGGCCGCGCGTTGCGATGGACCAGCAGAACCTTCGAACGGTCCGGCGACAGGACGTAGCCGAGCGTGGCGACGATGGGCGTGTAGGGCATGGACGGGACTCGCGAAAGGACGGCTTGCCGGCTCCGGCACGGCGACGCAAGATGCGCGCCGGCCGTTGGAGACGTATCGATGGGACGACGCGAAAGTGTAGCGACACCGGCGTCCGCGGCGCAGCGGGCGATGCGCCGCGGCACGCTGAGCGGCCTGGCCGCGATCGTGCTGTGGGCCGCGCTCGCGGTGCTGACGACCGCGACCGCAGGGCTGCCGCCGTTCCAGGTGCTCGCCACGACGTTCGCGATCGCCGCCGTCGCCGGGCTCTCGTGGGCGTTCGCGCGCGGGCGTGCCGGCCTGGCCGCACTGCGCCAGCCGGCCGCCGCGCTGGCGCTGTCGACCACGGCGCTGTTCGGCTATCACGCGCTGTACTTCGTCGCGCTCAAGCGTGCGCCGGCGGTCGAGGCGAACCTGATCAATTATCTGTGGCCGCTGCTGATCGTGCTGTTCGCGGGCCTGCTGCCGGGCACGCGCGTGGGCTGGCAGCAGATCGCCGGCGCCATGCTCGGCCTCTGCGGTGCGGTGCTGCTGGTCACGCGCGGCGAACGGCTCGGACTCGATCCGGCCTACATGCCCGGCTATCTCGCCGCCGCCGGTGCCGCCGTGACCTGGGCGGCCTACTCGGTGCTCAATCGCCGCCATGCCGCCGTGCCGAGCAGCGCGCTGACCGGCAGCTGCGTGCTGGTGGCTGCGCTCGGCGCGCTCGCGCACGGCCTGTTCGAATCGTTCGTGATGCCGACGCCGACGCATTGGGCGGTGCTGCTGGTGATGGGCCTGGGGCCGGTCGGTGCGGCGTTCCTGCTGTGGGACCGCGGCACCAAGCACGGCGACATCGCGCTGCTCGGCACGCTGTCGTATGCGGCGCCGCTGCTGTCGACGCTGCTGCTGCTGGTCTTCGGCGCGGCACGACCGCACTGGACGCAGGCGGTCGCGGTCCTCGTGCTGCTGGCCGGCGCCTGGCTCGGCACGCGCGGCGATCGGTCGGCCGGTTCCTGATCGCATCGCGATCGCCGCACGCGGCCGGTGGGCCGTCGTCGCAGCCCAGGTCCGATGTAGCGGTCGGGCCGCGGTCGAGCTTCGTGTCGAATGGCGTGCGCCGGACTCCGTCGAAGCGCCGTATCGCGGGGCATCGGGCCGCTGCCCGACCAGGGCTCGGATGGTGCTCGATGGACCTCAGGCGGCTTTACACGGACCGCGGCGCGAAGCCGCGGCCGAGCCTATCCGGCATGGCGGCCTGCGGCCGCATTTGAACCTCTCCGGCATGGCGGCCTGCGGCCGCACTCGAACTCATCCGGCATGGCGGCCTGCGGCTGCCATGCGCCTCCCGCTCAGAGCGCCTCGAAGATGCCGGCGGCGCCCATGCCGGTGCCGATGCACATCGTGACCATGCCGTACTTCTGCTTGCGGCGGCGCAGGCCGTGGATCAGCGTCGCGGCGCGAATCGCACCGGTGGCGCCGAGCGGATGGCCGAGCGCGATCGCGCCGCCGAGCGGATTGACCTTGGCCGGATCGAGGCCGACGTCGCGGATCACCGCGAGCGCCTGCGCCGCGAACGCCTCGTTGAGCTCGATCCAGTCGATCTGGTCGCGCGTCAGGCCGGCCAGCTTCAGCGCCTTGGGAATCGCCGCGATCGGGCCGATGCCCATGATCTCCGGCTTGACGCCGGCGACGTCGAACGAGACGAAGCGCGCCAGCGGCGTCAGGCCGTAGCGCTTGAGCGCGCTCTCGCTGGCCAGCAGCAGCGCGCCGGCGCCGTCGGACATCTGCGAGGCGTTGCCGGCGGTCACGCTGCCGCCGTTGCGGAACACCGGACGCAGCTTGGCCAGCGTCTCGACGCTGGTGCCGGGACGCGGACCCTCGTCGACGCTGATCGTGCGGCCGTCGGTGACGATCGTGCGCCTGGCCAGATCCGGGTAGTGGTCGTCCAGCGTGACCGGCAGGATCTCGTCGGCGAACTCGCCGGCGGCGATCGCGGCCAGCGCCTTGGCGTGGCTGGCCGCGGCGAACGCGTCCTGGTCCTCGCGGCCGATCTTCCACTGCTCGGCGACCTTCTCGGCGGTGATGCCCATGCCGTAGGCGATCGCGACGTTCTCGTCGGCGAATGCGGCCGGGTTCATCGCGATCTTGTTGCCCATCATCGGCACCATGCTCATCGACTCGGTGCCGCCGGCCAGCATCAGGTCGGCATCGCCGGTGCGGATGCGGTCGGCGGCCAGCGCGATCGCCTGTACGCCCGAGGAGCAGAAGCGGTTGATCGTCTGCGCCGGCACGGTGTCGGGAAGACCGGCCAGCAGCACGCCGATGCGCGCCACGTTCATGCCCTGCTCGGCCTCCGGCATCGCGCAGCCGATCACCGCGTCGCCGATCTCGGCCGGATCGACGCCGGGGGCGGCCGCCAATGCGCCGCGCAGCACGTGCGCGAGCAGGTCGTCCGGCCGCGTGTGGCGGAACACGCCGCGCGGTGCCTTGCCGACCGGCGTGCGCACCGCCGAGACGATGTAGGCATCCTGGATTTGCTTGGTCATCTGGAAAGTCTCCGAAGAAGATCGGGAAGCGGTCCGCTGCGGCGCCGTGCGGCGCGCAGCGGATCCCTCGTCAGTTGCGAAGCGGCTTGCCGGTGGCGAGCGTGTGCGCGATGCGCTCCTGCGTCCTGGCGGTCTGCGCCAGTTCGACGAAGTGCCTGCGCTCCAGGTCGAGCAGCCAACGCTCGTCGACCTGCGAGCCGCGCTCGATCGCGCCGCCGCACAGCGTGTCGGCGATGCGGCTGGCGATGTCGTAGTCGTGCGCCGAGATGAAGCGGCCCTCGAGCATGTTGACCAGCATCATCTTCAGCGTCGCGGTGCCGACGTCGCCGGCGACCGTGATCGCGCGCGCCGGCAGCGGCGGTCGGTAGCCCTGGTCGGCCAGCGCCGCCGCGGTCACCGCGGCGACGTGCAGCAGCTCGTAGGCGTTGAACACGACGACGTCGTCGGCGCGCAGCAGGCCCAGACGCTTGGCCTCGATCGCCGAGCCGGACACCTTGGCCATCGCGACGGTTTCGAACATGCGCTTGATCGCGTCGAATGGATCGGCGCCGGGCACGCTCGCCGCGCGCACCGCGATCTCCTTGAGTCCGCCGCCGGCCGGCAGCAGGCCGACGCCGGCCTCGACCAGGCCGATGTAGCTCTCGAGCGCGGCGACCGTGCGCGCCGAATGCATCTGGAACTCGCAGCCGCCGCCGAACGCCATGCCGCGCACCGCGGCGACGACCGGCACCAGCGAATACTTGATGCGCTGGCTGGTCGCCTGGAAGTTGCCGACCATCGCGTCGAACGCATCGACCTTGCCGGCCTGCAGCAGGCCGAGCGCGCCCTTCAGATCCGCGCCGGCCGAGAACGGCTCGCCAGTCTGCCAGAGCACGACGGCCTTGAACGTCTTCTCGGCCTCGTCGATCGCGCGCTGGATGCCGTCGAGCACCGCATCGTTGACGGTGTTCATCTTGGTCTTGAACGAGACGATGCCGACCTCGTCGCCGAGATGCCACAGACGGACGCCGTCGTTCTCCCACGCGGTGGTGCCGGTGTCGAAACGCTCGCCGAGCAGTGCGTCGGGATAGCGCTGGCGGCGATAGACCGCGTGCGCCGAGCGCGGCAGCGGCTTGCCGGCGCTGGCCGACCACGAGCCGTCGGCGCCGTGCACGCCGTCGCGGCCGTCGGTGACCCAGGCCGGCAGCGGCGCGTCGCTCATCGCCTTGCCGGCGCTGATGTCCTCGTTGATCCACTGCGCGACCTGGCGCCAGCCGGCGGCCTGCCAGGTCTCGAACGGTCCGAGCTTCCAGCCGTAGCCCCAGCGGATCGCGAAGTCGACCTCGCGCGCAGTCTGCGCGATATCGGCCAGGTGATAGGCGGCGTAGTGGAACAGATCGCGGAACGTCGCCCACAGGAACTGCGCCTGGCGGTCGTCCGAGGCGCGCAGCTTGGCGAACTTCTCGGCCGGATCGCGGATCGCCAGGATCGCGGCGACCTCCGGCGAGGCGCCGCGATCGGCCGCGCGGTAGTCGCGCTGGCCGAGGTCGAGCACGCGGATCTCCTTGCCGACCTTGCGGAAGAAGCCCGCGCCGGTCTTCTGGCCGAGCGCGCCCTGGTCGATCAGCGCCTGCAGCCAGGCCGGCGCCTTGAAGTAGGCATGCCAGGGATCGTCGGGCAGGGTGTCGGCCATCGTCTTGATGACGTGCGCCATCGTATCGAGGCCGACCACGTCGGAGGTGCGATAGGTCGCGCTCTTCGGGCGGCCGATCGCCGGTCCGGTGATCGCGTCGACCTCGTCGAAGCCGAGGCCGAACTGCTCGGTGTGGTGCATCGTGGCCAGGATCGAGAACACGCCGATCCGGTTGCCGATGAAGTTCGGCGTGTCGCGCGCGTAGACCACGCCCTTGCCGAGCTGGGTCGTCAGGAACGCCTCGAGTCCGGCCAGCAGCGACGGGTCGGTCGCGCGCGCCGGGATCAGCTCGACCAGGTGCATGTAGCGCGGCGGGTTGAAGAAGTGGATGCCCGAGAAGCGCGGCTGCAGCGTGGCCGGCAGCGCCTCGGTCAGCGTGTTGATCGACAGGCCCGAGGTGTTGCTGGCGACGAACGCGGTATCCGACACGTGCGGCGCGATCTTGCGGTACAGGTCGAGCTTCCAGTCCATGCGCTCGGCGATCGCCTCGATGATCAGGTCGCACTCGCGCAGGCGCTCCAGATCGTCCTCGTAGTTGGCCGGCGTGATCGCCGCGGCCAGCGACGGATCGGCCAGCGGTGCCGGCGACAGCTTGGTCAGGTTCGCCAGCGCCTTGGCGACGATGCCGTTCTTGTCGCCGTCCTTGGCCGGCAGGTCGAACAGGATCGTCTCGATGCCGGCATTGGTCAGATGGGCGGCGATCTGGGCGCCCATGACGCCGGCGCCGAGCACGGCGGCTTTGCGGATCAGCAGAGGGGTGACGGACATCGAGCTCTCCGATGCGGATGGTGAAGGAGGCGGGACGCTCACGCGGCGCGCAGGCCGGCGGCGGCGAAACGGATCAGATGGGACGCGGTGCGTTCGCGATGCTCCTGCTCGCTGACGTCGCCGCGCCGCTTGAGCACGCCGAAATCGGCCATCGCGTAGGTGAGGGCGCCGGACACGATGTCCAGCCGCCAGTACAGCTCTTCCTTGTCGAGCTGCGGCAGCAGCCGCGCGAACACGGCGGCGAACTCCTTGAGCACGTGGCCGTAGTTGTCGGACAGGAACCGGCGCAGGCGCTCGTCGTGCTCGGCGTAGGCGCGCGCCAGCACGCGCACGAACGCGGCACCACCGGCGTCGCTCAGCGACAGCTCCAGCGCCGGGCGCACGAACGCGTCGAGCACGTCCTCCAGGCCGAGGTCGGCGCGCTCGCGGCACTGCGCGAGCAGCTCGGTGCGGCGCGCGTTGAGCTCGTCGAGGCGGCGGCGGAACACTTCCTCGATCAGGTTTTCCTTCGAGCCGAAGTGATAGTTGACCGCGGCCAGATTGACCTTGGCGCTGGCGGTCACCTGGCGCAGCGAGGCGCCGGCGAAGCCGTGACGGGCGAACAGTTCCTCGGCAGCGCCGAGGATGCGCTGGCGGGTCGAGAACGGGGTCAGGTCCACGGGTGGTCCCACGAGAGACGAATCAAACGACCGTTTGAATCTAAGCCAGCGCCGTCGCCGCCGTCAAACCGCGCTGCAGCATCGGACCGCCGTAGGCGGCCGCAGACCGCGGCGGCGCATGTAAAAACGTGGCGCAGTCGCCATTCCGGCATGGCGCCGGGCGGCGGAACCGGCTAGAATCTTCCGTTCATACATCTGCTAACCCCGCGGAAGTTCGCGGATTCTTCATATGCCCGGTCGCGCACTCGCAGCGCGGCCACGCATTCACTTTCCGGAGAAACCATTTCATGGCGCTGGAGCGCACTCTGTCCATCATCAAGCCCGACGCGGTCGCCAAGAACGTGATCGGCGAGATCTACACGCGTTTCGAGAAGGCCGGCCTCAAGATCGTCGCCGCTCGCTACAAGCAGCTGTCGCGCGCCGAGGCCGAGGGCTTCTACGCGGTGCATCGCGAGCGTCCGTTCTTCAACGCGCTGGTCGAGTTCATGATCTCCGGCCCGGTCATGATCCAGGCCCTCGAGGGCGAGGACGCGATCGCCAAGAACCGTCAGCTGATGGGCGCCACCGACCCGAAGAAGGCCGATCCGGGCACGATCCGCGCCGACTTCGCCGACTCGATCGACGCCAACGCCGTGCACGGTTCGGACGCGGCCGAGACCGCCGCGAACGAGATCGCGTACTTCTTCGCGGCGGACGAGGTCGTCTCGCGCTGAGATGGATGCCGTGACGACCCCCAAGACCAACGTGTTCGGGTTCGATCGCGCCGAGCTGCGTGCGTTCTTCGCGCAGCTCGGCGAGAAGCCGTACCGGGCCGACCAGGTCATGAAGTGGGTCTATCACCGCCACGTCACCGACTTCGCGCAGATGAGCGACGTCGGCAAGGCGCTGCGCGAGAAGCTGCAGGCGGTCGCCGAGATCGTGCCGCCGAACGTGCTGTTCGAGAAGCAGTCCGCCGACGGCACGCACAAGTGGCTGCTCGGCATGGACGGCGCCAACGCGATCGAGACCGTGTTCATCCCGGAGACCTCGCGCGGCACGCTGTGCGTGTCCTCGCAGGTCGGCTGCGGCCTCAACTGCCAGTTCTGCTCGACCGCGACGCAGGGCTTCAACCGCAACCTGTCCACGGCCGAGATCATCGGCCAGGTCTGGGTGGCGGCGCGCCACCTCGGCAACGTGCCGCATCATCAGCGCAAGCTGACCAACGTCGTCATGATGGGCATGGGCGAGCCGCTGCTGAACTTCGACGCCGTCGTGCGCGCGATGAGCATCATGCGCGACGACCTCGGTTTCGGCCTCGCCAACAAGCGCGTCACGCTGTCGACGGCCGGGCTGGTGCCGATGATCGACCGCCTGTCGGAGACCAGCGACGTCTCGCTCGCGGTCTCGCTGCACGCGCCGGTCGACGAGCTGCGCACCGAGATCGTGCCGCTCAACAAGAAGTATCCGATCGCCGAGCTGCTGGCCGCGTGCCGGCGCTATGCGGCCAAGCGGCCGCGCACGACGATCACGTTCGAGTACACGATGCTCAAGGGCGTCAACGATCTGCCCGAACACGCGCGCCAGCTGGTCAAGCTGATGCGCACGGTGCCGAGCAAGGTCAACCTGATTCCGTTCAATCCGTTCGCCGGCACGCGCTTCGAGCGCTCCGACGAGGCCACGATCCGCGCGTTCCAGAAGATCCTGCTCGACGCCGGCGTGCTGACGATGGTGCGCCGTACACGCGGCGACGACATCGACGCCGCCTGCGGCCAGCTCAAGGGCCAGGTCGTCGACCGCACGCGGCGCCAGGCCGAGTTCCGCCGCACGCTGGAGCGGGGAGTCGCCGATGCGGCCTAGTCTGCGGCCGGCACTGATCGCCCTGCTGCTGTGCGGCACGGTCGGCTGCGCCACCAGCGGCGGCGTATCGAACAACAACAACCCGACCAAGAAGCAGGAAGCGGCACGCGCCAACACCGAGCTCGGCCAGCGCTACATGCAGCAGGGCCAGCTCGAGCTGGCGATGGAGAAGCTCACGCGCGCGCTGGAGGCCGACGGCAACTATGCCGATGCGCACACCGTGATCGCGGTGCTCTACGAGCGCATCGGCAACTCGCAGAAGGCCGGCGAGCATTACCGCCGCGCCGCGCAGCTCAAGCCCGCCAGCGGCGCCGAGGCGAACAACTACGGCTGGTACCTGTGCAACAACGGCAAGCCGGAAGAGGCCGCGGCGTACTTCGATCGCGCGATCGCCGACCCGTTCTACCGCACGCCGGCGCTCGCGCTCGGCAATGCCGGCATCTGCCTGGCGCGCGCCGGGCGCTACGACGAGGCCGAGCAGAAGCTGCGCGTCGCGCTCGAGCAGGATCAGAACAACACCGAGGCGCTGTTCCAGATGGCCTCCGTGCTCTATGCGCGGCGCGAGTACTTCCGCGCGCGTGCGTTTCTGCAGCGCTACGAGGCGAGCGCCCATGCGCGCCCGGAGTCGCTGATGCTCGGCCGCAACATCGAGCTGCAGCTCGGCAACGCCGACGGCGCCCGGGATTACACCCGCCGCCTGCTGCAGGATTTCCCCAGTTCACAGCAGGCTCGCATGCTGGACGCGCCGGGGACGTCGTGACGTGAAAAACCGGACACCCTCAGGCTCGCGCGGGGATGTCGCAGGGGGGACAGCTGCGCGAGGACGATCCAGCGACGACAACGACAACGGCCAGCTGCCGCTGCACCTGGAGACTGGCCAGGACACAATCGAGAGCACAGGCACAGCAATGGCTATCGAATCGGAAAGTCTTGCAGACGCGGCGCCGGCATCGGCGGCGTCTGCCCAGGGGGACATGATCGACACCGGTGAAGGTTCGCTCGGGCAGCACCTGCGTGCGGCCCGCGAGGCCAGGGGCTGGACGCGCGACGAGGTCGCCACACGGTTGAAACTGCCGGTCCGGCTGATCGCGCGGATCGAGGCCGACGACTATCAGGGCATGACGCAGGGCGTATACCTGCGCGGCTATCTGATCAGCTATACGCGGCTGCTCGGGCTTCCGGCCGAACGCGCCGAGCAGGTCGCCGATCTGCACACCGAGGCGACGCCGATCGTCGCGACCGGCACCGTGCCGCGTTCGCGCTATCTGCTCGACCGCTACTCGGTCACCGCCACCTACCTGATCCTGACCGGCCTGATCCTCGGGCCCACGGTCTGGTTCGCGGCGACCCGCGGCGGCATCGAGCAGAGTCTGGTCCGCACCACGCCGCTCGACACGACGGCGGTGCGGACGCCGGCGCCGTCCTCGTCGACGACGCCGGACACGATCGCCGCGCTGCCGGTCGAGGTCGCGCCGGCGCCGCTGACGCCGCCGCGGATCGAGGCGCCGCCGCCGGTCGTCGCGTCGATGGCGCCGTTCTCGACCCGGCCCGTCACCGCGCCGACGCCGAACCCGGCGCCGGCCGAAGGCGGACGCACGCTGGTGCTCAAGGTCAGCCAGGCCAGCTGGGTCGAGGTGTTCGACGCGGACGGCAAGCGGCTCGAGTACGGCCTGCTGCAGGCCGGCACCGAGCGCAGCTACCGCAGCGAGCGGCCGCTGTCGGTGCGGCTCGGCAACGCCGACGGCGTCGAGCTGCAGGCCGACGGCGCGTTCGTCGACCTCGCGCCGTACCGGCGCGCGAACGTCGCCCACGTGCGCGTGTTCGGACCGGACGCGACGGTCGCCCGCATCGAACCCTGAATCGCCGGATAATCCGCGGCGCGGCGTCGGCGGACGCCGGGCCGCGCTTTCCTGCTACCCTTGCGCGCCTGCCCGCCGGGGTCGCGCCGGCCGCATCCGCAGCTCCGATCTCCTTCTTTCCAGGTACACGCAATGGCTTTTGAACTTCTTGACGAACACGAGCAGGGCGAAGTCGTCCGCAAGTGGCTTCGCCAGAACACGATGTCGATCGCGACCGGCATCGCCCTCGCCCTGCTGCTGATCTTCGGCTGGCAGCAGTGGAAGCATCGGCAGGACGGCAAGGCGGTCGAGGCCGCGCTGCAGTACCAGGCGCTCGGCGTCGCGGTCGAGGGCAAGCGCACCGAGGACGCCGACGCGATCGCCGCGGCGCTGCGCAAGGATTACCCGGGCACGGTCTACGCCGTGCTCGCCGCGCTGGGCCAGGCCGAGCGCGCGGTCGTCAAGGGCGACCTCAAGGCCGCCGCGGCCGATCTGGACTGGGCCCGTTCCAACGTCAAGCTGCCGGCGCTCAAGCATCTGGTGAACCTGCGTCTGGCGCAGGTGCGCCTGGCCGAAGGCGACGCCGCCGCGGCGCTCGGCCTGCTCGAGAGCATCGACAAGGCCGAGTACGTCGGCCAGGCGGCCGAGCTGCGCGGCGACGCGCTGGTCAAGCTCGACCGCGACGAGGAAGCGCGCGCCGCCTACCGCGACGCGCTCGCCAAGCTCGATCCGCAGGCGCCCAACCGCAGCTTCGTACAGATGAAGCTCGACGATCTCGGCGCCGCCCCCGCAGCAGCACAGCAGGGCTCGTAATGAAGGTTTCCACCGTCGCCGTCCTGGTCCTGGCCCTCCTGCTGGGAGGCTGCACCTGGTTCCGCAACCTCGGCAAGAAGGACAACGTCGAGCCGCCGACGCCGCTCGCCGAGTCGTTCACGCCGACGCTGTCGGTGCAGCGCGCCTGGACCGGCAGCGCCGGCAAGGGGCCTGATCGTTCCGGCGTGCCGATGGTGCCGGCCGTGGCCGACGGCCGTCTGTACGTCGCCGACGTCGGCGGCAATCTGAGCGCGCTCGACGCGGCCACCGGCAAGCGGCTGTGGAACGTGCATACCGGCAAGCGCTCCGGCGCGTACTGGCGCCGCACCGACACCAGCGTGCGCTGGTCGGGCGGTCCGACCGTGGCCGGCGACCTGGTCATCGTCGGCGGCCTGGACGGCCAGGTCGGCGCGTATGCGGCGGCCGACGGCGCCGAGCGCTGGGTCGTCAACGTCTCCTCCGAGGTCATCACGCCGCCGGCGGTCAGCGGCGACACCGTGATCGTGCGCAGCAACGACGGCCGGCTCTACGGTCTGGACCTGGCCGACGGCAACCGGCGCTGGGTGTTCGACCAGGGCGTGCCGCCGCTGAGCCTGCGCGGCAATTCGGCGCCGCGCGTGTCCAACGGCCTGGTCGTGTCGGGCTTCGACAACGGCAAGATCGTCGCGGTCAACGTCGCCGACGGCAGCCAGGCCTGGATACAGACGCTCGGACTCGGCGAGGGCCGTACCGAGGTCGACCGGCTGGCCGACGTCGACGGTGAAGTCGTCGTCGACGGCGGCGAGGTCTTCGCGGCCGGCTATCGCGGCATCGTCAGCGCGCTGTATTCCGACAGCGGCCGCACCGCCTGGCAGCGCGACCTGTCCAGCTACGCCGGCGTCACCGTGGCCGGCAACGTCGTCGCGGTCGTCGACGACGAAGGCAACGTCTGGGCGTTCGACCGCCAGAGCGGCGCGAACCTCTGGAAGCAGGACCAGCTCAAGTACCGCTGGCTGTCCTCGCCGGCCGCCCAGGGCGGCGCGATCGTCGTCGGCGACGTCGAGGGCTGGGTGCACTGGCTCGATGCCGAGGACGGCAAGCTGATCGCGCGCGAGCGCCTCGGCAAGAATCCGATCGCCGGCAAGCCGGTGGTCGACGGCGACACCGTCTACGTCGAGGACAGCGAAGGGCGCCTGGGCGCCTGGCGCGTCACCCGTTGACGCCGCCGCGGCCGGCGCTGCCGGCCCGCGCGGTCGCTACCGCCACTGCCGCCCGGTCCGGGTGGCTCGCCACCTTCGGGTGGCTCGCCGCCGCGACGTGAAGGTCGCGGCGATCTCGTTTTCATCGCCTGATCGACGGAGGGGCGAACGGTGTTGCCAGTCGTAGCCCTGGTCGGGCGTCCCAACGTCGGCAAGTCGACGTTGTTCAACGTACTCACGCGCACGCGCGATGCCCTGGTCGCCGATCTGCCGGGCGTCACGCGCGATCGCCACTACGGCATCTGCCGGCTCGGCGAGCGGCGTTTCATGGTGGTCGACACCGGCGGTCTGGCCGACGACGAGGAAGGCCTGGCCGGCCTGACCGCGCTCCAGGTCCAGGCCGCGATCGACGAGGCCGACATCGTCGTCTTCGTCGTCGATGCGCGCGACGGCATGCTGCCGGGCGACCCGGCGATCCTCGAGCGTCTGCGCCGCGTCGCCAAACCCATCCTGCTGGCCGTCAACAAGGTCGACGGCCTCGACGAGCACGTCGCGCTGGCCGAGTTCGCCGCGCTCGGCATCGCCGCGCCGCTGCCGCTGGCCGCCTCGCACAGCCGCGGCGTGCAGCCGCTGCTCGACGCGATCGCCGCGCGCCTGCCGCCGGAAGCCGAGGCGGAACCCGAAGCCGACGAGGAGGGCGTCCGCGTCGCGATCGTCGGCCGTCCGAACGTCGGCAAGTCGACCCTGGTCAACCGCCTGCTCGGCGAGGACCGCGTCGTCGTCTCCGACGTCGCCGGCACCACGCGCGACTCGATCCGCGTGCCGCTCGAGCGCGACGGCAAGCGCTACACGCTGATCGACACCGCCGGCGTGCGGCGCCGCGCGCGCATCGAGGACGCGGTCGAGAAGTTCAGCGTGATCAAGACGCTGCAGTCGATCGAGGCGGCCAGCGTGGTCGTGCTGCTGCTCGACGCGAAGGAGGGCGTCACCGACCAGGACGCCGGCCTGATCGGCCACGTGCTCGAGGCGCAGCGCGCCCTGGTCATCGCGGTCAACAAGTGGGACGGCCTGTCGGCCTACGATCGCGAGCAGTGCCGCGTGTCGCTGGCGCGCAAGCTGGTCTTCGTCGACTGGGCGCCGCAGGTGACGATCTCGGCGCTGCACGGCAGCGGCATCGGCGAGCTGATCAAGGCGGTCAACCGCAGCCACGCCTCGGCCGGCCGCACGTTCACGTCCTCGGAGCTGACGCGCGCGCTCGAGGCCGCCTACGAGGGCTACCAGCCGCCGCTGGTGCGCGGTCACGCGCCCAAGCTCAAGTACGCCCATCCGGGCGGCACGCATCCGCCGACGATCGTGATCCACGGATCGCGCACGCGCCATCTGGCCGATTCGTACCGGCGCTACCTCGAGAACTTCTTCCGCACGCGCTACCGCCTGGTCGGCACACCGATCCGCATCGAGTTCCGCGACGGCGACAACCCGTACGCTGGCAAGCGCAACGAACTGACCGAAGGCCAGCAGCGCCGCCGCCAGCGGATGATCCGCAACGCCAAGCGCGGCAAGCGCTGATGCCGTGAGCGGCGCGACGTACACGGTCGCGGTGCTCGCCGGCGGCGCGGCCACGCGTCTGGACGGTCGCGACAAGGGATTGATGCCGCTCGACGGCCGGCCGCTGATCGACTGGGTGCTCGCCGCCGCGGGCCTGCGCCGCGCGGCAGACGCCGCCGCGCCACCGCTGCTGATCGTCGCCAACCGCCATCTGGACGCCTACGCGCTGCACGGCCCGACGATCCACGACGCGCTGCCGGGCCATCACGGCCCGCTCGCCGGCATCGCCGCGGCACTGGCGGCCTGCCGCACCGGCTGGCTGCTCAGCGTGCCGGTCGACTGTCCGCTGCCGCCGCCCGATCTCGCCGCGCGCCTGCTGGCCGGACCGGCCGATGCGGCGATCCGCGTCGCCCACGACGGCGAGCGCCGCCAGCCGCTGTTCGCGCTGTACGCGCGCGCGCTGGCGGCCTCGGCCGCCGCCGCGGCGGCGAAGGAGACCGGCGTCTACGCCTGGCAGGACGCCGTCGGCGCGGTCGAGGTTGATTTCGCCGATCGCCGCGTACACTTCGAAAACCTCAACACGCCGTCGGACTTCGCCGCCTTCCGTGAACGCCTCGCCCCGCACGCCTGACTGCCCGAGCCGCTGGACCGTCGAGGCCGCCTGCGCGTTCCTCGCCGACGCCGGCCGCGCGCGGACGCTCGAGGTCGAGACGGTCGCGCTCGCCGAGGCGCTCGGCCGCGTGCTCGCCGAGGATCTCGTGGTCGAGCGCGCGGTGCCGCCGTTCGCGAACTCAGCGATGGACGGCTTCGCGCTGCGCGGCGCCGACCTGCCGGCGGTCGGCGAGCGCCGGCTGCGCATCGTCGGCACGCATCTGGCCGGCGGCGCCGGCGCATTCGCGATCGCACCCGGCGAATGCCTGCGCCTGATGACCGGCGCGCCGCTGCCCGACGGCGCCGACACCGTGGTGATCCAGGAGCACGTCCGCGTCGACGGCGACATCGCGATCATCGGCGCCGGCGAACGGACCGGCGCCAACGTGCGTCCGGCCGGCGAGGACTTCCGTCCCGGCGAGACCGCGCTGCGCCGCGGCCAGCGCCTCGGTCCCGCGCAGCTCGGCGTCTGCGCCTCGCTCGGACGCGCCCGCGTCGCGGTCGTGCGGCGGCCGCGCGTCGTGCTGCTGACGACCGGCGACGAGGTCGTGATGCCGGGCGAGGCGACCTCGCCGGCACAGATCCACAACAGCAATGCCTTCAGCGTCGGCGCGCTGGTGCGCGAGTCCGGTGCCGCGCTGCTGTCGCATCGGCACCTGCCCGACGATGCCGACGCGATCCGCGCCGCGCTGCTGCAGGCGGCCGGCGAGGCCGACCTGATCGTCAGTTGCGGCGGCGTCTCGGCCGGCCAGGCGGACCTGCTGCCGGGCCTGCTCGCCGAGATCGGCACGATCGATTTCTGGAAGGTGCGCATGAAGCCCGGCATGCCGTTCCTGACCGGGCGCATCGGCGCGGCGCGATTGTGCGCGCTGCCCGGCAACCCGGTCTCGACCGTGGCGACCTTCCTGGTGCTCGTGCTGCCGTATCTCGAGGCGCTGCAGGGCTGCGCGACCACGGCCGCGCCGTGGCTGAGCGCGCGCCTGACGACGCCGCTGCGCAAACGCCACGACCGCACCGAGTTCCTGCGCGCCCAGGTCCGCGCCGGCGTCGACGGCACGCTGCAGGCCGATCTGCTCGACCGCCAGGGCTCGGGCATGCTGCGCGGCGTCGCCGAGGCCAACGCGCTACTGCGCGTGGAAGCCGACCAGACCGAACTGCCCGCCGGCGCCGTCGTGCCGGCGATGATCTTCACCCTTTCCGGAACGCTCTCCCGATGACCGACGACACGCCCCTGGTATCGATCCTGATCCGCAGCATGGACCGGCCGACGCTCGACCGCGCATTGGCCTCCGCGGCCGCGCAGACCTGGCCGGCGATCGAGATCGTCGTCGTCGCGGCGTGCGGCGCGACGCACCGCGATCTGCCTGCGCAGATCGACGGGCGCCCGGTGCGCCTGATCCGGCCCGATCCGGATCGCCGCCTGACGCGCCCCGAGGCCGCCAACGCCTGCCTCGACGCGGCCCGCGGCGAATGGCTGAACTTCCTCGACGACGACGACGAGCTGCTGCCCGAGCACGTGCGCACGCTGCTCGAGGCGCCGCGCGGCGACGGCGTGCGACTGCTGTATTCGAGCGCGCGCGTGCACGACGTCGACGGATCGCTGATCGGCTACAGCGGCCGCGCCGGCTTTCACATGCAGCTGTACAACCAGAACCGCAGTCAACCGGTCGCGACGATCTTCCACCGCAGCCTCGTCGAGGAGGGCGCGCGGTTCGATCCCTCGTTCCCGGTCTACGAGGATCACGACTTCTTCATCAACTGCGCCACGCGCACGCGCTTCCAGTGGGTGCAGGCCGCCACCTGCATCTGGAACGGCGCGATCGGCGATTCGGGCTGCGGCTACGGACCCAACTCCAACGAGCCGCAGCGCGAGGCGTACTACGCGCGGATGCGCGAGAAGTGGGCTGCGGCGTTCGAGCAGTGGAAGACCGAGCCCGAGGCGCTGATCTATCTCGCCCAGCATCACCTCAAGGAAGGCGATCTGAAGCTCGCGATCCAGTGCCTGGAGCGCGCCCTTGTGCAGCGTCCGGACGATCTCAACGCACTCAATCTCTACGGCATGGCCTGCTTCCACGACGGCCGCATCGAGGCCGCGCTCGACGTGCTGAGCTACGCGACGAAGCTCGCGCCCGACCAGCCGGCGATCGCGGCCAATCTGGCCCTGGTCGAGCAGCGCAGCGGCCGCAGCGCGGCCTCGCTCGGCCCGGGCTGAAGGATCGCGCGATGCCGTCCGACGCTTCCGCGGCGCTTCCGCTGGACGCCGAGATCGATCCGCGATCGGCGCATCGCGCGCAGCTCGGTGGCGCGCTGCTGCTCGACGTGCGCGAAGACGACGAGCGTGCCGGCGGCGGTCCCGCCGAGGCGCTCGGTCTGGCGCGCGGCGCGATCGAGGATCGCTTCCCGGCGCTGCAGCCCGATCGCGACCGCCCGATCCTGACGCTGTGCGCGAGCGGCCGCCGCTCGCTGCTCGCGCGTGACACGCTGCTCGCGCTCGGCTACCGCGACGTGCGCTCGGTCGCCGGCGGTTTCGCGCGCTGGCGCGCCGAAGGCCTGCCCGAAGCGGCCGGCGCGCTCGGCGCCGACGCCGGCGAACGCTATGCGCGGCATCTGGTGCTGCCCGAGGTCGGCATCGCCGGCCAGGCGCGGCTGCTGCAGGCGCGGATCGCGCTGATCGGTGCCGGCGGTCTCGGTTCGCCGGCCGCGCTGTACCTGGCCGCGGCCGGCGTCGGCCATCTGACGCTGATCGACGACGACCGCGTCGAGCGCTCGAACCTGCAGCGGCAGGTGCTGCACGCCGACGCGCGCATCGGCATGGCCAAGACCGAATCGGCGCGGATCGCGCTGTCGGCCCTGAATCCCGGCATCGAGATCGGCGTACGCGAGGAGCGGCTGCTCGCGGCCAACGTCGAGGCGGCGATCGCCGGCCACGACGTCGTGATCGACGGCGCCGACAACTTCGCGACGCGCTACCTGCTCGACGCGGCGACGCGCCGGCTCGGCATTGCGCTGGTCTACGGCGCCGTGCACCGCTTCAGCGGCCAGGTCAGCGTGTTCGACCCGCGCGACGCCACCTCGCCGTGCTACCGCTGCCTGTTCCCGGAGCCGCCGTCGGCGGCCGAGGCGCCCAATTGCAGCGAAGCCGGCGTGCTCGGCGTGCTGCCCGGCACGATCGGCCTGCTGCAGGCCACCGAGGCGATCAAGCTCGTGCTCGGCATCGGCCGGCCGCTGACCGGCCGCTTGCTGTGCTACGACGCGCTGGCCGCGACGTTCCGCGAACTCGCGCTGCCGCGCGATCCGGCCTGTCCGGGCTGCGGCGCAGCCGCCGTGTTCGACGGCTACGCCGATCTCGCGCAGCTGTGCGCATCGGCCGGCTGAGCCCGCCTCAGCGCGACAGCCACGGCACGACCCACCAGAACGCCCAGAACAGACCGAAGGCGGTCCAGAACAGCTTGCGCACGCCGCGCGCGAGCAGCCAGACCGCGCCGATCGCGAGCAGGACCGGCATCCATTTCGCGAGCGTCGCGCGGGTCGAGGGCGATACGGTCGACACATCGATCATCGTCAGATCCTCCGGCACCGTCAGGGTGCGGAAGCGATGATCACGGTCCCGGCGCGCGCGCGGCAGACCCGGCCGTCAGCGATCGCGGATGACGGCTGTCATGGCCGCCGCGCGCCGCCCGGCGCCGGGCGTGCGTCGCGCAGCGGCAGCGTGCGCAGGCGCAGCGCATTGGCGACCACCGAGACCGACGACAGGCTCATCGCCAGCGCCGCGATCATCGGCGAGAGCACCAGGCCGGTCAGCGGATACAGCGCGCCGGCCGCGATCGGCACGCCGAGCGCGTTGTAGCCGAACGCGAACGCGAGGTTCTGGCGGATGTTGCGCACGGTCGCCTGCGACAGCGCGCGGGCGCGCACGATGCCGGCCAGATCGCCCTTGACCAGGGTCACCTGCGCGCTCTCGATCGCGACGTCGGTGCCGTCGCCCATCGCGATGCCGATGTCGGCCGCGGCCAGCGCCGGCGCGTCGTTGATGCCGTCGCCGGCCATCGCGACGCGGCGGCCTTCGCGCTTCAATGCCGCGATCACCTCGGCCTTGCCGGCCGGCGAGACCTCGGCGTGCACGGCGTCGATGCCGAGCGCGGACGCGACCGCGCGTGCGCTGGTCGCGGTATCGCCGGTCAGCATGACGATGTGCAGACCGGCGGCGTGCAGCTGTTCGATCGCCGCCGGTGTCGAGGCCTTGATGCGGTCGGCGACCGCGAACGATGCCGCCAGGCGGCCGTCGACGGCGAGGAAGACCACGGTCGCGCCGTCCGCGCGCAGTGCCTCGGCGCGCGTGTGGTCCGCGGCCGACGGTTCGACGCCGTGCTCATGCATCAGCGCGGCGTTGCCGAGCGCGAGCGACCGGCCCTCGACGCTGCCTTCCACACCCAGACCGTTGCGCGCGACGAAGCCGGTGACGGCCGGCACCGCGAGTCCGCGCGCGTCGGCCGCGGCGACGATCGCGCGCGCCAGCGGATGTTCGCTGGCGCGTTCGAGCGCGGCCGCCAGCGCCAGCGCATCGGCCTCGACGTGGCCGCCCGCCGGCACGATCGTGCGCAGCGACGGCCGGCCCTCGGTCAGCGTGCCGGTCTTGTCGACGACCAGCGTGTCGACCAGGCGCAGCTGCTCGATCGCGGCGGCGTCGCGGAACAGGATGCCGTTCTGCGCGCCGCGGCCGCTGGCGACCATGATCGAGATCGGCGTCGCCAGGCCGAGCGCGCACGGGCAGGCGATGATCAGCACCGACACCGCGGCGATCAGCGCGTGCGCCAGGCGCGGTTCCGGGCCGAACCAGGCCCAGCCCGCGAATGCAACCAGCGCGATGCCGATCACCGCCGGCACGAACACGGCCGCGACGCGATCGGCGACGCGCTGCAGCGGTGCGCGCGAGCGCTGTGCCTGCGCGACCAGGCCGACGATCTGCGCGAGCAGCGTGTCGGCGCCGACGCGCTCGGCGCGCATCAGCAGCGCGCCGTCGCGGTTCAGCGTGCCGCCGGTGACGGCGTCGCCGGCGGCTTTGGCGACCGGCATCGGCTCGCCGGTCAGCATCGACTCGTCGAGGTGGCTGGCGCCGTCGACGATGCGGCCGTCGACCGGAACCTTCTCGCCCGGCCGGATCCGCAGCACGTCGCCGACCGCGACCGCATCGAGCGGCACGTCGGTCTCGGCGCCGTCCGCAGCGATGCGGCGCGCCTGCTTCGGCGCGAGGCCGAGCAGGGCCTTCAGCGCGGCACCGGTGCGACGGCGCGCGCGCAGTTCGAGCAGGTCGCCGAGCAGCACCAGGGTCACGATGACCGCGGCCGCCTCGAAATAGACCGCGACCGCGCCGTGCCGGTCGCGGAACGTCGCCGGAAACAGCTCCGGCGCCGCGAACGCGATCGCGCTGTAGAGCCAGGCCACGCCGGTGCCGAGCGCGATCAGCGTGTACATGTTCGGCGACCACGGCCGCAGCGAGCGCCAGCCGCGCGCGAAGAAGCCGGCGCCGCCCCAGACCACGACGATCGTCGCCAGCACGGCCTCGAGCCAGGCCGCGATCGGTCCCCACGGCGCGGGCGGATGCCAGCCGGTCAGATGCGGACCCATCGCGATCGCGACGACCGGCACCGTTAGCGCGATGCAGATCGCCACGCGCCGGCCGAGCGCGGCCAGCGTGCCGTCGTCGTCGTCCGCGGCGCTCGGCAGCAGCGGCTCCAGCGCCATGCCGCAGAGCGGGCAGTGACCGGGCCCGCGCTGGCGGATCTGCGGATGCATCGGGCAGGTGTAGAGCGCGCCGGCGTCGGCCTTCGACGGGGCAGCCTGCGGCGCCGCATCGAGATGACGCTGCGGATCGGCGACGAAGCGCTCGCGGCAGCGCGCCGAGCAGAAATGCCAGCGACGCCCGTCGTACTCGGCGTGGTGCGGCGTCGTCGCCGGGTCGACCGTCATGCCGCAGACCGGATCGCACTCGGCGGTCGGTGCGGAAGCCGCCGCGTCCGATTCGGCGTGGCCGTGGCAGCACGATGGCGCCGTCGGCGCGCCCTTCGCAGCGGCGCCGCCGAGATAACGCTGCGGATCGGCGGCGAAGCGATCGCGGCAGCGTGCCGAGCAGAAATGCCAGCGACGGCCGTCGTACTCGGCGTGGTGCGGCGTCGTCGCCGGATCGACCGTCATGCCGCAGACCGGGTCGCGCTCGGCGGCCGGTGCGGCGGATGCGGCGCCGTCGTGACGGGACGGCGCGTTCATCGGCGCACCGCCGCGGCAGCCGGGGCGGGTTCTTCGTCGTCGCGCTCGTCGCCGAGCGCGCGCAGGATCGGACAGCGGTCCGGCTCGCCGTGGCCGGGGCAGGCGTCGATCAGCGTCTTCAATCCGTCGCGGACGCGTTCGAGCTCGGCGATGCGCTGCTCGAGCGCGGCCAGGCGGTCCTCGGCGCGCCTGCGGATGCCTTCGACGCCGCGCTCGTGATCGGCCGACAGTGTCAGCAGATCGCCGATCTCGGCCAGGCTGAAGCCGAGCGCCTTGGCGTGACGGATGAAGCGCAGGCGCTGCACGGTGGCGGGCGGGTAGTCGCGGTAACCCGAGGCGCGCCGGGCCGGCTTCGGCAGCAGGCCCTGGCGCTCGTAGAAACGGATCGCGTCGATGCCGACGCCGCTGGCGCGCGCCAGGACGCCGATCGTCATCGAGCGGGAAGGGTGAGCGTTCATGCGGCCAGCTTAGACCCTGGACCCGTGACCAGGGTCAAGCGCGGCGCGGCGAGATGCCGCGCCGCGTTCATCGTCCTCAGAACCAGACGCGCAGGCCGGCGACCAGACGCCCGTCCTCGACCGGCTCGCCGTGCGCGCGTGCCAGATCGGCGCCGTCGCCGTAGCGGCGCTGCCAGACCCAGCCGACGTACGGCGCGAACTCGCGGCGGATCTCGTAGCGCAGGCGCAGGCCGGCTTCGAGGCTGTCCAGGCCGGCGCCGGTGCCGCGCGCGGCATCGGTGCGCGAATAGAGCTTGGCCTCGACCAGCGGCTGCAGGATCAGCCGGTTCGTCAGCAGCAGCTCGTACTCGGCCTCGAACGTTGCGGCGATGCGGCCGTCGCCGGCCAGATACGCGGTGGCCTGGGTCTCGAACTTGTACGGCGCCAGTCCCTGCACGCCGATCGCGAGCCAGTCCTTGGAGGCACCCGGCGCGAAATCGTGGCGGATGCCGACCATCAGATCCCACCATGGATGGAACGCGTGGCCCCACAGCAGCTCGGCCTGCGCGTGCTCGAGACGGCCGCCGCTGCGTTCGCCCTCGCTGCGCAGCCAGAGCCGGTCGAAGCTGCGGCCGACCCAGGCCTTGGTCTCCCACGCGGCCGCATCGCCGGGCGCGTCCTGCCATTCGAACCGGTCGAACGCGAACGAGGCCAGCACCGGATCGTCGTCCATGTGGTCCTGCATGCGCATGCCGCCGAGGTCCGGGAACGCGGCCGCGCGATCGGCATCGGTGATCGGCGGCAGGGCCGGTCCGGTCGACGCCGCGGAGTGATGCGCCGAACCATGATCCATCGAACCATGATCCATCGAACCATGATCCATCGAACCATGATCGATCGAACCATGATCGATCGAACCATGATCGATCGAACCATGATCCATCGAGCTGTGATCCATCGAGCTGTGATCCATCGAGCTGTGATCCATCGAGCTGTGATCCATCGAGCCGTGATCCATCGAGCCATGGTCCATCGAGCCATGGTCCATCGAGCCATGGTCCATCGAGCCATGGTCCATCGAGCCATGATCCACCGAGCCATGATCCACCGAGCCATGGTCCACCGAGCCATGGTCCACCGAGCCATGGTCCACCGAGCCATGGTCCACCGAGCCATGGTCCATCGAGCCATGGTCCATCGAGCCGTGATCTTTCGATGCGCCAGCGGCCGATCGCTGCGGCGCATCCGGCGCGGTCGCGTCGCGCCGGTCGGTCTGGTCGTCGGCCGCCCGCGCTTCGGTCAGGCCGGCCATGCAGGCCGCGAGCGACCAGGCCAGCAGAGGCAGGCGTGCGTGTCGTGCGTTCATGCCGATGCCTCCTCGACGCGCACCTCGCGGAACATGCCGGCGTCCATGTGATAGAGCAGGTGGCAGTGGTAGGCCCAGCGGCCGAGCGCGTCGGCGGTCACGCGATAGCTGCGGCGCGTGCCCGGCGGCATGTTGACGGTGTGCTTGCGCACGCGGAACGCGCCGTCGGCGTCCTCCAGGTCGCTCCACAGGCCGTGCAGGTGGATCGGGTGCTCCATCATCGTGTCGTTGACGAGCACGATGCGCACGCGCTCGCCGTAGGTCAGGCGCAGAGGCTCGGCGTCGCCGAAGCGGATGCCGTCGAACGACCAGACGTAGCGTTCCATGTGGCCGGTCAGATGCAGCTCGATCGTGCGTCCCGGCTCGCGCCCGTCCGGATCGGCGAAACGGCTGGCGAGGTCGGCATAGGTCAGCACGCGGCGGCCGTTGTCGCGCAGGCCGATGCCCGGATCGTCCAGGCGCGGCGTCGGCGTCATCGTCTGCATGTCGACACCGGGGTTGCCGGTCTCGCTGGCCGGATGCGTCTGCATCGCGGCCGCGCCGTGACCCATCGCGGCATGCGAGCCGCCGTGTGCGCCGTGTGCGCCGTGCCCGTCGTGCGCGGTGCCGCCCGCCGGCATGTCGTGGCCGGCATGGCCCTCGTGCCCGGACGGCGCAGCCTTCGCCTGCGCGCCGTGCGCATCGTGTCCGCCACGCGCGTCATGTCCGCCGTGGCCCATGTCGGCCATCGTCAGCAGCGGTCGCGGATCGAGCGCCGGCACCGGCGCGGCCAGTCCGTCGCGGACCGCCAGCGTCGCGCGTGCATAGCCGCCGCGGTCCATCGCCTGCGCGAAGATCGTGTAGGCGTCCTGGCCGGACGGCTCGACGATCACGTCGTAGGTCTCGGCCACGCCGATGCGGAACTCGTCCACCGTCACCGGATGCACGTTCTGGCCGTCGGCGGCGACCACGGTCATCTTGAGGCCCGGGATGCGCACGTCGAAGAATGTCATCGCCGAGCCGTTGATGAAGCGCAGGCGCACGCGCTCGCCGGGCCGGAACAGGCCGGTCCAGTTGCCGGCCGGCGTCACGCCGTTGGCGAGGTAGGTGTAGGTCAGCGCGCCGACGTCGGCCAGGTCGGTCGGCGACATCCGCATCGCGCCCCACAGCCGGCGGTCGTCGAGCGTCGCGCCCCAGCCGTGGCGGCGGATGTCGGCGATCGCGTCGCCGACCGTGCGCTTGTGGCGGTTGTAGTACTCGGCGTTCTTGCGCAGCTTCGCGAAGATCCGGTACGGGTCCTCGTCGGTCCAGTCCGACAGCAGGATCACGTGCTCGCGGTCGCTGCGGATCGGATCGGGCTCGCGCGGATCGACGATCAGCGGCCCGTACAGGCCCTTCTGTTCCTGGAAGCCGGAGTGGCTGTGGTACCAGTAGGTGCCGCTCTGCCTCAGCGTGTAGCGGTACGTGTAGGTCTCGCCCGGATGGATGCCGTGGAAGCTGAAGCCCGGCACGCCGTCCATGTCGGCCGGCAGGATGATGCCGTGCCAGTGGATCGAGGTGTCCTCGGCCAGCGTGTTGCGCACGCGGATCGTCACCGTGTCGCCTTCGGTGAAGCGCAGCAGCGGCGCCGGCAGCGTGCCGTTGACGGTGACCGCGCGGCGCGTGCGGCCGGTGTAGTCGACCGCCAGCTCGCCGATCGACAGGTCGATCGTGCTGCCGGTCAGCGCGGACGGGCGCGCGGGTCCGGGGCGCGCGAACGCCGGCACCTGCAGCAGGCCCAGGCCCGCGGCGCCCCAGGCGATGCCGTGCACGAAGCGGCGGCGCGACAGATCCGGCCCGAGCGGACCGGCGGAAAGGAAAGGTAGGTGTTTCACGGAATCGGTCCTCGAGAGCGGACCGGCCATCGCGTGCCGGTCGCTGCCAATCGGCGGGGCGGCGCAGGGCGGCCCCAGGTCGTCGGTGCCGGCACGCAGCGGCGTCGTGCGCTGCGCGCACGGCGACCGGCGGGCCGGTGTTCGGGGCGACTCAGGCGATCGGAGGGCGGTGCAGCCGGCTCGGCGGCTCGAATCGATACTGCGTCGGCACGCGGGGCGGCGCAGCGTCGTGGACCGGCGTGCCGGCGATCAGCGCGGCGGCGATCGGCAGGCCCGGACAGGCATGGATGCAGGCGCAGGCGCCGCGCTCGTCGCAGCAGTCCATCGGCAGGCCGCCCGGCGTCTGCATCGGTGCGGCGCTGTCGGCCGGCGCCGCCGCCGCGCCATGACACGGCGCGGCTGTCTCGTCCGCGGCCGGCGCCGCCGCGATCGCCGCGACCGGCGGCACGCCGATGCCATTGGCGATCAGCACGATCGCCAGGAACAGGCGCAACAGGAAGGCGGCGGACGACATGGCCACGACAGACTGCAACCCCCGGCCGAAGGTTTCAAGAGGCGATCGGTCGCAGCCGCGGCCGATCGCCGCGGCGACCGTTCAATGCGCCTGCTTGCGCGCGGCCTCGAACGCGGCCAGTTGCCCGGGCGTCGCCTCGGGCTGGTAGCGCGCCTTCCAGCTCGCGAACGGCTCGCCGTAGATGCGCTCGCGCGCGCGTTCGCGGTCGATGTCGACGCCGCGCGCCTCGGCCGCCTCGCGATACCAGTCGGCCAGGCAATTGCGGCAGAAGCCGGCCAGGATCATCAGATCGATGTTCTGCACGTCCTTGCGCCGGTCCAGGTGCTCGAGCAGCCGGCGAAAGGCCGCCGCTTCGATCTCGGTCGTGATGTCGCTCATGAAGGTCTCCCGCGCTGACGTCGACCGAGTGTAGCCGGTCGACGCCGGCTCATTGGAAGCCGCTGGCGAAGATCAGCTCCGAACGCAGACAGCTCGGCGTATTCGCGGCGACCAGGCCGCGCAGCTGGGTGACGTGGGTCGGATGGAACTGCAGCTCGTTCTGGCCGCAGTTGGCGCCGTTCGGCGCGCCGATGTGGCAGTAGCTCATCAGGCTGCCGCGCGGCGCGCCGGGGCCGGACGAAGGGCAGACCGGCGTGCCGGAATAGCAGCCGCTCTCGCCGCGGAAGCACTGGTCGATCGTGCCGGTGCCGGTCGGTCCGCTGCCGTTTGCGGCGCTCGCGCAATGCGTATGGCGCGCGCCGAAGTTGTGGCCGAGCTCGTGGCCGACGATGAACGCGCTGGACGGGATGCCGATGCCGGGATTCGTGAACACCTGACTGACGCTGTAGCTGCCGCCGCTGCTCGCGGTCCGGCAGTAGGCGTTGAGCCAGGCGATGCCCGAGGCGCTGTTGCCGCTCGGCGACTTGCCCGACAGCAGCATCGCGAACTGCCGCGGCACCGCGTTGGCGCCGCTGCTGTAGTTGGCCTGCCAGTAGTTGCCGAACTCGGTCAGCTGGGCCTGGCTGGCCGGCGAGTCGGTGTTGGAGTACGGGTCGGTCGTCGTGCGCAGGAACGTCGTGCCCTGCACCAGCGTGACGTTCAGATCGCGCTGGTAGGTGATGTTCATCTGCGCGAACAGGTCGGCGATCCAGGCCGTGGCCTGGGCGGTGTTGTTCGAGAAGCGCTCGCTCATCAGCTCGGTGTCGGTGTCGACCGCGATCACCGCCATGCTCGCGTAGCCGGCGCCGGCCGGCGTCGTGCCGGCCAGATCGAGCACCGGCGCGACGTAGTCCGGCGCCACCGCGGTGTCGGCGTTCGGCGAGTATTGCGGCGTCACGCCCTCGGGCAGGGCGGCCTCGGGCGTCACCGCGGTCAGCACCCAGTCGGCGCCCTCGCGCCGCGCCCTCAGCACGAACGGTCCGGCCGGACCACTGCCGCTGCCGACCGGCGCATCGGCGGCGGCCGGATCGAACGACAGGCCGACCCGCGTCGCGCCATCGGCGCTGACGCCGATCAGGTGGATGCGCGTGCTGCGCGGGATCTCGTGCACGCCGTCGGCGTCGACGCGGTAGATCCGCGCGTCCGGCGCGTAGACCTCGATGCGCCGGAACGCGATCGGCCCCGATACGCCGGTGCCGAGCGGGAACGCCGCGACCGGCTGGCTCGCGCCCGGCGCGGTCCGCGCCAGCTGCTGCCGCGTCGCGGCGTCGAGCACCACCGTACCGGGCTCGAGGGTCGCGGCGGACACGCCGCCGCTGAACAGGCCGCACAGCAGCAGGCCGAAAATGAATGCGCGCATGGTGAGCCCCTCGATCGGTCGACGAAACGCAGCAGAGCGTCCGCGAACGATGCCGGAAAATTTGAGACCGGATTCGCGGACATGGATAATCGCCGGCTTTGACGGACGTGGCATTCAGATGACCGCCAGGATGCTGGACGGCAAGCGCATCGCCGACGAGCTGCTCGACCGGATCGCCGTGCGCGTCGCCGCACGCGTGGAGGCCGGTGCCGCGCGGCCGGGCCTGGCGGTGATCCTGGTCGGCGACGATGCCGCGTCGGCCGTCTACGTGCGCAACAAGCGGCGTGCCGTCCAGCGCGTCGGCTTCGTTTCTCATGCATTCGACCTGCCGGCCGCCACGCCCGAGGCCGACCTGATCGCGCTGGTCGAGCGCCTCAACGCCGATCCGGCCGTGCACGGCATCCTGGTCCAGCTGCCGCTGCCGCCGCACGTCGACGCGCCGGCGCTGATCAACCGCATCGATCCGCGCAAGGACGTCGACGGCTTCCAGGCCGAGAACGTCGGCCGCCTGCTGCTGCGCCAGCGCGGCCTGCGCCCGTGCACGTCCAAGGGCGTCATGACCCTGCTCGCGCATACCGACCAGCCGGTGCGCGGCCGCCATGCGGTCGTCGTCGGCGTCTCCAACCACGTCGGCCGTCCGCTCGTGCTCGAGCTGCTGCTGGCCGGCTCGACGACGACGGTCTGCCACCGCTTCACCGACGACCTGGGCCGCTATGTCTCGCAAGGCGACATCGTCGTCGTCGCGGCCGGGCGGCCCGGTCTGGTCCGCGGCGAGTGGATCAAGCCCGGCGCGGTCGTCATCGACGTCGGCATCAACCGCCTCGAGGACGGCCGCCTGACCGGCGACGTCGAGTTCGAGGCCGCTGCCGAGCGCGCCTCGTGGATCACGCCGGTGCCCGGCGGCGTCGGCCCGATGACGGTCGCGACGCTGATGGAGAACACGCTCGAGGCCGCCGAGCGGCTCGCCGCCTGAGCCGACTCCACGCCAGCGGCCGTCATCACACCCGACCTTCGAGAACGCGCCATGCCTTTCCGTCGAACCTTGTCCGTCAGCCTGCTCGGCCTCGCCGTCGCGCTGTCGTCCGGCTGCGCCGGCATCGTCAACCGCGCCAGCCAGCGCATGGCCGACAACCTCACGGCCGGCATCCTGAATCAGCAGGACGTCGCGACCGCGCGCGAGGGCATCCCGGCCTATCTGCTGCTGATCGACGGCCTGATCGAGGGCGATCCGGCCAACCGCGGCCTGCTGCTGGCCGGCGCGCGGCTGTACGGCGCCTACGGCGGCGCCCTGGTCGAGGACCCGGCGCGCGCCAAGCGCCTGTCGGCGCACGCGTTCGACTACGCGCGGCGCGCCGTCTGCAGCGGCGACCCGGCGCTGTGCGGCGCGCTCGACCAGCCGTTCGAGCCGTTCGCGGCCGCGGTGAACGCCTCGCGCGATCCGGCCGCGCTGTTCGCGCTGGCCAGCGCCTGGGCCGGTCGGATCCAGGCCAATGCCGAGGACTGGAACGCGATCGCCGACATCCCGAAGGTGCAGGCCCTGCTCGAGCGCGTCGTCGCGCTCGATCCGGTCCATGCCGGCGGCGAGCCGTATCTGTATCTGGGCGTGCTGGCGACGCTGCGGCCGGCCTCGCTCGGCGGCCAGCCCGAGCAGGGCAAGGCGTACTTCGAGAAGGCCCTTGCCTTGTCGCAGGGGCGCAACCAGATGGTGCGCGTACTGTATGCCGAGAAGTACGCGCGGCTGGTCTTCGACCGCGAGCTGCACGACCGCCTGCTGAAGGAGGCGATCGAGGCCGATCCGCGCGCGCCCGGCCTGACGCTGATCAACACGCTGGCCCAGCAGCGCGCGACCGCGCTGCTGGCGTCCGGCGACGATTATTTCTGACGGACCGTCGGCGACGGTCCGTGCCGCGATCCAGGACGGATCGCGCGAGTCGCGTTCGCACAGGCGAATGCGACTCGCAGACGGCAGATGAGCCCGATCCGATCGGGACACCGGCGCGAGCCGGTATCCCCACACTTTCCAGGAGCGCGATGATGAAGCTTTCCACCGGTCCGGCCTGGCTGCGCCTCGCAGCCGTCTCGTTGCTGGCGCTGGCCGGCGCCACCGTGCACGCCGCGACGCTGCGCATCGCGACGCTGGCGCCCGACGGCACCGCCTGGATGCGCGAGATGCGCGCCGGCGCCGATGCGGTCAAGCAGAAGACCGACGGCCGCGTCGAGATCAAGTATTTCCCCGGCGGCGTCATGGGCGATTCGCAGACCGTGCTGCGCAAGGTCAAGGTCGGCCAGCTGCAGGGCGGCGCGTTCACGGCCGGCGAGCTGTCGGAGGTCGCCAAGGACGTGCAGATCTACAGCCTGCCGTTCCTGTTCCGCAATCTCGACGAGGTCGACCGCGTGCGCGCCCAGCTCGACGACGCGGTCGAGGCCTCGATCCGCGCGGCCGGCTTCGAGCCGCTCGGCATCAGCGGCGGCGGCTTCGCGTATCTGATGAGCACGCGCGACCTCAAGAGCCGCGACGACCTCAAGGCCGCCAAGGTCTGGATCCCGCAGGGCGACAAGATCGCCGAACTCGCGTTCCGCACGGCCGGCATCACGCCGATCCCGCTGGCGCTGTCGGACGTCTACACCAGCCTGCAGACCGGCCTGATCGACTCGGCCGCCAACACCACCGCCGGCGCGATCGCGTTCCAGTGGCATACCAAGCTCAAGTACATGGTCGACCTGCCGCTGAGCTACGTGACCGGCATGCTGGTCGTCGACAACAAGTCCTGGGGCAAGATCGACGAGGCCGATCGTGCCATCGTCAGCGCCGAGTTCGCGGCCGTGTTCAAGCGCCTCGACGCGCAGAACCGGCTCGACAACGCCGCCGCGCTCGACGCGCTCAAGCAGGCCGGCATGACGATCAACCAGCCGGTCGCCGCCGACGGCAAGAGCTGGGAGTCGCTCGGCGCCGAGTCCTACCAGGAGCTGATCCGCCAGGGCGGCATCACGCCGGACATGCAGAAGAAGCTCGAGGCGGCGCTGGCGTCGATCCGCGGCGGCAGCCGGTGAGCGCCGCCGCGCGCCGGGCGGTGACCTGGCTGCACCGCTTCGAGGACGGCCTGATCGCCGTCGCCGTGCTCGTGCTGATCCTCGTCGCCGGCGCGCAGATCCTGCTGCGCAACGTGTTCGAGACCGGCCTGGCGTTCGCCGATCCGATGCTGCGCGCATTGGTGCTGTGGACCGCGATGCTCGGCGCGCTCGCGGCCGCGCGCGAGAACCGGCACATTGGCCTGGACATCGTGACGTTCTTCGTGCGCGGCCGCGCCGCGCGCGTAATGCGCGTGGTCTCGCTCGGCTTCGCGGCCGCGATCTGCGCCGCGATGGCCTGGTACAGCGTGACCCTGGTCCAGCTCGACTGGGACTCGGGCGCCGAGGCGTTCGCCGGCGTGCCGGTCTGGGCGGTCGAGGCGATCCTGCCGGTCGGCTTCGCGCTGCTCGCGCTGCGCCTGATCGTGCAGGCCTGCCTGCCGCCGCCACCACCCCATGCGCCGGCCGCCGGAGAGCCGGCATGACGCTGCTGCTGATCCTCGCGATCCTGCTGCTGGCGCTGGCCGGCGCGCCGCTGTTCGCGCTGATCGCCGCGATCGCGCTGATCGGCTTCCACTACGCCGGCCAGGACGGCGCGGTCGTCGCGATCGAGTTCTATCGGCTGGCCGACATGCCGGCCCTGGTCGCGATCCCGCTGTTCACGCTGGCCGGCTATCTGCTCGCCGAGAGCGGTGCGCCGCAGCGGCTGGTGCGCGTCAGCAACGCGCTGCTCGGCTGGCTGCCGGGCGGCCTGGCGATCGTCGCGATCATCGCCTGCGCATTGTTCACGGCATTCACCGGCGCGACCGGCGTGACGATCGTCGCGCTCGGCGCGGTGCTGTTCCCGGCGCTGATGCAGGCGCGCTACGGCGAGCGCTTCTCGCTGGGCCTGCTGACCGCCGCCGGCAGCCTCGGCCTGATCCTGGTGCCGTCGATGCCGCTGATCCTCTACGGCGTCGTCGCGCAGCAGTTCCACACGACACCACCGGTGACCGTCGACGCCCTGTTCCGCGCCGGCGTGCTGCCGTGCGCGCTGATGGTCGTGATGCTGTCGGTCTACAGCGTTTGGCACGCGCGCCGCGCCGGCGTCGTGACCGGCTCGACCAGCGCGCGCGAGCTCGGCGCCGCGCTGCGCGACGCCGCCTGGGAGATCCCGCTACCGTTCGTGATCCTGACCGGCATCTACACCGGCGTCCTCGCCGCGTCCGAGGCGGCCGCCGTGATGGCGCTGTACGTGCTGATCGTGACCGTGGTGATCCGCCGCGAGATTCCGCTGCGGCGGCTGCCGGTCGTGCTGCGCGAGGCGATGACCCTGGTCGGCTCGATCCTGGTGATCCTCGGCTTCTCGCTGGCGCTGACCAACTGGCTGATCGACACCGGCGTGCCGGAGCGGCTGTTCGACGCGATCCGCGGCAGCATCGAGAGCCGCACCACGTTCCTGCTGGTGCTCAACGTGTTCCTGCTGATCTTCGGCATGCTGCTCGAAGGCTTCCCGGCGATCGTGATCCTGGTGCCGCTGGTGCTGCCGGTCGCGCTCGGCTACGGCGTCGATCCGATCCACCTCGGCATCATCTTCCTGGCCAACCTGCAGCTGGCGATCTTCCTGCCGCCGGTCGGCCTGAACCTGTTCATCGCCAGCATGCGCTTCGGCCGGCCGGTCATGACCCTGGTCCGCGCCAGCCTGCCGTTCTTCGTGATCCTGCTGCTGGCGGTGCTGATCATCACGTACTGGCCGGCGCTGTCGCTGGCCCTGGTCTGAGGCCGCGGCGCCGCCCGCGCGGGCGGCGCATTCCGGTCTTCGCAGCCGTCAGTCGTCGAAGCCCGACGCGAACAGCGCGTCGCTGCACCGGCTGTCCTCGACGCAGATGTCTCCGAAGCCGAGCACGAACGGCAGCGCGCGGTCGATGCGCTGGTAGTACGTACTGCCCTCGCAGAAGGCGTCGTCGATGTAGCTGGCGACGCCGATCGCGACCGGCTGTCCGTCCGCGCCGATCCGCAGCAGCGGGCCGCCGCTGTCGCCGTAGCAGGCCTGCGGCAGGGCATCGATGATGACGTTGTCGGTGATCACGCCGCCGATCACGGTCGATCCGATCCGCTTGCGCTGGGACTCGTCGTTCTCGTCGAGGCCGTAGCCGACCATCCAGACCGGCCGGCCCCCGTCGCCCTCGCTCAGCGGCGTCGTCGCGACCTCGACCACCGGCTCGGTCGCCGGCGTGGCGAGGCGGATCATCGCCACATCGTAGCGGGCAGTCGACGGGTCGTAGTCCGGATGCGGCGTGATGCTGGCGATCGGGTAGCGGTTGAGGACGTGGTCGAGGTCCGGGCCGGTGAAGAACACGTCCGGCGGCGGGATCGTCTCCGAACCGATGCAATGGGCCGCCGTCATGACCACGTCCGGCGCGACCAGGAACGCCGTGCAGCCGAACCGCTCGCCGTGCAGCAGCGCGCCGACGCCGGGCCAGCGCGCCGACAGCTCGCCGCCGATGATCGTCGGCGTCTGGTCGGCGGCCGAGGCCGGGTGGGCGAGCAGGGCGGCGGCGAGCGTCAGGGCGTGCATCGGCGGACTCCGGAGCAAAAAGAACCGATCCTACCCGACGCCGGGCCGTGCGCCGGCGTCGCAGCCCGGTCCGGCCGACCGTGCCGCAGACGACGATGGCGCTCGACCCGCGAAACCCGGTAAAATGGCGGGCTTCCATCGCCGCCGCGGAGCTCCGCATGCGCATCCTGGCCGAAGCGCTCACCTACGACGACGTCTACCTCGTCCCCGGACATTCCACGGTTCTTCCGCGCGAAGTCGACACCTCCTCCCGCCTGACCCGCTCGATACGCCTCAACATCCCGCTGCTGTCGGCGGCGATGGACTCGGTCACCGAGTCGCGCCTGGCGATCACGATGGCGCAATGCGGCGGCATCGGCATCATCCACAAGAACATGACGCTCGAGCAGCAGGCCGCCGAAGTCCGGCAGGTCAAGAAGTTCGAGGCCGGCGTGATCCGCGATCCGCTGACCGTGCGGCCCGAGACCTCGATCCGCGACGTGCTGCGGATCACGCGCGAGCACGGCATCTCCGGCGTGCCGGTCGTCGACGGCGACCAGCTGGTCGGCATCGTCACCAGCCGCGACCTGCGCTTCGAGAAGAAGCCCGAGGATCCGGTCAAGAACATCATGACGCGCAAGGACCGCCTGGTGACGGTCGGCGAGGGCGCCAGCGACGATGAGGTCCTCGCGCTGCTGCACAAGCACCGCATCGAGAAGGTCCTGGTCGTCAACGACGCGTTCCAGCTGCGCGGCCTGATCACCGTCAAGGACATCCAGAAGGCGCGCGACAATCCGCATTCGGCCAAGGACGACCACGAGCGCCTGCGCGTCGGTGCGGCCGTCGGCGTCGGCGGCGACACCGAGCGCCGCGTCGAGGCCCTGGTCGAGGCCGGTGTCGACGTGATCATCGTCGACACCGCGCACGGCCACGCGCAGTCGGTCATCGACCGCGTCGCCTGGGTCAAGCGCCACTTCCCGCAGACCCAGGTCATCGGCGGCAACATCGTCACCGGCGACGCCGCGCGCATGCTGCGCGACGCCGGTGCCGACGCGGTCAAGGTCGGCGTCGGTCCCGGCTCGATCTGCACCACGCGCATCGTCACCGGCGTCGGCGTGCCGCAGATCACCGCGATCGACCTGGTCGCCGAGGCGCTCAAGGACGAGATCCCGCTGATCGCCGACGGCGGCATCCGCTATTCCGGCGACGTCGCCAAGGCGATCGTCGCCGGCGCATCCACGGTGATGCTCGGCAGCATGTTCGCCGGCACCGAGGAGGCGCCCGGCGAGGTGGAGCTCTACCAGGGGCGCTCGTACAAGAGCTATCGCGGCATGGGCTCGCTCGGCGCGATGGAGAAGGGTTCCAGCGACCGCTACTTCCAGGACGCGTCCGACCCCGAGAAGCTGGTGCCCGAAGGCATCGAAGGCCGCGTGCCGTACCGCGGGCCGCTGCGCAACATCGTGCACCAGCTGGTCGGTGGCCTGCGTGCCTCGATGGGCTACTGCGGCTGCGCGACGATCGAGCAGATGCGCACGCAGCCGCAGTTCGTGCGCGTGACCGGCGCCGGCGTGCGCGAGGCGCATCCGCACGACATCGAGATCGTCAAGGAAGCCCCCAACTACCGTCTGACCTGAGAGGCGGCCATGCGCAGCATGCTGTGGGCGGTCGCGCTGTCGACGCTGGCGTCGATCGGCGCGGCGTCTGCCGGATTCGCGGCCGAACCCGCCGCGCAGCTGCAGGTCACGCTGGACGGTCGCGAGCTGCGCGTCGAAGCCGGCCGCCCGGTCGAGGTCGAGCTCGACGGCAGGCGCGTGAAGCTGCGCGTCGATGAACTCCCTTACCGCCGCTTCGCCGAGGCCGGCATCGCGTTCGATTATCCGCGCCATCTGTCGTGGGAGGCCGAGCCCGGCAACTGGACGCTCGACGGCAACAGCGCGGTCCTGATGGTGTTCTCGGCCGCCAAGGGCGAAGCGCCCGATCCCGACGACGTGCTCGACGGGATCGAGCAGAGCCTCAAGAGCGTCCGCCGTGCGCCGCGCGAGTCGATCCTGCTGACTGCGCGCAGCGGTGCGCTCGACGGCACCGCGATGACCGCGACGCTGGCCGGCAGCCGCCTGCGCTACGAGGCGTATCAGATCAAGGGCAGCAGCCACGACGCGCTGCTGGTCCTGCAGGACACCCTGACCGACTCCGGCGACGCCAGCGCCGAATTCGTCGCGATGCGCAAGCAACTGGCTCGGACCCTGGAGTTCTGACGCGTGACCGCCCTGCACAGCGACAAGATCCTCATCCTCGATTTCGGCGCGCAGTACACGCAGCTGATCGCGCGCCGCATCCGCGAGCTCGGCGTCTACTGCGAGATCTGGGCCTGGGACCACGATCCGGACGAGATCGCCGCGTTCGCGCCGAAGGGCATCATCCTGTCCGGCGGCCCCGAATCGACGACGCTGCCCGGCGCGCCGGCCGCGCCGCAGGCCGTGTTCGACAGCGGCCTGCCGCTGCTCGGCATCTGCTACGGCATGCAGACGATGGCCGCCCAGCTCGGCGGCGCGACCGAGGCCGCCGACCAGCGCGAGTTCGGCCATGCCGAGGTCGAGGTCGTCGCGCCCGATGCCTTGTTCTCGGGCCTGAGCGATCACGCCGGCGCCGCGCGCCTCAACGTCTGGATGAGCCACGGCGACCACGTCGCGCAGGCGCCGCCCGGCTTCACGATCACCGCCGTCACCGACCGCATCCCGGTCGCCGCGATGTCCAACGAGGACAAGCGCTGGTACGGCGTGCAGTTCCACCCCGAGGTCACGCACACGCTGCAGGGCCAGGCGCTGCTGCGTCGCTTCGTCGTCGAGATCTGCGGCTGCCGCACGCTGTGGACCGCCGCCAACATCATCGAGGACCAGATCGCGCGCGTGCGCGAGCAGGTCGGCAGCGACGAGGTGATCCTGGGCCTCTCCGGCGGCGTCGATTCCTCGGTCGTCGCCGCGCTGCTGCACAAGGCGATCGGCGAGCAGCTGACCTGCGTCTTCGTCGACACCGGCCTGCTGCGCTGGCAGGAAGGCGACCAGGTGATGGCGATGTTCGCCGAGCACATGGGCGTCAAGGTGATCCGCGTCGACGCGGCCGCGCGCTACTTCAAGGCGCTCGAAGGCGTCGCCGACCCGGAAGCCAAGCGCAAGATCATCGGCAACCTGTTCGTCGAGATCTTCGAGGAAGAGTCCAACAAGCTCAAGAACGCCCGGTGGCTCGCGCAGGGCACGATCTACCCCGACGTGATCGAATCCGCCGGCAGCAAGACCGGCAAGGCGCACGTCATCAAGAGCCACCACAACGTCGGCGGCCTGCCCGAGCACATGAAGCTCGGCCTGGTCGAGCCGCTGCGCGAGCTGTTCAAGGACGAGGTCCGCCGCCTCGGCGTCGAGCTCGGCCTGCCGCGCAGTATGGTCTACCGCCACCCGTTCCCGGGCCCCGGCCTCGGCGTGCGCATCCTCGGCGAGGTCAAACCCGAGTACGCCGAGCTGCTGGCCCGCGCCGACGCGATCTTCATCGACGAGCTGCGCAAGGCCGACCTCTACGACAAGACCAGCCAGGCCTTCGCGGTCTTCCTGCCGGTCAAGTCCGTCGGCGTCGTCGGCGACGCCCGCGCTTACGAGTGGGTCATCGCGCTACGCGCAGTCGAGACGATCGACTTCATGACCGCCCACTGGGCACACCTGCCGTACGACTTCCTCGGCACCGTCAGCAACCGCATCATCAACGAACTGCGCGGCGTATCGCGCGTGGTCTACGACATCAGCGGGAAGCCGCCGGCTACGATTGAGTGGGAGTGAATTTAGGTCCTTCGAGGACTATCGGCAGCTATCGAAAAGCCGACGCAACGAGTTGATTTGAAAGCAAATGCGTTGCGGTAGCTATCGGTGACTATCGCCAGCCAGCGGAAAAAGTTGGCGGTAGAGCTGACGGTAAAAATCGAGGCCGGATTAAGACACTTTCATTCACTATTCGGACTTATACCGTCTTTGACGGTAAAAGCCTTCTCGGGAAAGCTTGTTTTATGGGGCTTTCCGGGCATCAGCAGGTCTCCAGGTCCCTGACGGTAAATCTTGACGGTAAATCCGTCAAAGCCGGAGAAAACCTCGATGCTGACCGACGCTGCACTACGCAATTTCAAGCCCAAGTCGAAGATCTATAAGGCTTCTGACCGCGACGGGTGTACGTGACGGTATCGCCCAGCGGTACCATCACCTTCCGTTACGACTACCGCCTCCACGGCCGCCGCGAGACGCTAACGCTCGGGCGCTACGGCCCCAGTGGCATCTCATTGGCGATAGCGCGCGAACTGCTCTTGGACGCGCGCAAAGCCGTTCTGAGAGGCGTGTCTCCCGCGCTGGAGAAGCAGCGCGAGAAGCGCCGCATGGTCGCCATCAAAACCTTCGGCGAGGCGATGGACACCTGGCTGGCCAACGCAAGATTGGCCGATAGCACCCGTGCCATGCGCAAGCACATCATCGATCGGGACATCCTGCCGGTCTTTCGGAACCGCCTGCTGACCGAAGTTCAGGCCGAGGACCTGCGCGCCTTGTGCAACAAGGTCAAGGAGCGTGGGGCACCGGCAACGGCTGTCCAGATTCGCGACATCGTCAAGCAGGTCTACGCCATCGCCCACGGCGAAAAGGTGGAGAACCCCGCGGAGAGCGTGAGGGCTTCCTCGATCGCCACCTTCGTGCCCAAGGACCGCGCCCTGTCGCCGCTGGAGATCCGACTGGCGGCTCAGCAGCTCGAATCGGTAGCGACCTATCCGACCATCAGGCTCGCGCTGCGCCTGATCCTGCTGACGCTCGTGCGCAAGAGCGAACTGATCCTGGCGACCTGGGACGAGGTCGATTTCGAGCAGGCGATATAGACCATCCCCAAGCATCGGATGAAGGGACGAAACCCGCATGTGGTCTACCTGTCGCGCCAAGCGCTGGACATCTTGGTTACGCTGCACGCGTGCGCGGCGGGTTCAAAGTTCGTCTTTCCGTCTCGCTACGACGCCGCGCGATGCATGTCCAATGCGACCTTGAATCGGGTCACGCAGCTCGTCGCCCAGACCGCGAAAGCCAAAGGGCTGCCGCTGCAGCCGTTCACCGTCCATGACCTGCGCCGCACCGGCTCGACGCTGTTGAACGAAATCGGCTTCAACCGCGACTGGATCGAGAAGTGCCTGGCACATGAGGAGGGCGGGCGTTCCTCGCGCTCGGTCTACAACAAGGCCGAGTACGCCGAACAACGACGGCATATGCTGCAGGAGTGGGCGAACCTAGTCGATGCGTGGATTGGTGGGCAGACCTACATACCCAAGCTGATGCCGGAGAACGTGGTAGTGCCGGCGTTGAGCACGGTAGCCTGACATGGCAATTAGGTTGTCAGCTGACAATCTGGCCGGGCATCCCGATACTGGAGATCACTGATGATCCCGTCCTTCCCATCCGAACAAGGAGGTCGAGGAAGCTCTGAGGCACGCCGAGCGGCAGGCCTGGCGCGTCGAGGTCGGCGGCAGCCACGCCTGGGGCCGGATGTACTGTCCGTACAACGATCAGGAATGCCGCTGCGGTGAGTTCTGCATCACCAGCGTTTGGAGCACGCCGAAGAACTCAGGCAACCACGCCCGCGCTCTCCGGCGGGTCGTGGACAACTGCACCAGCCATCGCAGGCAACGCGCGGCTGACGATAATGCTTAGGGGTAGCCGGTGGAATACACCTTCACGCTGAAGTACCAACTTGCTGACGACGACAATGGCCCGGACGTACTCGTCGAGCGCCTCGGCGAGGCCGGCTGCGACGATGCCCTGGTGGGCATCGGCCAACCCGGCCGCCTGGCGTTGGAGTTCACCCGCGAGGCCGCGGACGCGAACACGGCCGTGCGCAGTGCGCTGGCCGATGTCCGCCGTGCAGTGCCTTCGGCGCAGCTGATCGAAGTTACGCCGGATCTCGTAGGGCTGACCGACGTGGCGGAGATTGTCGGCGTATCGCGCCAGAACATGCGCCAGCTGATGCTGGCACACCCACGCAGCTTTCCTGCGCCTGTGCACGAGGGCAGTGCCTCAATCTGGCATCTGGCGGATGTACTGGCCTGGTTGCAGGGCAGGGGCAGCTACGCGCTGGCTAAAGAGGTTTTCGACGTGGCGCAGGTCGCGCTGCAAGTCAATGCCGCGAAGGAGGGGCGCCGACTATCGCGTTCGGTGTCCAAGGAACTAGAAGCCCTTGTAGGATGAGTAGCGCATGCAGGGCGGGGATCTTTCGTTCGTGCTTCCTGTGGTTTATCCCGCGCGTCGAAAGATCACTCTTAGTGGTCGTTTTTTCGTTTCGACGAACCGTAGCCGGCGCATTTCAGATGGGCGCTTGCCCGAACTGCGCGGAATCCTGCGTTCCCATGTTCTCCGGGCTGGGCACTCATCGCACGGGATGGTAGCGGCGCTGCCTGACGTCCGGGCCTGCGCGCCGCCCACCATCGAGAGCGCGTGACGCTTGCTTCCGGGCTTCGACCCAGGCTTCGACTTCTTCCAAGTCCCACACTACGCAACGGGGTGTCAGCCGGAAACGCCTCGGAAACTCGCCGCGCTGCTCCATCTCGTAGATGGTGGTCTCCGCCAGTGGCACGATCTGATGCAACTCACCTCGGCGGATCGTCCGGCGGAAAGGCAGTGGCGGGCCTTGTGGAAATTGCGGCAGCTCGGCGTACTGCGCGGTACCAGGGAGGGGCAGAGATCCATTGGATACCGTAGCGTTCCTGGGCGATCCCGCATCGGCACTCATCGTCCAAATCCATGAAGTTTCGCAACGAACGTCATGGTGACTATCGGTGGCGATTCCGACAACTTGTTGCAGCAAGGCCGGGCGTACGTTGCCGACAACCTCCTGCATCGTTCCAATGCATGCGGCGGAGGACGCGGGCTGGGGAAGCTTCGCCGCGGTTGAGCGTACGGCTCCCCGTGTCTTCTCTCATGCTGTCGACTAAGCCTGATGCTGCTCGGCGGCCAATAGCAGACCCGCGTCGCCTGCTGCCCGCGACTGCGCATAGAGGATGTCCGTGCCGTCGATCTGCTCCTCATGAAGCCGAGCGACGGTGCGTCTACCAATGGGCGACGGTGGAGCAGTCACTTGGAAGCTTCCTGGGTGATTCCGCTGCCCCGCGTACCGGCATATGAGGCATGGCTGCAGTCCCGGCAGGGGAGGCGCTCGAAAGCATGGTCACGTCAACTGCTATTGAGACCAACGCAGCTGGAGCGTTCATACGTGTCGCCGAGCGCCTTGCCTAAACGTGCACCTGAGTTGCGGACGCTGAAAAAAATTTCCGGGGAGCCATCTGAATGATCTGCCACCTCACGAAAGGGCGGGCGTCGTTGATAAAGACGGCGGAAAGGGTCAGAGATTCGACTGGCACCTGGGGCACCCAAGGCGGCAAAGTCATAGACGCATGGCCACAGAACGCGTCCCTAGTCGAAGATCGCGACCCTGTGGCGTACAGTACGGAAGGGGCTTCGACATGACAAAAGGTCGCCTCGCTGCGAGGCTTGCTCCGGACGACGGCGCAACGACTCCTATTGGGGCGTTAGCCAATAGCGGAGTCGGACGAGAGTAGCCAAGCGACAAGCCGGTCACACCACTCAGCTTAGGTCTTTTCATGGATACGAAAGCAATCGCGAGCTTGCGAGACATGTTGCTCAACCTTCCGGCCACTGGAGCGGACGGGTTTGAAGGGCTTCTGGCTGCTGTCCTGGCTGAAATCTCGGGTGTGCCGTTCCGTCTGTCAGGCAGTGGATCGCAGTTCGGCATGGATGGTAAGTCTGCTTATGAAGACGATGCCATTTGCTTCGAGGCAAAACGCTATGACGGCAAGATCCGAGGAACGAAGTCATCGCCAAGATTGCCGAACTGTCGATCACCGGCGAGAGCGACATCGATCTTTGGGTGCTGGGCGCGACGACCCCCGTGAGTGCGCAACTCGCGGACGACATCGCGGAAATCGCGGAAAAATGCGGAATTGGAACTCTTGTGTTGGATTGGAGCACGACAGACCTGCCCGCGCTTGCAGTCGCTTTGGCAATGGCCTCTGAAGTGGCTGCGGAGTTCATCGGCCGAAACGAGGAGGTGCAAGACGCGCATACAAGCGCGTTGGCGTCACTAAGGGCCGTACAAGACGACCGACGATTCGTGGGACATGCCGCGCGCATACGGGCGTTGCTTCGTGAGCCGACGATCGGCTCATCGCTTGCCATTATCAATAACAGGCGTTGGCTTGAAGGTGTTTTCGGTAGCCAGCAAAGCGCTAAGCGCCATCTCAGGCAACCCTTGGCTCCGGGCGATACAGCACTGAGTCAATCACTTCCCAGAAACTCACTAGTTTCCGAAGTTGGTTCGTTTCTCGCATCGCAGCCGACCGAAACAGTTGCCGTCATCGTTGGCGACGAAGGTAACGGTAAGTCATGGTTGTTCGCTCAAAGCTGGCTTTCCCAGGCGGATCGGCCCCTCATGGTGGTCTTTACTGCTGATGAGTTCAGTGATGCTGCCGCGGTTGTTGACGTCGTCAGTATGCTGATCAACAAGCTCATAGCGCAGACCGATGGTAGGAAATCCGCATCCAGCGTCAATCGGTGGCATCGTACGTTTAGCAGGTGGCGAAAGGCAGAAGTGCCAGCAATGCCTCGCTTGGTGGTCGTCATCGATGGAATGAACCAACCTCCACGGCTGGACTGGGCGCGGATAGTCGATGACATGAGCCACGAACTGGCTGGAATGGGTGGGCAGCTATTGCTCACCACGCGCACTGCGCACTACTCGGCGAATGTGAAGCGTCGCCTGATGGCAACCGCAGTGATGATTGCTGTGCCGGAGTGGACTGCCGCCGAGCGAGACTTAATCCTCGCCGCACGCGGAATTCGCGTAGACGATCTTCCTGGAGCAGTGGCCACGTCTCTGCGGAATCCTCGCCTGCTGGCAATCGCGTTGGAGCTGCTGCAGCGATCGCACATCAGGCAGATCGACCAGCTCAGCATCAGTCGTTTGCTGTTCGAGCACATGCGTATTTACGGTGAGCGAGACAACCCGGTTCCACGTCCAGCACACGAGTTCGCACGCGTCCTCACGGAGCATGCAGATGCAATTCTGAAGAGGATCAGCAGGCAGCAGATTGATGATCTCAAGGTCTTTGATGGTGGTCTGGATGCGGTATCGGACGGGCGATTCTTCATCCAGTTAGACGGTGATCCAACGCGGTACCGACTAGACGAAAGCGGCCTCTCGCTTGCACTGGGTTTTGCGATCGTCGACGAACTACGCAAGGCCCAACGTAATGGGCGCGACCTGGCGGCAACAATCGACGCGATGATTGAGCCAATTGCCTCCCTTGATCGTACATTCGATGCGGTTCTCGCCGCGCTTACCATTTCTTGCATTGACGGGGACTGCCCAGATGCAATCGGAGCAGCCATCACCTGTGCTTTCGCAGGATTGCAGAACCCCAACGAGGACGAATTGCCGGCATTCTGCCTCCTGGCCGAAGGTCAGCCGGGCGTCTTCATGCAGGCCGCGCACCATCTCTGTCTCGCCGCCGAGAAGCCGTCCAACTTCGACTGGGTGCGCGCCGCGCTGCACGCCGCAAAGCAGAGTGCATCTGCGTGGGCGGCGATGATCCCCTCTCTGCAATCATGGCTGGGCCACTACTCCCTGGCACCCGAAGCAAGGATGTATTCCCTTCGCTCCGGTAGGGATGCGGGCAAGATTGAGGAGGAGAGGCGAAAGCGACAGGCGGAGATCGAGGCCAATATCGCTGCGCTTTCACCTCCCGAGAGGGAGTTCTTGAGCGAGCTAACGAGGAACGATGGCGACGTCGATGCGTTAACTCACTTTGCTCTGGTACTGATTGCGGGAAAGCCGTTGGCGCCATTTGCGAGTTCACTGCTCCAATGGAGCTTCGCGGGTGCGCTGAATACGAGTCTTTCTTGGCCCTACGACCAGTTTATCCATCTGGTTCGGTTCAATCGTGTGGACTGGCAGGAGGCGCGCGATGCGATACGGGAAGCGTCCAGAGTAGTCACCGGTCCCGATACGTCGCGGACCGGAAAATGGGCACACGTGAATCTCATGAGGGCGACAGGAGATCCAGTCGACGCATTCCAGGCGCAGGCTCTGCTAATCGAACTGGGGGCCGATCGTCTGAAACTTGGAGGGTGGCGTCGCGTCGAGACATACTGTGCGAGCGACCCCTGCGATCCGGGAAGTCAAAGGCCGGACAACATCACGGATACTGCTAAGCGCTACAGCGAAATTGACGTCGGAAACATCCGACTCTTCATGGGGCAGTCTAGCGACGATCTTTTCTTTGCGGATGCTAGGCCCGGCGTGGCGCGATTCGAGCAGCCGGTGGCAATAGCGAAGCATCGGGAACTTGTCGATGATGTCATTTTTCGAAGCGATCTTGCCCTGCGCCAAGGCACCTTTGAGGTGGCTCACCACAATGCACTTGTGACTGTGGAACAGGCACGGAAAATGGCATCGAAGGTGGAACACGGGGCGGTGGCCCGCGCCGCTGCCGAGTTGCAAGAGAGCGAAGTCCACTTCATAAGGCAATACCTTCTTCTGATCGCGTTCCCGCTCCTAAGCCCTGACGAACAGGTGAGAGCATTATTGTCGCCACATGCGGGAGGCAACCCTATGCTTTCCGTGTTGCACGTCGCAAAGCCTGTCGATGAGGCAACATATGAGTCGTTGTTGCTAGACGCAGTTGTCAGTGCAGACCAGCAGACGCTGGTCGTCGTTCTCGCGCTTGGCGCATACTCCGATACGGTCCTTTCAAAGCGCGTTCGCGAATGCTTTACGGAACTAATGAAGAGCGAGGTAGAGTCGGTTCGAGCGCTTACACTGCACATGATCTTGAAGACTGCCGATCGACGCGCTATCGAGTCGGTGATAAACAGCGGCTGGTCAGCCAAGAATCTCGAGCGGAAGCGAGATCGAGAATCCTGGTACGGCTCTCATGTCCTCTTGGAGGGGGTAAGCCTCGGAATACTTTCCCATGTGGATGCACTTAGCCGCATGGCCCCCGAGGTCTACGGGCAGGCCGCAAAAAGACTTGGAGGCGACGCGGCAAGCGCGGTCGCGCAGTGTATCGACGCTTCTCTTAGAAGAGCGGCCGGCTTGGAGATTGATGTCGCCGTGCCCGTTATCGAAATCAATGAGCGAGGCGAAGACCCGTTGGAGCCTGCGCGAGTCCGTGTTTCGGCGCGGCCTGAGCGGTACGACGACATATCTGAGCTGATGCGGAATGATGACGAGATCACCAGGTTCCAGAAGCAGCAAGAGCTCGCACATGCAGCATTCGACGCCTTTAAAGCAGGGTTGACCGCCGCAGACGCCAGGATCGTCCTGGACCGACTGCGCATGGATGAGTTCAAGGCAATTGCTGGAGCCGACAGAGGACTCTCGGAGCATTGGGCTGCTCTGTTCTTGGGGTTGCCGAAGGTTCGTCTTAATAGCGTTCACAACCTGGCGCTGTTGCTGGCTCATGCGCTAGCCGATTGGGATTCGGTTCTTGCGGCTAGGATGTTCGAGGCTCTCGATGAGAGCGAGCCACATGTCTGGAATACCTTTGGTCGCATTGGATTGCCGCTAGGTGGACTTGCTCTTTGGCTGGCCCAGGATCATGCATCGATTGACACCATTCGTATGCGGCGTCTAGATAGAGCCATCAACGACGACGAGCTCGCCACGGAAGTGCTGGCCGCGCTTTGGAGTGGAAGGGAAGCAGTTTTGGAGAGCTACGTCGCGCAGAACCTCGAGAGTGATGAGCCGGCTAGGATCGCTCGTGCACTGATGGTGACGGCATTTTCAGGTTCCGGGGAGAAGAACGCCTCGGTGTTGGCGCGTTACAAAGATGTGCCGGGTTTTGTTGGAGAATCACAATCTGCGGCCATGTACGTGTTCGAGCGCCATGCGTGGGCGATGCATTGGCACCGGAGCATGTATGAAGCGGAGACGCCTGAAGACTTTTGGCGTTTCTCGGTGCTTTTTATGAAGGTTGTGGATGGACGGTTCGACGTCTTTGGCCGAGACGAAGGGGCTCCCTCCGTTCACTATCGTCTATTTTGGCCTAGCGTAGAATGCCAGTTGGAGAATCGCTATAAACGGACTAGGTCGGAAAGGAAGAAGAAGCTCTTCGGCGAGAAGCCGCCGGACCGGGAGTTTTTGAATCTCTAAGCGTTTTCATAGCGTGCGTTAGAGTCGAGGGCGTGCTATGGCGCTTTGGCGTGGATTTGCGCAAATGGGGATTGATCAAGCCTGCCGTATACTCGTTCTGCAATCTGCTTCCGTCAGACGAAATCAGTATGGACGAGGTCCCAGGGGAGTTTTGCAACCGGTACTCTGGTCGCCGGAATCCTCGCCTTATCATGCGGGCGGAGCGAGCAGAGGCCAGGGTTGCCCCGATCGGATATCAGGGTGGCGTGCTTCGGCTTCGGGATATCCATAGTCGTCACGGATTCCGTCGATCAGCGCCAGACACTGCCTGGCTACACTCGCTTCGCGGGACTGAGTCAGCGCCAGGGAGAAAAGCCGCTTGCGGAGGTCGTCCACAGGCACCGGAAAAAAGACATGCGAGCCGCTGAACTGTGTCGAAGGCCGCTCGTCGATCGCGATGTTCCTGATACTCATATACAGTTCGGCGCCTGACTGGCCGGTCCGTGCGTAATGGTGCACTAATGACAGGATGCTTTCCGTATCCGAAAGCAGGAGCAGGGCGCGCTCGATGATCGAGGTGGCGCGACCTTGAGCCAGACGATCCAGCAGTCCGAGCATTTCGCTGCGGAAGCTCGGAAAGCTCTTCGCAAGTTGTGCGAGATAGTTACCTATCTCCTCGGTGTCCCGATGCCCGCGGCCCTCGAGGACGCCATCCTGTAGCAACTGGAGTAACGCCCGACCCGAAGACAAGGTGCCGCGCGTGCGCAAGGCAGCCAGCCATTCGTATTCCGAAACCAGTCCTGGAATCAGCGCCGCGAACCGCAAGAGGATTTCCTCAGCCTCGGATTCGGCAGAGGCGCCCAGCGCTGCCATCAATCCGCGCAACTGATACGCTTCCTTCACGCGGGGATGGTCTAGGGCTTCCACCTCGTCAAGCATCGCTGCGGGACGCTCGGAAAATGCGAGCAACTCCACCCAGTCGAAGAACGCGCTGTGGTTGTCTCCCAGGACCCAGGGCTTGGTCGCGGATTCGGCGAACAAGGCGCGAATACACGCTTGTATCGCGTCCGCCTGCAGGCGTTCGCCTGAAAGGGCCAATGCGACGTATAAGTCTCGCTGCAGGTTGAGTGGGGCCGAAAGATCGGTCAAACGATGGACCAGGGCACCGGTGTCGCCGCAGGGCATGCGGAAGGCCGCCACTGCTAGCCGAATTGCATGCAGCTGCTCGTCCTCGCTACCGCCTTCGAGCAGCGACCTGACGATATCGAGAATCGCAAGCGCCTCCGGCGCACGCGGATGCTCACGGAGTCGCCGCCCGCGCCGCACGGTCATCTCTCGCAGAAAGGTTCGCGAAAAGATCGAGGGCGTAGTCACGGGATGCCGCTGCTCCCACAACTGCATGAGCGCGGAGGCTGCATCGACACCAAATTGGATATGCGACAGGCGCTGGATCAGGAGGTTCTTCGCCTGCTCGGTGCCGATAGCGATGAAGGCACGCCGATACCAGTTGGTCCAGGAGTGCTGCGCGTCCGAAGTCTGGTCGCGATATCCGGATGCGACGAACTCGGCGCGTGAAATGTCCCAACGACGAAGGTCTTCCGACAGCAGCCGATCAAGCGGTTCGGCGAGCCTGGCGTCACCGACGCTGCCGATGGCGCGGGCGAGTTCCGCGAGCTCTGCCCGAGTGGAGTTGGAAGCATCCACCATGGTCGCCACCCAGCGTAACAACGTGTCCACGAGCTGTGTCTTCTGCGCATCTTCCAGAATCGCCGGCGGGCGTATGGCTGAGTCCTGTTCGCGATGGGAGGCTAGCAGGTCGGCGAACAGGGCGATCTGTCGCGGGTCGGTGGTATTGGCTCTTGTAAGCACCGCGGCAACCAGGGAGCTGTAAGGAGCGGTGATGACGAGACCATCCAGGAAGCGCTGTTGCTCTGCCAGGGATCTCCTTGCTGCAGGGTCACTTGCGGCCTGCGCGTGCAGCGCCAGCTGCGCATCGATCAGTCGACCAATCGAAACCGGACCGGCAATGCTGGCCGCGTTGCGTCTGGCGTTCTCGTCGAGGCCCGTGTCATCGACCATGCCGCCTATCGGCTCCTCGTCGGTGACGATATGCTGTTCCTGTACGAGCAAGTGGGTCCGGAACGGAATCTCGAGACCCTGTTCGATTCTTCGTACCATGGCGGAGGCGACGACCGCCGGATAGCGTTCATATGCCCGATACAGCACGTGGTCCGCAGCACTGGCGCGGACCTCCAGCGCAGGATCGGCCAGCAACCTGAAGACTTCTTGCTCGGTATCGATACCGTCCACGCCGCCATTCAACAAGAAGTGCAGCCTGTGCCCCGGATTCTGCATGCGTTCGAACGCAGCTCGACGTTCGACGGCCATTCGATTGGCGACCGCGGTGTTGTGGATGCCGGTCAAAAGATGTCCTGAGGCCAACGCCTGCCACAGTTCCGGAGGCGCCTCTTGCAACACCCGGGCAGCTTGTTGGTCAGCGCCACGCCAGTACAGGGATTCCACGACTTCTTTCTTCACGTGTACGCTTGAATCGGCCTGCGCGAGCGAGGCAGCGGATAGCGCACCTTCCATGCCGCCATGGTCGACCATCTCGCCGAGTAGTTCGGCGCGGGTCGATTCCTCGAGCGTCACCAGCCGCGTCTCTATGTCAGGCAACAGCGAGGGAGGAAACCGGCGTCCCGCGCGCAGGACGTCCAGATGACGCCGCTGTTCGGAATCGGCGAGCAGCGGCCACAACAGTTCTGCGAACTCCGGTCGACCGCTGTTGACGATGAAGCCAATAGCGCGGTCGACCTTGCCCGGCTGGTGCCAGCGTCGCAGGAATGCGGTCACTTCCTGTTCGACCCGATCCCACGCCGCGGGTGCGCGGAAGAGGATCTCGGCCGCCAGCAGGGGGTCAATCGATAGGCAACGGACGATCGTCCGTGCCACGACATCCAAGTCGGCGTCGGAACCCGGAGCCATGCGCTCGCAGGCGAACAGGATCGATTCCTCCCACGGACGCACGTCGAGGAACTCGATGGCGAGCTGGTCGGCTGCGGTAGCGTCGCCGGCTGCCATGTTTCGCATGGCGTGCTCCACCGCAAAGGAAGCGTACCATTCCTGGAACTGCTGGTGCAGGAAGCTGTATCCCGTCGGGGTGCCCGAGGATCGAACCAGCAAGTGTTCCGCGATCAGCACATCCAGCACCGTCATGGGCTGCGGTGCCGAATGCGCAGAAAGCTGGCCTTCGTCCGCAAGGCGGCGTTGGGTGGTCTGCACCGACGCCCTGGCCTTGTTATCAGGCAGGGACGTGTTAGCGGTGCGGGTGGCCTCTGCTGCGAGGTCGGCGAGGATTTCCTGTTCGTGGCCGAGCGTCGCGTCGCGCAGGCTTTCGCTGCGATTGGCGACCTGGTTGTGCTGCTCGACGAAGGCGGCGAGCACGCCTTCCTTGGTCGTAGGCAGGCGGCTTCCGGGCGACAGTCGCAGGATGGCATTGAGGAACAGGGGCACGGACACCAGTTCCCTCAGCCCCGAAATCGCGCGGGCTTCCTCCAACAGCGTTTCGCCGTCGGCCCCTCGCAGCGCGCAGGCGACCTGGCGTTGTTGTGCATGGTCGAGCGGTTCGATCGCGACCACTGTGGTGGCGAAGGGGACGGGAACGCTCAGATTCCTCGAACTGATGACGATGCCCAGCTTTGGATAGTCCCGTCGCAGGCCTTCGAGTTCGTGGCGAGCTCGCCTGCGGGACGTGCCATCGAGCTGGTTCCAGCCATCCAACACCAGCGTGAGTTCGCCGGTATGGGCTAGGAGCCGAAGATGGTCCTGGCGATAAGGACGGAACGCCTGGCGCTCGAGGATGCTCTCGAACAGCGAGCGGGGCTGAGCGGACCAATCATCCAGCGGGACGAAGCTGGCCACCGCGCCCCGCCGGCTGATGATAGCCTCGTTCAACTGCAGCAACATCGTGGTCTTACCCGTGCCCGGCGGCGAGAGAACCACGATCTCGTTGAAGGCCTCGGTAGTGGCCGCCAACTCGTGCGTGGAAAACGATTCGGTGTCCGCGTCATCCTTCAGGCGCAGCTGCAATTCGATGGCGTGTTCGGTCCAGTGTCGGGTCCTGCGAAAAGCCTCGACATCTTCGCGCGCCGCCGCCAACAGGCTCGCTTTCAGCGCGATGAGGTCTTCATCCACGGTGAGATTGAACCGATGCCGGATATCGATGCCATCGCCCGGATCAAGCAAGAAGCCACGGCTTGGACCGGCGCCGTCCATCCCGGCCATCAAGGCCTGCAAGGACCGGACTTGGGCCTGCCGCTTCCATGTCCTGAGGGCTTCCGCGCTGAAAGCGCTGCCATCGGCGTCGATCGCGTGCGCGTGGTCTTGGCACAGCCAAATTCCGTTGGACGCATCCTTGCGCTGTTCGCTGGTCAGGGTAGGGTCGTACCGGGGTCCTCCGGCGGACGCGGCGGTGATGTGTGCTGCGACCCCGATGTTGATCGTGCCGGTGCCGTTCTCGTTTGCCCCGGACGTCGGTTTCCCACAATGGGGATGCGCGCAGCGGTGGCCTGCCTGCTTCGCCAGCAGATCCTTAGTCGCCCGACTGAAATCATCCCTCATGGTCGATCCTCTCCGGAGGAGTCTGCTCGATGCGAGTGGGCATACAGCGGACGCATGGCATCAGTCGATGAGGGTCTGCGCGCGCGCGCGTTCGCGATGCTCGAAGGCATCTACGAACTGGTCGAGCTCGCGTGCACTCATGCCGATTGCTTGGCCGACCTGACGCCATCGGCTGGTCGCCCGTTCCACCTTGGCGAGGATCTGGACGGCGGCATCGCGGTCGATCCGGAAGTACGGCGCGACCGACATCAAGGCGTCGATCGATGCTTCGGGACCGGTGTCTTCCGATATCCAGGTTTTCAGTTCGCGGGCGCGCTCGGGGAAGGGATTGACGTCGAAGGCCGGCGCCAGGATCCATTGCCCTCGCTGGCTGTGCAGGAAACCATGGTTGTGCAGGTGGTCGTCCACGTTGGTGATGAGGATGGAGAAGGCGATGCGCCGCCACAGTTCTTCGATGTCGGCCTGGGGTCGAAAGCCGTGTTGCCGCAGGGCGTCGACGATCTCGGTATAGGTATGGTCACCGCCATCACTGGTGTCCACGCCGAGCATGGTCGCTGCCGAGATGTACATCAGGCGGCCGCCAGCGTCCGGTCGATCGAACCGGCGGATCAGGGCAATCGGGCTGCCATCGCTGTCCACCAGCCTGGCCTCGGCGGCATCGATGCCGGCATCCCGGGCCAGTTGCAGCGCCAGCACCTCTCCCTTGGTGACGGCCCGGTCGTCCTGCACACTCGGGAACTTGCCGATGGACAGCCGGCCGTCTTCGTCGACGACGGTGCATTTCGGGCGCAAGCCGCCCAAGGTGGTGCCTCGACCCCGCAGATAGGCCAGATCGGCAGCGGTTTCGGTGTGCTGCTCCACCGCCCGCGATGCGGACAGCAGCATGCCCAGTTCGATCAGCGGCGGGGTGGTGCGTTTCTCCGGCTCCGTTGCGCGCTGGAAGCGTCCGTCTTCATCGCGAAAGCGCAGTGCTCCGACACGGCTGCTGTCATCGACTGCCAACAGGAAGTCCAGGTGGTTCAAGGCGCGCGTTTCAACTGGCGCGCCGCTCTCGCGCGCTTGTTGGCGTTGCTTGGCATGATCGCGCAGGATGACCTTGCGCCCCCAGCCGTCGGGTTCGGTGTCAGCGATCGCGCCGTGGAAGAGAGAACCATCACGAACCTGCTGGTGGTACTGCATGCCCGCAACCAACGGCAAGCCGGGCTCAAGCGCGAAGCGCTCGTCGTTCCCCAGCCAATCTTGGTGGTATTCAAAGCCTGCGCTCTGACGCGCGCCCTGGGCTTCGAATCTGAGCGTGCCGACTTGGTGTGCGGTGTCGCCCAGGAACACGTCGAGAACCCGTCTCATAGCGGCTTGGCCTTCTTGGGCCGGACCCGCTGCGGCAGGCGGCTGCTGTCCATCAGCAACCCGGTATCGTCGCTGCGACTATCCGCAATCTCGGCCAAGGCATTGGAGAATCCGAGCGTGAACAAGGTCATCGCGTAGACGCCCATGGACACGCTGGGATCGCCCTTCTCGACCTTCAGATAGGTCGCCTTGGAGACGCCGACGCGTTCGACCATCATTTCCACGGTCAGGCTGCGCTTGCGCCGGGCGTCCTTGAGATCCTTGCCGAGTTTGGTGAGGGAGCGTCGGACCCGAGGAGGTAGAATGTCGTTGACGGGGGATCGCATAGATAAGGTCTCATGAAATGACCCTTAAGAGACTTAAGGGATAAATTATTAGTCCTTATCCTCCTGCAGGGGGGGCAAGTCAAGTCGCGGGGCCGCTCCGGAGCGGAGCCGGGGGTAAAAATGCACCTCAGCTCCGGGCTCAGCCCCCGCTGTGCTGCCGTGGGCGCGCACCGGCATTGTCCGAGGCCGGTCGACCGAAGTCACGACCGGGCAGGCATGCGCCCGGCCGGGCTGCGAACGAGGCCCCACCTGCTGCGGTGCTTGGGTCGGTCGCCGTGCACGACAAGCAGTTGTTCGACTACCTTGCCTCGAGACTCGCCCTGGCGTTCCAGCTCGACCGCCTCATCACATTGAGATGAGGCGGGGCGCCGATGGTACGACGCTGATGGACTACAACCCGAACGCCTGGCATCAGGCTGCGGCCACTGCTGCCTGAAGGGGGTTCGGGAGTAGTTCACTGCGGAACTCCGAGCAGTCTCGGCACTCGCGTCCGCTCTTGGAACTGCGTGCAGGGCGTTCGTGCCGGACGGCTCCAAAGCCAACATGTTCCGACGGCGGGGTAGGATTCCGGACGGAATGCGGGGGCTGTGGATCCTGATATCGGAGTCAACATGTTGCAGATCGCGACTGGAAAGCTGTTCACATGCCCCACGCGCTTGGAGAATCGCCTCCGCGGAATGCTCTACACGAATGCCGTCCTCCTGCGGGAAGAGGCAATCGATACGGCCGCCGGAAAGCTGCTTCCCTCCACGAGCCATTCAGTACGTCCATTCGGTCTGGTCTTCGAATCGATCGAGCGGATCGAGCAGGAGGCTGACGGCAAGCCGGGTGTTCTCGTTTCTTCCACGGTCGATCCTTACCTTCACGACTTCGCGATACTGGTCTCGTTTGCGTTGAATTGTGTATGTACGCCCGATTTCGATCTGGCGCGACGACTGACCAGTGGCGAAAGAGGGATGTCGACGAAAGTGGCGCCTCAGCAACTGATTCGACGATTCTTCGCCCGTGAGTGCACTCACGATCCGGAAGGACTGGTGTTCCTGCCGACTTTCATCGATCGTGTCATCGGATTGCAGCGCAAGACGTTCTTGGGTGTCATGCGAGCGATCCGCACCTATGTCAACGCCATGCACAGGATCGCCGATGATCTGGAGTTGGCGTATGCACTGCTGGTGGCTTCCGTGGAATCGCTGGCGCAGGACTTCGATGGCCATCCGAGCGACTGGGCGTCGGTCAATGAAAAAAAGCGCAGCACGATCGATGCCGTGATCGCTGGTCTTGACGCCGCAGTTGCAGACCGGATTCGGGATGCGATTCTCAAGTTCGAGCATGTCGCGCTGGGCCGACGCTTCCGCGAATTTGTGATCGCTCACACTACGCCGTCCTTCTTTCGAGAAGCGGTAGAAGGAAGTGGCAGGCGAGTGGGGAGATCCGATCTTGCTGGCGCGCTCGCTGAAGCCTACGGCTCGCGATCAAAATACGTACACCAGATTCAGCGGCTGCCGTCGATGATGTCGTTGCCAAACGGCTACGCGGAGACCCTCCTCGAAGGCAGGGCGGTCCATCTAACGCTGCAGGGGTTGTCGCGTTTAATGCGTGCGGTCATCATTGAGTTCGTCATGCGGCAGCCCGTGCTGGATCACGAGCCGTATGACTATCGACTCGAACGTGAAGGGGTCATCCAGGCACGCTTGGCGCCGCAGTACTGGGTTGGGCACGCCGAAGGAGACATTACGAGGTCAGGCCGCGACAAGCTTGAGGGCTTTCTAGAGCAGTTGGAGAGTTGGCTTGTGAACGGGGATGGGGCTGTAGTGACCGACATGCGTCCCGTGCTGGCAATGTCAGCCAGATCCGCTCCAACAATCCCGAAGTCACTGAGGCGTCCGTACTTTGCGCTGCATGCGTTGTTCAATCTGTACGTTTCAGCGCCGCAGCGAGCGCCTGTACCACCAAATGTGCAGCAGATGATCGAGCGTGAACTCGACGAACCTTCGACCGAGGCGCTCGTTGCACTGGCGGCATACGGGCAGGTCGTTTCGTGGCCACTGACGACGCACCGCGAGCTGCTGGATTCATACCTGCTTCGACGCAGTTCAGCTGCTGGGCTCCGGCTTCCGCGGCTCTTCGAGGCTGCGATCATGCTCGAGTTGGCAGAGCGTTACCGAGACGCTGGTGATATGGCCCGTTGTCGAGAGATGGTGTCGTTGGCGGTAGAAAACCATCCTGGCCATCCCGGCTTGTTGGCGCTGGAGGAGCGGCTGGGATCCGAGTCCCCCATAGAATGGCGCCGCGTCCTGCTACCGCTTCCACCGGAAGCGAGTCCAGAGCCCGCGGAGGAATGATACGAACGAGTGCGCAGCGACTATGCAAAATCCGCTGACGTATACAATGTTTTGGCAAGTTTCAGTCTCTTGTTCCAGGAAGCGGCATGATGATCAGGGCGATATCCACGCGCTATAAGGGTTACAACTTCCGGAGCCGTCTGGAGGCGAGATGGGCTGTCTTCTTTGACGCGGCCGGAATCAAGTGGGAGTACGAGGCGCAGGGATTTGTGGTCGGCAAAGTGCCTTACCTGCCGGATTTCTATTTGCCCGAGCTTGTCTGCTATTTCGAGGTGAAGGGCAGCAATGAGTACGATCCGGAATTTTTCCGCTGCTTCGCGCGCGAGATCGAGTGTCGGGTCGTCGTGGCAGAAGGACAGATTCCCAGCCCCCAAGAAATCACCTTTAGCGATGATATAGGGCTGCAGGTTTTTGACCCGTCTGATGCGAAGGGCTTGTCTGGCGGCAGCATGGCTTGGGGCCAAAGGGACATGTTTCTGGTTTGCGATGGATGTGACCGCATCGCCATCATGAATGAGGTCTACAGCAGCCTGAAGGGCGGTTGCTCCTGTGGAGACGAGCAGGCGCGGCTGATGCCGCTGTCCGGTGCTTTGACAGCGGCTAGGGCCGCCCGCTTCGAGCACCGAGCGTGAGAGTGGGCGGGCACTTAGTTGGTGGCACCTGAAGAGATGCCGCTAGCGCGGCCGGTCGTTGCGTTTGTAGTGTCGACAGACGCTCGACTAGAGGCCGATACTGGGGACGATCGAAATCGTCGCGCACTTCCTGTCCACATGAAGCTTACGGACTCGCGCTGCAATTTGTCATCGGCCGTGATCCTCCGCGAGCTTCGATTCCGCTTCGCGGCGGAGGCGACCTGCGTACACGAGCTCGAGGCAACACGTTAATCCTCGAACATCGGGTCGTCGGGATTCCATTCCTCGCGCAAAGCGACCAGGTTGACCGCAGCGAACGGGTCCGGCGCATCCGCATAGGCCAGCTTCAGCGACACAAAGGCCGAGACTGCAATGACAGCAGCCACCTTGCTCATTCCGTGCGCGTCGATGACGGCTGCGATGGCGTTGATGCGTTCCTGCAGCGCCGGGTGGCGCTCGCCAGGTCCCCAGTTCGCACGCGACAGCAGCGTCAGCGCGAACGCGGCGCAGTAGATGCCAGTTTGGCGCTTGGCAGAAATTCCCGAGGCTGGCTGTCCGGTTGTCGCTACCTGCTCGGCGATGCGCTCGAGAAGGAACGCGGTAGCGAACGCGTCGCACGAATGTTCTTCGCGCTTACACGCCTCCAAGTCATCCCAAGGTGCCGACGTGTTTTCTTGCTGGTGAATCAGATGCCGCAACTCGTGCAGCACCGCCCAGCTCGTGCCAAAAATGGCCAGTTCACCAGCGACACGCGCCGGGTCACCCGGAACGTGGTCGACGAGTTCGCCTGGCGGCGGCAGGTAGTCCGGCCAAGGCACCGCATCGACGTCGGCCGCGATGCGGGTGGCCTCGAAGCAATCGAGGATTTCCTTGAATCGGGTCAGGTCGGTTTCCCCGCTCGTTTCGTAGGTGTGGTACGCGACGTAGCCTTCCCATAGCGCGAAACTTGCGAGCCAGAACAGTCGCATGACGCGATGGTTGAAGCGAATTAGTACGTAACTGCCGGCGTCTAAGACGATCAGACCATCAGGACCGTCGTCGTCCAACAGCTGGAACTGGAGGCCGAATTCGCCCCAGTAGTGTTCTAGTTCCGCAGCCCGCTCTGGGGTGACGCTCAGAAGCATGTCATGAATCGTGTCGCGGAGAATGAGTGGTGATGGGTTGTTCATGGGTTGATATCCTTATGGCTAATGGATCAGCGAGGTCTGCTGTCCTTTCCTATTTAGTGTTGTCGCGGGAGCGCGAGCCGGGGTGTCGAATCTATAGGCTATTCAGCCCTGACAACAGCTACCATCGTCGGGTCAGTAACTTCATCGGCAGGTTCTGGCTAAGTCTGCCTAAGCCGAGGAAGGATTCCACGATAAGTCGCTGATGCCTTTGACATCGTAGGTTGGCTAGCCTCGGCGATCGCCTCGCGTCGACGTAGCCCGTACTGAACCGGCCGGCATGCCAATTCCGGGCAAGGTCAGTTGAGCAGCCGGGCCACCTTTGCCTTGAGCGCTGCGATGCGCCGCGAGACCGAGGCGTGGCCGGGGATGCTCGATGACCTGAACCGGCTGGGTTTCGCCTACCGCTGGTCGACGCGCTTCATCTGCATGGACAAGGCCGAGGCCGAGCGCGAACTGACGAAGCTGCGCCGGCAGTGGTTCGCCAAGCGCAAGAGCGTGCTCGCGCTGCTGCGCGAGACGATCTTCCAGCAGGAGTCGCCGTTGCTGGACAGTGACGCCGCGAACAAGGCGGCCGACGCGGACGCGGCCTTGCAGGAACTGGGAAGCGACCAGGTGGCCTACGGCTATCTGACGGCAACGGTGACGGTGCTCGACGCGGATCCCGATGCGGCCGACGAGAAGCTGCGCCAGATCGAGCGCGTGATCCAGCGACGCGGCTTCGTGACGATGTCGGAAACCTTGAACGCGGTCGAGGCCTGGCTGTCATCGGTGCCGGGCCATACCTACGCCAACGTGCGCCAGCCGATCGTCTCGACGCTGAACCTCGCGCACATGATCCCGGTATCGGCGGTGTGGGCCGGCCAGGAGCGCAACGCGCATCTGGAGGGTCCGCCGCTGATCGTGACCCGCACCGAGGGCGCCACGCCGTTCCGGCTGGTGACGCACGTCGGCGACGTCGGGCACACGCTGGTCGTCGGGCCGACCGGCATGGGCAAGTCGGTGCTGCTGGCCACGCTGGCGATGCAGTTTCGACGCTATCGGGGCTCGCGCATCTTCGCCTTCGACATGGGCCGTTCGCTCCGCGCGACGATCCTCGGCCTCGGCGGCGAGCACTACGACCTCGGCAACGACGGCGAGATCGCCTTCCAGCCGCTGGCCCACATCGACGAGGTCGGCGATCGCGCGTGGGCAGCCGAATGGATCGAGGGTCGCCTGCAGCAGGAGGGCCTGGCGGTCGGGCCGGAGGAGAAGGCGGCGGTCTGGTCGGCGCTGGGCAGCCTGGCCGGCGCGCCGCCCGAACAGCGCACGCTGACCGGCCTGTCGGTGCTGCTGCAGTCCAACGCCCTGCGCCAGGCGCTCGCGCCCTACGTGCTCGGTGGGGCGCACGGCAAGCTGCTCGATGCCGACCAGGACCGGCTCGGCGGCGCCGACGTGCAGTGCTTCGAGATGGAGGACCTGATGGCGAGCCGGGCAGCGGTGCTGGCCGTGCTGCGCTACCTGTTCGCGCGCTTCGAGGCGCGCTTCGACGGCGCACCGGCGCTGCTGATGCTCGACGAATCCTGGCTGTTCCTCGACGAGCCTTTGTTCGCGTCGCGCATCCGCCAATGGCTCAAGACGCTGCGCAAGAATAACGTGTCGGTCATCTTCGCAACGCAATCGCTGGCGGACGTCAAGGATTCGAGCATCGCCGCCGCCATCATCGAGAGCTGCGCCAGCCGCATCTTCCTACCCAACCCGCAGGCGACCGAGCCGCAGATCCGCGCGATCTACGAGGGCTTCGGCCTCAACGGCCGGCAGATCGAGATCGTCGCAACCGCCGAGCCCAAGCGCGACTACTACTACCAGTCACGCCTCGGCCACCGCCTGTTCGATCTGGACCTCGGCCCCGTCGCGCTGGCGTTCGTCGTCGCTGCGTCGCCGCAGGACCAGCGCGACCTCGACCGCGTGCTGCGCGATGCCGGCGCCTCAGGTTTTGCCGCCGCCTGGCTGCGCCATCGTCGACTTGAGTGGGCGGCCGACCTGCTGCCTTCGGCGCCGACGACCTCGGTATCCAACATCCCCCCACAGGAGAACCTGCCGTGAAGAAGGCCTTCCTTTCACTCGCGCTCGCGTCCGTGCTGTGCACCGGATCGGCCGCCTACGCGCAGGCGATCGTGATCGACCCCACCAACCTGATCCAGAACACGATCACCGCGATCCAGGCGCTGGAGCAGGTCAACAACCAGATCCGGCAGTTGCAGAACGAAGCGAGGATGCTGGCCAATCAGGCGCGCAATCTGGCGAATCTCGATTTCACGGTCGTCGACCGGTTGCGCGCCGCGCTGGCGACGACGCAGCGGCTGATCGCCGAAGCCGAGGGATTGGCCTTCGACGTCCAGAACCTCGACCACCAGTTCCGGATCCTGTACCCGGAGGAGTACGCCGAGACGATCAGCGGCGACCAGATGTATCGGGATGCGCGCGAGCGCTGGAAGTACACGCTCGAAGGTCTGCACACGGCGATGCGGATGCAGGCGCAGGTGTCGGCGTTGGTGCGTGACGACCAGGAAGTGCTGACCGACTTGGTCAACCGCAGCCAGTCCGCCGAGGGCGCCTTGCAGACGATGCAGGCGATGACCAGCTGCTCGCCCTGCAGGCCAAGCAGACGATCCAAGGGCAGCAGCTGCAGCTGACCCAGGAGCGTGCGGCCTCGCTGGAACTGGCGCGCCAGGCGGCGGCGGCCGAGCGCGCGCGCGAGGTGCGCCGGCGCTTCATCGGCGAGGGCACGCCGTACACGCCCTATCCCGTGCAGTTCTACGGGAACTGATGGAGATCGTCATGCGAAGCGCTCCCGTCCTGCTGGCCGTGCTGTTGATTGCGTGCGGCCAGCCTCCGGCCGATGACCTGACCGACGCGCTGGCGGCCGATCCGGTCCGTCTGAAGGCGCTGCGCGCCCAGTGTGCGAGCGACCGCCAGGCCGCGGGCGAAGACGCGTGCCGCGCGGCGGCCGACGCGTTCCGACGCCGCTTCTTCTCCGGCGCCGCGGGGCCTGACGAATACCGCACGCTCGAGGAGCTGCCACCGATTCTGCCGAGCTTCGATACGCCGTTCGAGGACGACACGAACGGCACGGCCGAGCCGATCGACGCTGACGCGGAGGCGACGCGATGAACGACGTCACGGTCATCGACCGCTTCCTCGACACGTTCTCCCGCTACATCGACTCGGGTTTCGGGATGTTGGAGGGCGAGGTCGCCTATTTGACCGCGACGCTGATCGTCATCGACATGACGATCGCAGGCCTCTATTGGGCGCTGGGGCATGCGACCGGGCAGGGCGAGGACGTGATCGCCAGGCTGGTCCGCAAGGTGCTCTACGTCGGTGCCTTCGCGTACATCCTCGGCAACTTCAACTGGCTGGCCGGCATCGTGTTCCGTTCGTTTGCGGGGCTCGGTCTGGCGGCGACCGGCTCGCTCGACATGCGGACGTTTCTGCAGCCCGGACAGCTGGCCAAGACCGGTATCGACGCCGGTGCGCCGATCCTCGACCAGATCGGCACGCTGACGGGTTTTCCCGAGGTGTTCGTCAACATCGACACCATCGCGATTCTGTTCCTCGCGTGGCTGGTCGTGCTGGTCTCCTTCTTCGTGCTGGCCGTGCAGCTGTTCATTACGTTGATCGAATTCAAGTTGACGACGTTGGCCGGGTTCGTGCTCGTCCCGTTCGCGCTCTGGAACAAGACCGCGTTCCTCGCCGAGAAGGTGCTGGGCAACGTCATCTCGTCGGGGATCAAGGTGCTGGTGCTCGCCGTCATCGTCGGCATCGGCAGCGGGCTGTTCGGCGAGTTTCAGACCGTGCCGGACGAACCCTCGATCAACCACGCGCTGGTCGTGATGCTGGCCTCGCTCGCGCTGCTTGCACTGGCGATCTTTGGGCCAGGCATCGCCACCGGGCTGATCTCCGGAGGTCCCCAGCTCGGGGCTGGTGCGATGGCCGGTGCCGCGCTGGGCGCAGCCGGCACCGCGGTCGCCGTCGGTGCCGCCGCGACCGGTGTCGGCGGAGCGATTGCGGCCGGTGCGCGCATGGCGCCGGCCGCTGCCAAGATGGCCGGCAGCGGCGCGCGCGTGGCCGCCGGGGCGGCCCGTGGCGCGCGCTCGGCATACCGGGCCGGGTCGGCCTCGGCGGGCGGCAGCGCGAAGGGCGTCATGGCCGGCATGGGCCATGTCGCGATGCGCGGCGCGCACGCAGTCGGCGAGCGCGCCGCGGCCGGTGCGCGCTCGCTCAAGGACCGCGCGACTGCCGCATTCCGCGAGGGCGCTGCACCGTCCTCTGGCGGCGGCACAGCTGCGGCTGCCGGTCCGGGTTCGAGCGGCGGTGCCGAAGCGGCCGCGAAGGGCACTGCGGCCACGGGCCACGCCGCGGAGCAGCAACCCGCCTGGGCCAAGCGGCTGCACCGGCGTCAGCAGATCACCCATGCCGCCACGAGCGTCGCGCACACGCTGCGCAGCGGCGACAGCGGTAGCGCCGGCAGTGGCCCGAGCCTGCGCGATTCGGATTCCTAAGAGGATTGAGCCAATGCGATTCAAGCGACCCCAGGTGCGCTACTCCCAGACGCCGGAGCCCGCTACGCCGTACCAGGCCGCGGCCCAAGTGTGGGACGAGCGCATCGGCTCGGCCCGCGTGCAGGCCAGGAACTGGCGGCTGATGGCGTTCGGCTGCCTGACGCTCGCGCTGCTGATGGCGGGCGGTCTGGTGTGGCGATCCGCGCAATCGGTCGTCACGCCGTACGTGGTTGAGGTCGACCGCAGCGGACAGGTCCGCGCGGTCGGGGAGGCGGCCACCGCGTACCGGCCCCCCGACGCGCAGATCGCGCATCACCTGGCGCGCTTCGTGACGCTGGTGCGCTCGCTGTCGATCGATCCGGTCGTGGTGCGGCGCAACTGGCTCGATGCCTATGACTACACGACCGACCGCGGCGCGGCGACGTTGAACGAGTACGCGCGCGCCAACGATCCGTTCGCACGTGTCGGCCGGGAGTCGGTGACGGTGCAGATCACCAGCATCGTGCGCGCCGGCGATTCATCGTTCCAGGTGCGCTGGACGGAGGAACGATTCGTCAACGGTGCGTCCGCCGGCGTCGAGCGCTGGACCGCCGTCGTCTCGATCGTCTTGCAAACCCCGCGCACCGAACAGCGGCTGCGCGCGAACCCGCTGGGGATCTACGTCAATGGTCTGTCGTGGACCCGTGAGCTGGATGCGACCGAAGGAGCCAAACCATGAAATCGCTTTTCCGTATCTGCGCGTTGCCGCTGATCGTGCTGGCCTTGGTCGGCTGTGCCAGCCGCGGCAAACCGCCGCCGACGATTTCGCTCGACGAACCGGTGCAGGCGCAATCGCTGCCCGAGCCGCCGGCGCCGGTGGAGGTCGTTGCGGTCCCCGAGCCGCTGGCCCTGCCGGCGCAGCTGAAGCCGCTGCCCGAATCCGACACGAAGCCCGCGCCGGAGCCGGCTGACGAAGCCGTGCGCGTCTCACGCGCGAACGCCGACGCGCGCATCGCGCCGACGCGCGAGGGCTACGTCAACGCGATCCAGGTCTGGCCCTACACCGATGGCGCGCTGTACCAGGTCTATGCGGCGCCAGGGCGCGTGACCGTGATTTCGCTGCAGCCCGGTGAGGAACTGGTCACCGTCGCCGCCGGCGACACGGTGCGCTGGATCGTCGGCGACACGTCCAGCGGCGCCGGCGAGGGCTTACGCGTTAGTGTGTTGGTGAAGCCGATCCGGTCCAGCTTGAAGACCAATCTGGTCATCACCACCAGCCGGCGCACGTACCTGTTGGAACTGACGTCCACGGAAAGGGCGTGGATGGCGTCGGTGTCCTGGGAGTACCCGCGCGACCGCATGTTGGCCTTGCAGAAGCAGGCTCAGGAGGCACAGGCAGCGGCGCCGGTCGAGACCGGCCTGTCGCTGGAGCGCATCCGCTTTCGCTACGCGATCAGCGGCAGCAATCCGCCGTGGAAGCCACTGCGCGCGTTCGACGATTCGGAGAAGGTCTACATCCAGTTTCCGGCCGGCATCGCGCAAGGCGAGCTGCCGCCGCTGTTCGTGATCGGCGCGCAGGGCGACGGACAGCTGGTGAACTACCGCTACCGGCCGCCGTACTACATCGTCGACCGGCTGTTCGGCGCGGCCGAACTGCGCCTGGGCGGCGACAAGGGCGACGTCGTGCGGATCGAGCGCACGGATGGCCGCCTGCGGGAGAAGTGACATGCGCCCGAACGACATGCCTGAGCCCGCCGCCAAGGTGGCGCCCGAGGCGGTGGCGCTGCGCGCCCAACCGCGCCCGGTCACGCGGCTGAACCGTCGCACGCTGACCGTCGTCGCCGGTGTGCTGGCGGCCGCGGTGCTCGGCGCGGCGATCTGGTCGCTGCAGCCGGTGCAGCGCCGCGGCGGCAACGAGGCCGACGAACTGTTCAACGTCGATCGGATCACGCGCTCCGATCGGCTGGACCAGTTGCCGGCCGACTATTCCAAGCTGTCGCCGAAGGTGCCCGAGCTGGGGCCGCCGCTGCCGGGCGATCTTGGGCCGGCGATCGTCCGGTCGCAGCAGCAGGTCGTGCCGACCTACACAGCGCCGGGCGAAGATCCCGCCGAGGCGATGCGGATCGCGCAGCAGAAGGAGGCCGAAGAGGCGAACGCTTCGTCGGTGTTCTTCCGCGCCGGCAGACCGGCAGCGGCCGCGCCGGCGCCGGCCGCCGCGGCGTTGGCTGGCGATCTGGCCCGCTTCGACCCGATGGCGGCTGGGCCGTCCTCGACCGCGGCGCAGACGGCCCCGACCGTCGTGCAGAACCGGCAAGACCAAAAGGAGGCGTTCCTGCAAGGCGGTTCTACGGAAATCCGCAATTCCGGCAATCTGCAAATGCCGGCGTCGCCGTATCAGGTCATGGCCGGCACGGTCATCGCCGGCGCGCTGGTGACGGGCATCCAGTCGGACTTGCCGGGTGACGTGATCGCCACCGTGACCGAGCCGGTCTACGACACCGCGAGCGGCCGCCATCTGCTGATCCCGCAGGGCTCGCGCATCCTGGGCAAGTACAGCAGCCAGATCAGCTATGGGCAGAGCCGGGTTCAAGTCATCTGGAATCGGATCGTCCTGCCGGACACGTCGTCGCTGACGCTCGACAACCTGGTGGGCACCGATCCGGCCGGCTACGCCGGGCTTGAAGACGGCGTGAACTACCACTGGGGTCGCATCTTCGCCGGCGCCGCGCTGACCACGCTGCTGGGCGTCGGTGCTGAGCTGGCGGCGCCCGAGAATCGGCAGGACGGCGATCGCGTCGTCATCGCCGGGCGCGACAGCGCCCAGGAAAGCATCAATCAGGTTGGCCAGGAGATGACCCGGCGCAATCTCAACATCCAGCCGACGCTGACCGAGCGGCCCGGACTGCCGGTGCGGATCATCGTCAACCGAGATCTGGTGCTGCGGCCGTATCAGCCGCTGTTCTTCAAGGCGGGGGGCTCGCAATGACCACGACGCGCAAGCTGCGGTTGGGGCCGTTGCCGAAGACCGAGAGCGTCAAGGTGACGTTCGCTTGTCCGATCGCGCTGAAAGCAGAACTCGACCGCTACGCCGCGATGCACGGACAGACCTACGGCGAAGCGGTCGACGCGGCCACGCTGGTCCCGCACATGCTGGAAGCGTTCATGGCTGGGGATCGAGCATTCAGGCGCGGCAAGGTGAAGGACCGTCGATCGGCCGCTCTCAAGTCCGCGCAGAGAAGCTTAGGCGGAGACTTGGTGGTGCCCGCCATGAGTGCGGTGGTTTGAAACATTAGTATCGGCCGGAAAATTATCAATCGAGTGATTCTATTTCTCAGAGCTATGGTCGCTGCGGCGCAAGGAGGGCGTGCCGATCATGATCCTCGCAGAGATATTCGGCATGGAGTGAAGACATCAGCGAAGCTCTGGACAGTCCAGGTTCTATGCGTGTCGGTGTGATCGATGCAGATGCGGGCTGGAGGTAACGAAGAGATACGCACTCAACAGCGTGGCTCATCGAGCGGGGCGCGGACTTGTTTCGGTTGGTTGTTTCCCTGCAATGCAGTGCGCTACGCTTTCGCCCTCTAAGGAGCGCATGCTCAGCCTCAAGTCCATGGTGGACTTCTGCTTCGCAACTGCGTTCAGCCAGCCGCTCATCGCTTTTGTGGCGGTCAACTCGAACCACTGCGTCTGGCCAGGGGCGACGGACACGAAGCGGATGGCCTTGCCCCCATCGTCTGTGAGGGCTTCGATCGCCAGGGTTTCAAGGACACCATTGGTGCTGCATGAGGCCTGTTGAAGGCCATCTGCGCGTTCAAACAGCATCAGCTCCATCTGATCCACCTCCCAGCCAAGAGATTTCTTGCCGGGGTTCGTCAGCAAGAAAGTCACCTTGCCCCGCAGCCTGCCGTCCGCGACAGAGTAGGCCTGATGTCGAATGGTCAGGTCGGGTGAGGTTGGTTCTGTGGCCAGCGCCATGATCTTGGACGGCAAGCCCATTGCGTAGAGCAAGGCGACGTGGCCGAGCAACAGCGATCCAGCTAGGCTGACGGTGACGCCCCAACCCAGCCAGCGTCCGCGATGGATCACGCGTCTCAGCCTGAGCGCGGAGGTGGCGAAGACCACGGGCGCAATAAAAGCGAGGAGCAGTCCGCCGATCAACGATAGATAGATCAGTCCGGCGAACGCGCTCGAACCGACCTTTCCTCCGGGAGGTTCCCACTTGCCGACCAACGTGCCCAATGCGACGAAGCCGAACGTCGTCATGAAGAGCGCCCAAGTCTGCACGCCAAAGGCATAGCTGAGGACGAAGGGAACGAGGCGGCTGGAAATGGGCGTCCCCCGAAGTCCCAGTCGCAATAGCCATCCGAGGAGCCCCACCACCACGACGCCCGGAAGTGCCTGCACTGCAACTTTCACGAGCGAGATCTCCTTGCTCAGCGCATCCGTCACCCTGGCTGCCAATTCGTCCATGTACCACATCCAGTCGAAGATCGAGATTCCGGCGACTTGCGATAGTAGTGAGAGCAGGAACAGGCCTATCGACAGGTACGTCAGCGGCAGCACGTAGCTGGGTTTGGATGCATGGCGGTCGGCCAGCAGCCGCCGCGCCATTCGCCTTGGGCTGAAAATCAAGAACGCGCTGGTGCGGAAGTACCGAACCACAAAAAGCAGGATACCCTCGACACCGGACTCGAGCGCTTCAGCAACTCGAATGCGGACCTTCTTAGCTTGTTCTGGCATGGACTTCTCCAGCGCCTAGCGTGTGTGAAGCTTGGGACGCTCCGTGGCGTCCGTTCCGAAGGGGCTGATTCAAGGCGAGGCGGGTCCAAGCCGGTCGCGGACCGAGGGGCTGCGCGAAAGGACAGAAATCCCGACCGGCACGATGCGAGAAAACTCTGCTATGTACCTCGTATAGCAGAGGAAGCCTCACATGGTGGCCACTCAGCTAGAAGGTGTTCAACCTGCTCGGCGGGCACGTTGCTAGTCAGGTACGCCATCAAAAGGGTTGGGCAGGTCGATATCCAGGCCCAAGGTCCGCGCCATCGCTTCCTCGCTGCGATCGGTTGAGAACTCAATCCACAGGGGTAGATGGTCGCTTATTCGTGGCGACACTTGAGCTGTTTGCAGCCCCTTGAAGACGACGCCGGCAAAGTTGATGGTCCCGGCTAAGCCTGTCGGCTTCAGGCCAAAGTCCTCGCCTTGGAACCAGGCGACCTGGTCGTAGTGTTTGGCAACCTTTCCAGTTGTCGTCTTGACGGTCTGTAGCGCTTCGGGAACCCATAGACCCGTCTCGACGAACGCGTCGAACAGCGGGTTGCCTTGGCGTTTGTCGATGTTAAAGTCGCCGAGGATCAAAAGATTCGGCTCCTCATGGCTCAGCCCCGTACGCGTGCGATTACGTAGCTCGCTGGCCGTGTACGCGGCGAACTTCTGGAGCTCCGGTAGGCGACCGGCGGGCACGTCGCCGTAGCGAATGTGGGCCGTAAGCAGCGTGAAGTGCTCGTTGCCCGCCCGAAAGCCGGCCATGTACGGTGAGCGATCGAACTGCTCGGGCAGCCCTTCGGCCGTCGGTGGCAGGACGATCTCGCCTGACAGACCAGATAGCATCACACGGCGTGTGTCATAGAGGTATGCCAGTCGCTCCGAATTTCCTTTGTCACCAGCCGTGACATCCGTCAGCAGCACGGCCCAGTGATTGCCTAGAAAGCGGTGCATGAGATGGCGAAGCGCCGAAGTGTCCCGCTGCACTTCCTGCAGCGCGATCACGTCGTAGCACCGGACAATCTCGGCAATGAGAGCTAAGCAGCGTAGATTGCGCTTCGGACTGTCATCATTCTCGGTCCAGGCATTGTGAAAGCCGCCAAACTTCTGGATGTTCCAAGTGCCGATAATAACGTTGGTATCGATGCGACGCGGGGGGATGCCGGATTGCGTTATGCGCCGGCGAAGACGGACGATGTCCTCTACAACGAAGTTCGGGTACTCGGAATAGTCCACGGGCTTCTCCTTGTGCACGTAGCGAGTTAGTCAGTGCCGAACGCCTTTCGTGGCGCGGTGCCGTCGTTCGTCGAATGGACGACGACTGCCGCCCGAGCTGCGTTGGGCTTGAATGAGAATCTGCTGATACGGGCTTGCGGCGTCGATGATGCTTGTTGGACATCCAGTTCGATCTCGTCTCTCTCGTCGAAATCCTCCCTCATCCGTGTGAACAAGTAGTACGCACGCGGCAGCCATAGGCCGCCTCGCCTATGGTTTTCAGCTGGAAGGTGGATGCCGTGAGCAATAGAGCGCAGGCCTTCCATTGACCAGGCTGCACGTATCACAGACTTTAGAGCTACACCGCCGACCCGGCGATGATTTTGAGGTCCCCATGTGCCCCAAATGAGCGATCGCGCTTCCACCGAAGCGCTTAGCGCTAGTCGCTTATACACCCGCGCCCGCTCGGGCGCGAGTGACCGTCCGGGCGCTAGAAAATGTCCGTACTGGTTTCCGACGAATGGAGTTAATCCGAATAGCGGGCGTCCCACTAAATGCTCATTTTCCGTTACGCGACGCCCCAATTCGGGTTGGCGAAGCTGAGGTGCAGGGTGGGATGCCAGTGGAACAGGAGGGCGCGCGGTGTCAGATGGCAGCCTGGCCCGGTCTTCCGGCGTATGATCTAGGCCGAAGGCGACCGGTAGGGGGCTGATGACTAGACGGCCTTCAGATGCGGTCGGACGACGGTCTGCAACGGTGGGGAGATCGTACGTCGTGGAGCAGCATTCGCCCGTGTGGTATGCGGGTAGGATTGCAGGAGGAACGGCCGAGCCAGCGAGCTTCGCGGTGCAGGGCCGTCGTTATTGCCAGTGCCTAGAGGTGACAAGGATATGGCCTCTCCGTGGGACCGAGCGAGAAAGGAACTTGTGGCCTATCCACCGATCGGGCACGGGCCGCCGCGCCCGCGTCCTGCAGGCTTTAGTCCACCTCTTACGCTGCCGCAACTCTCGTTCGGACGGCTTGAGCTAGGCTTGGCGATGGCAAGGACCGGCGCCATCAGAAATCCTACCCAGAGCTGGCTGAGAAAGCGTGCGGCATTAGCAGCGGCCGAAGTTAGCGATCTGGTCGATGATGACACGTCAGGATTCGAGCTACTGCCGGACCTGCGATACATCAACGGGGCAGAGCGCACGGCGTTGGCTGGGCGAATCGGGGCTGGGATCTGCGACCTGTTGATGCAATCCATGCGCTATGTCTGGCGTGACCAAGCCAGCGCGTTGATCTCGGCGAAGGGGCCGTTGGCCGATTTCGCTTACACCGGCCCTGCCCTTGGCGGGCACGGCGTGGCATTGGCCGAGGCCAAAGGATCGACGCAGAGCGGGGGACGCAAGGTCACGCAGACGCTGGCCGACAAGGCCTATCGCCGACAGGTCGGCATACATCTAGGAGCCGCGACGTTGGCCGGCCCGATCGTCCACGGCTACGCCATGGGTCTTCGCGCCCCGATCGGACGGCCGGGCTTCGTGTGCATAGCCCAGTCCGATATTGGCGGTGGTAGTGATGTTGGTGGAGGACACGGCGACTATAGTGATCCCGTTGGCTCCAATGAGGAATTCATCCTGCCTGCACGGGGAGTTGTCCACCCGATGATGGCGCTGGGAAACTACGCATCACTCATGGCGTTGATTGGTGAGGATGCTTGTGCGAGGGCGCTGTTCAATCTTCGCACCGGTGAGACATCTTGCGAGATGGCTGGCGAAGCATTGCGCCAAGTAGCGCAACAAAGTGCTGGAGATTTCGTCTTTGGCCGGGTACTAGGAACACTCTCGCCATACGCAGGCATCCGGACCGCTGTACACGTAGCGCCGGTGCTTGCATTGGCCGAGTTCCTGGTCCGCGCCAGGCCCGGCGACCTCGTCGAGCAATACGTCGAACTTCCAATTCTGCGACCCCAAGCGGGTGACGAGCAGTTCGTCCAATGTCCGGACGGGCTAGCCGGTTTCGCGATTTCCCGTGAGGAGGCCTTGCAGACAGAGGCAAAACGCCCGCCGGGACTATTCGATGGTCAGGCGGAGACGCTGCCAGTCATGAAGCAGAGTGACGTCGGCGTCAGTTTCGATGTGCTGAGGACGATGGTCCGTCCAGAGATGGAGAGTCGACTGCTCAAGCTCGCATCGCCCGAACGCCTTGATGCGCTAACCAAGCTCTTAACAAGAGAGATTTAAAGGACCGAGTCACTGCCAGGGGTGTCGTCATGGCTGTACGCATCTGCAGACCGCGTCTTCTTACACCTGACCAAGCCGAGCAAGCACGCCGGCGAAGCAGCGAGATCAATCCATCCGGCGTGCATGAGCCCCTGATTGCCTATGGCTCGGTGGGACGCCGGGGTGGGCGGCGCTTGGTGGTGGACATTGCCAAGAAGTGGCCACGCTCTGGCGTCGACCTCAGCGTCCAGTTCCTCGATTCGCCGTCCAAGGCGCTTCGAGCGCGCATCGTGTTGCACATGAATGCTTGGGCGCACGAGGGCGCCAACATCCGGTTCCGTGAAACGCGTGGCACCGGAGAGGTTCGTGTCGCGCGACTGGAGGAGCCGGAGCTTGATGCGGGCTACTGGTCGTACGTGGGCACGGAGATCCTCGGCATCGAGGAGGACGCGCCCACGATGAACCTAGAAGGCTTCACCATGCGCACGCCCGACGCGGAGTTTCGACGCGTGGTGCGCCACGAAGCGGGCCATACGCTCGGGTTCGAGCACGAGCACATGCGACAAGAACTGGTCGCGAAGATCGATCGAAAGAAGGCCTTTGCGTACTTCGCGAGAACCGAGCGCTGGACCCGGGCCGAAACGAGCCGGCAGGTGCTCACGCCCCTGGCCCAAGCCTCTGTTATGGGCACCACGGAGGCCGATCCGCTGTCGATTATGTGCTACCAGATCCCGGCCGGGATCACCAAGGACCGGCTCGCGATCAAGGGTGGAAGCGACATTAACCCCAAGGACTATGCGTTCGCCGGTACGCTGTATCCCGCGCGCGCCGCAGCGCCGGCACCCGCCTCTGAAAGTCCTGCCGATTGGGGCGCGCCGCGGTCCGCGACGCGGGTCGATTTCAAGGGGGCGACGACCGAGGCTGACACCTTCCATCTGGTGATCATGGACCGCTTCGCACAGGATGCAACTGCCCCTGATCCGAACTCGGCTTACTTCGTACGCCTCTTTGCCAGCTATGGAGGCGCGCGCGTCACCGAGCCCATGCAAACGCGGGCGGCACGTGGACAGCCACCGACGCGTTTCAATCAGATCATTCGCTTACACGAGCGCATCAAGAACTACACCAGTCTCAACCGCGGCACGTTGCCCGAAGCCGCCGAGTTGCTCGACTTTGGCGCGATGCTGTTCGACGTGTTGATCCAGGGCGATGTGCGTCGTCTCTATGACGAGGCGCGCGCGCGGCAGCAGGGGCGCAGGCTCGATTTTGTGCTGACATCGATGGTGTCATGGATCGCGGAGAAGCCGTGGGAGTTCGCCTACGACCGCGGTCGGGGCAGCTTCCTGGCGACCGAAGACATTCATTTCGTCCGGAACGTACTGACCAGCATTCCGGCCGACTGCGTGCCGGACCGCTCCGGTCCGTTGCGGATCCTGGTCGCCTCAGCCCAGCCTGTCGGAATGGGGGCGCTTTCTGTTGACCAGGAGAGCGAGATCATCCAGCGCAGTTTCCAGTCACTCATCGAGGCGGGTCTTGCGGATGTGGACGTCCTGCCGCGTGCAACGCCGGGCGCGATTCACGCACGACTGACCACCGGTGGCTATGCCATCGTGCACTTCATCGGTCACGGCGAGTTCGACGAGGACACCCGGGAAGGCTGCCTGATCTTCGAAGACGGCCATGGCGGCGCGATCCGCATCGGCGAACGCTCCGTCCGTGAGCTCTTCTGCAGACGTGGCGTCTCGCTGATCTTCCTCAATGCGTGCCAGACAGGCACCGGAGGGCGCGCGGACTTCAACAAAGGGACGGCGCAGGCCCTGATGGCCCACGGCTTGCCCGCCCTGGTGGCTAATCAGTATGCGGTCTTGGATGCGTCCGCCACTGAGTTCGCACGCCAGTTCTATTGGTCGCTCGCTCAGGGTGTCAGTATCGCAGAGGCCGCGCACGAAGCGCGCATTGCGGTCAACTACCTGGTCAACGGGGAAGCTATCGACTGGGCGGTCCCGGTGCTCTATGCGCGCGATCCCAGCATGGTGATCGCAGCCCAGTCGACGAAGGCGCTCGCGCCGTCGCTCCGCCTGGCACAGGCGAAGCGCGCGCGCGGGTCAGCCCCATCGCAACTCCGTGTCGCGGTCTGGGACATCGACGGCGCCTTCCCCGCCCTAGACAGCACCTTGGGTGCGATGACGAAGGCGCAAACCCAATTCCATATCCAGCGAGTAGACCTGTCCGCGCCGCTCGACGCTTGGTACTTCGATCCGGACAGCGGTAACACCCCGTACGTGTGGGCCGAGAAGCTCGCCGAGCGTCTCCGATGGGTTACGGCGGAGCTGCGCGTTGATCAACTGGTGTGCCTGACGCGCCGGTGGATCTGTTCCGACGACGAACTGAACCTGTTCGCCTGGCTGTCCAAGCGCCCGCAGACACCGTTGGCGCTCTTCTCCTACGCCGGGTTCGAGGATCTGCCGCCCGCCGGACCGGCGACCGATACAGCCGTCGCGCGGGCTGTCGTCTGCGCGGTGGCAGCGCGCATCGGCGACTTGGTCGGCCACGACGCCGGGCCGGTGAGCTGCCCCCTATGGCGTAACCGTGATCGCGCCTTCAGGCCGTTGATCCGGCCGATGAAGCTCGACGGCAGTTGCCGCACAGTTCTGAAGAAGCGAAACCCGGCAGCGCTCGCGGCACTGGACGCGTTGACGAGCCTTTTCCACGATCGGAGAACCCGTAATGGCTAAGAAGACCCCGAAGGCGACCGCACGGAAGAACGCGCCCGCCAAGACGCCGGCGCGTCGTGCCCCCCACGCCAAGGTGCCGAGCGCTGGAACACCGGTGACGCTGGAAGAAGCGCAGGCCCTCGCGCTGGCCACCGCTCCGCGTCTTGCTGCGCGGCGCGCGGCGACGCCCCAGGCGCCGGCCCAGGATGGGCCTTCTCCAGCGACCGTCGGCAAGGAGCGGGAGAAACTGCGTAAGCGCCAGGAGGACGACCGCGAGGCGAACCGGCGCGAATACACAGCCGTCATGCGCATCATGAAGGAGCGCGGTGCGCGTGCCCCTGCGGGGAAGGGCGCACGCCGCGGCACCGTTGCCGCCACTAGGTTCACGCCCCTGCAGGTTGTCGCCGAGGGCGATTCGTGGTTCAAGTACCCCGTGCCCTTGTTCGGCGGCGGCATCATCCGGCGCCTGCAGAAGCGGCTAGGCGTGCCCATCCTGAATTTGGCGGCAGCCGGCGACGAGGTGCGGTTCATGCTCGGCGTCGAGCAGCGCAAACGCTTGAGCGAGACGCTCACCGAAGGCTGCCCGGCGGGCGGACCGTGGGATGTCTTGCTGTTCTCGGGCGGTGGAAACGACATCGTCGACAACCCGATGGCACTCTGGATCCGCGAGTGGAACTCAGCGGTTCCTCCCAAGCGCCATTTGGATGACGTGCGATTCGCCGCTGCACTGACCCTAGTGCGCGCAGGCTATGAGGACCTTATAGCGATGCGAGACAAGCACAGTCCCAACACGCGCTTGGTGTTCCACGGTTACGACTACGCCATCCCGGACGGTAGGGGGGTGTGCAAGTACGGGCCGTGGCTGAAGCCGACATTCGACCTCCATGGCTTTCCGAACCAGGCTACGGCTCAGGAGGTCGTCAATGAGATGCTGACGCGGTTCGCTTTCATGCTGCAGCAGCTCTCGAGCGATTCGGTCACGTACGTCAGCACGCAGGGCACGCTTCATGCCCAACCCAGCGCGTGGCACAACGAACTGCATCCGGAGAAGAAGGGCTTCGACACGTTCGCCGACATGTTCCACGCTCACCTGCGTCAGATCTTCCCTGGCCGCGTTTTGTAGGGAGCGATTGCTTGCAAGCCTTGTCTGCGCCGCCGCAGCCCAACTGGCATGAAGAGCGTTGGATTCACCGCGCGTCAGTCACCCCAGAGTCATTTGAGGGGAAGCCACTAGTGCAGTTGGAGTTTGAAGCAATAGTACCTTGGGTTGCGGCCGCCCCATTGGCATGAAACCTTGGTTGCCCCCTAACAATTCATTCAAGCCGAACCCGCTTCGCGGGTCGGCTTAACTCAGGCGTTAGAGCGCACAGCATATGCCACTTGCCATTGAAGAAATCGTTCCTGGCGCGGTCGCGATCCTCGAATCGGGACCACTTCTTGGAAATCCTGACGTGATACATGCTGCTGACCAAGAGCCGTTCCGCCGTGGCCCCTTCTTGTGCATCTCGGTGGCCGACGGCAAATCTCAGTGGCGTTACCTCACAAGCCGCCGCGATGATCGCGGCTTGAGGTTGGAGATTCTGCCTGAGTGGCGAATGGAAGGAAGTGCTATATGGCGTAATACTCCGCAATACATCGGCGACGCGCGCAAGCCATTTTCCGGACCTCATGAGTGTTTCGTGGCAGCGGGCGCCAACGAGTTGCCTCATCGCCCCCACAACAGGCCGCAAGTTTCTGCGGACGGGGTAGCTGCTGCGGTTGCCGAGATGGGCAGGTACGGCGTGAGTGCGCTCTAACAATTCATTCAAGCCGACGCCGCTTCGCGGCGAGGTCAGGCCGAGCCCCGCCAGCTGATCAATTTCCGCTTCTGGCCGAAGGCAGCCGGACCGCATATGCAGAGCGCCCCCCACATCGAAAACTTGATCGGTATCCACAGCATCACCCGGGGTTGGGGCGGGGTGAGTGCGCTCTTGACGGACTTCACATGCTCCGGCCGCGTCATGTACGAGGTGCCCCATCAGGCGCATACTCGCGTAGGCATGATCCTCGACGAGGCGGGCGAACACCGTTCGGAGCTCCGACTGAAACGCACGGTGGCGTGCAGCGTGGACTACCGGCCGAAGCAGATGAATTTCGTCCCTGCGGGCATGGACATCTGGGGTTTCAGCGCAGACATCCGCTACGCCAGAGACATCCGGCTCTCGTTCGACGCCGAAGCACTCGCCGCGTACTGCCATGTCGGCAACACGGAGATCGCATCCGTCCCGGACCTGCGCTTCTCGGATGAACGGCTGTCGACGCTGCTGCGGCTCATCGGCGAGGCCGTCGCGGACGAGGAGGCCGGTGACCCGCTTTACGGCGAAGGGCTGATCACGGCGTTCGCCGCCCGATTCTTCGCGCGCGGCAAGGCCGTGGCGCGGGGGCCTTCTAGGCTTTCGCCCGTGCAACTCCGGAGGGCCATCGGCTATCTGGAGGCCCGCATGCCGCTCCGGGTAGACCTTGCGACGCTGGCTTCGCAGGCAGGGCTGTCGCCATACCACTACAGCCGCGCATTCAAGGCTTCGACCGGTCTTGCGCCGTACCAATGGCAACTGCGCTGGAGAATCCAGCGCGCTCAACGCCTGCTCCTGACCACGAGCGCCTCACTGGATAGCATCGCCGAGGCCACGGGGTTCGCGGATGCGGTGCATCTCGGCCGGACCTTCCGGAAACTCGTCGGCGCGACACCGGCGGCTTGGCGCCGGGATCGACGCGCCTGATCGAGGCGCCTTGCCGGCGTGGCCTTCCGCGCGGCGGTGTGTGGCCCAAGCGCAATTACGAGCGGCCCGCAGCAGGAACAGACAGTGTCGAACGCTTGTGCGGACCGGATACTCCGCGGCAGCGCCCGGCATGGCCGGGTGTGCGCCCGATGCAGAGCGCTCGCTCGCATCGCGTATTCCGGCCCTCTCGTCTACAGGAACGACATGATCAGCTTGAATGGAAAACGCGCACTGGTCACTGGCGGCTCGCGCGGTATCGGCGCGGCCATCGTCACGACGCTTGCGGAGGGGGGGGCGCGACGTGGCGTTCACCTACCGCGGCTCGGCCGACAAGGCGCATGCACTGGTCGATGTGATCGAGGGCAGCGGACGCCGCGCGCTAGCTATTCAAGCCGACAGCGCCGACCCGGCTGCCATTTCGCGTTCCGTCGCGGCGGCCGTCGCATTCCTGGGCGGGCTCGACATTCTCGTGAACAGCGCGGCAATCGCCCATAACGGGATGATCGAAGACCTGGATGTGGACGCCTACCAGCACCTGATGGACACGAATGTCCGGGGCCCGGTGCTGTTCTCCAAGGCCGCGATCCCGCATCTGACCGAAGGCGGACGCATCATCACGATCGGCTCCGGCTTGGCCGAGCGCGTCCCGTTTCCCGGCGTGACCGCCTACGCGATGACAAAGGCGGCGCTGGTCGCCTTCACCCGCGGTCTGTCGCGGGAGCTTGGTCCGAAGGGCATCACCGTGAACTTGGTGAACCCGGGTTCCACCGACACCGACGCCAATCCGGCGGACGGTCCTGCCGCCGACTTCCAGCGCAGCATGACCCCGCTTGGACGCTTTGCGCGACCAGGGGAAATCGCCTATGCGGTCGCTTTCCTCGCAAGCCCCGGCGCGGGCGTGATAACGGGAGTATCCCTGACGGCTGATGCGGGAGCGCTTGCCTAGCTACCTCGGCTCTGAAGTGGGGCCGCTGGCAGCATGGCGATTCCCCGCACCAGATCACGTCTTTGTCGATCGGCACCACAGCTCCGTGGGGAACATCCTGGCTGAGGATGGCGGCTTTTCGTCCGACGATAAGGCAACTGTCTCCTAGGGTGCTGAGCTTGGCCGAGAGAGAGACCTCCCGCGGAGCATCCGCTGGAAGCTGCGCAACCTGGCGCAGTTGCAGAAGACGGTCGCGAGGGGGTTCGCCGAGCAGGCTGACGTGCTCGCTGCGCGGCTGGCTGCGCTATCCTAGAGCTGGTTGATGATGAGCCGATGCCGCGCAAGCCCGCGTCAGCAGAGGACGTGTTTTTCTGACGGTAAAAGCGACGGTAGAGGCCCATGTCGATCAAAGCGAACCCCTTTAGTCACGCGGACTTCCGTGACTTGTTGATGATCGAGTGGGAGTGAATTGGCGTCATTCGAGGGCTAGCGGCAGCTATCTGTGCACTTGTGGCGATGCCGCCAGCGGCTTTTTGGCCACCGCCTGATCCTTGTCCGGCTGCCTCGGCTTGTAGCTGCTTGTGCGCCGGCTCACGCCGAGATTCCGGCAAGCCTTGCGTCGCGAAACTACCCGGCGGACCAGCACCTGGACCGACTCGCGCCGTGCCACCGGGGTCGTCATTTTTTTCGGACGATCTCCTCATCCCGTCGATCACCAGCATCTGCTCGGCGACCAAGCGCTTCAGCCTGCTGTTTTCCGGCTCGAGATCCTTCAGCCGCTGAGCGTCCGGCACGTCCCTATCGCCAGACTTGTTGCGCCAGCGGAAGAAGGCCTGATCTGTGATGTCGTGCTTCTTGCACAAAGCCTTGATCCGCATCGCGCCGGCCTCGGCCTCGCGAAGGATCGAGATGCTCCGCTCGTGGGTGAACGCTTCTTCATGAGTTCTCCTTGCCTGTTTAAGGTAGAGCACTCATCATCCCAATGGCTACACGATCGGATCAGGTCAGTCGACTGAAACGGAGTCGATACATGAAAGAGATTCCAAGAACGGTACCGCTAAGGAGCCTCGTTCTCGTAGTGGCGGTCATCGGGGCGCCCCAGGCTTGCGCGGACATCATTGCCGATTCGGTCCAGGATTTTTCTGGGAGACAGGGCGTGGGCGGCTGGATGTACGGTTACTGGGATGAAAGCGGAGATGCGGATGGCAAGTATGACCACCGTCGCGACTTTCGAATGTTTCACAAGTTCGGCACCGACCCGATCAATCACCTGAATGGGCGTACCGAGTTCACTACTGGCGATCTTTGGTATCTCGAGGACGGCCGGTTCTATACCTCTCTATGGGCCGAAGGCGGTCATCCACATGGCGATCTGAACCTCGGCAAATACGCCAGGGCAAAGCATTGGGCGGTTCGTCGCTGGGTCAGCACCGTCAGTGGGAGCATTGAAATCAGCGGGCACGCTGGCAAAGTCATGCCCTGGGGACAGAACTGGGGTGGCAGCGTCAAGTTCATTGTTGTAGTTGACGGCAATCGCGTCTATGAGGCTGAGGCGGACGACGGAGGGCAGGAGTATTCCGTTCGCGCGTCGGTTGAATTCGGCACACCAGTGGATTTTCTCATCGGTCCGGGCTCAGCAATAGGGGTCAGCCAGTTCACCGCCACCATCAAAAGTTTTGGAGATTCTTCGAACTAGGTGTGGGCCGGCCAGATTTCCGTGAACACTCAGTCGCCGCTCTGCGCGTAACGCTTTTCAAACTCTACCGGTGAGACGCCGCCGGCCGAACCATGTCGGCGGATCGGGTTGTAGAAATCTCGATTTAGTCGAACACGTCCGAGCTCGCCACGGCCCGCGTCGGTAGATCCGCCGCTTGATCGCCTCGCCGCTGGGCGTAGCATCGGCTCATGACCTCGGTACATCGACCTCCGGTTCCGGCCCTGCGCGGCCTCGTCGCTTCGGTCTGGGCGCAGGACCCAGGTCCATTCGCTTCGGTGGCGCGGCGACCTGTGCTCGAGCACGTGCTGCCGACCGGTGCGACACATATCGCCGTGCGCATCGGAGGCGAGCCGCTGCGGATCTTCGACGATGCGGCCGATCGGTGCGGGCATCGTCTCGGCCATGCGGTGGTCGGCGGCGCGCGCAAGGCCTATCACCTGCGCGACATCTCGCAGCCGTCGGTCTCGGTCGGTGCCGTGCTGCGTCCCGGCGCGGCGGCCGTTCTGCTCGGCGCACCCGAGTCCGCGCTGGCCGGCCACCATACGCCGCTGGAGTGTCTGCTCCCTGCCGGCGAGGTCGATACACTGCTGTCGGCCTTGCATACATGTCGCGAGTCGGCGGGGCGGCTATCCGTCTTCGAGCACTGGCTCTGCGGGCGTGCCGGTGGTCGGAGCTCGGCCCTGCATCCGGCCCTGGCCGGCATCGTGCTGCGGCCGGTCCGTCACGACATGCGCGTCAGCGAACTCGTGCGGACGAGCGGTCTCAGCCATCGGCATTGCATCGCGGTGTTCCGGCAGGCGACCGGGCTGGCGCCGGCCGAGTGGCTGCGGCTGCAATGCTTCTCGCACGCGTTGGATTTGGCATGCGACGCATCACTGGGTTGGGCCGAGATCGCTGCGGCCAGCGGCTTCGCCGATCAGGCGCATCTGTCCAATACGTTCCGCGCCGCGGCGGGGCTGACGCCGTCCGCGTGGCGTCTACAGGCCGATCCGGCGACGCCGTGCCACGTGCCGTGCCGTGCCGAGGCTGCAGGTCAAATCGCTGCAAGACGGCGCCCGGTCGGGACTTCACAATGGCGCATCGTCCAATGAGGAGCGGTCATGGCCGTCCACGAACTGTATGCCTATCTGTGCGTGCGCGATGCCGCGGCCGCGATCGATTTCTATGCGCGCGCGTTCGGCGCGCGTGAGCTGTTTCGCCTGACCGAGCCGGGCGGCCGGGTCGGTCACGCCGAGATCGATCTGGACGGCCATGTGCTGATGCTGTCGGAGGAGTACCCGGAGATGGGCGTGCGCAGTCCCGATGGCCTCGGCGCGACGCCGGTCACGCTGCACCTGCACGTCGAGGATGCCGATGCGACGGTCGCGCGCGCGGTGGCAGCCGGCGGCACGCTCGAGCGCGACCTTCAGGACCATTTCTACGGCGAGCGTTCCGGCACGGTGCGCGATCCGTTCGGCCACCGCTGGCTGATCGGGCATGCGATCGAGCAGGTGACGCCGGAGGAGATGCAGCGGCGCTATACGGCCCTGTTCGAATCGGCATCCTGACGACCTGGAGCCGCCGAAGGCTGGTTGCGACTCGTGGCGTTCTTGCGGTGATCTGCGGAGCGCTCCCATCGGTGTGGCGCCACCGATCATCGCAGCGGCCCGCTGCGAATTCGCGCAATGGCTCGTCCGCGGGACGCCATGGTCGCGCCAGGCCGCGCCTGTCCGCAGCGATGTGGCCGGCGCCTCGCATTGATCGCTCGCAGGCACGACACCGTGCGCGATCGCGCTGCCGGCGCCGCTTGCCGGCGCCGTATGCTGCGCCGATGCACTCGGACGGGTCTTCGGTACGTTTGCGCGGCCAGCGGAGTCAGGCGCAGCCGCTGGCGCCGCGCCTGCATCTGGGCAGCGGCGCGGCCGGCATCGAGCGCCTGGAAGCCGCATTCGCCGGGCGGCCGTTCGCGCCGCATCGGCACGACACGTACGCGATCGGTATCACCTCGGCCGGCGTGCAGACGTTCGGCTATCGCGGCGCGCGCCGCCATTGCCTCGCCGGCGACGCGCACGTGCTGCATCCGGACGAGCTGCACGACGGTGCCGCCGGCACCGAGGCCGGATTCGGCTATCGGATCCTCTACGTCGATCCGGCGGCGATCCAGCGTGCGCTCGGCGGGCGGCCGCTGCCGTTCGTCGCCGATCCGGTGATCCGCGCCGATGCGGTCGACGCCGCGCTGCGCGCGTGTCTGGCCGATCTCGACGCGCCGCTCGACGAGCTCGACGCGACGCAGATGGTCGCGTCGATCGGCGATCTGCTGCTGCGCCATGCGCATGCGCAGTCGCTGCGCGCGGCGCCACTGGCCTGGCCGGCGCTGCTGCGCGTGCGCGATCTGATCGTCGCCGACCCGGTCGCGCGGCAGCCGATGGCGGTCTATGAAGCTGTCGCAGGCCTCGATCGCTGGACGATCGCGCGGCAGTTCCGTCTTGCGTTCGGCACCAGCCCGACGCGGTTCCGCACGATGCGCCGGCTCGACCAGGCGCGACGCGCGATCGCGGCCGGCGGCCCGTTGCGCGATGCCGCGCTCGAAGCCGGATTCGCGGACCAGAGCCATCTGACGCGTCTGTTCAAGCGCGCCTACGGCATGACGCCGGCGGCCTGGGCCGCGGCGCTCGCGTCGGGCGGCCGCGCGGTCACAGCCCGCCGGTGACCGGCAGCACCGCGCCGGTCACGTAGGAGGCCTGCGCCGACATCAGCCAGGCGACCGCGGCCGCGATCTCGTCGGGCCGGGCGGCGCGGCCCATCGGGATCCGCGCGGCGACGCGCGCGGCGCGATCGGGCACGCCGGCGCGTGCGTGGATCGTCGTATCGGCGGTGCCGGGCGCGACCGCGTTGACGCGGATGCGCTCGGCCGCGAGCTCGCGCGCGAGGCCGATGCTGAGCGTCTCGAGCGCGGCCTTGGTCGCGGCATAGGCGACGTACTCGTGCGGCGAGCCGGTGCGCGCGGCGACCGAGGAGACGTTGACGATCGCGGCCTCGATGCCGCGGCCGCGCCAGCGCCGGGCGGCCTCGCGGCACAGCTTCACGGTCGCGACCAGGTTGACCGCGACGACGCGCTGCAGGTCCTCGTCGCTGAGCTCCGCAAACGGTCCGATCCGGCCGGTGACGCTGGCGTTGTTGACGAGGCCGGTCACAGTGCCGAGCGATTCGGCCAGATCGAACAGCCGCCGCGGCGCATCGTCGGCCGTGACGTCGAGGCGTACGGCCTTCGCGACGCAGCCGGCGTCACGCAGTGCGGTCTGCAGCGCGGCGGCTTCGTCGTCCGACTGCGAGTGCGCGAACACGACGGCATGGCCGTCGGCGCAGAGCCGCTCGACGATGCAGCGGCCGATGCCGCGCGACCCGCCGGTGACGATCGTGACCGGGCCTGCGCCGGCTGCGGCGGCGGTCACGACGCGCCGCCCGGCACGGCATCGGTGCGCGCCTCGATCGCGCGGATCACCGCGGCCATGTCGGCGCCGCCGTGGCCGAGCGCGAGCGTCTCGGCGTACAGCGCATGGCAGACGTCGAGCAGCGGCGAGGCGATCCGCGCGCCGCGCGCGGCTTCTGCGATCAGGCGGTTGTTCTTGAGCACGTCGCCGATCGCGGCCTGTACCGAATAGTCGCCGGCGACGAGCTTGGCGATCTTGGCGCGCGAGACGATGCTCGCCATCGGGCCGGCGTCGAGCACCTCGGCGACTCGATGCAGATCCAGGCCCTGCCGCGCCGCGAAATGCATCGCCTCGCACAGGCCGGTCACCTGCGTGATCAGGAACAGGTTGACCGCGAGCTTCATCAGCGAGGCGCCCGGCACGGCGCCGCAATCGGTGGTCCGCTGGCACATCGGCGCGAGCAGCGGCCGGACCGCGTCGATCGCGGCCGCCTCGCCGGCCAGCATCGCGATCAGCTCGCCGCGCTCGGCCGGGCCGCGCGAGCCGGAGACCGGCGCTTCCACGTAGCGGCCGCCGGCGGCGCCGATCTCGTCGGCGAGCTCGCGCGAATGCTCCGGCGCGATCGTGCCCATCTGCACGATCGTGCGTCCGCCGACACGATCGCCGAAGGATGCGGTTCCGCGGGCGAGCACGGAGTCGATCGCGGCCTCGTCGGCCAGCATCAGCAGCACGATTCGCGCGCGCGAGAACACCTCGACCGCATCGGCCGCGACCTCGGCGCCGGCCGCGCGCAGCGGCTCGCAACGCTCCGGCGAGCGGTTCCAGACCAGCAGTGGCTGGCCGGCCTGCGCGAGGCGCAGCGCCATCGGCTGTCCCATGACGCCGAGTCCGATGAAACCGATCGGCATGTTCGTCTCCTGAGTCGAGTAAGGCCGGCGCCGCGGGACGGGCGCCTGCGGCACGCGCACGGTAGCGGGTCTGCGCGCGGTCGTCTTGAACGTTCGTGCAGGGTGCGCATCACGCGTCGGCGATCGCCCCGGCGCCGGATGCGACGCAGTCGAGATCTTGCGTCGTGACCGGTAGCGTCCCGGCGCTCGGCGCCGCGTACGCGGCTCACGATCGACGCATCCCTGCCGTGGTTCGATGTCGCCGACCGTGGCGAGGACGCTTTGTTGTGGCACCGCCGCTCGGAGCGGGACGCCACCGCGCGCGGTATCGCTACGGGTGCCGGTCGCAGCGTCGAAACGACGTCGATCCGTCGGGTGGCCCCGCCGGCATGACGGCCCGGATCGCCCGCGCTTTTGGCCGAGTGAACGTCGCCGGCTGCTAGGGCGCGCGATCGATCGGCGACCCGGCGCCTGCACCGGCCGGCAATCGGATCTCGACGCTGAGGCCGCGTCCGTCCAGGCCTATGCCGCAGCGCACGCGTCCGCCATGCGAGGTCACGACGCGCTCGACCAGCGACAGCCCCAGGCCGATGCCTTGCGTGCGGCGGCCGTTCTCGGCGCGGTAGAACCGCTCGAACACGCGTCCTGTTTCGCTCTCGGGAATTCCCGGCCCGTCGTCGGCGACGATCAGGATCGCGGTCCGATCGCGGCCGTCGCCGTCGAGGCGGGTCTCCACGCGCACGCGCGTGCCGGGCGTACCGTGGCGCAGCGCGTTGTCGAGCAGGTTGCGGACCATGATGCCGAGCTCGTCGATGTCGCCGCGCACCGGCGCGTGTGCGTTCTCGATCTCGATCGTGCGCCCGGCACGCAGCGCGAGCAGCGCGAACTCGTCGGCGACCATGCCGGCGATCCACGACAGATCCACGTCCGCCGCGCGGATCGCGACGCCGCCGGCATCGACGCGGGCCGCATCGAGCAGTTGCTGCGCCAGTCGCGAGGCACGCTCGATCCCGGCGATCAGATGCTCCAGCGCCTCGCGCGCCTCTTCGCGATCGCCCGCGTGCTGAAGCACCTGGGCCTGCGCGAGCAGCGCCGCCAGCGGCGTGCGCAGCTCGTGCGCGGCCTCGCCGAGGAATTCGCGCTCGTGCTGGAGCGCGTGCGCCAGACGCGCCATCAGCTGATTGAACGCACGCAGCAGCGGCGTGAACTCGTCGGGCAGTCCATGCTCCGGCAGCGGCGTCAGATCGAGCGGGGCACGCGCGGCGAGCGATGCGCTGACGCGCGCGACCGGCCGCAGCGACCAGTGGATCACCAGCCAGATCGCGACGCCGATGCAGAGCAGCAGCGATATCGCCGTCGCCAGACTCGCATGGAACCAGCGCCGCAGCTCCGCCTGCAAGGCCCCTTCCGGGATGCCGACCTGGACCTGTATGCGGTGCTGCGTATCGCTGATCGCGACCGTCCGCCACGGCGCACCGTTGATGAGGGTGTCCGCGAAGCCGTCCTCGAAGTCCGGGACCAGCGCGTGCTCCGGTGCCGGCCGCGACGACATCAGGCGGCGTCCCGATTCGCGTTCCCAGACCTGGAACCCGAGCGCCGAGAACTTGCCGGTCATCGGCATCGCCTCGCCGGCGAGCGCGAACTGCCGCTGCCGGCCCGAGGTCGCGATGTCGATCGGCAGCGACTGCAGGATCTGCTCGGCCACGTTGCGCAGCATGCCGTCGGCCTCGCCGTACTGGCGTGCCGTCATCTCCCGATACTGGATCGCGAACCAGCCGGCCCAAGCCGTCAGCAGCACGGCCGCGAGCGCGAGCAGCAGCCGGGTACGCAGCGCGCGCATCAGTGCTCGTCCCCGAGGCGGTAACCGAAGCCGAGCTCGGTCGTCACCACCTCGTCGCCGAGCTTGCGCCGCAGCTGGTGCACGTAGACCGCGACGGTGTTGCTGCCGATCTCGGCGTCGCTGCCGTACAGCCGATCCTGCAACTGGTCGCGGCTCAATACGCGGCCGCCGGCCTCGAACAGCACGCGCAGGATGCGGAACTCGTTCGCGCTGAGCGCGATGCGGCGACCGCCGCGCGTCACGGTCTGCGCGGCCGGATCGATCTCGACGTCGCGCCAGCGCAGCAGCGGCGTCACCGCGCCGCGGCTGCGGCGCAGCACCGCGCGCAGCCGCGCCAGCATCTCGTCGCGCTGGAACGGCTTGACGATGTAGTCGTCGGCGCCGGCGTCCAGGCCGCGGACGCGATCGCTCAACTGGTCGCGCGCGGTGATGATCAGCACCGGCGTCGGATCGTAGCGGGCGCGCATCGTCGCCAGCAGATCCAGGCCGGAGCCACCGGGAAGTCCGAGATCGAGCAGGACCGCGACGAATGCGTGATCGACCAGGGCCAGCCGCGCCGCGCCGGCGTTCTCGCAATGGACGACCTGCCAGCCTTCCTGGCCTAGCGCGGCGGTCAGCGCGCGGCCGAGCATCGGGTCGTCTTCGACGAGAAGGATCGCATCCACGGCAGTGCACGAAATAGGGAATGACCGGCGATGGTCTCACGCCGCGATGAGGACCGGATTAAGACCGCGATCCTCAGGCAACGCGGTGCCAGGCACCACCGCGGCATCGGCGGCGAGCGCCTTAAACGCGACTTAATCGACTCGCCGAACACTGCGTCGGCACTCGGCGCCGCGTCGGGCGTACGCACCATCCGGTGCAGTCCGCTCAGCGTGCGCCACGTGCCCGAACGACCTGCGATCGAGGAATCACGACCGATGAGCCCAGACGCCACACCGACACGCGGTGGCCCGAATCTGCTGCGGACCGCATTGAACCTGCGTCGCGAGGAGGTCGGTCCGGTGCTGATCGCCGCGTCGTTCTTCTTCTGCGTGCTGACCGCGCTGATGCTGTTGCGGCCGGCACGCGATGCACTCGGCATGGAGCGCGGCATCGAGAGCATCCGCTGGCTGTTCGTCGGCACCGTGCTGGTGACGCTGGCGGCCAATCCGCTGTTCGGATGGCTGGTCGCACGTCTGCGGCGGCTTCAGGTCATCGCGGTCACCTACGGCTTCTTCGTGCTGAGTCTGGTCGGGTTCTGGGCGCTGCTGAGGTTCGCGCCCGGCGCGGTCGGCGCGCGCAGCGGACAGGTGTTCTACGTCTGGTTCAGCGTGTTCAACCTGTTCGTGACGATGGTGTTCTGGGCCCTGCTGGCCGACCGCTTCAGCAGCGATCAGGGCAAGCGCTGCTTCGCGCTGATCTCGGTCGGCGGCACGCTCGGTGCGATCGTCGGCCCCTGGCTCACATCGCAGCTGGCCGAGCCGCTCGGGACGCCGAGTCTGCTGCTGATCGCCGGCGGATTCCTGCTGCTGGCGCTGGTCGCGGCCGGGCTGCTCGTGCGGGTGACGCCGGATCGCGTCGACGCCGGTGCCGAGGCGAACGACATCGACTCCGGCGCAGCCGAGGAGACGCGATCGATCGGCGGCAGCGCCTGGGCCGGCCTGTCCGCGGTGTTCCGCTCGCGCTACCTGGCCGGCATTGCCGGCTACGTGCTGCTGATGACCGTGCTCGCGACCTTCATCTACTTCACGCGTCTGCAGATGGTCGCCGCGGTGTCCGACGACGTCGACGCGCGCGCGGCGCTGCTCGGCAACATCGACCTGTGGACGCAGGTAGCCGTGCTGGTCCTGCAGCTCAGCCTGACCGGCAAGCTGATCCAGCGCTTCGGCTTCGGCTGGGCACTCGCGCTGCTGCCGATCGCCACGGCCGCCGGCTTCATCGGCCTGGCCATCTATGGCTCGTTCGTCGTGCTGATCGCGCTCGAGGCCGTCAATCGCGCCGTGCAGCGCGGCATCGCCCGGCCGGCGCGCGAGGCGCTGTTCACCGTGGTCAGCCGCGAGGAGAAGTACAAGGCCAAGGCCTTCATCGACACCTTCGTCTACCGCAGCGGCGACGTCGTCGGCGCGCAGGTCGAGGGCGTCCTCGGACGGCTGGGGCTGGCCGTCGGCGGACTGGCCGGCGTGGTCGTCCCGATCGCGCTGCTCTGGGCCGCACTGGGCATCTGGCTCGGCCGCGCTCAGGCACGGCGCGCGTCCGGGCCGGCGGCGGGCGTCACGTCCGCGTCGGCCGATGCCACGCGTGACGACTCGGTGCCGCCGGCGGTGCACGCGGCTTTCGCTTCCACACGGCGCGCCTGATCTCGCCCGCTCGGGCGGCGATCGCGCCGATTCCATCCCTCGCCACTGGACTCATCGAATGAATGCGACATCCCGCAATTCTCTTGCACGCCTCGTTCTGCTCGCGCTCCCGGTCGGCGCGTCCGCTCAGGAACCGGCGCCGCCGGCCGGCATCTGGTCGGTCGGTATCGGCGCCGCCGTCATCGACAGCCCGTATGCCGGCGAAGGGGCGCGCGTCCGGCCGTTTCCGCTGGTCAGCTACGAAGGCGAGCGCTTCTTCTTCCGCGGCATTTCCGGCGGCGCGCACCTGTACCGGTCCGGCGGCTTCACGATCGACGCGCTGGTCTCGGCGCGGCTTCAGGGCTTCGACATCGACGACCTCGGCCGTGCCGAGCTGCACGCCAATGGTCTGGATGCCGACCGCCTCAGCGACCGCGACGATGGTCTCGACGCCGGTTTCCGCGCCAGCTACGGCTCGACCTGGGGCACGATCGCGTTCGAGGCCGTGCACGACGTGACCGACGCCAGCGACGGATACGAGCTCTCGCTGGACTATCGCTACACCTGGCGGTTCGCGCGCACCGCGCTCACGGCCGAGGCAGGCGCGAGTTGGCTGTCCTCGGATCTGGCCGGCTACTACTTCGGCACGCTCGACGAGGAGGTCGCGCTCGGTGTCGTCGCGTACGCGCCGGGCTCCGCGGTCGTATCGAACGTCGGCCTCACGGTGACGCACGCGATCGGATCGGGCCGTTGGCAGCTGATCGGCTCGGCGCAGTACCAGTTCCTGCCGAGCGAGCTGGCCGACAGCCCGCTGCTGGAGCGCGATCGCGACGGATTCGGTCGCGTGATGCTGGGCCTGAGCAGGCGCTTCTGAGCCGGCGGATCGCCGGTCATGCGGGCGCCACCGTGATGGTGTCGTCACGCAGCGGCGCCCGGCCGGCTCGCGAAGGCGGCCGGACACCTTTCTCGTCGAGACCGGCACGGCCGGTCAGTGACGTGCATTTCCCACCCAACTCGAGGACATGAAGATGATCGATCGACTGTTGACGAAGAGCACGGCCGCGAGCCGGCCCGGATCGCGCGGCCGCATCGCCGCGTTCGGCGCTCTGCTGAGCGGCGCGATGGCCGCCGGCGGCGCGCTGGCGCAGGATGCGCCCAAACCCGACTGGAGCGCCGCCGACATGCCGTCGCAGCGGGGACGCATCGTGCTGATCACCGGCGGCACCAGCGGCATGGGGTTCGAGGACGCCAAGGCGCTGGCGGCCTCGGGCGCCCGCGTCGTGATCGCGGCGCGCAATCCGCAGCGCGGTCAGGACGCGATCGACCGGATCCAAACGGCGGTGCCCGACGCCCGCGTGCAGTTCGAGCGCGTCGATCTGTCCGATCTGTCGTCGGTGCGCGCGCTCGGCCAGCGTCTGGCGACCACGCTGCCCCGGCTCGACGTGCTGATCAACAACGCGGCGATCATGGCGCCGCCGGAGCGCGGCCTCTCCGTGGACGGTCTGGAAATGCAGTTCGCGACGAACTATGCGGGCCACTTCGTGCTGACCGCCGAGCTGCTGCCGCTGCTGCGGAAGTCCGCCGCACCGCGTGTCGTCACGGTGTCGAGCATCGCCGTGCATCGCGGCGCGATCCACTTCGACGATCTGCAGTTCAAGCAGGCCTACGAGCCGATGGCGGCCTATGCCCAGTCCAAACTGGCCGGCCTGATGTTCGCGTTCGAGCTGCAGCGGCGCAGCGACGCCGCGGGCTGGGGCATCCGCAGCGTGGCGGCTCATCCCGGCGTCGCGGTGACCGAACTGGTCGCGCGCGGGCCGGGCCTCGACAGCGAGCAGGGACGCCAGTGGGCGGCCAATCGCGATCGTTTCCAGACCGCCGAGCAGGGCGCCGTCTCGACGCTCTATGCGGCCACGGCAGCCGATGCGCGCGGCGGCGCCTACTACGGGCCGACCGGCGAGCAGCAGGTCAGCGGGCCGCTCGGCCTGGCGATCGTGCCCGCCGCGGCCGGCGATGCGGCGGCTGCCGGGCGCCTGTGGGCGGTCACCGAGGAGCTGACCGGCACGCGCTTCCCGGCGTACGCCGCTCGACCGGCCGCGCGCCGAGCCGATTGACCGGCCTGTCGGCTGGCGCGTCGCAGCGGAGCGCGACGCGCCAGTCGAATCGCGCAACGACAGATCGGCGTGCGCGCTGCCGCGGCAGGTGTCCGGCGTGCGCGTGGAGCGCATCGGCGGCGACGAGGGCGCGATCGGTGGTGGGGCTGCAGGTGCCGCACGCTCGTCGCCGGAGCCGACACCGCCGCGGCGGCGCACTCGCGCCTCAGCCGGCCTTGCGGAACGTCAGATTGATGCGGCGGCTGCCGAGCAGCGGATGCGGCAGGTCGCGCAGCGGCCGCACGCCGTGGAAGCGCAGGCGATCGACGCCGCCCCAGACCACGACGTCGCCGTGCGTCAGCGGCACCGGCATCGCGCGATCGCCGCGCGCATGGCCGCCGAACAGGAACACCGCGTCCATGCCGAGTGAGACCGAGACGATCGGCGCGGCGAAGTCGCGCTCGTCGCGGTCCTGGTGCAGCGCCAGCCGCGTGCCGGGCCGGTACTCGTTGATCAGGCAGGCATCGGGCTCGAAACCGGAGAATCCCGCGGCCGCGGCGGCGTCGGCGGCGAGGGCCTGGAACGGCGGCGGCAGCGGCGGCCACGGCCGGCCGCTCAGTGGGTCGACCGGCGCGTAGCGATAGCCGCGGCGATCGGTCGTCCAGCCGAGCGCACCGCAGTTGGTCATCGCGACCGACATCGTGTAGCCGCCCGGGGTCTGCATGTGGCGTAGCGGCGCGCGTTGCGTGACCGCCGCGACCGCGTCGAGCAGCGCCTCGGCGCGGTCGCGCGCGAAGCCGCGCAGCAGAAAGGCCTGGTCGCCGAGCCTGAGACGGCCGTCCTCGTGCGTGTCGAACAGATCCTGCGTCATCGTGTCCCGCCGTGTGTCAGGTCCCGCGGCGGCGGGCGGCCGCCGGCGAGCCGCTACAATGGCGCGTCCTGGCCCGGAGATCCGCATGAAACCGTTCGGCACGCCGCATACCGATTCCGCCCTGCGCGTCATGCTGCTCGGCTCGGGCGAGCTCGGCAAGGAGGTGGCGATCGAGCTGCAGCGGTTCGCGGTCGAGGTCATCGCGGTGGATCGCTATGACGGTGCGCCGGCGATGCAGGTCGCGCATCGCGCGCACGTGATCGACATGCTCGACGGCGCGGCGCTGCGCGCCTTGATCGAGCGCGAGAAGCCGGACCTGATCGTGCCGGAGATCGAGGCGATCCACACGCCGACCCTGGTCGAACTCGAGCAGGAGGGCTTCACGGTGGTGCCGACCGCGCGCGCGACCTGGCTGACGATGAACCGCGAAGGCATCCGCCGGCTGGCCGCCGAGGAACTCGGCCTGCCGACCTCGCCGTACCGGTTCGTCGACACGGCCGAGGACTACCGCGCGGCGATCGCCGAGATCGGCCTGCCGTTCGTGATCAAGCCGGTCATGAGCTCGTCCGGCAAGGGTCAGAGCGTCGTGCGCGACGCGGCCGATGCCGAGGCGGCCTGGGCCTATGCGCAGGCCGGGGGCCGCGCCGGCCGCGGCCGCTGCATCGTCGAGGGCTTCGTCGCGTTCGACTACGAGATCACGCTGCTGACGGTGCGCCACGTCGGCGGCACCGCGTTCTGCGCGCCGATCGGCCATCGTCAGGAGGACGGCGACTACCGCGAATCCTGGCAGCCGCAGCCGATGAGCGCGGCGGCGCTGGCCGAGGCGCAGCGCCAGGCCGCGGCGGTCACCGCCGCGCTCGGCGGGCGCGGCCTGTTCGGCGTGGAGTTCTTCGTGCGCGGCGACGAGGTGATCTTCTCCGAGGTCAGTCCGCGTCCGCACGATACCGGCCTGGTCACGCTGATCTCGCAGCCCTTGTCGGAGTTCGCGCTGCATGCGCGCGCGATCCTCGGTCTGCCGATTCCGGGCATCGAGCTGGCCGGGCCGTCGGCCTCGTGCGCGGTGCTCGGCGAAGGTCACGGCCGGACGATCCGCTACCGCGGCGTCGCCGACGCGCTGACCGAGCCCGATACGATGCTGCGCATCTTCGGCAAGCCGGAGGTGCAGGGGCAGCGCCGGCTGGCGGTCACGCTGGCGCGCGCCGACACGGTCGAGGCTGCGCGCGCCAAGGCCGTCGCGGCCGCGGCCTGCCTGACGATCACGGTCGAGTAGTGCCCGCATCGGAGAGCCCCGACGCCGCGGGCGCCGCCGCGTCGGCACCGATCCAGCGGCCGGCGCGCAGGATCTCGAGCGGCCGGTAGCGCCGCTTGTAGTCCATCTTCGGATGGCCGTCGATCCAGAACCCCAGGTACAGGTGATCGAGGCCGCACGCTTGCGCGATGCGGATCTGCTCGAGGATCGCGAACGTGCCGAGGCTGCGCGCCTGCTCGTCGGGATCGAAATACGTATAGACGGCCGAAAGGCCGGTCGTGCAGAAGTCGGTGACCGCCACGGCGATCAGCCGGCCGTGCAGGCGCCACTCGACGAAGCGCGTCGGGCTCCAGTCGGTGTACAGGAACCGCGCGAAGTCCTCGGGCGTGGCGTCGTCCATGCCGCCGTTCGGATGGCGCGAGCGCAGATAGTCGCGATACAGCGCAAAGCGCTCCTCGGTATAGCCGGCCGGCAGCACCTCGGCGCGCAGGTCGCCATTGCGGCGGATGCAGCGGCGCTGCGTGCGGTCCGGCTCGAATCGGTCGACCGGGATGCGGCAGGCGACGCAGGCGCGGCAGCCATTGCAGTGCGGGAAGTAGACGTGGCCGCCGGCGCGCCGGTAGCCGCGCGTCAGTGCCAGATCGTAGATCTCGGCCAGCTGCGGCACGCTCGGATCGACGACAAGGTTCTGCGCGTTGCGCGTCTCGAAGTAGCCGCAACGGTGGGGCAGGGTCTGGAACAGCCGGACGACATCCGAGCGCATGCGCCGATTCTAAGCGGTCCGCCGCGCCGCGGCCGGCGCGGAAGCTGCGCCCTTCAGCGCGCGTTCGCGCCGGCCGGCGTTCAGCGCGCGAGCTGGCTCAGCGCGATCAGCACGATGACGCCGGCGATCAGCGCCAGCAGGACCAGCTTCATGCGCTTGGACAGCGCGTTGTGGCGCCCCGGCTCGGCGGTGCCGCGCGAGGCGGCGAGCTCGTCGGCGAAGCGCGTGGCCGGCTCCAGGCCCGAATCGCGCAGGATCTGGCGCGCGCGGACCTGGTCGTCGGAGCGCACGACCCAAACCTGCGGCCAGCTGTCGCGGCTCTGACCGCCGGCGCTGTAGCTGAAGCGCTTCCAGCTGCCGCCACGCCAGTCGCTGCGGTTGGTCGTGGTCGTCTCGATGCCGTGCGATTCGAGCAGCGTGACGACGCGCTGGACGTTCTCGTGGCGGGGCGAGGTGTAGATCTGGCGCATCGGTCAGTCCTGCAGGCGGATCAGGCCTTCCTGCGCGGTCGAGGCGACCAGCCGGCCGTCGCGCGTGAACACCTGGCCGCGCGCCAGGCCGCGCGCGCTCTGCGCGGTCGGGCTGTCGCACGAGTAGAGGAGCCATTCGTCGGCGCGGAACGGCCGGTGGAACCACAAGGCGTGGTCGAGGCTGGCGACCGTGACGTTGGGCTGCAGATACGACACGCCGTGCGGAAACAGCGTCGTGCCGATCAGATGGAAGTCCGAGGCGTAGGCCAGCAGCGTGCGGTGCAGGACCGGACTGTCGGCGACCGGCGCGATCAGGCGGAACCAGACCGGCTGATACGGCGGCCGCTTCGGCGGATGCAGGTCGCTGCGCGGATAGACCGGGCGGAACTCGAACGGGCCCTGGCGCGTCAGCCAGCGCTGCACCTTGGCTGGCGCCTTGGCGAGTTCCTCGGGCGAGGGCGACGGCGGCGGCTCGAGATCGTCGGGATCCGGCACGTCCGGCATCGAGGCCTGATGCTCGACGCCGTCCTCGGGAATGTGGAACGAGACCGTGCCGTTCAGGATCGGCTTGCCGTGCTGGATCGCGACGACGCGGCGCACCGAGAAGCTGGTGCCGTCGCGCGTGGATTCGACGTTGTAGACGATCGGCGCCTGCATGTCGCCGGGCCGCAGGAAGTAGGCGTGCAGCGAATGCGCGGCGCGGTCCGGCGCGACGGTCTGCTGCGCCGCCGACAGCGCCTGGCCGAGCACCTGGCCGCCGAACACGCAGCGCGTGCCGATGTCGCGGCTCTGGCCGCGGAACAGGTTGTCTTCCAGGCGCTCGAGCTGCAGCAGCTCGACGAGTTCGGCGACGACGGTATGGCTCATGTGCGATCGGACAGCGGATTCGGCCGACGAGTATAGCGGCCGCGCCGGTCTTGCCGATGCGAAAGCGCCCGCGAAGCGTGGGGCGTCGACCTGCGCGATGCGTCTTCGGCGTCGGCCGCGCGCGGGCGTGGCTCTTCGTCGCCCTCGGGCGGGTGGGGTGGCCGGCCGTACGCGCGCGCGTGCGATCACGTACTGCGCGGTCGCGGCAGGCTTCCTCGCATCGCAAGAAGCGGCGTTGCCGGCGACGATGCGCCCGGATCGCGCGTGCTAGTCGCCGTACCAGCGCGGCAGCCCGCACGCGGCCAGCACGCGCTCCCAAGGAAACAGCGGGCCGGGATCGCGCCGGCGCGGCAGCAGGATCGCCGCATCGTCGCTGGCCGGCTCGAGGCGCCGGTCCAGGTCCTCGTGGCCGGCGATGCGCCGCAGGTTCGGCAGCGACCGCTTCAGCTGTTCGAGCAGGCCGATCAGCGCCTCGATCTGCGCGGCCGGGTAGGGCTGCTCGAAGCGTTGATGGCGCGAGTCGGCCCAGTGCGGATAGCGGCCGAGATTGACCAGCTCGATGCCGATCGAGCGGTCGTTGAGACCGGCGACGTGATGGGCGATCCGCGTCGGCTCGACGAAGCGCCAGCAGCGGCCTTCGCGGTCGAGGTAGTAATGGCCGCAGGCGCCGGTGCCGCTGTCCGGATAGCGGATGCGCTCGCCGAACTCGCGCGCGATCGCGATGTCCGGCAGCTCGGTGCAGTGGATCACGACGAGGTCGACCGCCTCGGCCGGCCGCGTGCCGAGCCGCGCGTGATACGGAATCGGCCAGTCTTCGGCGAGCGGGGCGGACATCGGGCGGCGTTCGAAGGATGCATCCGGGACGAGGATGCTGCGGGTGTTAGCATGCCCGACTTTGCACGCGGCGACAGCGATGAAAGGTACCGTCGTTCTTTCCCATGGCCTGGACAGCGGCCCGCAGGCCAGCAAGGTCACGGCGCTGGCCGAGGTCGCCGAGGCGCTCGGCTGGGCCAGCGTCCGGCCCGACTACCGCGACCTGGATGCGACGCGCGATCCGATGGCGATCGACGAACGGATCGCGCGCGCGCTGGCCAACGCGCCCGAGCGCGGACCGGTCGTGTTCGCCGGTTCGAGCATGGGCGCGTTCACGTCGGGCTTCGCCTCGTGCCGGCGGCCGGCCGAGGCGCTGTTCCTGATGGCGCTGCCGCTGGCGATTCCGGACTATCCGCACCCGTTCGAGGCCGCGCGCGTGCCGACCGTGCTCGTGCACGCCTGGGAGGACGAGCTGTGCCCGGTCGAGGCGGCGATCGCGTTCGCGCGTTCGCGCGGCGACACGCTGCATCTGGTGCCCGACGATCATCGCCTCGGCGCGCACGTGGCCTATTGCGCCGAAGCCTTCGCGCGGCTGCTGCACGGGCTCGAGCGCCGATGAGGGCGTATTTCGCGACCTGCCCGAAGGGGCTCGAATACCTGCTGCGCGACGAGCTGGCCGCACTCGGCGGCACGGACGTGCGCGAGGCGCTGGCCGGCGTGCATTTCCGCGGCACGCTGGAGACGGCCTATCGCGCCTGCCTGTGGTCGCGCTTGGCCAGCCGCGTGCTGATGCCGCTGGCCGAGTTCGACGCGGCCGACGAGGACGCGCTTTACGACGGCGTCGCGCGGATCGACTGGTCCGGGCATCTGGCCGTCGACGGTACGCTCGCGGTCGACGCGCACGGCGGCAGCGAGACGCTGCGCCATACGCGCTACCTCGCGCAGCGCGTCAAGGACGCGGTGGTCGACCAGTTCCGCGATCGCGCCGGTGCGCGGCCCAGCGTCGATACGCGCGAGCCATCGGTGCGCCTGAACCTGCTGCTGCGCAAGCAGCGCGCGACGCTGGCGCTGGACCTGTCCGGCACGCCGCTGCACCGGCGCGGCTACCGCGTCGGCCAGGGCGAGGCGCCGCTGAAAGAGAACCTCGCCTGCGCGCTGCTGCTGCGCGCGGGCTGGCCGGCGATCTTCGCCGGCGGCGGGGCGCTGGTCGATCCGATGTGCGGCTCGGGCACGCTGCTGATCGAGGCGGCCTGGATCGCCGCCGACGTCGCGCCGGGTCTGCAGCGCAGCTACTACGGCTTTCTCGGCTGGAAAGGCCACGACGCTGCGGCCTGGGCCGGTCTGCTGGCCGAGGCCCGCGAGCGCGCGCAGGCCGGCCTGACCGAGCTGCCGGCGCGGTTCTTCGGCTACGACCACGATCCGCGCGTGCTCGAGGAGGCCAAGCGCAACGCGCAGCAGGCTGGCGTCGCCGGCTTTCTGCAGCTGGCGCGCCGCGACGTCGCGCATCTGGAGCGGCCGTCCGGCTGCGAGGCGCCGGGCCTGGTCATCACGAATCCGCCCTACGGCGAGCGCATCGGCCACCAGGAAGGCCTGGTGCCGGTCTATCGCGCACTCGGCGCGCGCGCGACGGCCGAGTTCGACGGCTGGCGGCTCGCGCTGATCACGTCCGACGAGGGCCTGGCGCGTGCGACCGGCCTGCGCGCCGACAAGCGCTACGCGCTGTTCAACGGCGCGCTCGAATGCCGGCTGTACACGTTCGCGCTCGGCCGCGAACCGGCGCACCGGCCGGCCAACGACGCGCCGCTGTCGCCGGGTGCCGAGTCGGTCGCCAACCGCATCGCCAAGACCGCGCGCCATCTGCGCAAGCGACTCGAACGCGAGGCGGTCGGCTGCTGGCGCGTCTACGACGCCGATCTGCCCGAGTACGCCGCGGCGATCGACCTGTACACCGGGCGGCCCGAGGACGCGGACGGCCCGGTCGCGACCTATCTGCACGTGCAGGAGTACGCGCCACCGCGCGAGATTCCCGAAGCGGTCGCGCGCACGCGCCTCGGCGAACTGGTGCGCGGCGCCGGCCACGCGCTCGGCGTGCCGCGCGAGCGGATCGCGATCAAGACGCGCTATCGCGCCAAGGGCGGCAGCCAGTACGGCCGCCACGACGTGCGCGGCGAGTTCCTGGTCGTCGAGGAGGGCGGCCTGCGCCTGCGCGTCAATCTGCACGATTATCTGGACACCGGCCTGTTCCTCGATCACCGCCCGATCCGCCTGCGCATCGGCCAGTCCGCGCGCGGGCTGCATTTCCTCAATCTGTTCTGCTACACGGCCTCGGCCAGCGTGCATGCGGCGGCCGGCGGCGCGGCGTCGACGACCAGCGTCGACCTGTCGGCGACGTATCTGGACTGGGCTGCGCGCAATTTCGCGCTCAACGGCATCGGCGGGCCGGCGCACCGGCTGCTGCAGGCCGATTCGATGCAATGGCTCGAGCACGATCGCGGCCGCTACGACCTGATCTTCGTCGATCCACCGACGTTCTCGAACTCCAAGCGTGCCGACGACTTCGACGTGCAGCGCGACCATGTGCGCCTGCTCGAGCTGTGCGCGCGGCGCCTCGCGCCGGACGGCCTGATCGTGTTCTCGAACAACAACCGGCGTTTCCGCCTCGATGCCGCGGCCTTGCCGGGCCTGACGGTGCGCGACATCACGGCGGCGACGGTGCCGTTCGATTTCGCACGCAATCCGCGCATCCATCAGTGCTTCGAGCTGCGGCCGGCCGCGGCGGGTCAAGGCGGGCCTGACGTCGCAACGCGCTGATTCTGAACGCCGATTCTGAACGGCAATACTCAGTGCGCATTCAGCGCGCCGAGGCCAGCATCCGATCCGTTGCGTTCGTCGGATGTGGAGTCGCGCTGATGGTGTCGAAGGTTTCCAAGCGCTCGCGCTGGGTCTGGCTGGCGATCGTGCTGGCCGGTTTGATGATCGGCGTACCGGCGGCGCAGGCCGGCGGGCGTCACCATCACCACCACGGCGGCTGGGGCGTCAGCATCGGTCTGCCCGGCATCGGCCTGAGCTATGTCGACGGCCACCGCGGCGGCTACTGGGGCGGCTACGTCAACGCCTACCCGCGTCCGTATTACGGCGGCCCGTATCGCTCGGGCTACTACGACTATCCGCCGCCGCGCTATTACGGCGGCGGCTACTACCCGAGCTACGGCGTCGTCTATCACGAGCGGCCGGTCGTGCGCCGCGTCGTGCGGACCGTCTACGTCGAGGACGATCGCCGCGATCGCCGTTACGACCGCTACGAGCGCGACGAGGACTACGGCGGCCGCCGCGCCCGCTACTACGACCGCTGAGTGCGGCGGTCGGTCCGCGGTCGCGGACCGGTCGATGATTCGACGATCGTGCAGCATCCCGGTTCAACGTCGGACGGCTCCTCCCCCTTCTGCCGTCCGGCGTTCGGCCCCGCGACGATTTCCCCTGATCGTCGCGGGGCCTTCTTTTTTCGGCGGCCCCCTCTTGCGTCGCCTCCGAGCCTCGGCGGTATGATGCGGGCTTCGCCCTGCCGGTACCGTCCATGAGCCATTTCCGCCGAAAGGCCGCGGCGACCTGCGAGTCGCCGGTCGCCTGGACGTTCTTCCGGCAATGGCTCAAGAACCCGCTGTCGATGGCGGCCTTCTCACCGTCGGGCAAGCAGCTGGCGAAGGCGATGGTCTCGCAGCTGCCGGTCGGCGCGCGGCGCGTGATCGAGCTCGGCGGCGGCACCGGCGTGTTCACGCGGGCCCTGCTCGAGCACGGCATCGCGCCGGCCGATCTGATGGTCGTGGAGCTCAACGAGGCGCTGCACCGGCTGCTCCAGCACCGGTTCCCGGGTGTGCAGGTGATCCGCGGCGACGCGCGCGAACTAGCCGATCTGGCCACCCGGACGCATTTCCTCGACCACGGCCCGGCCGACGCGGTCGTCAGCGGCCTCGGCCTGCTGTCGATGTCGCGCAGCATGCAGCGCGACATCCTGCGCTCGGCGTTCTCGGTGCTGGCGCCGCACGGGCGGCTGATCCAGTTCACCTACGGTCCGGCCAGCCCGGTCTCGCGCGAGCTGCTGACCGAGCTCGGGCTCAGCGCGCGGCGCGGCTCGGTCGCCTGGATCAACGTGCCGCCGGCGACCGTCTACACCTATACGCGCAATCGCTCGACCGCGATCCCGGCACGCGCACCGGCGTCCCGCTGAGCAGTCCCGCGCGGCGCTCACCGGGCTGAGGCCCGGTGCTTTTCGATCCAGCCTACGACCCAAACGAAACGGCTCGCGTACGACCGCGATCGATACGGCCTGCGAACGACCGTGATCGGTTACGCACGCGCATCGCCGGCATATGCCCGAAGCCCTTCTCGACGCCGTCACCTACGCCGGCGATCGTCCACTTGCCGGCGTGGAATTGTGCGAACGGCGCCCCGCGCGGCCTGCGCCGTCGCCAGGCGCCCGCGCGCGGCTCAGCCGGCGATGTAGCGCTGCAGATGCTCGATTTCCTCGGCCTGCTCGCTGATCACGGCCTTGACGAGGTCGCCGATCGACAGCACGCCGAGGATCGCGTTGCCATCGACCACCGGCAGATGGCGGACGTGGCTGCGCGTGCAGACCTGCATGCAGTGGTCGACCGTATCGCTCGAGGACACCGTGATCGCCGGCGCGGACATGATCGCCGAGACCGGCGTGTCGGCCGAGGAGCGACCCATGAGGATCACCTTGCGCGTGTAGTCGCGCTCGGACACGATGCCGACGAGCGCGCCGCCGTCGAGCACGAGCAGGGCGCCGACGTTGCGCTCGGCCATCGTGCGGATCGCCTCGAGCACCGGTGCATCGGGTGCGGTCGAGTAGATCGCATCGCCTTTGTCGTTCAGAAGCTGCCTGACCAGGATCATGGGCTCTCCTCGCTGCGCGACCGGAACGGACGATCAGTCTACTCCGGCGCGGCCTTCGTGCCCGCAGTCGCGGTGGCCGCGGCCGCAGACGCCTGCGGCGGGTGCCAGGCGTCGATGAAGTAGAGCGGACGCTGCTTGGCCTCGACGTAGAGCCGGCCGATGTACTCGCCGAGCACGCCGAGCGCCATCAGCTGGACGCCGCCGAGGAACAGGATCACGACCATCAGCGACGGATAGCCCTGCACCGGATCGCCGTAGAGGATCGCCTTGCACAGCACCCAGATGCCGAACAGGAATGCGACCAGCGCGACCGTGAAGCCGAAGTAGGTCGCGATCTTCAGCGGCGCGCTCGAGAACGAGGTGATGCCGTCGATCGCGAAGTTCCACAGCCGCCAGTAGTTCCATTTGCTCTCGCCTGCGAAGCGCGGATCGCGATCGTAGACGACGGCCTTCTGGCGGTAGCCGACCCACGTGAACAGGCCCTTCATGAAGCGCTGGCGTTCGCGCACCTGCGACAGCGCCTGCAGCGCGCGCCGCGACAGCAGGCGGAAATCGCCGGTGTCGCGCGGGATCGGCGTCTGGCTGAGCCGGTCCATCACGCGGTAGAACGCCGAGGACGTCAGCTTCTTGAGGCCGGTCTCGCCGGCGCGCGAGGCGCGCGTGCCGTAGACGACGTCGTAGCCTTCCTCCCAGTGCGTGATGAAGCTCGGGATCAGCTCGGGCGGGTCCTGCAGGTCGGCGTCGATCACGACGACGGCATCGGCGTCGACGTGGTCGAGGCCGGCCGTCAGCGCGAGCTCCTTGCCGAAGTTGCGCGACAGCCGCAGCGTCGCGACGCGAGCGTCGCGCAAGCGCAGCGCCTCCATGACCTGCCAGGTGTCGTCGCGGCTGCCGTCGTCGACGTACAGCACCGAGCAGGCCAGGCCGTCGATGCCGTCGAAGACCGCGGCGAGGCGGTCGTGGAACGTGTTGAGGCCTTCGCTTTCGTTGTAGGCGGGGACGACGACGGCGAGGGTGCGCATGGGCGGTATCGCGGCGGGGATGCGCGCATCCTAGCCGACCGCCGGTTGCGGGGGAATGTCGGTCGCGACGTCTGCCGCGGCGGCGATTCAGCCGCCGCGGCAGGGGACGCTCACTTGACCGTGATGCGCTTGCGATTGTCCTCGGAGCTGCGGTCGACCAGCTTGTTGTACGGGTCGATGCCGGCCTCGTAAGGCAACTCGTCGACGACCAGCTCCAGCGTCGTGTCCTTCTCGGTCACGTGGTGTTTCTGCAGGTACAGCACGCGCTCGTCGGACTCCTTGCCGCCGGGCGGGCGCGCGAACACGCCGATGTCGACCCACTGGTCGAGCGGGGCCTCGGTCTCGGCGCCCTTGCCGTCGGTCTGCAGCATCGCCGAGCGCAGCTTCAGCGTGACCGCGTACTTGCCGTCCTCGCGCTTGACCGCATCGGCCTCGACCGCGCGGTTGTCCCAGAACGTGATCTTCTCGAACAGGTCCTCGATGAAGCGGTGGTACTTCGGATCGGTGCCCTCGCGCAGATACGTCAGGAACTCGCGCGTGGTCGTGTACGGCGGCTGCTGGAAGCCCTTGTCCTTGAGGAAGCGCGCCAGCACCGCGTTGAGCGTGTCCTCGCCGATCATGTCGCGCAGCGCGTAGAACACCACCGATCCCTTGCGGTAGTGGATGTAGTCCTGGTTCTCGTTGAGCGCCAGCGGCAGCTCCTCGACGCGCTCGGTCGCGCGGCTCGTCAGATAGCGGTCGAGCTCGTACTTGAGGAACTTGCGCATCTTCTGCGGGCCGTACTCGTGCTCCATGACCATCAGCGCCGAGTACTGCGCGAGCGACTCGGACAGCATCGTCGCGCCCTGCACGTCGGCGCCGATCACCTGGTGCGCCCACCACTGGTGCGCGGCCTCGTGCGCGGTCACGTAGAACACGTAGTCGATCGCGTCCTGATCGCGCAGGTCGGCGATGAAGCCGATCGATTCGGAGTACGGGATCGTGCCGGCGAACGCCTGCGCGAAGCTCGAGTAGCCCGGGAATTCCAGGATCCGGAACTGACGGAACTGGTACGGCGAGAAGTTGCGCGTGAAGTAGTCGAGCGACTTCTTGGTCGACTCGATCATGCGGTCGACGTTGTAGGGATGCTTGGCGTCGTAGTAGACCTCGATCGGGATGTCGTTCCAGCTGTCGCGCTTGACCTCCCAGCGCGCCGACAGCCACGAGAAGAACGGCAGCAGCTTGGCTTCGGACTTGTAGTGGAAGTAGCGGCGGCCGTTCTCGGTCCATTCGCGCTGCAGATAGCCCGGCGCGAGCGCGATCTGGTCCGGCGCGGTCGACACGATCGTCTCGAAGTCGACCCAGTCGGCGCTGTCGCTGATGTAGGTGTTCGCGCGCGCGGCCTCGTCGTCGATCTTCGGCATGCGCGGCAGGTCCGGCAGGCCGTACTTGCGGCGGTCGTTGCGGTCGGTCAGCTGGCGCCCCTCGCTGTAGCCGAACTGCGGCAGCGCCATGTTGTTGAAGAACGTGCCGTTGTAGACCACCTGCGTGTCGCCGCCGTCGAGCGGGAAGCCGTGCGGCTCGAAGCGCAGGTCGAACGCGAAATCCATCGTCGCGCCGGGCGCCATCGGCGTGTCGAAGCGGTAGATCGTGTAGCCGTGCACGTCGTCGGCCTTGACGACGCTGTGCGGCGCGAACTCGAGCCGGTCGACCTCCACGCTCGGATCGATCGCCACGTGCAGCTCGGCGATCGGTGCGGCGGTCTCGTTGACGAGGCGGTAATGGCCGCGGATCGCGACGGCGCGCTTTGCCGGATCGATGTCGACGTCGGCGCGGATCGCGGTGATGCGCGGCTTGGGCAGGTCCTTGAACGGGCGGTAGGTCTTCTCGTACTCGGCGCTGCGCTCCTTGGCCAGATCGCCGGGCACGTAGCGGTTCAGCACGTTGGTGTTGTAGAAGATCCAGCCGCCGAGCGCGACGAATGCGACCAGGCTGCCGGCCAGCACGAAGCGGCCCGGCCCGCGGCGCAGCCGCGCGCGCGCCTGACGCACGCGGTCGCGGAACGCGAGCGAGGTGCCGCGCGGCCAGAACGCCGCCGCCAGCGCCAGCAGCGCGATCGCGAACGCGGCCCAGTACGCGCGGAACCACAGGTGCGGCCCGATGAAGTGGCCGTAGCCGTTCATGTCCGAATACGGCGTGCGCGAGGCGCCGCCGTAGCGGTAGAGCAGGTGGTCGAAGTCGTACATCGTCATCGCGAAGCGGCTGACGAGGTAGACGATCATCAGCAGGTAGCCGACGAACTTGTTGCCGCTGACGACCTGCAGGAACACCGCCAGCACGGCCATCAGCACGAACGGCACGATCTCCAGCGCGATGCCCTTGGCATAGAGCATCGGCTCGATCGCGCCGTAGCCGCTGGCGAGCTGGTAGCCGATCGTGAATAGCGCGCCGGCCGCGAACAGCACGACGATCAGGCCGAGCAGCGCGGTCAGCTTGCCGGCCAGCGGCACCCAGTTCGGTGCCGGGAACGCGTCGGTCGCCTCCGAGACGCGCATCGAGCGCTCGCGCCAGATCAGCTCGCCGGCATAGAACGTCACGACGATGACCAGGAACAGGTTGAGGCTGCCGCTCAGCGTCGAGAGCATCTGCCGCGTGACCGGATAGAGCTCGGTGCCGTACATCACGCCGCTGAACTTGAGCACGCTGAAGGTCAGGAGCAGGCCGAGCAGCAGCATCACGATGAACGGCGCGCCGGTCACCGCGCCGCGCAGGTCGAACGCGGCCTGGTGCAGATACTGCTTCCACTGCGCGGCGCGATCGGTGCGCAGCGCGACCGGCACCAGCGGCACGCGAGGCGCGGCCGCGCTGGCCGTCACGATCGTCACGGCGTGCTTGCGCCGGCGCAGCACCAGGCCCTCGCGGTCGGCGCGGAACAGGCCGAACGCGGCGATCAGCAGCAGCACGGTGACGCCGAGCCAGAGCGCGCGATTGGCCAGCAGCAGGCCGGTCAGCTCGGGCAGGCGCGAGTTGAGCTCGGCGCTGGACCAGTAGCGCATGTGGTCGTAGATCGCGTTGCTGCCGGACGGATCGACCAGGGCGGCGATCCAGCGCGAATCGAGGTCGCGCGTCAGGAAATCCGACATCTGCCACAGCACGAAGAACGCGATCGCGCCGAGATAGGTGTAGAGCATCGAGCGCGTCGCCGTCGCGAGCAGGAACATCAGCGCCGAGACGAACAGCAGGTTCGGGATCACCAGCACGACGAACGACCACAGATACGCACTCCACGGCGTGGGGCCCAGGCGCGTCGCGTCGAGCCACGGCATCATCGAGCCGACCCACAGGCCGAACGCGAGCATCAGCATGATGCCGATCGCCGCGAGCAGGCCGCCGCCGAAGCGGCCGAGCAGGTAGTCGCGCTTCTTCATCGGCGTGACGAAGAACAGCTCGGCCGTGCGCTGCTCGAAGTCGCGCAGCGCGATGCCGCCGACGAAGATCGTCGCCAGCAGCACGCTGATCACGCTGAACGAGCCGAGCACGGTGACGACCACGGCCGGTGCGTTGCGCAGCACGTTGCCGACGCCGCCGCCGAAGCTGACGTTGTCCGAGGCCATCGTGCCGAAGCCGATCGCCCCGTAGACCAGGGCGACGATCCAGAACAGGCCGCTGCCGAGCAGCAGGCGGCGTTCGAAACGCAGGAGATGTCCGAGCATCGGCGCGTCCTCAGGCCGCGGCCGCGACCGGCGCGGCCTGGCGGCGCAGCTCGCCGAAGTAGACGTCTTCCAGATCCGGCGCGACCGCCTCGAAACCGTCGCCCGGATAGGTGTCGCTGAGCACGTGGATGACCGGCTGGCCGCCGACCAGGCGCGTGGACAGCACGACGTGGCTGGCCTGGATCGCCTCCAGCTCCTGCTTGCGCACGGTCTTGCGCCAGACCCGGCCGTCGAGCGAGCGGATCGTCTCGTGCGGCTCGCCGGTCAGGCGCACCTGGCCGCCGGCGATGATCGCCATGCGCGGGCACAGATCGGTGACGTCCTCGACGATGTGCGTGGACAGGATCACCACGACCTTCTCGCCGATCTCGGCGAGCAGGTTCAGGAAGCGGTTGCGCTCCTCCGGATCGAGGCCGGCGGTCGGCTCGTCGACGATGATCAGGCTCGGCTGTCCGATCAGCGCCTGGGCGATGCCGAAGCGCTGGCGCATGCCGCCGGAGAAGCCGCCGAGCTTGCGCGCGCGGGCGTCCCACAGATTGACCTGGCGCAGCAGGCCCTGCACGACCTCCTTGCGCTGCTTGCGGTCGACCACGCCCTTGAGGATCGCGAAATGATCGAGCATGTCCTCGGCGCGCACCTTCGGATAGACGCCGAACTCCTGCGGCAGATAGCCCAGGCGCCGCCGCGCCTCGTCCTTCTCGGTGAGCACGTCCAGGCCGTCGAGACGGACGCTGCCGCTGTCGGCGTCCTGCAGCGTCGCGATCGTGCGCATCAGCGTCGACTTGCCGGCGCCGTTGGGGCCGAGCAGGCCGAACATGCCCTTGGGGATGTCCAGCGAGACGCTCTTGAGCGCCTGGACGCCGTTGGCGTAGGTCTTGGACAGGTCGCGGATCTCGAGCATGACGGCGGTCTCCATGGGTGGCGCCGCGACGATAGCGGCTCGGCCGCGCATCGGCAGGGGCCGGACGTCATGGCTGAGCCGATCGGCTGAACTGCGCGTGCGAGCCGTCCAGCGCGGCGGCCGCGCGCGCCGCAGTGCGCGGGGCTTGCATCGTCGTCGGCCGGTCCCGTGCGTTGCGACAGGCGATCGGGCCCGCGCCGCGTCGAATCGCGCCGTCCGCCGCGACCACTCGCCGATCGCGGTTGGCGGGATCGCGCTTCGGCGCCACAATAGCCCGATAGCAACGCCGAGCGGGCCCGTGTCGGCGATCATCCGGAGCAGCTTGATGGCCAGCCAAGAAGTCAAAGTCCCCGACATCGGCAACTACACCGACATTCCCGTCATCGAGCTGCTGGTCAAGCCGGGCGACAGCGTGCGCAAGGACCAGGGCCTGGTCACGCTCGAATCGGACAAGGCGACGATGGAAGTGCCGTCGTCGGCCGACGGCGTCGTCAAGGAACTGCGCGTGAAGCTCGGCGACACGGTCAGCGAAGGCTCGATCGTCGCGATCGTCGAGGCCGGCGACGCGCCGGCCGAAGCCAAGCCCGCCGCCGCGCCCGCCAAGGCGGCCGAACCTGCGAAGACCGCCGAACCGGCGCCCGCGGCGGCCGCCAAGCCGGCCGACCAGGCCGGGAAGGCTACCGTCGACACGCGCAAGCCGGCCGCGCTCAGCGAGCTGCAGACTGCCGCGGTCGCGCCCGATCTCGATCCGGAGGCGTCCGGCCCGCGCACGCCGCCGGTCGCGTTCGGTGCCGATACCGTGCTGCCGGAGAAGGTGCCGCACGCGAGCCCGGCGGTGCGCCTGTTCGCGCGCGAGCTCGGCGTCGATCTGCGCAAGGTCAGCGGCAGCGCGCGCAGCGGCCGCATCGTCCGCGAGGACGTGCAGGCCTACGTCAAGAAGGCGCTGGCCGGCGGTGGCGCGGCCGCGGCGCCCACGGCCGGCGGCGGCCTGCAGCTGCTGCCGTGGCCGCAGGTCGATTTCTCGAAGTTCGGCCCGATCGAGCAGCAGCCGCTGTCGAAGATCAAGAAGATCTCCGGCGCGAACCTGGCGCGCAACTGGGCGATGATCCCGCACGTCACGCAGCACGACCACGCCGACGTGACCGACCTGGAAGCGCTGCGCGTCGCGCTGAACAAGGAGAACGAGAAGGCCGGCATCAAGCTGACGATGCTGGCGTTCCTGATCAAGGCGGTCGTCGCGGCGCTCAAGAAGTTTCCGGAGTTCAACGCCTCGCTCGATCCGGGCGGCGACACGCTGATCCTCAAGCAGTACTTCCATATCGGCTTCGCGGCCGACACGCCGAACGGCCTGGTCGTGCCGGTGCTGCGCGACGCCGATCGCAAGGGCGTGCTCGAGATCGCGGCCGAGACCGGCGCGCTCGCCAAGAAGGCGCGCGACGGCAAGCTGGGTCCGGCCGACATGTCCGGCGGCTGCTTCTCGATCTCGAGCCTCGGCGGCATCGGCGGCACCGCATTCACGCCGATCATCAACGCGCCGGAGGTGGCGATCCTCGGCGTCTCCAAGAGCCAGACGGCGCCGGTCTGGAACGGCCAGGAATTCGAGCCGCGCCTGATGCTGCCGCTGTCGCTGAGCTACGACCACCGCGTCATCGACGGTGCCTCGGCGGCGCGCTTCACGACGTATCTCGGCCAGGTACTGGCGGACATGCGGCGGGTGCTGCTCTAGGCCGCCGCGATGTCGGCCCGCTCCGTACCGCTGCACCGCATCGCGGCCGCCACGGTCGCGGCGCTGCTGAGCGCGATCGCGCCGGGCGCCGCCGCGCTGACGCCGCCGCGCGGCGCGCTCGCGGCCGTCGCGATCGCCCGAGGCCCGGCCGCCACGTCGGCGATCGAGATCGGCCCGGACGGCCGCACGATCGCCCGGGCCGATGCGGCGCTCGCCACGCCGATCGCCGCGTCGCTCGGTGATGCCGAGCTGCCGTTCGGCGACGTGCCGGACTGGCAGAACACGCTGCGCATCCAGGTCGGCGGGCTCGCGTTCGGTGACCTCAACGGCGACGGCCGGCCCGATCTGGCGGCCGTGTGCTACCAGTCCTCGAGCTTTCCGCCGTACGAGGACTGGCGCAACTTCGTCTACTTCAACGACGGCAGCGGCCTCGCGGCCGAGGCCGGCTGGATCTCGGCCGACCAGGTCCATTCCGGCGACGCCGCGATCGCCGACATCGACGGCGACGGCGACAACGATCTGGTCGTCGCCAACGGCGGCAGCGCGTATGCGCCCAACTCGATCTACTTCGGCAGCGCGGCCGGCCTGGCGACGACGCCGGGCTGGCAGAGCGCGCAGCCGGCCTGGGCGGTCGGCATGAAGCTGGTCGACATCGACGGCGACGGCGATCTGGACCTGGTCACCGCCAATCAGGGCCGCGGCTCGCCCGACGTGCACCGCCCGGCCTATCTGTTCCGCAACGACGACGGCCAGCTGACGACGACACCGGTCTGGCAGTCGGCCGAGGCCTCGATCCAGAACAGCGTCGCCACCGGCGATCTGGACGGCGACGGCCGGCCCGAGATCGGCCTGGCCCGCTGGGTCGGCTTCACGAGCGGGGTGCACGTCAATGCCGGCACGCTGCCGGCCCCCTCGCCGTCGCTGACGTTCGGCAGCGGGCAGGGCGATCGCGGCATCGCGTTCGCCGACATGGACGGCGACGGCGACCTGGACGTCGTGATCGGCCTCGACGACCGTCTGCACGTCTTCCTCAACGACGGCAGCGGCGGCTTCACCGATGCCTGGACGTCCGGTCGCGATTCGAACCATCAGGATCTGCTGGTCGCCGACTTCGACGGCGACGGCCTGCCCGACATCGTCGAGATCGACTTCTCGACCGGGCGCGCCGACCTGTACCGGAACCGGCCCGGCCTGCCGGCCGCGATGCCGGACTGGAGCTACGACGCCGCCGCCTCGGGCACCGCGCTGGCCGCGGCCGACCTCGACGGCGACGGCCGACTCGATCTGGCGATCGGCTATTCGGGCCAGCCCTCGGTCGTCGCCTTCATCAATCGCCTGAGCGTCGAGGATCGCCTCTTCGTCGACGGGTTCGAGCCGGAGGGCCTGCGCTGACGCGTCCGCCGGCATCACCACCGTTTCACCGCCAGGACGGCCGTTCCGCTGACCCGATCGACCCCATACGACGAGGAGTGCAGGCATGAAGAGGCTACATCCGATGGCGGTTTGCGTTTCCGGTGCGCTGTTCGGCGCGGCTGCGCTGATGGCCACGGCCGCACCGGCCGGCGACCCGAACGATCCGATCTTCGCCGACGGCTTCGATCCGCCGCCGACGGTGACCTGCGGCTGGGACACCGCGCTCGGCACGCCGGGCGGCTCGCTCAACGGCATCGGCCGCTGGGGCGCCGACGCCTATGCCGGCGGCTCGGCCGGCTCCTCGTTCAACGGCGTCAGCAACGGCGTCGCGCGCATCGACCTGGCCGCCGGCACGACGCACGCGCTCGGCACGACCAGCCTCAGCGACGGCTTCGTGACCGATTTCGTGTCGTTCGATCCGGGCGACGGTGAGAAGCTCTACGTCGTCGGCAGCCAGAACGGCATCAGCTTCGGCGGTGCCGCGGTGCCCAATACCAATGTCGTCTTCAGCTGGGACGGCACGACCGCCGGCGCGCTGGCCGGCGCGAACTTCCCGGGCCTGACGTTCGGCTGGTCCGGCCTGGTCTACAAGGGGCGCCTGGCGATCGGCGGCACCACCGGCATTCCGCAGTTTCCGCTGCTGGCGCTGTGGGACGGCAGCACCTGGGAGACGCACAGCGAAGGCTTCGAGGGCCTGGTCGCGCCGATCATCATGACGATGGTCGAGTACCGCGGCGACCTCTACGTCGGCGGCCGTTTCGACCGCATCCGGCTGCCCGACGGCAGCGGCGGCGAGATCGTGGTCGAGTCCAAGAACGTCATGGGCTTCGACGGCAGCGGCTTCTTCTCGGTCGGCGGCGGCGTCAAGCGTGCGACCAGCAACATCTCGCAGGTGCAGGCGCTGGCGGTGTTCCAGGACGCGCTCTACATCGGCGGCCGCTTCGACGCCTCGGCGACCGGCAACGTGCCGATGTTCGCGGTCGCGCGCTGGGACGGCACGACGCTGTCGGCGGTCGGCCACGGCTTCCCGATGCCGAGCGAGGTCCGCGACTTCGAGGTCTACGACGACGGCAGTGGTCCGGCGCTGTACGCGGTCGGCACGTTCACGGCCGACACGCAGGGTACGCCGGTCCGGCGCTTCGCCAAGCTGCAGGACGGCGACTGGGTCGAGGTGGCCGGCGGTACCGGCGACAACCCGAACAAGGCGATGACGCTGCCGGACGGCCGGCTCGCGATCGCCGGCAGCTTCAGCGAGGTCGGCGCCGCCGGCGTCACCGGTTCGGGCTCCGCGTCGGGCCTGGCGGTGCTGACCTGCCAGCCCGATCCGCAGCGCTGACCCGGCTGCGTTTCCTTCCTTCCTTCCCGACGATTCCCGACATGGCCACGACCCGCGAAATCAAAGTCCCCGACATCGGCAACTACAGCGACATCCCGGTCATCGAACTGCTGGTGCAGGTCGGCGACGCGGTCAAGAAGGATCAGGGCCTGGTCACGCTGGAGTCGGACAAGGCGACGATGGAGGTGCCGGCCAGCGCGGGCGGCGTCGTCAAGGAACTGCGCGTGAAGGTCGGTGACACGGTCAGCGAGGGCAGCATCGTCGCGATCGTCGAGGAGGCCGGCGCGGACGCCGCGGCGAAACCCGCGGCGGATGCGGCGAAGCCGGCGCCGGCCGCGGCTGCGAAGGCGCCGGCACCGGCCGCACCCGCCGCTGCCGCGGCGGCAACGGCTGACGCAGCCGCGGCGGCGCCGAAGGCCGCCGCCGCGAGCGGCCGCACGCCCGACGTGAGCTGTCAGGTCCTCGTGCTCGGCTCGGGCCCCGGCGGTTACACGGCCGCGTTCCGCGCCGCCGACCTCGGCCAGGACACGGTCCTGGTCGAGCGCTACGCATCGCTCGGCGGGGTCTGCCTCAACGTCGGCTGCATCCCGTCCAAGGCCCTGCTGCATGCCGCGCGCGTGATCGAGGAGGCCGCGCACGCGGCCGACATCGGCCTGGACTTCGGCGCGCCGAAGATCGATCTGGACAAGCTGCGCGGCCACAAGGACAATACCGTCGGCCAGATGGTCAAGGGCCTGTCGGGCATGGCCAAGCAGCGCAAGGTCACGGTGCTGCAGGGCACCGGCCGCTTCGTCTCGCCGAACGAGCTCGAGGTCGAGGGCGCCGACGGCAACAAGCTGGTGCGCTTCGAGAAGGCGATCATCGCGGCCGGTTCGCAGGCGGTGAAGCTGCCGGGCTTCCCGTGGGACGACCCGCGCATGATGGACTCGACCGACGCGCTCGACCTCGCCGACGTGCCGAAGAAGCTGCTGGTCGTCGGCGGCGGCATCATCGGCCTGGAGATGGCCTGCGTCTACGACGCGCTCGGCAGCGAGGTCACGGTCGTCGAGCTGATGGACCAGCTGATGCCCGGTGCCGACGTCGACCTCGTCAAGCCGCTGCAGCAGCGTCTGTCCAAGCGTTACGGCGGCATCCATCTGAAGGTCAAGGTGACCGGCATCGCCGCGGGCGAGCAGGGCCTGACCGCGACGTTCGAAGGCGAGGGCGCACCGGCGCCGACCACGTACGATCGCATCCTGGTCGCGGTCGGCCGCGCGCCGAACGGCGGCAGGATCGACGCCGACAAGGCCGGCGTGACCGTGACCGATCGCGGCTTCATTCCGGTCGATCGGCAGATGCGCACCAACGTGCCGCACATCTTCGCGATCGGCGATCTGGTCGGCCAGCCGATGCTCGCGCACAAGGCCACGCACGAGGGCAAGGTCGCCGCCGAGGTCGCGGCCGGCCAGAAGAGCGAGTTCGTCGCGCGCGTGATCCCGAGCGTGGCCTATACCGATCCGGAGATCGCCTGGGTCGGCATGACCGAGGGCGAGGCGAAGAAGGCCGGCATCGCCTACGGCGTCGGCAAGTTCCCGCACGTCGCCTCGGCACGCGCGGTCGGCATCGGCCGCACCGAAGGCTTCACGAAGCTGATCTTCGAGGAGGCCACGCATCGCCTGATCGGCGCCGGCATCGTCGCGCCGAACGCCGGCGATCTGATCGCCGAACTCGCGCTGGCGATCGAGATGGGCTGCGAGGCGGCCGACATCGGCCTGACCGTGCATCCGCATCCGACGCTGAGCGAATCGGTCGGCCTCGCCGCCGAGGTCTACGAAGGCACGATCACCGACCTGTACATCCCCAAGAAGCGCGGCTGAGCGGCGGCCGGCGTATCGGTCCGCGCACGCGGCCCCGGCTGCGTGCGCTCGTGCGAGCGGACACCGGACCCGCGCCGCGGATCCTGCTCGACGATCGGCGGCTGACGCGCGCGCCGACGCCCCGACGCCGCGCCGTGTCGCCGCGCCTTCACCGGCGGCGACACGAGCGTGCGAGGTTTTCGGCGTCACACGCATCGGCGACAATCCGCGGCCGCCCCGATGCCGGGCGCAGCCCTTCGACGCCCGCCGGACCTGCATGCGCGCCATTCCGATCGTCCCGCGATTCGCCGCCGCCGCGCTCGCCGTGGGCCTGATGCTGGCGACCTGGCACTGGCACATCCCGTTGATGCTGTGGGATCACCTGGATCTGGTGCCGATCTATCGCGCCTGGCAGGACGGTGCGCTCGCGCAGTCGGACTTCTGGCGCTTCCACGGCGGCCATCTGCACAGCGCCGCGTATGCGGTGCTGCTGGTGACGACCGCGGCCTCGGGCGGGCAGCCGTGGCTGGACTGCATGGTCAGCCTGGCGCTGCTGTTGGCGTATGCAGCGCTCGTGCTGAGAATCGCGCGCGACAGCTTGGGTGCCGCTGCGCCGCGCACGTGGTGGCTGGTCGTCGGATTCGCGCTGTATCCGGGCCATCTGGCGAATCTGCAATGGGGCTGGCAGGTCGCGGTGTTCCTGTGCCTGCTCGGCGTCGCGGTCGCGATCCGCGCGCTGAGTGCGGGCGCTCTGAGCTGGCAGCGCCAGGCGATCGCGCTGGCCGCCGCGGCGCTCGCGTATGCGAGCTTCGCGACCGCGATCGCGCTGATACCGGCCGCACTGACGCTGATCGCGCTGCGCGGCGAGCTCCCGCCGCGGCAGCGCCTGGCGCAGGCGACGCCGTGGCTGGTCGCGGCCGCCGCGGTCGCGCTGCAGTACCGGCTGGCCGGACCGACCGGCAGCACCGGCGCTGCGCCGGGCGTCGCGGTGCACTACCTGCTGAACTTCCTCGGCGCCGGCATCGCGCGCTTCGCGACCGATCTGGCGCCGCTGGCCGGCGCGGCCGGTCTGATCAGCGGCGCGATCGCGATCGTCCGCACGCGCGACCGTGCGGCCAGTCTGCCGTGGTGCGGACTGTTCGTGTTCGGCCTGGTCGCCGCGGCGCTCGCGGCTGCCGGTCGCGCCGGCGACTACGGCGCCGATCAGGCGTTCTCGAGCCGCTACGTCAGTTTCTCGTCGATGTTCTGGCTCGGCTGGGCCGGCCTGGTCGCGCTCGCGGTGCCGCCGCGCGGTGTCGTGCCGCGCCGGCTCGGCGCGATCGCCTGGGGCGCCGTCGCGGTGCTGGCTACGGTCAACGCCGTGCATCTGGGCAGGCGCGCCGCGCAGCTCGGCGCGCAGACGCAGCGGATGGCCGAGACGATCCGTGCGACGCATCCGGACGTCGACGCGGCGCTGCTGCGCGAGATCTACTTCGACGATGCCGCGGTCGCGGCCGAGCGGCTCGCGGCGCTGCGCATGCTCGGCTTCGCGCCGTTCACCGGCCCGCCGGCCGGCTCCGCTGCGGACGCGCCGCGATGAACGCAGGCCTGTGCGGCTTCGCGATCGGCGTCCGGCGCGGCGCGCTGCTGGCGCTGCTGATCGCGCTGCTCGGCGCCTGCGCCGCGATCCGCGGTCGCGACGAAGTGCCGTCCGATCCGGTGATCCTGGTCTCGCTCGACGCGTTCCGGCCGGTCGATCTCGGCCGCGGCCTGACGCCGACGCTGGACCGACTGCGCGCCGAGGGTGCGTCCGCGGCCTCGATGCGTCCGTCGTTTCCGTCGCTGACGTTTCCGAACCACTACACGCTGGTGACCGGCCTGCGGCCCGACCGCAACGGCGTCATCCACAACACGATGACCGATCCGGACCTGCCCGGCGAGCGCTTCGCGACGTCCAATCGCGCCGCGGTGCAGGACGCGCGCTGGTGGGCGCAGGCCGAGCCGATCTGGACACGCGTCCAACGGTCCGGGCGGCGCGCCGCGACGATGTACTGGCCGGGTTCCGAGGCGCCGGTGCACGGCGCCTATCCGGACGACTGGGCCGCGTTCGATCCGGAGGTCACGCCGGAGCAGCGCGTCGACACCGTGCTCGGCTGGCTCGACCGGCCGCCCGGTCGGCGGCCGGCGTTCATCTCGCTGTACTTCGAACACCTCGACAAGGCCGCGCATCACGACGGTCCGGATTCGCCCGAGGCCGCCGCGGCGGCGCGCCGTGTCGATGCGGCACTCGCGCGCCTGGTCGCCGGTCTCGCCGCGCGCGGTCTCGAGGACCACGTCAACCTCGTGGTCGTCTCCGACCACGGCATGGCGACCGTCGCACCGGGGCAGGTGACGTATCTGGAAGACCTGATCGACGAGGCCGACGCCGAGATCGTGACCACCGGCGTGCTGGCCGGCCTGCGCCCGCAGCCCGGACGCACCGCCGCGGTCGAGCGCGCATTGCTCGGCCGCCACGCGCACATGGAATGCTGGCGCAAGCAGTCGCTGCCGGCACGCTTCCGCTACGGCACGCACCGGCGCGTGCCGCCGCTGCTGTGTCTGGCCGACGAAGGCTGGGTGGTGTCGACGCGCGCGCGGATGGCCGCGATGACGCACGTCTCGCGCGGCGAACACGGCTACGATCCGGCGCTGCCGAGCATGCAGGCGATCTTCATCGCGCGCGGTCCGGCGTTCGTGCCCGGGGCGCAGGTGCCGCCGATCGACAACGTCGAGGTCTATCCGCTGCTGGCGCATCTGCTCGGCGTCGAGCCCGGCCCGCACGAGGGCCGTCTGCAGCCGCTGCGACCGTTGCTGAAGCCGGCGCCCGACCGCGCGCCGTCGCCGGTTGCGCCGGCGCAGCCGCTGCCCTTAAGGTGATGCGCGGACGGCGGCCCGGTGCGGGCGCACGCCGATCGGCGGACCGCGGGCCCGCGGCCGCCGCCACGAAACGGATCGGGACGACGGCGCGTGACTGAGCTGCATCGGCAACTGGTACGGACGATCCCGGAGCGGCACGCGCCGGCCGGCGGCACCTCGCTCGATCTGCGCGCGCTGCGCAACTGGCTGGCCGGCCTGCCGCTGGCGAGCGTCGCGTCGACGTCGCGCCAGGTCGTCGAACGCCTGCAGCAGATGAACCAGCAGCGCATCGCCGCGTTCGAGCGGCTCGATGCGCTCGAGGCGATCCGGCCGGTCGCGCAGCAGCTGATCGACATGATCGAGCAGCAGGCGGCCGCCGCGGCGGTGCCGCTGCAGTCGCAGAAGGCCGAACTGGTCGCACGGGTCGAGGCGCTGCACCAGGCGCTCGCGCTCGGCTATCTGGAGGCGCTCTACGACGCCTGCGCGCCGGCCGGCGCCGTGCCGATGCTCAAGGGCGGCCGCGTCGCATTGGCCGGGCTGCGCGCGCTGCAGCACGGCGCCGAGCGCATGCAGCGTGCGTATGCGGCCTATCGCGTGCCGGCGCCCGGCGCCTGGCAGCTGATGCACGGCGTGCACCGGTTCCTGGCGTCGGTGAAGCTCGACGAGCGCGCCGTCGACGAAAGCCCAACCGTCGCGCTGCGCAGTCCGCGCCTGGTCTATCAGCACGCGCTGCTGCTCGCGCTGGCCAATCCGTACCGCTATTCGCGGCGCGAGCTGCCGGCGGTGGTGGCGCTGACGCGCGCGCTGGCCGCGTACTGCGATCTGCGCGACGGCGAGGTCGACGGCCTGCGCACGATCGACGTGCTCGGCGATCGCGAGCCCGGCCACGCCGGCGGCGAGGACGAGCGCGGCCGTCAGGAGCGCCTCTCGATCGATCCGGCGCGGCTGCTCGCCTACGTCGAGAACCGCATCGTCGCGCTGCCGCCGGGCGCGCACCGCGTCGTGCTGCGCGCGCCGGGCGGGCCCGGCGTCGAGGTCGACATCGACGTCGTGCGCCGCATGGTCGTCAGCCTCGCCGACAGCAGCGCGCGCGACCATGCGCGCCTGCCCGGCGGCCAGCCGCTCGACGCGGTGATCGGTCTGCACGACGTACACCGCGCGCTGGCCGGCGGCCAGGATTTCGACAGCTTTCTTCAGGAGGCGCTCGGCGTCGCCGTCGCCAGCCACGACCGGCCCGCGGCCTGGGCGCAGAGCAGCGCCGACCTGCTGCGCGTGCTGCCGGGCGCCGCGCGCGTGCTCGACCAGAGTCCGGCCGGCTACCGCCTGTGCTGGGACCACGGCGCCGACAGCGATCTGGTGCGCATGAAGGTCGGCGATGCGGTCGGCCTCAGCCTGCCGGCGCCTTCGCCCGACCAGGCCGACTGGATGGTCGGCGTCGTGCGCTGGATGCGCATCGACGAGGGCGGCCGCGTCGAGGCCGGCGTCGAACTGCTCGCGCGGCGCGCGCTGCCGGTCGCGGTGCGCAGCCTCGACGGCGGCGCGCAGGGTCGGCCGCTGCTGCGCGGCATCCTGCTCGAGTCGCTGCAGCCCGAGCACGGCAGCGGCTACACCTCGCTGCTGACGCCGGTCCTGCTCGACCGCGCGCCGGAGCGGCTCGAACTGTCGGTGCCGACCGATCCCTGGGCCTGGTGGATCGCGGCCGGCACGCGGCAGGTGCACGGTCCCGGCGTGATCGACCGCACCGGTTCGCATCTGCATCTGGCGCTGCCGCCGGCCGAGGCGGCCGAGCAGGAGACCTCGGCGGCCGCGTGAGCGCGCCGCGGCGGACCGCGCGATGGCAGATGCCGCCACCGGCCGCGATGCCGTGCGATCAAGCGCGGTTCTCCGTGGCGTGACGCCGGCGATTGCGGTCCCTCCAATCCGTTACCCGCCGCGGCCTCCTCGCGACCACGCGCAACGGGCCGCCTCGCGCCGAGCGCGGCCCGGCAGCGGTCGGCGGCAGTGTGCTCGCGCCGGCGCGCAGCGGCCTGCTCCGTTTTTCGGTTTTCGCGGCGCAAGGCTTGTACCGCCGGCCGGAGTTCGCTACAGTTCGCGCCCCTTTTGGGGCGGTTAGCTCAGCGGTAGAGCACTACCTTGACATGGTAGGGGTCACAGGTTCGATCCCTGTACCGCCCACCACTGCGGAACGAGACGGCGCGAACCCTCAGGTTCGCGCCGTTTTTCGTTGCGGCGTGCGAAGGCCGTCGCGCCTGGGTGCCGTGTGGCCGGAACGGGCGCGGCGGACAGCGCCGGGGCATCCCGGGTAGACTGCGCGCCTGCATCCGCCGGCCGGCCTGTCCCCGCCGGATGCCGCCATTCCTCGCCGCGCGACCTCATGAGCACCGATTCCACGTCCACTCCCGCTTCCGGCCCGGCCGGACGCCGTCCGAGCGTCGCCGTGCGCGTCGGGTCGGTCCAGGTCGGCGGCGATGCCCCGGTCGTCGTGCAGTCGATGACCAATACCGACACCACCGACGTCGTCGGCACCGCCAAGCAGATCGCCGAGCTCGCGCGCGCCGGATCGGAGCTGGTGCGGCTGACCGTCAACACGCTCGAGGCCGCCGCGGCGGTACCGCGGATCCGCGACCGCCTCGCGATGATGGGCTGCTCGGTGCCGCTGATCGGCGACTTCCACTACAACGGCCACCAGCTGCTCGAGCGCGAGCCTGCCTGCGCCGAGGCGCTCGCCAAGTACCGCATCAATCCCGGCAACGTCGGCTTCGGCAAGAAGAAGGACACTCAGTTCGCCGCGATCATCGAGGCGGCGCTGCGCTATGGCAAGCCGGTCCGGATCGGCGCCAACTGGGGCTCGATCGACCAGTCCCTGGTCGCCGCGCAGATGGACGAGAACAGCCGCCGCGCGGTGCCTTGGGACGCCGCGCGCGTCGCCCGCGAGGCGCTGATCCGCTCGGCGCTCGATTCGGCTGCGCGCGCCGAGGAGCTGGGGCTGCCGCGCGATCGCATCCTGCTCTCGTGCAAGGTGTCCGGCGTGCAGGAGCTGATCGCGGTCTACCGCGATCTGGGCGCGCGCTGCGACTACGGACTGCATCTGGGCCTGACCGAGGCCGGCATGGGCTCCAAGGGCATCGTCGCCTCGACCGCCGCGCTCGCGGTGCTGCTGCAGGAAGGCATCGGCGACACGATCCGCATCTCGCTGACGCCCGAGCCGGGCGAGTCGCGCACGCGCGAGGTCATCGTCGCGCAGGAGCTGCTGCAGACGATGGGCCTGCGCGCGTTCACGCCGCTGGTGACGGCCTGTCCGGGCTGCGGCCGCACGACCAGCACGTTCTTCCAGGAGCTCGCGCGGACCGTCCAGGACCACGTGCGCGCGAAGATGCCCGAGTGGCGCATCCGGTACGACGGCGTCGAGAACATGACGCTGGCGGTGATGGGCTGCGTCGTCAACGGGCCGGGCGAATCGCGCTACGCGAACGTCGGCATTTCGCTGCCGGGCACCGGCGAGGCGCCGGCCGCGCCGGTCTTCATCGACGGCGAGAAGGCGATGACGCTGCGCGGCGAGACGATCGCGCAGGACTTCGTCGGCGTCGTCGACGACTACGTCGCGCGCCATTACGCGCCGCGCGGCTGATAGCGGCCGCGCGGCTTCGGCTTCGGTCGATCCGATACACGTATCCCGTTATCACGCCCGACGCGCCCTTGACCTGGCGGCTGTCGGCTGCGCGGCAGTATCGTCGGCGGCGCATGCGTAGAAGGTGCCATGACGGTTGCACGATCCGATTTCCGACCGCGGCGGCCGAGCGGCTCGATCAGGCCGGCGCGCTGTACGGCCGATGCGATAGGCGACCACCTCAGGAAGATGCGGACGCAGCGAGGCCGGTGTCGCCGTCCTGGCGGCACGCCCTGAACCGGCCTCGATCGTCGGTGCCGCGCGCGAGCGACCGAGGCGACCGGCCGCCGCCTCAGGCCTGTGGTTCGGACCGCACGACGACCGGTTCCTCGCGGCGCTGGCGCGCCAGCGAAGCCTCGCGCCGCGCGATGTAGAGGCTGGCGCCGATGATGATCGCCGCGCCGAGCGCGGTGTAGCCGTCGACCTGCTCGCCGAACAGCGCCCAGGCCAGCACCGCGACGACCAGCAGCTGCAGATAGCTCAGCGGCGCCAGCAGCGAGGCGTCGGCCAGCTTGAGCGCGCGCGTCCAGCAGTAGTGGCCGCCGGTGCCGAGCGCGCCGGCCGCGACCAGCCACGGCCAGATGCCGGGCTGCGGCCATTGCCAGACCGTCAGCGCCGGACCGAGCGACAGCGGCACCCAGAGCATCGTCGTCAGCAGCACGATGCGGTCCGGCGGCTCCGAGCGCGACAGGAACTTGATGCTGATCGTGACCATGCCGCTCATCGCGGCGGCGAGGATCGCGACCAGGCTGTCGACCGCGAAGCCCGCTCCGTTCGGCCGCATGATGACCAGCACGCCGACGAAACCGGCGACCACGGCGCTCCAGCGGCGCAGCCGCACGACCTCGCCGAGGAACAGCACCGCGCCGATCGTCACGAACAGCGGCGTGGAGTACGACAGCGCGATCGCCTGCGCCAGCGGCAGATGCACCATCGCCCAGAACCCGGCCAGCATCGACAGCATGCCGATCAGGCAGCGCGCGACGTAGAAGCCGAGCTTGTCGGTGCGCAGGATGCCGATGCCGTGCACGCGCAGCAGCGGCAGCGCGAACAGCGCGCCGAACAGGCAACGGAAGAACGCGATCTCGAACGGATGCAGCTGCGCGGACGCATAGCGGATCGACACCGCCATCAGGCCGAACAGGCAGGCGCTGGCGGCCATCAGCAGCGCCGCGCGCAACGGCAGCGGCGAGGTCGGGGCAGGGGCGTTCACGTGAGGATCGGTGCGGCAGCGGGCGGGAGGCGCGCGGTATGGTAGCCGCAGGTCCGGCCGCGGTCAGGCCAGGACGAGGGCGGCGGTCGGGCCGCGTTCATGCGGCCGGACTGTCGTTCGTGGGTCGGGTCGATTACGCTGCGGGGGTCGCAAGGGGGCGACGGCGGTAGCGCTGCGTCGCGACGCAGCGCAATCGCGGCCGGCCGTCGCGCCGACCGCCGATGACGGACGCCGGCGGCCCCTGCCGATCGTGTCATCCGCTCATTGCCGGAGTGTCGGTCTCAGCATGGAATCCCAGTCCGTCCCGTTCGTCGTCGCGATTCCCGCCCGTTATGCCTCGACCCGCCTGCCGGGCAAGCCGCTGCTGCCGATCGGCGGCGTGCCGATGATCGTGCACGTCGCGCGGCGCGCGCTGGCCGCCGGCGCGAGCGAGGTCGTCGTCGCCACCGACGAGCCGCGCATCGCCGCTGCGCTGGCCGGCAGCGGCGTCGAGGTCGTCATGACCGACGCCGGCCACGCCTCGGGCAGCGACCGCCTCGCCGAGTGCGCGACGCGGCGCGCCTGGCCCGACGCGACGATCGTGGTCAATCTGCAGGGCGACGAGCCGATGGCGCCGGCCAGCGGCATCCGTGCGGTCGCCGCCGTGCTGGCCGCGGACACCGCGCCGATGGCGACGCTGGCGACGCCGGTCGGCTCGGTCGAGGAGCTGTTCGACCCCAACTGCGTCAAGCTGGTGCGCGGCGCCGACGGGCGCGCGCTGTATTTCAGCCGCGCGCCGCTGCCGTGGCCGCGCGATGCGTTCGCGGCCGATCGCACGCGCCTGCCCGACGGCGTGCCGTTCCTGCGCCACATCGGCATCTATGCGTATCGTGCCGGCTTCCTGCGCGCGTTCGCGCGGCTCGCGCGCACGCCGCTCGAACAGGCCGAGTCGCTCGAGCAGCTGCGCGCGCTCGAGCACGGCCATGCGATCGCGGTCGGCATCGCGCCGGAGCCGTTCCCGCCCGGCGTCGACACGCCGGAGGACCTGGCGCGCGCCGAACGGCTGCTCGCCGGAGCGCCGCGGTGAGGCGGATTCTGTTCGTCTGCTTAGGAAACATCTGCCGCTCGCCGACGGTCGAGGCGGTCGCCCGCGTCGAGCTGGCGCGTGCCGGACTCGCCGCGACGATCGCCTCGGCCGGCACCGAGGACTACCACGTCGGCGCGGCCGCCGACCGCCGCGCGATCGCTGTCGCCGAGGCGGCCGGCTATCCGATGGCGGCGCATCGTGCGCGCCAGGTCGGCACGACCGATTTCGACGATTACGACCACGTACTCGCGATGGACGCGGTCAATCTGCGTGCGCTCGAGCGCGTCTGCCCGGCCGCGTCGCGCGATCGCGTCGCGCTGTTCCTGCCGTTCGCAGGCTATGCCGCGCGCAGCGACGTGCCCGACCCGTACTACGGTTCGCAGCGCGATTTCGAGCAGGTGCTGAGCCTCGCGCGCGAGGGCGTCGCGGCGCTGGCCGAGAGGCTGCGTCGCGACGGCGGATCACGCCAATGAGCGCGACCCGCCCGCAGGCGCCCGAGCTGCCGTCCGGCCTGACCTGGGTCAACACCGACGACCCGCCGCGGCTGGCGATGCTGCGCGGCCGCGTCGTGCTGGTCTGGTTCTGGACCGGCGACGCCGCGCAGTGCGCGGCGATGGTGCCGGACCTGGCGGCGCTGCAGGCGCGCCATCACGACGGACTGTGCGTGATCGGCATCCATTGCCCGAAGTACGGGGCGCAGTGCGCACCCGCCGCGGTGCTGCGCGCGGTCAACCGCCTGCGCATCGAGCATCCGGTCGCGAGCGATCCGGCATTCGCGGTCTGGCGCGACTACGGCGTCGGCGCCTGGCCGACCGTCGCGGTCATCGACGCCGAGGGCCGGCTGGCCGCGCGTGTCGCCGGCGCCGGCCATCTCGGGCCGCTCGACGATCTGGTCGGCGCCCTGCTCGACGAGGCGGCCGGGCAGGGCCTGCGCGTGTTCGAGAGCGCGGTGCCGGCGATCCGCCCGGAGCCGCGCGCGAGCCTACGCTTCCCCGGCAAGCTGCTGGCGACCGAGCGCCTGCTCTACGTCGCCGACAGCGGCCATGACCGCGTGCTCGAGTGCGATCACCACGGCCGCGTGCTGCGCCGCTTCGGCTCGGGCCATGCCGGCTTCGCCGACGGCAACGGCGAGGAGGCCGCGTTCAGCGATCCGCAGGGCCTGATCGTGCATCGCGACCAGCTCTACGTCGCCGATCGCGGCAACCACGCCGTGCGCAGCGTCGATCTGGCCGACGGCAGCGTGCGCACGCTGCTCGGCACCGGCGTGCCCGGCTACCGCCGTCCGCACGACAGCGACGTGCACGGCCTGGCCGCCTGTGCACCGGCCGATCTGGCGATCGTCGGCGATCAGCTCTACGTCGCGATGGCCGGCCTCAATCAGATCTGGCAGGTCGACCTGATCGGGCGCCGCGCGCGCGTATTGGCCGGCAGCGGCGCGCTCGACCGGATCGACGGCACCGCAGCGGACGCGGCGCTGGCGCAGCCGAGCGGGCTCGCGGTCGCCAACGCGCAGCTGGTCGTCGCCGACGCGGCCGCCTCGGCGGTGCGCCTGGTGCGCCTGGCCGACGGACGCGTGACGACCGTGATCGGCAGCGGCCTCTACGCCTTCGGCGATGCGGTCGGTACCTGTGCGGCCTCGCAGCTGCAGCATCCGCTGGCGGTCGCGGCCGGTCCGCGCGGCTCGGTGTTCGTCGCCGACAGCTACAACGACGCGGTCAAGCTGATCAACCTCGCGGCCGCGAAAGTGAACCGGCCCGGGATCGGCTATCGCCTGAACGAACCCTCGGGCCTGTCGGTCGCGGCCGGCGCGCTGTGGATCGCCAATACCGGCAGCCACGAGATCGTGCGCGTGGACCTGTCCGACGGATCGGCGCGCCGCGTCGCGGTGGCGGACTGAACGCACCGTTGCGGACTAAAATGGTCCGATGACCCAACCCGAGGACCGCGCCGGCTTCGACGGCAAGGTATACGTCAGCACGCTCAGCGGCGCCCCCGGCGTCTACCGCATGTTCGACGCCGCCGGCGATCTGCTCTACGTCGGCAAGGCCGGCAATCTGCGCAAGCGCGTCGGCAGCTACTTCCTGAAGCCGCGGCTGGAGCCGCGCATCGCCTCGATGGTCTCGCAAATCGCGCGCATCGAGGTCACGCTGACGCGCACGGAGGCCGAGGCGCTGCTGCTCGAATCGCAGCTGATCAAGTCGCTCAAGCCGCGCTACAACATCCTGCTGCGCGACGACAAGAGCTATCCGTACATCCATCTGACCGCCGGCGAGTGGCCGCGCCTGGCGTTCCATCGCGGCGCGCGCAACGAGGGCGGCCGCTACTTCGGGCCGTATCCGAGCGCCGCCGCGGTACGCGAGAGCATCGGCCTGATGCAGAAGCTCTTTCGGCTGCGCAACTGCGAGGACAGCTACTTCCGCAACCGCTCGCGGCCGTGTCTGCAGCACCAGATCGGCCGCTGCACGGCGCCGTGCGTCGGTCTGGTCGAGGCGGCCGACTACCAGGACAGCGTGCGCCACGCGACGCTGTTCCTCGAAGGCCGCTCCAAGCTGGTCCAGGACGAGCTGGTCGCGACGATGGAACGCGCCAGCGCGGCGCTCGCGTTCGAACGCGCCGCGGCGGTGCGCGACCGCATCACCGCGCTGCAGCGCATCCAGGCCCGCCATTACGTGCAGGGCGCCAGCGCCGACATGGACGTGATCGCCTGCGCGATCCGCAACGGCATCGCCTGCATCAGCGTGCTGTTCTTCCGCAACGGCGTCAGCCTGGGCTCGCGCGACTTCTTCCCGCGGCTCGGCGGCGATGCCGAACCGCCGGCCGTGATCGCCTCGTTCATCGTGCAGTACTACCTGGAGCGGCCGCTGCCGGAGGAGCTGATCGTCAGCCATCCGCCCGAGGAGGCCGAGCTGATCGCCGAGGCGCTCGGCGGGCAGGCCGGCCATGCGGTCGAGATCAAGGCGCGCGTGCGCGCCGAGCGCGCGCGCTTCCTCGAGCTCGCGCTCAAGAACGCGCAGGCCGGCCTCGACGCGCGCCTGGCCAGCCGGCAGACGCTGACGACGCGGTTCGAGGCGCTGCGCGACCTGCTCGGCCTCGAGGAGACGCCGCGCCGCATCGAGTGCTTCGACATCAGCCACACGATGGGCGAGGCGACGGTCGCCTCGTGCGTCGTGTTCGGGCCCGAAGGCGCCGAGAAGTCGCAGTACCGGCGCTTCAACATCACCGGCATCACGCCCGGCGACGACTACGCCGCGATGGGGCAGGCCCTGCATCGGCGCTACAAGCGGATCCGCGACGGCGAGGGCGTGCTGCCGGACGTGCTGCTGATCGACGGCGGCAAGGGCCAGGTCCGCCAGGCGCTGGACGTGCTGGCCGAGCTCGGCGTCGAAGGGCTCAACGTGGTCGGCGTCGCCAAGGGCGAGGCGCGCCGCGCCGGCGACGAAACCTTGATCTTGGGCGACACAGGCCGCACGCTCTGGCCCGGACCCGAATCGCCGGCCTCGCACCTGATTCAGGCGGTCCGCGACGAGGCGCATCGTTTCGCGATCACCGGTCACCGCGGCCGCCGCGAGAAGGCGCGCGAGGCGAGCACGCTGGAGGAGATCGCCGGCATCGGGGCCAAGCGGCGCGCGGCGCTGCTCAAGCACTTCGGCGGCCGGACCGGACTGGCCGCCGCCGGCGTGGAGGAAATCATGCAGGTCAAAGGCATCCACCGCGACCTGGCCGAACGCATCTACGCCGTGTTCCACGGCTGAGGGACCCGCTCCATGACCTTGACCGTGCCGACGATCCTGACGCTGTTCCGCATCGTGCTGCTGCCGGTCATCGTCGTCGTCTTCTATCTGCCCGAGTACCTTCCGAACACCGCCGCCTGGTCGAACATCGCCGCGGCCGGCGTGTTCGTGCTGGCCGCGCTGACCGACTGGCTCGACGGCTGGATCGCGCGCCGCTACGACCTGACGTCCGCGTTCGGCGCGTTCCTCGATCCGGTCGCCGACAAGCTGATGGTCGCCGTCGCGCTGTTCCTGCTGGTGCAGCAGAACCCGACGCCGCTGATGGCGGTCGCCAGCGCGATCATCGTCGGCCGCGAGATCAGCATCTCGGCGCTGCGCGAATGGATGGCTGAGATCGGCCAGCGCGCGAAGGTCGGCGTGGCCTGGATCGGCAAGCTCAAGACGACGATGCAGATCGTCGCGATCGTGGTCTGCCTGCATCAGCGCGACGTGCCGGAGCTGCGCCTGTACCGCATCGGCGAGGCGTTGCTGGTCGTGGCCGCGGTGCTGACGATCTGGTCCGCGCTGATCTACGTGCGCGCGGCCTGGCCGGCGCTGCGCGACAACGACAGCGGCCGCGTCTGAGCGCCGGCCAAAAATTTCGCGCGATCGCACAGGTTTTTGTTGACACTCTCACGCCATTCCGTAATATGCGCGTCCCGGGCGGGAATAGCTCAGTTGGTAGAGCACGACCTTGCCAAGGTCGGGGTCGCGAGTTCGAGTCTCGTTTCCCGCTCCAGGCTTTCCACCAAAACCTCGGCCTGCCGAGGTTTTGTTGTTTAAGGGGCCGGCGCCGTCCGCGGCGTTCGTTCCTGCAGGATGTGGTTCAGCGTCATCGGCCTGATGGCAGAGTGGTCATGCAGCGGCCTGCAAAGCCGTGTACGCCGGTTCGATTCCGACTCAGGCCTCCACAACACCGTGCAGCGACGTCCAAGGACGTCCCAGAAACCCGCAGAAGTGCGGGTTTTTTGTTGCCTGGTCGTCCAGCGTCGTCCCATGGCGTCCCATTGAATCCGGGGGAACTTGGGGGAACAATCGGGGGAACCGGCCTAACCCCATGGGGGAACCTGTGGCTGCACCTTCCAAGACGCTCACCTCCATCGCGGCAACCAAAGCCCAGCCGCGCGAGAAGAAGTACAAGCTCGCCGCGGGCGGCGGCCTCTATCTCGAAGTGATGCCCACGGGCGCCAAGTACTGGCGTTGGAAGTACCGCTTCGGTGGCGTGGAGAAACGCGTCGCGCTGGGCGTGTTCCCCGCAGTGTCACTGGCTCAAGCAAGAGAGCGTCGCGATCTGGAGTACGCGAAGCTGCGCGACGGTACCGATCCCGCTGCGAAGCGACGCGCGCAGAAGCTGACAGCTCGGCTCGCATCAGCGACCAGCTTCGAGGCGATCGCCTACGAGTGGTTGGAGACGAAGGAATCGGAGTGGGGCGCCGATCACCTGACCAAGGTTCGCGCCTGGCTTGAGCAGCATGTGTTCCCCTCGATTGGCGCCGCACAGATCGCCAAGCTGGAAGCACCGGAAGTGCTCGCGATGCTCCGGAAGCTGGTCAAGCGCGGCACGTTGAACACCGCTGGACGCGTGCGTGAAACCGTCAGCGCAGTCTTCCGCTTCGCCATCGCAACCGGCCGAGCCAAGCGTGATCCCGCAGCCGACTTGCGCGACGCGTTGCCCAGGGCGAGTTCACGGAACTTCGCGGCTCTAACTGCGCCAGCGGACATCGGCCAGCTTCTGCGAGCCATTGAGGGCTACCAGGGATCTCCCGTCTCTCTCGCTGCGCTCAGGCTCGCTCCGCTATTGTTCCAGCGGCCCGGAGAGCTTCGCTCGATGGCGTGGGCTGACGTCGATCTGGAGGCCGCAGAATGGCGCATTCCCGCAGCGCGGCGGAAGTTGCGGCGCGAGGCGAAGGAGAACCCCAGGACGCCGCCGCACATCGTTCCGCTGTCTACGCAGGCGGTCGCCGTTCTTCGAGAGCTTCACGGCCTCACAGGCCGCAGCGCGTTCGTCTTCCCTGGTCTTCGCGATCAGCGCCGGCCGATGTCGGAGAACACCGTGAACGCTGCTCTCCGTCGCTTGGGCTACACGACCGAGCAGATGACCGGCCACGGCTTCCGGCATCTCGCGTCGACGCGCCTCAATGAGCTGGGTTGGAACCCGGACGCGATCGAGCGGCAGCTATCCCATCGGGATCGCGACGCGATCCGAGGGACGTACAACCTCGCGCAGTACATGGACGAGCGGCGCCGAATGATGCAAGCCTGGGCAGACTACTTAGACGGCCTGCGCGCTGGCGCGGATGTGATTCCAATCAAACGCAGCGCATAACGAGTCGCCACGGCTGCCGGCCGGCCGGGCGCGGGGCGCCTTCCCCCGCAGCCGCGATGTCTTCATGAAGGGAGCAGAGTTGCGAGCGATGAACGATGATCGGATTCCAGATGACGAACTGGATCGACTCATTGCGTCGGCTGAGACTGCGCGCGACGATCTCGCGGCGGCCCGAATCTTCGTCGAGATTGTGTATCGCATCGGGCATGGTCAAAGACTGACCGGCAAGGCTGCGCACGCACTCGTGCGTGGGCTTGCCTCAATCTTTGACGTGAGGGCGGCCGGCGCGTTCCTGTTCCCCGGGGAGCTTTACAAGCGCAGACCGGGGCGACCATCGGGTTCAAAAACGAAGTACTCAGAGACCCAGGCGCGTAATCGCCTAAATGCCGTGTTCGGACTCAATCCCGAGGGTGCATCGCCGCTCACGGAGCGACAGGTGCGGCGGATTAGGGCCGAGATCACAGGAGAGCGCCGAAAACCAGGCCGCCCGAAGAAATTGAGTACTTAATTCCAACAGTTTTCCAGCGTTTTACAGCATGACCAAGGTGCCGATCATGGGTTCGTCCGTCGCAGTGCAGCGACGACCAACTAGAGGCACACCATGCAATCAGTTCCTACCACCGGATTCCTGCGGCTTCCGCAGGTTCTCTCCGTCATCCCGGTGTCGAAATCGACCTGGTGGTCCGGTGTCCGCTCCGGGCGCTACCCGCAGCCCACGCGCTCGCTCGGTGAGCGCATCACAGCGTGGCGGGCAGAGGACATTCAGGCGCTGATTCAGGGCGCTAGCCCGCACGCTGACACGCAGGCCTCCGCATGACGTTGCCCGCACCCCTGGAACGACAGAGCCCGCGCGTGGCGGGCTCCGGGAACAGCATGCGTCTTGGCGGACGCGCCCATTCTACCATCAGCGCCGATCCCGTCGAGCTGGTGCTGTCGCGGCTCGACCGCGTGCGCAAATGCGGTAACGGCTTCATCGCCCGCTGTCCCGCGCACGAGGATCGATCCGCCAGCCTGAGCGTCGCCATGGGCAATGATGGCCGCGCGCTGCTTCACTGCTTCGCGATGTGCGCCGCCGCTGACGTCGTGGCTGCGATCGGTCTGCAGCTCGCTGACCTCTACCCCGAGAGGATCGCACCGCAGACGCCGGAGGGCCGGCGCGAGCGTCGCGAATTCGCGCAGATGGCGAATTGGCGTGCAGCGCTGAACGTGCTCTCCTTCGAGACGCTGCTGATCGAAAGCGCGAGCCAGCATCTCATCCACACTGGCCCGCTCGCCGAACACGACCACGAGCGCCTGATTCTGGCCTCTCAGCGCGTATCGGACGCGAAGGCGGTGCTCGATGGCCGCTAACTGGCAGAAGGTCGACGCCGACTATCACAGCGACGTGGCGACGCTCGCACGCCTGCAGCGTCGTCCGCCAGCCGGCCCCAGCGATCAGAAGCGCGGGCAGGTTGTCGAGCTGATCGAAGCGTCCACGCTCCCGCTCAAGCCGATTCGTTGGCTTTGGCCGGGATGGCTCGCGCGCGGGAAGTATCACGCGATTGCCGGCGCGCCCGCCACTGGCAAAACGACGATCACAATGGATATTGCGGCACGAATCAGTTCGGGGCGCCCGTTCCCATGCGGCTCGGTCCCTCGCCGCGGTCGAGTCCTCATCTGGTCTGGTGAGGACGATGCGGCGGACACGCTCGTCCCTCGATTGAAAGCGGCCGGGGCGGACCTGTCCATGATCCGATTCGTTGGCGATGTCCGGGGCGGCGGCGAGCGCACAGCGTTCGATCCGTCGCGAGATGTGCCGGCACTGGCGGACGCCATCGGAGACGCATCAGAACTGGCACTGCTAATCGTCGATCCGATTGTGTGCGCGGTGTCTGGCGACTCGCACAAGAACGGCGAGACGCGCCGCGGGCTGGCTCCGCTGGTCGACCTGGCCGCCCGCCTCGATGCGGCGTTACTCGGCGTCACGCACTACTCGAAGGGCACGCAGGGCCGAGATCCTGTTGAGCGGGTATCCGGGTCGCTGGCCTTCGCGGCACTCGCGCGAATCGTGTGGGGAACGGTGAAGCAGCAGCCCGAAGGCGACGCGTTGGCGCGGCTGGTACTTGCCCGCGCCAAGTCCAACATCGGCCCGGACGGTGGCGGGTTCGCCTATGCGTTCGAACAGGCCGACATCGCGGACGTACCTGGATTGACCGCCAGCCGCATCGCCTGGAGCGGATCAGTCGAAGGGAGTGCGCGTGACTTGCTCGGAGAGCCGGAGCCCGAGCGCGAAGTCGCAGACGATGCGGCCGGGTTCCTGCGGGAACTGCTGAGCAGCGGCCCGATGGCCGCGAAGGCGGTGCTCGCCGAAGGTAACGCGGTCGGCTATTCGCGAGACGCCATGCACCGGGCCAAGCGCAAGATCGGGGCGCACGCCGTGAAGAAGGGCATGCACTCGGGTTGGTCGTGGGAGCTGCCGCAGCGTGAGCCCGCCGAAGGTGGCGACGAAGATGGCACACACAAAATGCCGCCATCTTCGCTACCTTCGGAGTACAACCCGCCATCTTCGAAGGTAGCGGGGAGCGTCGAAGATGGCGAAGGCGGCGCTCTCCCGTGTGTGCCACCTTCCGCGCTATCTTCGACCGGCTCGGTGGAGGTGCTCGAACTATGAGCGCCGCAACCTCCCTCATCGAGTCGCTTAGCGGCCGCGGCGTCGAGATCACGCGCCGCGGTGATCGGCTGCGCATCGTGGCCCCTCACGGCGCCGTGACGCCGGAAATTCGGCAGGCCCTGGCCGCACAGAAGCCGGCCTTGCTGGCCGTTCTGCCGGACACCGAGTCCGAATCGCATCATGCCGCTACCGGCTCGCCCGGCTCGGATCAGTCCGCGCCTGCCGAGGACGAGACGCGAGAGCGCGGCAAGCGCCTGGCCAACGAGACCGTGCCGGCCATGTGCCAGTCATGCGGGCCGATCTGGCTTTCGCCGGAGATCGCCGCGGCTGCACCGGTCGTCGCCGGCTGGCCTCGCGTCATCGGGTGCCCCTGGTGCCACGTCAAGAATCGCCGCGCGCTCCCGCGGCCGGTCGTGGCGTGCATCGACTGTGAGCGCTTCGAGCGCGATCGGGTGAATCCGGCCGGCGGCATGGGTCGGTGCCCTATCGATCTGGCGAAGCGTCCGCTTCCGTTCCCCCACGCCCGGCGCGAATGCCGCGGCTTCGCCCCCTCATCGCAGAAGGAATAGACCTATGCCTGACAACAACGCAACCGGCGGTTTCGGCGACCGAGTGGGCGACGCTCTGCGCTGGCTCAACCCGGTTCCTCGTATCCAGAACTTCGGCAACAGCGTGCGAGAAAACCCATTACCGGCGGCAATCGGCCTGATCGGCAATCAGGTCGCGCCCGGTGCCGGCACCATTGGCGCCGCCGCGTTCCAGTGGCTGCGCGGGATGAACACTGGCCGGGACTGGCGTCGCGACACGGTGCCGAGCACGAACGCGCGGCAGGCCGACATGGGCAGTCAGATCGCCTCGCAGAACCCCTGGCAGCTCAACCGCGCCTCGCCCCTCTCGCAGTATCTCGGGATCGATCAACAGGGCAGCGAGAGCGGATCGCAGGGGGACGATCAGATCGGGCAGGTCTGGAACAACGCCGGCAACAACCCGCTGCAGTTCACGCCATGGAGCCCGGGCGGACGGCCGCAGCCAGGTCAGGGCGCGGGCTGGAACGGCTTCGGTTCGATCGGCAACGGCGGCGGCGCGACAGCGACGAATGCCGGAACGTGGGGCACCTACTCGGGCTTGGGCTCAATGAATCCGACCGGCGGCACGACGGCCGATTCACAGCTGCTCGCCGCCTATCTCGGAATGACGCTCGGGCGATGAGCGAGAAGAAGCCATCACCCAACGCCGTGCGTGTAGCAGTGCGTCTGTCCGCCATGTACAAGATCAGCCGGCACCTGACCGACAACGATCATGGCGGCCCGATCGAGGAACGTCTAGGCGTCTATATGTGCCTGGTGTCCCTGCACCATTCCGCCATCGAAGAAGCTATCGCAATCCTCACGAGGAAGGACGACGAACATGCAACCGACAATGAACCCGCCGCAGCTCTACATTGACCAAGCTCAGAACTGGTCAAACCTGCAGCGCGCGCAGCGGCTGGCACAGCAAGCGATGACGATGCGGGAGCAGGCATATACGCCTGCAGCTGGCGGGAACCCGATCGCCGCGGTTCTCTCTGGACTTGGGCAGTTCCTCGGCGCGCGCCGCATGGAGCAGCGCGCCGACGACAGCATGGAAAACGCAATCCGCGAATACTTCGCAATCCAGAACCGGAAGGAGGACTCCGAGCGCGAGCGGAAGGCCGCAGAGGACAAGGCGAAGTATGAAGCCGACATCGCCAAGGCCATCGCCGTCGCTCGCGGCACGAAGCAGGCAGAACGCGACTTCGCGGTACCCAAGTTCGACGCATCGATCGGTGCATGGACCGACCCGACGAATCGGACGATCACCCCGGACCAGTCGGCTCAGGACTTCCTGATGCGCAAGGCTCAGGCCGGCCGCTCGGTGACCAGCGTCAACATGCCGGCTCAGGTCAACGAGAACGCGTTTCAGAAACGCATGGGCGAGCAGGACGCCGATGCGTTCGTGCAGTGGCGCGACCAAGCCATTGCCGGCCGCAACCTGCTGCAGCAGGCCAACGCGATCGAACAGATCCTGGGCCAGCAGCAGACGGGCCGGACGCAGGAAGCGATGGCACTCGCCGGCCAGTATTTCGGCACCGAGGCGGGCGCCAACCTGCAGGCGCTGCGCGGCGCGATTCAGCCGGTCGTTCTCGCGCAGGTGAAGCAGCTCGGAACGGGCTCCGGCATCTCCGACGCCGACCGCCGATTCATCGAGGCGGGCATGCCCGGGTTCGGAAACGATCCCCGCGCGAACGCCAAGGTGCTCGACATCATGCGCAAGAGCGCACAGCGAAGCATCGGCCAGTTCGAGAAGGCGCAAGCCTACGTCGGCGAGCACAACACGCTGTCCGGCTTCATGCCGGATTTCACGGTGCCGACCGGTCAGGCATCCGGGATGCCGCAGGCGCCGCGCGCACCGCGGCCACCGGCACAGCTGTCGAATGACGAACTGCTGCAGGCTCTGGGGGTGAAGCCGTGAGCCTCGAACTGATGATGGAGGCAGAGCGCCGCGGCATCCTGCCGGCCGAAAAACAGGAGCTGCTCGACGAAGCGAGGCGTCGCGGGCTCGTCGATAAGCCTCCCGGCTTGACTGAGCGCATCGCGAACGCGGTGAAGGGCAACGCGGCCGAGGACATCCGGTCGCTGGACTTCTACACGTTCCGTGATGCAGAGGGCCAGCCCGATCCGATCGCCGCGGCGCGCCTGGGCATTACGAGCATCTTCGGTGACGACGCGGACAAGGAGCGCCGATTCGCCGAGCTGGTACCGAACGCCACGCGCACGCAGGACGCGAACGGAAATCCGGTGTTCGAGACCGATCAGGGCAGGTTCTACGTCAACCGCCCCGGCCTCGATGGCATGGACGCAGCAACCGGGTTCGTGAAGGGCGCCGCGTTCGCACCCGCTGCGCGACTGGCAGCGATCCCCGCAGGGCTGCTCGCACGCTTCGGTGTCGGCGCTGCCGCTGCCGGCGCAACGGATGTCGGCATGCAGGCTGGCGCCGGCCGCTCGGTCGACGAGTACGACCCCGAGCAGACGGCCATCACGGCCGGGCTCGGTGGCGCGGGCGAGCTGCTCGCCCCGGTCACCGGCGCGATCACGGGAGCCGCCAAGCGCCTGCTCGCATCGGATGCGAGTCTCGCGCAGACGGGCCGGCGCATCGCGCAGGAGGCCGGCATCCCCGGAGACCTGAGCGAAGACGTCTACCGCGCCCTGGGGCAGCGTGCGGGCGAGATACAGGGAGGCGCCAGCCCGGCAAGCGTGCTGTCTGAAATCGAGCTGGGAACGCGCCTCACGCGCGGCCAGAAGACCGGCGACTACGCGCAGCAGCGGCTAGAGGAAACGCTGCGCTCGCGCGCTGACGGCCCTGGCGGCGCCATGATCCGCGATGCCGAGACGGCGAACCGGGATGCGGTCGCCCGAGGGCTCGCGTCCATGCGCCAGCGGCTCGGCGCCGACCCGTCGTCACCGGTCGAGGCCGCCGAGACTCTGCAGCACGCCGTTGCCGGCCAGTACGACGACGCCAGGAGGGCCGTAGGAGCCGCGTACGACTCCGCCAGGGCGCGGAGTGCGTCAGTGCCCGGCGAGTTCGCGCAGTCGCTTCCGGGGCGCGCCAGGAAGGCCGTCGAGGATTTCGACATCACGCCGGATCTACACCCCGCCACCTCGCGCGCCCTGGATCTCGTCGAACGAACGATGGGCGGCGGTCAGGCCGGCGAGACGCTGGCGGCGATGGATCTGCGAAAGATCGAGACGACGCGCAGGCAGCTCGCGAACCTGGTCGAGTCGGCCACGAACAACGCCGATCGCACCGCGGCACGCCGTGTGAAAGGCGAGCTGGATTCGTGGCTGGACGATGCCGTAGATCAGGCGGTGATCCAAGGCGATCAGGGCGCGCTCGAAGCGCTCAAGCAGGCGCGGGCGATGCGAGCGAAGCTACACGAGCGCTTCGAGCAGCGCGGCCCGAACGACCAAGCCGGCAAGATCGTGCAGCGGATGATTGCCGGCGATGCGTCCCCCGATCAGCTCGCGCAGATGGTGTTCGGCGCCGGCCGGATCAGTCCGTCCGCGGGGGCGAACGTCGCCAGCAAGTTGAAGGCCGCCCTCGGCGACGATCGCGAAGCATGGGACGCGATGCGGTCGGCGGTCATCCTCAAGGCGACCAGCGGTGCGAAGGATGGCGAAACGCTCGGCGCTCAGGCGATCGTCGGCAACCTCAAGGATCTATTGCGCAACCGGCCCACGCTGATGAAGGAGCTGTATACGCCGCAGGAGCAAGCCGCACTGAGTCGCTTCACGATGCTGATAGAGCCGCTGGTGAAGAAGGGCGACCTCGGTCGGTCGTCGGGAACGGCAGAACGCATCCTCGGCGCGATCACGACGGGATTCGGACGTGTCCCGATCATTGGACAGATCATGAGCGCAATGCAGGCACCGAAACAGTACTGGCAAGCGACGGGAGCACTTTCCCCGGTGCGATCGCCGCTCGGCCCGCAACTTCCGGGCATGGCGCCCGCAGCGATTTATAGCGAGGTGGAACGATGAGAGGTGGAGCACGAGCAGGGGCCGGCCGCAAACTCGGATCGGTCAACGCCATGAGTCAAAGGGCACGAGAGGAAGCCGCCGCAACCGGTGAGCTGCCGCACCAAGTTCTGCTGCGAGTCAGCCGAGGCGAGAGCATCGACGGCCACAAGCCGTCGTTTGCAGAGCGGATGGATGCAGCGAAAGCAGCGGCGCCGTATTACGCACCGAAGCTCGCCGCGACGACGGTGGAAGCGTTTTCCCGGCCGACGATAGCGGCTGAGGATCTGACCGACGACGAGCTGTCTGCAATCGTCGCTGGACATCCCGTCGTGGTGTGATACGAGTTCGTGAACTGGCATCGCCGCGGAACGTAGCCGACTTGGACGTTCCGCGGCGATGTTGTGTTCACCGTGCGGCGATCTGATTGCTCGTGAATGAGTCGGCATGGAGAGGCCTGCTCGCCATGCGCAAGAGTGCTCGCGCTCTGGCATGGAGGCGATTACCGTCGAAGCCTTCGCCACTCCTGAAGCAATCTCTCTCGCTCAGGAACCTGGCGACTTGCTGCTGCCATTCTGTGCTGTAGCGGCCAGCACGGCGCACCATTGCCGCCCTCTTGAGCAGGCCTGCTGCGTATGAACTACCGACCAGTTCGCAGCAGTCAGGGCAGCTGAGCCACCTCAAGGTGACGAACGCCGTATCCAACTCCAACCAAGTGTACCTACCTGCGATCGGCTTATCGCAATGGTCGCAGATCAGAGGTGCCCTACCGCCAGGGGCGTAAGCGGCGATCGTTGCCATCGCTGGGGCCGTCTTGCGTTTGCGTGTCGCTCCCCCATTTCTCTCTCTCGCATGGCGCGCCAAGTGTTGGCCTACGGTGGATTGCTGGCATGCAGTATTTTCATCCAACATTGCTGGCCTCCTTTGCTGCCGCATCCTGCACCAGCTCACGGAAGCGCGTGAGAGTGTCTGTCACCTCTATCAGCGAATCCATCACCATGTAGAGGTGGCTACGCACATACTTTTTCTCGGGCGGATCAACCGATCCGTCGTGAGCGACCATCAGGATTTCGAGGCTGCCATACACCTGCTCGATCTTGCAAAGAAGGTCGATCACAGGAGTGTGAATGCCGCCACCAGTGGCGACGTGGAGCTGAACTCGCAGCTGTCGATTCTCAGTGCGTAGCTCATCGATCGTGGATTCCAGATCTGCTTGCGTCGCCGGAGCGCCTCGGGCCCTCACGCTGTGACGATTCCGCGCCAGATTCACAGTCGTTCGGGACGCGGTTAACGCCGAAACGACTTCACCGTTACGCACCTGATTTCGAATCGCCTTTGCCATGATCGGTTCCTCTGCGTCGAGTGAACCGCCACCAAGGGGTGGCGGACGATGCAGGATTGGCGTGCCGGTCTAAGGTCCGGCGGGCATTGCTGCCCTCCCACATCGCCCGCCATGAGGCGGGCGAGCACGCCCGGCCGAAAACACGGGCATGAAAAAAGCGCCGAGCATCGGTCGATGGGCGCCTTCGCGCCTTAGAGTCGGGACGCCAATCCCGGCCCCCGAATTTGCGGGGACGTGCCGATGGTGATACTGCGTTATGGGGTTGTCAAGTGCTCTGTGACGAGAGCTAAAGACTACAAGTCAGCCCGCTCTCGGCGTCTGATGGCATCGATGTCTTGAGGTCGAATGCGATTGCGATCTGATAGGCGGACTATTGCGCTAGTGATCTGACGAACGGCTCCTGGGGAAAGTCTCTCGAAGCTCGATCGTGCAGCTTTCAATACTATCGGGCGGATATCTACACCATCGTTTCTGGACGGCTCCAACGAAACTACATCCCCTGGGGAAAGGGAGTGTTGTAGAGCCTGCACCAAAGTCAAAGTTATTCCGAGCTGCCTTGCAGTTTCCGCGTCGAAGCACCCAAGCTGTAAGAATGCACGTTCCAATAGTGGCGCTTGGATGCGATCCCTGGTTTGCGCCATAGCCGCCAGCAACTCGGCAGGGTCGTCGCCTACATCACGCAGGACTTCAGGGAAATCACTAAGCAGCCCAACTACATTTTCTAGTTCGTGCTGAAGGGCTATTGATATCGGAGCAGCGTCCCTGTCCTCCCGTTCACGCTGCCGGAGTGCTGCGTTCTGGTCGATCTGAAGCGCGACGTCGGCTGCGTTTCTCGCAGCAGACGCACCTTTCCATGCGGCCCATGCAGCCCATGCAGCCGCAACGGCGCTTATGGCGGAGACGATAGAGGCCCAGGCACTCCAGTTCGGAACGCATGCTGGAGAAAAAGTAGTGCAATCCAACAGGTATGGGCTGAACATGAAGCTCCTTTTTTCGCCCGTATAGAGGTCGGATGGCTAAGGTATGGTGACCATATGCAAGCACCCCAAAAGACTTCTGATCAACGCATTATCCGACCAGATCACGCAGCAGGCGCTCGATCTCGTCCTCGGCTCCACGCAACGTGTCGTGCGATCCCTCGCGAGGCAGATATGGGCGCTGACGCGTGCCCTGAGGATCCCATAGCGTGATTGAGTCGATGGCATACTTGCCGCCCTGCCACTTATCGATCACGGCCTCCCACCGCCAACCGTTCAGCACACCACTTCTCGTCGTACTATCGACTTGCGGCTTCTGATCCATGACGCAGCTCCGATTGTTTAGCTGATGCTACGGGTGGCTCGTCGCGGAAGCAAACGCATGGTACAGGCACTAGCTCGTCGGAGGAGGCGGAGATGGCATACGACTACAAGGGGGCTTACGAGTGGGAGCTAAACGACTGGGATCGCCATCGTAGCGCCGTGACTACCCCGATTGGCATCGCAACGATCATCGGGGGCATCCTCGGGTACAGCGCCCAGAAGTTTGAGACCGGTTCCTCGTGGGACACCTGGGCTTTTTACGTGCTGGGGGCGTTATCGATTCTTTGCCTTGCCGTTGCGATCTACCAGCTGGTTCGATTCATTCACGGGCACGTCTACGCGAGAATTCCGCGCCCAGATCATCTGCTCACTTATGAGTTGGAGGTGATTGGATGGCATGAGAGGAATGGGCTCGATGTTGCCCTGGCGCGTGCCAAGATTGACGCCAACTTGACAAGGGCCTACGCTGAGGCAGCTTCCAAGAATGTACTCATCAACGCTAGGCGCTCTGAGTTTCTTTACAGGGCGAACCGAGCCTTGGTTTGTGCAAGTGTGCTTACCTTTTTGCTGCTGCCAGTCGTCGCGTTGAACTCGTTGAAAGCCGCGCCCAAGCCGGTGCCGGTGCACATCGTCAACATGCCATCGGGAGGGAAGGTCATGAGCATACAGAGCGATCCGCCAAAGGATCCTGGTGCCGACGTTCCGGATACGTCTCCGCCTCCAGCCCCTGAGGGGTCAGCGCGTCCGCTGCCGACGACCCTGTACGATCCGGAGCCGCAGTTTCCGGAGAACTGGACGATCCGCGAGGGCATCATTCCGTACGATAAGAAGGGGGACGAGTGGACATAGCGTTATCCACAGCCGCCATCGCCTGACAGCTTGCAGCCTGCCTTGCGGTTGTAGCTAAAAGACCCCGCGTCCGCGGGGTTTTTTCTTTCAGAATCCGTGGCGCAGGTTGATGTGTATGCTTCAGAAGCAGCGCCTCCGCCTGAGCGATTTCCTCGGGCGTATGTCGACGACTGGCTTCGGCAATGCATAGGCGCAGGTGATGTAGCGTGCGTTCGCGTTGAGGCATGGCGTCCTCTCGAAGGGAGACGCCATCTTGGTGACAAACTCCGAGAGTGTCCTGCGCCCGCGTTCACATGACTTGCAGGCGATAGCGCTGTAACCTGGGAGGGCGCAGCTCAGCTCCGGCGGCGAGTCCGGCGCCGCACTAGAGTGCGCAGCGCGGTAACTTAGGGTAGTGTCACTCTTTCAATCTGCCCCGATCCCGCCTTAACGATGCGGTATAAGCCCACGGGGCAGGCGCTGCTATCGCCGTCGAGTGCCATCAACCCTTTCAGAGCACCAAGGATTGCGGTGTTGTCGGAGTTGTCCTTGAACGCGCCGAGCGCCCATCCGTCGACGATGGTGACCTCGACTCCGGACTTGCCCAACCCTGCCTTTGCGTCGATGCGGTAGGGGCGGTCATAGTCGGGAAGAACGAAGGGCTTTCCGACAGCGCAGGCCCCGTCACCCTGCCCGACGGTGAAGTAGACCGTCGGCTCGTAGACGAGGTACCCACTGGACCTGTTCTTGTGGAATCCGCTCGCCTCGGCCGGCGTGAGCGGCTGGATGATGATCCCCGAGCATCCACCAAGCAGTGTGGCGAACAGCAGCACAGCGAACACGCGTTCCATAGCGATCCTCCTGGCATTGAGATAGTTGCAGCACTCTCAGCGTCTTTCCCTGCCTGCGCGCCATTGCGAGGCGCGGCGCTGACTTGCTGACCACACGCAGCGTCGGCCTGATCCCGGATCCGGTCAATGGCTTTTCTCTGAAGAGTCTGTAAGAAATCTCCTACGCGAGCGTCCGGGGAGGGCGCTCGGCCGTGCAGTCTCGCACGCCGCCGCAGTCTCAAGGGAGGGGCGAGACGCTAGCCGGAATCCAGCACGCCCGGCCCGCGCGAGATGCGCATAGCCTAGGCTATCCTTGTTCGCTCGGATTTCAGGGGAAGGAGATCATGGCTCAGCAGCAAATGTCGCTCGCGCTAATCCCGCACGTGTCCGAAGGGGTAGTGATAGGGCAGCGGGCGGAAGATGGCTATTTCAATGCTACGGCCGCCTGTCAAGCAGCCCGTAAATCTTGGAATCACTACATCTCCAATGCGTCCACCAAGGCTTACATCGCTGAGCTTTCGTCCGATACCGGAATTCCGGTATCGGAACTAATTCAATCGCTTAGGGGCGGAACGCCCGATCGACAGGGGACATGGGTACATCCTGACGTAGCGATCCATCTGGGCCAATGGCTGTCCCCGAAGTTTGCCGTTTTGGTGACCAGGTGGGTTAGGGAGTGGATGGCTCGAGGGAAGTATGCGGGCAACGGGATGCCCTATCACCTCGCCAGATACACTGCAAACAGCGACAAGATTCCCTACACGCATTTCTCGATCTTGAACGAAATGACGCTCGGACTGATCGCTCCGCTGGAGACTGCCGGCTACACGCTTCCTGAGAGCATGATTCCCGACATCTCTCAGGGACGAATGTTTGCAAAATGGCTACGGGACAAGAAGGGCATCGATACCGACGCGATGCCAACTTACCCGCATGAATACGCCGACGGCAGAGTCGTTCAGGCCAAGATGTACCCGATCGAGCTGATTGAGGATTTTCGCGTTCACTTTAACGAGGTTTGGCTTCCGTCGCGCGCGATGGACTACTTCAAAGACAAAGACCCAAAAGCACTCCTGTTCCTTCCTAAGTTGCTCGGCAGGTCGGTATCCAGCGTGGTCCGCGACGATGCGGGGCCAAGCGGACGATTGATACCTGCACCCAAGAAGACATATTGACTCTCCATAGAACGTCGGCGCAGAATTGCGTTGCCGCCATAGCTTCTCATATGGCCCGTTAGCTCAACTGGATAGAGCGGCCCCCTACTAAGGGGATGGTTGGGGGTTCAAATCCCTCACGGTTTCAGGAGCCCCGCCCAGTGCGGGGCTTCGCATATCCAGAACCCAATTTCTCGCTGATGTATGATTCGGGGTCAGGACACCTCGGTGTGCAGCGTCACAGGCTTGGGCCCGTTAGGGCCTTTACCGCTCGTCCCTGCGACGATCAAGGAGGCGTCGGCGGCGAGCCGCGTCCAGCATCCACCGCCTGACGGCTCGGCCATTCCGCACTGCCCAAGTCCCGATTGTCCCCAGCACCACCAGCGCCATACCCGCATCGTTTAGCCATGCGATGGCAGATCGCCACAAGTCACCCCACATCGACACTCTCCCGTTCGAAGCCTCAGAAGATTCGAACGCGATCGCACCGATCGGCCATGTCGGTTCCCTTACCGCCAGCTTTGTAAGAGCTGAATGCGCAATCTGAACGACTACTGCGAGCGCCGACGAGTAGGCGATTTCCTACAAAGATCCGCGACGTACGACCATCGTCGGCCTGCGACGCTGCCGTCATCCTCACCGTGCCCGGAAGCATGCGCCCGTACCTCGGAAGGTGGATATATGAATCAACGACCGGTGTATCACGCGGGAATCGTAGAGTTCGTTGGATCGCTAGATGCGGCGAATGTGGCACTCACCGCTGCCGGCCTTGATCGGATCGTCCTTGAGCCGACCACCAAGCAGGTCGCTCCCGAGTTGGTGTCCTGCTGGGTGTTGGTAGAGGGCGAGGGGGATCCGAGCCGGGCATCTCACTGGCGTGAGCTGGTCACGCAGGCGTTGGTAAGAGAAGTCGGAGCGTTGAGCTGGACGCTTGTCGCGTAGGCCGTGGATGCGCCAATGCGACATCATTGCGGCCGCGCGCTGTCCCCGCTGCCGCGACCTGCAAGGTCTTGAGCTGCGGTTCGTTAGATCACCTAGCATGAATCTAAATCAGAGAATCACTCCTTGCGACGACCTCCGACCAGTGGGCCGCGCGCAGTCGCGACGATCCGATGGGCCAAGCGCATTCCGTCAGCTCTCGCGCCGCTCGCTTTGAACGGTGGGACGAAACGCGCGGATGGCGGCAGGAAGTAGCGCCGCCCGATCGGTTGGGCTGGAGACTGAGGCGCCCGTGGCGTGCCCACCGCTGGAGCATGCGAAGCGACGGCGCATGCTCGCCGCCCTCGGCCTCGGCCCAGGCGAGTAGAGGTACGGGGTGCGGCATCAGGCGGCACCGGCGAGTGTATGTTGCACCTTAGTGGCGCGTTCGCTTCCGCGCATCCGGAGTTCCACTATGCGGTAGACCTCCGGATCCCATACCGCGCCCAGGTCTCGGCTCTTGCGCAGCAGCTCCCACAGATTCGTCCAACTGGTGCTCCATGAGCCTATGGCCGCGTAGGCCCCAGTCATCGAGAGCAGAAGGCCGGCCGTCTTGCGGTTGCGCCACCAGAGTTGCCCCTGACGCAGCACGATGAGCCCAAAGACCAGCATCGCCAGACCCGGCAAATCGGCTATCAACGCGCCCACGAGGGCGAACACTGCGATGCCCCACTTGAATACGGTCCATAGCGCGGCGACGACGCCAAGTCGGCGGCGGGCAATCTGGTCCTGGATCGACTTGATTGGGTTGAGGCTAGCTGCGAAGGCGCTGATCTCCGACAGCATCAGCACGTCGACGATGAGCCAGTCGAGTTCCCGCCGGTGAATGAGAGGGAGATTCTCGATGTATTCGGACGCCCACTGACGAAGTGTCATCCGATCCACGTCCAGCGCGTATAGGCTCTCTGGCTGCAGCACAGGCGATCCATGTTGCCAGCCGGTTGCGGTTCCTTCGCCTTGCCGGATCGCTCCGAAGAAGCCATCCACGAACGTCATCTCCGGCGACCAGTCCAGCTCATTCGGGTCTCTGTCGGCCCACCGTTCGCGCACCAACCGCGCCGCATACTCCTTGCTGAGACTGTCCACATTCGCCCCTTGTCCATCGAACCGAGGCGCAATCTGACAGCGGGCAATCTCGGCACGCAAGGGGGAACATTTGGGGGAACGTGGCGATTCGATCTAGAAGAAGGTTCTTGTGAATCATTGTGTTGGATGGATAATTCGATTCCGACTCAGCCTCCACGACATCGTCCCGCGATGTCCAGCGACATCCGACAAAACCCGCAGCGATGCGGGTTTTTTTGTTGCGCGGTCGGCGGAGGTTCGCGGTGCCCGGCGCTCAGAGCGCATCGTTCTTGCGCGCGCCGCGCAGGTTGGTCGCGGCCAGGAACACCTGCAGCACGATCAGCGCATAGGCCTTCGCGTAGAGTCCCCAGACGACCCACAGCACATTGCTGGCGAGGAAGCACCAGAAGCCCCAGCCGCGCTGCTGCTTTCGACGTGCGCCGACGTTCCACGCCGCCAGCACGGTGACCGCCATCGCTGGCCACTGCACCCAGTCCAGATCCATCGCCGTTCCCCGTGCGGCGGCGCCCGCGTGAATCCCGGGCGCCGCCGTGTCGTGCGCCGCTCAGCGCGGCGGTTCGATCGATTGCGCGTAGGTGCCGACCAGCTCGCCCTTCGCGAGCACGTGGCCGCGTGCGGCCGCCAGCACCGCATCGCGGTCCGATCCGGGCGGCAGGTCGAGCTCGCGATCGAGCGCGAGCACCTGCACATGGTAGTGGTGCGGCGGATCGCCGACCGGCGGACGCGGACCGAAGTAGCCGGGCGAGCCGCGCGAGGTCCGGCCCTGCATCAGGCCGTCCGGCGCGGTCAGCCGCTCGCTCTCGTGCAGGCCCTCCGGCAGCGAGGTCGTACCGGCCGGGATGTTCCAGGCGACCCAGTGCACGAACGGCGTGATCGGCCGCGCATCGGGGTCTTCCATGATGATCACGTACGAGCGCGCCTGGGGCACCGCGGTCCACGCCAGCGGGAACGACATGCCGTCGGCGTACTCGCTGTGGCGCGGCGGAATCGGCGCACCGTCGCCGAACGCGGGCGAGGTCACCCGCAGGGCGCCATCGGTCGCGGTTTCGGGCCGCGCCAGCGCGAGCGGCACGCCGACGCCGCGCGCGGCCTGCGTCTTCATCGCATCGGCCGGCGGCGCCGCGCGCTCGGTCGCGGCGCGCTCGCGGCCGTCGTAGGCGATCCGGTAGATCACGCCATTGCCGTCGTCGGCCATCAGCAGGGCGCCGTCCTGCGCGATCGCCAGTCCGACCGGCCGTGCGAAATGCGTGCGGCCGTCGCGGCTCAGGAAGCCGCTGACGAACGGCTCGACGCGTTGCGGCTGGCCATCGCGGAACACGACGCGCACGATCTCGTAGCCCGAGGCCGGCTTGCGGTTCCACGAGCCGCGCATCGCCACGAACGCATCGCCGCCGTATTCGGCCGGAAACGCCTGGCCGGTGTAGAACAGCATCTGCATCGGTGCGGCGTGCGCGGTGTAGCCGAGCACCATCGGCGTGCTGATCGCCTTCCACTGCGCCTTGGTCAGGCCGCCCGGCGGCGTCGACTGCGGATTGAGGCCGCCCTCGCCCCAGACGTGCGGCCAGCCGTAGCGCTTGCCGAGTTCGATGCGGTTGAGTTCCTCGGGCTGCTCGTCGTCGCCGAGGTAGTCGATGCCGTGATCGAAGCCCCACAGCTCGCCGGTCCGCGGATGCCACGCGAAGCCGATCGTGTTGCGCAGGCCGGTCGCGAAGATCGTGCGCGAGCGGCCGTCCGGCGAGGCGCGCAGCACGGTGGCCGCTTCCGGGTTGGCCTCGTTGCAGGCATTGCAGGTCGATCCGGCGCTGATGTACAGCATGCCGTCCGGGCCGAATGCGAGCGTGCGGTTCGGATGCTGGCCGGTGTCGGGCAGGTCGCCGATGATCATCTCGGCGGCCCCGAGCGTGCCGTCGGCCTGGATCGGCGCGACGAACACCTCGCGCGAGGTCGCGACGTACAGACGGCCGTCGTGGATCGCCAGGCCGTGCGCGCCGGGGCGATGCAGGACGGCGACCGGTCGGCCGTCGGCACGGCCGTCGTGATCGGCGTCCTTGAACATCAGCACGTCGCCCTGTTCGCGCCGGCTCACGTAGACCGTGCCGTCCGGCGCGACCGCGAGGATCCGCGGATTCTGCAGACCGTCGGCGAAGACGTTCACCTCGAATCCCTTCGGCACCTGCAGTGCGGAGATGCGCTCGGGCGTCGCCGCCACCTTGGCCGGCTTGTAGACGTGTGCGGCGACGCGCACGTCGGTTCCATCGTTCTGCTGGGCGCCGGCGGCGCCGGACAGACCCAGGGCGCCGGCGAGGGCGGCGCGAAGCAGTCGTGTCATGGCGGAAGCTCCGAAAAGGTCGATGCGATCGACGCTAGCAGGCGCTCGCTCGCTCGATGATGAAGCCGGCCGCCATCGGCATCCCGGTGCCAGCCGGGGTTCACGTTTCCACTTGTGCGGACCGACCTCGAGGCTTCGCCTCGCCACGTGCGAATGCGGCGACGACGCGCCGCAGCCCCGTATGCGGTCGCGCCCGCTCGATGTCCCGCATCGCGCGCGCTGTTCCATTCGAGCGCCGCGCGGCCGAACACGCATTGGACGTGGAGCGGTGCGTGAGCGCCGCACCGGACCCTTGCGTCAGCGCACCCCCCCCCGCATTCGCGGGGTGCCGCTGCGATCGCGGCGGGCCTAGTCTGCGCGCCGTGACGAAGGGGGAAGGCGACATGCGGTACGCAATGGCGATGCTGGCGATGGCCGGCATGTTCGCGAGCACGGCGGCAGCGCAGTCGACGATGACGGTCGATATCGCGCGCAATGCCGCCGGATCGATCTGGGGATCGGGCAGCGGCGTGTTCTGGCGCGGCACCGAAGGCCGGATCCTGGTCGACATCGGCAACTGTCCAGGCCAATGGTGCGATGGCACGCCGCGGGCGAACCTGTACCTGCAGCTGCCGCCGGGGCTCGTCTACGATCGTGCGGTCGGCACGCGGCCGTCGTGGATGACCTGTACTGGCGCGACACCGAACGCGGCAGGCCAGCTCGTCACCTGCACCGGCGAGGGTCTGTCGGGCAATCCGAACTCGATCCTGCAGGTCACGCAGACGACGGTCCACGTCGCGGTTTCGCCGACGGCGCCGCTCGGCGCGATGCGGCTGGACGCGGCGGCCGACATGGTCGTGCCGGGCACCTCGACGACGCTCGCGCAGTGCCAGGCCGACATGACGCCGGCCTGGTGCGATCGCATGGCGGCGACGATCACCGACGCGCCGCTGCCGCGACTCGAGATGACCTCGGCCTTCCACTCGCCGCCGGTCTTCGCGATCGGCAGCCACGACGGCGTCGTCAACGTCGGCTTCCACAATGCCGGCACGGCGGCGGCCGGCGAGATCGGCCTGCTGGTCAAGCTGCCGCGCGGCTTCTACTGGCGCATCGCCGCGACCTCGAGTCTGCCGCCTAACTTCGTATGCGCCTCGCAAGGCGGCGTCGACACCGGCCTGATCCTGACCTGCCGCTACACCGGCAGTTTCCAGGCTGCGGCGCACGGCGAGCTGCGCCTGGGTTTCGATCCCGGTCTGCTGACGACCGCGCCGGGACCGGTCGAACTGCTGTTCGCGATCGACGATTCGGCGACGCCCGATCCGGCGCTGCTCGAAGGCTGCGCCGCCGACCCCGGCCAGTCCCATTGCCTGCTGTACACGATCGGCACCTCGTATCCGTGCGCGCTGCAGCACGGCAGCGAGGGCATCTACTGCGATGCATTCGAGGGCCCGATCGCCTGGCCATGAGGCCGGCGACCGGTCTCGGCCCGTTTTACGCTGACGGAGTGCGCCCGGCCACGGATGGCCCTTTTTTCTCCGGATCTTCACTCATCGACGAACATCGGCGCCCCGGCAGGCGGCGGGCTGCAGGAACCGCCGCATCGATCGCGAAGCCGGTGCAACCGCACGATCAGTACGTATCGCCGCCGACCAGGCCGCGCCGCGTCGCTTCCAGCGTCGCCTCGGCGCGTGTGGAGACGCGCAGCTTGCGGTAGACGTCCTTGACGTAGCCGGTCACCGTGTGACGTGACAGCGCGAGCGCGGCCGCGACATCGGACACGGTCAGGCCCTTGGCGATCAGCCGCAGCACGTCGGTTTCGCGCGCGGTCAGCGCCGCATCGGCGGCGGCCGGCGCCGGACGGAAGTGGCCGAGCAGGCGCCGCGCGATCGACGGCGACAGCGGCGGCTGCCCGTCGGCGATGCCGCGCAGCATCGCCGCCAGCGCATCGGGCGGCTGATCCTTGAGCACATAGCCGGCCGCGCCGGCGGCCAGCGCCGGAAACAGATGGGCGTCGTCGTCGAACACGGTCGCGACGACGGCCAGCGATCCGGCGGCCTGCAAGGGCCCGATCAGTGCGATGCCGGAGCCGTCCGGCAGGCCGAGATCGATCAGCGCCAGCGGCGGCGGCGTCGCCAGATGCGGCGCGGCTTCGGCCAGACTGCCGACACTGGTCACGGCGATGCCCGGAAACGCGCGCGCCAGCGCGTCGCCGAGCCAGGCGCGGCTGGCGGCCAGGTCGTCGACGACGAGCGCGTGCGTGTAGCGGCTCATCGCGTCTCTGCGGCCGGCAGCGGCAGCTCGAGCAGCACCTTGGTGCCGCCCTCGGTACCGGGCGCCCAGCGGATCGCGCCGTCGAGTTCGGACGCGCGCTCGCGCATGCCGTGCATGCCGCGTCCGGCGCGGCCGCCGTCGCCGACCGCGCCGCCGCCGTCGTCGGTCAGTTCCAGCCGCAGGCGCGCGTCGGCGACGCGCAGGCGCACGCGCAGCCGCCGTGCGCGTGCGTGCTGGATCACGTTGCTGATCGCCTCGCGCACGATCCGGTACAGATGCAGTGCGCGCGCCGGATCGAGCACCGGCTCGGGCAGGTCGGGCGGGGCGTCCCAGACCAGTTCGATATCGGCCGCGGCGAGCCGCTGCGCGGCCTCGGCGCGGATGTCGGCGAGCACGTCGTCGAGCGTGCCGGGCGTGCCGCGCGAGCGCGTCACGACGTCGCGCAGGTCCTGCAGGATCGCGCGCACGCGGTCGGCCTCGGCCGGCGTCGGCGCGCGGTAGACCAGGTCGAGCAGACGCGCGCCGAGATCGTCGTGCAGGTCGGCGTAGATGCGCTCGCGCTCGGCCGCGGCGGCCAGGCGCGCGGCTTCCTGCGCGGCCGTCTGCAGCTGCGCGGCCATCGCCTGCAAGGCGCGTCGCTGCCGGGCGGCCTGCTGCCGCAGCCGTATCGCCAGCAGCGCGCAGACGATCGATGCGGCGGCCAGCGCGGCGATCGCGACGAGGAACGAGGCGCTCATGCCGGCGTCTCGATGCCGAGCCGGCGCCGGACCTCGGTCAGATGTCCGGCGACCTTGCGCGTGCGCGGGTGCTCGGCGCCGAGCGCCGCGAGCAGGCGCGCATGGCTCGCCTCGAGCGCGCCGCGCGCCGCGTCGAGCCGGCCGAGCCGCGCCAGGCACTGGCCGCGGTTGCCGGCCAGGATCGCGACGTAGAGGTGGTCGTCGCCGAGCGTCGCGCGCATGACCGGTTCGATACGGTCGAACTCGGCCAGCGCCTCGTCGAGGCGGCCGGCATCCATCAGCAGCATCGCCAGATCGTTGCGCGGCGTCAGCGTCTCCGGCGTGGCCGCGCGGCCGCTCGCATCCTGGCGCGCGATCACCTCGCGCAGCAGGCGCTCGGCCTCGTCGCGGCGGCCCAGGTCGGTCAATGCATAGGCCAGCATCGTGCGCGTCTCGAGCGTGCGCGGATCGGCCTCGCCGCGCAGCGCGCTCCACTGCGCGGCGACCTCGCGCAGGATCGGCTCGGCCTCGCCCGGGCGGCCGTTCTGGACCAGGCTCACGGCCAGGTTGCGCTCGGTGGTCAGCGTCGCCGGATGATGCGGACCGAGCACGCGGCGCCGTGCATCGAGCACCGCGCGGAACGCGGCCTCGGCCTGGTCCGGCTCGCCGCGCTGCTGGCGCAGGCTGGCGATCTGGTTGCGCGAGTACAGCGTCTGCGGATGGTCTTCGCCGAACTGTGCGATACGGCGCGCCAGTACGTCCTCGGCGATCGTCAGCGCCTCGTCGAGCCGGCCCTGCTGCTGCACCACGGCGGCGAGGTTGTGGCGCGCGGTCAGCGCCTGGACCGGGTCGGCGTCCGGCTGTGCGGCGATCAGCGCGCGCAGACCGCGCTCGGCCTCGGCCGCCTGGCCCTGCGCCGCCTGCACCTCGCTGAGCGCGAGTCCGGCCGCGATGCGCTGTGCCGGCGTCGTCGCGCCGCCGGCGAGCACGGCGTCGAGCGCTTGGCGCGCCTCGGTGCGCGCGCCGCGCGCCTGGTCGGCACGCGCCAGGTCGATCGCGATGTCGATCGCCAGCGGTTGCGCCGGATCGGCCAGCGCGGCGGCGTCGCGCAGCAGCGTCGCGCCGCGGTCGGCATCGCCGAGCTGCAGGTAAGTGCGACCGAGCGTATGGCGCAGCCGCGCCGCCACCGCCGGCGGCAGCGTATCGACGTGCAGGCCGCGCACGGCCTCGTCGAGCACGTCGCCGATGCGCAGCTCGCGGCCGAGCGCCTGTTCCGGATCGGCCGAGACCAGCATCGTCTCGAGGAAGGCGCGGGTCGCGTCCGCCTCGGCCGCGCGCAGCTCGGCCTCGCGCCGCGCCGCGGCCTCGGACCAGCCGTAGCGCAGCGAGACCGCGGTCGCGCCGATCAGGCACAGCGCGATCGCCGCGGCGGCCGCGCTCGCCGCGCGATGGCGCCGCACGAAGCGGGCCAAGCGATACGCCGCGCTCGGCCGCCGCGCGGCGATCGGCCGATGCGCGAGGATGCGCTCGAGGTCGTCGGCGAACGCGGCGGCCGAGGCGTAGCGCTGCGCAGGATCGGCCGCGATCGCCTTCATGATCACCGTGCCGAGATCGCCGCGCGCCGTCGGCAGCAAGGTCTGGATCGCGACCGGCGGCTGGCCGCGCAGCACGTCGATCGCCTCGAACAGCGTCGCCGTCGCCAGGCGCGGATGCGGCAGGCAGCCGGTCAGCAGCTCGTAGGCGAGCACGCCGAGCGCGTAGACGTCGCAGCGCGCGTCCAGGCGCGCGCCGTCGCCGGCGAGCTGCTCGGGCGCCATGTACGGCAGCGTCCCGAGCACCTGGCCGGTCCGCGTCAGGCCGTGCTGCTCGTCGCGCAGCAGCGCGATGCCGAAGTCGAGGATCTTCGGCTGGCCGAGCGCATCGACGAGGATGTTGGCCGGCTTCAGATCGCGATGGACGATGCCCAGTCCGTGTGCGTGGTGTGCCGCGTGCGCGACCGCGATCACGAGCTGCAGCCGGGTCGCGAGATCGGCGTCGACCCTGGCCGCATGCGCGGTCAGCGTCGGCCCGTCGACGTACTCCATCGCCAGCCACGGCAGGTCCGCGTCCTCGGCGCGGGTGCCGCCGGCCGCATAGAGCCGGGCGATGCCGGGATGTTCGAGCCGGGCCAACACTGCGATCTCGCGGCGCATGCGCTCGGCCAGCGCACTGCCGAGGCCGCTGACGATCTTCAGCGCGACCTGCCGGCGCGGCGTGTCCTGTTCGGCGAGATAGACGCAGCCCATCGCGCCGGCGCCGATCGGACGGATCAGCCGGTAAGGTCCCACATGCGTGCCGGTGTGGGCCGGCAGGCCGCCCGCTTCCGCGCCGGTGGCGGCCTCAGTCGCTGGTTCCATGCATCCCCTGTGTCGATGCCCGACGCGCGCATCCTAGCAGGACGCCGGCGCGTCTCTGCTGCAGCGACACGGGCCGATCGACGCCGCGCCGCCGCCTCGCCGCATGGGGCATTCGTTCATCGAAGCGATCCCGAGCGGTCCATCGAGACATTCGCAATTCATGCAGGCCTCGACAGACTCCTCGCGAATGACGAGCGACCCATCGACATCCGCGCGGATCGCGCCGGCACTGGATCTGCCGCTGACGCTGCGCATACTCACGATCAATGCGCACAAGGGCTTCGGTTTCCTCAACCGGGGCTTCGTGCTGCACGAGCTGCGCGAGGCGGTCCGCGCCAGCCGCGCCGACCTGGTGTTCCTGCAGGAGGTGCTGGGCGCGCATGCGAGCCATGCCCGGCGCTACGCCGACTGGCCGGCCCAGCCGCAATACGAGTTCCTGGCCGACAGCATGTGGCCGCAGTTCGCGTATGGACGCAATGCGGTCTATCCGCAGGGCGATCACGGCAACGCGCTGCTGTCGAGGTACCCGATCGCGCGCCATGACAACATCGACGTGTCGGTCGGCAAGCACGAGCGCCGCGGTCTGCTGCATTGCGCGTTGGCGCTGCCGGGCATCGACGTCGGCCTGCACGCGATCTGCGTGCACCTGGGGCTGCGCGAGCATCAGCGGCGCGCGCAGATCGGCCGGCTGATCGACTACGTGGCGACCAGCGTGCCGCTCGAGGAGCCGCTGATCGTGGCCGGCGACTTCAACGACTGGCGCGGCCGCATCGGCGACGAGCTGGCCGAGATCGGCCTGCGCGAGGTATTCGCGGTGCGACGGAACGCGCCGGCGCGCACGTTCCCGGCGCGCTTCCCGCTGCTGCCGCTGGATCGCATCTACGTGCGCGGCCTGCAGATCGAGGATGCCGCGGTGCTCGACACGCGCCCGTGGTCGCATCTGTCGGACCATGCGGCCCTGCTGTCGCAGGTGCGCCTGTGAAGACGCGCTGGCACGACGGGCACCAGGTGCGACTGCTCGAGAACGGCGAGGATTTCTTTCCGCGCGTGTTCGAGGCGATCCGCGGCGCGCGGCGCGAGGTCATCGTCGAGACCTTCATCCTGTTCGAGGATGCCGTCGGCGAGGCGCTGCGCGACGCGCTGGTCGCCGCGGCGCGCGCCGGCGCCTCGGTCGATCTGACCGTCGACGGCTACGGCTCGCCGGCGTTCTCGCCGGCGTTTCTGCGCACGCTGGCCGATGCCGGCGTGCGCGTGCACGTGTTCGATCCGCGGCGGCCGCTGCTCGGACTGCGCACGAACCTGTTCCGGCGCCTGCACCGCAAGCTGGTCGTCGTCGACGGCGAGCGCGCATTCGTCGGCGGCATCAACTACTCGGCCGACCATCTCGGCGATTTCGGTCCGCAGGCCAAGCAGGACTACTCGGTCGAGATCGTCGGACCGGTCGTCGCCGAGGTCCGGGCGGCCGCGCAGGCGCTGATCGGGCCGCCGCGCCGGCGCTGGCGCATGCCGCAGATGCGCTGGCCGCGCCGGCGCGCCGATGTGGCGCCGGTGTCGGCGAGCGGCGCGCGCGTCGCGTTCGTGACGCGCGACAACGGTGCCCATGCCGACGACATCGAGCGGCACTATCGCGTCGCGATCCGCGCGGCGCGGCGCCGCATCGTGATCGCCAACGCCTACTTCCTGCCCGGCTACCGCCTGCTCAAGGGGCTGCGCGACGCGGCCCGCCGCGGCGTGGAGGTGACGCTGATCCTGCAGGGCCATCCGGACATGCCGTGGGTCACCGCGGCCACGCGTTCGCTCTATCACTATCTGCTGCCGGCCGGCGTGCGCATCGTCGAGTACTGCCGGCGGCCGTTCCACGGCAAGGTCGCCGTCGTCGACGACGACTGGGCGACCGTCGGCTCGAGCAATCTCGATCCGCTGAGCCTGTGGCTGAACCTCGAAGCGAACGTGCTGATCCGCGACGCGGCGTTCAACGAGACCCTGCATGCGCGTCTGGACCGACTGGCCCAGCACGACTGCACGCCGATCGACGCCGGCGACCGGCGTGCGATCGGCGGCGTGCGCGCGGCGTTCGGCGTCGCGCTGTTCCATCTGCTGCGCCACTTCCCGCGCATCGCCGGCTGGCTGCCGGCGCATGCGCCGCAACTCGGCCGCGTCCGCAAGCCCGAGGTCGTGGCCGTGCGCGACGCGCACACGCCGGTGCCGATCGGCGAGCTGGTCGCACCGGTGCAGCCGCCGACGCCGGCGGGGCCGACCGCCGACGGCGCGCATGCGGCAGGCGGAGGCGGCCGTGCCTGAGCGGACCTCGCCGATGCGCCGCTGGCTGATACGTGCCGTGCTCGCGGTGTTCTACGTCGCGCTCGCGGTCATGCTGTGGACGATCGGCCGCCAGCTCGACTGGGCCGAGGCGGCGACCGCGTTCGCCGCGCTGCCGGTCGGCGCGATCCTGATCGCGGCCGCCTGCAGCCTGTCGTGCTATGCGCTGTACGCCGGCTACGAGCTGCTCGCCGCGCGCCAGGCGCGCATCGCGTTGCCGCGGCCGCAGATCGCGGCGATCGGCTTCGCGAGCTATGCCTGCAATCTCAGTCTCGGTGCGATGCTCGGCGCGCTCGGCCTGCGTCTTCGCCTGTATACGGCGCGCGACATCGACGCCGGCCGCGTCGCGCGCGTGATCGCGTTCAATCTGATGACGAACTGGTCGGGCTATCTGCTGGTGCTCGGCCTGGCTCTATTGTGCCTGCGCATCGAGCCGCCGCCGGCGTGGCGGGTCGGTGCGACGGCGCTGCAGGCGATCGGTGCCGGCCTGCTCGCGATCGTCGCCGGCTATCTGTGGGCCTGCGCGCGTGCGAAACGCCGGACCTGGCGCTGGCGCCGGCTGACGATCGAGCTGCCGGCGCTGCGCATCGCGCTGATCCAGCTCGCGCTGTCGGTGCCGGTGTGGCTGCTCGGCGCCGCATCGTTGTATGCGCTGCTGCCGTCGGCCGACTTCGGCCTGGTGCTGGTGACCTTGCTCGGCAGCGCCGTGATCGGCCTGGTCGTGCGCGTGCCGGCAGGTCTGGGCGTCGTCGAGGCGGTCTTCATCGCCTCGCTCGGCAGCCGCCTCGGTCAGGGACCGCTGCTGGCCGCGCTGCTCGCGTATCGCTGCGTGCACTATCTCGCGCCGCTCGCGCTCGGCCTGGCGACGTTCGCGGCGCTGGAACTGGTCAGGCGCTCGAAGCGACCCGCGACGGATCGCACGCGCGGCCGGGCAGGGCGCATCGACACCGCGCATCACCGCGCCGCCTAGCGTCTGCCGCCAGGTCGTGCGAGAAGCGGCCGGGTTCGGTCTCTAGGTCGGGACCTCTCGTTCGCGGAGTCTTCGCCACGCCAGATTCGCTCTGCATATCGGCTGCGGTCCGGATCGCACCGACCCGGCCGGCGCCGCATCCGAGCCGCGCCGCCTCAACACTCGATCACGTTGACCGCGAGACCGCCGCGCGAGGTTTCCTTGTACTTGTCCTGCATGTCGCGACCGGTGTCGCGCATCGTCTTGATGACCTTGTCGAGCGAGACGCGGTGCTTGCCGTCGCCGCGCATCGCCATGCGCTGCGCATTGATCGCCTTTACCGAGCCCATCGCGTTGCGCTCGATGCACGGAATCTGCACCAGGCCGCCGATCGGATCGCAGGTGAGGCCGAGGTTGTGCTCCATGCCGATCTCGGCGGCATTCTCGACCTGGTAGATGCTGCCGCCGAGTGCGGCGGTCAGGCCGCCGGCCGCCATCGAGCAGGCCACGCCGACCTCGCCCTGGCAGCCGACCTCGGCGCCGGAGATCGAGGCGTTCTCCTTGTAGAGGATGCCGATCGCGCCGGCGGTCAGCAGGAAATCGATCACGCCGGACTCGTTCGCGCTCGGGCAGAAACGGTCGTAATAGTGCAGCACGGCCGGCACGATGCCGGCGGCGCCGTTGGTCGGCGCGGTGACGACGCGGCCGCCGGCGGCGTTCTCCTCGTTGACCGCCAGCGCGTACAGGTTGACCCAGTCCAGGATCGTCAGCGGATCGCGCAGCGCGATCTCCGGGCGCGAGCACAGCTCGCCGTACATGACCGGTGCGCGCCGCTGCACCTTGAGGCCTCCCGGCAGCACACCAGGTTCGCGCAGGCCGCGCGCGACGCAGCTCTGCATCGCACGCCAGATCGCCAGCAGGCCGCCGCGGATCGCCTCCTCGCTGCGCCAGGCGCGCTCGTTGGCGAGCATGACGCCGGCGATCGACAGACCCGATTCCTCGCAGCGCGCGAGCAGCTCGTCGCCGCTGTGGAACGGGTGCGGCAGCGGCGTGGTGTCCGGGACGATGCGGTCCTCGGCGGCCTCGTCGTGGTTGACGACGAAACCGCCGCCGACCGAGTAGTAGTCGCGCGTGGCCAGCACCTCGCCGGCGGCGTCGTAGGCGATGAAGCGCATGCCGTTGGTGTGGTACGGCAGCTTCTGGCGCTTGTTGAAGACCAGGTCGGTCTTCTCGTCGAATGCGATCTCGTGGCGGCCGTGCAGACGCAGCCGCCTGCTCGAGCGGATCCGTGCGAGTTTGTCCTCGATGATGTCCGGGTCGATCCGGTCCGGCCACTCGCCTTCGAGGCCGCACAGCACGGCCTTGTCGGTGCCGTGGCCGCGTCCGGTCAGCGCGAGCGAGCCGTACAGCTCGGCGCGGATGCGCATCGTGCGTTCGAGCACGCCGCGCTCGTCGAGCCAGCGCTCGGCGAAGCGCGCGGCCGCGCGCATCGGCCCGACCGTATGCGACGAGGACGGGCCGATGCCGATCTTGAAGATGTCGAAGACGCTGACTGCCATCGCTGCGGATCCACCAGAACGTCCGCGATTGTAGCCGAGCGTGCAGAGTCGACGCGAAGCGTCGATCGCGACCTCAGCCGGCCGCGATCGTCTTGCGCAGCACCGGCGACAGCCGGGTCTTGACGCCTTTGTTCGAGACCGCGTCGATGTAGTAGTAGTACGTTTCGCCTGCCTTCACGGCGTCGTCGACGAACTCGTAGCGACGCCCGCTGTCCGGGCCGCGGTGCGCTTCGATCAGCTTCGATGCGCGCACGTACGGTCCGGCGCGATCGCTCGCGCGGTAGACCACATAGCCGGCGGTGCGCAGTTCGTTGTCGGCCTCCCAATGGATGCGCGCCGGACCGCTGCCACTGGACACCGTCTTGACCTCGGCCGACGAGGCTGCGGCCGCGGCAGGCCCGCGCGTGTCCGACGTGGACGCCGCCGGCGCGTCGGGCCGGCCGATCTGCGCGAGCGCCTGATCGAGCGTCGGCGCCGGGATCGTCTGCTCGGCCTGCTCCTCGGCCGCGAACTGGCGGACCGTCTGGCCCTTGCGCAGGGCGACGCCGAAGAAGCGGATCGGCAGCGCCGGCTCGTCGCCGCCGGAGACGGTCAGCTGTGCGACGTCGCCGAACGGGCCCGGCGCGCTGATCGGACCGCGCACCTCGAGCACGGCGCAGCTGCGCCCGGCCGGCTTGCACGGTGCGATCCGTGCCTTCCACGGTGCCGGCGCGCTGACCTTCAGCCGCTGCGGCAGCGGCTTGCCGTCGCGGTGGACGATCCGCAGCGTGCCGTGCGCCTCGCCGCCGATCTCGACGGCACCGAGGCTGAGCGCGCGCTGTTCGGGTACCAGGTCGCCGCTGACGAAGCCGCGCAGGCCGATCGCGAGCCGGTCCTGGGTCGGTACCGAGGTCTTGACCAGGACGGTCCCGCTGACGAAACCGGGCGGGGCGTCCTCGGACAGGGTCGCCGTGATCGTGTGTCCGTCGAGCGTGATCTTGAGGAACGGCGGTGCCTGGACCACCTCGAGCAGCCGCCAGTCGGATGCTTCGCGGCTCTCGACGGTCAGCGTGCGCGTCACCGCGCTGCCGCGGCGCAGCTCGCCGAAGTCGATGCCGGCACGCTCCGGTTCGTAGGCGCTCTGGATGAACCCGCTCAGCGAGAAGCGGTAGCGGTCGACGTCGGCCTCGTCGGTGAACAGCGCGAACCGGAAGCCGCTGTCGCCGAGGAAATCCTCGGTCGGCTGCTCGATCGTGATCGTGCCGGCCTGGCCGGGTTCGAGCCGCCGCGGAAAATCGATCGCGCGGCCGTTTCCGGCCGAACGCGCCTCGATGCGGTCGAGCACGACCGGATGATCGCCGCCGTTGACGACGCGATACTCGTGGCGGATCTGCTGATATTGATAGCTCGGCGCGAAACGGGCGTGCTGCGGGGAGATCGTCAGCGAGGCGGCCGTGGCGGAGCAGAAAGGAACGAAGAAGGCCAGCGACAGGCCGGCGAGGAAGGTCAGGCGCATTCGGACAGCGGGATCGGACGATCGGGGGCGCGCGGTGCGCGCCCCCGACTCGGTCAGTCGATGCCGAAGGTCGTCAGCGAGACCGGCTGCGTGCCGCTCAGCGACAGCGAGTAGCTGCCGCACGAGATGCCGCCGGTGCCGTAGTACGAGTCGATGTAGATGTAGTAGTCGCCCGGGGTCAGGTTCGCGTCGAGCGTGACCTCTTCCGGACCGGCGCCCGCGCCGATCGCGTCCTGCGAGCTGGCGATGCAGCTGTTGCCGTCGCCGCAGGTGCCGAGCACGAACACGGCCAGGTCACCGGTGCTGCCGGTGAGGTCGGCGCTGATCGAGACCGAGTTCGGCGTGCCGGTCAGCGTGAACTGCCACACGTCCTCCGGACCCGGGTACGGGAACGGCAGGTTGGCGTCGCAGATGCCGCCGCCGTAGTTGCTGATGTTGTTGGCGCCGCCGCAGCTGTTGCCGGTGACGGTGACCGGCGAACCGGGCGAGAACGTGCCGACGTTCTGCGGCGTCGCGCAGCTGCCGCCGCCGGCCGGCACTTCGATGTTCGGGTTCGGGCGCACCCAGCCCGCATCGGAGCGGTTGGCCGCGACCGCGGCCGTACAGCACAGGCCGAGGCCTGCGGACACGGCGACTGCAAGGAACTTGTTCATGTTTTTGTTTCCCCGAGCAATGGAATAGGAGTCCGGGACACCGGCCATCCGGGCCGAGTCGCCGACAACGCTTGAAGCCGCGTCCAACCTAGCCGCCGATGCCGGGCAAGTCAACCGATTGGTGCAGATTCTGCGTGACGCATGGCCGATGCGCCTGTACTTTCGCCGCTTTCCTGATCCGTGGGACCTCGTTCGATGAAGATCCGACCCGGCCTGCCGCTCGCGGCGATCTGTGCGGTCCTGGGCCTGCTCGCGGCGGCCGGGTGCCAGCGCCGCGAGCCGGCACCGAACGTGCTGCTGATCACCGTCGACACATTGCGGCCCGACGCGCTCGGCTTCGTCGCCGGGCGCGGCGACACGCCGACGATCGATGCACTGGCCGCCGGCGGCCGCGCGTTCCGCGGCGCGGTCTCGCCGGTGCCGCTGACGCTGCCGGCGCATACCTCGATCCTGTCGGGCCGTCTGCCGCGCCACCACGGCGTGCGCGACAACGGCCAGACCGTGCCGCTCGACCTGCCGCTGCTGCAGGACGTGCTCGGCCGCCACGGCTACCGGACCGGCGCCTTCGTCAGCGGCTTTCCGCTGCAGACGCTGTTCGGCCTCGATCGCGGTTTCGCGCATTACGACGACCGGCTCGACAGCGGCGAGGAGGGCTGGGTCGAGCGCCGCGCCGAAGGCACCAGCAGCGCGGCGGCGGACTGGATCGCGCAGGATCAGGAGCGCCCGTGGTTCGGCTGGGTGCATTTCTACGACCCGCACGATCCGTACGAGCCGCCGCGCGAGTTCTGGCAGCCCGGCCCGCGCGGTGCCTACGACGGCGAGGTCGCCTATACCGACTACTGGATCGGCCGCCTGCTCGAGACCGCGCGCAAGGCCAGCGGCGCGCGGCCGCTGCTGGTCGTGCTGACCGCCGATCACGGCGAGGCGCTCGGCGAGCACCGTGAGGTCACGCACGGCTACTTCGTCTACGACTCGACGATGCTGGTGCCGCTGATCTTCCACTGGCCCGGCCGGATCGCGCCGGGACAGGGCGACGAGGCGGTGCAGCTGATCGACGTCGCGCCGACGATCCTCGATCTGCTCGGGCTGGACCCGCTGCCGCAGACCGACGGACTCAGCCTCGCCGAGGGCCTGGGCGGCGGCGAGCTGGCCGTGCATCCGGCGCTGATCGAGACCTGGCTGCCGTGGACCTATTACGGCTGGGCGCCGCTGACGGCCTGGCGCGATCAGGGCTGGAAGTACATCGACGCGCCGAAGCCCGAGCTCTACGCGCTCGGTCCCGATCCGCACGAAACACAGAACCGGATCGGCGAAGAGGTCGCGACCGGCGACCGCCTGCATCTGGCGATGACGCGTCTTACCGAAGCACCGGCGCGCGTGGCCGCGACCGGAGAGGATCCCAAGGCGATCGACCGCCTGCGCAGTCTCGGCTACGTCGGCGTCGGCAGCCCGGTCGAGGCGCCGCCGACCGACCGGCCCGATCCGAAGGACCGCATCGAGATCAAGGAGCGTCTGCAGGTCGCCGAGTCGCTGCTGCGCCAGCACCGCTTCGCCGATGCGCAAGGCGTGCTGACCGAGGTGCTCGCCGGCGAGCCCGACAACCGCTATGCGCTGCTGCGCTCGGGCGTGGCGCTGCTGAGGCTCGGTCGTGCCGGTGAGGCGGTCGAGGTGCTGCGCCGATCGGTGTCGATCGAGCCGCATCGTGCCGAGGCGCGCTTCGCGCTCGGCGACGCGCTGATGCGCCAGGGCGCCTATCTCGATGCGGCCCAGCAGTGGGCCGCCTTGTCGGAGCTGCAGCCGCGCCGCGCCGAGGCCTGGTACAACCTGGCCGAAGCGCTCGAGCGGGCCGGCGATCCGGCGCGTGCGCAGAGCGCGCGCGCCGAGTACGACCGGCTGAAGGCCGGCGAGGACAAGGCGGCCGAGAGCGCGGCAGGCGAGCGCAAAAGCGAGCCGGACAAAACCGGCGAAAGCGGCGCCGCGCCCGAGGCGGCCGCGGCGGGCGCCGCGGCGCCAGCGGCGGGCCGGATTGAGTGATGACGCATCTGACGCTGTACGTCACTGACGACTGCTGCCTCTGCGACACCGCACTGGACCTGCTCGCGGCCGCGCGTGCGCCGGAGTTCCGCAGCGTCTTCATCGACGAGGATCCGGCGCTGTCGGCGACCTACGGCTGGCGCGTGCCGGTGTTGCACGATGCACGCGACGCGCAGGAGCTCGACTGGCCGTTCGATCTGGCCGCGGTCAGCGCGTTCGTGCATCGCGAGCCGGGCTGAGGTGCGGCAACGGTACCCGAACGCAGCCGTGGGGGCTGCACGGCGGCTCGATACACAGGGTCGTTCGACTTGCCGGTCGCGGGCTGCGCACGTGACGCGAGCGCGTGCGGACATGAGCCCCGTGCCTCGCCTCGAGGTCGGTCTAGTGCAAACGCCAGCGCCGATGCAGCCACAGCGAGCTCAGCAGCGCGGCCGTGAAGAAGCCCGCCTCCCAGCCGCGCAGCCAGGACGGGCCGACCGTGATCAGCTCGCGCGACGGCAGGTCCAGCCGCAGCTGATGCGTCCGTGCCGCGTCCGGCAGGTAACCGGCCGGATTGCCGACCAGTCCGTTGAACCAGCGCCGGTCGTGCACGATGCGCGACGGCCACGGTGTCGGCAGCGCGATCAGCTCGCCGCCGTCCTCGCGAACGACGACCGGGCGCGCCGCATCCGGCCACGGCAGATCGAGACAACCCTGCGCGTCGGCGGTCAGGGCGGGATCGCGCGTCGTCCAGGCGATGCCGGCGGGCTCGGCGCAGACGTGGACCGGCGTCCCCGTGGGCGGGAACGCGACGTCGTAGCGGTTCGACAGCCATGGCAGGATCAGCAGCGCCGGCAGGCCGGCCAGTACGGCCGCGCCGGCGGTGATGCGCAGCTGGCGCAGGCTCAGTGCGAATTGCCGCCGGATCAGCGGCATCAGGCCCGAGAACGGACCGTCGTAGCCGCGCAGCTCGGCCTGCACGGCACCGAGCTCGGCGCGCAGCGCGCCGAGCCGCGCCTGCGGCGACCAGCGCCGATAGACCCAGGCGCCGGCGACGCCGGCGGCGAGGCCGGCGAGCATCACGCGCAGCAGCGCCGGTACGCCGACCGCGCTCAGGGCGCCGTCGATCGCATCGAGCAGCGGTGCCGGCAGATCGAGCAGGCCCATCGTCACGGCGCCGTCGCGTCTCGACCGAGCACGAGCGCGGCCAGATCGCCGATGCCGGCGACCGGCCGCTCGAGCGGCCGCGACGAGAACAGCACGCCCGGCACCGCGGCCGGATCGATGCAATGGTCGCCGCTCCAGTGCTGCCGGTTGTCCTCGACCAGTGCCGGACCGAGCGCGCCGAGCGAGGTCTGCCACGAGGCGCGGTAGCCGGGCGCGTAGCCGACGACGAGATCGGGCGCCTCGTCGACGTGCGCGCCCGGATACAGGGCCGCGCCGTCGTAGACCTCGTGCACGATCGCGGCCTCGTCGGCCGGGTCGCGCAATGCGCGCAGCGCATCGCGCAGCGCGGCCTTGAGCGCCGGCACCTCGGCCGGCGCGACGCTGCCCTGCGGCTCGCGACCCTTCACGTTGAGATACAGGCCGTTGAGGCCGAGCGCGAACGCGCGCGTATGCGGCCAGTCGACCGACGCGAACAGCGGCTGCTGTGGATCGGCGCCGGGCCTGAGCGCGAGATAGCCGTGCTCGTGCAGCCAGCGGTTCAGATGGACCGCGCGCCGGAACGACGCGAAGCCGTGGTCGGACAGCACGATCAAACGATCGTCCGGCGCCATTCGCGCGAGCACTTCGCCGACGATGCGATCGGACGCGTCGTAGATGTCGTCGATCGCGCGGCGCGCGCGCTCGCTGCTGCCGGCATGGCGCGGATGCGCGGGGTCCAGCGTGTGCCAGAACATGTGGCTGACGCGGTCGGGCTGCACGAACACCTCCACGACCAGCTCGCTCTCGCGGCGGTCGAGCGCGTCGTAGAGCATCGCCTCGCCCTCGGCCAGCGTCGTGGCGACCATGTCGAGCCAGCCGTCCTCGTCCAGGTGCCCCTGGTTCAGCGCCCAGGTCTCCTCGGGCATGCCGAGCGTGTGGAAGTCGCCGATCCGCTCGGCGAGCGCCGCGGCGAACGACGGCGGCGCGCTGATCGGCAGCGCCGGATCGCGCGGGTCGGCCTGGATCGGCGACAGGTACAGCAGCGGCCGCGGAAAGCCCTCGGCGAGGCGCGCGCGCAGCATGCCGCCGATCGAGCCGGCGAGGCCGAGATCGAAACGCACGCGGATCCAGTCCGACCACACGCCGGTCTTCAGCGCGGCGGTCGCGTCGCCGAGCGTCAGCTGCGCGCCGTCCGCGGCCGGCGCCAGATGCAGCGGCAGCGACAGCGTGCGGCCGTCGGCGTCGAGCGGATCGGTCGGGCCTTCCAGCTGCGTATGCACGGCGCCGTCGGTCTCGACCGGCGACAGCACGACGCGGCCGCCGCTGTCGGCGCCGGCGATCGGACGCGTCGCCAGGATCGTGTAGGTGCCCTGGCTGCCGAGCAGGTCCGGCACGCCCATGCCGGCGATCATGCCGCTGACCGGATCGGGCGGGTAGGTGACCGGTACGCGGAACACGTTCGCGCGCCGGCCGTCGGCCTCGGCGGCGAGCCAGAACGGCGTGCCGTCGCGGCGGTTGCGCAGCTCGCCGTCGCCGAACGGCAGCCGCCAGCCGAACAGCGTCAGCGCGGCCGGCGGCGTCTGCTCGGCGATCGAGAAGTCGATCGCGTACGAGCCGGGCTTGCGGCGCAGGAAGTCGAAGATGCCGTGCGCGCCCGGTCCGTGGCCGGTCGCGAAACTGGCCCAGGCGACCGGCGACTGCGGCGGATTGGTCGTCTCCAGCCGCTGGTAGTGGCCCTGCTCGCGCAGGCGCGCCAGGTTCGGCAGCCGGCCCTCGGCCATCGCGCGCTCGGCCAGGACCGGATCGAAGCCGTCGAGGCCGACGATGATCGTGCGTGCGCGCGCCGGCTGCGGCGGCGTCGCCGGCTGGCAGCCGGCGATCGCGCCGATCAGCAGCAGTGCGCCGGCGAGCCGCCGGAGCGGAGCGTCAGCCACCCGGCGTTCCGTCGCCGGGCGGCGGGCGGCGCCGCGCGCGGCGCAGCAGCCAGCGGATCGGCCAGAACAGGATCGCCGCCAGCGCCAGCACGATGCCGACCAGGATCGCCCACAGCGATCCGAGGAAGCTGACGCCGGCGCCGGGGCCGATATAGGCCAGCGCGTCGTGGCAGCCGAGCGTCACCAGCAGCAGCGTCGACACGACGGCGCCGAGCCGGACGCTGCGAAGCCGCGAACGCGGTGCGGAAAGTATCGTCATCGGCCTGTATCGCGGAAAAAGGGCTCGCGATTCTAGCAGCCGTTCCGCGTCGATCGCGGCACCTGTCCGCGTCGATCGCGGCACCTGGCGCAGCCGTCACGATCGACGTGGCTCGCGGTCGGGCGCGCAATGCCGGCGGCGGTCCGCGTTTGCGCGTCACTGGCACTGTCGATAGCGACGGCGGCCGCTGCGAGGCCGCGGGCGATCGCGGCGCAGCCGTCGCGGTCGCGGCCGTCGTTGCGTCGCGACCGGGCGCTCGCCGCGGACCGCGCTTGCTATGCTCGCACGCCGCCCGCAGCTGCCACGACCCCGTGCGCGTCCATCACGTTCCGTTCTCGCAGCGTCGCCCGGCCGCGTGGATCGCGCGGCATGCGCGCTTCATGCGGCGCCTGGCCGACCTCGAGACGCGCGTGCTCGGCGAGCGGCTGAGCGCGGTCGATACCGCGCGTCCGGTCTGGATCTGCGGCATGGCCCGCGCCGGCAGCACGGTGCTGCTCGAGTGCCTGGCCGACGGCACGACGTTCGCGACGCATCGCTACAGCGACTATCCGTGGCTGTGGACGCCGTACTGGTGGAACCATCTGCATGCGCGGCTGCCGCTGCCGAAACGGCCGCCGCGCGAGCGCGCGCATCGCGACCGGCTGCTGGTCGGGCCGGACAGTCCCGAAGCGTTCGAAGAGGTGTTCTGGATGCACTTCTTTCCGGGTCGCCACGATCCGGCCGTCGACCAGGTGATCGCGGCCGAGGTCGACCATGCCGCGTTCGATCGCTTCCTCGACGCGCACATGCGCAAGCTGATCGCGGTGCGCGGCGCGCGGCGCTATCTGGCCAAGGCCAACGAGCAGCTGCCGCGGCTGGGCTATCTGGCGCGGCGCTACCCGCAGGCACGTTTCGTCGTGCCGGTGCGCGATCCGGTCGCGCAGGTCGCCTCGCTGCTCAAGCAGGATCGCCTGTTCACGCGGCTGGCCGGCGAGGATCCGGAGGTCGCACGGCACCTGCTGCGGGCCGGCCACGTCGAGTTCGGTCCCGGCAAGCAGGCCTTGAACGTCGGCGATGCGGCGGCGACGCAGGCGATCGCCGACTGCTTCGCGCAGGGCCGCGTCGCCGAAGGCTACGCGCGTCAATGGGCGATGCAGTACGGCCACGCGCTCGATCGCCTCGATGCCGATCCGACGCTGCGCGAAGCTTGTCTGTGGGTCGGCTACGAGGCGCTGTGCGCGAATCCCGAGGACGGTCTGCACCGCATCGGCCGCCACGTCGGCCTCGACGAGGCCGGGATCGAGCGCCGCGTCGCACGGCATGCGCCGCGACTCAGCGTGCCGGACTATCCGCTGCCGTTCTCGGCCGAGGAGGTCGAGCGCCTGCGTGCGCTGACCGACCCGGTACGCCGGCGCATCGCGGTCCTGGCCTGATCGTCGGCGCGGCCGCGCGTGACCGGCCGCGCGTCCGGCAGCGGGAGGGTTTGCTAGCATCGGCCCGAGGCGCGCCGCATGACGGGGATGGCGGGCGCCGATCCGCCGTCCGTCGCGTCGCGTTGTCGGCGCCGCCGGGACGGCTCGTTCGGGGATCGTACGGGGGAAGTCTTCAGATGCCATCGGCCTTGTTCCGTGTCGCGACGTTGTGTTCGACGCTGGCGCTCGCCAGTGCCCTCCATGCCGAAGAACGCTGCGAGCTGTCGTTCGACAGCGGCGTCTTCGACGTCTGCACGCCGCGCGCGGCGCCCGCCCTCGGCGTGCTCGCCGGCGTCGCCGGTCGCACCGACGCCGGCGGCTGGTCGTACTGGGTCGTCAAGTTCGCGACCGTGCCGGGCCGCGCCGAGCGCGAGCGTCTGGGCGCGATCGGCGCCGAGGTGCTCGACTATCTGCCGCACCACGCCTATCGCGTGCGCCTCCCGGCCGGGCAGTCGCCGCAGAGCCGCGTCGCCGGCGCGGTCTGGATCGGCGCGATGGCGCCGCAATGGAAGATCGACAGCGGCCTGGCGCAGTGGCTGATCGACGCGGCGGCGCGGCCGCCGGCACTGCCGGTCAGCGTCGGCCTCAACGCCGGCGCCGACGTCGAGGCGACGCTCGCCGCGCTGCAGGCGATCGACGGCGTCGCGCACGCGTTCGCGGTCACCAGCGCACCGGACAAGCGCATCGTGCTGAGCATCGAGGGCGCGCGCCTCGAGTCGGCCGTGCTCGCGATCGCGCCGCGCGCCGAGGTCGCCTCGGTCTCGCTGCGCAAGCAGATGAGCTATCTCAACGCGCGCGCCGGCTGGCTGCACCAGAGTGGCGTGCAGAACCAGCGGCCGGTGTTCGACCAGGGCCTGTTCGGCTGCGGCCAGATCATCGGCGTGCTCGATTCGGGCGTGGACTACGGCCATTGCGCATTCCGCGATCCGGCGCTCGGCACGCCGCCGATCAGCAACTGCGCGACCGGCCAGAGCTGCGCACCCGGCACGCCGAACTTCCAGCAGCGCAAGCTGGCGCTGTACTACAAGTGGTCGGCGACCGGCGATGCGTCCGGCGACGCGGCCTGCAATGCGAGCACCGGCGCCGGCCACGGCACCCACGTCGCCGGCTCGATCACCGGCAACAATTTCGCCAACACGGTCGACTGCGCGGCCGGCACGTTCAACGGCACGCCCGGCAATCTCGACGGCACCGCGCCGGGCGCCAAGCTGATCGCGCAGGAGATGGGCGAGAGCCTGGACTATCTGAACTCGCTCAACGGCACGATCTACCACGCCGCCGAGACCGCCTACCTCAACGGCGCGCGCATCCATTCCAATTCCTGGGGCGGCGGCTGCTGCTTCCTCGGCTTCATCTGCCAGTCCGGCTGCACGCTGCCGTACGACGAGTTCGCGCGCGACGCCGACCGTGTGTCCTGGGACCATCCGGACCTGATCGTCGCGATCGCCGCCGGCAACGACGGCCAGTGCTGCGCGAACACGAACAAGCAGATCGGCACACCGGGCCTGGCCAAGAGTCCGCTGACGGTCGGCGCATCGGGCGCCGGCACCGGCGGCGAGAACGTCGCCGCCTTCTCCTCGCGCGGACCGACGATCGACGGCCGCATCAAGCCCGACATCATGGCCCAGGGCGACGGCATCGTGTCCTCGGCCTCGGGCGGCACGCCGCCGTCCTCGACCTGCGGCACCTGCACGATGAGCGGCACCTCGATGGCGACGCCGACCGCGGCCGGCCTGGTCGCGCTGATCCGCGAGTACCTCGGCCGCGGCTACTATCCGGGCGGCGCGGCCGACGACGGCGACGCGATCGCCGCGCCGTCGGCCGCGCTGGTCAAGGCGCTGGCGATCAACGGCGCGCGCGACATGACCGGCACCAGCGCGACGGTCGCGACGCCGAACATCACCGAAGGCTGGGGCCGCATGCACCTGGACGACGTGCTGTACTTCAGCGGCGACGTGCGCCGGCTCTGGCTCAACGATTCGGCGGCCGGCCTGACGACCGGCGCGGTCGACAGCTACACGCTCGACGTGCAGAGCGGCGAGCCGCTGAAGATCACCCTGGTCTGGGGCGACTATCCGGCCGCGATCAACGCGACGCCGCACATCGTCAACCGGCTGCGCCTGGAGGTGCAGACGCCGAGCGGCGAGGTCTGGACGCAGAAGCTGCCGAGCAGCGGCACGCCGAACCCGACGCAGAGCACCGCGACCACCGGCTACGACGATCGCAACGTCGTGCATCAGATCCGCCTGGCGACACCTGAAGCCGGCACCTACACCGTGCGCGTGCGCGGCGTCGGCGTCGTCATGGGCGGCAGCCAGCCCTATGCGCTGGTCGCGACCGGTGCGCTGCAGGCCGAAACCGGCAGTGCCGCCGACCTGTCATTGCGCAAGAGCGCGGCGCCGACCGCGACGGCCGGCAGCACGCTGGTCTGGAGCCTGCTGGCATCGAACGCGGGTCCGGCGCCGGCGACCGGCATCACCGTCGTCGACACGCTGCCGGCTGGCACCGTACCGGCGACCGCGAGCGGCATCGGCTGGACCTGCCAGATCGCCGGTCAGACCGTGACCTGCACGCTGCCCTCGCTGGCCGCGGGCGCCGACGCCACGCCGATCGCGATCACCGCGCCGGCGCCGTCGGTCGCCGCGACCGTCGTCAATGCCGCGACCGTCAGCGCCAACGAGACCGATCCGACGCCGGCCGACAACAGCGCCAGCACGACGATCGAGGTCGTCGTGCCGGTCGACCTGTCGATCGTCAAGACCGCGAGCGTCGCCAGCATCGGCGCCGGCGAGACGTTCGAGTACCAGCTCGTCGCCGGCGGTCCGATTGCGAGCGCGACCGACGTCGAAGTGGTCGACACGCTGCCGGCGGGCCTGTGCGTCGCCGAGGTCCGCGCGTCGGACTGGTCGTGCCGCCTCGATCCCGGCTCGCTGACGTGCACGCCCGAGACGGCTGTGCCCGGCCCGATCGCGATCGTCGTGCGCGCGCCCGACCAGGCCAACACGCTGACCAATGTCGCGACGATCTCGGCGCAGACGCCCGATCCGTCGACGTCGAACAACAGCTCCAGCGTCGACGTCAGTGTCGTCGGCGCGCCGGCCGATCGCGTGTTCGCGGACGATTTCGAGGGCGCCGACCCGGTCTGCCGCTGAAGCGGCACGGCACGCGGCCGCCCGGCGGCGGTCGCGTGCGCGGATCGGCAGATCGCGCTCGACAACGGAAGACTTGGGACGCGGCGCGCGCGACGCGCTGCGCCGCGCGCGTCGCTACAGCGACAGGCGGCGCAGCTCGGCCGCCGGTACGCAGCGCTCCCAGAGCGCATCGAACTGCGTCGTCAGCTGCGCGTGGCGGCCCGGCGCGTAGCGGTTGCCTTCGCCTTCGTAGCGGCTCGCGAGCGGCCGGTACAGATAGCCGCGCGCGTCGTTGAGCACGAACGCGGCCGCCAGCTGACGGTCGATGTCCTCGACCGGTGTGCGCAGCGCGATCGCGCTCGAAAGCCGCTGCGCGAGCGCGACCAGGCGATGGCCGTCGGCCATCGGCACGGCCGGATCCTGGATCACGATGCGGACTCGCGCATGCGGCCCGGACAATGCGATGCGCTTGATCGCATCGAGCACGTCGGGCTGGTCGAGCAGCTGCGGATCGAGGTCGCGCGTGAGGATCGCCAGCTCGTGGCGTGCGCCGGCGAGCAGGTCGCGGATCGCCTCGAGCGTGTCGCCGCGCTCTTTGCAGTCGTATGCACGCGGCTCTGGCGTCGCGGCCAGCAGTTGCGCCGCGCGGCGCTCGACCGGTGCCAGCGACAGCCGCATGCGGTGATGCGGGATCTCGCACTCGAGGAAACCTTCGCCCTCGACGACGAAGCCCAGCGATTCGTAGAACGCGATCGCATGGTCCTGCGCGTGCAGCTCGACCTCGCGATCGCCGCGCTCGCGCGCACGCTCGATCAGCACGCGCATGATCGCCGCGCCGACGCCGCGGCCGCGCCACGCGCGCAGCACGGCGATGCGGCCGATGTGGCGGTCCGGCGTCAGCCGGCCGGTGCCGATCGGCCGGTCGGCCTCGTCGCGCGCCAGCACGTGGTAGCACTGCGGATCGAGTGCGTCCCATTCCTCCTCGGCCGGCACGTTCTGCTCGACGATGAAGACTTCTTCGCGGACCGCGCGCAGCGCGGCCAGATCCTGCTGCCAGGCGGCGGGTTCGACGCGAAAGCGCGAATCGATCATCGGCGGCTCCGGGTGCGGCGTCCGACCAGAGCGTAATGGCCGGCGTTGACGAGCGCGAGCACGACCGCCCGATCGGCCGGCGTCAGCGCCTGGACCTCGCCCGCGGCCAGCTCGGCCTGCGCGCACAGGCGCTGCGCCAGCATGCGCGAGCAGCGATGCGTGCTGCCGGCGACGCCGAGCAGGGTCTGCCGGCCGTCGGCGACCCAGGCGCAGCGCGACCACGGGTTGCGCGGCAGCGCATCGCCGCGTGCCAGCTGCCGCTCGAACGCCGCCGCGTCGAGCGGCCGCGGCCGTGGCGCGACCCACTGCGCGCTGCGATAGCGCGTGATGAAGCCGACGAACCAGGCGGCGATGCCGTCGGGCCCGCTCGTCGCGGCGCCGCCGAGCAGGCCGGCGAGCCGCTCGATCGTCGCCGGGTCGATCTCGCCGGGCCGGCGTGCCGGCGACATGCCGGCATCGCCGTAGCGGTCCGAGTCGGCGAGCCGCTCGGCGACGAACTCGGCGTGGTCGACGACCAGCTCGGCGCGCGACGGCGCGCGCATGCCGATCGACAGCGTCAGGCACGGTCCCTCGGCGACGCCGTGATGCGGCACGCCGGGCGGCAGGTAGAGCATGTCGCCCGGTTCGAGCAGCCATTCGTGCGTGGGCTCGAAGCGCTGCAGCAGCTTGAGCTCGGTATCGTCGCGGAACGCGAGCGGTGCGGCCGGATCGGTGCTGATCCGCCAGCGCCGGCGGCCGATGCCCTGCAGCAGGAACACGTCGTACTGATCGACGTGGGCGCCGACCGAGCCGCCGTCGGCCGCATAGCTGACCATGACGTCGTCGACGCGCCAGCTCGGCAGGAAGTCGAAATGCCCCAGCAGCGCGGCGACGTCGGCGTCCCACTTGTCGACATCCTGCACCAGCAGCGTCCAGTCGGCCGTCGGCAGCGACGTGAAGTCGGTCTCCTCGAACGGACCGCTGCGCAGATTCCAGCGATCGCGCCGGCGTTCGCGCATGACCAGACGCGACAAGGCGAGCTCCTCGCAGGCCAGGCCGGCGAGGTCCTCGGGCGTGATCGGGCTCGCGAAGTTCTCGAACGCGTTGCGGATCAGCAGCGGCCGCTGCTGCCAGTACTCGGCGAGGAAGCGCGCCGCCGGCATGCCGAGTGGCGGCAGGCGGCGCGCGTCGATCTCGATCGGCGGTGCGGCGCTCGCCGTGCGCGTGCGTGGCGTCTTGCGGGCGGCGGGACGGCGGGTCGTCTTCATCGCGTCAGACCGTCGGCGCCGAGGCCGCGTGCTCGCGCGTCGCCGCGAAGCGGACGGTCGGCCAGCGTTCCTGGGTCAGCTGCAGGTTGACGCGCGAAGGCGCCAGGTAGACCAGCTCGCCGGCCGCGTCGAGCGCCAGGTTCATCGCGTTGCGCTCGCGGAATTCCTCGAGCTTCTTCGGATCGTCGCAGTGGATCCAGCGCGCGGTCGTGACGCCGACCGCCTCGAAGCCGGACTCGACGCCGTACTCGTCGCGCAGGCGGTAGGCGACCACGTCGAACTGCAGCACGCCGACCGCACCGAGGATCAGGTCGTTGGACATCAACGGCCGGAAGAACTGCGTCGCGCCTTCCTCGGAGAGCTGGGCCAGACCCTTCTGCAGCTGCTTGATCTTGAGCGGATCCTTGAGCCGCGCGCGGCGGAACAGCTCCGGCGCGAAGTTCGGGATGCCGGTGAACGCCAGCGGCTCGCCCTCGGTGAACGTGTCGCCGATCGAGATCGTGCCGTGATTGTGGATGCCGATCACGTCGCCGGCGAACGCCTGCTCGACGATCTCGCGGTCCGAGGCCATGAACGTCAGCGCGTTGGCGAGCTTCATCTCCTTGCCGGAGCGCGTGTGGAACGCCTTCATGCCGCCATTGAACGTGCCCGAGCAGATCCGCATGAAGGCGACGCGGTCGCGATGCTGCGGATCCATGTTGGCCTGGATCTTGAACACGAAGCCCGAGAGCTTCGCCTCGTCGGCCTGCACGGTGCGCGTCGTCGTCGCACGCGCCTGCGGCGGCGGCGCGTGTTCGACGAAGAAGTCGAGCAGCAGCTGCACGCCGAAGTTGTTGACCGCCGAACCGAAGAACACCGGCGTCTGCTGGCCGGACCGGTAGGCGTCCAGATCGAACGGATGCGAGGCGCCGAGCACGAGCTCGAGCTCGTCGCGCAGCTCGCGGTAGGCCTCGGCACCGAGGCGCTCGGCCAGGCCCGGCGCGTCCAGTCCCTGGAAGATCGTCGAGTCCTGCCGCGTGAAATTGCGGCCCGGCTCGAAGATGTGCACCTCGTCGAGCAGCAGGTGGTAGACGCCCTTGAGGCGCTGGCCCATGCCGATCGGCCAGGTCACCGGCGCGCAGCGGATGCCGAGCACCGACTCGACCTCGTCGAGCAGCTCGATCGGCGAGCGGCCCTCGCGGTCGAGCTTGTTCACGAAGGTCATGATCGGCGTGTCGCGCAGGCGGCACACCTCCATCAGCTTGATCGTGCGCTCCTCCACGCCCTTGGCGCAGTCGATCACCATCAGCGCCGAGTCGACCGCGGTCAGAACGCGGTAGGTGTCCTCGCCGAAGTCGGCATGGCCGGGCGTGTCGAGCAGGTTGACGATGCGCTCGGCATACGGGAACTGCATGACCGAGCTGGTCACCGAGATACCGCGCTCCTTCTCGAGCGCCATCCAGTCCGAGGTCGCGTGGCGGGCGGCCTTGCGGCCCTTGACCGAACCGGCCATCTGGATCGCGCCGCCGAACAGCAGCAGCTTCTCGGTCAGCGTGGTCTTGCCCGCGTCGGGATGGGAGATGATCGCGAACGTGCGCCGCCGGCGCATTTCGCTGACGTGGTCGGTCATGGCTACGCCCTGAAGAGGGGATCGGCCAGTCGTCCGGCCGGCCCGGGGGCGCGCATTCTACGCGAGGCGCCGCGGTTCTTCAGGGCGGCGGCGCGTGCCGACGCCGCGCCGGTTCAGCGGCGCGTGATGCCGATGCCGCCGCTGAAGGTCTCGATGCGCACGCGCGCGCCGCCGCTGCCGATCTTCGTGTCGAGGCTGCGGCCGGGGCCGTGGTCCTCGCTCTTGACGGTGCCGAAGTCGCTGCGGATGCGGCCGCTGAAGGTTTCGGCGTGCAGGTCGACCGAGGCGTCGGCGCCGATCTGCAGCGAGACGTCGCCGCTCATCGACTCGATCTCGACGCGTCCATCCGGATCGAGCTCGCCGCGGATCGCGATCGTGCCGGACACGGTGCCGGCGCTGAGCTTGCGGTAGCGCGAGGTCTCCACGTCGATGTCGCCCGAGACGGTCTCGAACTCGAGCTCGCCGCCGGCATCGCGCACGCGCACGTTGCCCGATACCGACTCCACGTCGAGGCGCTCGCGGCAGCCGCCGACATCGATCCGGCCGCTGACGCTACTGAGGTCGCACTCGCCGGGCTGGCCGGCCAAGCGCAGCGCGCCGCTGACGCTCTCGACGCCGAGCCGGCGGCCGGCCGTGCCGTCGACGTCGACGCTGGCGCTGACGACCTCGATCTCCAGTTCGGCACGGCGCGGCACCGACAGGCGCAGCGTGGTCTCGCCCATGCGCGAATCGGCGCCCCAGCTGAACCAGCCGGACTTCTCGGGCGGCTCGACGCGCACGGTCAGATGCGAGCCGCCGCCTTCGACCGTCAGGCCCTTGCTGCCGTCGCCGAGCGTGCCGGAGATCGCGACCTCGTCGCGGTCCCAGACCACGACGGTGACGCTGCCCTTGATGTTGGACACGTCGATGCGTGCGTCGGCGTCGACCGCGACGGTCTGGTCGATCGGCCGCGCGGCGGCGAAGGCCGGACTGGCCGGCGCCGTCAGCAAGGCGGCACCGGTCAGCGACAGGGCGAGGGCGGCGGTTCTCATCGATGGGGTCCTCGTGGGGCTCATCCGGCTTGGGCGCCGATGCGTTCGAGTTTCATGCGCTGGGCATGGGTCCGGTTGAGCAGGCCGACCAGGAACACGGCTTCGGGCTGCTGCTCCATCGCCGCTTCGAGCTGGGCCTGGGCGCTGTCGATGACCAGGGTCGCGCCGGCCAGGCGCGGATCGCTGCCGGGCACCTGATCGAGCGGCACGCGGCCGACGCCGGGCAGGGCGGCCGGATCGATCTCGGCGAGCGGACGCTCGACCGGCTGGCGCTGCAGCGCGATCGCGAGCACGCCGGCCAGCGCGGCCAGCGTGACGCCGGCGGCCAGTGCGAGCGGCAGCCGGCGCCGCGGCGGCGCGACGGCCGATACCGGCGCGGCGGTCAGCCGCGTGGCGATGTCGGGCCACAGGTCGCGCGACGGTTCGACCGGCCCGCGCAGATCGCGCAGGCGGCGCTGGATCTCGAAATCAGTCATGGTCTTCTCCCAGCATGCGGCGCAGCAGGCCGCGCGCCCGGTGCAGTTGTGCCTTCGACGAGCCGACCGCCATGCCGAGTTCGCGGCCGATCTCCTCGTGCTTCCAGCCTTCGATATCGTGCAGGATCAGCACCGCGCGTGCACGCGGCGGCAGACGCGCGACGGCCTGTTCCAGGTCGCCGCGCTCGCCGGCGCAGAACGGCCGGACCGGCTCGGCGGCCGCTTCGAGCACGTCGGCCTCGTGCGCATCCTCCGGATCGCGGCTGCGCAGTTCCATCAGCGCGACGTTGACGGCCAGCCGATGCAGCCAGGTCGTGAACGCGCTCTCGAAGCGGAAGCTGTCGAGCTTCTGCCAGGCGCGCACGAACGCTTCCTGGGTCAGTTCCTCGGCGCGTGCGGCGTTCATGCCGGACAGGCGCCAGACCGCGCCGTGCACGCGCCCGGCGTGGCGGCGATACAGCGTTTCGAAAGCCCGCGTGTCGCCGGCGGCGGAACGACGCACCAGATCGGCGTCCTCGGGCTCGTTCCGGGCAACGTCCATCGACGGCAGGGGCATGGCGAGGCAGGCGGTGCTCATGATGGCGCTTCAGATGCGGTCGCGCCACGAAGGGTTTAGTCGCGTGACGATCCGTAGGCGTCCACGGCGCGATCGGGCCGGCATGACGCGGATCGCGCGGGGGCGCCGTCCTGTCCGGGAACAACCCGCATGGATCGTCTGCACCGACCAACGCCGTCCGGCACGATCGGCGCAGCCGGTGCAAACCGAGTCCGGGCCATTCCAGCATGATCGCCGAGGAGGCCGACCCGTCCGCGAACTGGCCCGGCTCCTGCGTCGCGGGAACGGCGGCGTGCGGCCTTGACCGCACGCCGCTCCGTGTGACGAGCGGTCAGCCCGCGGCCGCGCGGGCCGGTCGCGGCGCGGCGGCCGCGAGCGCGTCGAGGATGCGCCGGCGTTCGGCTTCCAGGCGCGGCGGCGTGCGCGCGCCGAAGCTGGCCAGATACTCGCCGATCGCCTCGATCTCCGGCAGCCAGCCGGCGACGTCGACGTCGAGCAGTTCGGCCAGCGCCGAGCGCGACAGGTCCAGGCCTTCGAGGTTCAGATCGCCCGGACGCGGCACGTAGCCGATCGGCGTGTCGCGCGCCTCGCTGCGGCCGGTGCAGCGGCCGAGGATCCACTCCAGCACGCGCAGGTTGTCGCCGTAGCCCGGCCACAGGAAGCGACCGTCGGCGCCCTTGCGGAACCAGTTGACGTGGAAGATCTTCGGCAGCTGCGCGCCGGGCCGGTCGAAGCTCAGCCAGTGCGCGAAGTAGTCGCCGTAGTTGTAGCCGCAGAACGGCTTCATCGCCATCGAGTCGCGCCGCAGCACGCCGACCGCGCCGGTCGCCGCTGCCGTGGTCTCCGAGCCCATCGCCGCGCCGATCAGCACGCCGTGTGCCCAGTCGTGCGCCTCGAACACCAGCGGGATCAGCGACGGACGACGACCGCCGAAGACGATCGCCGAGATCGGCACGCCCTGCGCGGCCTCGGCCTCGGGCGACCAGCTCGGCGCCTGGCGCGCGCTGACCGTGAAACGCGAGTTCGGATGCGCGGCCGGGCCGTTGGCCGGGTCGTACGGACGGCCCTGCCAGTCGGTCGCCGGCTGGCCGGGCAGGCCTTCCCACCACGGCTGGCCGTCGGCGGTCACCGCGACGTTGGTGTAGATCGTGTCGCGCTGGATCGTCGCCAGCGCGTTCGGATTGGTCGACTCGCTGGTGCCGGGCGCGACGCCGAAGAAGCCCGCTTCCGGGTTGATCGCCCACAGACGCCCGTCGGCGCCCGGCGTCATCCAGCAGATGTCGTCGCCGACGGTCCAGACCTTCCAGCCGTCGCGCCGATAGCCTTCGGGCGGGATCAGCATCGCCAGATTGGTCTTGCCGCAGGCCGACGGGAACGCCGCGGCGACGTAGTGGCGCTCGCCCTGCGGGTTCTCGATGCCGACGATCAGCATGTGCTCGGCCAGCCAGCCTTCCTCGCGCGCCTGCCACGAGGCGATCCGGAGCGCGTGGCACTTCTTGCCGAGCAATGCATTGCCGCCGTAGCCCGAGCCGATCGACTTGATCGTCAGCTCCTCGGGGAAATGCATGATGAAGCGGCGTTCCGGATCGAGATCGCCGGTCGAGTGCAGGCCCTTGACGAAGCGGCCCTCGCGCTCGATGCGCGCCAGCGCCGCCGCGCCCATGCGCGTCATCAGGCGCATGTTGGCGACGACGTAAGGCGAGTCTGTGATCTCCACGCCGCAGCGCGACAGCGGCGAATCGATCGGGCCCATGCAATACGGCACGACGTAGAGCGTACGGCCCTGCATGCAGCCGTCGAACAGCGCGTCGATCTTCGCATGCGCCTCGTCTGGCGCCATCCAGTGGTTGTTCGGGCCGGCGTCCTCGCGCTCGCGCGTGCAGACCAGGGTCAGATGCTCGACGCGCGCGACGTCGGACGGATGCGAGCGGTGCAGATGGCAGCCCGGATGGGTCTGTTCGTTGAGCGGCAGCAGGTCGCCGCGCTCGAGCATCCGCTCGGTCAGCATCCGGTTTTCGGCGTCCGAGCCGTCGCACCAGTGAATCGCGTCGGGGCGGGTCAGGCGCGCGACGTCCTCGACCCATCGGTTCAGTTCTTCCAGCGTGCTGGACATGCGTTCCTCAGGTGCGCACGCGGCGCACACGGCAATAAGAAAGGTCCGACCGACGTTAGCGGCGGCCCCAGGTCATTGCAAGGAAATAAGATGTTGCAGCGAAGCAATGCGATCGCGCGGAAAAACCGCGGGAAACCGCGCCGATGGACTCAGTCCGGCGCCGGCAGCAGCGTCTGCATGACGTGCTCCATGTAGCGCTCGAACTCCTCGTGGCTGAGCCGCGGCAGTCCGGCGCGCGCCAGCTGCAGAAAGCCGGCATAGGCGGTATACGCCAGCCGCGCGCGCAGGCCCGCGGCGACCTCGTCGAGGCCGGCCTGCCGGTAGGCCACGGTCAGGAAGTCCAGGCGCCGCTGCGAGACGCGTTCGATCACCGGCAGGACCAGCGGGTGATCGAGTGCCTTGAGCAGGGCCGCGAAGATCACGTGCGAGGGCAGCTCGTGCGCGATGCGGCCGAACAGCTCGCGCAGTCGCGCACGCGGATCGGCGATCGGCGCCAGCGGACCGAAGATCTCCTCTTCGTCCTCGCGCTCCCATCGCTCCAGCGCGGCCTTCAGCAGCGCCTCGCGCGTCGCGAAATGCCAATAGAAGCTGCCCTTGGTGACGCCGAGGCGGCGCGCCAGCGGTTCGACGGCGATGCCGGCCAGGCCGTACTCGGCGATCGCGTCGAGCGCGGCACGCTCCCAGTCGGCGGCGGAGAGCCGGCTGCGGTTCTCGCTGCCGGCGGCTTTTTCGGGGGGGACTGACATCGGCGCAGTGTGCACCACCGCGGCGGCCCGCGCCTAGAGCCTGAACGTGCGGAAGTCGCATGCAAGCGGTTGATCGGATTGCCGCATTGCACCATACGTTTGCGTATTGAAAAGCCGCCAAGCCCGTTCCATACTTTTGCGTATGGATTCGCGCGCCCACCCCCAGCCGACGACCTGCGACTACTTGATGTCCGACGGCGTACGGCTCGCGGCCGAGCGCTACGGCGCGCCGGATGCGCCGACTGTGCTGTTCGCACACGGTTTCGGCCAGACCGGTCAGTCCTGGCGCGCCAGCGCGGCGCGGCTGGCGGCCGCCGGCTGGCGGTGCATCACGTTCGACGCGCGCGGCCACGGCCGCAGCGGCCGGCCCGACGACGGCGAGTATCACCTGGAGGCGTTCGCCGACGACCTGACCGCGATCGCGCGCAGCTGCGCGTCGGCGCCGGTGCTGGTCGGCGCCTCGATGGGCGGCCTGCTCGGTCTGCTGGTCGAGGGCGAACGCGCGCCGCTGTTCTCGGCGCTGGTGCTGGTCGACATCACGCCGCGCTGGGAGCCGGCCGGCGTCGCGCGAATCCTGAGCTTCCTGCACGCGCATCCGGACGGCTTCGCGGACGTCGACGCGGCCGCCGCGGCGATCGCCGCGTATCTGCCGCAGCGCAGCGAACGCCGTCCGTCGGAGCGTCTGCGCGACCTGTTGATCGCCGGTGCCGACGGCCGTTTGCGCTGGCATTGGGATCCGCGCATGCTCGGTCCGGTCGCCGGCGAGGGCGAGCGCTACCAGCCGCGCCTGTTCGCGGCGGCGCGCCGGATCCGCGTGCCGACCCTGCTGGTCAGCGGCGGCGCCAGCGACGTCGTCTCGGCCGAGACGATCGAGGAGTTTCTCGCGCTGGTGCCGCACGCGCGCCACGTCTCGGTGGCCGACGCCACGCACATGGTCGTCGGCGATCGCAACGATCGATTCACGCGTCATGTGGAAGAGTTCTTGAATACCCTGCCGTCGATGCCGCCGCCGGAGCCGATCCGGCCGGCCGACCCGCCGTCCTCCCGTCCGGTTCGAGGCTAATGCCGAGGAGTCCCCGATGATCCACCTGCTTCCTCTGATCGCCGCGCTGCTGGTATCCGTCACCGCGGCCTATCTGCGCGTGTCGCTGCGCGTCTGGACCGCGGCGACCGCGATCGCGATCCTCGCGGTCGGCTGGCTGAGCGGCGCGCACTGGCTGGCGACCGCGCTGACGCTGATCGTGTTCGCGGCGATCGCGGTGCCGCTGAACCTGCCGGACCTGCGCCGCAAGAAGATCAGCGCGCCGCTGCTCGCGGTCTACAGCAAGGTGCTGCCGCAGCTGTCGGACACCGAGCAGACCGCGCTGGAGGCCGGTACGGTCGGCTTCGAGGGCGAGCTGTTCACCGGCATGCCGGACTGGTCGCAGCTGCTCGGCCAGCCCAGGCCCGAGCTCACGACCGAGGAGCAGGCCTTCATGGACGGCCCGGTCGAGCAGCTCTGCGCGATGGTCGACGACTGGCAGATCACGCACGAGCTGGCCGACCTGCCGCCGGAGATCTGGGAATTCGTCAAGAAGCACAAGTTCTTCGGCATGATCATTCCGAAGACCTACGGCGGCCTCGGTTTCTCGGCGCTGGCGCATTCGGCGGTGCTGCAGAAGCTCTCGAGCATGTCGGCGACGCTGGCCTCGACCGTCGCGGTGCCCAACTCGCTCGGCCCCGGCGAGCTGCTGCTGCACTACGGCACCACCGAGCAGAAGGACTACTACCTGCCGCGTCTGGCCGACGGCCGCGAGATTCCGTGCTTCGCGCTGACCGGCCCGTACGCCGGCTCCGACGCGACCTCGCTGCCGGACTACGGCGTGGTCTGCAAGGGCGAGTGGAACGGTGCCAACGTGCTCGGCGTGCGGCTGACGTTCGACAAGCGCTACATCACGCTGGCGCCGGTCGCGACGCTGGTCGGCCTCGCGTTCCGCATGGTCGATCCGGATGGCCTGCTCGGCGACGAGAAGGATCTCGGCATCACGCTCGCGCTGATTCCGCGCGACACGCGCGGCCTGGAGATCGGCCGCCGCCACTTCCCGCTGAACATCCCGTTCCAGAACGGCCCGGTGCGCGGCAAGGATCTGTTCGTGCCGCTGGCGCAGCTGATCGGCGGTCCGGAGATGGCCGGGCAGGGCTGGCGCATGCTGGTGGAGTGCCTGTCGGTCGGCCGCGCGATCTCGCTGCCGTCCAACTCCAGCGGTGCCGGCCGCGCCGCGGCGGCCGCGACCGGCGCGTACGCGCGCATCCGCAAGCAGTTCGGCCTGGCGATCGGACGCTTCGAGGGCGTCGAGGAGGCGCTCGCGCGGATCGGCGGCTATACCTATGCGATGACCGCGCTGTCGCGCGCGACCGCCGCCGCGGTCGATCGCGGCGAGAAGCCGGCCGTGCCCTCGGCGATCGCCAAGTACCACGCGACCGAATGGGCGCGTGCGATCTCGGCCGACGCGATGGACGTGCACGGCGGCAAGGGCGTGATCCTCGGGCCGAAGAACTACCTCGGCCGCGGCTATCAGAGCGTGCCGATCGCGATCACGGTCGAGGGCGCCAACATCATGACGCGCTGCCTGATGATCTTCGGCCAGGGCGCGATCCGCTGCCATCCGTACGTGCTCAAGGAGATGCAGGCCGCCGCGCTGCCGGACTACGGCGAGCGCCTGCGCGCGTTCGATCACGTGCTGTTCCAGCACATCGGATTCGGCTTCTCGAACGCCGCGCGCAGCTTCGTGCTCGGCCTGACCCATGCGCACATCGGCTCGGTGCCGGGCGATGCCTACACGCGGCGCTTCTACCGCAAGCTCAACCGCTACTCGGCCGCGCTGGCGCTGGTCGCCGACACCTCGATGCTGGTGCTCGGCGGCAAGCTCAAGTTCAAGGAGAAGCTGTCCGGCCGTCTCGGCGACGTGCTGTCGTACCTGTACATCGCCTCGAGCCTGCTCAAGCGCTACGAGGACCAGGGCCGCCCGGTCGCCGACCGGCCGTTCCTGGCCTGGGCGTTCCACGAGTGCGTCTGGCGCATGCAGATGGCGCTCGACGGCGTGCTGCGCAACTTCCCGGTGCGGCCGGTCGCCTGGCTGCTGCGCGGCCTGGTGTTCCCGCTCGGTCGCCGCGAGGTGCCGCCGTCCGACCGTCTCGGCCGCCGCGTCGCCGCGCTGCTGACCGCGCCGAACGAGGCGCGCACGCGCCTGCTCGAGTGGACGTATCTGTCGCCGACGCCGAACAACACGATCGGTCGCATGAACGCGCTGCTGCCGGAAGTCATCGCGGCCGAGCCGGTCGAGCGCAAGTTCCTCAAGGCGCTCAAGGCCGGCGAGGTGACGGGCCTCGACTTCGCCGCGCAGGTCGCCGATGCCGAGGCGCGCGGCGTGATCGATGCGGCCGAGCGCGCATTGCTCGAGCGCGTGCGCATGGCGAGTTTCGAATTCATCTCGGTCGACGATTTCGACCCCGCCGATCTGGCCGCCGGTGCGCGCAAGGAAGATCCGCGCGCATTGCGCTCGGTGGCCTGATCGGTATCGGTGCGACCCGGCGCAATGCCGGGGTCGCCGTGGTGCGGCGCGACCGATGCGATCGCGCCGCACGGCAGATGCGGCACTCAGGCGGCGCGGCCGCGAGCCTCGAATCGAGGCTCGTCTTCGTCCTCGTCGTCCTCGATCACCGCGGGCGTCTCCGGTTCTGCGGCGACCGGCGCAGCCGGCCGGTCGCGATTGCGCGGACCGACCGGATCCGGACGCGGCGGCGGCGCGATGCCGAGAATTGTCGAGAAGCTGACAATTTGCGTCTCATGCGGCGACACGATCACGTGGATGACCGGAGCCCGGCAGAAGCTGCCGTCGACCGGTAGCAGCTGCGGCAGCTGGTCGACCTTGAGCCGCCCGACGACCGGGCCGTTGGCCGTACGCAGCTCGATCGGGCCGCTGCCGCGCGATCGAATCTCGCCGACCAGCTTGTTCCAGAACGTGATCGTGGTCTTGTCGTTGGTGGTGTGCATGCCGGTTCGTCTTGCGCGCTGATGTGCACAAATGCATTTCCGGTGCCAGGGTGCACGATGCGGCAGGCTCGCGATAGCCCCGCGTCACGACGATCGGCAGCGGGGATACGGGCACACGCTCCGGCGGTGCGTACGAAGAGCGCCGTCGATGCAGTGCGGACGTCTCGTTCGATAGCCAAGTCCGGACCGTTGCGCCATCCGCGCAGCGCGTTCTCGCGCAGCGCCGTGCCAGCCGGCAGTGTTCGACATTCGCGGGCTGCGTCGAAAGAGTCGTAGGAAATCTCGGTCGATCGACGTAGGAAATTTCCGAATCGCAAACAAATGTGCACAAGTTCACATGGTGCGCGCGAGCTGCCGGTGATCGTCGGACCGTCCCAACATCGGGACGTCCACTAGGGGTAGGCCATGAAGCGTCACTTCATCAGACTCGCTTGCATCTCCCTCGGCAGCTGTGTGCTCGCGACCGCAGCGTTCGCGCAGACGCCGGTATCGCCGCCCGGCAGCTGGCCGTATCTGATCACCACGCCCGGTTCGTATCGGCTGACCGCCAACATGCTGGCGCCCGCACCGTCCAGCGCGATCGTCATCGGGGCAAGCAACGTGACCCTGGATCTGAACGGCTTCACGGTCGCTCAGAGCGGCCTGGTGCCGCCGTGCAGTCCGGATATCACGACCGGCTATGGCAGCACGTGCTCGGCGGTGGCCGGAAATGCACTGATCAGTGCGACCGGCAGGAACATCACGATCAAGAACGGCACCGTCTCCAACGGCTCGAGCGCCGGCATCGTGCTCAATCCGATCAGTCCCGGAGCGGCGATGGGCGCGAGGTTCGAGGATCTCAACGTGACCGGCAACCGCGGCGACGGCATCTCGGCGACCGGCGAGGGCAATCGCTATCTGCGCGTCAACGCGCTGTACAACTCCGGAATCGGAATCGAGGCCGGCACCTACGCGCAGCTCGAGGACGTCTCGGCGAACTGGAACGACGGCAATGGCGTGCTGGCCGGCAGCTTCGGCATGTCGTCGCGCGTCATCACGCGTGCCAACGGCGCGACCGGCTTCTTCGGCGCCGGCGTTCTCGATCATCTGCTGACCAGCGCGAACAATTCCTCGGGCCTGATCTTCAACGGCGTCGTCAGGAATGCGGCCTCGCAGAGCAACGGAATCTCCGATGCGGTCACCGGCGTGCTGCTCGACAGCAACTTCTACACCGGGACGGTATCGGTGACGGGCTGCTACGCGCAGACGGCTGCGGGTGCGTTCCTCGGCACAGGTGTGCCGATGACCAGCAATACCTGTCCGTAAGAAGGTGCGACAGGCGTGGGGCGGTCCAGCGGAGACCGTCCCATGCCTGCTCGCGTCAGGCATCTCGGATGCCGCGCTTCGGAGAATCCAGCGCGCGACGCATCGATCGGAGTCGCCGCCCCAAGAGTGCGATCCAGCCCGCATGCTTCCATAGCCGCCATCGACGTCACGTTGCGCAACACCGCGATCCGGCGGCGAAGCTGGCGCGGGCGCTCCGTCTGCAGGCCCGGCCGCTCGCGCCTTCACTCGGCGGCCAGTCAGCGGAATCGTGCGCGCGCGGCACCCGCCGGTTCCGGCTAGGCCGCACGCGCCTGCGGCGCACGCTCGGCATCGCGATAGCGGCGCGCGAGCGTGTCCAGCGGCATCGGCTTGATGCGACCGGCCTGACCGGCGCTGCCGAACGCCTCGAAGCGCTGTCGACACAGCTCCGCCGCGGCGGCGGTCGCCGCCTTCAGGAACGCGCGCGGATCGAACTCCTCGGGTTTCTCGGCCATCGCCTTGCGCATCGCGCCGGTCATCGCCAGGCGGATGTCAGTGTCGATGTTGACCTTGCGCACGCCGTGGCGGATGCCGCGCACGATCTCCTCGACCGGCACGCCGTAGGTTTCCTTGATGCGTCCGCCGTGGGCGCGGATCACCTCGAGCCAGTCCTGCGGCACCGAGCTGGAGCCGTGCATGACCAGATGTGTGTTCGGGATTCGCGCGTGAATGCGCTTGAGCTGTTCCATCGCCAGCGTCTCGCCGGTCGGCGGTCGCGTGAACTTGTAGGCGCCGTGCGAGGTGCCGATCGCGATCGCGAGCGCATCGACGCCGGTGCGCGCGACGAAGTCGGCGGCCTGGTCCGGATCGGTCAGCAGTTGTGCGTGGTCGAGCGTGCCCTCGGCGCCGACGCCGTCCTCCTCGCCGGCCTGGCCGGTCTCGAGCGAGCCGAGGCAGCCGAGCTCGCCCTCGACCGATACGCCGACCGCATGCGCCATCTCGACGACGCGACGCGTCACGGCCACGTTGTAGTCGTAGCTCGACGGCGTCTTCATGTCCTCGAGCAGCGAGCCGTCCATCATCACACTGGTGAAGCCGCTGCGGATCGAGGCCTGGCACACTGCCGGACTCGCGCCGTGGTCCTGGTGCAGCACGACCGGGATGTGCGGATACATCTCGACCGCGCCCTCGACCATGCGGCGCAGCATCGGCTCGCCGGCGTAGCTGCGCGCACCGGCCGAGGCCTGCAGGATCGCCGGCGAGTCGCAGGCGTCGGCGGCCCGCATGATCGCGTTGATCTGTTCGAGGTTGTTGATGTTGAACGCCGGCACGCCGTAGTCGTGTTCGGCGGCGTGGTCGAGCAGTTGCCTCAGTGCGATCAGCGCCATGATGCGTTCCCTCCCGGGGAGCGTAGGTGAAAGGCGATCAGCCGGTGCCGGTGCGTGGTGCCGGCACGGCGAGCAATGCGGGTATCGCGTCGATGCGATCGACGACGCGCGTGTTCGCATCGAGCGGCGCGTCGTGGTGGTAGCCGTAGCCGACCAGGATCAGCGCCGTGCCGGCCGCATGCGCGGCGGCTGCATCGATCGCCGAGTCGCCGACCATCAGCGCATCGGCCGGCGCGACGCCGATCCGCGCGCAGGCCAGCAGCAGCGGATCGGCATGCGGCTTGCGCCGTGAGGCCGCGTCGCCGCCGACGACGGTCGCGAAGCGGTCGGCGATGCCGAGCGTCGCGAGCAGCGCTTCGCTGAAGCGCTGCGGCTTGTTGGTGACGACCGCCATCGCCAGGCCCATCGCCGCGAATGCGTCCAGGCCCTCGCGCACGCCCGGATACAGGCGAGAGGACCGGCCGTTCTGCGCGGCGTAATGCGGATCGAACACGGCCTCCGCACGCGCAGCGAGCGCGGCATCCGGCGCGTGACCGAGCGCGCCGGTCAGGGCGCGCTCGAGCAGCACGCCCACGCCGTGACCGATATAGCTGCGCACGGTCGCCGCATCGGGCACCGGCAGGTCGAGCTCGGCCAGCGTTGCGGCGACCGCCGCATGGATGTCGGCCAGCGAATCGACCAGGGTGCCGTCCAGATCGAACAGCACGCCGCGGATCGGTCGGTCGAGAGGTGTCGTCACGCAGAATCTCCGGAACGGGGCAGGGTGGAGCGCATCCGTACACCAGGCACTGGCCGAGGGGAAGGGCCGGCGAACGCGGCGCGGCGATGTCCGACGTCGTGCGCGGCGGATCGGCCGGCCCTTCCCTTCGGCGAGCGCGTTGGGCATGAGTGCGTGCGCACGCGTCGTCTGCGCTCGATCGCGGTCGATAGGCGGACACCCGGCGCTCATCGCAGCAGCCCGCGCACGGCCTGCGCGACCGCATCGGCCGTCAGCCCGAACGCGAGATACAGCGCGCTCGCCGGCGCGGACGCGCCGAAGTGGTCGAGCCCGACGACCGCGCCATCGAGGCCGACGTACTTGCGCCAGTAGTCGCTGACGCCGGCCTCGACCGCGACACGCGGCAGACCCGGCGGCAGCACGCCGTCTCGGTACGCGCGCGGCTGGCGGTCGAACAACGCCGTGCACGGCATCGAGACCACGCGCACCGCGATGCCGTCGGCGGCCAGCGCGGCCGCGGCCTCGGTCGCCAGCATGACCTCCGATCCGGTCGCGATGATCAGCGCGCGGGCGTCGGGCGCATCGCGCAGCACGTAGCCGCCGCGGCGCACGTGCGGGCGCAGCGCCGGATCGACCACCAGCGCCGGCAGGTTCTGCCGCGACAGCAGCAGTGCGCTCGGTCCGGCGTCGTCGCCGACGCGCTCGACCGCGCCGATCCACGCGATCAGCGTCTCGATGCGGTCGCATGGGCGCCAGACGTCGAGGTTCGGGATCAGGCGCAGGCTGGCCGCGTGCTCGACCGGCTGATGCGTCGGCCCGTCCTCGCCGACGCCGATCGAGTCGTGCGTCAGCACGTGGATCACGCGCTGGCGCATCAGCGCGGCCATGCGGATCGCATTGCGCGAATAGTCGGAGAACACCAGGAACGTGCCGCCGAACGGCAGGTAGCCGCCGTGCAGCGCGATGCCGTTCATCGCGGCGGCCATGCCGAACTCGCGCACGCCGTAGTGCAGATAATTGCCGGGCTGTGTCGCGGTCACCTCGCAGCAGCCGTTCCAGTTCGTGAGATTCGATCCCGTCAGGTCGGCCGATCCGCCGAGCAGTTCGGGCAGCAGCGGCGCGAGCCGGCCGATCGCCTCCTGGCTGGCCTTGCGTGTCGCGACCGGCGCCTCGTCGGCATCCTCGCCGAGCAGCACCTCGACGCGGCCAATCCAGTCGGCCGGCAGCAGCGCATGGCCGTCCAGTCCGGTGCGCCGGCGAAACGCCTCGGCCAGCGTCGGATGATCGCGCTCGTACGCCGCGAAACGCTCGCGCCAGTCGCGCTCGAGCGCCGCGCCGGTCGCGCGCGCGTCCCAGGCGTCGGCGATCGCCTCGGGGATCTCGAACGGCGCCGCGGTCCAGCCGAGCGCCTCGCGCGTCGCGGCGACCTCGGCCGGGCCGAGCGGCGCGCCGTGCACGCCCTCGGTGCCGGCCTTGTTCGGGCTGCCGTAGCCGATCACGGTACGGCAGACGATCAGCGTCGGGCGATCGACGTTCGCGCGCGCGGCCAGCACGGCGCGCTCGATCGCGGCCGCGTCGTGGCCGTCGACCGCGTCGATCACGTGCCAGCCGTAGGCGGCGAAGCGGCGCGGCGTGTCATCGGTGAACCAACCCTCGATCTCGCCGTCGATCGAGATGCCGTTGGCGTCGTAGAACACGATCAGCTTGCCCAGCCCGAGCGTGCCGGCCAGCGAGGCCGCCTCGTGCGAGAGGCCTTCCATCAGGCAGCCGTCGCCGACGAAGACGTAGGTGTGGTGGTCGACGATCGCATGCGGACCGCGGTTGAACTCGGCCGCCAGCAGGCGCTCGGCCAGCGTCATGCCGACCGCGTTGGCGAAACCCTGGCCGAGCGGGCCGGTCGTGGTTTCCACGCCGGGCGTCTCGCCGACTTCCGGATGGCCCGGCGTCGCGCTGTGCAGCTGGCGGAAGCGCTTGAGCTGATCGATCGGCAGGTCGTAGCCGCTCAGATGCAGCAGCGCATACAGCAGCATCGAGCCGTGGCCGTTCGACAGCACGAAGCGGTCGCGGTCGACCCAGGCCGGATTGGCCGGGTTGTGGCGCAGATGGCGACCCCACAGCACCTCGGCGATGTCGGCCATGCCCATCGGCGCGCCGGGATGGCCCGAGGCGGCCTGCTGCACGGCGTCGACCGCGAGCAGGCGGATCGCATTGGCGCGCTCGCGCGGCGTCGGCGCGGCCGCGGTATCGGACGGGTGGCGTTCGGCGTTCATTGCGCCCTCCGCTTGCGGTCCATCAGCTGCAGGATCATCGGCGTGAAGATGATCTGCATCGCCAGGCCCATCTTGCCGCCCGGCACGACGATGCTGTTGGGCCGGCTCATGAACGAGTCGTGCAGCATGTTCAGCAGGTACGGAAAATCGATGCCCTTGGGTCGCGCGAAGCGGATCACGACGAAGCTCTCGTCGGGCGTCGGGATGTCGCGCGCGATGAACGGGTTGGACGTGTCGACGGTCGGCACGCGCTGGAAATTCACGTGCGTATGCGTGAACTGCGGAATGATGTGGTTGATGTAGTCGGGCATGCGCCGCAGGATCGTGTCGACGACCGCCTCCTGCGAATAGCCACGCTGGCGCTGGTCGCGATGCAGCTTCTGGATCCATTCCAGGTTGATGATCGGTACCACGCCGACCAGCAGATCCGGATGGCGCGCGATGTCGACCGATTCGGTCCTGACCGCGCCGTGCAGGCCCTCATAGAACAGCAGGTCGGTACCGGGTCGCACGTCCTCCCAGTCGGTGAACGTGCCGGGCGGCTGGCCGTACGGCGCGGCCTCGGCGTCGTCGTGCAGGTACTTGCGCGTGCGCCCGCTGCCGGTCTCGCCGTAGTCGGCGAACAATGCCTCGAGCTCCTCGAACAGGTTCGAGTACGGACCGAAGTGGCTGAAGTGCCGGTTGCCGTCGCTCTCGGCCTCCTTCATCGCCTGACGCATCGCGAGGCGGTCGTAGCGGTGGAACGCATCGCCCTCGACGATCTGCGCGTTGAGGCCCTCGCGCCGGAAGATGTGCTGGAAGCTCTGCAGCACCGTGGTGGTGCCGGCACCGGACGAGCCGGTCACCGCGACGATCGGATGCTTGACCGACATCACAGCGCCTCCGGCCGGAACAGCGAGCGCTCGTTGAACAGCGGCGAGACGAACGGACGATCTGTGCCGTCCTCGTGCTCGCGGTGGTAACGCTCGATGCGCTCGACCTCCTCGCGCGTGCCGAGCACGACCGGAATGCGCTGATGGATCGATTCGGGCACCACGTCCAGCAGCGGGCCGCGCCCGGTGCTGCCGCGGCCGCCGGCCTGCTCGATCAGCATCGACATCGGATTGGCCTCGTAGAGCAGGCGCAGCCGGCCGGGCTTTCGCGGGTCCTTGGTGTCGCGCGGATACAGGAACACGCCGCCGCGCATCAGGATGCGGTGCACCTCGGCGACCATCGAGGCGATCCAGCGCATGTTGAAGTCGCGCTCGCGGATGCCGCTGCGGCCTTCCTTGCATTCGCCGACGTAGCGCTGCACCGGCGGCTCCCAGAAGCGCTCGTTGGAGGTGTTGATCGCGAACTCGCTGGTCGTCTCGGGAATGCGCAGGTCCGGATGGGTCAGGATGAAGTTGCCGATCTCGCGGTCCAGCGTGAAGCCGTGCGTGCCGCGGCCGGCGCTCAGCACCAGCATCGTCGTCGGCCCGTAGATCGCATAGCCGGCCGCGACCTGGCGATGCCCGGGCTGCAGATAGTCGCGCGCGCCGGGCGCCTCGTCGCGATCGTGGCGCAGCACCGAGAAGATCGTGCCGACCGAGACGTTGACGTCGATGTTCGACGAGCCGTCGAGCGGATCGAACACCAGCAGGTATCGGCCGCGGCGCAACCCGTCCGGAATCTCGTGAGGCGCCTCGAGTTCCTCGGAGACCATGCCGGCGACCAGGCCGCCCCATTCGCAATGGCCGATCACGATCTCGTGGGTCAGCACGTCGAGCGGCTTCTGCACCTCGCCGTGCACATTGGTCGTCGCCCGATCCGGCGCCGCCGTGCCGCGAAAGTGCAGCTGGCCCTTGGCGACCACCGCCGCGATCGTCTTGACCGCCGCGGCGACGTCGATCAGCAGTGCCGACAGATCCGAGCCGTCCGGCGCGTCGCGCAGATGCTCGATCAGAAACTTCGACAGCGTGGGACGTTGGTAGAACATCGCATCTCCCTCCCGATGGCGACTCGTGGTCGGCGCGCCGCTGCGGCCGCCGCGCGGTTCAGTGTGCGGATTCGGCCTCTGCGGGCCGTTCGGTGAACAGGCGGCTGGCGCGGATGTCGGCCGCGTCGATCGTGGTCAGCTGCTCGGCGCTCAGTTCGGCGTCGACGCCGGCGGCGAGCGCGGCTTCGAACAGCCGTCCGGCCTGGCGCAGCCGCGCGCGGTCGAGCGCGTTACGGATCGAGCGCGCGTTCGCGAAATGCGGCCGCGCGATGCGCAGTGCGATGTACTCGCGCAGTGCCTCGCGCGCATCGGCGTCCAGGCGATAGTCGAGCCGCGCGGTCATCAGCTCGGCGATCGCGAGCAGTTCATCGGCGCCGTAGTCCGGGAAGTCGATGTGATGCGCGATCCGCGAGGCCATGCCCGGATTGCTCTGGAAGAACGTGTCCATGCGCGACTTGTAGCCGGCCAGGATCACGACCAGATCCTCGCGCTGGTTCTCCATGATCTGCAGCAGGATCTCGATCGCCTCCTGGCCGTAGTCGCGCTCGTTCTCGGGGCGGTACAGGTAGTAGGCCTCGTCGATGAACAGCACGCCGCCCATCGCGCGCTTGAGCACCTCCTTGGTCTTCGGCGCGGTGTGGCCGATGTACTGGCCGACCAGGTCGTCGCGCGTCACCGAGACCAGATGGTTCTTCCGGATGTAGCCCAGGCGATGCAGGATGTCGGCCATGCGCAGCGCGACCGTGGTCTTGCCGGTGCCGGGATTGCCGGTGAAGCACATGTGCAGGCTCGGCGCGCCGGCGGTGAGGTCGAGGTTGCGCCGCGCCTTCTCGACGATCAGCAGCGAGGCGATCTCGCGGATGCGTGTCTTGACCGGTGCCAGGCCGACCAGCTCGGCGTCGAGCTGGGCCAGCACCTCGGCCATGCCCGACTCGGCATAGAGCCGGGCCAGCGAGGTCGTCGGCGCGGGCGTGTCGATCGGCTGCGCGTTCATCGCGGTTCTCCGTCGCGTCCGCGGCTCAGTAGCGGCTGCCGGACGGCCGGTCGCTCGCGTAGCTCTGCAGCGTGTAGCGCAGCGCGCGGCCGTCGATCTCCTGACGGATCAGGCGGAAGCCGTTCTCGTTGGCCGGGCGATTGACGATGAACGACAGGCGCAGCGTCTCGAAGCCGTGCGTGGAGTCGAACGCGTTGACCTTGATGTAGTGGTCCGGGAACTGCGCGCGGCAGGCGCGCACCTCCATCAGCACGCCGGCCGCGTCCTTGAGGTCGAACATCGGCAGGCCCCACAGCTCCCAGTAGGTGTTGCGCGGATGCGGGTCGTCGGTGAACTCGATCGACGGCGCCCAGCCCTGTTGCAGGATGTACTCGACCTGCGCGCGGATCTGCTCGTCGGTCAGGTCGGGAAGGAACGAGAACGTGCCCTGGGTGATGCGCATGGCGGTCTCCGGGTCGGAAGGCGGAAGAGGGGCGAGGCGGGCCTGACGGCGCGTCAGGCCGCGGTCGGCGTCGGCACGTAGTCGACGGTGTCGGTGGACGTGTAATCGAAGGTCACGTCCTTCCAGGTATCGAGCGCCGCGCGCAGCGGCGAACACCAACGGGCCGCCTTCTCGAGCACCTGCGGTCCTTCGTTCCAGATGTCGAGGCCTTCGTTGCGCGCCTGGATCATCGCCTCGAGCGCGACGCGGTTGGCCGTCGCGCCGGCCTGGATGCCCTGCGGATGGCCGATCGTGCCGCCGCCGAACTGCAGCACGACGTCCTCGCCGAGGTAGTGGATCAGCTGATGCATCTGGCCGGCGTGGATGCCGCCGGAGGCCACCGGCATCACGCGGCGCAGGCTGGCCCAGTCCTGGTCGAAGTACAGGCCGTGCTGCAGATCGCGCGGCGTGTGCATCTCGCGCAGCGTGTCGTAGATGCCGGCGATCACCGACGGATCGCCCTCGAGCTTGCCGACCACGGTACCGGCGTGGATGTGGTCGACACCGGCCATGCGCATCCACTTGGAGATCACGCGGAAGCTGATGCCGTGGCTCTTCTGCCGCGTATAGGTGCCGTGGCCGGCGCGGTGCAGGTGCAGGATCATGTCGTTGCGACGCGCCCACTTGGCCATGCTCTGGATCGCGGTGTAGCCGATCACCAGGTCGATCATGATGATGTTGGAGCCGAGCGACTTGGCGAATTCGGCACGCTCGTACATGTCCTCCATCGTCGCCGCGGTGACGTTGAGGTAGTGGCCCTTGACCTCGCCGGTCTCGGCCGCAGCGCGGTTGACCGCCTCCATCACGAACAGGAACCGGTCGCGCCAGTGCATGAACGGCTGTGAGTTGATGTTCTCGTCGTCCTTGACGAAGTCCAGGCCGCCCTTGAGCGCCTCGTAGACGACGCGGCCGTAGTTGCGGCCGGACAGGCCGAGCTTGGGTTTGGTCGTCGCGCCGAGCAGCGGCCGGCCGAACTTGTCGAGCCGCTCGCGCTCGACGACGATGCCGGTCGCCGGGCCCTGGAACGTCTTCAGGTACGCGACCGGAATCCGCATGTCCTCCAGCCGCAGCGCCTTGAGCGGCTTGAAGCCGAACACGTTGCCGATGATCGACGCGGTCAGGTTCGCGATCGAGCCTTCCTCGAACAGGTCCAGCTCGTAGGCGATGTACGCGAAGTACTGCGCCTCGGTCTTCGTGCCCGGGCCGGTGTTCGGCACCGGCTCGACGCGGTAGGCCTTCGCGCGGTACTTCTCGCAGGCGGTCAGGCGGTCGGTCCAGACCACGGTCCAGGTCGCGGTCGAGGACTCCCCGGCGACCGCCGCCGCGGCTTCTTCCGGATCGACGCCGTCCTGCGGCGTGATCCGGAACAGCGCGACCACGTCGGTCTCCTGCGGCGCATAGTCCGGCTGCCAGTAGCCCATCTCGCGATAGGCCAGCACGCCGGACCGGTAGCGCGCGCTGGTATTGCCGACGACGCGCTGTTCGGTGGCCACTGCGTTCATGCTCGCTCTCCCGTCCCGTCGAATGTGCGCTCGACGATAGGCAGGGCGATCAGAAAGGACAATTCAGAGATTCTTTGACTGTTTTAAGCGAAAGCTTATGATCGGCCGTCAGCGTCGGCACCCGACCGCGCCTGACGAGCGGGAGTCCGATCGCGATGCTGCATCTCACGCTGCGCCAATTGCAGGTGTTCCTCGAAGCGACGCGACAGATGAATTTCGCGCGCGCGGCCGGCGTGCTGCACCTGACGCAGCCGGCCGTCTCGATGCAGATCCGCCAGCTCGAAGGTGCGGTCGGCGTGGAGCTGTTCGAGCGCGTCGGCCGCCGCCTCGCGCTGACCGAGGCCGGCCGCGTGCTGCGCCATCACGCCGCGCGTGTGCTCGGCGAGATCGCCGACGCGGACCAGGCGCTGCAGAGCCTCAAGGGCCTGCACGGCGGCCTCGTCGGCGTCGGTCTGGTCAGCACGGCCAAGTACTTCGCGCCGCGCCTGCTCGCGCGCTTCGCCGAACGTCACCCCGGCATCGACGTACGCTTCAGCGTCGGCAATCGCGATGCGCTGGTGCATCTGCTCGAGGACAACGAGATCGATCTGGCCGTGATGGGACGGCCGCCCGAGAAGCTCGATGCGATCGCCGAGCCGGTCGCCGACAATCCGCACGTGCTGGTCGCCGCGCGCGACCATCCGCTGGCCGGCGCGCGCAGCATCGACATGCACGAGCTGCGCCGCGAGACCTTCCTGAGCCGCGAGACCGGCTCGGGCACGCAGACCGTCATGGAGGCGATGTTCCGCCAGCACCTGTTCACGCCGGCGCGCACGATTTTGATGGGCAGCAACGAGACCGTGAAGCAGGCCGTCATGGCCGGCATGGGCGTCAGCCTGCTGTCGCTGCATACGCTGGCGCTGGAACGCCGCGCCGACGAGGTCGCGATCCTCGACGTGGTCGGCACGCCGGTCGTGCGCACCTGGCACGTCGTGCACATGCGCGCCAAGCAGCTGGCGCCGGCCGCGCGCGCGTTCCGGCAGTTCCTGCTCGAGAACACCTCGGACTACCTGCGCGAGGCGTTTCCGCTGCCGGCCGGCGTCGGCGCGATGCGGAAGCGGTCGGGCAAGGCGGTGGTGAGGCGCAAGTCGTAGCGGCACTCGGCGCGAGTCGACGCGCGGGTGCTACGAGACTTCGATCGCGCGGCGAACGCAGGGCAGGGTATGTGGCCTCGGTCTGCGCTGCTCGTGCGGGGCGGTTCGCGCCCGGCGTGGCGAAGGATTCTGCGGGAGCCGCCGTCCTCCGACGCGGACGGCGAGGCATGCGGGCAATGGCGACATCCGTGCCGCTGCGACCGCACCGCCAAAGGCGGCGCGGCCGATCGGTCCTGTTACGCCGCGCGCGAGGCGCGCTTGCGATCGCTCTCGGTCAGGTGCTTCTTGCGCAGGCGGATGAACTTCGGCGTGACCTCGACCAGCTCGTCGTCCTCGATGAACTCCAGCGCCTGTTCCAGCGACATCTTGATCGGCGGCGTCAGCTGCACGTTGTCGTCCTTGCCGGCCGCGCGGATGTTGGTCAGCTGCTTGGCACGCAGCGCGTTGACGGTCAGATCGTTGTCCTTGGAGTGGATGCCGACCAGCTGGCCCTCGTAGATCTCATCGCCCTCGCTGACCAGCAGACGGCCGCGCTCCTGCAGGCTGACCAGCGAGTACGCCGGCGCCGGGCCCTGGCCGTTGGAGATCATCACGCCGTTCGGCCGCTTGGCGATCGCGCCCTCGGCCTTCGGGCCGTAATGGTCGAACACGTGGAACAAGAGGCCGGTGCCGGCCGTCAGCGTGCGGAACTCGGTCTGGAAGCCGATCAGGCCACGCGCCGGGATCATGTACTCCAGACGCACGCGGCCCTTGCCGTCCGGCTCCATGTTCCTGAGCTGGCCCTTGCGCATGCCCAGGCGCTCCATCACGCCGCCCTGGAACTGCTCCTCCATGTCGACCACGAGCTGCTCGATCGGCTCGCTCTGCACGCCGTCGATCTCCTTGATGATGACCTCCGGACGCGACACGGCCAGCTCGTAGCCCTCGCGGCGCATCGTCTCGATCAGCACCGACAGGTGCAGCTCGCCGCGGCCGGACACCTTGAACTTGTCCGGGTCCTCGGTCTCCTCGACCTTCAGCGCGACGTTGTGCAGCGTCTCGCGCATCAGGCGGTCGCGGATCTGGCGCGAGGTCAGGAACTTGCCGCCGCTGTGGTCCTTGGTGCCGGCGAACGGCGAGTTGTTGACCTGGAAGGTCATGCTGATCGTCGGCTCGTCGACCGTCAGCACCGGCAGCTGCTCCGGGGCGTCCGGCGCGCAGACCGTGTCGGAAATGCCCAGGCCCTCGATGCCGCTGATCGCGATGATGTCGCCGGCCTGTGCCTCGGGCACCTCGCGGCGCTCCAGGCCCATGAAGCCGAGCACCTGCAGCACCTTGCCGTTGCGCTTCTTGCCTTCGCGGTCGAGGATCGCCACCGGCATGTTGGTGCGGATCTTGCCGCGCTGGATGCGGCCGATGCCGATCAGGCCGACGTAGTTGTTGTAGTCGAGCTGGCTGATGCGCATCTGGAACGGGCCGTCCGGATCCACCTGCGGCGGCGAGACGTGCTTCATGATCGCCTCGTACAGCGGCGTCATGTCGCCCGAGCGCGCTTCCGGATCCAGGCTCGCGTAGCCGTGCAGCGCCGAGGCGTAGACCACCGGAAAGTCGAGCTGCTCGTCGGTCGCGCCGAGGCGGTCGAACAGGTCGAACGTGGCGTTGAGCACCCAGTCCGGACGCGCGCCCGGGCGGTCGATCTTGTTGATGACGACGATCGGCTTGAAGCCCATCTGGAACGCCTTCTGCGTCACGAAGCGCGTCTGCGGCATCGGGCCGTCCATCGCGTCGACCAGGATCAGCACGGTGTCGACCATCGACAGCACGCGCTCCACCTCGCCGCCGAAGTCGGCATGTCCGGGCGTGTCGACGATGTTGATGCGGTTCTCGCGCCAGGTGATCGCGGTGTTCTTGGACAGGATCGTGATGCCGCGTTCCTTCTCCTGGTCGTTGGAGTCCATCACGCGCTCGGCCAGCACGGTGCGCTCGCTGAAGGTGCCGGACTGCTTGAGGAGACAGTCGACCAGGGTGGTCTTGCCGTGGTCGACATGGGCCACGATCGCGATGTTGCGGAGATTTTCGATGGACATGGGCTATCCCGGCGATCGCGAAGGACCGTCGTTGGAGGGAGGGCAAAGGGGTCCGATTATACGGATTTTTCGGCCGGATGGTGCGGCGCAGCGTGCGGGCATTCGAAGCCGCCGGATCGGCCGGGCTGCAGCCGGACGCCCCGGCGCCATCGGAACAAAAAAAGAGCCGCCCGGATGAAGGACGGCTCTGAAGGCTACTCGTCGTTGGAGAGGATCGAGCCAGACAAGCCTAGCGGGCAAATGTTGCAGGCAGAAGGCAGCGGCGGTGCGCGATGTGACCGCTGCGCCGCGCCTTGCCCGGCGAAACTGAACGCAGTAGTGTCGACCGGGCCAACAGGGGGAAGGCCATGTGTCAGTCGAACGGATTGCGCCGTCGCAGGCGCATCGAGCCTCATCGTGATCTCGATCGCGCGCGGCCGAGGCCGCGCATCGACCCCGTGCCCTGAGCCGACTCGGGGCCACGGATGGTCAGAAAATTCTATGCGCACTCAGGCAAGCGGTCCGACCAGAGCGACTGGCAGCCGCTGCACGAGCATTTGATCGAAACGGGCCGCCGCGCCGAGCGCTGCGCGTCGGTGTTCGGTGCCGAGACCCTCGCAATGGTCGCCGGTCGGCTGCACGACCTCGGCAAGTACACCGATCGCTTCCAGCGCCGACTGCTCGGCGAAGTTCCGAAGATCGATCACGCCACCTGGGGTGCGCGCATCGCCCGCGAGCGCTATGCCGGTTTGGGCACGCTGATCGCCTACGGCATCGCCGGACATCATGCCGGGCTCGCCAACGGTGGCCTCGGCGAGCGTCGCTCCTCGCTGCGCGAGCGTCTGTCCGAAGATTATCGGACCAGCCAACTGCCGGAGCTGTTGACCGATTGGGAGCGGGAGATCGAGCTGCCCGGCGCGCTGACACTTCCTCGCGGCTTCAAGGCATTGCGCGAACGCGGTGCGTTCCAGTTCACGCTGCTGGCGAGGATGATCTTCTCGTGCCTGGTCGATGCCGATTTCGTCGACACCGACAACTACTACCGTGCTCTCGAGGGGCGCGAGCCGCGTCCGGAAGGGGCGGGCCCTGCATTGGCCGCGCTGCGCGAACGGCTCGATCTTCATCTGGCCGGCCTTCCCAGAGACAACGGCATCAATCCGCTGCGTGCCGAGATTCTCGCTCACGTGCGCGACGGCGCGTCGAAGGTGCCCGGTCTGTTCTCGCTGACCGTTCCGACCGGCGGCGGCAAGACACTCGCCTCGCTGGCATGGGCGCTCGATCACGCCATCAGGCATGAATTGCGCCGCGTGATCTACGTGATTCCGTTCACCAGCATCATCGAGCAGACCGCCGGCGTCTTCCGCCAGGCCTTCGGCGACCTCGGTGAGGACGCGGTCCTCGAGCATCACAGCGCATTCTTCGAGGATCCGAAGGCCGAGCTGCAGTCGAAAGAGAAGCGGCGCCTGGCGATGGAGAACTGGGATGCCCCCGTCGTAGTCACCACCGCCGTGCAGTTCTTCGAGAGCCTGTTCTCGGACCGGCCCTCGCAGTGCCGGAAGCTGCACAACATCGCCGGCAGCGTGGTGATCCTGGACGAGGCGCAGACCCTGCCGCTGCATCTGCTGCGTCCCTGCATGCAGCTGCTGGAGGAGTTGACGCGCAACTATCGCGTCAGCGCCGTGCTGTGCACCGCCACCCAGCCGGCCTTGCGCAAGGAAGACGGCTTCGATGGTGGCCTGGAAGGCGTGCACGAGCTCGCCCCCGATCCGCCCCGGCTCTATCGCGTGCTCAAGCGCGTCCGCGCGCGTCATGTCGGTACGCTCGACGACACAGCGCTTTCGGACCTCTTGCGCCGGCACGCGCAGGTACTGTGCATCGTCAACAACCGGCGCCACGCGCGTGCATTGTTCGAATCCGTCGCGGACGAGCCCGGCGTGCAACATCTGACTACGCTGATGCATGCCCGCCATCGCAAGCGGGTGCTGGATCAGGTGCGAGCAAGCCTGGCATCGCGCGAGCCGTGCCGGCTGGTCTCAACGAGTCTGATCGAGGCCGGTGTCGATGTCAGCTTTCCGGCCGTGCTGCGCGCGGAGGCCGGCTTGGATTCGATCGCGCAGGCTGCCGGGCGCTGCAATCGCAACGCCGAGTGGCCGGTCGAAGACAGTGAAGTGTGCGTATTTGCCAGTCCGGACTGGGCGCCCCCGCCCGAGCTGAAGTTGTTCGCCGAGGCGTTCCGACAGGTGGAGCGCTTTCACCGCGAGGATCTGCTGTCGTTGGACGCGGTCGGCGCCTACTTCCGCGAGCTGTACTTCCGGAAGGACGGCCGGTTCGGCGAAGCGCTGCTCAAGCTGCTCGACGGGATCACCGTCGAAGACCTGCCGTTGGAGACGCTGGCCGCCAAGTTCCGGCTGATCGACACGCAGATGCGTCCGGTGATCGTGCCTTACGACCCCTACGCTGAGGCTCCGGGCACCGAGTACCCGGCCGCTGCCGAAGCGCTGCACGATCTCGAGTACGCCCCCGGCGCCGCGCGCAAGCTGCAGTCGTTCCTGGTGCAGGTGCCGAAGCAGGGCTACGACGCGCTATGGAAGGCCCACGCCATCCAGCCAATCGCGCCCGACCGTTATGGAGAGCAGTTCGTGCGCCTGGTCAATCCGCGCCTGTACGACGCGCGCTTCGGGCTGCACTGGGACGATCCGCAGTTCTTGAGCTCCGAGGGCAACGTATGGTGACTTCATGAAGCGAGATCAAAGGAAAAGTGTGATCTTCAAGATTCTTTACCCGAACGGGAAGATTTACGTCGGCAAGGACGAGACGAACAGTATCAACTACTTCGGTAGTGCCAGTTCCGCCCTGATCGCGCGTGACTTCACGAGTGATGAAAGACGGTCTTTCACGATCACGCGAGAGCTTCTGTGGGAGTCGAAATCTGCATCGGTGCGCGATCTAAATCAGATGGAGCTTGCGTTCATACGCGCGTTGAAATCCAATGATCCGGCCGTCGGTTACAACCGGTGGCCGCGCGTTAAAGGCTCGCTTTGAACTGAAGTGGCTCGTGCGATCTCGTCTTTTGAGATCGCCGGCGCTTAGCGTCTGGCGAGCCGTAAAAAGGGGGCAAGGATGAGCTACGGAATCAAGCTCCATGTCTGGGGCGAGCGGGCGCTGTTCACGCGTCCGGAAATGAAGGTGGAGCGCGTGTCCTACGACGTCATCACGCCGTCGGCCGCGCGCGGCATTCTCGAGGCGATCCACTGGAAACCGGCGATCCGCTGGGTGATCGACAGCATCCAGGTACTCCAGCCGATTCGCTTCGAGTCGATCCGCCGCAACGAGGTCGGCGGCAAGCTGTCCGCCGCCAGCGTCGGCAAGGCGATCCGCGCCGGCCGTACCGACGGGCTGGTCAATTACGTGGAGGAGGATCGCCAGCAGCGTGCCGCGACGGTGCTGCGCAAGGTGGCTTACGTGATCGCCGCCCACTTCGAGCTGACCGACAAGGCCGGCCCGGATGACAGCGTCGGCAAGCATCTGGACATCTTCAATCGGCGTGCGCGTCGCGGCCAGTGCTTCCAGGCGCCGTGTCTGGGCACGCGCGAGTTTCCGGCCAGCTTCGAGCTGGTCGAGAGCGAGGCCGCGATGCCCGCTTCGGATGCATCGCTGGCCGGCCCGCGCGATCTGGGCTGGATGCTGCACGACATCGACTTCGGCGCCGGCATGACGCCGCGCTTCTTCCGCGCGCAAATGGTCGACGGACGCATCGAGGTTCCGCCGTTCGACGGCCGGGAGGTGGTCGGATGATTCTGGCCGCTCTCAACGACTACTACGCGCGCCTGCTCGACGACAAGGACTCGGGCGTCGCCGCGCCCGGCTACAGCCAGGAGAAGATCGGTTATGCGATCGTCCTTGCGCCGGACGGCAAGGTCGTGGACGTCATCGATCTGCGCGAAGGCGACAAGAAGCCGCTGCCTCGCCCGCTCAGTGTGCCGCAGCCGGAGAAGCGCACCGTCGCGGTCAAGTCCAATTTCCTGTGGGACAAGACCAGCTATGTCCTGGGCGTGAGCGCCAGCAGCAAGCGCAGTGAGCAGGAGCACGAGGCCTTCAAGTCCTTGCATCGGCAGGCGCTGGCCGGCAGTGACGATCCCGGCTTGCAGGCGTTGCTGGCGTTTCTCGACGGCTGGCAGTCGCAGCAGTTCCATGACAACGCGCACTTCGCCCGGCACGGCGAAGCCATGCTCGATGCCAATGTGGTGTTCCGGCTGGACGACGGCACTCAGCAGTATCTTCACGATCGCTCGGCGGCGCGCGAGGCGTGGAGCCGTCTGCAGAGCGCCGGAGACGAGGGCACACAGGGCATGTGCCTGGTCACCGGAAGGCAGGCATCGCTGGCGCGCCTGCACCCCGCGATCAAGGGCGTCAACGGCGCGCAAAGCTCCGGGGCCTCCATCGTGTCGTTCAATCTCGAGGCTTTCGCCTCATACGGCAAGAGCCAGGGAGACAATGCGCCGGTCTCCGAGCAGGCGGCCTTCGCCTACACCACGGCTCTGAACCATCTGCTGCGCCGTAGCGACGACAATCGTCAGCGCTTGCAGCTCGGCGATACCACGGTGGTGTTCTGGGCCCAGGGCAACGGCGCCGAGGCCGCCGAGGATTTCATCGGTGCGTTCTTCGGCACCCAGGCCGCCGGGCAGGACGATGCCCAGGCGACCCGTCGACTCGGCGAGGCCTTGGAACAGGTGCGCCAGTTGCGGCCGCTGCGCGAGCTGGACCTGCGTCTCGACGATGACACGCGCATCTTCGTGCTCGGTCTGGCTCCTAATGCCTCTCGCCTTTCGATCCGTTTCTGGGAAACCGAGCGACTTGGGACATTTGCCCAGCGTCTGGCCGATCACTACCGGGATCTGGAACTGAGGCCGTCGGCTTGGAAACGCCCACCTTCACCGCAGTTCCTGGCCCTGCAGACCGCGCCGGTATACGGCGATGGCGGCAAGCCCAAGGCCGAGGACGTCCCGCCGCTGTTGGCCGGAGAGTTGGCCCGCAGCATTCTGACCGGTGCGCGCTACCCGCGCAGCGTGCTCGGCACGATCGTGATGCGCTTCCGAGCGGACGGACAGATATCGCCGCTGCGCGTGGCTCTGTGCAAGGCCGTCCTCGCACGCGAAGCACGACTGAATCCGCAACAAGGAAACCCCAACGACAAGGGAGAACCACCCGTGAGTCTCGACACAGGCAATACCGATACCGGCTATCTGCTGGGACGGCTGTTTTCGTCGCTGGAGAATCTGCAGCGCGCGGCGCTGGGATCGCAAGTGAACGCCACCATCCGCGATCGCTACTACGGTGCGGCCTCAGCGACGCCTGCCAGCATCTTTCCGGTGCTGTTGCGCAACGCGCAGAACCATTTCAGCAAGCTGCGCAAGGGCAAGGCCGGCCTCGCGGTGAATCTGGAGAAGGAGATCGGCCAGATCGTCGACGCGCTTCCGCCCAGCTTCCCCCGGACCTTGCCTATCGAGGAACAGGGTCGTTTCGCGATCGGCTACTACCACCAGACCCAGGCCCGCTTCGCGCGCAGCGAAGACCAGGAAGACGCTACCACCGACATTGAAGGAGAAGCTGCATGAGCGCGATCAGTCACCGTTACGAGTTCGTCTACCTGTTCGACGTCGCCAACGGCAACCCCAACGGCGATCCGGATGCCGGTAACCTGCCGCGTCTGGACCCCGAGACCAACCGGGGCTTGGTCACCGACGTGGCGCTCAAGCGCAAGGTTCGCAACTACGTCGCGCTGGAGAAGGAAGGCGTTCCCGGCTACGCGATCTACATGCAGGAAAAGTCGGTACTCAACAATCAGCACAAGCAGGCATACGCGGCGGTTGGCATCGAGCACGAAGCCAAGAAGCTGCCCAAGGACGAGGCCAAGGCTCGCGAACTGACGGCTTGGATGTGCGCCAACTTCTTCGATGTGCGCACCTTCGGTGCAGTCATGACCACCGAGGTCAATACCGGTCAGGTGCGTGGGCCGATCCAGATCGCATTTGCCAGCTCGGTCGAGCCGGTACTGCCGATGGAAGTTTCGATCACCCGAGTAGCGGTGACCAACGAGAAGGATCTGGAGAAGGAGCGCACGATGGGCCGCAAGCACATCCTGCCCTATGGTCTGTATCGCGCCCATGGATTCATTTCGGCCAAGTTGGCCGAACGCACCGGCTTCTCCGAGGAGGATCTGCAGCTGTTCTGGCGTGCTCTGGTCAATCTCTTCGAGCACGATCGCTCCGCGGCGCGCGGCGAGATGTCGGCGCGCAAGCTGATCGTCTTCGAGCATGAGAATCCGATGGGCAACGCGCCCGCCCACGTGCTGTTCGACAAGGTCACAGTCACGCGCACCAGCGAATCCAGCGAAGGACCGGCCCGTCACTTCTCCGACTACACGGTCCATATCGATCGCGATCTGCCGGCCGGCGTCAAGGTATCGGAAGTGCTCTGACCGCAGCGGAGCGTGGACGTCATGGACGACGAAGATCTGATCCCACTCTCCGCCCTCCAGCACTATCTGTACTGCCCTCGGCAGTGCGCGCTGATTCACCTGGAGCAGCAGTGGGCGGAGAACCGGCAGACGGCCGAAGGTCGCCTGCTGCATCAGCGTTCCGACGTGCCCCAGATCGAGCGCCGGCGCGGCGTGCGCACGGTCACCGCGATGCCGCTGCTCGCGTTGGAGCTCGGCATCACCGGTAAAGCCGACGTCGTCGAGTTCCATGCCGATGCCGGTCGGGAGCGCGCCTTCCCGGTCGAGTACAAGCGCGGCCGGCCCAAGGCGCATCGTGCCGACGAGGTGCAGCTGTGCGCGCAGGCGTTGTGCCTGGAGGCGATGCTGGGCTATGCGGTCGAAGCCGGCGCCTTGTTCTACGGTCAGACGCGCCGCCGAAAGGACGTGGTCTTCGACGCGGCGCTGCGGGCGCTCACCACGCAGACGATCGCCGATACGCGCGCGATGTTCGGCGCCGGAGCCACGCCGACGGCGCGCTACGACGCCAAGCGCTGCGATCGCTGCTCGCTGCTCGATCTGTGCCAGCCGCGTCTGCTCGGCCGCCGCAAGGTCGAAGACTGGCTGCGGACCCAACTGGACGAGGAGGCCTGATCGTGCGCCGCCAGCTCAACACGCTCTACGCGATGACCGACGGCGCATGGCTACGCAAGGAAGGCGCCAGCATCGTCATGGAGGTCGAGCGGCAGGAGCGGGCACGCCTGCCGGTCCATATGCTGGAAAGCCTGGTGTGCATCGGCCGCGTGGCGGTTTCGCCGCGCCTGCTCGGCTTTTGTTCGGAGCAGGGCATCAGCGTCTGCTATCTGACGCCGCAGGGACGGTTTCTGGCACGCGTCGAGGGACCGGTGTCGGGCAACGTGCTGCTGCGGCGCGAGCAGTATCGGCGCACCGATGATCCGGCCCGTTGTGCCGCCATCGTCCGTCATCTGCTGATCGGCAAGATCCACAACCAACGCGCGGTACTGGCGCGCGGCTGGCGCGATCACGGCGAACGCATGACGGAAACGGCCGCATTCCAGCATGCGCTCAAGCGTCTCAAGCGGATTCCACAGCGGCTCTTGGTCGAGACCGATGTGGATGTCCTTCGTGGGCTGGAAGGCGAAGCGGCGCAGGCGTACTTCGGCGTATTCGGACAGTTGGTACGCGCCGAGTCGCCGCTGCTGCATTTCGGCGGTCGCAACCGGCGACCGCCCCGCGACGCATTCAATGCCCTGCTGTCGTTCCTCTACACGCTGCTCACGCACGATTGCCGATCCGCATTGGAGACCGTCGGTCTGGATCCGGCTGTCGGCTTTCTGCATCGCGACCGGCCGGGCCGCCCGAGCCTGGCGCTCGACCTGGCCGAGGAGTTCCGGCCGCTGCTGGGCGAGCGTCTGGCATTGTCTTTGATCAACCGGCGCCAGCTGAGCGAACGGGATTTCGTGGTGTTCGACAACGGCGCCGTGCAGTTGAAGGACGATGCCCGAAAGACGGTGCTGGTCGCCTATCAGGAACGCAAGCGCGAGCAGGTGCATCACGCGTTTCTCGGTGAGAAGGTCGACATCGGCTTGCTGCCGTTCGTGCAGGCTCAGTTGATGGCACGTCATCTGCGTGGCGATCTGGACGGCTATCCGGCGTTTCTCTGGAAGTGAAGAGAGGTCCGATCGACATGATGGTGCTGGTCAGCTACGACGTGAGTACGGTCTCCCCCGACGGTGACAAGCGCCTGCGCCGTGTCGCCAAGGCCTGCCGTGACTGGGGCCAGCGCGTGCAGTTCTCGGTGTTCGAGATCGAGGTCGATCCCGCACAGTGGGTCCAGCTGCGTCAGCGCCTGTGTGATCTGATCGACCCGGCTGTCGACAGCCTCCGCGTCTATCAGCTGGGCGCGAAGTGGGAAGGCCGCGTCGAGCATATCGGCGCCAAGCCGACACTCGATCTCAAGGGGCCTCTGGTCTTCTGACGCGAACCGCAAGCGACAGGCAAATCCCCGGCCGCTTCGCGTTTCTCCAAGATACTGAGCTACAAGGAAAACGGACGTCTCGGCGGCCTGTGCGCCTCGTCATGTCGGCGAATCGAAGCACGTTCGCGGCCGCCCGGGCTTTTTCCAAGCCGTGGCCGAGCTTTATGCTGAGGCGGTCGCGCCCCGCGTGGGCGCGTGGATTGAAACCAGCTCGAGATCGAGCAGGCGGACGTCGCGCGCAAGTCGCGCCCCGCGTGGGCGCGTGGATTGAAACCGGCATGAGCGCGCAGAAGCCGGTGGATGTCGAGGGTCGCGCCCCGCGTGGGCGCGTGGATTGAAACATGTTCTTCCCTCCAGGCGCGCCACGCGGGCGTGCGTCGCGCCCCGCGTGGGCGCGTGGATTGAAACTTGGCGGAGGCGCTGCATACGATTCGTGCCGCTCGTCGCGCCCCGCGTGGGCGCGTGGATTGAAACCAGTCGTCGACCGTCGCCAGCTCCCATTCGCCCGGCGTCGCGCCCCGCGTGGGCGCGTGGATTGAAACGACGCCCAGTCGGACGATGTGCCGTCGACCTGCGTCGCGCCCCGCGTGGGCGCGTGGATTGAAACGCGCGCCGCGACGATTGTCGGCGCGACCGCGGCGGTCGCGCCCCGCGTGGGCGCGTGGATTGAAACGTAGTAGTCGGCCGGGAAGGTACGCACCCACGGCGTCGCGCCCCGCGTGGGCGCGTGGATTGAAACACTTTCAACGTCGGCGGACGGGCGCTGTGCAGTTGTCGCGCCCCGCGTGGGCGCGTGGATTGAAACCAGGCGTCCCACACGACGGCATTGGCGCGCGAGCTGTCGCGCCCCGCGTGGGCGCGTGGATTGAAACGGGCGCCCCATGCCGGCCGCGGGGGGGCGCGTGCGTCGCGCCCCGCGTGGGCGCGTGGATTGAAACTAGAGGTGGTGCGCTCATCGGTGCGCTCATGGGTGGTCGCGCCCCGCGTGGGCGCGTGGATTGAAACGGCTCGGACCTGCGGCGGGCGGCGATGAAGGTCGCGTCGCGCCCCGCGTGGGCGCGTGGATTGAAACGCTGCACTGATCGGTGCCGCCGGCATGGGCCTGTGTCGCGCCCCGCGTGGGCGCGTGGATTGAAACGTGCCGGTGCGTGGCTATCCTCTGACGCGTTGTGTCGCGCCCCGCGTGGGCGCGTGGATTGAAACGCTGTAGAAGGTCAGCTGATGGATCAGCCAGCCGGTCGCGCCCCGCGTGGGCGCGTGGATTGAAACTAGATCCGACAGTGTGCTGACGGCGACCCCCATCGGTCGCGCCCCGCGTGGGCGCGTGGATTGAAACCGGCACGTCGGCAAGTGCCCATTCCTCGTCGGCCAGTCGCGCCCCGCGTGGGCGCGTGGATTGAAACTCGATGGGCGCGATGGGCTGGGATCGCGAGGATGTCGCGCCCCGCGTGGGCGCGTGGATTGAAACTTGCCGGCGTCGAGGTCGGCCAGGGGGAAGGTCAGTCGCGCCCCGCGTGGGCGCGTGGATTGAAACCTCCGGATCCTGCGCGACTCGCAGGCGTCCGGCGTCGCGCCCCGCGTGGGCGCGTGGATTGAAACGCCTCGACGAGGATGCGGACCGGGCCGTCGACGAGTCGCGCCCCGCGTGGGCGCGTGGATTGAAACCCCGAAGCCACAGCAACCTTCGTCACCTTCTTGGTCGCGCCCCGCGTGGGCGCGTGGATTGAAACGGGCCACAGCCGATCAGCGACGGCAGCGCACACGTCGCGCCCCGCGTGGGCGCGTGGATTGAAACGTGGTACCAGCGCCGCAAGCATCGGCGCGGCCGGGTCGCGCCCCGCGTGGGCGCGTGGATTGAAACGAACAACGGAGCGGGGGATGCGGTCATGCAAGCCAGTCGCGCCCCGCGTGGGCGCGTGGATTGAAACCAGTGGGCGGTTGGAGGGTGGCAGCAGTCTGGTCGTCGCGCCCCGCGTGGGCGCGTGGATTGAAACTCAACGAGCAGCCTGCGCACGCGCAGCTCGGTGGTCGCGCCCCGCGTGGGCGCGTGGATTGAAACGAGGATATGAAGGTTTATCGGCAGCATCACAGCCGCGTCGCGCCCCGCGTGGGCGCGTGGATTGAAACGTGCCGCCCACGTGATGAGGCCGCTCATGCAGTGGTCGCGCCCCGCGTGGGCGCGTGGATTGAAACCAGCCCCGGCAAAGCTGGCGCCCCAAAAGCAATGTCGCGCCCGCGGGCGCACGGATCGACACGTCCTGCGCCCGCCTCGCAGCCTCCTGGCCTCTGCATCTGCTCTTTCACGTGTTGTGCCAGAAGCGGGCTGGTTCGTCCGGCATGTCGCCTATACCAAGCGCGGCGCCGAGCCCCCAAGGCGCATACGACGGGAGGTACGAATGAACAATTGGGTCATCTCCAGCGAGAGCCGGGCAGGGCGGCGCAGGCCTGCCGCTGCCTTGGTCCGTTCGGTACTCGCGGTCGGCGTGCTTCTGCTCGCCGCCGAGGCCGGCAGCCAGCAGATTACCGCGCAGGCGATCGTGAGTGGCGGCGGCATCGCTCGCTCGGCCGGCGGCTGTCTCGCGCTGCGCTCGACGTTCGGCGAGGCGGTGGCCGGGCGCGCGAGCGGCGGCGACTACGCGGTAACGGCCGGCTTCACGGCGGCGACGGCTGACATGCCGCGCGATGCGATCTTTCACGATGGTTTCCAGGAGTGCCAGTGATGAACCCGTTCGTCGATCTGCGGCGTCTGCCGCTCGTTGTCCTGCATGCGGCTCTGGCGTCGATCGCGATGGCAATCGCCGCCCCGGCCGCTGCCGATCCGCAGTTGCCGGACTTCGTCTATCAGGGCCGTCTGGAGCAGTCCGGCGCGCCGGCCAATGGTGCGTTCGACCTGACGTTCGCGTTGTTCGACGCGCCGGAAGGCGGCAATCAGGTCGGTGCGACGATCACCGAGGCGGACTTCCCGGTCAGTGACGGCTTGTTCAACGTCTCGCTGAGCTTCCCGGGCGCGTTCACCGGCACGCAGCTGTATCTGCAGGTCACCGTCGAGGGCACGCCGATGCTGCCGCGGCAGGCGGTCGCGACCGCGCCGGTCTCGCAGTTCACGCTGAGCGGGGCCATCGGCGGTACGGCCGGCGGCGATCTGGCCGGGACCTATCCGAACCCGACGTTGCGCGACGGTGCCGTCGTCGGCGCGAAGATCGCGTTCGGTGCCGTCAGCAACAGCAAGCTGGCGGCCGATTCGGTCAGCTCGACGAAGATCGCGGCGAGCGCGGTCGGCACCTCGGAACTGGCCAACGATGCGGTCACCGCGGACAAGATCGCCAACGGCGCGGTCGTCACGGCGGCGATCGCCAGCGACAGCATCACACGCGGCAAGATCGCCGGCGGCTACAGCAACGGCGCGATCACGGCCTCGGTCGGCGGCAACGCCTGTCGCGACTACGACGTCAGCGTCGGCGGCGCTCAGGTCAACGACGTCGTGTTCTTCAGCCTGCAATCGGCCGCCAGTCTGACGCCGAACATGCTGATCCAGGCGCTGCGTGTGCCGAGTGCGGATCTGGTGACCTTGCGCGTGTGCAACCTGGCCAGCACGACGCAGTCGACCGGCAACATCGGCGTCTACATTCTGACGATGCGATGAGGCGATCGGACGGCCGTGCGGGATATGCGGTTGATCCTCGCCGCTACGCGGCCGGCATCGCCGCCAGCACATCGGCGGCGCGGCGCAGCCCGCCGAGGATCGAATCGGCGACCTCGGCCGAGAAATCGGCCGGCAGGCTGGCCCGTACCTCGTCGATCGCCGCGGGCGTCCGCGCGAGGATCGCCTCGATCAGCGGCTCGGCCGAGTCGCCGTAGCCGACGAGGCGCGCGGTGCTGTTGAAGTGCCGGCGCTGGATCGTGTGCATCAGGTAGTGCCGGCTCTTGCCGAGCAGCGCCATCGCGAGGTGCGTGCGGTGCGGCGACCACAGGCTGGGACCTTCGCCGAGCACCGGATAGGCCGACATCACGTCGTACAGCGGCGTCAGATGGAAGCGGCCGGCCGGCAGCAGCCGGATGCTGAAGTTCTTGGCGTGGCCGTCCGGCGCGCGCAGCAGCCAGAACAGGATCTGCGTCGTCATCAGCGTGCGCGCGTCGGCCTCGGCTTGTTCGGACTGCTTCAGCCGCTCGAACAGCGTGCGCAGGCCGGGCCCGCCGTCGCTCTCGTACTTGCGCAGCGGCGGGCAGTTCTCGACCTGGCAGAAGTCCTCCTGCGGCAGGCGCTGGATCCATCGCCCGTCGGACGAGGTCTGCCGGTCGAAACGCTCGACGACGAGGACGCGCCGCCCGCCGAACGTGGCGATCTCGGCCCGCGCCACGTCCAGGCCGTAGGCCGCGAGCAGACGCAGGCACAGCCATTCGTTGTCGACCGAGGTCGTGAAGTCGGCCTGCCGGCCGCCGACCAGACCGAGCGGCAGCTTGAGGATGTGCGTGGTCGGAGTCGATCCGAGCGGGCGCAGCCAGCGGCCGTTCCATCGCAGCAGCGCGGTTTTCTCCTGCGCGCCGGCGAGCGAGATGCGAAAGTCCGAATCGGCATCGTGCGTGGCGGCGAACCGGCCGGGCGTGAGCGCGTCGCCGATCGCGCGCTCGATGTCGTCCTCGGACAACGGCATGCCCTCGACGCGATCGTAGCCCTCGGGCGTCTCGTCCTCGCCGAGCAGCTGCACCGCGCCGACGCAATCGCGGCCGATCGCCTTCAGCAGGTCGAACGGCTCGACCGAGCCGGTGCGAAAGCGCTCGGCGACGCGCTTGCGGATCGCGTCGCTGTCGGGCAGCAGATTGTCGAAGTAGTGAAGGACGCGATCGCCCTCGAGTGGCCGATTCTGCAGATTGAACGGCAGCGACAGCGACAGCGGCCGGCCGTAGTGCGACCGCACCCAGGTCTCGTCGTACCGGAGCTGCGTGTCGCCGCGCCGGGCGAGCGTCCAGGTCGCCGCGCGGCGGCCGTTGAGCCAGACCGACAGATGCCGACTGTGCGAGCGGCGGCCCACCTCACCACTCCGCGTCGTGCTGCACGTCGGCAACCGCCTCGCGCGTACCGATCGTGAGCTCCAGATCGAGCGCGGCGCTCCAGGCCAGCAATTGGTCGACACTGAGCTCGCCGGCGTGCTGCTCCAGTTGCGATACGCGCGATTGGCTGAGGCCGAGGCGGGCGGCGAGCGCGGTCTGCGAGAGCTTGCGCGCCTTGCGTGCGGCCTGCAGCACGAGGCCGAGCTGGTCGGGAGTCCTCAGTGTCTGTCGGGCGGGCATGGCTTCTACCAGGTATTGTGATAGATGGGTTTTATGCGGTATAGAGATAAAAGTCAAATATAACGATAGAGGGTAAGTTGGTCGGAGGTTGCGACAGCCGCAAATCCGCGGGGCAACTATCAGGATATGCAATATTTGCAGAATATAAGGATACGTGATGATGAGCTGCCCACAGACGGCGGCCGTATCGATTCGCCTACCGACAGCGAAAATCTTCGCTGCCGACCGGCTCGCAGCCGTCGCCCCAGCGGCCGGTCTGCCGCCAATAGTCGGCGACACCGGTCTCGACCAGCAGCCGCTTGAAGTCCGGATGCGCGCGTGCTCCGGAGTACGGCGCGTTCCATAGCGCGACGTAGTAGCGCTGCGGCATCGCGCCCTGGCCGAAGCCCTCGGCGCTTTCGAGGTTGCGGCGCATCGCGGCGACGGCGAGGTCGGCGTCGCCGAGCGCATCGGCGATACCGGTCCAGACGTAGGCGGCGCGAACGCCGCCGCCGTAGGCGTCGTCGGCCAGCGCCCTGCGCACCCGTTCCAGCATCGCATCGCGATCGTCGAGCGCGGCGCCGAGATCACGAAAGAATGGCGTGTCGAACCCGGTCGTCTGCCGCAACCTCTCGTGCAGCTCGCGCAGCTGATCCTGGCCGCCGGGCCGCTGGCCGGCCAGCTGGCGGCAGAACGCGAGGAAATCCTGCGACTGCTGGCTGCCCTCGAGCGTCCGGCCGCGCTGGTACTCCGCTTCGGCGTCGGCGTAGCGGCGGCTGGCGGTGTAGTCGTACTGCAGGTCGCGCGAGAGGTACAGCAGCATCGGATCGTTCGCGCGCACCTGCTCGACCAGCGCCGTGGTCTGGTCCAGATGCCCCATCGCATAGGTCATGAACGTGTAGTCCCAGACGCGCTCGTGCGTCGGCGGACCGGCCGCCGCGAGCCGTCCGGCCAGCGTCAGCGCCTCGGCACGGCGGCCTTCGCGCCACAGCGCATTGGCGCGGTCGCGCTGGGCGACCCAGCTGTCGGGCGCGATACGCGCGATGCGTTCGCGCGCCTCGCGTGCCTCGGCACGCAGCGTGCGGGCATGCGCGTCGTCCAGATCCTGCGCGGTCGCCGCCAGCGATCGCGCCAGGGCGTCCCAGCAGAGCACGCAGTGCGGATCGATCGCGACCATCTCGCGTGCCAGCCGCAACCGCTCGCGATCGTGTTCGGCGTCGAACTGTCCACGCATGCCGATGCCGCGCCAGCGCAGGAAGCGCTCGTAGGCCTCGACGTTAGTGGTGCCGCCGCGTTCGCGACTGAAGCGCGCGACGTCGAGCGTGACGCTGAGCGCCTGCGCGACGTCGGCGGCGATGTCGGCCTGTACCGCGAAGACGTCGCGCAGTTCGCGGGCATAGGTCCGCGACCATAGCTGGCTGCCGTCGGCGGCGCGGATCAGCTGGGCCGTCACGCGCAGGCGGTCGGCGTCGCGGCGCACGCTGCCTTCGAGCAGATACGCCGCATCGAGGGCGCGGCCGATGCTGCGCAGATCCTCGCGGTCGTCCTTGAACGAGAAGCTCGAGGTGCGGCCGATCACGCGCAACGCCGGCGACTGCGCCAGCTGATGCAGGATGTCCTCGGCGAGACCGTCGGCCAGATACTGCTGATCGCGCGCCTGCGACAGGTCGGCGAACGGCAGCACCGCCAGCGACGGCCGCAGCGGCGACGTCGGCGGCATCGGGGCGACCGCCGCCGCGCGCGTCGCGGGCTGACGCGGCCACCACTGGATCGCGACGACCGCCAGCAGCGCGATCGCGGCGGCCGCGAGCCACGGCCAGCGCGTGCGGACCAGCACGCTCACGGACGGCGCCTGCGCCGGTGCCGGCGTCGTCGATGTCTCGCCGCCAAGGCCGTCCTCGCCACGTACGTCCGCATCGGCGCCGGGCGCCGCGATCGTATCGGCTGGATCGAACCGGTAGCCGACGCCGTGCACGGTGTGCAGCCGGCGCGGATGCTGGGCGTCCTCGCCGAGCGCCTGGCGCAGCAGGCTCATGACGCGGTTCAGCACGCCCTGGGTCACGTGACGGTGACCCCAGACCGCATCGAGGATCTCCTCGCGCGTGAACACGCGTCCGGGCGCGCCGGTCAGCAACGCCAGCACCGCGAACGCCTTGGGTTCGAGCGGCTGCTCGACGCCGGCGCGCATCACGCGGCGGCCGGCGAAGTCGACGACCACCGCGTCGAAGACCAGATTGTCCCGAACCGGCTGCGACATGCATCCCCCACCGGGTCGACCCGGCTCCGCGTCAGTATAGGAGCGCGGGCGCCATCGGCGTGTGCGCGGCATCGCGCCTGTCATACGGCTTTAGCGCAAGCCGGACATGCTGGGCGTTGCACATCTGCACTGCACCGAACGATCAGGGGGCGGGCAGCGGGCGCCGGCTGTCGCGCGCCCGCGCCCCGGGTTTCATGACGTCCAATCCTCGTCCATCCAGCGATGTCGCGACCGCCGAGCCGCCGCAGGCCGCGCCGCCGCGCGGCCTGTCCGCGCTGCTGCGTCCGACGGCCGCGCTCGACGTCGACACGCCGGTCGCGGCGGTCGCCGATCGCATGCTCGACGCCCGCCACGAGGGGCTGCTGTCGCTGCCGATCGTGCACGAAGGGCGGCCGGTCGGCGCGATCAGCCGCTACGCGCTGATGCGCATCTTCCTGATGCCGTACGGCCGCGAGATCTTCGGCCGACGCCCGATCGTCGAGATGGCCAACCGCCAGGTGCTGGTACTGCCGGTCGCGACGCCGATCCAGGACGCGGCACGCCTGATCGCCGAGCACGTGCAAAGTCCGATCACCGAGGACTTCATCCTGACCGACGCGGACGGGCTCTACCTCGGCACCGGCGTCGTGCTCGACGTGCTGCGCGCGATGGACGCGCGCCTGGCGCAGCGCAACCGCGAGCTGCAGGGCGCCTACGACCGCGTGCGCGCCTCGCAGCTGCAGCTGATCCAGTCCGAGAAGATGGCCTCGCTCGGTCAGATGGTCGCGGGCCTGGTGCACGAGATCAACACGCCGCTGGGCTACGTGCGCAACAACGTCGAGATGACGCGCGAGGCGCTGGCCGATGCGACCGATCTGGTCGGCGCCGGCGAGGCCGTGCTCGGCGCGCTGCTCGACGGCGGCGAGCCGCCGGCCGATCTGCCGGCGCGCATGGCGACGCTGGCCGAGCTGCGCACGCGCGTGGATGCCGCGGCGCTGGCGGATCTGTCGGGTCTGCTCGACGACACGCTGCACGGCCTGGCCCAGATCGGCGAGCTGATCGGCCATCTGAAGGACTTCAGCCGGCTCGACCAGGCCCGCACGCAGAAGGCCGACGTCAACCATCTGATCGACGGCGCGCTGCGCATCGTGCAGCACATCCTCAACCGGCGCGGCATCGAGGTCGTGCGCGCGGTGGCGGAGGTGCCGGCGATCGACTGCGCGCCGGCACAGATCAACCAGGTGCTGCTGAACCTGCTCGGCAACGCCGCGCAGGCGATCGAGCACGATCGCGGCCGCATCATCGTGCGCACGCAGGTGCTCGGCGAGCGGCTGCTGATCCTGGTCGAGGACAACGGCAAGGGCATCGCGGCCGAGGACCTCAAGCGGATCTTCGATCCGTTCTTCACGACCAAGCCGGTCGGGCAGGGCACCGGCCTGGGCCTGGCGATCGCGCATCAGATCGTCGAGCAGCATGGCGGCCTGATCCGTGTCGCGTCCAGGCCCGGCGTCGGCACGCGCTTCGTCGTCGCACTGCCGCTCGGCGGCGGTGCCGGCGCGGACGGAGCACGCACGTGAGCGCGTTGCCGACCGTGGTCTTCATCGACGACGAGGAGCGCATCCTGCGCTCGCTGCGGATGTTGCTGCGCGGCCGTGCCGAGGTGCTGACGACGACCTCGGCGGCCGAGGTCTACGACTGGGTCGCCACGCGTCCGGTCCACGTCGTCGTCAGCGATCAGCGCATGCCGGCGACCAGCGGCGTGGAGGTGCTGCGCGAGGTCGCGCGGCGCTCGCCGGCGACGATGCGAATCCTGCTGACCGGCTATGCCGACATGGACGCGGTGACCGCTTCGGTCAACGACGGCGAGATCTATCGATTCGTCGAGAAGCCGTGGGACGGCGCGTACCTGATCGACACCGTGCTGCGCGCCGCACAGATCGCGCGCGAGGATCTGGCCGCGGCGCCGCCGGCGCCCGCGCCGGTTCGCGACACGCTGCCGGCCGCCGCGCAGGTGCTGGTACTCGACGGCGACGCGGCGATGGCCGCGACCGTGCGCGAGCTGTTGCCGCCGTCGATCGCGGTCGGCCGCGCCGCCGACGTGGAGCAGGCGCTCGGCGAGCTGGCGCGGCGCGAGGTGGCCGTGGTCGTCGCCGTGCTGACCGACGCGACCGGCGACGTCGTCGACGCGATCAAGCGCCTGAAGGCACTGCGGCCGGCGATGCTGGTGATCGCGGTCTCCTCGATCCGCGACAGCCGCCTCGCGATCGGCCTGATCAACGAGGGCCAGGTCTTCCGCTTCCTGCTCGCTCCGCCGGTGCGCGAGCTGCTGCGCCGCTGCCTGATCTCGGCGCTGGAACGCCATGCGCAGCTGCGCGCGACGCCACGCCTGCAGCGCCGCCACGAGGTCGAGGCGCCGCGCACCGCCTCGACCTCGCTGCCGGGTCGCCTGCTCGACGCGTGGCGGCGGCTGCGCGAAGGCGTCGGCCGCTGACGCCGAACCGCACGATCGGCGTCACGATCCGCGCATCCCACGCGCGGACCGTAAGACGGCTGAAAACTTGCGCGGGTCTCCTGCGCGCCGTCTTCTCCTGACGGTATCCCGACTCATGCATGTCCCCTCGCGCCTGTCCGCGGCGATCCTCGCCGCCCTGCTGCCGCTGGCCACGATCGCCGCCGCCGAGCCGATCGCGCTGCGCCAGCACGGTACCTACCGCTCCGGCGTGACGGCCGGCGCCGAGATCGTCGCCTATGACGGCGCCACGAAGCGTCTGTTCGTGACCAACGGCGCAACCGATCACATCGACGTGCTCGACGTCGCCGACGCCGACGCGCCGACACTGGCCTTCAGCATCGACGTCTCCCCATACGGCGGCAGCCTGACCAGCGTGGCGGTCCGCAACGGTCTGCTCGCCGCGGCGCTGCCGGCGGCGGACGGCACGCAGGCCGGCGTGATCGCGCTGTTCGACAGCGCCGGCCAGCATCTGCGCACGTTCACCGCCGGCGTGCTGCCGGACCACGTCAGCTTCAGTCCGGACGGCCGCTATCTGATGTCGGCCAACGAGGGCGAGCCGGTCGACGCCATCGATCCGCCGGGCTCGGTGACGATCGTCGACCTCGGCGCCGGCGTCGCACAGGCGACCGCGACGACGGTCGGTTTCGAGGCGTTCGACGGCCGCGAGGCTGAGCTGCGCGCCAAGGGCGTGCGCGTGTTTCCGGGCCGCGCCGCCGGCCTCGACCTGGAGCCGGAATACATCGCGACCGCGCCCGATGGCGGCGTCGCGTTCGTCTCGCTGCAGGAAGCCAATGCGTTCGCGGTGGTCGACCTGGCCAAGGCCGAGGTCCTCGACATCGTCGCGGCCGGTCTCAAGGATCACGGCCGCGGCCTGCCGCGCGTGGAGACATACGACTTTCCGCAGCTGCCGGTGCTCGGCACGACGCCGGCCGGCCAGACGATCCGTCTCGGCGGCTTCTCGGGCCTCTGGTTCGAGGGCGTCGACGCGAGCAGCGGCCTCATGAAGTTCGTGACCGTGCCGGACCGCGGTCCGAACGGCGAGCCGACCGATGTCGACGGCGACGGCGTGCTCGAGCGGCCGTTCGTGCTGCCGGGCTATCAGCCGCGCATCGTGCGTTTCACGTTCGATCCGGCGACCGGCGCGATCGCGCTCGGCGAGCAGCTGATGCTGTTCCAGGCCGACGGCGTCACGCCGATGACCGGCCTGCCGAACATCGGCGGCGGCGTCGACGAGGAGCCGGTCGATCTGAACGGCCAGCCGCTGCCGCTCGATCCGCTCGGCGCCGACATCGAAGGCCTGGTCGTCGCACCGGACGGCAGCTACTGGATGGTCGACGAGTACCGGCCGGCGATCTACCACTTCGGTGCGGACGGCCATCTGATCGACCGCCTGGTGCCGGCCGGCACCGCCGCGATCGGCGGACAGCCGGTCGGCCACTACGGCCGCGAGACGCTGCCGCCCGAGTACGTCCGGCGTCGACCGAACCGCGGCTTCGAGGGCATGGCGCTCGATACCGATGCCGGCGTGCTCTATGCGTTCATCCAGACGCCGCTGGCGAACCCGAACACCGCGGCCAGCAACGCGTCCAAGGTGATCCGCATGCTCGGCATCGAACCGGCCAGCGGCGAGGTCGTCGCCGAATACGTCTACCTGATCGACAAGACCGACTTCCGCGAGCAGAACACCGACAAGATCGGCGACGCCGCTTATCTCGGCGGCGGCCGCTTCGCGATCGTCGAGCGCGACGATTCGGTCGAGCGCAGCGGCAAGAAGATGCTGTTCGAGTTCACGCTGACCGGCGCGACCAATCTGCGCGCGGCCGGCGCGCCGATGCTGCTGCCCGGCAAGACGCTCGAGCAGCACAGCCCGGACGATCTGGCCGCCGCCGGCATCCGCGCGGTGTCCAAGCTCAAGGTCGCCAACCTGCCGTCGCTCGGCTATCACCTCGGCGACAAGCTCGAGGGCCTGGCCGCGCTGCCGGACGGCCGACTCGCGCTGATCAACGACAACGATTTCGGCGTCGCGCCGCAGCCGCTGCCGCTGCCGCCGGACGGCAGCGTGCCGCTCGATGCCGAGCCCACGCCGATCCAGCTCGGCCTGGTCAGCTTCGACCGGCCGTCGGGCCTGGACGCGTCCGACCGCGACGGTCCGGCGATCGACATCCGTCAGTGGCCGGTCTACGGCATGCACATGGCCGATTCGATCGCCGCGTTCAGCGCCGGCGGCAGCACGTTCTACGCCAGCGCAGGCGAGGGCGACGATCGCGGCGAGGTCGCGCGTATCTCCGGCCTCGACCTGGATCCGGTCGCGTTCCCGGATGCGGCGGCGCTGCAGGCCAACGGCCAGCTCGGTCGGCTCAATGCCTCGACGATCGACGGCGATCTCGACGGCGACGGCGACTTCGATCGCCTGCAGATCCTCGGCAGCCGCTCGATGGCGATCTGGGATCAGTACGGCAACCTCGTCTTCGACTCCGGCGACCTCCTCGAGCAGGTCACCGCGGCGCGGCATCCGGCCGATTTCAACGCCGACAACGAGGCCAACCAGAGCTTCGACACGCGCAGCGACAACAAGGGGCCGGAACCGGAGGCGCTGGCGGTCGGCACGCTGCCGAACGGCCGCACGTACGCGTTCGTCGGACTGGAGCGGATCGGCGGCATCGCGGTGTTCGACGTGACCGACCCGTATGCGACGACGTTCGCCGGCTACGTCAACAACCGCGACTTCGGCGTCGTCGTCGATCTCGACGCCGCGCCGGACGCGGCCGGCGATCTCGGCCCGGAAGGCATCGTCTTCATCGCGGCGGCCGACAGTCCGACTGGTGAGGCGATGATCGCGGTCGCCAACGAGATCAGCGGCACGACCACGCTGTACAGCGTGAGCCAGGTGCTGTTCCGCGACGGTTTCGACGCGTACTGAGCGAGCCGACGCGCCCGTGCCGACCGCGGCGCGGGCGCGGTCTCTCGGTCGGAGCACGAACGACCGAGACGATGACCGCCGGTGCCGGCATCGGTGGCCGGCACCGCAGCGCGGTGGCGTGTCGATCCGGGGTGCGACACCGGATCGCGGCGTGCCGGATCGCCGGCCGAGCGATCGCGCATGCGAGCGGCTCGTCTGTAGCGGAAGGCTGCCCCGCCGCCAGCTCCACCGCTCATCGTCCGTGCCGCTGCCGCTCGCGCAACGCCGCGACGGCAGGACAGGTCTGCGTCGGAATGCAGGCTCGTCGCGGCCCGCCGCGGAGCGGACATTCGAAGCGGCCGTCGATGCGACAGCCGCTCCCCGGGCGGATCCGCCCTACCAGCGCGACTGGTAGCCGCGCACCGCGCGCGTCAGGAAGTCCTCGCTGCGCTGGCCGAACGCGCCGACGCCCTTGAACTCGATCTCGAAGAACAGCGCCTTGTCGAGCTCGCCTTCGACGTTGCGCACCCATTCGCGCGCGATCACGCGCCAGGCCGTGCAGCAGCTGTCGCGTTCGAGGCCGACGAAGCGCTCGAGCGTCTTGCTCTCGTTGAGCGAATAGTTGTTGCGCGCGACGATGCGCCAGTTCGTACCGATCGGGATCAGCGCCGAGGCGTCGGCCTGCTCGATGAAGCCGCGGCGGAACCGGTACGACAGGTTCAGCACGCCCTCGGCGCCGAACCGGTGCTGCACGCCGACCGCCGACAGATCGGTGCGGTCGCTGTTGGGATTCCACTGCTGGTCGACGGTCAGGCGCCAGCGCGGATTGAGGCTCAGCGTCAGGTTGCCGACGTAGGCCGAGCCGTTCCAGTCGGTCGGTGCGACGCCGGGCAGCTGCACGCGCTGCTCGTCGAAATAGCGGATCTGGCCGAAGCTGGCCGACAGCCGCTCATCGCCGGTCGCATCGTCGAGCACGCGCGTGGTCAGCGCCAGCGTCAGATTGTTCGCGTCGGCCTGGCGATCGGCGCCGACGAACGAATTGGTGCGGAACATCTGTCCGAACGTGAACGGCACGATCTGCGTATCGAAGATCGGGATGTCGTCCTGGTTGCGGTACGGCACGCGCAGGTAGTACAGGCGCGGCTCGAGCGTCTGCGTCCAGGCGTGGTCGCCGAGCGTGAAGCCGCGCTCGAAGACCAGGCCGGCGTCGAGGCTGTAGATCGGCACGCCGCGGTCGGGCGTGTCGTTCTGGTCGCGGTCGAGGTTGTAGGACGTATAGCGATAGCCGATCTCCGGCCGCACGAACCAGCCGGCGCGTTCGATCGGATAGGCCAGATATGGATAGAGGTCCAGGCGCTGGCCGTCGAGCGCGTCGTCCTTGCTGAACGCGACGAACTCGGATTTGACGCCCCAGTCCAGCCCGCCGAACAGCGCCTTCTCGCCGTCGAACGTCGCACGCGGCAGGCGCCGGTACGGCTCGGCGATGCCGGGCAGCTCCGGATCGGTGATTTGGTAGCGGTCGGCGCCGAAGCTGGCGTTCCACCAGGTGCCGCGGCCGTTGAGATAGGCACTGGACGGCAGCAGGCTGGTCGCGGCCATGTTGAGGCTGCGCCCGAAGTCCTCGAAATAGCGGTCGTCCGAGGCGTGGTTGAGGTCGATCGCAGCACCCCAGTTGGCGTTGAAGACGGTCGCGTTGCGCCAGTGGAACAGGCCGCGGTCACGATCGGCGTCGCGGTCGTCGGGCAGATACGTGAAGTCGAGCTCGCCGTTGCTGCCGGCCGTCAGATAGCGGAACTCGCCGCCGAGCATCAGGCCGCGGTGCGTCATCAGGCGCGGGTACAGCGTCGCGTCGTAGTTCGGCGCCAGGTTGAGGTAGTACGGCAGCGTCAGGTCGAACCCGCGCTGGTTGCTGTAGCCGATCGTCGGATACAGAAAACCCGACACGCGGCGATCGTCGAGCGGGAAGCGCGCGTACGGCAGCCAGAACACCGGCACGTCGCCGATGTGGAAGGTCACGTCTCGGCCGCGGCCGACGCCCTCGTCCTGGTCCAGCGTCAGGTCGCGCACCGCGAAATGCCATTGCGGCGCGTCGAGGTCGCAGGTCGTGAACGTGGACCCGGTCAGATGCGCATGGGTCTGGTCCGGCATCGTCGCGGTCGCCGCCGCGCCGTTGCCGCGCGCGTCGATCAGCTGGTAGCGCACGTTCTCGAGCGTGCTCTGGCTGGGCTCGGTGCGGCCGCTGCCGCGGTCGGCCGACAGCAGCAGGCTGCGGTCCTGGTAGCGCACGTGGCCTTCGGCAGTCCATGCGGTGGTGTCGCGCTCGTAGCTGAAGGCGTCGGCGCGGATCAGCTGGTCGTGCTGCTGCACGCGCGCCTCGCCCTGCAGCTCGAACCGGTTGCCGTCGGTCGATCGGCTGTTCTGGGCCGTGATGTCGGTCGGCGCGGCGTCGCGGTCGCCGTCGCGCGGCAGGTCCGGCAGGTAGAAGTCGAACAGGTCGCCCGGCTTGCACAGCGACCAGTCGGCCTTGCGGGGCGCGCAGCGGACCGCGCCGATCGGACAGGACGGGGTCGCGGCCGAGATCGCCGACGGCACCGCGTCGGGCGCGGCATCGGGCGGCTGGGCGGCGGCGGGCAGGGCGAAAGCGACGGCCAGCGCGAGCGGATGCGCGCGGAACAGGACTGAGCGGGTAGTCGGCACGGAGACCGTCTTCATGGAAAGAAGGGCAGTGGCGTAGCTTGCCCAATCCGCGCGGCGGCGGCAAACCTCCGTTGCGCCGCGACAAGGCCGGCCCGTGCGCCCTAAGATGGCCGTCCCTCCGCTACCGGCGTCGCTTGTGGAATTTCTGATCCTGCTCGGCCTGATCCTCGTCAACGGCATGTTCGCGATGTCCGAGATCGCAATCGTGTCCTCGCGGCGGGCCCGGCTGCAGCAGCGTGCGGACGCCGGCAGCGGCGGCGCACGAATGGCGCTGCGGCTGTCGCAGGATCCCGGCAACTTCCTGTCGACCGTGCAGGTCGGCATCACGACGATCGGCATCCTGAGCGGCGCGTTCGGCGAGAATGCGATCGCCGAACGGCTGATCGCGGTGTTCGACCAGTACCCGCTGATCGCCCCGTACAGCAAGGCGCTGGCGACCGTGGCGATGGTCGCGATCATCACCTACCTCTCGGTCGTGCTCGGCGAACTGGTGCCCAAGCGCTTCGCGCTGCAGTACCCGGAGACGATCGCCTCGCTGATCGCCGCGCCGATGCACTGGCTGTCGCGGCTGACCTATCCGGTCGTGCGCCTGTTCAGCCTGTCGAGCACGTTCCTGCTGAGCCTGCTCGGTGCGCGCGACTCCAACGAGCCGCCGGTGACCGAGGAGGAGATCAAGTCGATGCTCAAGGAGGGCACCGAGGCCGGCGTGTTCGAGCATGCCGAGCAGACGATGGTCGGCAACGTGTTCCGGCTCGACGACCTGCGCGTGACCGCGATCATGACGCCGCGCCCTGACATCGCGTATCTGGACCTCGACGATCCGCCGCAGGTCAACCGCGACAAGCTCGCCGGCGCGCAATACCTGACCTGGCCGGTCTGCCGCGACGGGCTCGATCAGGTGATCGGCGTGCTGCACGCCAAGGACGTGCTGCGCGGCGCGCTGAGCGGCGCCGTGCTCGACATCGAGGGCCTGATGCATCCGGCCGTGTTCGTGCCCGAGTCGATCTCGCCGATGCAGCTGATCGAGACGTTCCGGCGCCGCCGCACGACGATCGCGCTGATCGTCGACGAGTACGGCGGCCTGGAGGGCATGGTCACGCTGAGCGACCTGCTCGAGGCGATCGTCGGCGACCTGCCGTGGGCGTCCTCGGGCGACGAGGAGGACGAGGCCGTGCGTCGCGAGGACGGCTCCTGGCTGCTGGACGCGGGCCTGCAGATCGAGCGTCTGCAGACGATCTTCCCGGGCACGCCGCCGCCCGATCCGCGCTCGGGCTACCACACGCTCGGCGGCCTGGTGCTCGACCGGCTCGGCCGGATTCCGTCGGTCGGCGACCACTTCGACTGGGGCGGCCTGCGCTTCGAGGTCGTCGACATGGACCGCCGCCGCATCGACCGGCTGCTGGTGTCCTCGCTGGCGCCGGCACCGGACTGACGAAGCGTCGCGCGCGCCGAGTGTACGCACCCGGCCTGCGCACGGCGGCACGCGTGCAGGGGAAATGGCGCGTCGCCATACGCATTTCCGGCAGCTGCGGACCGCCGCAGCGCACCGGGCGCATCGCGGCCGTCGCGCATGCCGCGCGATCGCTCCGAGTGCCATGCAGGTCAGGCGCATGCGGCTCGAGGTCCCAGACGCCGGTCCGGTCCGCATCGCAGCGAACGATCGGCCGATCGGCTCCGCCCGGTCCAGCCGGCCGGGCCGGCGTCGCGCGCCACCTCGGTCGCGGCAGATCTGCCGGATGCGTGCCCGAGTCGCGCGCTACAGCGAGGCGACGGTCACGCCGGCATCGGTCAATGCGCTGCGGATCCGCTGTGCGGCGAGACCGGCGTCGGGCCGGTCGCCGTGCAGGCAGATCGTGTCGGCGGCCAGACGCAGCCGTTCGCCGGTCCGCGTCGTGACCTCGCCGCGCGTCGCCAGCGCGACCACCTGCACGATCGCGATGTCCAGATCGTGGATGACCGCGTCGGGATGGCTGCGCGGCGTCAGCGAGCCGTCGGCCTCGTAGCGGCGGTCCGCGAACACCTCGTTGGCGACCGGGATGCCGGCGCGCATCGCCGCCTCGGTCAATGCGCTTTCGGCCAGGCCGACCAGAATCAGGCGGCGGTCGACGTCGTGCACCGCGGCCGCGATCGCGTCGGCCAGCGCGGCATCGCGCGCGGCCATGTTGTACAGCGCGCCGTGCGGCTTGACGTGGGCGAGCCGGCCGCCGGCGGCCGCGGCGAAGCCGGCCAGCGCGCCGGTCTGGTAGACGACCAGCGCATAGGCCTCCTCCGGCGTGATCGCCATCTCGCGGCGGCCGAAGCCCTGCAGGTCCGGCAGCGACGGATGCGCGCCGATCGCGACGCCGTGCGCGATCGCGGCGCGTACGGTCGAGCGCATCGTCGACGGATCGCCGGCGTGGAAGCCGCAGGCGATGTTGACCGAGCTGACCTCGCGCAGCACCTCGGCGTCGTGGCCGATCCGCCAGGCGCCGTAGGATTCGCCGATGTCGGCATTCAGATCGATGCGCAGGGTCATCGCAGGCGGTCGTCGATCGCGGCGATCAGCGCGGCCAGTCGCCGCTCGCGCCAAAGATAGCGCGCCTGCGCGGTGTCGACGTCGATTTCCTCGAACGAAAACCCATCGCCCGGCCGCAACTGGGCCAGCCGCGGCAGGTCGACCGCGGCGATCTGGCCGATCCGCGGGTAGCCGCCGGTGGTCGGGTGCTCGGCCATCAGGGCGATCGGCCGGCCGCCGGGCGGCAGCTGCAGCGTGCCCGGCGCGACCGGCTCGCTGACCGTCTCGATCGCCTCGTGCAGCGCGAGCGTCGCGCCCTCGAGCCGGAAGCCGACGCGGTCGGACGAGGCCGAGATGCGCCAGCGCGTCGACCACAGTGCCGTGCGTGCGCCGGGCGTCAGCGCATCGAAATGACGGCCGCGGATCAGCGCGATCGGCTCTCCGGACGCCGGATCGAGCCACGGCTGCGGATCGAGCGACCAGCGCCGGTCGAGCCGCAGCGGCCGTGCCGGGCCGATCGCGAGACGATCGCCGGCGACCAGCGCGCGGCCGCCGAACGGGCCGAGCCCGGCGTGCAGGTCGGTCGCGCGGCTGCCGAGCACCGGATCGACCGCGATCCCGCCGGCGATCGCCAGATAAGCGCGCGCCCCGTGCCGGACCGCGGAGAGATCGAGCACGCCCCCGGCCCCGATCGCGCACGGCCGCCACGACGCGAACGGCTCGCCGTCGAGCCGGCCGTCGACGAGGCCGCCGGCCAGCGCGACCGTCGCCGCGCTGTCGAAGCGCAGGCGCGGACCGTGCAGGCTGATCTCGAGCACGGCCGCATCCGGCGCATTGCCGGTCAGCGCATTGGCGAGTCGTGCGGCGACTTCGTCGAGCGGGCCGCTGCGGCCGATACCGTCGGCGGCGTGGCCGCTGCGGCCGCAGTCCTCGATGCAGGTCAGCAGACCCGGACGCAGCACCGTCACGCTCATCGCGCGGCGGCCTCGAACGCGGCCGCGTCGATCGGCCGGAAACGGACCTGGTCGCCCGGCGCGAGCAGGGCCGCCGGCGACCGGGCCGGATCGAACAGCACGAGCGGCGTTCGGCCGATGATCTGCCAGCCGCCCGGCAGCTCGCGCGGATAGATGCCGGTCTGCGCGCCGCCGATCGCGACCGCGCCGGCCGGTACGCGCAGGCGCGGATCGGCGCGGCGCGGCGTGTGCAGCGCGGCGTCGAGGCCGAGCAGATACGGAAAGCCCGGCGCGAAGCCGAGCATCGCGACGCGGTAGGTCGTGCCGCTGTGGCGCGCGATCACCGCATCGGCGTCGAGGCCCGAATGAGCGGCGACGTGGGCCAGATCGGGCGCGTACGGCGCGCCGTAGCAGACCGGAATCTCGACCAGGCGCGCCGCGGCGGCGTCCGGCGGCGCGAGGCCGGCGAGCTGCCTGCGCACCGCCTCGGCCAGGGCCTGCCACGGCGCGCGCTCGGCATCGAGCCAGGCCTCGGGCCGGTAGCGCAGTCCGAGCGTCGCATAGGCCGGGATCAGTTCGTCGACGCCGGGCAGGGCGGCCGCACGCAGCCTCGCGGCCGCCGCATGCACCTGGTCGTTCGAGGCCGGATCGATCCGGTCGCCGAAGCGCAGCAGCAGCATCCGCTCGCCGAGCGGCTCGATCGCGAGGTTCACGGCGGTAGCGCACCGCGCAGCCGCCGCAGCCGGTCGGCCAAGGCATCGGGTGCGTGCGCGACGCGAGTGCCGTGGCCCCAGACCGGGCCAGGCCAGGCCGCATCGTCGCGGCGCCGCGCGATCACGTGCACGTGCAGCTGCTCGACGATGTTGCCGAGCGCGCCGAGATTGAGCTTGTCGTAAGCGCCGAGCGCGCCGAGCGCCGAGCGCGCGAGCTCGATCTCCTCGAGCAGCCGGTGCTGGTCGGCGCGCGGCAGATCGGACAGCTCGCGCAGGCCCGCGCGGCGCGGCACCAGGATCAGCCAGCCGTAGCGCGCATCGTCCATCAGCAGCAGGCGCGACAGCGGCAGCTCGGCGACCGCATGGGTATCGGCGGCCAGGCGCGCATCGAGCGAGAAGCCGTCGGCCGCGTTCATGCCGGCGCCAGATGACGCGCGAAGAACGCCAGCGTTCGCTCCAGCGCGAGCGCGGCGCTGGCGGGCTCGTAATCGGCGCCGACGTCGCGATTGAAGCCGTGCCCGGCCGGATAGGTGTAGACCTCGGCGCCGGGCAGCTCGTCGCGGTGGCGCTGGATCATCTCCGGCGGGATCGACGCGTCGCGTTCGCCGAAATGGAACATCAGCGGCGCGCGCGGCGTCTCGTCGAAGTACTGCACGTTGCGCATGCCGTAGTAGCTGACCGCCGGCAGGCCGAGCCGCGTCGCCGCGAGGAATGCGACCGTGCCGCCCCAGCAGTAGCCGACACAGCCGATCCGGCCGGCCGAGGCGACCGCCTCGGCGGCGCTGGCGACGTCCTCGACCGCCGCGGACAGGCCGACCTCGGCGATCAGCTCGCGGCCGCGCCGGAAGCCGGCCTCGTCGTAGCCGAGTTCGACGTCGCGTTCGACACGATCGAAGAACGCCGGCGCGATCGCGACGTAGCCGTGAGCGGCGAATCGGTCGGCGACGCTGCGGATGTGCGCGTTGACGCCGAAGATCTCCTGCGCGATCACCAGGCCGCCCTTCGGCGCGCCTTCGGGACGGGCCACGTACGCGCCGATGCATTGCAGGCCGCCGGTGCCGATGCTGATCGTCTGTCCCATGCCTCGCTCCGGGATCGGAAAACCCGATGATGCCCCCGATCGCGCGGCCGCGGCCAGCGCGTCCGCGCCGTGCGCGCGATCGCGTTCAGCGCAAACGAAAAAGCCCCGCTTGCGCAGGGCTTTTCGTTGAATCTCGCAGTGGCGGAGCGGACGGGACTCGAACCCGCGACCTCCGGCGTGACAGGCCAGCATTCTAACCAGCTGAACTACCGCTCCGCATTTTTACTGCAACCGCATGCCCAGGACGTCAATTCCACATGCCGGAATTCGAAACCTCCGAAAACCCGAGACGAAGCCGAAGCCTCATCCCCTGACACGTGGCGTCCCCAGGGGGATTCGAACCCCCGTCGCCGCCGTGAAAGGGCGGTGTCCTAGGCCTCTAGACGATGGGGACGCATAGAGAACCTTGGTGGAGCCAGGCGGGATCGAACCGCCGACCTCTACAATGCCATTGTAGCGCTCTCCCAGCTGAGCTATGGCCCCGAGAGAGGCGCGGAGAATAGAGACCGAAGGGGACTTCGTCAACTTTTTTTTGCGCACGTTTCGACTCGTGCCTCGGTCGCCGCGTGCCTCGCCGCCACTTCTTCGAGACGAGGCATCCATCGGAGAAGGCGATAGCCGGCATCGGAGCGGCGGCGATGCCGCTGAACGAGCGCGCGGATGCAGACGCCTCGCTACGCATGTCAGCGTGCCTGGGGCGACCGGATATGTTCGCGGCGGATGCCCAGCCCGATCAGCCGGGCCGGAATGCGACGAAGCAGTGCGAACCGCTCCAGCAACCGGGCGGCGAACGGCGGACCTTCGACGGGCGCCCCCGAGAGCACGGCGGTGACGATGCGGTCCTGCACGATCTTCTGGACGCGCTGGATCAGCCGCGTCGGCAGCTCGCGGCGCGACTGGACGTCGCCGAGCAAGGGGTCCGGGTCTTCACCCGCCGCTATCGGAGCCGCCAGGATGTTCGCCGCAGCGACCGCGTCCTGCACCGCCAGATTGATGCCGACACCGCCGATCGGCGACATCGCGTGCGCCGCGTCGCCGATGCACAGCAGCCCGGGCCGGTGCCAGCGTTCGAGCCGGTCGAGCGTGACCGACAGCAGCTTGACTTGATCCCATCCGGTCACGCTGCCGACGACCGGCGCCAGCTCGGGTTCGGCTTCCGCGACGCGCGTGCGGAAGGCGTCGAGCCCCTGCCCGCGAATGAGCTCGGCAGCGCCCTTGGCGAACACGAAGGCACACTGCCAGTAGTCGCCGCGGTCGATCGTCACGAGCAGGCGGCCCGTGTCGAAGATGCCGGCCGTGCGATTGGTGTCGCCGGGTGCCTTGGGAAGACGGAACCAGAACACGTCCATCGGCGCACCCAGGTCGATCACGTTCAACCCGGCCGCCGCGCGGAGCACCGAACCTCGCCCGTCGGCCGCGATCGTCAGACGTGCGCGAAACGAGCGGCCATCGACGGTCCTCACGCCGGCGACGCGCCGATCCTCCTCGATCAGGGCGGCCGCCTCGCATTCGCGGATCAGGCTGAAGCCGGGATAGCGCGCTGCCGCAGTCGCCACGAAATCCAGGAAATGCCATTGCGGCATCAGCGCGATGAAACGCGAGCGGACCGGCAGATGCGAAAAATCGGCGATACGGATCGGCCGTCCGCCGACCTTGCCGGTGAGTTCGGTCACCCGGTCATGTGGCCGTTCCAGGAGCGCATCGAGCAGCCCCAGTTCGTCGAACAACGCCAGCGTCGAGGGATGCACCGTATCGCCGCGGAAATCGCGCAGGAAGTCCGCGTGCTTCTCCAGCACGACGGTCCGCAGGCCAGCGCGCGCGAACAGCAACCCCGCCATCAGTCCCGCCGGTCCACCGCCGACGATCAAGACATCCGAACCGGTGTGTTTCGCGTTCATGACATCGCTCCTGTGAGCGCTCGACAGCCAGACGGAGCGCGATCTTGGCATCACCGGCTTCGGCGCGCACGGATGATGTGGGAGCAGGGAGCGGCCGGCAGGCGAGGCGACGCGCGCCGGTTCCCGGGCGCATGCCGCGACGATGCGCACGCGGACGGGCCAGTCTGCGCCGGTCGCCGGTCGCCGGTCGCGTGAGCGTCTCGACCGCGCGCCCGTCTCGGGCGGGTACGAGCAGCGCGTCAGGTCGCGAAGTTGCGCGACATGACGTCGGCGTAGTCCGGATCGGCGTCGACGGCCTGCGCGATCGCGTGCAGCGTCGGCGCGGCCTCGTCGAACCACGCGCGACGAGGTCGCCAGCGCGTCATGACGGCGACGTACAGGTCGAGCGCGCTGAAACGTTCGCCGAGAAACCAGGGGCCGACCGCCGCGGTTTCGACGACGCGCCACAGCGACTTCGCATGATCGTCCACGCGCGCCCGGAACGCCTGGGCCGCGGTCGCGTCGGCGACGAAGCGCTGCGGGTCGTCGGCATAGGTGAACGTCGGATAGAGATTGGCGACCAGGAACACCAGCCAGCGCAGGAACGCGGCGCGTTCGGGCGCATGCGGGCCCGGCACCAGATCGTCGCGACCGGTCAGGTCGGCCAGGTACAGCGTGATCGCCGCGCTTTCGGACATCACGCGGCCGTCGTCGAGGACCAGCGTCGGCACCTGAGCGAGCGGATTGACGGCGGCCAGCGCTGCGCGCGCTTCGGCCGACGCGAACAGGTCGCCGACCTCCTCGAAACGGAACGGCAGGCCGTAACGCAGAAGCTGCGCCTCGATCAGGACCGAGCCCCAGCCGGGGCGTCCGTAGAGCGTCATCATCGTCCGGCTCCGTCGCGATCGGGCCGCCATTCTAGGCCGGCGCCGCGATCGCCGGCATCGGACGGGCGGCCGGGAGCGGCACCGGGCCTGGCGCATCCGTCCGGACGGCGCCGACCGTCGCGATTTCGATGCCGAGTCGAGCGAAGCGCGAAGCCGGGCCGGCGACGTCGAGCCGGCGGATGCATCGGCGTCGTGCCGGTCGAGTGATGTCAGACTGCTCCGTCAGACGCGTGCTCGCCTCGGATGCGGCAGCACGGCCCGTGCGGCGAGTCGCGCGCATCGCGGACACCGCGGCGCGGGGCTGGCACGCGGACTGCGCGTCGTCTAGCGTGACGCTTCCCTCTCGATGCGGATGCCCCGGCCGATGCGCATACAGCTGTGCACGCTCGATGAAGCGATGGCCGAGGCCTGGCAGGTCGCGTTCGCCGGTACGCCGGTCTCGGTCCGTGTCGGCGACATCCTCGCCGAGCCGGTCGACGCGGTCGTCAGCGCCGCCAACAGTTTCGGCATCATGGACGGCGGACTCGATCTGCACTACGCGCGTCACTTCGGCGAGAACCTGGAGCGCTCGCTGCGCGAGCGGCTGGCCGCCGAGCACGACGGCGAGCTGCCGGTCGGGCAGGCGCTGATCGTGCCGACCGGCGACGCGGCGATTCCATGGATGGTCAGCGCGCCGACGATGCGCGTGCCGGCGACGATCGATCGCACCGTGCACGTCTATCTGGCATTCCGAGCGGCGCTGCGCGCGGTGCGCGAGCACGCGCGCGGCCATGCGCCGATCGGCAGTCTGGCCAGCCCGGCGCTCGGCGCCGGTGTCGGCGCGATGCCGTTCGATCGCGTCGCGCGGCAGATGCGGGCCGCCTACGAGGTCTGCATCGCCGGCGACAAGACCTGGCTGGACAGCGCGCGCGGCGTGCTGGACCAGCACGCCAGCCTGATGCGCTAGCGGCGGCGCCGCAGCGGCGTGCCGAGCTGGGCGATCAGCTCGCGCAGCGGCTTGCGGCGGTCCGCCGGCAGTGCGAGGAACGCGCTGATCGCCGCGCGGTCGGCCGGATCGGTCACCTCCGGCCACGGCGGCGGCGTGTTGGTGACCTGCGCGGGCGTTCCGTAACGCAGCGTCTGCGGCTCGACGCCGAGCCACTGCGCGAGCACCCGCAGCTTGTCCTGCTCGGGGATCGACAGGCCCATCAGCCAGCGCCGCGCGCCCTGGTAGGTCACCGACCGGCCCCAGTAGCGCTCGTTGAAGTGCTGCTCGAGTACGTTCGGCCGCGCCTCGTAGCCGGCCTCGCGCATCGCGGCGCGCAGGCGCTCGGCGAACTCCTTCTTCTCGTCCATGCGCGGACGGTGAAGTTTGAGTTCAATCCGATGGGAAAGTAGCGATTATCTTTCGACTGAATTATCGATTCATTCTCGCCTGCCCGGGCCTGCCTGCGGCTCCAGGAATCGCGTAGGCTGGCGCTTTGCAAGCCGGAGCGTCGCCGATGCAGCCGCCGCCGATCGCCGCCTTCGACGCCCGTCCGCTCGCCGAGCGCGTCGTCCTCGTGACCGGTGGCGCGCAGGGCATCGGCCGCGCGATCGCCGAGGCCGTGTTAGCGGCCGGCGGTGCGGTCCTGATCGGCGACACCGACGTCGAGGCCGGGCGCGTGTGCCTGGCTGAATGGTCGGCCGGCGAGCGTGCCGCATTCCGGCGCCTGGACGTCGCGCGCGAGGCCAGCGTGCGGGCTTTCACGAAGGCCGCGCTCGCGCGCTGGTCGCGCATCGACGGGCTCGTCAACAATGCCGGCATCGCCGCGCCGCATGCCGGGCCGCTGACCGAGCTTACGCTGGCCGACTGGAACCGCTATCTGTCGGTCAATCTGACCGGCGCGTTCCTGTGCGCCAAACACGCGCTGCCGGCGCTGGCCGAGGCGCATGGCGCGATCGTGCAGATCGCCTCGACGCGCGCATTGCAGTCCGAGCGCGACAGCGAGGCCTATGCGGCGACCAAGGGCGGACTGGTCGCGCTGACCCATGCGCTGGCGATCAGCGCCGGCCCCGCGGTGCGCGTCAACGGCATCCTGCCGGGGTGGATCGCGACCGACGCCTGGCGCAAGCCGGCCACGCGCAGACGCCCGAAGCTCGGCCGCCGCGATCATGCGCAGCATCCGGTCGGCCGTGTCGGCGAGCCGCCGGACGTCGCGGCGCTGGCGGTCTATCTGCTGTCGGCGCAGGCCGGCTTCATCACCGGCCAGAACTTCGTCGTCGACGGCGGCATGACGGTCAAGATGCAATACGTCTAGTGCGTCGGTGCCGCCTCGTGCAGACGCGGGCATACGACGTGCGGTCGCGGCACGCCACGGCTGCGTACGTCGTCGATCCGGCATCGCCTGCGCGAAGCGAAGCCACGGGCGATGCGCGCGCGAGTGGCCGGCCGCTCAGGTCGGCAGCATCGGCAGCACGCGCTCGGCGAACGCCGCGATCGCCTCGTCCTGATTGGTGCCGACGTTGTGCACGAGCACGACGTCGGCACCAGCGTCCAGATCGGCGGCGAGCCAGGCCGCATGCCGGCCCGGATCGCCGCTGATCCGTACGTGGGCGTCCAGATGCTCCGGCCGCACGCGCGCGGCGAGCGCGTCGAACTGCGCGGTGGTCTCGGTATCGGCGGCGATCTCGCTGTCGAACACATTGGTGCGCCACTGGTCGAAGGCCAGCGCACGCGCGGCCGCATCGCCGTGCGCCGAATAGGCGATCTTGGCCTGCACGTAGACCGGCCTGCCCGCGCCGGCCCGTTCGCGGAACGCGCCGATCACCGCGCGCAGCGTGTCGTGTTCGGCGGCGACCGTGATCAGGCCGTCGGCCCATTCGGCGGTGCGCCGCGCGGTCTCCTCGGTCAGCGCCGCGCCGAGCAGCAGCGGCGGTCGCTCCGGGCGCGAGTAGAGACGGGCGCGATCGACGCGGACCGGTCCGTCGCAGCTGACCTCCTCGCCGCGCCACAGCGCACGCAGGATCTCGGCCGAGGCGGTCAGTGCGGCATTGCGCATCTCCTTGGACGGCCAGGGACGCCCGGTGATGTGCTCGTTGAGGGCCTCGCCGCTGCCGAGCGAGAGCCAGAACCGTCCCGGAAACAGCATCGCCAGCGTCGCCGCCGCCTGCGCGATCACGGCCGGGTGGTAGCGTCCGAACGGACAGCACACGGTGCCGGCCGGCAGCGCGGTGCTCGCCAGCGCGGCGCCGAGCCAGGTCCAGGCATGGCCGCTGTGGCCTTGCCGCTCGCTCCACGGATGGAAGTGATCCGAGCAGCTCAGCGCCGCGAAACCGGCGGCCTCGGCGGCGCGCGCCAGCCGCAGCAGCGCGTCCGGTGCGAACTGCTCGTGCGAGGCGTGATAGCCGATCCTGGCCATCGCGTCAGTCGCAGGCGTAGGCGGTGGTCGTCATCAGCGCGAGCTCGGCGCGCCGCGAGTCGAGCCGCGTGTGCTGCACGACGATCGGCACGTCCGACTCGATCAGGCTCGCATAGTCGGTGTCGGTCGGAATCGGCTCCGGATCGGACAGATCGTTGAAGCGCAGATGCAGCGTGCGGCGCGGTTCGATCGTGACGCGATACGGGCCGGCCGGCTCGCGATCGGCGAAGAAGATCGTGATCGCGACGTGGGCCGGCGCGTCGCCGGCGTTGAGCATGCACGCGGTCTCGTGGCTCGACAGCTGCCGGCTGCGTTCGGCGCCCGGCGGCGGCAGGTAGCCTTCGGCGATGACCCAGCGGCGTTTTCCGATCGTCTCCATCGCGGTCTCCGGATTCTTGAACGGTTGGCGGCGTGCGTGCAGCGCCGTACCCGCAGCGTCGGTTCGGCCGACGGGCGTCGCGCGCGTTCCCGGCACGAACCGGCACAGCATAGGCAGGCGGCCTGTCGGAGGAATTAACGCGATGCGCTCGCCCGGCGGCGGACGCGCGCGGCGTGCTACAGCCGGGCAGGGCAGCGGATTTCTTCGCGGTGCCGGCAGTCAGACCGCGACGCGCGCGGCCGGGCGCGCTACCCTTCGCGCCTTCTTCCGAGATTCCGCCGGCCATGACCGATTCGTTTCCCGACCGCCTCAGCGTCGACCCGCGCAGCCCGTTCCACGACGCCACCTTGCTCGAGCGTCCGATCGGCATCCGCTTCAACGGCCGCGAGCGTCACGACGTCGAGGAGTACTGCATCAGCGAAGGCTGGATCCGCGTGGCCGCCGGCCGCGCACTGGACCGTCGCGGCCGGCCGATGACGGTCAAGCTCAAGGGCGCGGTCGAGCCTTTCTTCGTCGGTGCCGATGCCGACGCGGCGTCCGCGCCGTGACCGCGGCCGGGCGGCGGCCCGGCTGATCGCGCGGGTCCGTAACAGAGGCCAGTCCGGACGCTGAGAGGTTTCGGCGCGCGCTTACGTCCTGGAGGGTGCATCTCGTGCTCGAAAGGATCTCTCCGCCATGTCGTTCCGGTTGTTCCCGCGCGGCCTGCTCGCCGCCTTCGTCCTCGTGTCCGGCCCGGTCGCGGCCGAGGTGTTCACGGTCGGCCCCGGTGCCGGCTGCAGCCACGTCCGGATCCAGGACGCGCTCGATGCGGCCGCCGCCAACGGGCCCGACGAGGACGAGATCCGCCTGGTCGTGGCCGAGCACACGCTGCAGCGTCTGCGCATCGAGCAGCAGTCGGTGATCGTCTCGGGCGGCTGGGCCAGCTGCGCCGCCGATGCGGTGTCGACCGGCGCGACCGCGCTGATCGGCGGCCACGAAGCCGGTGCGACCGGCACCGATGCGGTGCTGCGGATCCGCGCGGAAGGTCTCTATAGCGACGTCACGCTGCGGCGCCTCGTGATCCGCGACGGCAGCGGCGGCGCGGACGGGCACGGCGGCGGCATCGACGCGGCCGGCAGCGTCCGCGTCGTGCTGCAGGACGTGGAGGTGCTCGACAACCGCGTCGACGGCAACGGCGGCGGCATCGCGCTGACCGGCACGAATCTGCCCGGCGTGCTCGAGCTGCACGCCGGCGTGCGCATCGCCGGCAACGTGGCCGGCCAGGCCGGCGGCGGCGTGTATCTGGAACGCGCGACCGCGCGCATCCGCGCCGACCGGACCGAGATCAGCGGCAACCGTGCCATGCGCGGCGGCGGCCTGGCCGCGGTCGGCGGCTCGATCGGCATCGGCAGCGTCGGCGAGCCGGCGATCCAGCACGACGCGAACGGTGCGCGCATCACCGGCAACGCCGCGCAGCGCGGCGGCGGCATCCATCTCGAAGCCGGTGCCCTGTTCGACGCGCACGAGCTCGCACTGTCGTTCAATCATGCCGAGGAGGCCGGCGGCGGCCTGTACGCGAGCGGCGGCGCGCAGGTGCGCATGCAGCGCAGCTACTCGAATGCATTCGCGGTGCAGTGCAGCGGCTCGAGCTGCGCGCGGATCGAGGGCAATCGGGCCGGCGACGGATGCCCCGGCACGCGCGGCGAGGGCGGCGGCCTGTACCTGGAGGCCGATACGCGCGCCATGCTGCGCCAGCTCGCGCTCGTCGACAATTGCGCCTGGGGCAGCCCCGGTGCGATCAGCTGGGGCACGCAGCTCGACCTGGAAGGCGTGCTGGTCGCCGGCAACCGGCTCACCTGGCGCGAGGGCGCCAACTACACCGGCCGCCGCGTGATCTCCTACGCCTCGCGCACCGGCGCAGTACCGGCGACGGCGCGGCTGTCGTTCGTGACGTTCGCGCGCAACGTCGAGGTGCGCGGTGCCGACACGTTCCCGGCCGACGCGACGTCCGCACTCGGCGGCGGCGATCGCTGGCAGTACGCGGTCGACGCGATCGCGACCGCCGATCCGCTGCCGGCGAGCGGCGGGTTGTCACAGTACGGCGCGTGCAATCGCGCGGTGATGCCGGACGCGTTCGCCGATGCGGCGGCCGGCGACTACCGGCCACGCGCCGACGGTCCGCTGGTCGACGCCTGCGCGGCCGACCAGGTCGACCACGAGGACGCCGATCCGGCGCTGACGCCGCGCTGTATCGATCATCCGCGCCCCGATCAGGGCGGGCGCTGCGACATCGGCGCTTACGAACTGCAGGCGACGGTGCCGGCGGACCGGATCTTCGCCGACGCGTTCGAGTGACCGCGGCCGAGGCGCCCGGCCCGGCCGCATCGGGCGTCCGGGCCGGATGCGAATGGAGAGCTCAGGCGGCGCCGAGATAATCGAGCTTGCCGATCGGCACGCCGGCGTGGCGCAGGATCGCGTGCGCGGTCGCGAGGTGGAAGTAGAAGTTCGGCAGCGCGAAGTCGAGCACGTAGCCCTCGCCGTCGAAACGGCGGCTGAGCGTGCCGAACGTCAGCGTGATCTCGCGCCCGGCACCGGCGTCGATCGCGGCCGCGTCGGCCGATTCGACGTAGGCGATCGTCCTGGCGAGGCGCTCGCGCAGCTGGTCCAGCGTCGTCTCCTCGTCCGCGAAGCGCGGCGGGTCGACGCCGAGCAGCCGCGCGATCGCGTTCTTCGAGGTGTCGCTGGCGCGCTGGATCTGTCCGGCCAGTGGCAGCATGTCCGGCGCCAGCCGCGCAGCGGCCAGGGCGTCGGGGTCGGTGCCTTTTTCACGCGCGTGGGCGGTTGCACGGTCGAGATAGCGCGTCAGCGTGCGCAGGCCGCGCAGATACGCGGGGACGGTGAGGGTGTGGAGGGAGAGGGGCATCGGCGTTCCGGTGGGTAAGGGGGCGGCGTACCGGCGAGGTCTCGCCGCGTCGACTGCTGTCGCGACGCGCGCGGGCGATTTCAAGGGCAGCCGGGCGTGCGGCATGGCGTGCCGGCAGCGGTGCGCGTCGCTCCGGCCGAGGCCAGGACCGACAGCCGCTGCTGCGGTCCGGGCCGGAAGGGCTGCCGGGGCGGCATACCGTGCAGAATCGGCACCCGCCACGCGCGGCCGCGGCCTATCATCGGCGTCGGCCGCTCCGCGCCGCTGATGCATCGCCGTCCATGGATCGATCGTTCCCGCTCTCGTTCGCCCTGCTGCTGACGGTCGGTCTGCTCGGCGCGCTGCCGGGCGCCGGCGCGGCGCGGGCAGCCGCGCCGAACCGGCCGGCGCCCGACTACGCGGAGCCGGCGCGGCGCGTCGACATCGGCGGTCGCATGCTCAACCTGCGCTGCAGCGGCGAGGGCGCGCCGACCGTCGTGCTCGAGGCCGGCTTCGGCGCCGACGCGATGGCCTGGTGGCGCGTGCAGCCGATGATCGCGGCGCGCCAGCGCGTCTGCGCCTACGACCGGGCCGGCTACGGTTTCAGCGACCCGGGGCCGATGCCGCGCGACGTCGACGCCGAGGTGGCCGACCTGCATGCGCTGATCGAGGCAGCGGGGATCGCGACGCCGGTGATCCTGGTCGGCCATTCGCTCGGCAGCAACATCGTGCGCCGCTACGACCAGCGCCATGGCGAGAACGTCGCCGCGCTGGTGCTGGTCGAGCCGCCGCCGCAGCACATCGGCGAGTTCTCGCCGGCGTACGAGAAGCAGGAGATGGACGCGATGCCGCAGGCGCTGGAGATGCTCAAGCGGTGCGAGCGCGGTGCGCAGGACGGCGCGCTGACGCGTCCGACCGGCGATCTGCGCGGATGCCTGCGGCCGCCCGATCCGCGCTTCGGCCAGCGCATCAACGATGCGCTGCGCGCTAACCAGTCCAGGCCGGCGTTCTGGCGGACCCTGGTCTCGGGGGCGGAAGCCAAGGTCGCGCTGTTCGCCGAGCCGGTCGATCCGGCCGAACGGCACGGCGACAAGCCGCTGCTGGTGCTGACCGCGCGCCATGCCTACACCGGCGCGCCGCTGAACGGGCGCCGCGCGCTGGAGGCCGCCCAGCTCAGGACGCACGAGACGCTCGCGGGTACTTCGACGCGTGGCCGGCGCGTGACCGTCAACCGCGCTTCGCACGACATCCCGCAGGACCGCCCCGATGCGATCGTCGACGCCGTGGAAGCGGTGGCCGGGCAGCTCGCATCGCCGTCCCGCTGAAGACCGGGCCGATCGAATTCACGGCGGGTTGCGGCCGGTCTGCTAGTACGGAGCTCCACGTCGGTCGAACGACCGCAGGAGGCCATCATGCCGGAGAAGAAGACCACCGAGCGCGCCAAGCGCGCCAAGCGAGAGGGCAAGTCGCCGAACACGCAGGCCGGCGCCTACGTGCACGAGGAGATCGAGCACGTCCGCGAAGGCAAACACGGCGCCAAGTCGACCAAGCAGGCGATCGCGATCGGCCTGTCCAAGGCACGTCGCGACGGCGTCAAGGTCGGCACACCGAAGAAGGCGTCGGCCTCGACGCGTCGCAAAGCCAAGCAGGACAGCGCCAAGGGCGAGCAGGGTGCGGCAGCGAAGAAGACCTCGGCGACGCGTTCTCGCGCGACCAAGCGCGCGCTCAAGAAGGCGCCGACGCGGGCGGCCAGTTCGACGGCCTTGTCGCGTCACGCCAAGAGCGCCGCGAAGAAGCGCCCGGCGGCCAGCCGTTCGGCTGCCGCGAAGAAGGCCGCGCGGACCAAGGGCGCCGCCGGCCGCTCCGCCGCTGCGAAGAAGGCGGCGCGCACGCGCAAGCGTGCGGCATGAACGGTCGTTCCGCTCGGTCGTCGCCGACCGGCGGCGGCTGAGCGCTACACGTTCGGATGCCGATCGCCGCAGGCGATGGCGTGCCGCGGAGAACGCGTATAGCAACCCCGGCGGCGCGCCTGGGCGGCCTCTCGCTGCCGGCGCGCTCCGTCGAAGACGCTGATGGTGGGACCTCGATCCTCATACCTGGCTGACGAGACATCGTCGTGGCCCGCGGCGGCCGTGTGCCTACGTCTTGCGGAATGGCGGCCAATCGACGCGCCGAGGTGACGGCCCGGTTTCGTCCGGCGTCGGATGCCCGCGTTCACAGCGCGCCGACGCCCTCACACGCACTGCGTCGACGTAGACCGCGCAGCGCCGTTGCATCGATTCCTGTTCGATCGCCGCACAGGTGCGTGAGCGCTTCGTCGTTTTCGAGTCGAGCGCATGGGCGCAGCATGCGAAAGACTTTCGTCGTGCCGACGGCACGACCCGGCTGTACGAAGGTTCCCGCGACGGCGCGCGCCTTGCATCGACGCCGAGGACCGGGCATCGCGCCCGCTCGACCCACACGGGAGCAGCGCATGAAGACCAAATGGCCGATACGAGGCAAGGGCTACAAGAGTCCGCAGAGCGGCAGCGGCATCATGCCCGACGTCGCCGCACAAGGGCGTGAGCGCGCCCGCGCCGGCGGCGCGACGGACGGCGACGATGCCGCGTCGAAATCACACGAGCCGATCGCGAAGCCCGAACCGCGCGCGTCGCGGCAGCGCGAGGGTTTCAGCGGCGACGATGCCGGGCCGCAGCGCGCCGAGGAGACGGGTGAACCGTCCGATCTGGCGCCGCATCAGGCCGTCCCGGATCAGGGTGGGCATGCCGCTGGCGAGACACCGGAGCGCAGCGACGGATCGAGCCGCGCCGTGCGCAGGCCGGCGGCCCATGGGCGCGCCGACGGCGCCTCCGCCGCACCGCACGTGAAGCCGCGCGGCTGAGGCGCGAGCGGCGTGGCTGCGTTCATCGTCGGTCGGCGACGCTAGCGCCATGACCGCACGTGTGAACCGGCCCCGTCGCCCGGGCTCCGACGATTCCGAACGCACGCTCACCCTGGCCGAAGAGGCGCTCGCGGCACGCGAAGCCGGCCTGATCCATGTCCGTGACGGCACGCCGGGCATCCGCCGCCGCCGTGCCGGCAAGGGCTTCGTCTACACCGACGTCGACGGCAGCCGGATCCGCGACGAGGACGCACTGGCGCGCATCCGCAAGCTGGCGGTGCCGCCGGCTTATACCGAGGTCTGGATCTGCCGCGATCCGCTCGGTCATCTGCAGGCGACCGGCCGCGATGCGCGGCGGCGCAAACAGTACCGCTATCACGCGCGCTGGCGGCTGGTGCGCGATCGCAGCAAGTTCAGCCGGCTCGCCGCATTCGGGCTGGCGCTGCCGAGGCTGCGGCGCCGGCTGCGCCGTGATCTCGCGCAGCCGGGCCTGCCGCGCGAGAAGGTGCTCGCGGTCGTCGTTTCGCTGCTCGCCGACACGCTGGCGCGCGTCGGCAATGAGACCTATGCGCGCGAGAACCGCTCGTTCGGCCTGACCACGCTGCGCAACCGCCACGTCGCCAACCTGCGCGGCGGGCGGCTGGTGCTGCGCTTTCGCGGCAAGAGCGGGCTCGCGCACGACGTCATCGTCGACGACGCGCGGCTGACGCGGATCGTCGCGCGCTGCCATCAGCTGCCGGGCCAGCAGCTGTTCCAGTACCTCGACGAGGACGGCAGCTGCCAGCCGGTCGACTCCGGCCAGGTCAACGCGTATCTGCGCGAGGCCACCGGCGCGGAGTTCACCGCGAAGGATTTCCGGACCTGGGGCGGCACGCTGGCGGCGGCGGAGCTGCTGGCACGCACGCCGCTGCCCGAGCAGGGCGGCGAACGCGCGCTGGCCGCCGTTGAGGCCGCCGTCGTGCGCGAGGTCGCCGCGGTGCTGCGCAATACGCCGGCGGTCTGCCGCAAGTCTTACGTCGATCCGCGCGTGTTCGAGGCCTGGCGCAGCGGCCGCCTGCATCGTCTGGCCGGTGCGCACGGCCTGCGCGGATCACGCCAGCTCGAGACCTTGCTGGTCAGGCTGCTCGCGCGCCGCAGCCGGACCTGACGACGGATGCGACATGCGGGCGCGTTCCTGCGCCTGTGCCAGGCAGCCGGAATCGCCGGCGCGTCGTCGCTGGAGTCCGTATGTCGTTCCGTCTCGTTCTGGCCGGCGCATTCGCGTTGACGGTCGCCCCGGCCGCGGCGCAGCCGATCGTTCAGGTCGACTTCGACGCCACCGCGTCGATGCTGACCGCGCAGGAGCAGGCCGACATCCGCTCGCATCTGGTCGCGGCCGGTCGTGTCTGGACCGCGGCGCTCGGCGTCACGCGTCCGGTCACGATCGACGTGCGCGTCGGCATCGCGGCGATCGCGACCGCGAACGGTGCGAGCGCGGCGACGGCCCCGGTCGGCGTCGTCGCCGGGCGCGACACCTACGAGCAGGGCGCCGCGTACGAGCTGCGCACCGGCATCGACGTCAATGGCGCGCAGGCCGACGCGATCGTCAACATCGGTCTGGCCTATCTGCGCGGCGAGCTGTGGTTCGACCCCGATCCGCTGGCGCGCGTCGTGCCGGTGCCGGCCGATCGCACCGACGCGATGAGCGTGTTCCTGCACGAGTGGGGCCATGTCCTGGCCTACAACGGCTGGTCCGATCCGACCAGCGGCGAGCCGCCGGCGAGCTACTGGTCGACGTTCGACCGCTGGATGCTGCCGGGCGCGCCGACGCTGTTCGCGGCGCCGGCATCGAGCGCGAGCTGGGGCGGCGCGCCGGATCTGACGACCGGCAACAACAAGCACTGGGGCAACGCCGACACGGCGGCCGTCGCGCTGCGGGCGCCGCCGCCGGTCGCCTGGCGCGACGGTGCGCCGGTGCCGTGGGCGGTCTGCGAGCTGCCGCCTTCGCGCGACGCACCGCCGTCCGGCGCCGGCACGCTGCGCGGCGGCAGCCTGCTCGACGAGCTGATGAACGGCGTCGTGTTCTACCGCGGCACGCGCTACCGGCTGTCGGCGCTCGACCGCGCCGTGCTGCTCGACGTCGGACTGCTCGGCGAGCGCGTCTTCGCATCGGGCTTCGATCCCGGTTAGGCATCGATCCTGCGCCCGACGCGTGTGGGGCGCAAGGATCGTTCGCCGCCGTGCGTAACGGCGGCGGCACGATCTCGTCGGCCGCAGAAAGGGGACAGGGCGTTAATGCCTCGGATGTGAGGCGGTCGTGTTGCGGTGCACAGGGCCGGCCACTACACTGCGCCCCGCTTTGGGTGTCCCGCACAGGCGGGATGAAACGGGAAACCGGTGCGCACGTCCCCGACGCGCAAACCCGGTACTGCCCCCGCAACGGTAAGCAAGTCAAACCGGTCCACAGGCCACTGCGCAAGCGGGAAGGCGGACCGATCGATGCATCGCATCGCTTGCGAGTCCGGAGACCGGCCCGATGCGGGACGCGTTGCGTCCCCGGCTCCAGCGTTGCGGCGGGCAACGGGCGGGCTCGGGCGCGCATGCGCGTGTCCGGCTTGTCCTCGTCGCGTCCGCGCGCTGGCTTTTTGCATCTGCGCGTTGCGGGAGGAATCACCGATGCTGCGTATCACCCCCTTGTCGCTGGCCGTCCTGGCCGGCCTCGCCGGCCCGGTCCGGGCCGAACTCGAAACCCAACCCGAAGTCGTCGTGACCGCCTCGCGCGTCGCGCGCACAGTCGACACCACGCTGGCCGACGTCAGCGTCATCACGCGCGAGGAGATCGACGCCAGCGTCGCCCGCGACCTCAGCGATCTGCTGCGCCTGGAGACCGGCGTGGACATCGCGCGCACCGGCGGGCCGGGCAGCCAGACCTCGGTGTTCCTGCGCGGCACCAACAACAACCACGTGCTCGTGCTGATCGACGGCGTGCGCGTGGCCGCGCTCGGCACCGGCGTGTTCACGTGGGAGACGATGCCGCTGGCCGCGATCGACCGCATCGAGATCGTGCGCGGCCCGCGCGCGAGCTACTGGGGGTCCGATGCGATCGGCGGCGTCGTGCAGATCTTCACGCGCAAGCTCGAGGGGCCGCGCATGGCGCTCGGCTACGGCACCTACGGCGACGCCAACGCGTCGGTGGGCATCGGCGACCGCGGCGATCGCGGCGGCTTCAGCGTGCAGGTCGGCGCGCGCGACTACGACGGCTTCCCGAGCCAGAACCGTGACGGCTTCTCGTACGAGCCGAAGGACCACGGCCTCGAGAACCAGCACCTGACCGCACAGGGCGATCTGCGCGTCGGTACGCAGACGCTGACCGGCGTCGTGCTGCGCAGCCAGGGCGAGGTCGAGTTCGCCGGCGGCAAGTCCGACTTCACCGAGCAGGCGCTGAACCTCTCGCTGGGCGGCGCGCTCGGCGCCGACTGGAGCCACACGCTGACCGCCGGCTCGGCGCGCGAGGATTACGAGACGCCGGCGTACTTCGCGCTGTACCGCACGCGGCGCGAGACGGTCGGCTGGCAGCACACCTTCACCCCGAGCGACACCCAGACCGTGGTCGCCGGCATCGACTACGTGCACGAGAAGGGCGAGAACCGCGACACCTTCAGCGGCCTGCCGAACTACGAGGAGAGCCGCGACAACACGGGACTCTATGCCGGCTGGCAGGGCGGCTTCGGCGCGCTCGACGCCGAAGTCTCGGCGCGGCACGACGACAACAGCGAGTTCGGCACGACGACGACCGGCTCGGCCGCGCTCGGCTGGCGCTTCAGCGAGGCCGTGCGCGCGTATGCGAGCTACGGCCAGGGCTTCCGCGGGCCGACCTTGAACGAGCAGTACTCGCCGGGTTTCGGCGGGCTGTACGCCGGCAATCCCGATCTCGATCCGGAGAAGTCGCGCAGCGCCGAGGTGGGCCTGGAGTTCGCGCTCGCGCCCGAGCATCGCCTCAAGGCCAATCTGTACTCGACGCGGGTGCGCAACCTGATCAGCTTCACCGGCCCGGACTTCCAGGCCGAGAACATCGCGCATGCCAAGATCGAAGGCAGCGAGCTGTCCTACGACGGCCGCGTCGGCGGCTGGTTCGTGCATGCCGGCTACACCTGGCAGGACGCGCGCGACGAGGACACCGATACGCGGCTGCTGCGCCGTGCGAAACAGAAGTTCACGAGCCGGCTCGAGCACGCGTTCGGCGAGCGTGCACGGGCCGGTGTCGAGGTGCTCCACAGCGGTCCGCGCGAGGACGTCGGCGGCCTGCGGCTGGGATCGTACACGCTGGTCAATCTGCGCGGATCGTTCGTGCTGTCGCCGTCCTGGAGCCTGGCCGCGCGCATCGAGAACCTGACCGACCGCGACTACGAGCTGGTCCACGGCTACAACACGCCGGGCCGTTCCGGCTTCGTCGAGGTGATCTGGCAGCCGCAGCGCTGAGGATTCGACGCCGCGAAAGCCGCTGCGGCTCGGCTTTCGCGGACCCGAGCGCGCGTGCCAGAATGCCCGGCACGAGCTGTCCCTGCGCGATGCACGGGCGGCCGCCAGGCGCGGTCCACGGAATGGATCGTTCGGGTGCCGGTCGTGTGAGCGATCGGCGTTCGCGTTGGGGGCACGAGCCCGGGCTCGTGCCGTTCGATCGGGAAACGGGCAGGACCGCGCTTCTCGACGTCGTGCTGGGGGCATGGACGTGACATGAGGCATTCGCCGCAGGATTTCCCGACGCGCGGGCAGGCAGGGGCGCCGCCGCCGTCGAAACTGGCCGATCGCCGGTCGCTCCCGCGACGCGCGCAGATCGCGCTGGAACGCGTGCTCGCCGCGACCGCCTCGCACATGGGCGACGGCCTGAAGACCACGTTCGACGCGCTCGGTCAGGCGCTGCAGAACGGCGAAGCCGCGCGCAGCAACGAGGAGCGCAACGCGATCCTCGACACGCTCGGTCTGCTGCGGCGCGAGCAGACCGCGCTGATCGCGCGCTTCGTCGCAGAGATCGAATCGGGCCTGGCCACGCTCGGCGCGACCGAGCCGCCGCGTACCGAGAGTGCGCCGACCGCCGCTGCCGCGGCGTCGCCGACCGGCGAGCTCAGCCTGGTCGATCAGGGCTCGCTCGAGGAGGAACTCGCGCTGCAGGGCATCGCCACGCGCGGCGAAGTGCGCCACGCCGAAGCGCTGTTCCTGCTCGGCCATCGTTTCGCGGTGCTGGTCGCGCAGCCGATCCTGACGCCCGCCGCGCTGCCGATCGGCCCGGTGCGGCTCGGCGAGGCACTGCGCGCCGCGATCGAGCCGCTCGGGCTGCGCATCGATCACCGCGTGGCGATCTACCGCCTGTTCGATCGCGTCGCGATGGCGCTGGCCGGTACGTACTACGCCGCCGTCAACGAGGGCTTCGTCGAGCAGCGCATCCTGCCGGGTCTGCGCCCCAAGCGCGTCGCGGCCCGGCTCGGCGGCGATGCGACGCCTGCCGCCGCTGCCGGCACGGTCTCTGCGATCAAGCCGGCGACCGAACCGGAGGGGGCGCCCGCGGCGGCACCCGCTGGCCCGGTCGACGGCGCGGGAAGCCCGGCCGTGCCGACGGAGCCGGCCGCGACGGCCGCGGTTCCGTCGCAGTCGCCGCCGGTCGCTGCCGGCGCGACGGCCGATTCGCTGCGGCTCTACACGCATCTGTGCGGCCTGCTCAAGGGCGAGCGGCCGCCGCCGGCGCAGCGTGCCGGCGCGGAGGGCGTCGCCGACGGCCGCGCCGTGCAGGAGGCCTTGATGCAGCTGCAGGCGCGCATCGGCCGTCAGGTCGGCGGCGACGCGGCGCTGGCCACGCGCGGCGTCACGCATCTCAAGCGCGATCTGGTCGCCCAGCTGCGCCAGATGGGCGGCGCCGGCGGCGCGCTCGCGCTGAGTCGAGAGGACGGCGACACGATCGATCTGGTCGGCATGCTGTTCGGCCATCTGACACGCAGCGCCGGGCTCGGCACGGCCGCGCAAGGCCTGCTCTCGCAATTGCAGCTGCCGCTGATGCGCGTGGCGCTGGCCGATCCGGCGTTCTTCACGCGCGCCGACCATCCGGCGCGCAAGCTGCTCAATACCGTCATCGAGGCCGGCGAGCGCTGGATCGACGATGCCGATCCGGATGCGGATCTGCTGCTGCGCCTGCGCCAGATCGTCAAGCAGGTCGCGCACGGCGACGCGGCCGATCTGGACGCGATGGAGGATCTGCACAAGGGTCTGTCCGGTCACGTCGGCGTACTGACGCGGCGTGCGGAGATCGCGGAGCGGCGCCAGATCGAGGCCGCCAAGGGCCGCGAGCGGCTCGAACTCGCGCGCCGCCGGTCGCGCGCGACGCTGACGCGGATGATCGAGCGCGCCGATCCGCCGGCGTCGCTGCGCGACATGCTCGAGCGGACCTGGGCGCCGGTGCTGGCCTTGACGCTGCTGCGCCAGGGCGAGGACAGCGCGGCGTATCACCGTCGCCTCGCGGTCGCCGATCAGCTGCTGCGCCGCTCGTCCGGCGACGATCGCCCGGTCGATCAGGCGCTGCGGCGCGAGGTCGAGGACGGTCTCGGCCAGGTCGGCATGCACGGCGAGGATGTGCACAAGCTCACGCACGCGCTGTTCGATGTCGCACCGAGCGGAGAAGACGGCGCCGCGGCTGCGCTGTCGGACATCACCGACAAGCTCGGCGCGTGGGGCCGCACGCCCGGGGACGACGCGCCGGCCGCGGCGGCGTCGCCCGCGGCGACGGCCGAGCGCACCGCGCCGATGCCGCTCAGCGCGGACGAGCAGCAGATGTTCGAACAGATCAAGGGGCTGCCGTTCGGCACCTGGTTCGAATTCCGCACCAACCAGCAGGGCGATACGGTCAGGCGCAAGCTCGCCTGGTTCTCGACGCTGACCGGCCGCTGTCTGTTCGTGAACCAGCGCGGCCTGCGCACGCACGACTCGACGCTGGAGCAGGTCGCGCGCGACATGGCGCGCAGGCAGCTGTGGCCGGTGCCGAGCGAGCGCCGCACGTTCGTCGACCGCGCCTGGGACACGATCCTGTCGACGTTGCGGCGCATCGCACCCGGCGGCGACGCCGCCCAGCTGACGCCGAACTGAGGAGCGCGCCGATGAATGCGCATCACGAGAAACGCCGTTCGCCGCGCCGGCGCGCCGAGTCGGTGATCGAGGTCACCGATTCGATCAGCGGACGGCCGGTCGGCCGCGTCGTCGACCTGTCGGTCGAGGGCATGATGCTGCTGGTCGACCAGCCGGTCGTCAACGACGCCTTGTACCAGTTCTCGTTCCCGCTGCCGTTGCACGGCGGCGGCACGCGGACGATCGAGGTCGGCGTACACGAGCAGTGGACCGACCGTGCCGACATGCCGGGGCGCTACTGGGCCGGCTTCCGGATCATCGACATTCTCGCCGACGATGCCGCGGCACTGGCGGCCTGGCTCGACGGGCACGCATCGGCGTAGCGCCGATCGTTCGGCAGGTGCGATCGCGCGATGGTTCTACCCATCGGCGGCGACGGCTGACAGGGCGAAGCGGGCAGGGGAGCGATCGGAGCTCGGCGACCGCCTGTCGCGGACGCGGCGGCAGGCCGCGTCCTTACTTTCTGGCCGTTCAGGCCGCCGGACGCACCTCGACCGAGCGGGGCTGGCAGGCGCGCAGGAAGAAGTCCACGGTCGCGTGGATGTGCGCGTCGATCTCCTCCTGGCGGATCGGATCGCAGCAGCCGCACAGCATGCGCGCGTGCAGCTCGCCCTTGAGCAGTGCGAAGAACTGCGACGAGGCGCGCTGGACGTCGTCGATCTCCAGTTCGCCGGTCGCGGTGCGCGCCTGCAGGAACTTCTCGAACGCGGCGTGGATCAGCTTCGGCCCCTGTTCCCAGAACATCTGCGCGAGCTTGGACGATGCGCCGGCGCCGCTGGTCAGCAGGCGGTGTAGCGACATGGCCTCGTCGGTCGTGATCAGTGCGAAGAACGCGCGGGCGATCGATTCGAGCTGCTGGCGCAGCGGGCCGCGCGCGGCGACCTCGAACAGCTCGACCGGCAGCTGCTCGCTGCAGCGCGCGCGGATCGCTTCGACGTACAGCGTCTCCTTGTCGCTGAAGTGGCTGTAGACCGTCAGTTTGGATACGCCGGCGGTCGAGGCGATGGCGTCCATGCTGGTGCCCTCGAAGCCGTGCTGCGGAAACAGCTGCTTGGCCGCGGCGAGGATCGCCGCGCGCTTCTCGAGGTCCTTGGGGCGGCCGGGACCGCAGGGTTTGGCGATGGCTGTGTTCATTGCTCGGATGCTGGACGGACGAATGATGTTACTTTACTATACCGTTTAGTATATGAACGTAGGTGGCGGGTCGGCGCGAGCCGCGGGAGATGGTAGCGGTCCAGGCCGCCTCTGTCGCGCCGGCGGACGAGGCGAAGGTCCGATCCGTCATTTCCACCCATCTCTCCCCGCGCTGCCCTCCCTCCCTCCCGCCCTGGGCAGCGCGGCGGAGGGATTCCTTATATGAGGACGATCGGTTCCATGCGCAACGACTACGACAGCGACTCGTTCCGGGCGACGACGCCCGAGGGAGCGGAACCGGACTGGGCCGCGCTGGCGATGGCCGTGCACGCCGCGCCGGTCCGCACGCCGTCGGAAAACGGCGCGCATCTGCGGCCGCGCCGGTTCGCGTCGGCGTTGCGCCATGCACCGGTCGTGCAGGCACCGGTCCCCGATGTCCGCCGCCGACCCGAGTGGGCACTGCCGTATGCGCAGCGCGCGTCCGCGCAGCTGATCGACGGCGTTCGCGCCGGACTCGCGCCTGCCGCCGCGGACGCGCGCGCACTGCGCCGGGTAGTGTCCGCACTGTCCGCGGACGGTCGGCGCACGCTCGCACGCTGGTGGGCGCTGCAGGTCGCGACGATCGAAGAGGGCCGTTTCGGCGGTCGCGTGCTGGCCGCGCTGACCCGCATCGACCTCGCGCTGGCGGCACAGGTGCGCCGCCAGCTGCCGCGGGTGCGCGCGGAACTGGCCGGTCCTTCGGACGGCTACGCCACGGCCGAGGTGGCTTGATATCGGCGTCGGCGCGCTCATCTGCCGCTGACGCCGTTGCATGCGCCTGGTCCGCTTTTCGATCGATTCGCGACGCCGCGTCGCGGTGCGGTGACTTCCGGCACTTCGAGCGATTCGATGCGCGCAGCGATGGTTCGGCACGAGGTTTGCTTTGGCACTGCCTGCTATGCTTTCGGGTCGTTGCCGGACGAGGGTCCGGGCCGGTTGCCGAGTCGCGCGCGAGCGCTTGACGGCGATGCGGTCCGGGGCGGTCGACCGGCGTCCCGAAACCCTTGAGATGGAATCAACGCAATGAGCGCCGACATCGAGCTTGCCCGGACCAACATGGTCGAGAACCAGGTCAGAACCTGGGACGTGCTGGACCTGCGCGTGCTGGACGTGCTCGGGCGCGTGCGTCGCGAGGACTTCGTGCCGCTGCGCTACCGCGCGATGGCGTTCGCCGATCTGAGCATCCCGATCGGCCACGACGAAGTCATGATGAAGCCGGTCGTCGAAGGGCGCCTGCTGCAGGCGGTCGAGCCGCAGCCGCACGAGCATGTGCTCGAGATCGGCACCGGATCGGGCTTCGTGACGGCCTGCCTCGCCGCGCTCGCCGGACAGGTCGTCAGCGTCGAGCAGCACGCCGATCTCTCCGACGCCGCGGCCGCGCGGCTCGACGCGGCCGGCGTGCGCAACGTCAGGCTCGCGGTCGCCGATGCGATGCGCGGCTACGAACCCGACGGCAGCTTCGACGCCGTCGTCGTGACCGGCGCGGTCTACGCGATCCCGGACCGGTTCCGCGCCTGGGTCAAGCCGGGCGGCCGCCTGTTCGCGATCGTCGGCGAGTCGCCGGCGATGCAGGCGGTGCTGCTGACCCGCGTCGACGGCGACCGCTGGCACGAGGAAAGCCTGTTCGAAACGGACGTTCCGTATCTCACCCACGCGGCGCCGCCGCGACGCTTCACGCTCTGAAGCGGCGCGCGACGCGCGACACGATTCCCCCAGGAAGACCCACCGATGACCCTGCGTATCCGACCCCTGACGCTTTCCCTCATCGCCGCACTGGTCGCGGCCGCGCCGCTGGCGCACGCCGACGATCTCGTGCAGATCTACCACGAAGCGCGTGGTTCCGATCCGCAGCTGGCCGGCGCCGAAGCGACCAAGCTGGCGACCGACGAGAACGTGGACCAGGCACGCGCGGCCCTGCTGCCGCAGCTCAACGGCACCTACGGCTACCGCCGCCAGCATTCCAATTCGCGCGGTCCGGAGCTCGCCTATGATGCCGCCGGCAATCCGATCATCGTGCAGACCTCCTCGTCCGGCACGGTCTTCTCGCGCAGCTGGGGCGGCACGCTCGATCAGAGCATCCTCGATCTCAGCCGTTGGACCGCGCTGAAGGCCAGCAAGGCGCAGGCGCAGGCCGGCAGCGCGACGCTCGAAGCGGCGCAGCAGGAATTGCTGATCCGTGTCGCCAACGCGTACTTCGCGGTGCTGACGGCCGAGGACGCGCTGAAGTTCGCGCAGGCCAACGAGGCCGCGCTGAACCGCCAGATGGAGCAGGCGCAGCAGCGCTTCGACGTCGGCCTGTCGGCGATCACCGACGTCAACGACGCCAAGGCCCAGCACGACACCGCCGTGTCCAACGTGATCGCCGCGCAGAACACGCTCGACGACAATCGCGAGGCGCTGCGTCAGCTGACCGGCAAGCCGGCCGGCGATCTCAAGAAGCTGCGCGAGGACCTGCCGCTGGACCGGCCGAACCCCGAGAATCCGGAAGCCTGGGTCGACGTCGCGCTCAAGGAGAATCCGACGCTGAGCTCGTTCGCGTATCAGGTCGACGTGGCCAGCGCGAACGTCAACACCGCGCGCGCCGGTCATCTGCCGACGCTGAGCGGTCAGGTCAGCTATCTGAAGTCGCCAACCTGGGCCGACCGCATGCAGCCTGACGGCAGCAATCTGCACACCAACGGCGAGTCGTGGAACACGACGGTCGGCGTCACGCTCAACGTGCCGCTGTTCGCCGGCGGCGCGACCCAGTCGCGCGTGCGCCAGCAGATCTACAACCGCGACTACGCGCAGGACCAGTTCGAGGTGCAGCGCCGCCTGGTCGAGCGCAATACGCGCAACGGCTACCGCGCGGTCATCGCCGGCGCCGCGCAGGTCGAGGCGACGCGTCAGGCGGTGATCTCGGCGCAGAGCTCGCTCGACGCGACGCAGGCCGGCTACGAAGTCGGTACGCGTACGATCGTCGACGTGCTGATCAGCCAGCAGCAGCTGCTGTCGGCACAGAGCAACTACTCGCAGGCGCGCCACGGCTTCGTGCTGGACGGCCTGCTGCTCAAGCAGTCGGCCGGCATCATCGACGTGTCCGACCTCGAGGCGGTCAACGCGCTGCTGGAGTGATTCAGCGCGCCGCGTCCGGCTCGATCCGGCCGGACGCGGGCTCGCGCTCGGCGAGCATCGTCTCGATGATCGCCATCGTCCGCTTGACCGCGCCGCGCTCGCGCTCCATCGCCGCGTGCGCGGCGGCACCCATCGAGCGGCGCTCGTCCTCGTGCGCGAGCAGGCGCACGATCGCCGGCCCCAGCGCATCGGCCGATTCCACGCGCAGCGCGGCACCGTCGTCGATCAGGCCCTCGGTGACCTCGGCGAAGTTGAACGTGTGCGGGCCGACGATCACCGGCTTGGACAGCGCCGCGGCCTCGAGCAGATTGTGGCCGCCGATCGGCACTAGGCTGCCGCCGACGAAGGCGACGTCGGCCGCGGCGTAGCAGCGCAGCAGCTCGCCCATCGTGTCGACGACGAAGCACTGCGCGCTCGGATCGGGCTGGCCGTTCTCGCTGCGCGTGGCGGTCGTGAAGCCGAGCGAGCGGCAGGCCGCCGCGACCGGCTTGAAGCGTTCCGGGTGGCGCGGCGCGATCAGCAGCAATGCGTCCGGAAAGCGGCGCAGCACGATCGTGTGCGCCTCGAGCACGGCCATCTCCTCGCCTTCGTGCGTGCTCGCGGCGATCCACACGGGCCGCTCCGGTCCCCAGTGGCGGCGGAACGCGGCGCCCTGTTCCTGCGCTTCGGCCGGCACCGTCATGTCGAACTTCAGATTGCCGACCACCGCCAGGCGCTGCGGCGAGGCGCCGAGCTGGCGCAGCCGCTCGGCGTCGGTGGCCGACTGCGCCGCGATGAAGCGCGCGTTGCGGATCGCGCTGCGCACCAGCGCGCGGATCGGACCGTAGCCGCGCAGGCTGCGCGCCGACAGACGCGCATTGGCGATCACGATCGGAATGCCGTGGTCCTTGCACGTCATGAACAGGTTCGGCCAGATCTCGGTCTCCATGATCACGATGATGCGCGGCCGCACGCGCTCGAGGAAACGCTCGATCGACGCGGTCAGGTCGTAGGGCAGGTAGACGTGGAAGACGCGGTCGCCGAACAGGTTCTGCACGCGTTCGGAGCCGGTCGGCGTGACCGTCGTGATCACGAAGCGGGTGTCGGCGTAGCGGCGCATCAGCGCCTCGATCAGCGGCACCGCGGCGTTGACCTCGCCGACCGATACCGCGTGGATCCAGATGCTGTCGCGGATGCCCGGATCCGGAAAGAAGCCGAAGCGCTCGCGCCAGCGCTCGAAGTAGTAAGGATAGCGCAGGCCGCGCGCCGCCAGCCGGTACAGGATCACCGGCGTCAGCAGGTACATCGTGAGCGTGTAGAAGAAGCGTTGCACGGGTCGGAGGCGTTCGGCGGACGGCGAGTATATCGGCTGCCGGGCCGCCGTCGCGGCCATGCGGCCGGACCGCTCGCGAGCACGACGCGTGGCGAGCGCACGGACGCTATCGGCCGCGGCTCACCGCGGCGATAATCCTCGCCGATGACTGACGCTTCCCCTTCTCCGTCGACACGGTCCGCGTCGCTGGCCCATCCGCGTCACTGGCCGTCCTGGCTCGGCGTCGGCGCGATCCGGCTGCTGGCGCGACTGCCGTACCGCGTCCTGCTCGCGCTCGGCGGTGCGGCCGGCCATCTGGCCGCACGTACGCTGCGCTCGCGGCGGCGCGTCGCCGAGCGCAATCTGGCGCTGTGCTTCCCGGAGCTGAGCGACGCGGCGCGCGCGGCGCTGCTCGAGGAGAACCTGCGCGACAGCGGACGCATGCTGGCCGAATTCGCGCTGGCCTGGATGGGCAGCGATCGCGCGCTGGCGCGCGTGCCGATGACGCTCGACGGCCTGGAGCATCTGGAGGCCGCGCATCGCGCCGGGCGCGGCGTGCTGCTGGTCGGCGCGCATTTCTCGCATCTGGAACTGTGCGCACGGCTGGTCTCGCAGCGGCTGCGGATCGCCGGCATGTACCGCGTCATGGACGATCCGGTGTTCGAGCGTGCCGTGCTGCGCGCGCGCCTGCGCTACGCGGTGACGATGTTCACCAAGGAAGCGATCCGGCAGACCGTGCGCCATCTGCGCGAGGGCGGCACGATCTGGTACGCGCCGGACCAGGACATGCGCGGCAAGGACAGCGTCTTCGTGCCGTTCTTCGGCGTGCCGGCCTCGACGATCACCGCCACGCATCATCTGGCGCGGCTCGGCGACGCGGTCGTGATTCCGTTCTTCCACCGGCGCCTGCCAGGCGGCGGCTATGCGCTGCGGCTCGAAGCGCCGCTCGCGGATTTCCCGAGCGCCGATCCGGTCGCCGACACCGCGCGGATCAACCAGGCGATCGAGCGCATGGTGCGCGAGGCGCCGGCGCAGTACCTGTGGATCCACAAGCGTTTCAAGACGCGGCCGCCGGGCGAACCGCCGATCTACTGACCGGCTGCGCTCGATCGCGTGACCGCTCGGACGCGACTCGCGCCCGGGAGCGCGACGACGCCGCCAGCGCTGACGGGTGAACAGACGCGCCGCGACAACGAGACGGTCCACGTCGCGCGGCGGCGTCATGCGGCAAGCGGCAGCGATCGTTTCATCATCGGGATGCCACGGCTGCACGTATCGCATCGAAGGCGCACACGCACCACCGACTCGGCTCGCGTCAGCGGCGTTCGCGCGTCTGCGCCCAGTCGGCCGCGCCCGCGCCGGCGATGCGGCCGCTGGCGAAGCTCGCGGTCAGCAGATAGCCGCCGGTCGGCGCTTCCCAATCGATCATCTCGCCGGCGCAGAACGTACCGGGCAGGGCGTGCAGCATCAGGTCCTCGCGCAGGGCCTCGAAACGGACGCCGCCGGCCGTGCTGATCGCCTCGGCGAGCGGGCGCGGCCGGCGCAGCACGATCGGCAGGCGCTTGATCGTCGCGGCGAGGCGCTGCGGATCGGTGAGTTCGGCCGCGTCCAGGCACTCGCGCAGCAGGCCGGCCTTGACGCCGCCGATGCCGGCGTGGCGGCGCAGCTGCTCGGCGAGCGAGCGGCCGTTGCGCGGGCGCGCGAGGTCGCGCATGAGACGCTCCTCGCTGCGGCCCGGGGCCAGGTCGAGCGCGATCGCCGCCTCGCCGTGCGCGGCGATGCGCTCGCGCAGTGTCGCCGAGATCGCGTAGATCAGGCTGCCCTCGACGCCGGTCGCGGTGACCACGCATTCGCCCTGCAGATGGCGTTCGACGTCGTCTTCGTCGCGCCAGAACACCGTGACCGGCTTGAGCGGCGCGCCGGCATGCCGGTCGGCGAAGTGCGCCGACCAGTCGACGTCGAAACCGCAGTTGGCCGGCACGAGGTCGGCGGCGGCGACGCCGCGCGCGCGCAGCAGCGGCAGCCAGGCGCCGTCGGAGCCGAGCACCGGCCAGCTGCCGCCGCCGAGCGCGAGCACCGTGGCCGCGCCCTTCACGGCGATCTCGCCGGCCGGCGTCGCGAAGCGCAGCGCGCCGTCGGCGTGCCAGCCGAGCCAGCGATGGTGGACGTGGAACGTGACGCCGCCGGCGCGCAGCCGGCGCAGCCACGCGCGCAGCAGCGGTGCGGCCTTGAGGTCGCGCGGAAACACCCGGCCCGAGCTGCCGACGAAGGTCTCGACACCGAGCGAGGCGGCCCAGTCGCGCAGCGCGTCGGCGTCGAACGCATCGAGCCAGCGGCCGACCTCGCTCCGGCGTCCGCCGTAGCGCGCGTCGAAGCGTCCGCGCGGATCGGAATGGGTCAGGTTGAGCCCGCCCTTGCCGGCCAGCAGGAACTTGCGCCCGACCGAGCCCATGCGCTCATGGACCTCGACGCGCAGGCCGCGCGCCGCCGCGGCCTCGGCGGCCATCAGGCCGGCCGGCCCGCCGCCGACGATCACGACGCCCGCGCTCATGCGGTGCGCGCGTGCGGAAAGGTCCGGATACGCGTGCGTCGCGCCGCGGTCACGACGCGGTGCGCGGCGGATCCACGCGCAGCAGGCGGCCGTCGTCCTCGTCGGTCAGCAGATACAGCTTGCGGTCCGGTCCCTCGCGCACGTCGCGGATGCGCCACTTGCGGTCGCCGAGCAGGCGCTCGTCGCGCACGACGCGGTCGCCATCGAGTTCGACGCGGATCAGTTCGCGCGTCGCCAGCGCGCCGAGGAACAGGTTGCCGTTCCACGGCGATCCGGCATCGCCGAGAAACGCCATGCCGCTGAGGCCCGGCGAGACCTTCCAGTAGTGCTGCGGCTGCTCGAGCCCGTCGGCGGCTTCGCCGCGCGCCTCGGGAATCGGCAGGCCCGAATAGTTGATGCCGTAGGTGATCAGCGGCCAGCCGTAGTTCTTGCCGGCCTGCGGGATGTTGAGCTCGTCGCCGCCGCGCGGACCGTGCTCGCTGGTCCACAGTGCGCGCGTCACCGGATGCAGCGCGGCGCCCTGCATGTTGCGATGGCCGTACGACCAGATCGCCTGGCGCGCGTACGGCCGGCCGACGAACGGGTTGTCCTCGGGCGTTGCGCCGTCGGGACGGATCCGCACCAGCTTGCCCTGCAGCTTGTCGAGGTCCTGCGCCATCGCGCGCTGGTTGTGGTCGCCCTGCGTCACGAACAGGAAGCCCGCATCGTCGAACACCAGGCGCGAGCCGAAATGCGCGCCGGAGGAGAGCTTCGGCGTCTGCCGGTAGATCACGGTCAGATCGCGCAAGGTCTGTCCGTCCAGGCGCGCGCGCGCGACCGCGGTGCCGGCGCGGTCGCCCTCGGCTTCGGCGTAGGACAGATAGATCAAGCCGTCCTCGGCGAACTGCGGCGAGACCGCGACGTCGAGCAGGCCGCCCTGGCCTTCGGTGTAGACCGCCGGCACGCCGGCCAGCGGTGCCGACACGGTGCCGTCGGCGATCAGGCGCAGACGCCCGGGCCGTTCGGTCACGAGCATGCGGCCGTCCGGCAGGAACGCCAAGCTCCACGGATGGGACAGGCCGGTCGCGAGCTCGGTCAGGCCGTAGGCGCCCTTCTCGCTGGCGATCGACTCGGTCGTCGGCGCTGCGACGAGGCGCGGCGCATCGGCCGATTGCGCTGCCGCGGCCGGTGTCTGGCCGGCAGGGCGGGCGCCGCAGCCGGCGAGCGAGAGCAGGGCCAGGGTGATCGCGATGCGCATCGGACGTCTCCTTTCGAACGGTCGGGGGCGATTGTGCACGAAGCGGTGCGTCCGCCTCGCGGCGGCCGGTTCGTTTCGGGCACGAAAAAGGCGGGGAGTTCCCCGCCTCTGGTTCGAGCGGCGGCGGCCGGTCGGCCGCCGCCGCGGATCGTCAGGGCCCGAGGGCCCGATCGGTCACGGACTGCAGTCGAGCGTGATGTCGTCCAGGAAGTAGTTCGCATCCTGGCCGCCGCCGCTGTGCGTATAGCTGACCTTGATCAGATGCGGCTGGCCGTCGGCGTAGGCCGACAGGTCCAGGCTCTGTTCGGTCCAGCCCGACGTGCCCAGCGTCACCAGGTTCTCGGTGCGCAGCACGGTGCCGTCGACGCTGAAGGTGACGGTATTGGTGTTCGCGCCGGTACGGGCGATGTTGCGCCAGTACTTCAGCGTGGCGCCGCCGGCATCGGGGATCGTCACGGTCTGCGAGAACTCGTGCGTCTCGGTCGTCACGGTGCCGTAGCCGCCGAACCATGCGGCCCAGCTGCCGGTGCGCACGGTGGCGCCGCCGCCGATGCTCCAGAACGTGGAGTCGCCCTGCGTCGTGGTCGAGTTCCAGAACGGATTGGCACCACCATCGCCGGTCGTCGCCTCGAAGCTGGTGTCCTCGATCAGCTGGGCCGGGCAGGCGCTGCCGCCTTCGGTGACCGTCAGTGTCGCGGTCGCGGCCGCGACGCTGGCGCCGAGGTCGGTCTGCAGCGCACCGGCCGCCAGCGTGTTGACGTAGCTGCCGGCGGTGGCCGCACTGACGTCGACCTGGACCTGGCAGCTGCCCGAGGCCGGGATCACCGCGCCGCTGCCGAGGCTGATCGAACCGGCACCGGCGGCCGCGCTCAGCGTGCCGCCGCAGGTCGTCGATGCCGCCGGCGTCGCCGCGATGACCAGGCCGGTCGGGAACGTATCGGTCAGCGCCGCGCTCAGCGTCGCCGGCGCGGCGTTGCCGTTGCCGAGCGTGATCGTCAGCGTGCTGGTCGCGCCGGCGGTGACCTCGTCGGGCGTGAACGCCTTGGACAGCGTCGGGGCCACCGGGCCGCCTTCGCCGTCGAAGCCGTCGGCGAACAGCAGCTCGCTGCCGCCGGCGATCGTGAAATCGCCCGGCGAGACGTTGAAGAAGATGTTGTCCGAGCACTGCACGCGCACGCGCGCCTGCGTCGTGATCTCGTTCGGCACCGGCACCGTGGCGCTGCCGGTGTTCGGCAGGCCGGTGGCGACCGTCACCGGATAGGTCAGGCCGCTGTCGCGCGAGAGTTTGACGTCGACCGCGGCGCAGGAGACCGGCGCCACATCAGTGTTGGCGACGTCCCAGCTCACGCTGCCGGTGCCGGTGCCATCGAGATAGTTCCAGGTCGTGCCGCCGGCCGGGCCGGTGACCTTGAACGGACCGGCGCTGTTGACGACCGTGTGCGCGACATCGGCGCTCTCGGTGATGCCGCCGCCGGTCGCGTTGTCGCGCACGGTCAGCCGGAACGTCAGCGTGCGGTTGGTCGTCGGCAGGATCTCGCCGCGCAGATGGGTGCCGGCCAGCAGCTGGTCGATGCGCGGCACGGTGCGGTTGGGGCTGGTCGTCGGCATCAGCGAGCGGATGATCGGTCCGTTGCCCGGATCGACGTTGAAGTCGTTGTTGGCCGCGCCGCGGTCGTACTGCTCCCAGGTGTAGGTCAGGCCGCTGCCGCCGCCGCTGGCCGCGCCGGTCAGCTCGAACGGCGTATTGGCCGGAATCGTGCGCGCGGCATGCGTGGACACGATCGGCGGCGTGTTCGGGTTGGCCGCGGTCACCGCGCAGCCGGCGCCGGCGCCGGTGCTGATGTAGTTGCCCATCTCGCGCAGGCTCTCGGCGTGGAAGTACGCGTCGGAGTTGGACTGCAGGTTCTGCGAGCCGCAGATGCCGGCGTAGGCCTGGATCGTCGAGCCGCTGCCCGGCTCGTAGGCGGCCGACGCGGCGCGGTTGCCGCCGCCGCAGCTGTTGGTCGTCGCATTGAAGGTGTGGTTGCCGCCGAACTGGTGGCCCATCTCGTGCGCGACGTAGTCGATGTAGAACACGTCGCCGATCGGGCTGCCCAGGCCGGTCGTGCCGCGCGCCTTCTGGTTGGCGCGGCAGACCACGCCGAGACCGGCGACGCCGCCGCTGCCGGTCGTGAAGACGTGGCCGATGTCGTAGTTGGCGCTGCCGATCACGCTGTCCAGATTGGTCTGGTTCTGGTTGATCGCGGACGAGCTGTTGCTGTACGGGCCCGGATTGGCGTCGGTGTAGATGATCTGGTCGTTGTTCGGGATCAGCGTCATGTGCACCGAGAAATCGTTCTCGTAGACCTCGTTGACGCGGTTCATCGCGACGACGACGGCGGCCAGGCCGCCGGCGACCGTGCCGCCGCCGACGGCATTGGTGTACTGCCGGTTGGCGGCCACGGCGGCGCGATAGGTGCGCCGCACGACGCCGGTCTGCGTGGCCGGCGTATCGATCAGGTTCTGGCCGGACGGATCGATCTCGCTGTGCACGCCGCAGCTGAACATGCCGTCGGGCACGGCCAGTTCCTTGCGATAGAAGCTCAGGTAGCCGCTGCCGTCGCCGGGCAGGTCCGGACGGACCACCCAGATGCCGTGGCCACTGCTGCGCTCGAACACCATGACGTTGACGCCGAGCGGCGAGACGTCGATGCGCGCGCGGTTGCCGCGGCCGTCGACGCCGACGTAGCTGCGGATCTCCGGGTAACGCGCGGCCAGCTCGGCCGGCAGCGTGCCCGAATCGGTCAGCGTGAAGTCGGCGAAACCGCCGTCCGGATGCGGCAGCGACAGCGTCGCGTCGGACGCCGCCAGCGCCGCCTTGAGGCCGGCGACGTCCAGCTGCAGCGCGCGATAGGCCGCAGGCTGCGGCGCTTCGACGGCCAGCGGACGAGCCTGCGCGTCCTGCCAGTAGCCGCGCGTGTCGGCGGCATGCGCGCTGCCGATCGCGAACAGCAGCACGGCCAGCCAGGCGAACATCGCCTTCTTGGATTGATCGAAATGCATGGTGGTCCCCGTAGACGAGAGAAGAATGCCCATCCGGCGTGCGGCACGAACGGCGCGCTCGGAAGCGCGATCCGGGCTCTTCCGAACTACGAAGGCTCTCATATGCGGGGCGGGGTATAAAGTGCCGCGACCCTGAACGTGTGCGCGCCTGTCCCCGTCGGCCCGGCGGTGGCACAATCGCGCTCCCCGCCGCGGACCCCCCGATGTCCTATCAAGCCCTCGCCCGCAAGTGGCGGCCCCGCCGCTTTTCCGAACTGGTCGGCCAGGAGCACGTGGTGCGGGCGCTCACGCACGCCCTGGACCGCGACCGCATCCATCATGCGTTCCTGTTCACCGGTACCCGCGGCGTCGGCAAGACCACGATCGCGCGCATCTTCGCCAAGTCGCTGAACTGCGAGCGCGGCCAGTCGGCCGAGCCCTGCGGCGTATGCGGAGTCTGCAGCGAAGTGGACGCCGGACGCTTCGTCGACCTGCTCGAGATCGACGCGGCCAGCAACACCGGCATCGACAACGTGCGCGAGCTGATCGACAACGCGCAGTATTCGCCGACGCGCGGCCGCTACAAGGTGTACCTGATCGACGAGGTGCACATGCTGTCGAAGTCGGCGTTCAACGCGCTGCTCAAGACGCTCGAGGAGCCGCCCGGCCACGTCAAGTTCCTGCTCGCGACGACCGACCCGCAGAAGCTGCCGGTCACGGTGCTCTCGCGCTGCATCAAGTTCAATCTCAAGCGGCTCACGCCCGAGCAGATCGGCGGACAGATCCGCCACATCCTGACCGCCGAGACGATCGACGGCGACGGCGAGGCGATCGACGCGCTCGCGCGCGCCGCCGACGGCTCGCTGCGCGACGGACTGTCGCTGCTCGATCAGGCGATCGCGCACGGCGGCGGTGCCGTGCATGCGGCCGAGGTGCACGCGATGCTCGGCACGGTCGAACGTGGCCGCGTGCGCGTGCTGGTCGAGGCGATCGCCGCAGGCGACGGCGCCGGCCTGCTCGCCGAGATCCGGCGCATCGCCGAGTTCGCGCCGGACTTCGGCCAGGTGCTCGACGAGGTGGCCTCGCTGCTGCACCGGATCCAGCTGCGTCAGCTCGTGCCCGACGCCGGCGACGAGGATGCCGCGGCCGCCGCGCTGGCCGATCGGCTCGATCCGCAGGACGTGCAGCTGTGGTACCAGATGGCGATCGGCGGTCGGCGCGATCTGCCGATCGCACCGACGCCGCGGACCGGTTTCGAGATGTGCCTGTTGCGGATGCTCGCATTCGCGCCGGCCTCGGCCGAGCGCGGCGGCGCTCCGGTGCGCACGTCGTCCGCGTCCGCGTCCGCGGCGCCGGCAGCGGCCGGTTCGCCGCCGTCGCGGGATGGCGCGGCGGCGCCGATGCGGGCCGCGACCGCAGCGCAACCGGCTGCCGCCGTGGCCGTGGCCGAGCCGGTGCGTGCTTGGCAGCCGGCGACGCCGATGCCCGGCCCGGCAGTGCCGACCGCATCCGCAGCGTCGGCGCTGCTCGAGCCGGCCGCGACACCGCCGGCCCCGATCGCGGCCGAGCCGCCTGCGCCGACCCGACATGCCGCGGCGGCGCCCATCGGCGCGCGCTCCGAATCCTGGGAGGCGCTGATCGAGCGCGCCCGGCTCGGCGGTCCGCTCGGCCAGCTCGCGCAGCATTCGGTGCTGCTCGGCATCGAGGACGGCGTGGTACGCCTCGGCCTGCGCGCCGAGCACGATCATCTGGCCGCAGGCCCGCTGGTCGAGATGCTCGAGGAGCGCCTGTCCGACGCGCTCGACCGCCCGGTCCGCGTGCGCTTCGAGAAGCAGGGCAGCGACGCCGAGAGTCCGGCCGCGCGGCGCGCGCGCCTGGAGACGGCGCGGCTGCAGGAGGCCGAGGAGGCCTTGCGCAGCGATCCGCAGGTGCAGTCGCTGATCGAGCATTTCTCCGGACGGCTGGTGCCCAACAGCATCCGGCCGTCCGGCAGCTGATCCATCTACGAGGAGACCGACGATGCGTGGACCCCTGGCCGGCCTGATGCAGCAGGCCCAGCGCATGCAGGAAGAACTCAAGCGCGCGCAGGACGAGCTGGCGACGCTCGAAGTCACCGGACAGGCCGGCGGCGGCCTGGCGACCGTCGTCATGACCGGCCGCCACGAGGTGCGCCGCGTCGACGTCGACCGCAAGACCTTCGCCGACGATCCGGAAATGGCCGAGGACCTGATCGCCGCCGCGTTCAACGACGCGGTCAACAAGGTCGCCGAGCTGACCCAGCAGCGCATGAGCGGCCTCGGTGCCGGCATGAACCTGCCGCCCGGGTTCAAGCTGCCGTTCTGATGTCGACCGGATCGCCGCTGCTGGCCGAGCTGATCGACGCGCTGCGCTGCCTGCCCGGCGTCGGCGCCAAGACCGCCCAGCGCATGGCGTTCCATCTGCTCGAACGCGACCGTCCCGGCGCGCGGCGGCTGTCCGAGCGCCTGAGCGCCGCGGTCGAGCGGATCGGCAACTGCTCGCGCTGCCGTACCTTCAGCGAGACGCCGGTCTGCGCGCTGTGCGCCTCGCAGGCGCGCGACGCGCAGCTGCTGTGCATCGTCGAGACGCCGGTCGACCAGGTCGCGATCGAGCAGGCGACCGGCTATCGCGGCCGCTACTTCGTGCTGCTCGGACGACTCTCGCCGCTGGACGGACTGGGCCCGCGCGAGCTCGGCCTGGACCTGCTCGCCGCGCGCCTCGGCGAAGGCGAGGTGCAGGAGCTGATCATCGCGACCAATCCGACCGTCGAGGGCGAGGCGACCGCGCATCTGCTCGCGCAGCTCGCGGCCGCGGCCGGCATCCGCGCGACGCGACTCGCGCACGGCGTGCCGCTCGGCGGCGAGCTCGAGTTCATCGACCGCGGTACGCTGGCGCACGCATTCGGCAGCCGCCAGCCCCTGGCCGACACCTGAGGACCTCCATGAGCGACACCCTCTTCAGCAAGATCATCCGCCGCGAGATTCCGGCCGACATCGTCTACGAGGACGAGGACGTGCTCGCGTTCCGCGACATCAATCCGCAGGCACCGCAGCACGTGCTGTTCATTCCGCGCAAGCCGGTGCCGACCTTGAACGACCTCGGCGAGGACGACGCATTGCTGATCGGCCGCCTGGTGCTGGCCGCGACCGCGTACGCCAAGGCGCAGGGCTTCGCCGAGAACGGCTACCGCTGCGTGATCAACTGCAACGGCGACGGCGGACAGAGCGTCTACCACCTGCATCTGCACCTGCTCGGCGGCCGCCGGCTGAGCTGGCCGCCGGGCTGAGCGCCGCGGCGCCGCGCGCATGCCGCGCGGCCGTGGCTGACGCTCGCGACCGTCAACCGCAAGACCTGCCGCATAGCGGCGCGCATCGCCCGCCGCGGCGTCGAGGCGGGCAGGACGCATCTGTGTGGATCGTGAGGCTGCCGCGGCGGCGCTCGAACGCGGCGCCGGATCGCTGCGGCCGATGCTGCCGAAGGCGTGCGGGCGGCCGCCGGACGGATCCCGATCCGGCGGTCGCCGGGCCGCGGTCAGTCCGGCAGCGGGATATCGTGCTTGCGCAGTTTGCGATACAGCGTATTGCGGCTGATGCCGAGCGCATCGGCGGTATGCGTGATGTTCCAGCGCATGCGTTCGAGCTCGCGCAGCAGTGCGGCGCGTTCGGCCGAGTCCAGCGGCGCGCGCGCGGCCGCGCCGTCGTCGGGCGCCGCGAGCGCGGCCGGTGCGGCGTCGGCGGTCTCGTCGAGCAGTTCCTGCGGCAGATTGGACGGCCGGATCACGCGCTCGTCGCACAGCGCCGCGGCGGTCCGCAGCACGTTGCGCAGCTGGCGGATGTTGCCGGGCCAGCTGTACTCGAGCAGCACGCGCAGGGCGTCGGGCCGGATGCTGACCGGTTCCTGGTCGCGGCACTCCTCGGCCAGCAGCGACTGGATCAGCTCGGTCTTGTCCTCGCGGTCGCGCAGCAGCGGCAGGTGCAGCGTGGTGCCGTTGAGGCGGTAGTAGAGGTCGCTGCGGAAATCGCCGGACGCGCACATCTGGCGCACGTCGTGATGGCTGGCGCTGATCACGTGCAGGTCGACCGGAATCGGGCTGTCGCCGCCGAGCGGCACGATCTCCTGCTCCTCGAGCACGCGCAACAGGCGCGTCTGCAGCGGCAGCGGCATGTCGCCGATCTCGTCGAGGAACAGCGTGCCGCCGCTGGACTGCAGGATCTTGCCGGGCCGTCCCTCGCGGTTCGCGTCGGTGAACGCGCCGCGCGTATAGCCGAACAGCTCACTCTCGATCAGCGGCTCGGGGATCGCACCGCAGTTGACCGCGACGAACGGCTTGTCGGCGCGCAGCGAGGCCTTGTGCAGCGCCTTGGCGAACGCCTCCTTGCCGGTGCCGGTCGCGCCCTGCAGCAGGATCGAGACGCGGCGCGCGAACAGCTGCTGCGCGCAGTGGAAGTTGTGCAGCATGCGCGAGTCGGTGCCGACGTGGCGGCCGGCCGGTTCGATCCGCGTGACCGGCGCGACCGGCGTCGTGATCGGCGCGGTGATCGGCGCGACCGTGCGCGAGGGCTGATGCGGCGCGCTGACCTTCGCGAAGTAGCGGCGGCCGTTCTCGGTGTCGCGAATCGACCAGATCGTGCCGGGCTCGGTCAGCGCGCGGTGCTGCATCGTGCCGGTCGAGAACTGGAACACCGACTCGACCGGGCGGCCGACCAGCGCATGGCGGTGGCTGTGGCCGAGCTGCTCGAGCGCGCTGTCGTTGGCGGCCAGGATCGTGCCCTCGGCGTCGATCGCGAGCAGCGCCTCGTGCAACAGGCCGACGAACTCCGGACGGCCGTGGAAACGCAGGATGTTGGCCTCCGGGAACTCGCGCAGGAACTGGCAGCGCGAGATCAACCGTGCGGACATGTTGACCAGCGCCATCGTGTGGCGGTGGATCAGCCGCGTCACGCCGCAGCTCGCCGATGAGGTGTCGAGCACGGCCATGACCTCGCCGTGCGCGTTGAAGATCGGCGCGGCCGAGCAGCACAGGCCGATGTTGTAGCCCATGAAGTGCTCTTCGCGATGGACCGTGACCGGCGCGCGTTCGACCAGGCAGGTGCCCATGCCGTTGGTGCCTTCGTGGCGCTCGTCCCAGAGCGCGCCGTGCCAGAGGCCGGCGTGGCGGAACTCGCGCTTGAGCGTCGGATCGGTGATCGTGTTGAGGATCGCGCCTTCGGCGTCGGTCAGGATCACCGCGTAGCCGGAGCCCGCGATCTGGTCGTAGAGGCTTTCCATCTCGGCGCGGGCCACGCCGAGCAGGTCGCCGAAGCTCTGCTGGCGTTCGCGCAGCTGATGGGCCTCGAGCACGACGGTCTCGCGCGAGCGAGTCGGTTCGATGCCGTACTGGGTCAGGCAGCGCTCCCAGGAGCTGCTGACGTGCGCGGCGATCTGGCCGGACGGTTTGGTCTTGCCATTGACCAGACTGAGTACGCGCGAGGCGTGGCTCGCGGTGAGTGCGGACACACCCATGACTTGGCTCCCGGATGAAGATCGCCGCTGCGAAGCGGCATAACGCCGCAAGGGTCGTTCTTTGGCATTCATTGTGCAAACCGCAGTGCAGCAAAATCGACCATCGTCGAGGCGCACGCGATCGCCACGCGCCCGTGATACCGCCGCCTCGTCACGATCCGGCCACGGCGCATGCGATGACGCACCCGCACGCAGGCGCCGTCGGCGCGGCCGCGTTTTGCCAGCGGCGGTCGCCTCGGCGTAGCATCGCGCGTCCAGACTAGCCTCGCGTTCCTCGGCATCCGGCCGACCGGACGCGCAAGCGCGCAGGAGTCAGCCGATGGTCGATCGCAGCGCCGGACCCGCCGGGAGCCGGGAGTGGGAAACGTTGTCGCGGCAGTACTGGGATGCCGTGCAGCAGTGGCAGCAGGCCGCGGCGAGCGCCGCGCCGGCCGGCACGCAGCCCTGGCAGCAGGGGCTGGCACTGTGGTCGCAGCTGTTCGGCGACGCCGGCGCGCAAGGCGCGCTCGGCGAACGCCTGCTCGGCGCGGTCAAGGCCTATCTCGAGCAGACCCAGACCCTGCTCGCGGCCGGCGGCGCCGGACCCGAGGCGATCGCCGCCCAGCTCGGCCGGTTCATGCAGACCGGCTTCGACGCGACCGGCGGCGCGCTCGGCGAGGACGGCATCGTCGAGGCGCTGCGCAAGCTCGGCGCCGACGGCGCACGCGGCTTCGAACAGCTCGCGGCCGGGTTCGCGCCGGTGTTCGGCACGCTCGGCGCCGAGGCGCGCGCGGCGTTCGACCGGCCGGCGTTCGGTTTCCTGCGCGAGCGCCAGGAACACCAGCAGCGCGTCGCCCAGGCGCTGATCGACTACCAGACGCAGACGCGCCGCTACGACGCGCTGATGATGCGCGCCGGCGTGCTCGGCGCTCAGCGCTTCCAGGACAAGCTCGCCGAGCGCGCCGCCAGCGAACGGCCGGTCGAGTCATTGCGCGCGCTGTACGACCTGTGGGTCGACGCGGCCGAGGAGGGTTACGCCGAAGTCGCCGCGTCGATGGAATTCCGCGAGGCCTACGGCGCGCTCGTCAACGCGCAGATGCGGCTGCGCGCGCTGCTGCGCGAGGACGTCGAGCGGATCAGTGTCGACCTCGGCATCCCGACGCGCAGCGAGGTCGACAGCATCGGGCGCCGCCTGCAGGAGCTGCGCCGCGAGCTGCGCGGTGCGGCCGGCGCCGACGGACACGGCCTCGCCGCCGAGGTCCAGGCGCTGCGCGCCGAGATCGCCGCGCTGAAGGCCGGCGGCGCGACGGCTGCGCCGGCGCGCGTCAAGGCCGCCGAGCCCGAACGCGCGGCACCGGCGCCGCGCGCGCGTGCCGCCAAGAAGGCCGCCACGCCCACGCCGCGCCGACCGGCCAAGAAGGCCGCCGGCGGTTTCGAGGCGCGCGTCGCGCAGTTCGCGCGGACCGCGCAGGCACCGGCGCCGCGCGCGCGCAAGGCCGCCCGCCCCACCGACAAGAAGCGCTGAGGACCCGTCATGGAACCGATCAAGATCGACCCGGCCAAGGCGCTGGACGAGGCGCTGACTCTGCAGCGCAAGCTCGCAGAAGGTTTCCGCACGCTGCGCGAGGTCGAGGACGTCGACTTCGGCGTGACCGACAAGGAGGCGGTCTACCGCGAGGATAAGCTCGTGGTCTACCGTTTCAAGGGCGATCGCAAACCGACCGCCAGGCGGCCGATCCTGATCGTCTACGCGCTGGTCAACCGGCCGTACATGGTCGACCTGCAGGACGACCGCTCGCTGGTGCGCAACCTGCTCGCGCTCGGCGAGGACGTCTACCTGATCGACTGGGGCTACCCGGACGGCGCCGACCGCTGGCTCAACCTCGACGACTACATCAACGGCTACATCGACCGCAGCGTCGACGCGGTGGCTGCGCACGCCGGCGTCGACCGCGTCAATCTGCTCGGCATCTGCCAGGGCGGCGCGTTCTCGCTGTGCTACGCGGCGCTGCATCCGGAGAAGGTGCGCAACCTGATCACGATGGTGACGCCGGTCGACTTCCACACGCCGGACAACCTGCTCTCGCACTGGACGCGCCAGCTCGACGTCGACCTGTTCGTCGACACGCTCGGCAACGTGCCGGCCGACCTGATGAACTATTGCTACCTGACGCTCAAGCCGATGCGGCTGTTCCAGCAGAAGTACGTCGGGCTGGTCGACATCCTCGACGACAAGGCCGAGCTCGAGAACTTCCTGCGCATGGAGAAGTGGATCTTCGACTCGCCCGACCAGGCCGGCGAGGCGTTCCGCGAGTTCATCCGCGACTTCTTCCAGGGCAACAAGCTGCTGCGCGGCGGCCTGACGATCGGCGGCCGTCCGGTCGACCTGCGCATGATCGATCATCCGATCCTCAACATCTTCGCCGAGCAGGACCATCTGGTGCCGCCGGCGGCCTCGCGTGCGCTCGAGGGCGCGACCGGGAGCGAGGACTACACGCAGCTCGCGTTCAAGGGCGGCCACATCGGCATCTACGTGTCCGGCCGCGCGCAGCGCGAAGTGCCGCCGACGATCCACGACTGGCTCGCCGCGCGAGCGTGAACGAGCGCACGCCGGCGCCGCGGTGCGGCGTCGGCGGCGTGGCACAATCGGTGCGATGCGCACCTATCTGGTTGGCGGCGCCGTCCGCGACAAACTGCTCGGCCGCGCCGTCGCCGATCGCGACCACGTCGTCGTCGGCGCCCGGCCCGAGGACCTGCTCGAGCGCGGCTATCGGCCGGTCGGCAAGGACTTCCCGGTCTTCCTGCATCCGGACAGCGGCGAGGAATACGCGCTGGCGCGTACCGAGCGCAAGACCGGCCGCGGCTATCACGGCTTCGCGTTCGACGCCGATCCGTCGGTCACGCTCGAGCAGGACCTCGAGCGCCGCGACCTGACGATCAATGCGATCGCCGAGGACGCCGACGGCCGGCTGATCGATCCGTTCGGTGGCGTCGCCGACCTCGATGCGCGCGTGCTGCGCCACGTCTCGCCGGCGTTCGCCGAGGACCCGGTGCGGATCCTGCGCGTCGCGCGATTCCTGGCCCGCTACGCGCCGCTCGGCTTCCGCATCGCCGAGGAGACGCTGACGCTGATGCGCGCCATGGTCGCCGACGGCGAGGCCGATCATCTGGTGCCCGAGCGCGTCTGGGCCGAGACGCGCAAGGCGCTCGGCGAGCCGCGGCCCTCGGCGTTCCTGTCGAGCCTTCGTGACTGCGGCGCGTTGCGCGTGCTGTTTCCGGAGGTCGATGCGCTGTACGGCGTGCCGCAGCGCGCCGAGTTCCATCCCGAGGTCGATACCGGCGTGCACGTCGAGCTGGTCGTCGACATGGCGGCCCAGCTCGCGCCCGGCGACGACCTGATCGGCTGGTGCGCGCTCGTGCACGATCTCGGCAAGGCGCTGACGCCGGCCGAGGAGCTGCCGCGCCACGTCATGCATGAGGAGCGCGGCGTCGCGCCGGTCCAGGCGCTGTCCGCGCGGCTGCGCGTCCCGACCGAGCACGCCGCGCTGGCGGTGCTGTGCTGCCGCCTGCATCTGCTGGTGCATCGCGCGTTCGAGCTCAAGCCGGCGACCGTGCTGAAGCTGTTCGAGCGGCTCGACGGCTTCCGCAAGCCGCGGCGGCTCGATCCTCTGCTGACGGTCTGCGAGGCCGACAAGCGCGGTCGCGCCGGTCTGGTCGACAGCGCGTATCCGCAGGCCGGCTATCTGCGCGCCGCGCATGCGGCGGCCTGCGCGGTCACCGCGGCGCCGTTCGTCGCCGAAGGCCTCGCCGGCCCGGCGATCGCCGAGGCGATGCGCGCGGCGCGCGTGCGCGCGATCGCGGCGGTGCCCAAGCCTGAGTGAGCGTTCGCGCCGGCGCTGCCGGTGCGCGGCGCCGATGCATCGCACGACGGCAGCGCAGGCAGGACTGCTGCGCCGCTCAGCGTTCGCCGCTGGCCGGATCGGGATCGCGTTCGATCGTGCGGAACAGGCCGAGCCGGTAGGCCGCCTCGCCGGCCCATTCGTGCAGCACGGCTTCGGACTTCACTGCGGCCGAGGCGAGCGGCAGGACGTAGCCGAGACCGGCGGGCTGGGCGTACTGCGGCGGCGCCGGCGCCGTGCAAACCTCGAAGCCGGCCGCCTCGAACGCGTAGCGCGCGCGCGGCATGTGCAGGGCCGAGGTGACCAGCCAGATCCGTCGCGGAACCGGCGGCTCGAGCGCGGCCACGGCCTGGGCGTTGTGCCAGGTCGTGCGCGATGCGGTCTCGCTGCGCAGCCGGCCTTCGGCGACGCCGAGCGCCTGCGCCAGATGCGCCATCGCCGTGCTCTCGGCGATCGCATGACGGCTGGCGCCGCTGAAGACCAGCAGCGCGTCCGGCTCGACGCGCTGCAGCGCGAGCGCCGCGAATACGCGCCGCAGGCTCTCGATGCCGAGCGCGCCGTAGTCCTCGTCCGAGTGCGGCGCACGCGTCATGCCGCCGCCGAGCACGACGATCGTCTGCGGCGGCGGCGCGGCGCAGACCGGCTCGGCCGGCACGCGCGACTCCTGCAGGCCGACCAGCGCGTTGGCGCCGAACGGCGTCGTCAGCCACACCAGCAGCACGCCGACCGCGACGGCCAGACGGCGCGCCCAGCGCGGCAGCCGACGCCAGGCCAGCAGCACCAGCAGACCGAACAGGATGCCGAAGCGCAGCGGCGACAGCCAGGCGCCGATCATCGACGCGACGCACTCACAGCGTGTCGCTCCGGTCGACCTCGCCGAGCGGCGGCAGCGCGGCCGGATCGAGCGCACGCGCGAACAGCATCGCGCGGAAGCGCTGGCCCATCTCCTCGGGCAGCGTCAGCCGCTTGACCTGCTGGCCGAGCCGGTAGACCGTCGCGGCGTCGGCGCCTTCGATCGCGCGCGCATGGTGGTCGGCCAGGCCGTTGGCGATCAGGAAATGCATCTGGTCGGTGTAGGCGGCCAGACCGAAGCCGGCGCTGTTGCCGGCCTCGGCCAGCGCGGTGAAGTCGACGAATGCGGTCAGGTCCTGCAGGCCCGGCAGGAACAGCGGATCGGCGTGCGCGCGGTGGCGGTAGTGCGCGATCAGCGTGCCGTCGGTGCGTTCCGGGCGGTAGAACTCGGCGCGCGGATAGCCGTAGTCGACGAACAGCGCGGCGCCGCGGCGCAGGCCGCCGAGCACCGCCTGCATCCAGTACGGCAGCTGCGGCAGCACTTCGGAGCGATAGCCGTCGGCGAACGCACGGCCGAGATCGCGTTCCAGATGCCGCACCGCGCCGCCGACCAGCGGATCGGCCGGGCGGTCGACGCGGATCAGGTCGGTTCCGGACAGCGCGACGTGCTCCTCGTGGACCTCGCCGTCGCGCAGCGTGAAGCGCGTCGTCGGCAAGGCGTCGATGACCTCGTTGGCGAACAGCACGCCATCCCAGTCGTCCTCGGGCGGGCGGTCGATCCAGCACACGCGATCGGCCAGCGCCGGCGGCAGGCGTTCGCGCAGGCGCGTGCGCTGGCGTTCGCGCAGGTCGGCGCTCGGCTCGAGGATCGCGTAGCGGCGCGGCAACGCGTCGTGGCCGGCCAGTGCGGTCAGCGCGGTCTCGGCGAACGCGCCGCTGCCGCCGCCGAGTTCGACCAGGTCGGCGTCGCCGCCGAGGCTGCGCAGCACCGGCGCGATCGCCTGCGCGACGCATTGCGCGAACAGCTCGCCGAGTTCGGGCGCGGTGACGAAGTCGCCGTCGCGGCCGAACTTGGTGCGGCCGGCGCTGTAGTAGCCAAGGCCCGGCGCGTACAGGCAGCGCTCCATGTAGCGCGAGAACGGCATCGGCCCGTCGCGGACGATCTCCGCGCGGATCGCCGCGAGCAGGCGCTCGGCGTGTTCGAGTTCTTCGGCGCCCGGAGCGGGCAGGGAGGTCTTCACATGCGGCGGTATCGGGCGAACGCGGCCGCCAGCATAGCGCAGCGGCCGGACCGGTCGCGCCGTCTCAGCGCGAGCCCGGCTGATCCGGCGCCGGCCGGTACTGCCCCGGCGGTAGGTACAGCGGCAGCAGGATGTCCTCGTCGACGCGCAGCCAGCGCGTCAGCAGCTGTGCTGCGTGGATCAGGTCCGGCGCCAGCCGGCGCCGCTGCGCGCGCGTCCACGGCGCGCCCAGATGCGTCGCGAGCACCGCCTCGATGCCGGTCAGGCAGCGCTGCGCATCGGCCCGCACCGAGTCGAACAGCGTGCGCGTCGTCGGCGCCTGCTGCAGGGCCCAGGCCAGATACGGATGGAACTGCACGCTGCGCGCGAGCGCGACCGCGCGGAACGCCTCGGCGAATGCGACCAGGCCCGTGATCAGCGCTTCCTCGTCGCGTCGGCCGAGCGCGGCCAGCAGCGTGCGCATCGCCTCGCGCAGGCGGCGGTTGTCGGCCGGCAGCTGCGCGACCAGCAGCGGCCGGTAGCGGATCGGCCCGACGCCGGTCTCGCCTGGCGGCGCGACGGTCGGCCGAGCCGGCCGCCGCGAGCGCAGCCGGTTGCGGATCTGTTCGAGCACGTGCCCTCCGGTGCGCCGCGCATCAGGGCGAGGCGGCAGCCGGCGCAACGCTACGGCATTTGCGCCGGCGCGGAAACTGCACGATCCGTGCGTAGCGGCCGGTCGACGTCGCGACCGGCCGCGCGGACGACATCAGGCCTTGACGCGGAACGCGTCGGTGATCAGCGCCTGGTCGAAGCCGGTGCCGCCCTCGCCGGTGGCCGCATAGCGATACAGCGCGGCCGAATAGACGCCCTGCAGCGCGGCCTGCAGCAGGCCGAGCAGCAGCAGCGCAACCGCGGTCAGCGCGATCGGCGCCAGCACCCAGTAGCCGGCGCCCTGTGTGGCGGCCAGCACGACGAGACCGCCGCCGAGCATCGCCACCGCGAACACGGCCGCGCCGAACACGAGGCCGAGGCCGAGGTTGCCGACCAGGTTCTCGCCCCAGGTCGTGCGCAGCAGCTCGGCGCTGCGCTTGACCGCGTCGACCGGGCCGATGCGCTCGTTGACGAGCACCGGCACGACCAGGAACGAGGCCACGGTCCAGGCCACGCCGATCAGGCCGACGATCCAGCGGCCGATCAGGCCGGCGCGCTCCTGCAGCGCGCGCAGCACCATGCCGACGGTCGCGGCGATCAGCGCATAGCCGAGGATCGCCGGCAGGCGTGCGTTGGCGGCGCGGAAGCCGTCCGACAGCGTCGGATCGCCGCCGGCCAGGCGGATCGTCGCGGCCGCGACCAGGGCCGAGTTGAAGTAGAAGATCACCGCGTACTGGACCACGTAGAACGCGAACGTCAGCAGCCAGAACGCCACCGGCGCCGAGCCGTGGCGAAACTCGGCGAACAGCCCCGCGAACGCGGCCGGCACGACGAAGCTGGCGGCGACGACCAGCGTGCACAGCAGCGACAGCAGCGGAAACACCAGCAGTTCCTTGTCGGCGCGCAGCACCGCTGCGCTGGCCTTGACCAGTTCCCAGCTACGTGCAAAACGTCCAGCCATGTCGGCGATTCCTCCGGCGGTCCGACCAGGCCGTCGGCGCCCGATGCGAACGGGTGTCACCGGGGCCTGCCGGTGCGCGGCCATTGTAGAGCCGGCCGCGCGTCGCGATGCGCGTGCGTAAAGTCACCGGCCCGGCACGCCGCCGCCGCGTCTCGCGCATAATCGCCTCGATTGCCACGAGTCGGGACGATGAGCGAGGCCCAGAACGAGCGACCTGCGATCCTGGTGACCGGTGCGGCGCGTCGCATCGGCGCGGCGATCGCGTGGAGGCTGCATGCGGCCGGCTGCGACGTCGTCGTGCACTATCGCCGGTCCGAGGCGCCGGCGCGCATGCTCGCCGCCGAGCTGGAGGCCGTGCGTGCGCGCTCGACGCTGTGCGTCGCGGCCGATCTGTCCGACGCCGAGGCATTGCCGGGTCTGATCGACGCCGCTGTTGCACGCTTCGGCCGGCTCGACGGCCTCGTCAACAATGCCTCGGGTTTCGAGGCGACGCCGTTCGGTCGCGTGACCGCGGCGCAATGGCAGGCCTCGTTCGCCGCCAATGCGCAGGCGCCGCTGCTGCTCGCGCAGGCCGCCGCGCCGCATCTGACGGCCGCCGGCGGCGCGATCGTCAATCTCGCCGACGTCTACGCCGAACGGCCCAAGGTCGACCATCTGGTCTACTCGGCCGCGAAGGCGGCGCTGGTCAGCCTGACGCGCAGCCTCGCGATCGCGCTGGCGCCGGCGGTGCGCGTCAATGCGGTCGCGCCGGGTGCGATCCTCTGGCCCGAGCACGACGCCGACGCCGACGCGCGCGCGGCGCTGCTCGCGCGTACGCCGCTCGGCCGGCTCGGCCGTGTCGAGGACGTCGCCGAGGCCGTGCGCTGGCTGCTGCGCGATGCGCACTACGTGACCGGCCAGGTGCTCGCGGTCGACGGCGGACGCTCGGTCGTCGATTGAACGGCGCCGCTCAGCGCGCGTCGGCCGGTGTCGCGCCGTCCAGCGTCAGGCAGTCCAGCGTCACGCGCGTCAGCGGCGTGGTGTCCGCGCAGCGCGCCCACAGCGCGGCCAGGTCGAGTCCGAGCAGCGGATGGCGCAGCGTCGGCGCCAGATCGGCCATCGGCCGCAGCACGAACGCGTCGGTCGCCAGTTCCGGCCTCGGCAGCGGCGGCATCTCGCTGACCTCGTCGCCGTAGAGCAGCAGGTCGAGGTCGATCGGCCGGCTCGCATAGCGCGCCTCGCCGCGGCGGCGGCCCTGGCGCGCCTCCTGCTCGCGCAGCCAGCCGGCCAGCGCGGCCGGCGCGAGATCGCTGTCGATCGCGGCGGCCGCGTTGAGGAAATCCGCGCCGTCGAAGCCGACCGCCGGACTGCGGTAGACCGGCGACAGCGCGACCGCGCCGAAGCGCTCGCGCAGCGCCTCGACCGCCGCGCACAGATTGCGCTCCGGATCGATGTTGCTGCCGAGGCTCAGATACGCGCGCGCCACGCTCAGTGCGCCGGCCGCGTGCCGCGCTCGATGCATACGCCGACCGCGCGCGCACCGCGCACCGCGCCCGGCTTGGACAGCTTCAGGCGGACCCAGGCCACGCCGAACTCCTCGCGCACGATCGCCGCGCAGCGTTCGGCCAGCGTCTCGACCAGCTGGAATTCGGCGGCTTCGACGTAGGCGATCAGCCGCTTGGAGACCGCCTTGTAGTCGAGCGTGTCGGCGATGTCGTCGCTCGCGGCCGGGCGCGTGTTGTCGAACGCCATCTCCAGATCGAACGCGACGGTCTGGCGGATGCGCCGCTCCCAGTCGTAGATGCCGATGACGGTGACGATGCGCAGATCTTCGATGAATACGATGTCCATGCGCGCAGGATCGCCGATGCGTCCACCGGCTTCAACGCCTGCGCGGCAGGCCGTCGCAGCGTCCGGCGCGGCGCGTCGTGCAGGCTAGAATGCGCCGGCTCCTCCTGCGATCGTGCCGCCATGACCTATTGCGTGGGAATCGACGTCGACGAAGGCCTGGTCTTCGCGGCCGACACGCGCACCAGCGCCTCGTTCGACGACGTGCGCGTGCACGGCAAGCTGCACGTGTTCGAGTTTCCGGGCGAGCGCGTGCTGGTGCTGATGACGGCCGGCAATCTCGCGACCAGCCAGGCGGTGCTGGCGCGGCTGCAGCGCGACGTGGAGGAGGGCGCGCCGACCAGCCTGCGCTCGGTCACGCGCATGACCGATGCGGCCGAGTACGTCGGCCAGATCCTGGTCGGCGTGCAGGCGCAGCTGGCCGCGCAGGCCGAGCACGGCCGCGTCAACCTCGAGTCGACACTGATCCTCGGCGGCCAGATCGCCGGCGGCGCCAAGGCGCTGTATCTGATCTATCCGGTCGGCAACTACATCGCCGCCTCGCCGGAAACGCCTTATCTGCAGATCGGCGAATCGAAGTACGGCAAGCCGATCCTCGACCGCATCGTGCGGCCGGCCACGCATCTGGAGGATGCCGCGCGCTGCGCGCTGGTCTCGCTCGACTCGACGATCCGATCGAATCTCTCGGTCGGCCTGCCGATCGATCTGGTGCTGCTGCGTGTCGATGCATTGCAGGTGATGGCGCGGATGCGGCTGGACGGCGATACGCCGCTCTACGCCGAGATCCGCGAGAGCTGGTCGCGCAAGCTCGAACGTGCCGTGCACGGCCTGCCGCGCTTCGCGTGGGAGCCGGCGCTGGCCGGGAACGTCGATGCCGCGCCGTCGGTGGTGCCGGCACCGCTGCAGCAGGCCGCAGCGGTACCGGGCGACGCCGCGTCGGCGGCACAGGCACAGTCGCAGGCGCAACAGGCGGTGCCGCCGGTCTAGATCGCAGCGCGCGTGGGCCGCTCAGCGCGCCGGTAGCGGCGGCGCGAGCGGCGGCGTCGGCGGCGCAGCCGGGTCGCGCCGCGCGGCGGGTGCATCCGGCGCGGGCGGTACTGGCGGCGGGGCCGGCCGGTCCTCCTTGGCGGTGTCCGGAGCGGGCGGCTCCGGTCGCGGCGGCGACGGCGGACCCGGCGGCCGCGGCGGACGCGGACCGGCTCCCGGGGGCGGCAGCCGGCGGTCGGCATCGGCACGCCATTGCGCATAGCGCCGGTAGCCGTCTTCGCCGAGCAGCTCGTGGATGCGTTCGGCGCTGCGCGTCCGGATGCGTTCGAGCTCGCCGCGGAGTCTGTCGTGCTGGGCGCGTTCGGCGTCTTCCTGTTCGATCAGGATCCGCCGCAGTGCGGTCTGCTGCGCGAAGCTCAGGTCCGGAATCGTCGCCAGCACCTCCGGTGGCGGGGGCGCGGCGCGGCCGGGCTGCGCGAAGGCCGGCGCGGCGGCGAACAGGCTCGCGCAGGCGAGCGCGATCAGGGTCTTCATCGGGATGCTCCGGTGTGGGTGGGGAACCGCAGCATCGGCCGGCCCGGTGCAGGCACGCGGAAGATTCCGTGGAGACTTGATGGAGATTGCAGCGCGGCCGTTCCGCGCCGCGCGGCGCGCCGGTATCGTGCCTGCATCCGGTCGGTGGTACCCCTCTTCGTGCGCCTCTGGCAACGCCTGTTCCTCGCTTTCGCGGTCCTCAGCGCCTTCGCGCTGGCCAGCTTCGTCGGCTGGCAGCAGCTCGGATTCCGGCGCGGCTTTCTCGACTATCTCAACGGCGTCGAACTCGAACGGCTGCGCGCGGCGGCGCCGGTGCTGGCCGCGCGCTACGGCGAGGCCGACAGCTGGGATTTCCTGCGCGGCGATCCGGGCCGGCTGGCCGGACTGCTCGATCCCGGCGCGGACTGGCGCCGCCGGCATCCGCCCGGGCCGCCGCCGCCGCGCGTTCCGGACCGCGACCGCAGCGACACCGACGCGCCGGGACCGGCACCGGCCGGCGCGCCGCCGCGGGAACGGATCGACCGCAGCGGATGGAGCCCGGGCCGGCCGCCGTTTCCGCCGCGGCCCGGCGGCGACGAGCCGCTGCCGTGGGTGCATCGTGTGACGCTGAGCGATGCCGACGGCGCGTTCGTCGCCGGCCGCCCGGACCCGCCGGACGATGCGGCCGTCGTCGAGGTCGCCTGGGACGGTGCCGTCGTCGGACGGCTGCGCCTGGCGCGACTGCCGCGGCTGATCGGCGGCCTCGACACGACCTTCGCCGCCGCGCAGCGCCGCGATGCGCTGATCGCCGGCGGCAGCGTGCTGGCGGTCGCGCTGCTGCTGGCGCTCGCGCTGGCGCGGCGCCTGCTCGCGCCGATCCGCGCGCTCGCGCAGGGCACGCGTCGGCTCGCGGCCGGCGACTACGCGTTCCGCGTCGACGCGCGCCGCCGCGACGAGTTCGGCGCGCTCGCGGCGGACTTCAACCATCTGGCGGCGAGCCTGGAGTCGCACCGCGAGCAGCGCCGGCGCTGGGGCGCCGACATCGCGCACGAGCTGCGCACGCCGATCAGCGTGCTGCGCGGCGAGATCCAGGCGCTGCAGGACGGTGTGCGGCCGGTCAGCGCCGAGGCGCTGGCTTCGCTGCACGCCGAATGCGACCGGCTGACCGCCCTGGTCGAGGACCTCTACCAGCTCGCGCTGACCGATGCCGGCGCGCTCGAGTACCGGTTCGAGACGCTGTCGCTGGCGCCATTGCTGCGGGAGGCGGCCGAGCTGCAGCGCGCCGCGTTCGCCGACGCCGGTCTCGCGCTCGACGTCGAGCTCGCAGAGGCGGCGCCGGTGCGTGTCGACGCGCGCCGCATCGCGCAGCTGATCGACAACCTGCTCGGCAACGCGCGCCGCTACACCGACGCGCCGGGCCGGGTCCGGCTCGGCCTGCGCAGCAGCGGCGACCACGTGCTGCTCAGCGTCGAGGACACCGCGCCGGGCGTGCCGGATGCGGCATTGCCGCGCCTGTTCGACCGGCTCTATCGCGTCGAGGATTCGCGCGATCGCGCCAGCGGCGGCGCCGGCCTCGGGCTCGCGATCTGCCGCGCGATCGTCGAGGCGCACGGCGGCCGCATCGAAGCGGTGCATTCGCCGCTCGGCGGCCTGCGCGTGGAGATCGTCCTGCCTGCCGCGGAGAATGTCCGATGAGCGACACGGCACCGATTCTGATCGTCGAGGACGAGCCGAAGATCGCCGCGCTGCTGCGCGACTATCTGGTCGCCGCCGGCTACCGCGTCGAGACGCTCGGCAACGGCGCGCTCGCGGTCGACTGGATCCGCCGCCATACGCCGGCGGCGATCCTGCTCGACGTCATGCTGCCCGGCGAGGACGGCCTCGGCATCTGCCGCCGCGTACGCGCGTTCTCGCAGGTGCCGGTGCTGCTGGTGACCGCGCGCGTCGAGGAGATCGACCGCCTGCTCGGACTCGAGCTCGGCGCCGACGACTACATCTGCAAGCCGTTCAGTCCGCGCGAGGTCGTCGCGCGCGTCAAGGCCGTGCTGCGCCGCGCCGCGGCCGGCGCGACGCCGGCGGCCGATCCGGTCTCGCTCGACGCCGAGCGCTTCGAGGTGCGCGTGCGCGGCCGTCCGCTGACGTTGACGCCGGTCGAGTTCCGCCTGCTGCACAAGCTGTCCGGGCAGCCCGGTCGCGTGTTCTCGCGCAGCCAGCTGATCGACGCGCTGTATCTGGACAACCGCGTCGTCAGCGACCGCACCGTCGACAGCCACGTCAAGAACCTGCGCCGCAAACTCGCCGACGCCGGCGTCGATCCGGTCAGCTCGGTCTACGGCGTCGGCTATCGCTACGAGGTGCCCGAACCCGACGCGCCGGGCTGAGCGCGTCGACGATGAGGCAATGGAGGCGCCGCAGCGCCGCAGCGGCGCCATCGCCGTCGCGGACGTTCGCAGCGCCGCGCGATGCGTGGATGCGCCTGCCGGCACGCGTGCGCGCCCCGGTCATGCCGGCGATCGAGCGCGATGCGATGGGCCGCCGGGCGGCGTCGCTGCCGGCGGCGCGTCAGACGCGATAGCCGCGATGGATCGCGACGATGCCGGCCGAGAGGTTGCGCACGTCCACGCGCGCGAAGCCGGCCGCTTCCATCATGCCCTTGAGCGTGGCCTGGTCCGGGTGGCGCCGGATCGATTCGGCCAGATAGCGATAGCTGTCGGCGTCACCGGCGAACAATGCGCCGAGGCGCGGCAGCACCTGGAACGAGTGGAAGTCGTACAGCGGCTTGAGGCATTCGGCGCGCACCGCCGAGAACTCGAGCACCAGCGCGCGGCCGCCGATCTTGAGCACGCGATGGATCTCGGCCAGCGCCTTGTCCTTGTGCGTGACGTTGCGCAGGCCGAACGCCATCGTCACGCAGTCGAAGCTCGCGTCCGGGAACGGCAGCGCCTCGGCGTCGAGCTGGGTGTACTCCAGGCCCTGCACCCGGCCGCGATCGGTCATGCGATCGCGGCCGACGCGCAGCATCTCGCCGTTGATGTCGCCGACGACGATCCTTCCGCCGGGGCCGACCTTCGGCAGCAGCAGGGCCGCGATGTCGCCGGTGCCGCCGGCGAGGTCGAGCACCGAATCACCGGCGCGCACGCCGCTGGTGCCGACGAAGTAGCGCTTCCAGAGCCGGTGCAGGCCGAACGACATCAGGTCGTTCATGAGGTCGTAGCGGCCGGCGACCGAACTGAAGACCTCGCCGACCAGGCGGGCCTTGTCGGCCTCGGGCACGTCGCGGTAGCCGAAATGGGTGGTGCGCTGCGGATCGTTCATCGGCGCATGCTACCGCAACGCGGGACCGCCCGGCCGCGGTGCGATCGCGGCGCCCGGCCGCGCACGGCGCCGATCCGTCGGCGTCGTCGATCCGTACCGATCCGACCGGCTTGACAGCAGCCGGTCGGTTCGGATCAACTCGACGCCATGTTGACGCGCCGCACCACGACCACGACGACGACTACCCCACCGGGGCGGTCTGTCGTGCGCGCGTAACACCCGCTCAACGACCGTCCCGCTCCTCGACGAGGATGCGGGCGCTCCCCCTTCCTCCCGGCGTGCGGGGTTTCCAGACCGGAGGCCCGATGAAACCGCACGACCCATTGCCCGACCCGACCGCCGTCGATCCGCTCGCCGCCGCGCGCCGCGCCGGCCTGCGCGGCGTTCCCGCCGATGTCCGCATCGTCGCGCACAAGTTCGGCGGCTCCTCGCTGGCCGACGCTTCGCGCTACCGAGCGGTCGCGGCGATCCTGCGCGAGCAGCCCGAGGACCGGCAGATCACGGTGGTCTCGGCGATGCAGGGCGTGACCGATGCGCTGATCGCGCTGGCCGGCGAGGCCGCGGCCGGCGGCGCCGGCTGGCGCGCCGCGGCCGCCGCGCTGCACGAACGACACCGGCAGACCGCGCGCGACCTGCTCGGCGCGGCGGCTGCGCCGGTCGAGGCCTGGCTCGAGGCCAGCCATGCCGGACTCGTCGAGCTGCTGCAGGCGCTGGCCGTGCTCGGCTTTCCGGCGCGCGAGGCGCTCGAGCGGATCCAGGGACTCGGCGAGGTCTGGTCGGCGCGCCTGCTCGCGGCACTGCTGGCGGCCGAAGGTGCCGACTGCGCGATGCTCGACGCGCGCGAGGTGCTCCTCGTGCGCCACGGCGAACTCGGCGTCGCGGTCGACTGGCAGGCCAGCGCGGCACGCCTGGGCGAGTGGCGCGAGCGCCACCCGGCCTCGCGCGTCGTCGTGACCGGCTTCGTCGCGCGCGACGCGCAGGGCCGGCCGACCGTGCTCGGCCGCAACGGCAGCGACTACTCCGGCGCGATCTTCGCGGCGCTGTTCGGTGCGAGCGAGCTCAACATCTGGACCGACGTCGACGGCGTGCTGTCGGCCGATCCGCGCCTGGTGCCCGAGGCGGTGCCGCTGGCGTCGATGTCCTACGAGGAGGCCTGCGAGCTGGCCTACTTCGGCGCCAAGGTGATCCATCCGCAGACGATGCTGCCGGCGATGGCGCTCGGCCTGCCGATCCGCATCCGCAACACGTTCCGGCCCGACCACGCCGGTACGCGCATCGGCGCCGACGACGCGCCGCCGGCGCCGGTCAAGGGCCTGTCGCTGGCCGACCATCTGGCAATCGTGAACGTCGAGGGCGCCGGCATGATCGGCGTGCCCGGCACGGCCGAGCGCGTGTTCGCGGCGCTGCGCGACGCCGGCGTGTCGGTCGTGATGATCTCGCAGGGCTCCTCGGAGCATTCGATCTGCTGCGTCGTGCGCGCCGGCGACGTCGAGCGCGCACGCGACGGCCTGAGCGCCGCGTTCGCGGCCGAGCTCGCCGGCGGCCAGATCCAGGCCGTCACGGTCACGCCCGGCATCAGCGTGCTGGCCGCGGTCGGCGACGGCATGGCCGGCACGCCCGGCGTCGCGGCGCGGTTGTTCGCGACGCTCGGCCGTGCCCGCGTCAACGTCCGCGCGATCGCGCAGGGCGCGTCCGAGCGCAACATCTCCGTGGCACTGGCCAGCGCCGATGCCGCGCGTGCGCTGCGCGCCGCGCATGCCGGCTTCTGGCTGTCGCCGCAGACGCTGTCGGTCGGCCTGATCGGCCCCGGCCACGTCGGCCGCGCGCTGCTCGACCAAATCCGCGAAGGCGCCGGGCGCCTGCAGCGCGAGACGCGCCTGGACCTGCGCGTGCGCGCGATCGCGAGCAGCCGGCGACTGTGGACCGACGAGCGCGGCCTGCTGTCGGCCGACTGGTCCGAGCGCCTTGGCGGCGACGGCGAGGCAGCCGACCTGGACCGTTTCACCGCGCACGTGCACGCGCCGCATCTGCCGCATGCGGTGATCGTCGACTGCAGCGCCAGCGCCGCGGTCGCCGAGCGCTATGCCGGCTGGCTCGCCGCCGGCATCCACGTGATCACGCCGAACAAGCAGGCCGGCGCCGGCCCGTGGGCGCGCTACGCGGCGATCCGCGCCGCGGCCGATGGCGGCGGTGCGCGCTGGCGCTACGAGGCGACCGTCGGCGCGGGCCTGCCGATCATCCAGACCCTGCGCGACCTGCTCGACACCGGCGACGAGCTGATCGCGATCGAGGGCATCTTCTCGGGCACGCTGGCCTGGCTGTTCAACCGTTACGACGGCAGCCAGCCGTTCTCGGCCCTGGTCGCCGAGGCGCACGCGCTCGGCTACACCGAGCCCGACCCGCGCGACGACCTGTCGGGCCTGGACGTCGCGCGCAAGCTGGTGATCCTCGCGCGCGAGGCCGGACGCGAGCTCGAGCTCGCCGACGTCGCGGTGCAGAGCCTGGTGCCGGCCGCGCTCGGCGCGGTGCCACGCGAGGACGTCGCCGCGGCGCTGGGCGCGCTCGACGCGCCGATGGCCGAGCGCCTGGCGCGCGCCGAGGCGGCCGGGAACGTGCTGCGCTACGTCGCGCGCCTGCGCCGCGACGGCGCAAGCGTCGAGCTGGCCGAGCTGCCGCGCAGCCATGCGTTCGCGCATCTGCGCCTGACCGACAACATCGTGCAGTTCACGACGCGCCGCTACGCGAGCAATCCGCTGATCGTGCAGGGACCGGGCGCTGGACCGGACGTCACCGCCGCCGGCGTGTTCGCCGATCTGCTGCGGCTCGGAGCGGCGCTCGGCGCCCGCCTGTGAGGTCCGCCATGAACGACGGCATCCTCGCGTTCTCACCGGCCAGCGTCGGCAACGTCGCGGTCGGCTTCGACATCCTCGGTCACAGCATCGCCGGTGCCGGCGATCATGCGCGCGTGCGCCGCATCGACGCGCCGCAGGTGCGCATCGGCAGCATCGAGGGCACGGTCCGCGACCTGCCGCGCGAGGCCGAGCGCAATACGGCCGGCCGCGCGCTGATCGCGCTGCGCAATGCACTCGCGCTGCCGTTCGGTTTCGAGGTCGCGCTCGACAAGGGCATCGCGCTCGGCTCGGGCATGGGCGGATCGGCGGCCTCGTGCGTGGCCGCGCTGATCGCCGCCAATGCCTTGCTGCCGACGCCGTTGCCGGTCGAGGCGCTGTACCCGTTCGCGCTCGAAGGCGAGGCCGCGGCCAGCGGCGGCCGTCATGGCGACAACATCGGACCGATGCTGCTCGGCGGCCTGGTGCTGGCTACCGAGGACCGCCTGGTGTCGGTGCCGGTACCGGCCGCCTGGCACGCGGCGGTCGTGCATCCCGATGCGGTGCTCGAGACGCGCCGCGCGCGCGAGGCGCTGCGCGGCGATTACGCGCTCGGCGATTTCGTGCGGCAGAGCGCGCATCTGGCCCTGGTACTGGCCGGCTGCTGGCGCGGCGACGCGGACCTGGTCCGCGCCGGCCTGCGCGATGTGCTGGTCGAGCCGCGCCGCGCGCCGCTGATCGCCGGCTTCGCCGCGGTCAAGGCCGCCGCGCTCGACGCCGGCGCGCTCGGCGCGAGCATTTCCGGCGCCGGTCCGAGCGTGTTCGGCTGGTTCGAGAGCCGCGCCGGCGCCGAGTCCGGTGCCCAGGCGATGCAGGCCGCGTTCGCCGCTGCCGGCCTGGCCAGCCGCCGCTACGTGACGCCGGTCGCCGGTCCGGCCGCGCGCCTCGTCGATCCGGCGAAGTCGGTTCCGTCGGCGGAGGACCTGCGATGAACTATGTCTCCACACGCGGCGCCGCGCCCGCGGTCACGATCGGTGCCGCGCTGCGCGCCGGCCTCGCGCCGGACGGCGGACTCTACGTGCCGGCCTCGCTGCCGCGGCTGGGCGCGGCGGACTTCGACGGCCTCGCGGCGCTGCCGGCGGTCGCCGAGCGGCTGCTGCGGCCGTTCTTCGCCGGCGATCCGCTGACCGACGCGCTCGCGTCGATCTGCGCGAACGCATTCGACTTTCCAGCGCCGCTGGTGCCGTTCGGCGACGACGCCAGCCGCTTGCTCGAGCTGTTCCACGGGCCGACCGCGGCGTTCAAGGATTTCGGCGCGCGCTTCCTCGCCGAGTGCCTGGCGCGTCTGCGCGCACCGTCCAACCCGGTGCTGACGATCCTCGTCGCGACCTCCGGCGACACCGGCGCGGCCGTGGCCGCCGCGTTCCACCGCCGGCCCGGCTTCCGCGTCGTGATCCTCTATCCGGACGGCCGCGTCTCGCCGCGTCAGGCGCATCAGCTCGGCTGCTTCGGCGACAACGTACTCGCGCTGCGCGTGGCCGGCAGCTTCGACGACTGCCAGCGGCTCGTGAAACAGGCGCTGGCCGACGCGGGCCTGCGCGAGCGCTGCCCGCTGTCGTCGGCCAACAGCATCAGCCTCGGCCGCCTGCTGCCGCAGATGGCCTACTACGCGGCCGCCGCGCTCGAGCACGTGCGCTCGCACGCGCGGCCGCTCGGCCTGATCGTGCCGACCGGCAATCTCGGCAATGCGCTGGCCGCGATCCTGGCCCGCGCGATCGGCCTGCCGCTCGGGCCGGTCGTGCTCGCGACCAATGCCAATCGCGTGCTCGCCGATTTCCTCGCGGGCGCCGACTACGCGCCGCGCGCCAGCGTCGCGACGCTCGCCAATGCGATGGACGTCGGCGCGCCGAGCAATGTCGAGCGGCTCGCCTGGCTGTATCCGGATCCGGCGCGGCTGCGCGAGGCGGTCACGGCGCAGAGCGTCGACGATGCCGCGATCCGCGCGACGATCGCCGCGACGGCGACGCGGCGCGGCGTCGTGGTCTGCCCGCACACGGCCTGCGCGGTCGCGGTGCTCGATCGACTGCGCGCGGACGGCGATCGCGGCGACTACGCGGTCGTCGCGACCGCGCATCCGGCCAAGTTCGAACGGATCGTCGAGCCGCTGGTCGGCCCCGTCGAGCCGCCGCCGGCGCTGGCCGAGCTGCTGGCGCGCCCGGCCACGGCGGAGCCGTTGTCCGCCTCGTACGAGGCGCTGCGTCGGCGTTTGCTGGCCTGAGCTGTGCTGCGGCTTGCGGTGCGTCGGGCGCAGTCGCGCTCGGGCGCGCCGCGCTGGCCATGCGGTTTAGAAGACCGCTGCCTTGCGGTGAGGCTGTCGTCATCGGCGACCGTCGGAGGCGAGGCGCAGCGGAGCATGACGACGAAAAAGAAAAAGGCCGGATGGCGAACCATCCGGCCCAAATCAGCACGAGGGCGGGGGAGGGAGGATGCCCTCGTGCTGTTCCACGCAAAGTGGAGAGGGCGGCGCCGATTACTTGGCGACGGCCTTCTTGACGCGCTTGACGAGCTCTTCGCTGGACTTCTCGAACTGACCCTTGACGGCGTTGACCTGCTGGGCCAGCACCTCGTTGGTCGACTCGATCTTCTCCTTGGCGAGCGTGCCGAGCGCCTCGTTGGTCTTGACCGCGACGTCGAAGACTTCGAGGCTGGCCGCGTAGGCCTTCTCGGCCGACTGCTTGGCCAGCGCGAAGCCGCGCGGCCACACGGTGCGGGCGCTCTCGAAATCGCGGACTTCGCCGAGCGAGTTCAGGAACTCGACCGTGGCGTTGACCTGGCTCTCGAAGGCCTGCAGCTCGATGTCGGCGATGCGCTCGAAACCGGCCAGCGCGAGGCTCTGGGCCTTCAGCGCTGCATCGGCCTGACTCTTGCCGAACGCGAGGAACTGCGAACTGACTTGCTCGAACGTGGACATGCTGTCACCTGGATCCATGAGGGGTGTGTGAAGACTCTAGCAAAGGTTTTTGTGCGATGCAACATATCCGCATTGCAATCTTGCACTCCCATGGCCCGAGTTGGAATCGATTCAGGCTCAGATGGCTGGAAAAGGGCCTGCAGCGCCGCTCAGGCCCAGCGTGTCGAAACGCTAGCGGTTAGAAGAGTCGTGCTGCGTTGCGGTATCGGCGCCGAGCAGGGCGGCACGCGGCTCCGGATCGGCATGCTCGCCGAGCCAGACCCGCGTGAGGCTGCGGTTGAGGTCGATGCCGACCAACCGATGCACCGGACGGCCGCCGATCTGGACGGTCATGCCGGCATCGGGCACGTACGAGAACACCCAGCGGTCGCCGTGGTGCACGGCCGGCAGCTGGCCGATCCAGTGCTCGGCCTTGGCCTCGATGCGACCGTAGGTGTCCTCGTCGCCGGCCGCGGTGCGCAGCGCCTGGCGCCAGTAGCGTCGCACGTCGGTCTCGCCGAGCTCGGAGGGCTGCCAGAGGATCTCGACCTGATAGGCGGTCAGCGCCTCGGCGACCTCGCCGGCGTCGCGCAGCGTCGGCGACACGTACAGCGCGGCGCGGTAGTACGGCTGGAAGTAATGCTGGAACGTCGCCTGGCCGACGCGGCGCCAGGCCTGCTGGTTGCCCGGCATCGCGATCTGCGGCGCGAACGCGGCCTCCTCGCTCTGCGCCGACAGGATCGGCGCGGCCGCCAGCAGGCCGAGGCCGAACAGCGCGACGGCGCCGCTCAGGCGCGATCGTTCAGCGCGCATCGGGACCGGCATAGCTGCATCCGGACGTGCAGGTCTCGTGCACGACCACGCGCGAGAGCAGCGGCAGGTCCGCCGCGAGCTGATCCCATATCCAGCGCGCGAGGTTCTCGCTGGTCGGATTCTCCAGGCCGGGAATCTCGTTGAGCAGCCGGTGATCGATGCGCTCGTAGACCGGCGCGAACACGGTCTTGAGATCGGCGAAGTCCATGACCCAGCCGGCGTGCGGATCGACCGGGCCGCTGAGGTGGATCTCGATCCGGAACGAATGTCCGTGCAGGCGCGCGCACTTGTGCCCCTCGGGCACGTGGGGCAGACGGTGGGCCGCCTCGATCTGGAAAATCTTGAAAATATCCACGAATAACCAAACGGCCGGCGTGCCGGCCACGTTAGCCGAAAACGAGGGTCAATGCGAACGCGCCCGGTCGGCGCCGCCGCTCAGGGCGAGACGTCGCGCTTGGGGCCGATGCCGGCCCGCGCGCGGCCGGCGCGATGCGCGCGGAATGCGTGCAGACGCGCGCGGCGCAGGCGGCCGCGGCGGCGGAAATACCAGACCACGACGATCGCCGCGGCCGCCAGCGCGAGCAGCACGCCGATCTTGCTGCGCTCGACCCAGACCAGCAGCCACTCGTGGTTCTCGGCGCCGTAGAAGCCCAGATACACCCAGACCGGCACGCTGATCAGCGCGGCCAGGCCGTCGAGCAGCACGAAGCGCAGGAACGAGACGCGCCGCGTCATGCCGGCGGTCAGATAGATCGGCGAGCGCAGTCCCGGCAGGAAGCGCGCGACGAACATCAGGCGGTTGCCGTACTGCGCGAACTTGGCCTGCACCTGCGCATAGCGCTTGGGCGTCAGCAGGTAGCGCACCCAGCGCACGCGCAGCGCGCGCTCGCCGAACACGCGGCCGATCGTGAACATCGTCGCGTCGCCGAGCAGCACGCCGGCCAGGCCGACCGCGCACATCACGTGCACGTCGGCATAGCCCAGGCCCGCGATGACCCCGCCGGCGACCAGGGTGATGTCCTCTGGGATCGGCACGCCGAAGCCGCAGATCAGCAGCACGACGAAAACGGCCAGATAGCCGTTCTGGGTGAAGAAGCTGACGAGAAGGTCGAGAATATCCATCGTGAGACAGCGGCTGAATCCGGCCGCGCTCGTCTTCGGCGCAGGTCGGCGAAGACGGAGTCTAACAGGCCGCTCGCGACGGTTTGGCGTCGCGGCGCCGCGGCGGACAGGCCGCGTGCATCGTCCCGCTGCCGGCAGCGGCCCGACGCCTTACACTAGCGTTCATGCAACTGGGTCCCTACACGATCGCGCCGCCGGTCGCGCTCGCGCCGATGGCCGGCGTCACCGACAAGCCGTTCCGCCAGCTGTGCAAGCAGCTCGGCGCGGGGCTGGCCGTGTCCGAGATGACCAGCGCCGATCCGCGGCTGTGGACGACGCGCAAGTCGCTCAAGCGCACGGATCACGCCGGCGAGCCCGATCCGATCAGCGTGCAGATCGCCGGCTACGATCCGGCGATGCTCGCCGAGGCGGCGCGCTACAACGTCGACCACGGTGCGCAGATCGTCGACATCAACATGGGCTGCCCGGCCAAGAAGGTCTGCAACGTCTACGCCGGCTCGGCGCTGCTGCAGGACGAGGCGCTGGTCGGCCGCATCCTGGCCGCGGTCTGCGCCGCGGTCGAGGTGCCGGTGACGCTGAAGATGCGCACCGGCTGGAACCGCGACAACCGCAACGGCGTGCGCATCGCGCGGATCGCCGAGGACAGCGGCATCCGCGCGCTCGCGGTGCACGGCCGCACGCGCGCCGATCTCTACAACGGCCAGGCCGAGTACGAGACGATCGCGGCGATCAAGGCGGCCGTCTCGCTGCCGGTGCTCGCCAACGGCGACGTCGACTCGCCGCACAAGGCGCGCGAGGTGCTCGAGCGCACCGGCGCCGACGGCGTCATGATCGGACGCGCCGCTCAGGGGCGGCCGTGGATCTTCCGCGAGGTCGCCGCGTATCTGGCGACCGGGCAGGTGCCGCCGCCGCCGTCGCCGGCCGAGGTGCGCGATCTGCTGCTCGGCCATCTGCACGCGCTGTACGCGTTCTACGGCGAGACTGCCGGGGTGCGCATCGCGCGCAAGCATCTGGGATGGTACGCCAAGGACCGGCCCGAGAACGCCGCGTTCCGCGGCGTCGTCAACCAGGCCGAGACGGCGACCGCGCAGCTCGCGCTGACGCGCGATTATTTCGACGCGCTGGCCGCGGGCCTGGAGCCGGGGACGGTGCTGAGGCTCGCGAGCGCGGCCTGAGCGGATGCGCGGTCCCTTCGGGCGCTCGCCTGTGTCGCGGTGGGGTACCAGGGGGCGAACAGCGCTTCACGGCGTGATCGGCGCAATCGCTCGGCTGCCGCCGCGGGGTGGAGGGCTGCTCGCCGCGCTCGATGCCTCGAAGTTGCGATCGGTCAGCGGCCGGCCCGTGACGGCGTTCGGCGCACCGGCGCGATGCATCGGCAGCGCTGTCGCGGAGCGGCGTCCGATCATGTCGCGCTCCGCTCGAGATCATGCCCGTTCACGCTTCGGCACCGACCGCTCGCGCGATGCGGCACCGTTCGACGCGTGCCGCACAGCGGTTGCCGCGCCGGTCGCGATCAGCGTTCGCGGCGCAGCCGGATCGATTCGACGGCCTTGTGCCGCTCGGCCTCGGCGTCGGCCGCCTCGAGACCGTCGCTGCGCGCGACCGCCGCGCCGTCGAGCAGCAGCTGCAGCTCGGCGCGGCCGTCCTCGCGCGTGCCGATCGCGACATCGAGACCGTCGAGCGCGTCGATCCGGCGGCGCAGCGCGATCGCGGCCGGCTTGTCGCCGAGGTCGCCGGTCGCGAACTCGCCGCGCTTCGAATAGGCGATCGTCAGCGAGAAATCCCGGGCCGACGGGCCTTTGACGAGCAGGGCGGTCGGCGCATCGTCATCGGCCGGCGCGGCGGCGCCGGCGGCTTTCGTATCGGCGCGGCCGGCCGCGACGTCGCGACGGAAATCGCTGAGGCCCACCGCATCGCGCAGATGCGCGACGAACGGACCGGCGACCGCGCGCGCCTTCTCGGCGCCGTGGCGCAGGATGTCCTCGAGTTCGTCGGGCCGCGCGATCAGGCTCTGGTAGCGCTCGCGCAGCGGCGCGAGCTCGCGCTCGACACGCTCGAACAGGCGCTGCTTGGCCTCGCCCCAGCCGAGGCCGGCGATCAGGTCGGCCTCCAGCGCACGCGCCTCGTCGGCCGACGCGAACGCGCGGTAAATCGCATACAGATGCGACTCGGCAGGGTCCTTCGGTTCGCCCGGCGCGCGCGAGTCGGTCACGATCCGCGCGATCGTCTCGCGCAGGCGCCGCTCGCCGCCTTCGAACAGCGGGATCGTGTTGTCGTAGCTCTTGGACATCTTGCGGCCGTCGAGGCCGGGCAGGGTCGCCACGCTCTCCTCGATCAGCGCCTCGGGCAGCACGAACGGCTCGCCGTCGACGCCGGCGGCCGCGCGGTAGGCCGCGCCGTGCAGATGGTTGAAGCGCTGCGCGATGTCGCGCGCCATCTCGATGTGCTGGATCTGGTCGCGGCCGACCGGCACCTGGTGCGCGTTGAACGCGAGGATGTCGGCGGCCATCAGCACCGGGTACATGTACAGGCCCGCGGTGACGCCGGCGTCGGCGTCCTCGCCGTTGGCGACGTTCTGGTCGACCGCGGCCTTGTACGCGTGCGCGCGGTTCAAAAGGCCCTTGGCGGTCACGCAGGTCAGCAGCCAGGTTAGCTCGGGAATCTCGCGGATGTCCGACTGCCGGTAGAACACGACGCGCTCGGCGTCCAGGCCGCAGGCGAGCCAGGTCGCCGCGATCTCCTGGCGCGAACGCCGCACGCGCGCCGGGTCGTCGCTCTTGATCAGCGCGTGGTAGTCGGCGAGGAAGAAGAACGACTCGACGCCGGCCTCGCGGCTGGCCGCGATCGCCGGGCGGATCGCGCCGACGTAGTTGCCCAGATGCGGCGTGCCGGTCGTCGTGATGCCGGTCAGGACGCGCCGGCGCCGGTTCGTGTCGCGAGCCGCCACGTCAGCGCAGCTCGCAGAAGCAGTGCGCGAACATGCCGAAGCGGCGACCGCGCATCGACTCGAGCACCGCGCTCGCCTGGCGCACCTCCTCGGTCGACAGCCACGCCGTCGACCACGGCAGGCGGCTGCCGCCGGTGATGCCGGCCAGCGCCTCGCTGCCGCTGAGGCTCAGCGCGAGCCGGTCCCAGGCCGACAGCGGCGGCTCGACGTAGGCGACCTGGACGTCGGCCGGCAGGCCGGCGCGCGTCGCGGCGGCCGCGATCGCCTCGCCGAGCCCGCCGAGCTTGTCGACCAGGCCGCGCTCGAGCGCCTGGCTGCCGGTCCAGACGTGGCCCTGCGCGATCGCGTCGATCTGCTCGGGCGTGCGGTTGCGCGCCTCGGCGACGCGGCCGATGAACTGGCGGTAGCCGCGGCCGATGATCGTGGTCAGAATCGACTCGACCTGCGGCGTCAGCGGCTGGCGGATGTCGAACGCATCGGCCAGCGGCGTCGTGGCGATGCCGTCGGTGTGCACGCCGATCTTGGCCAGCGTGTCGGGGATGCGCGGGAACAGGCCGAAGATGCCGATCGAGCCGGTGATCGTGGTCGGCTGCGCATAGATCTCGTCGGCGTTCATCGAGATCCAGTAGCCGCCGCTGGCCGCGTAATCGCCCATCGAGACGACCACCGGCTTGCCGGCTTCGCGGGTCTGCTCGACCTCGCGGCGGATCAGCTCCGAGGCGACCGAATCGCCGCCCGGCGAACTGACGCGCAGGACCAGCGCCTTGACGGTCTCGTCCTCGCGCGCGCCGCGGATCAGCTGCGCGGTCGAATTGCCGCCGATCGAGCCCTGCGGCTGGTTGCCCGGCAGGATCGTGCCTTCGGCGACGATCACGGCGATCTTCTCGGACGCCGGCAGCTGCGGCGGCAGCTGCGCGTGGTATTGCTGCCAGCCGATCTGGCGGAAGCTGTCGCCCTCGGCCGGCACGCCCTGCTCGCGCAGCCACTGCCGCGCCTCGGCGCGCGTCGCGATGCGGTCGATCAGCTTCTGGTCGAGCGCCAGCGCGGCCAGGTCGCCCTGGTGCGCGGCGAGCCGCTCGTCGTAGTGCGCGATGTCCTCGGCGATGCGTGCCGCGTCGATCTTGCGCAGCGCGGCGACCTCTTCGAGGTACTGGCCCCACAGGTCGCCCATCCACTCCGTGTCGGCGCGCTTGGCGGCCTCGGACGCCTCGTTCATGACGTACGGCTCGGCCGCGGACTTGTACTGGCCGACCTTGATCAGGTGCACGGTCACGCCGAGCTTGTCGAGCGCTTCCTTGAAGTAGCTGCGATGGCTCGACAGGCCGGTCAGGACGACGCCGCCCTCGGGGTCGAGCAGGATCTCGTTGGAATGCGCGGCGAGGAAGAACTGGCCCTGGCCGAGATCGTTGGCGATCGTCGTGACCGGTTTGCCGGCCGCGCGGAAGCGGTCCAGCGCCTGGCCGATCTCGCGCAGCGTCGAGGCGCCGGCGCCGCTCAGATTGTCCGGAATCAGCACGATGCGGCCGATCCGCGCGTCGCGCGTGGCCGCATCGATCGTGCGCAGCACGTCGCGCAGCTGGATCTCCTTGCGCTCCGAGCCGGTCAGCCGGTCCAGCGCGCGTTCGGTCGCGGCGGTGCTGTACTGCTCGACGATCGCGCCTTCGAGGTCGAGCACCAGGGCGGTCTGATCCTGCAGCGGCGGGCGCGACTGGAACAGCGCCGCCAGCACGAACACGAGGATCGCCAGGAAGATCAGGTTCAGCACCAGGCGCCGCGTGAAGTTCAGCGTGTTCCAGATGCCGATGAAGAAGCGCGACAGCGGGCCGCGACGGGTGTCAGCCATGGGGATCGTCCTTCTGCGGGCCGCGAGGGTCCGCGTTCGATGTGAGGGTGCGACGCGGTGGCGTGGCGTCCACCTATGCGCGAAAGCCTAGCTCAACGGCTGCAGCCGCGCATGCGGCGATCGTCACCGTGCCCGTCGGCACGGTCCGCGCGGGGAGGGGCGCTTCACTTGACCACGCGCAGGCGCGAGCGGCGGTCCTGCGGTTCCGGCGGCGGCGTATCGGGTTCCGGCGCGGGCGGCGCGTCCTCGGCCGGGAACATCATGCCCTGGCCGTTCTCCTGCGCGTAGATCGCGAGCACCGCGGCCATCGGCACGTCGACGGCCTGGCTGACGCCGCTGAAGCGGGCCTGGAAGCGGATGCCCTCGTTGCCGAGCTCGAGCTTGTTGACCGCGCGCGCGGCGATGTTGAGGACGACCTTGCCGTCCTTGGCGCTGCCCGGCGGAACGCGCACGCCCGGCTGGTTCGCGTCGACGAGCAGATACGGCGACAGGCCGTTGTCGCTGATCCACTCGTACAGCGCGCGCAGCAGATAGGGGCGATTGGACGTCATCGCCGGGGAATCGGTCATTTTTCCATCTCGTGCAGATCCCGCTCTTCGGGCATCAGGCTGCGCGTGTAGGCGGGGTTGCGGAAGATCCGCTCGCCGTAGTCGAGCACGATCTGCGCCTCGCGCGGCAGGTCCACGCCGAGCGAGGACAGCCGCCACACCAGCGGCGCCAGGGCGCAGTCGGCCAGGCTCATTTCCGGGCTCAGGAAGAACTTCGACGCGCGGAACGCCTGGACGTTCCGGACCAGCTCGTCGCGCAGCGCCTTGCGCGCCGCGTCGGCGCCGCGGCCGCCTTCCTCGATCTGGTCGACCAGGGTCAGCCAGTCGTTCTCGATGCGCACGATCGACATGCGCAGTCGCGCGCGCGACAGCGGATCGACCGGCATCAGCGGCGGATGCGGGTAGCGCTCGTCGAGGTATTCGCAGATGACGTTGGTGTCGTAGAGGACCAGGTCGCGATCGACCAGGGTCGGCACCGAGTTGTACGGGTTGAGGTCGATCAGGTCTTCGGGCGGGTGATCCAGATCGACCGCGATCAGGTCGTAGCTGACGCCCTTGGCCGCCAGCACCAGCCTGACGCGGTGGCAGTGTACGCAGTCGCGGGCCGAATACAGGGTTAGAACGGTTCTCGAACGCTGACTCAAGGCCATGCTTTTGACCCCTCCCTCCCGCCAATGGCGGACGGAACGATTCCGTCCGTCGGCGATGTTTTGAATGCCCCTGCGGACCGCGGCCGGTCCGGCCCGGTGCGATTCCGGGTCCGGACCGTCACGGTCTGGATGTCGGCGGACAATCTACTACGCAGCCGCCGTGGCGCATAGGGACGGGGGAGGGTGGTTCAGTGTACGTCCTTCCAGTATTCCTGCTTGAGCAGCCAGGCGAGGAACGTGAACAGCGCCAGGAACAGGATCACCCAGACGCCGACCGCATGCCGCTTCAGCGCGGCCGGCTCGGCCGCGTAGCGCAGGAAGTTGGCGATGTCGCGCGCGACCACGTCGAACTCGGCCGGGCTCATCGAGCCGGGCTGGTGCAGCTCGAAGCGGTCGAACACCTGCTCGCCTTCCGGGCCGGTCTTGAACACCGCGGTCTGGACGCCCTGCAGCTCCCACAGCGGGTTCGGCATCGAGACGTTCGGGAACGTCGTGTTGTTCCAGCCGAGCGGGCGCGAGGGGTCCAGATAGAACGTCTTCAGATAGGTGTAGATCCAGTCCGGGCCGCCGGCCTTGGCGCGCGCGACCAGCGACAGGTCCGGCGCGGCATTGCCGAACCAGGCCTTGCCGTCGTCCGGATTCATCGCGCGCGGGATCTGCTCGCCGAACTTGGCGCCGGTGAAGTTGAGGTTCTGCATGACCTGCTCTTCGGTCAGGCCCAGATCCTCGGCGATGCGCGAGTAGCGCATCAGCTTCAGCGAGTGGCAGCCCGAGCAGTAGTTGAAGAACAGCTTGGCGCCGTTCTGCAGCGAACCGCGGTCGGACAGACTCGTGCTGGAGGCCTGGAGTGCGCCGCCGCCGGCGGCCATCGCCGCCGGCGCGAGCGCGAGGCCCAGGCCGAGGACGAAACCAACGATCGAACGTCGCGTCTGCTGCATGATCGTCTCAGTCATGGGTGGTCACCCGTTCCGGAACCGGCTTGGTCTTTTCCCACCCGAAGTAGGTGTACGCCCACACGAACGCGAAGAAGCCGAAGTACAGGGCGGTCAGGACGCGGCCGACGATCGTCTCGACCGGGTCGGTGCCCGGGCCGGCGCCGATCTTGCCGAGCCACACGAAGCAGATGCCGAGCACGAACAGCGCGACGCGGAAGCCGGTGCCGCGGTAGCGCCACGACTTGACCTTGCCGCGGTCCAGCCACGGCAGGAAGAACAGGATGACGATCGCGCCGAACATCGTCAGCACGCCGAACAGCTTGTCCGGAACCACGCGCAGCATCGCGTAGAACGGCGTGTAGTACCACACCGGCTTGATGTGCTCGGGCGTCACCAGGCGGTTGGCCTCGATGAAGTTGTCGTGCTCGAGGAACCAGCCGCCGACGGTCGGTTCGAAGAACAGGATGAACGCGCAGACCAGCAGGAAGAAGCCGGTGTAGAACGTGTCCTTGACCGTGAAGTACGGATGGAACGGGATGCCGTCGGCCGGCGCGGTCGGCGACCAGCGGTTGCCCTTGGGACCCTTCTTGATCTCGACGCCGTCGGGGTTGTTCGAGCCGACCTCGTGCAGCGCGAAGATGTGCAGCACGACCAGCAGCAGCAGCACCAGCGGCAGCGCGATCACGTGCAGCGCGAAGAAGCGGTTGAGCGTGGCGTCGGACGGCAGGTAGTCGCCCATGATCCACTCGGTCAGCGCGCCGCCGACGTACGGGATCGCGCCGAACAGCGAGATGATCACCTTGGCGCCCCAGAACGACATCTGGCCCCACGGCAGCACGTAGCCGAGGAACGCCTCGGCCATCAGCACGAGGTAGATCAGCATGCCGAGCACCCAGACCAGCTCGCGCGGGCGTTTGTACGAGCCGTACATGACGCCGCGGAACATGTGGATGTAGACCACGATGAAGAACGCCGACGCACCGGTGGAGTGCATGTAGCGGATCAGCCAGCCCCACTCGACGTCGCGCATGATGTATTCGACCGAGTTGAAGGCTTCCGCCGCACTCGGCTTGAAATGCATCGTCAGGAAGATGCCGGTGACGATCTGATTGATCAGCACCACCATCGACAGCACGCCGAAGATGTACCAGATGTTGAAGTTCTTCGGAGCGTAGTACTCCGACATGTGCTTGCGGTAGAACGGGCCGAACGTCGGTGCGCGCTCGTTGAACCAGTCCTGCAGGCCGGTGCCGGCGCGGGTCAGGAAGTTGGCCATCATGCCGCCCCTTCGGCGTTGACGCCGATCATGATGTGGTTGTCGTCGACGAACGAGTACGGCGGGACCACCAGGTTGGTCGGAGCCGGGACGCCCTGATAGACGCGGCCGGCCATGTCGAAGCGCGACTTGTGGCACGGGCAGAAGAAGCCGCCCTTCCACTCGGCGTCGAACGGCTCGGGCTTGAGCTCCGGATGCAGCTGCGGCGCGCAGCCCAGGTGCGTGCACAGGCCGACCAGGACCAGGATCTCGGGCTTCATCGAGCGGTACTCGTTCTGCGCGAACGCCGGCTGCTGCTCGGTGTTGGTCGACTTCGGATCGCGCAGGCGCGCGTCCTGGCTCGGCAGCGCGTCGAGCTGCGCCTGCGTGCGCCGGATGATCCACACCGGCTGGCCGCGCCACTCGAAGATCACCATCTGGCCTTCTTCGAGCTTGCTGATGTCCGCTTCGACCGGAGCGCCGGCGGTCTTCGCCCGGGCGCTGGGTTCCCACGATTTGATGAAAGGCACGGCCGCCACGACGATTCCCGCACCACCGACGACCGACGTCGTCGCGGTGAGGAATCGGCGGCGGCCCTTGTCTACGCCGTCAGTCGCCATCCGGTACTCCGCAATAGCTCGCATTCAAACTCGGCACGCCGGACGCCGCTGCCCGCTCGGGGCGGTGTCCGACCGCTGGCTATGCACCCCACCGCGCCGCCGTCTCGCGAATCGATCGTCCGGCGCGGCAGCGACTGCCTCTCGGAACCGCTCCGGAAACGATGCGCGCCGGTTAGGGCGGCCCTCAAAATCATGTTAGTTTAGCGAAGCACCCCCACCCGCACAATCAACGCGGACGCGACGCCGGCGATCTGCGCCGCTTCCGTCGAACCGGCCCTCCATGCGCAGCAGCACCGTCCGCCTCCTCGCTTTCATCGGCCGCTTCGCCGTGCTCGGGCTCGCGATCGCGTTCGTGTTCAGCCTGGTCTCGCCGGCGCTGGTCGAGCGCTTGCGCGGCGCGTTCGCGCGTCCGGCCGCGGTCGGCGCGCCGGCGCCGGCCGGCGCTGCGACCAATGGCCGCAGCCGCGGTCCGGTCTCCTACGCCGACGCGGTCAACCGCGCCTCGCCGTCGGTCGTCAACATCTACGCCGACAAGATCACGCCGTACCGGCAGCTGCAGCCGCGCGTCGTGCTCGATCCGCTGACGCAGCGCCTGCTCGGCACCTATTCGATGGGGCCGCTGATGCAGCGGCGCGACCAGAGCCTGGGCTCGGGCGTGATCTTCAGCGCCGACGGCTACGTGCTGACCAACAACCACGTCATCAGCGGCGCCGACGACATCCAGGTGCTGCTCGACGACGACCGCGTCGCCAAGGCGCGCGTCGTCGGCACCGATGCCGAGACCGACCTGGCGGTGCTGAAGATCGACGTCGGCAACCTGCCGGTCATCGCGATCGCCGACGGCGCCGAGGCCAACGTCGGCGACGTCGTGCTGGCGATCGGCAATCCGGTCGGCATCGGCAAGACCGTCACGATGGGCATCGTCAGCGGCACCGGTCGCCAGCTGCGGCTGTCCTCGTACGAGGATTTCATCCAGACCGACGCGGCGATCAACGCCGGCAACTCCGGCGGCGCCCTCGTCAACGCGCTCGGCGAGCTGATCGGCATCAATACCGCGATGTATCCGCGCACGCCGACGCGCGACGGCCGCGGCGCCGTCACGCCGGGCGCCGAAGGCATCGGCTTCGCGATCCCGGTCGCGACCGCGCGCGCGGTGCTCGACCAGATCGTCCGCAACGGCGTCGTCGTGCGCGGCTGGTTCGGCATCGACTACGCCGACATCCCGGTCGCCAACGGCGAGACGGTCGCGCGGCGCGGCGTGGTCGTCGCCAACGTCTATCCGGACGGGCCGGCCGCACGCGCCGGCCTGCGCACGGGCGATCTGCTGCTCAAGCTCGACGGCCGCGAGATCGTCGACCAGGCCGATCTGCGCAACCGCGAGGCGGCGCTGGCGCCGGGCGGCACGGTCCGCGTGGAAGGCCTGCGCGGCACGCGCCCGCTCGACCTGACGCTGGCGCTGGCGCAGCGCCCGACGCCCGGCAGCACCGGCACCTGACCGAGCCGCGTCACGGCAGCGGCGTGTCGTCCTCGTCCTCGCCGACGATGCGGTTGCGGCCGCGCCGCTTGGCGCGGTAGAGCCGCCGGTCGGCCAGCGCGAGCAGCTGGCGCGGCCCGAGCGGTGCGCGCCAGACCGCCAGTCCGATGCTGGCCGTGCACTGCAGCGGCCGCTCGCCGCCGGCGCTCAGGCGGCGCGCGGCGATCCGTTCGCGCAGGCGCTCGAACGTCGAGCGCGCCGCCGCCGGCGGCCGGCCGGTCAGCGCGATCAGGAACTCCTCGCCGCCGTGGCGCGCCGCGAAGCCGTCGGCGCCGAGCGCCTCGGTCAGCAGCGCGGCGACCTCGCGCAGCACCGCGTCGCCGGCGTCGTGGCCGTGCTCGTCGTTGATCCGCTTGAAATGGTCGACGTCGAGCAGGCCGACGCTGAGCTGGCCGCCCTCGGCCGCGAGCCGCCCGATCGTCTCGACCAGATAGGCGTCGGCGGCACGCCGGTTCGGCAGGCCGGTCAGCGGATCGTGCAGGGCCTGGTACTCCAGGCGGCGCAGCAGGTCCTCGCGTTCGCGGTCGGCATGCTCGAGCGCGGCGTTCTTCGCGCGCAGGTCCTGCGTATGCTGTTCGATCAGCGCGGCCAGGCGGCGCTCGCGGCGCCGGTAGTGGATCGAGCGCAACCGGCTGGCGAGGTCGACCAGGATCACGGCGGCGACCAGCGCCACCGCGACGAAGCCGCTGCGGCGCCAGAACGGCGGCTCCACCTCGACCTCGATCGTCGCCGGCATCGCCTGGACCTCGCTCCAGTCGACCGGCACGCGCGCGGCCTGCACCTCGAACCGGAACCGGCCCGGCGGCAGGTTCGTGTAGACCGCCTCGGCGTCGGCGCCGGCCTCGAGCCAGCCTTCGTCGAAGCCGCTCATGCGGTAGCGGTAGCGCACGTCGCGCGGTGCGCGGAAGCTCAGGCCCGCGAACGCGATCGCGACGCGCCGCACCTCCGGTCCGAGCGTGTAGCGCGGCGCCGGCGGCCGCGCCTGGCCGTCGACGAGGATGCGCTCGAACGCGATCGGGATCTCGCCGCGCGGCTGGCGGTCGGTCGCCGCCGGATCGACGACGGCGACGCCGGCGGCGGTCGGAAACCAGAGCCGGCCGTCGCGGCCGATCCAGCCGGCCGGCGCGCTGCCGCCGTTGCTCTGGCTGCTCGGCATGCCGTCGGTGCGGTCGAACACCTCCAGCGCGAGCTGACGGCGCCAGCCCTGGTCGTGCGCGTCCAGCGCCTCGCGCGCGATCCGGAACACGCCGTGGTTGCTCGACAGCCACAGCTGGCCGCGGCCGTCGTCGAGCACGCGGAACACGGTGTCCTTGGGCAGGCCGGCGCTGCGGTCGTAGACCGTGAAGCGGCCGTCGCGCATCCGCAGCAGGCCGCGGTCGCTGGCGATCCACAGCGTGCGGTCCGGATCGCCGAGGAAATCGAAGCTGCCCATCGCCGGGAAGTCGCGGTCCGGATGCCAGGCGCGGATCCGCTCGTCGGCCCCGATCGCGGCGATGCCGGCCGAGGTGCCGATCCACAGCACGCCGTCGGGCGCGCGGTACAGCACGCGGATGAAGCCGGCCGGCAGCCCGTCGGCGCTGCCGAACACGCGCAGCTCGCCGCCGCGGCGGCGCGCCAGGCCATGCGTCGTGCCGATCCACAGCGTGCCGTCCGGATCCTCGAGCAGCGCGCGGACGTGGTCGGCCGGCAGGCCGTCGGTGCGGGTCAGGCGCGGCATCGGCGCGCCGCCGGCCGTGCCGGGCAGATGCAGCACGCCCTGATCGTAGGTGCCGAGCCACAGCCCGCCGTCGCGCGCCGGCGCCAGCGCCAGCACCGAGGCCGGGCGGTCGCCGAGACCGGGCAGCGGCACCGCCTCGACGCGGTCCTCGCGCAGCCGGTCCAGGCCGCCGGCATGGCCGATCCAGACCGTGCCGTCGTCGGTCTCCATGACGACGCGCGCATAGCCGTCGCTGAGGCCGCGCGCCGAGTCGATGCCGTAGACCGGTCCGTCGGCGATCCGGTACAGCCCGTTCGTCGTGCCGACCCAGATCAGGCCTTCGCGATCCTCGAACAGCGCCGGGCTGCCGCGGCCGGACAATGCCAGATGCGCGGGGTCCTGCTCGAACGCCGCGTCGCGGTAGCGGAACAGGCCGTCGCCGGCCGTCGACAGCCAGATCTGCCGGTCACGGTCCTCGAGCATCGCCTCCACGCGTGTCTCGATCAGCCGGCGCGCGGCGGTGTCGCCGCGGCCGATCCGCCAGGCGCCGGCATGGCCGCCGGCGAGCAGGGCGCCGTCGCTGACCGCCAGCAGGCTGCGCACCGGTGCGGCCGGCAGGCCGAGCGTCGTGCCCCACGGCGTCGCCGCGCCGGCATGGATGCGTTCCAGGCCGCGCTCGGTGCCGACCGCGAGGTCGCCGTCGGCGAGCTGCAGCAGGCTGAAGACGAGCCGTCCGGCGAGGCCCTGCTCGGAACCGAACGAGGCGAGCCGGCCGTCGGCGTCGAGCCGGTGCAGGCCGTTCTCGGTGCCGATCCACAGCGCGCCGTCGCGGTCGCGCAGCAGCACGGTGACCTGCAGACGCTGCGCGTCGGCACCGCCGAGTCGTTCCCAATGGCCGTCGACGAGCCGGAACACGCCGTACTGCGCGGTGCCGAACAGCATCGCATCGCCGTCGGGCACGATGCTGCGCACGCCGACCAGGTCGATGCCGGGCACGGCGTGCGCGTCGAACGTCGTGAAGCCGCGGCCGTTGAAACGCGCCGCGCCTTCCCAGGTGCCGATCCACAGAAAGCCTTCCGGTCCCTGCGCGATGCGCTGCACGAGGTTGTGCGGCAGGCCGTCCTCCATCGTCCAGCCGGTGACCGTGTACTCGTCGACGCGGCGCTCGGGGTCCAGCGCGTGCGCCTTGCCGCCGGCGAGCACGGCCAGCGGCAGGAGCGCGGTCAATACGGTGCGGGCGAGGCGGGCGGTCGGCGAGAGCATCGGGAGGACGGCAGAGGGATCGCGATCGACGGGGGCGGCCGGTCCGGCGCGCGGCGAATGCGCTCGGATCGCAGCCGCCGGCGGCGGCCCATCCCGGGAGGCGGCGCGCAGGCGGCGATTTAACCATCAAACGCGACCCGGGGAGCAAGCGGCGGCCGATGCGCCGGTCGCCGGTCCGCGGCGCGTCAGCTTGTCGCAGGTCCTCGCCAAGCCCGTGTCGCGAAAGGCCGTGACGCCTGCGCACGTCGCCGTGGCGACGTTCAGACTTGATCCTGGTCAAGTCGCGCCCATGGCCCGACGCCGACACTGCCGCCCGGGATCTTCAATGGGATGGCACATGCAAAGCGGCGAGGAAATCTACAACGACACCGTCGTTCGCCAGTTCACGATCGCCACCGTGATATGGGGCATCGTGGGCATGGCGGTCGGCCTCTTGATCGCCGCCCAGCTCGCCTGGCCGGCACTGAATTTCGACGTGTCGTGGCTGAGCTACGGGCGGCTGCGACCGCTGCACACCAACGCGGTGATCTTCGCGTTCGGCGGCAGCGGCCTGTTCGCGACGGCCTACTACGTGGTCCAGCGCACCTGCCACGTTCGCCTTTTCAGCGACGCGCTGGCGTCGTTCACGTTCTGGGGCTGGCAGGCGGTGATCGTGCTGGCGGTGATCACGCTGCCGCTGGGCCTGAGCCAGGGCAAGGAGTACGCGGAGCTGATCTGGCCGATCGACATCCTGATCGCGCTGGTCTGGGTCGCCTACGCGGTCGTGTTCTTCGGCACGATCGTCAAGCGCCGCGTCAAGCACATCTACGTCGCCAACTGGTTCTTCGGCGCGTTCATCCTGGCCGTGGCGGTGCTGCACATCGTCAACAGCATCGCGATTCCGGTCAGCTGGACCGAGTCCTATCCGGTCTACTCCGGCGCGGTCGACGCGATGGTGCAGTGGTGGTACGGCCACAACGCGGTCGGCTTCTTCCTGACCGCCGGCTTCCTCGGGATCATGTACTACTACGTGCCCAAGCAGGCGCAGCGGCCGGTCTACTCGTACCGGCTGTCGGTCGTGCATTTCTGGGCGCTGATCTCGGTCTACATGTGGGCCGGTCCGCATCATCTGCACTACACCGCGCTGCCGGACTGGGCGCAGTCGCTGGGCATGGTGTTCTCGCTGATCCTGCTCGCGCCGAGCTGGGGCGGCATGATCAACGGCATGATGACGCTGTCGGGCGCGTGGCACAAACTGCGCACCGACCCGATCCTCAAGTTCATGATCGTCTCGCTGTCGTTCTACGGCATGTCGACCTTCGAAGGTCCGATGATGTCGATCAAGACGGTCAACTCGCTCTCGCACTACACCGACTGGACGATCGGACACGTCCACGCCGGCGCGCTGGGCTGGGTCGCCTTCATCACGATCGGTGCGATCTACAGCATGCTGCCGCGGCTGTACGGGCGCGAGCGCATGTACTCGATCAAGGCGATCGACGCGCACTTCTGGATCGCCACGATCGGCATCGTGCTCTACATCGCCGCGATGTGGATCGCCGGCGTCATGCAGGGCCTGATGTGGCGCGCGACCAATGCCGACGGCACGCTGACCTACACGTTCATCGAGTCGGTCCGCCAGACCTATCCCTATTACGTCACCCGCTTCGTCGGCGGCCTGATGTTCCTCGGCGGCATGCTGCTGATGGGCTGGAACGTCTGGCGCACCGTGGTCCCACTGCGCGAGCCGCCGCGGATTCCGGTGCCGGCACCGGCGCACGCCTGAGGAGGCCGCGATGAAACACGAACTGATCGAAAAGAACATCGGCCTGATGGCGATCCTGATCGTCCTGGTGATCGCGATCGGCGGACTGGTCGAGATCGTCCCGCTGATGTTCCAGGCGCAGACGATCGAGCCGGCGCCCGGCGTCAAGCCGTACTCGCCGCTGCGCCTGGCCGGCCGCGACGTCTACATCCGCGAGGGCTGCTACGGCTGCCATTCGCAGATGGTGCGCACGCTGGCGTCCGAGACGCTGCGCTACGGGCCGTATTCGACCGCCGGCGAGTCGGTCTACGACCGGCCGTTCCAGTGGGGCTCCAAGCGCACCGGACCGGATCTGGCGCGCGTCGGCGCGCGCTACTCCGACGACTGGCACCGCGTGCATCTGAAGAATCCGCGCGACGTCGTGCCGGAGTCGAACATGCCCGGCTATCCGTGGCTGTCGCAGGCGCTGGTCGATCCGGACCAGGTCGAGAAGAAGATGAAGGTGCTCGCGCTGATGGGCCATCCGTACAGCGAGGAGGACTTCGCCGGCGCACGCGCCGCGGTCACCGGGCAGACCGAGATGGACGCGGTCGTCGCCTATCTGCAGGGCTTGGGCGTCACGCCGAAGGAGGCCGCGCCATGATGTCGGGAATCTTCACTGCGTTGCTGCTGACGCTGTTCGTCGGCGTCTGGGTCTGGGCCTGGGGCGCGGCGCGCCGCCAGCCGTTCGGCGAGGCGGCGCATCTGCCGCTCGAGAACGATGCGGCTGCGAAGCCGGCACGCGAGGTGCGGCCATGAGCGGCGGCTGGAGTCTCTACGTCATCGCGCTGACCGTGCTCAACATCGTCGGTCTGGTCTGGCTGCTGCTGGCGACCGCGCGCGGCGGCGCGCCGGCCGCGCCGGAGCAGCCGGTCCAGACGATGGGCCATGTCTGGGACGGCGACATCGCCGAGCTCAACAATCCGCTGCCGCGCTGGTGGCTGTGGCTGTTCGTGCTCAGCGTCGTCTTCAGCATCGGCTACTTGGTGTTCTATCCGGGCCTCGGCAACTTCGCCGGGCGTCTGGGCTGGACCTCCGGCGGCGAGGTCGAGCGCACGCTGGCGGCGACCAATGCCAGGCTGGAATCGCTGTACGCGGGCTTTCGCGACCGGCCGCTGGCCGAGCTCGCGCGCGACCCGGCCGCGACCAAGGTCGGCCGCAACGTGTTCGCGAACCAGTGCGCGGCCTGCCACGGCTCGGACGCGCGCGGCGCCAAGGGCTATCCGAACCTGGTCGACGCCGACTGGCTGTACGGCGGCGATCCGGACACGGTGCTGGCCAGCGTACTGCACGGCCGCCACGGCATGATGCCGCCGCTGGCCGCGACGCTGCCGGGCGAGGGCGTCGATGAGGTCGCGAACTACGTGTTGTCGCTGTCCGGACAGGACCACGACCAGCGCCTGGCCGCGCTCGGCAAGCCGAAGTTCGAGACGATCTGCGCGGCCTGCCACGGCGTCGCCGGCACCGGCAATACCGCGCTCGGCGCGCCGAACCTGACCGACGAGGTCTGGCTGCACGGCGGCGGCGACCTCGCCGCGATCCGCGAGGCGATCGTCTACGGCCGCAGCGGCACGATGCCGGCCTGGGAGCCGCTGATCGGCACCGATCGTGCGCGCCTGGCCGCCGCCTGGGTGCTGTCGCAGGCGGCCGAGAACGCCGCGGCCGACGCGGCCGCGAGCGCCGACGCGCCGGCACCGGATCCGGGCACCGCGCCGTGAGCACGTACCGCCCGCCGCCAGGTGCATTGCGCCCAGCCGAACGATCCGCGCGCGACTCCGCCGCGCGCCGGATCGGGGCGGTGGTCTGGCCCTCGTTCTTCGCCGCCGGCGTCGCGACGATGGTGTTCTTCGCGATCGTCGATCCGCTCGACCTGGCCGCGATCACCTGGCCCAAGGTCGAGATCAGCCGCCAGGCCGGCTACACGATCGGCTTCTTCATGTTCTGGCTCTGCACGTTCTGCGCGTGCGGCTTCACGGCGCTGCTGATCGCGCCGCCGCTGCACGCGCTGCACGACGATCCGCCGGAGCCGCTGTGAAGCCGCGTCTGGACATCAGCGTGGTCGAGGCCGGCGGCGGGCTCTACGCGAAGGAGCCCAAGGTCTATCCGCGCGAGGTCGACGGCCGCTACCAGCGTCTGCGCACGGCCGCGGTGTTCTGGCTGCTCGGCATGTTCTACGTGTTCCCGTGGATCAGCATCGGCGGCCAGCAGCTGGTGCTGTTCGATCTGCCGGCGCGCCGCTTCCACGTGTTCGGACTGACGTTCTGGCCGCAGGACTTCTACCTGCTGACGATGCTGCTGGTGATCGCTGCGGTCAGCCTGTTCTTCTTCACCGCGCTGGCCGGCCGGCTGTGGTGCGGCTATGCCTGTCCGCAGACGGTCTGGACCGAGGTGTTCCTGTGGATCGAGCGCCGCATCGAGGGCGACCGCAATGCGCGCATCAAGCTCGACAAGGCCCCGTGGGGCCGCGCCAAGCTGCTGCGCAAGACCGCCAAGCAGGCGGTGTGGATCGGTTTCGCGCTGTGGACCGGCTTCACGTTCGTCGGCTTCTTCACGCCGATCCGCGAGCTGTCGAGCGAGCTGCTCGGCTGGACGCTCGGCGGCTGGGAAGCGTTCTGGATCGTGTTCTACGCGCTGGCGACCTACGGCAATGCCGGCTTCCTGCGCGAACAGGTCTGCAAGTACATGTGTCCGTACGCGCGCTTCCAGAGCGCGATGTTCGACAAGGACACGCTGGTCATCAGCTACGACACCGCTCGCGGCGAACCGCGCGGCCACCGCAAGCGCGGCGCGAATCTGCGCGTCGTGGCCGAGGCGGCGCGCGCCGAGGCGGCCGCACCGGCCCTCGGCGACTGCATCGACTGCCTGGCCTGCGTGCAGGTCTGCCCGACCGGCATCGACATCCGCAACGGTCTGCAGATCGAGTGCATCGCCTGCGCGGCCTGCATCGACGCCTGCGATGCGGTCATGGACAAGATGCGCTATCCGCGCGGCCTGATCCGCTACACGACCGAGACCACGCTGGCCGGGCAGCGGCCGCGCCTGCTGCGCATGCGCACCCTGGTCTACGCGGCGCTGCTGGCCGCGCTGGTCGGCGCATTCGTCTGGGCGGTCGCGGCACGCGCGCCAGTCATCGTCGAGGTGCTGCACGACCGCAACACGCTGTTCCGCAGCCTTCGCCACGGCGCGGTCGAGAACGGCTACGCGGTCAAGCTCGTCAACAAGACCGATGCCGATCTCGCGCTGACGATCCGTCCCGACACCGAACTGCCGCTGCGCATGCTCGGCACGCCGTCGGTGACGCTGGCGGCCGGCGAGGTGTTCTCGCTGCCGATGACGCTGCGCGCCGACGGCGGCCAGGTGTCCGGCCGTCATCCGATCGCGGTGCTGGTGACCGGCCCCGACGGCACGGTGCTGGCGCGCGGCAAATCCCATTTCTTCGCTCCGGAGCATCCATGAACGTCCATTCCTCGGCGCTGCATCCGTCGGCGCAGCCGGGCCTGCCCTGGTATCGCGTCCCGGAGGTCTGGCTGATCGTGGTGCTGCTCGGCGCGACGGTGATCGGCTCGCTCTCGCTGGTCGTGACCGCGGTGCGCACACCCGACGCGCACATCGCGGTGCCCGGCGACGTGCCGCGGCCGAGCAAGATTCCGCCGATCGCGCACGAGCCGCCGCCGCCGCCGGCGCCGGCGCGCGCCGGCTGACGAGACCGCCGTGACGCGCTGCTTCCATTGCCATGAACCGGTGCCGGCCGACGTGCGGCTGAGCGCCCGCGTCGGCGACGGCGAGCGGCCGGTGTGCTGCATCGGCTGCCGCGCCGCGGCCGAATGGATCGACGGGCTCGGCCTGGCCGACTACTACCGCCTGCGCAGCGAGCCGGCCGCGCCGGTCGAGGCCGCCGAGGCCTACGAGGCCTGGGACCGTCCGCAACTGGCACGGCTGCACGTGCGCAGGCTGACCGCCGATCGCGCCGAGGTCGTCGTGCTGGTCGAGGGCCTGCGCTGCGCGGCCTGCGCCTGGCTGATCGAACGCGCGCTCGGCGCCGAGCCCGGCGTGCACGAGGTCGGCGTCAACGCGGCCGCGCGCCGCGTCGTGCTGGCCTACGATCCGCAGCGCACGCGGCTCTCGTCGCTGCTGTCGGCGCTGGCGCGGCTCGGCTACACGCCGCATCCGCTGACCGCCGACGCGATCGATTCGCTGCGCCAGCGCGAGACGCGCGATGCGCTCAAGCGTCTGGTCGTGGCCGGACTCGGCGCGATGCAGGCGATGATGTACGCGGTCGCGCTGTACGCCGGCGTGTTCGACGGCATCGATCCGGCCGTGCGCGACTTCTTCCGCTGGCTCGGCTTCCTGGTCGCCACGCCGGTCGTGCTGTACTCGGCGCGCCCGTTCTTCGCCGGCGCGCTGCGCGAATGGCGTTCGCGCCGGCTGTCGATGGATACGCCGGTCGCGCTGGCGATCGGCGCGATCTATCTCGCCAGTCTCGTCGAGACGCTGCGCGGCGGCCACGAGATCTATTTCGATTCGGTCAGCATGTTCGTGTTCTTCCTGCTGGCCGGGCGCATGGTCGAGATGCGCGCGCGGCACCGCGCCGGCGACGTCGTCGATGCGCTCGCGCGGCTGCAGCCGCCGCTGGCCGAACGTCGCGGCGGCGAGGGCTTCGAGACCGTCGGCGTACACGAGCTGGTCCCCGGCGACGTCGTGCGCGTCGGCGCCGGCGCGGCGATCCCGGCCGACGGCGTGCTCGCCGGTCCGGCCTGCCGCGTCGACGAGTCGCTGGTCAGCGGCGAATCGGCCGCGCGTCCGCGCAGGCCCGGCGAGGCGGTGATCGCCGGCAGTCTCGTGCTCGACGGCCCGGTCGAGATCCGCGTCGAGCGCGTCGGCGCCGACACCGTGCTGGCCGGCGTGGTCCGTCTGGTCACGCGCGCGGCCGGCGAGCGCCCGCAGCTGGCGCGGCTGGCCGATGCGCGCGCATCGCGTTTCGTCGTGCGTGTGCTGCTGCTGACCGTCGCGACCGCGACGGTCTGGAGCCTGGTCGATCCGGCGCGCGCGTTCGCCGCGGCGCTGGCGGTGCTGGTCGTCAGCTGCCCGTGCGCATTCGCGCTCGCGGTGCCGGCCGCGCTGACGCGCGCGGTCGCCGTGCTGGCCGCGCGCGGCGTGCTGGTCGTCGACGCCGACGCGCTCGAGGCGCTGGCGACGGCCGACCGCTTCGTGTTCGACAAGACCGGCACGCTGGCCGAGCCGCAGCTCGACCTGGCCGCGACCGAGACGATGCGCGGCAGCCGCGACGCGGCGATCGCGATCGCCGCCGCGCTCGAGCAGGGCAGCGATCATCCGCTGGCGCGCGCGGTGCGCCGCGCGGCCGGCGAGCGCCCGGTGCCGCCGGTCGATGAGCTCCGGCACGTCGGCGGCGCCGGTGTTGAAGGCATCGTCGGCGGCCGCCGCTACCGGCTCGGCAGGGCCGCGTTCTCGCTCGGCGATGCGGCGGCCGACGACGATGCGCTGGTGCTGTCGGACGCCGACGGCGTTCTCGCGCGGTTCGCGCCGGTCGAGCAACCACGCAACGGCGCTGCGCGTCTCGTGCAGGGCCTGCAGCGCGAAGGCGTCGGCTGCGAGATCGTCAGCGGCGATGCGCCGGCGCGCGTCGAGGCGATGGCCGCGCGGCTCGGCATCGAGCGCTGGCAGGCCGCCGCGCAGCCGGCCGACAAGCTGGCGCGGCTGAGCGCGCTGCGCGGGCAGGGCCACCGCGTCGCGATGGTCGGCGACGGCGTCAACGATGCGCCGGTGCTCGCCGGTGCCGACGTCGCCGTCGCGGTCGGCGAGGGCGCGGCGCTCGCGCAGGCGGCCAGCGGCGTGCTGCTGCCGGCCGAACGCCTCGACGCATTGCTCGACGCGCGCATGATCGCGCGGCAGATGCTGCGCACGCTGCGCCGGAACCTCAACTGGGCGCTCGGCTACAACCTGTCGGTCGTGCCGCTGGCGGCGTTCGGCCTGGTGCCGCCGTGGCTGGCCGCGATCGGCATGTCGGCCAGCTCGGTCGTCGTGATCCTCAACTCGCTGCGGATCGGCCGCAGCGCCGCACCGACGCCGGCACCGCAGCCCGACGCGGCGCGACCCGCCGCGCCGATCCGGACACGGGAGCGCATCGCATGAACATCATCCTGCTGCTGATTCCGCTCAGCATCGCGCTGCTCGCGCTCGCGGTCTGGGCGTTCTTCTGGGCCGTCAACCACGCCCAGTTCGACGATCTGGACACGCCGGCGCTGAGTCCGCTGGCCGAGGACCGGCCGCCGGCCGCCGGTAGCGGCCGATGAGCACGCCGCTCGGCTTCGCCGCGGCCCTGCTGCTCGGCGTCGTCGCCAGCGGCCATTGCGTGCTGATGTGCGGCGGCATCTCCGGCGCGCTCGGCATCGTCACCGCGAAGGACCGCCGCGGCGCCGCGCGCCGGCTGCTGCTGGTCGGCTACCAGGCCGGCCGGATCGCCTCCTATGCGTTGGCCGGCGCGCTGATCGGCGGCATCGGCGGCGGCATCGTCGGCCTGCTCGACGACGATGCCGTGCGCAATGCGCTGCGCGCGGCCGGTGCCGCCGCATTGCTGCTGTCGGCGCTGGTGATCCTCGGCCGCCTGCGCGACCCGGGCGACATCGTCGGCCGCCGCATCTGGCTGCGCCTGGCGCCGCTCGGACGGCGGCTGATGCCGGTCGCGACGTTTCCGCGCGCGTTCGCGTTCGGCATGATCTGGGGCTGGATGCCGTGCGGCTTCGTCTACACGGTGCTGCTGATCGCGGCGGTGTCGGCCGATCCGGTGCAGGCCTCGGCGACGATGGCCGCGTTCGGTCTCGGCACGCTGCCGGCGATGCTGGCGACCGGCTGGGGCGCGCCGCGGCTGATGGCCTGGTCGGGCCGCCGCAACGTGCGCCGCGCCGCCGGCGTGGCGCTGCTGACCTGCGCGGCACTGGTGATGTCCGGGCCATGGCTGGTCGCGCAGATGCCGGGCCTGCACGGCTGGCTGCCGTTCGACTGCACGACCTCGTACTGACGCCATCGTGCGCTATCGGCGCGCCCTCGATAGACACGATCGGCGTGCAGGTCTTGGCTGTTCTCAATTGAGAATGACTCTCATCTGATCTAGACTTCGGCGCTCGTTCGCCCCAGCCGCGTCAGCCCGGGCTCCGCTTTCTCCGAGGGATCCCGCCATGAAGAAAACATCCTCGTCGCTGGTCGGTGGCCTGCTGGCCGCGCTCGTTCCGATCCTCGCCCATGCCCACACGCCGTATCTGGCACCGGCCAGCTTCGAGCCGATGCACGGCGGCCGCGTCACGCTCGACGCCGCGTTCGCCGAAGAGTTCTTCGTGCCGGAAGTCGTGTTCGACGACAGCGAATTCGTAGTAACCGGTCCGGACGGCGCCCGCGTGCCGGCGCAGACCGTGCACCGGCTCCAGACGCGCGCGGTGATCGAGCACACACTGACCGCCAAGGGCACGTATCGCTTCAGCAGCGGCCGCCGGCTCGGCGCGGTGTTCCGCACCTGGCAGCTCGACGGCAAGACCGAGAGCACGCGCGATCCGGCCAAGGCGCTGCCGGCCGGCGCCAGGCTGATCGCGCATTACCAGTCGGTCAATCTGGCCGAGAGCTACGTTACGCTCGGCGCGCCGTCGCGCACGGCATTGGCGCCGACCGGCGTGGGCCTGGAGATCGTGCCGGTCACGCATCCGAGCGACCTGTACACCGGCGAGAGCTTCTTGTTCGAGCTGCGCTTCGACGGCGCACCCCTGGCCGGCGCCACGGTCGAGATCTTTCCGGCGACCGGCGACGGCCGCAGCAAGCAGGCGGCCGCCACGCTGACGACCGACACGGCTGGCAGGGCGAGGTTCGCGCTGACCCGGGCCGGTACCTGGCTCGCCCTCGTGCGCCATCGCGCCAAAGCGCCGGCCGGTGCGGCCGCGCCGGAGTACGGCTACGGCTACACGCTGAGCTTCCGCGTGCTCGATCCCTGATCCCGCCGTTCCTTGCGCCGGGACGTAGCCGCGCTCCGGTGAGGCGCCTGCCGCGCACGATCGGTCACGGCGATCGGATGGGGGATGCGCGAGCCCGGGCGCTGGCGCTACCGGCGCGCGATGCTCGGGCTTCGACGGGGGGCAGCGGGCGTGACCGCGGCCGCCGATCGTCTGCCTCGCACCGGTCCGATACCGCCGTCGGGCTGACCGATCGAACCATCGGCGAGGCGTTCGGCGAGCCGAGCTGCCGGCGCGCCATGACGTCATCGTCGATGCCGCCTATCGGCGCGTATTGCGCTCAGGCCAGCGCGCGATTCTCGTCCTCGCCACCCTCGGCCAGCGCAAGCAACGCAGCGGGGTCGAGGATGCGCACGGTCTTGCGCTCGACCTGGACCAGGCCCTGCGCGTGCAGCCGCGAGAACAGCCGGCTGATCGTCTCGATCACCAGGCCGAGGTAGTTGGCCATGTCCTGGCGCGACATGCTGAGCTGCAGTTCGAGCGGGTCGTGGCCGGTCGCGGCGCGGCGCTCGGACAGGTTGCGCAGGAAGATCGCCAGACGCGACAGCGCCTGCTTGCGCCCCATCATGACCGGATGCTGCTGCTCGCGGACGAACTCGCGGCTCATCACGCGGAACAGCTGATGCTGCAGGCCCGGCACCTGGGCCGCGACGCGGCTGAGCTGCTCGAACGGCACCTCGCAGACGCTGGCGCGCTCGAGCGCCTCGGCCGTGCACTGGTGGCGTTCGCCGGCGAGGCCGTCGAAGCCGAGGATCTCGCCGCTCAGATGGAAGCCGAGGATCTGCGTGTCGCCCTCCGGCAGCGTGACCGAGGTCTTCAGCGAGCCGGAGCGCACGACGAACAGCGACGGATGCTCGGAGCCTTCGCGGAACAGCGTCGCGCCGCGGTCGAGCGGCTGGCGTCGCTTGACCAGATGGTCGAGCCGGGCCAGGTCCTGGCCGTCGATCGAGGCCGGCAGGCACAGCGCGTGCAGCGCGCAGGCCGAGCACGACTGGCGCAGCTCGCCGATGTCGACGACGCGGGCGGCGGCCGCTGCGGCGCGTCGCGTCGGGACCGTCGACGCGGTTCTCGGCGGCGGCGCCGTCACAGCGTGCGCGAGTAGCGCGCCGCCGGCGCCGCGGCGGGGCGCAGATAGGCGTCGAAACACATCGCGACGTTGCGCAGCAGCAGGCGTCCGGCCGGCCGCACGACGATGCGCTGCGGCGTCAGCACGACCAGGCCGTCGCGTTCGAGCGTGCGCAGCCGCTGCAGCGCATCGGCGAAGTACGTCGCGAAGTCGAGCCGGTGGCGCCGCTCGACGGCCTCGACGTCGACCGCGTCGTGACACATCAGCTGCTGGATCACCTCGGCGCGCGCCAGATCGTCGCGGTCCAGCCGCAGACCGCGGTCGATCGGCTGGCGGCCGGCGTCGAGCGCGGCCTCGTAGGCCGGCAGTTCGCGCAGGTTCTGGCTGAACGTCGCGCCGACGTGGCTGATCGCGCTGACGCCCAGGCCGATCAGGTCGCAGTCGGCATGCGTCGAGTAACCCTGGAAATTGCGCTGCAGCGTACCCTCGGACTGGGCGCGGCTGAGCTCGTCGTCGGGCAGGGCGAAATGGTCCATGCCGATGTAGCGGTAGCCGGCCGCGGTCAGCTCCTCGACGCAGCGGCCGAGCAGCGCCAGGCGCATCGACGCGTCGGGCAGGGCGGCCGCGGGAATCCGGCGCTGCGCGCGGAAGCGCTCGGGCAGATGCGCATAGGCATAGGTGACGACGCGCTGCGGCCGCAGCGCGGCGACCGCGTGCAGCGTGCGCGTGAAGCGTTCCGGCGTCTGATGCGGCAGGCCGTAGATCAGGTCGACGCTGACCGAGCGGAAACCGTGCGCATGCGCCGCGTCGATGATCGCGCCGACCTGGGCCGGCGTCTGCACGCGGTTGATCGCGTTCTGCACGTCCGGATCGAAATCCTGGATGCCGAGCGAGAGCCGGTCGAAGCCGATCTCGGCCAGCTCGCGCACGTAGGCCGCATCGGCGCCGCGCGGGTCGAGCTCGATGCCGAACTCGCGGCGGCCGCGCGCGGCCGGCGAGAAGCGCGCCTGGATCGCCTCGACCAGCGTGCGCAGCTGGCGCGTGTCGAAGAAGTTCGGCGTGCCGCCGCCGAGATGGAGTTGGAGCAGCGGCCGGTCGCGGTCGAACAGCGGCGCGACGCGGTCGAGCTCGGCGATCAGATGCGCCAGATAGCGGTCGGCCTTGCGGCGGTCGCGCGTGATGATGCGCGTGCAGCCGCAATAGAAGCACGGGCTCGCGCAGAACGGCACGTGCACGTACAGCGACAGCGGCCGCGGGATCGGATCCTCGTTCGAGGCGTGCGCGGCGCGCCGGAAGTCCTCGGCGCCGAAGTCGGCGCGGAACTGCGGTGCGGTCGGGTACGAGGTATAGCGCGGGCCGCTGGTGTCGTAGCGGGCGATCAGGTCGGCGTCGAACACCGGGGCGGCGTCGGCCGGGAGCGGGGCGGTGCGGAGCAGGGACATGCCGCCATCGTGCCGCGGCCGCGGACGGCGGACTTGATCCGGATCAACCAGGAGCGACGCGCCGGCGTTGCGCGTGCGCTACTGCGCCTTGCCGTAGCGCTCGCGCAGCGTCGCGACGCGCTCGACGTAGAGCTTGGTCTCGGCGTACGGGGGGATACCGCCGTGCTTGAGCACCGCGCCGGGACCGGCGTTGTAGGCGGCCGTCGCGAGCCGCTCGTCGCCGTTGAAGGACTTCAGCATCTGCGCGAGGTAGCGCGCGCCGCCGCGGATGTTCTCGCCGATGTCGAACGCGTCGACGACGCCGAGGTCGCCGGCCGTGCCCGGCATCAGCTGCATCAGGCCCTGCGCGCCCTTGTGCGACAGCGCCAGCGGATTGAATGCCGACTCGGCGTGGATGACCGCACGGATCAGCGCCGCGTCGACGCCCGACTCGGCCGCTGCGGCCGCGATCTCCTCGCGGTACAGGTCGGTCTTGAGCCTGGTGCTGAGCCAGTCGATCGTCGAGTGCACGTCGCAGGCGATGCAGGTCGCGATGTAGGTGAACATCGTCGCGTAGCGGCCGCTGCGCGGCCTGATGTTGGTGTACTCGGTGACGCCGTCGCCGCGGTCGACGCGGTAGACCGCGCCGCTGGTGACCTTGGCCGTGCTGCGCCTGGGAGGCGTCGCAGCGGGCGCCGCGCCCGGCGCGGATTCGACCGCCGGCGCGGTGCTGGTCACGCCGGCGCCGGTCGCCTTGACGTCGGGGCGGCTGCTCTGCTCGTAGGACCACTTGCTGGTCGCGGCCATGCTGCCGGCGGCCGGCGGCTTGCTGGCGGCTGCGCTCGCGGTCGCGAACACCTTGCAGTTGCGGAAGCCCGCGGTCACGTTGCCGTAGGCGATCGTGCCGTCCGGACCTTCGCACTTGTAGACCGTGTCGGCACGCGCAGGCGCCGCCGGCAGCAAAGCCAGGGCGAGCGGCAGCAGCAGCGCGATGAGCGGTCGGGACGTCATGTGGCGAAGATGGATAGCGCAGCTTCCGGAAAGTTTCCGCCGCCCGTGTCGCAGTTCCCCCCGGCCGATACGTGGCGGCGGCTCGGCGTCCATCATAAACTATTGGGCCATCACCGGTTTCGGACGCCACGGTCCGCACCGCAGCCTCGACGACGCCCAGCCCATGCCCGGCAAGCTCTACATCAAGACCCACGGTTGCCAGATGAACGAGTACGACTCGACCAAGATGGTCGACGTGCTGCAGGCGGCGCACGGCCTCGAACTGACCGAGGACGAGACCGAAGCCGACGTCATCCTGATCAACACCTGCTCGATCCGCGAGAAGGCGCAGGAGAAGGTCTTCAGCCAGCTCGGCCGCTGGCGCGAGCTCAAGCAGCGCAACGAGCGTCTGGTCATCGGCGTCGGCGGCTGCGTCGCCAGCCAGGAGGGCGAGGCGATCGTCAAGCGCGCGCCGTTCGTCGATCTGGTGTTCGGTCCGCAGACGCTGCACCGTCTGCCCGAGCTGATCGCCGCCCGGCGCGCGACCGGCCGGCCGCAGGTCGACATCTCGTTCCCGGAGATCGAGAAGTTCGACCGCATGCCCGAGCCGCGCGCCGAAGGGCCGACCGCGTTCGTCTCGATCATGGAAGGCTGCTCGAAGTACTGCACGTACTGCGTGGTGCCGTACACGCGCGGCGAGGAGATCAGCCGCCCGTTCGACGACGTCGTCGCCGAGGTCGCGATGCTGGCCGAGCAGGGCGTGCGCGAGGTGACGCTGCTCGGGCAGAACGTCAACGCGTATCGCGGCCCGATGTTCGACGGCGGCAGCGCCGACCTCGGCCTGCTGATCCACGCGATCGCCGAGATCGACGGCATCGGCCGGATCCGCTTCACGACCTCGCATCCGATGGAGTTCTCCGACTCGCTGATCGAGGCCTACGCGAACGTGCCCAAGCTCGCCAACTATCTGCACCTGCCGGTGCAGGCCGGCTCGGACCGGATCCTGGCGGCGATGAAGCGCGGCTACACGGTGCTCGAGTACAAGCAGCGCATCCGCAAGCTGCGCGCGGTGCGGCCGGACATCAGCGTGTCGACCGACTTCATCGTCGGCTTCCCCGGCGAGACCGACGCCGATTTCGACAAGACGATGAAGCTGATCGACGAGGTCGGCTTCGACCAGAGCTTCTCGTTCATCTACTCGGCGCGCCCCGGCACGCCGGCCGCGAACCTCGCCGACGAGACGCCGGCCGCGGTCAAGCAGGCGCGCCTGTTGCGGCTGCAGGCCGCGATCAACGACAACGCGCGGCGCATCGCCGAAGGCATGCTCGGCAGCGTGCAGCGTGTGCTGGTCGAGGGCCCCAGCCGCAAGAATCCCGACGAGCTGACCGGCCGCACCGAGAACATGCGCTACGTCAACTTCGCCGGGCCGCGGCGCCTGATCGGCCAGTTCGCCGACGTCGTGATCACCGAGGTCATGAGTAACTCGCTGCGCGGCCGCATCCGCCTGGTCGAGGACATCGCGGCCTGAGCGGCCGCCCTCTCGTCAGCGCAATCCGGCGATCGCGACCGCGTCCGGCTCGCGGCCGGTCTTCCAGCGTTGCAGGACCGTCCAGCTCGCCGTATCGATCACCGCGACCTGATCGCCGCCGCTGATCGCGACGTAGGCGCGCCGGCCGTCCAGCGCCACGCGCACGCCGATCGGCAGGGCGCTGTCGCCGAGCATGCTCGGCTGGTAGCGCACGCCGGGCTCGTCGAGCTTCACGCTCGCGACGCTCCGTCGCGCGGTCCGGTCGAACACCGACAGCGTAGCGGCCTTGGCGTTGACGACCAGCACGTGGCGCGCATCCGGCGTCATCGCGACGCGGATCGGAAAGCCGGCGCTCGGCAGCGTCGCGACCACCGCGAGCGTCGCGGCGTCGATCACCGAGACGCTGTCGTCGGCGCGGTTGCTGACCCACAGCTCCGCGCCGTCCGGCGTGATCGCGATGCCCTCGGCGCCGGCGCCGCTCGCGACGTCGCGCAGGCGCCGCCCGCTCGCGAGGTCGACCACCGACACGACGCCGCCGGCGACCTGGGTCACGTAGGCGCGCCGGCCATCGGGCGCGAGCGCGACCATGTGCGGCTTGCCGGCGCCGACCTCGATCGCGCGCAGCACGCGGCCGCGGTCGAGGTCGACCTCGACCAGGCTGCCGCTGCCCTCGGTCGTGACGAGGACGCGGCGGCCGTCGGGCAGGAAGCGCAGGCCGTGCGGACGGCGATGCTCGCCGAGCGGCACGCTGCGCGTTTCGCGCGACGGCCAGTCGATCACGGTCAGCGTGGCGCCGGCCGACGCGGCGCTGCCGTAGTCGGCGACGACGACGCGGCGGCCGTCCGGCGACACCTCGATCTCGTGCGGCCCTTCGCCGGTCGCGATGCGGCCCTGCGCGGCGCCGCTGCGCAGATCGACGATCTCGACCGAGGCGGCGCTCTTGTTGCCGACCAGCAGTACGCCGTCGGCATGCACCGGCGCACTGGCCAGGACGGCGCCGAGCGCCAGGATCGTCACGGGTTTCATCGGGTCTCTCCGGCGAGGCGTCGCGGCATGTCGCCACGCGTGCGGCGAGGTGTCAACCCGACGGCGCGCAGCTACAATGCGCCGATGCGCCTGTTCATGCAGACCCAGCCGGTCGCCAGCGAAACGCCGAAGTTCTACCAGATCGATCTGGAGCAGGACCTGCTCGGCGGATGGACGCTGTCGCGCGAGTGGGGCCAGCAGGGCGGACGCAGCAGCCGCAAGCGCGAGCTCTACCTCGAGCGCGACGAGGCCCTGGCGGCGTTCGAGAGCGCGCGCGACTCGCAGCTGCGGCGCGGCTTCCAGATCATGTTCAGCCGCGGCCTCTAGACGCGCGCCTACGCCCGCCCGCGGCGGCGCGTCTCCCTTTCCCGTGCGCCGCCGCCGGCGGCGCCCCGAGCCGGAACCGACGATGACCCTCAAGAACGATCGCCTGCTGCGTGCCTTGCGTCGCCAGCCCGTCGACCGCACGCCGGTCTGGATCATGCGGCAGGCCGGGCGCTACCTGCCCGAGTACCGCGCGACGCGCGCGCGCGCCGGCAGCTTCCTCGCGCTCGCCAAGACGCCGGAGCTGGCCTGCGAGGTCACGCTGCAGCCGCTGGAGCGGTTTCCGCTCGACGCGGCGATCCTGTTCTCGGACATCCTGACGATTCCCGACGCGATGGGCCTGGGCCTGCATTTCGTCGAGGGCGAGGGTCCCAAGTTCCATCATCCGCTACGCGACGCGGCCGCGATCGCGCGGCTCGGCGTGCCCGATCCGGAGCGCGATCTGCGCTACGTGACCGACGCGGTGCGCCTGATCCGCCGCGAGCTCGACGGCCGCGTGCCGTTGATCGGCTTCTCCGGCAGCCCGTGGACGCTGGCGTGCTACATGATCCAGGGCGAGGGCTCGTCGGACTACGCGCATGCCAAGGCGCTGCTCTGGAACGATCCGGCCAGCCTGCATCGTCTGCTCGACGTCAACGCGCGCGCGGTCGCCGCGTATCTGGCGGCGCAGGCCGCCGCCGGCGCACAGGCGCTGATGCTGTTCGACACCTGGGGCGGCCTGCTCGGGCCGGGCCCGTTCCTGGAGTTCTCGCTGCGCTACATCGCCCAGGTCGTCGACGCGCTGAACGCCGATCCGGTCGCGCGCGAGCTGCCGCTGATCGTGTTCTCGAAGGGCGCCAACGGCCACCTCGAGGCGCTCGCCGGCACCGGCTGCGCGGCGCTCGGCGTCGACTGGACGATCACGCTCGGCGAGGCGCGCGCGCGCGTCGGCGACCGCGTCGCGCTGCAGGGCAATCTCGATCCGTCGGTGCTGTACGCGCAGCCGGAGGCGATCCGCGCCGAGGCGCATGCGACGCTGGCCAGCTTCGGCGCAGGGCCGGGCCTGGTCTTCAACCTCGGCCACGGCATCACGCCGCAGGTCGATCCGGCCCATCTGGGCGTGCTGATCGACGCCGTGCACGCCTGGCGTCCGGCCGAACGCTGATCGGCCGCGCGGCGCCGCTCAGGCGGTCGGCGCGACCGCCTGCAGCAGGCGTTCGATCGCATCCTGCAGGCGGCTCTCGGTCAGCGGCTTGCGCAGGAAGCCGTCCATGCCGGCGGCTTTCGCGGCGGCTTCCTCGTCGCCGCCCGAGCGCGCGGTGACCGCGAGCACCGGCAGATCGGCATGCGCGCCCTGCTTGCGGATCAGACCGGTCAGCTGCAGGCCGTCGATGCCGGGCAGGTCCAGATCGACGATCGCCAGATCGAAGCGGCCGCGCGACAGCTCGACCAGCGCGGCCAGCGCCTGCGCGGCATGCACGACGCGATGTCCGGCCGCCTCGAGCAGGCCGCTGGCGACCGCGGCGACGGTCAGATCGTCCTCGACCAGCAGGATCGTCAGCGCCGGCAGCGGCGTCGTGCGCGGCGCCTCGACCGGCGGCGGGATCGCCGCTGCCTCGCGCGCGAGCGCGGCCTCGACCGAATCGGGCGGCGGGATGCGTGGATCGAGCAGCGGCAGCTCGACCGTGAACACGCTGCCGTGACCGGGCACGCTGGTCGCGTGGATGCGCCCGTGCATCAGCTGGGTCAGCTCCTGGCAGATCGCCAGGCCCAGCCCGCTGCCGCCGTGACGGCGGCTGACGCCGTCGGACTGCTCGAAGCGGCTGAACAGCTTCTGCAGCATGTCGGCGCTCATGCCCGGCCCGCTGTCCTCGATGCGGAAGCGCACGATGCCGCCGAAGCCGATCGTCAGGCCGAGCCGGACCTGGCCCTGCTCGGTGAACTTCAGCGCATTGCCGACCAGGTTCAGCAGGATCTGCTTGATCCGCACCGCGTCGCCGACGACGCGCGCCGGCACGCCGGGCGCGATGTCGACGATCAGGCCGACGCCCTTGGCCGCGGCGATGCCTTCCTCGACCGCGGCGACCTCGTGCAGCAGCGCCCCCGGGTCGAACGGCACCGGATCGAGCGAGAGCTTGCCGGCCTCGATGCGCGCCAGGTCCAGGCTGTCGTTGACGATGCGCAGCAGCACCTCGCCGGACTTGCGGATCGCGTCGGCCTGGCTGCGCTGGCGCGACTCCAGCGGCGTGCGCAGCAGCAGGTCGGTCATGCCGAGCACGCCGGTCAGCGGCGTGCGGATCTCGTGGCTCATCATCGCGAGGAAGCGCGACTTGGCGTCGGCGACGATCTCGGCCGCGCGGCGGCGTTCCTCGGCCAGCTGCAGCGCGTGCTGGCGCCGGATGCGTTCACGGTAGCCGCGCATGAGGATCCAGCCGATGCCGAGCAGCGCGACGAAATAGACGAGGTACGCCTGCTCGGTCGCCCAGACCGGCGGGGCGACCTCCAGCAGCAGCGGCGGGTCCAGGTCGCTCCACTCGCCGCCGCCGTTGGTCGCCGAGATCTTCAGCGGATAGCGTCCGGCCGGCAGCTGCGAGAACACGCGCTGACCGCGGTCGCCGGTGTCGACCCAGCCTTCGTCGAAATGCGCGAGCTGGAAGCGATAGCGGTTGGCGGCCGGATTGACGTACGAGAGCGCGCGCACGTCAACCTGCAGGTCGCGGTCGTCGTAGGTCAGCACGACCGGACCGGATCGCGGCAGGTCGATCGTGCGGCCGTCGCGCCGCACCGTCAGCGCGGTGACGCGCACCGGCGGGCGTGCCAGCTCGATCCGCAGCGCGCGCGGATCGAACGCGACCAGGCCGGACAGCGTCGACATCCAGATCGTGCCGTCGGCGGTGCGTGCCGCGGCGCCGTTGCGGAACTCGGCGCTCGGCAGGCCGTCGCCCTCGCCGTAGCGGGTCAGGCGCCGCGCGGCCGGATCGAAGTGCCACAGGCCGCGCCGGCTGGCCAGCCACGGACTGCCGTCGTCGGCGATCACCAGCGAGGCGCCCGGCATCGTCGGCAGCGCGAGGTCGCGCTCGACCTGGTCGATCCGGCGCGCGATCTCGCCGTCCATGCGGTAGCGCTCGAGCCGGCCCGGGTGATGCGCCCAGAACGTACCGTCGGCCGCGAACGCGAACGCGTCGATCAGATCGAACGGTACGCCGGTGACGCGGCGGAAGCGGTCCTCGGCCGGCACGTAGCGTTCCACGCCGACCGTCGTCGCGATCCAGATGCCGCCGTCCGGCGCGGCCGCCAGCACCTTGATGTCGGCGCTGGTCAGGCGGTCGTCGGCGCGCCGGTAGCGGCGCAACGCGCGTGTTTTCGGGTCGATCGCGACGACGCCCTCGCCGAGCACCACGGCCCAGACCCGGTCTTCGCCGGCCGCCAGTGCCGAGATCTGGCCCGGCGGCAGCGCGTCGGCGCGGTCGGCGTCGACCGCGAACTCGTGGGGGCGCGTACGGCCGCTGCGATCGATCCGGCGCAGGCCGTTGCGCTGGCCGATCCAGATCGCCTCGTCCTGCACCAGCAGCGAGGTCATGCGCTGGCGGTTGCCGTCGAGGTGGTGTCCGTGCCGCTCGACGTGGCCGGTGACCGGATCGATGCGGTCCAGGCCGTCGTGCGCGCTGAGCGCCCAGACCGCGTCGTCGGAGCCGACCGCCAGCGCGTTGACGGTGCCGTGCGTCAGGCTCGCCGGCGAGCCCGGCAGGAAGCGGTAGTTCGAGAAGTTGCGCCAGGTCGGCGGCAGCCGCGCGATGCCGCCCTCCTGGGTCGCCAGCCAGACGCTGCCCTCGTGATCGCACAGCACGTCCATGATGCGCGCGCCGGGCAGGGTGCCGGGGAGCTGCTCGTGAGTCAGGAAATGGTCGGCCTGGTCGCCGTCGAGCATGCCCAGGCCCGAGACCGTGCCGATCCAGAGCCGGCCGCTGCGGTCGCGCGCGGCCGACAGCGGTGTGAAGCCGTCGATCGGCAGGCGGCGCGCCGCGACCAGATCGGCGCCGACCGCGAACAGGCCGCGCGGCGTCGTCAGCAGCGCACCGCCGTCCGGTTCGCCGACGATCGCGCTGACCTGGGCCAGGCCGGCGCGCGAGTCGAGGTCGGGCAGGTCGACGTGATGGAAGCGGCCGTCGCGGTCGCGCACGTCCAGGCCGCGGTCGGTGCCGATCCAGAGGCGACCGGCGGTGTCGCCGTACAGGCTGATCACCGCATCCGAGCGCAGGCCGTCCGGATCGTCGGCGCGATGGCGGAACTGCGTGAACGTGCCGTCGCGCTCGAAGCGCGCCAGGCCGCCGTCGTAGGTGCCGACCCAGATCGTGCCGGCGGCGTCCTCGGCCAGCGCGAAGATGTCGTTGCTGCCGATCGTCGTGCGATCGCTCGGCACGTGGCGGTAGCGCACGAACGCGGTCGCGCCCGGATCGAGCCGGCTGATGCCGCTGGCCTCGCCGCCGCTCCAGACGCGGCCGTGGCGGTCGACCAGCAGGCTGGCGACGTCGTTGCCGGCCAGCGATCCGGCGTCACGCGGGTCGTGCCGCCAGACCTTGACCTCGACGCCGTCGTAGCGCGCCAGGCCGTCGGCGGTGCCGATCCAGATGAAGCCGTCGGCGTCCTGCGCGAGCTTGTAGACGCGACTGGACGGCAGGCCGTCGGCGACGCCGAGCACCTCGAAACGCGGTTCGGCCGGCGGCGGCGCGGCCGCCGCCAGCAGCGGCACGAACATCGTGAGCCAGCGCGCGAACATGAACGGCATGGTGCCATGCCGGCCCGCATTTCTCATCGTCGGCGCACGTGTCCGGCGCCGACGCGGTGCCGCCGCGGACGCCGATGCGTCGCCGAAGCGCGGCCGGCCCCCTAGAATGAACCGACACGCCGCCCCCGAGGATGCCCATGGCCGCCAACCGACTGCCGCTGCGCCTGCTGCTGATCGCCGCGCTCGCGGTCGGCGCGGCGCTCGCGGTCGGCCTGGTCGTCGGCGCGCTCAACAGCGTGCTGGAGTTCCACGCGCGCGTCGCGGCGATGCCGCTGTGGCTGCGCCTGCCGCTGATCGTCGCGGCGGCCTGCGCGGTCGGCGGACTGGGCCTGCTGTTCTGGCGCCTCGCGCGGCCGGCGCGGCGGCGCCTGCCGCCGCTGCGCGAACCGCCGCAGCGCGCCGAGGTCGACGCACGCGTCGAGGCGCTGCGCCAACGCGAGGTCGACACCGCCGCTCTCGAGGCCGAGCTGCACGAGCTGGACCGGCGCCGCGCCGACGGCGAGGTCTACGTCGCCGTGTTCGGCGAGATCTCGACCGGCAAGTCCAGCCTGATCGGCGCGCTCGCACCCGACCAGGAGGCGCCGGCGACCGATCCGCGCGGCGGCACCACGCGCCAGGTCGCGACGTATCGCGGCCGGCTCGCCAGCGGACGCACGCTGATCCTGGCCGACGTCCCCGGCACCGGCGAGGTCGACGGTGCCGCGCGCGAGGCGCTGGCGCGCGACGAGGCGCTGCGCGCGCACGTCGTCGCGGTCGTCGCCGCGTCCGACCTGACCGCGCGCCAGGATCGCGAGCTGCGCTGGCTGGCCGGCTTCGGCAAACCGCTGCTGCTCGTGCTGAACAAGATCGACCAGTTCGACGCCGCCGAGCGGCAGGCGCTGATCGGCGCGCTCGAACGGCGCTATGCCGGCCTGGTCGCGGCGCTGGTGCCGGTCAGCGCCGGCGGCCTTGAGCGCTTCGAACGGCGCCTGGCCGACGGCCGTGTCGAGCGGATCGAGCGCGAGCGGCTGCCGGCGGTCGAGCCGCTGGCCGCCGCGCTGGATCGCTACGCCGCGCACGGCGCGGCCGCGCTGGAGCCGGCGCGCGAGGCCGCCGTGCTGACGCGCGTGGAGGAACGCCGCGCCGCGCTCGAGCGCGAGGCGGCCGCGCGAGAGGCCGATGCGATCGTCGTGCGCTACACGCGCCGCGCGGTCGTCGGCGCGATGGCCGCGGTCGCGCCCGGCAGCGATCTGGTGATCCAGGGCGCGCTCGGCACCGCGCTGATCCGCGAGCTGGCCGCCGTGCACGGCGTGCCGGTACGCGAACTGGCGGTCGACGACCTGCTCAAGCGGCTCGGCCTGACCGTGCGCAACACTACCGCGGTCGTGCTCGCGATCGCCGGCAATGCGTTCAAGGCGTTTCCGGGCCTCGGCACGCTCGGCGGCGGCGTGCTGCACGCGGTCGCCTACGGCCTGGTGTTCGACAGCGTCGGCCGAGCGGTCTCGGCCAGTCTCGCCGAGAAGGCCGCATTCGACCAGGCCGACGCCGAACGGCGCGTGCGCGAACTGCTCGCCGAGCCGGGCCGCGAGCGGCTCGAACGCGTCGCGCGGATCGTGCTGGACGCGGTGCGCGGCGACGGTGCCGCCGGATGAGCACTCGGACGCTCCGATCGCCCGGCGGTGCCGGATTGGTCAGCGTGGACCGACAGTGCTTTCATGCCGCGGCGGTGGCGGGGCCGCCGGGTTTTTGCCAAGCTCGCCGCATGTCGACGCTCCGCATCCTGGCGCTCACCGCGCTGCTGGCCGTTATCGCCGCCGTCGCGCCGGGCCGCGCCGCGGCCGCCGACGCGACCACCTGGCGCTTCGATCCGGTACACACGCAGATCACGTTCTTCGTCGACCACCTCGGCTTCGCGCATGCGGCCGGCCGCGTCCGCGTCGCGAGCGGGTGGTTCCGCTTCGATCCGGAAAATTGGTCCGACGCCGCGGTCGACGTGACGATCGACCTGGCCTCGCTCGACATGGGCGAGGCGAAGTGGAGCGAGGCGGTGCGCTCGGGCCAGTTCCTCGACGTCGCGCGCTGGCCGACCGCGCGCTTCGTCGCGCAGTCGCTCGACACGAACGGCCAGCCGAACGGCCAGGCGATCCTGCGCGGCGAGCTCACGCTGCGCGGACAGACCCGGCCGGTCGAACTCGCGGTCACGTTCAACCGGATCGGCCGCGATCCGTATGCGTTCAAGCGCAAGGCCGGTTTCTCGGCGCGCGCCACGCTCCAGCGCAGCGCGTTCGGCATGAAGCGCTACGCCGAGGTCGTCGGCGAGACGATCGAGCTCAGAATCGAGGTCGAAGGCATCGCCGACGGCCAGGCAGCGAATCCCGACGAGACAGCCGATGGCGATAAGAAGCACTGACGCACGCTGGGGCACGATCGCCCGCAGCCTGCACTGGATCATCTTCGTCCTGATCGCGATCGCCGCGACGGTCGGCCTGATCATGGTCGAGCTGCCGAAGCGGCCGAACATCATCCCGGTCTACAGCTTCCACAAGTCGATCGGCCTGACCGTGCTGGCGCTGGCGGTGCTGCGACTGGTCTGGCGGCTGTTCGACCGGCGTCCGCGCGAGCCGGCGATGCCGGCCTGGCAGCACTGGGCGTCGCGGCTCGTGCACGGCGCGCTGTACGTGCTGATCTTCGCGATTCCGCTCAGCGGCTGGCTGTTCGACTCGGCCGGCGGCCTGCGCCCGCTGCACTGGTTCGGCCTGTTCGAGGTGCCCAAGCTGCTCGCGCCGAACGGCGACGTCAAGGACGTCGCCGAGACGCTGCACGAGGCCTTGTTCTGGGTGCTCGCGGCCGCGGTCGTGCTGCACGTCGGCGGTGCGCTCAAGCACCACTTCGTCGATCGCGACGACGTGCTCGCGCGCATGCTGCCGTGGCGCACGCGGCGCCTGCGCGATACCGCCGCGACAGCGCCGCCGGCGGCTCCGCCTTCGACGCCGGCAGCGCCGCCGTGATGCCCCGATTCCTTTCTCGTTCCGCTCCGGAGACCGCCATGTCCAGACCGCTGTTGGCCTTGCTGTTGATGATCGTTCCGCTCGGCGCGCAGGCGCGCGACTGGCAGGTCGACGCCGCGAAGAGTTCGCTCGGCTTCACCGCCGTCTACGACGGCGAATCGTTCGACGGCCGTTTCGCGAAGTTCACCGCCGCGATCCGCTACGACGCGGCCGATCCGGCCTCGGGCCGCTTCGACGTGACCGTCGACACCGCCAGCGTCACCACGCGCAACGACGAGCGCGACGAGTCGCTGACCGGCAGCGACTTCTTCGACGTCGCGAAGTTTCCGAAGGCGCATTTCCAGACGAGCGCGTTCACGGTCGGCGCCGACGGTGCCGTCACCGCCGAGGGCACGCTGACGATCCGCGACCGTAGCCGGCCGGTGCAGCTGAAGGTCATGTTCGCCGAGAGCGGCGCGACCGCGACGCTCGACGTCCAGACCACGCTGCAGCGCACCGACTTCGACCTCGGCGCCGGCAGCGACTGGAGCGACGTCGGCAAGGACGTCGTCGTCAAGGGCCACCTCGTACTGACCGGCGGCTGATCGCGCCGCGGCCGGCGTGAACGTCCTGTCCTCGTCCTGGCGACGGCTGCGCGGCTGGCTCGGCGCGTCCGACCCGCCCGAGCCCGACGCCGCCGCGCCGAGCGCCGGCGGCGCCGTGCACGGCGCGCAGGCCGCCGACAGCCTGCGCGCGCTGCTCGACGATCCGAACATCCCGGCCGCGGTCCGCAGCGGCCTGGCCGAGGATTTCGCGCGGCTCGAGGCCTTGCTCGCCAAGCTCGAGCGCGACGAGCTGCATCTGGCCGTGTTCGGCCGCGTCAGCGTCGGCAAGTCGGCGCTCGCCAATGCGCTGCTCGGCGAGCCGGCGTTCGAGGTCGGCGTCCTGCACGGCACCACGCGCGCGGCCGGGCAGCGGCTGTGGCAGGACGTCGCCGGCTCCGGCGTGCATCTGATCGACACGCCCGGCATCGACGAGCTCGACGGCGAGGCGCGCGAGCAGCTCGCGTTCGAGGTCGCCGGCCTGGTCGACCTGGTGATCTTCGTCGTCGACGGCGACATGACCCAGCGCGAGCGCGAGGCGCTGCAGCTGCTGGCCGCGACGCGTCGTCCGCTGCTGCTCGCGCTGAACAAGGCCGACCGCTACGCCGCGGCCGATCGCGAGCGCCTGCTCGAGCGGCTGCGCGAGCACGCGGCCGGACTGGTGCGCGGCGAGGACGTGGTCGCGGTCAGCGCGCGGCCGGCCGCGCTGCGCACGCTGCGGCTCGATGCCGACGGTCGCGAGCACGAGGCCCTGGTCGAGCAGCCGCCGGCGATCGACGCGCTGCGCGAGCGCCTGGTCGCCGTGCTCGCGCACGAGGGCAAGACGCTGTCGGCGCTCAATGCGAGCCTGTTCGCCGGCCGCCTCTCGGATGCGGTCGGCCGGCGCATCGCCGCGGCGCGCCGCGACCTGGCCGATACCGTGATCCGCCAGTACTGCCTCGCCAAGAGCGTGGCGGTCGCGCTGAACCCGATCCCGGTCGCCGATCTGCTCGCCGCCGGTGCGCTCGACGCGGCCCTGGTCATGCACCTGGGCCGTGTCTACGGCCTGCCGCTGACGCGGCGCGAGGCCGGCGGCCTGATCGCGACGATCACCGCGCAGCTGGTCGCGCTGATGGGCGCGATCTGGGGCATTCATCTGGCGTCCTCGGCGCTCAAGGGTCTCAGCGCCGGCATGTCGACCGTGCTGACGGCCGCCGCGCAGGGCGCGCTGGCCTGGTACGCCACGGCCCTGGTCGGCCGTGCCGCCGAGCGCTACCTGGTCGCCGGCAAGTCCTGGGGCGCGCACGGACCCAAGCGCGTCGTCGAGGAGATCGTGCGCAGCCTCGACCGCGATTCGATCCTGCGCGAGGCGCGGGTCGAGATCCTCGCGCGGCTGCGTCGCGGCGAGGAATCTGAACGACCGCGCGCGTAATGCACCAGGCGGCGTATGATCCACGCCGCTCCGGTCACACGGGGCCCGCTTGATCCGCTTCATGCGACGTCGGGGATGCGACGCCGTTTCTTCTTGGCCACCACGAGAGATCTGCGATGAACCACTCCCTGCGCGTCACCCTGCTGGCGGCGACGATCGGCGCCTGCCTGGCCGGCGGCGGCTTCGCCGTCCATGCCGCCGATAGCACCGCCGATGCGGCCGCGACCCGGTCGACCTATCTGATCACGTTCGCCGAGCCGGGCGTGCTCGACAACGACGGCAGCCTCGTCGGCGTCGCCGCGACGGCGCCGCGCAGCGACGGCTCGCTGCGCTTCGACGCGCGCAGCCCGGAGGTCGTGGCCTACCGCGGCGTGCTCGCGCAGTCGCGTCAGCAGCATCTGCAGGCGATCGCCGCGCGGCTCGGCCGCAGCGTGACGCCGACGCACGAATACGAGTACACGCACAGCGGCATCGCCGCCGAGCTGACCGCGGCCGAGGCCGCCGAGATCGCGCGGCTGCCGGGCGTGCGCGAGGTCGAGGTCGAGCCGTTCTACGAGACCGGCACCTACCGCGGCCCGACCTTCATCGGCGCCGACACGATCTGGAACGCCACGCCGACCACGCCGGTCAACCGCGGCAAGGGCGTCGTGATCGGCGTGCTCGACTCGGGCATCGACGCCGACCATCCCTCGTTCGCCGACGATGCCTCGTGCGGCTTCGGCGGCAGCGACCACAAGCTGCTGAGCTACCGCGACTGCTCCTCGACCGCCGCCGGCGTCTGTAACGGCCCGTCGCCCGAGGTCACGCTGTCGAGCCACGGCGCGCATACCGCGAGCACGGCCGGCGGCAACTTCCTGCTGTCGAGCGGCCCGGCGCCGGCACCGGCGCCGCCGGCCGGCTTCACGTCGATCTCCGGCGTGGCGCCGTGCGCGAGCATCCGCTCGTACAAGGTCTGCAACGAGTCCAACGGCACCTGCGGCGGCGCCGACATCGTCGCCGGCATCAACAATGCGATCGCCGACGCGGTCGGCGTCATCAACTTCTCGATCTCCGGCGGCACCAGCCCCTGGAACGACAACGACCGCACCTTCCTGAATGCCGTCAACGCCGGCATCTTCGTCGCGGCTTCGGCCGGCAACACCAGCGACGGCGTGCCCAACCCGGTCGGCCAGGTCAACCATCGCGGCCCGTGGGTGATGTCGGTGGCGGCCTCGACGCACGACCAGATCCTGGCCGCGCAGATGAGCGTGGAAGGACCGGCGCCGTCCGACGACATGCAGGGCATGGTCATCATCAAGGGCAGCACGACGCCGGCCGGCAGCGCGTTCACCGACCTGCCGCTGCGCACCTACGCCGCCAACATCGAGGGCTGCAGCGCGACCGGCGGCATTCCGGCCGGCCAGTTCAACGGCGTCGGCGCCTACATCCGCCGCGGCAACTGCCCGTTCGCCGAGAAGATCACCAACGCCGTCAACGCCGGTGCGGCCTTCGTGCTGATCGGCAACAACGAGACCGGCGGCATCTCGATGAACACCGCCGGCGCGCCGACCACGGTGCCGGCCTACAGCCTCGGCTCGCCGGCCTCCGACCGCCTGTTCGCGTACGTCGCCGCGAATCCGACCTCGACCACGTTCTCGTTCACGCCGAACGTCGGCAACCCCGACATGCTCGGCGACTTCTCGCTGCGCGGCCCGACCTCGGGCGTCACGATCGGCGTGACCAAGCCCGACATCACCGCGCCGGGCGTCAGCATCTACGCGGCCGTCAACGGCGGCTACGGGCGCATGAGCGGCACCTCGATGTCGAGCCCGCACGTGGCCGGCGCCGCCGCGCTGATCCGCGCCGTGCATCCGGACTGGAATCCGGTCGAGGTCAAGTCCGCGCTGCAGATGACCGCCAAGCGCACCGGCCGCAAGGACGACGGTGCGACGCCGTGGGATCCGGACGACGTCGGCAACGGCCGCGTCGACCTGACCGTCGCGGCCAAGGCCGGCCTCGTCATGAACGAGACCTACGCCAACTACCTGGCCGCCAATCCGTCGACCGGCGGCGACCCGAAGACGCTGAACCTGCCGTCGATGCGCAACATGGCCTGCGCGCCGTCGTGCACGTTCACGCGCACGGTCAGCAGCAAGCTCGCCGCCTCGGCGACGTGGAACGCCTCGTTCGAGGGCGCCGACGGCCTGTCGGTCACGGTCAGCCCGGCCAGCTTCACGCTGGCGCCCGGTGCCAGCCAGACGCTGACGATCACGGTGGCGCCCGAGGACTACGGTCCCTCGTTCGCGAACCGGATCGGTTTCGGCTTCGTCGTGCTGAAGACCGCGACCGCCGGCCAGGCGCCCGATGCGACGATCAGTCTGGCCGTGCGCGGCGCGGCCAACGGCATCTACCGCGACGGGTTCGATCCGCTGCCGTGACCTGTGGCCGATTGCCTGCCGGGCAGGGCAGGGGTATAACCCTGCGGCTGTCCGGCGGGCAGCGCACCTCGACGTGCGCGTCCGACCGGCCGAAGGATTCGGCCGGTGCCGTCGGCGCACTCACCATCTTCTGCACAGCGGTGGCCGGTCGAAACGGCGGGGCGGATCGAGCCCGGCGCTCCACGGTCGCTTCGAAAACAATCGTGGAGGCACCATGGGTATGTCGTTTCGGGTAAAGGTTCTGGCATCGGCAGTGACGTTCGCGCTGTCCGCCGGAGGCGCAGGACTGGTCGTCGCGGCTGAATCCGTGGACGCCGGCCAGGAGGCGTCGCAGGCGACGCTGTCGAACGTGTGGCTGATCGAGTTCGACGAGCCGGGCCTGCTGTACTACACCGCCGGCGGCGACTCGACGCAGGCGACCGCGCCGGCGATCCGCGGCCAGCGCAAGTTCGACGCGCATTCGCCCGCCGCGATCGCCTACGGCAACGAACTGACGACCAAGCAGAACGAGCACCTGGCGCGCATGCAGAGCCGGCTCGGCCGCAGCGACCTCGACGTCGTGTTCCGCTACTCTGTCACACACAGCGGCATGGCCGTGCGCCTCAGCGACGAAGAAGCCGCCGCGCTGACCGGACTGCCGGGCATCGCGAAGATCGAGCGCGAGCAGATCTACTACCCCGACACCTATCGCGGCCCGTACTTCATCGGCGCGCCGGCCGTGTGGAACGGCGATTCGACGCCGACCGGCCTGGGCACCAAGGGCCAGGGCGTCGTCGTCGGCGTGTTCGACACTGGTGCCAATCAGGCGCATCCCTCGTTCGCGCCGATGGGCGCGGCCTGCGGCTACGACTACCCGAAGCCGAAGCTGACCGCGCGTGACTGCCTGGTCTCCGGCTGCGAGGGCGGCAATCCCGAGGATGCCGACAGCCACGGCAGCCACACCGCGAGCACGACCGCCGGCAACCGCGTGACGATCGCCGACACGCCGGCGCCGACGCGCGACATCACCGGCGTCGCGCCGTGCGCGACCCTGATCACCTACAAGGTCTGCAGCTCCGGCTGTCCGGGCGGCGCGATCACCAACGCGATCAACCGCGCGATCATCGACGGCATCGACGTCGCCAACTTCTCGCTCGGCCCGAACGTCAACGGCCAGCTGAACCCGTGGACCGAGAGCACCGACCGTCGCGCGCTGGACCTGTTCAACGCCGACGTGTTCGTGTCGATGTCGGCCGGCAACACGCGCAGCTCGCCGGTCATCAATCCGCCGGCCGAGGTCAAGCACGTCGGACCGTGGAACATCACCGTCGCCAACAGCGCGCACGATGGCCTGCCGAACGCCCCGGGCGCGATGCAGATCACCGGTCCGGGGTCGGTGCCGCCGGCGCTGGCGACCTTCGAGATCCGCCCGAGCGACACCACGCCGGTCGCCGCACAGACCGGCCTGACGATCCGCCACGATCCGACCAACGCCGCCGGCTGCAGCCCGTTCCCGGCCGGCTACTTCAACGGCGTGGCCGCACTCATCCAGCGCGGCGGCACGCCGTCCTCGTGCGCGTACTCGGAGAAGGTCGCCAATGCGGTCGCCGCCGGTGCCCACACGGTGCTGATCTACAACAACGCCGCCGGCAACATCACCTCGATGCTGACCAATGCGCCGGACGGCGTGCAGGTCGCGTCGATGAACCAGGCGGCCGGCGAGGCGCTCGCCGCGTTCGTCACCGCCAACGGCGCCACGCCGACCGTCGCCACCGTCAACCCGGCGCCGACCAGCCTGGCCAACGTGCTCAACAGCGGCAGCCTGCGCGGTCCCAACATGTGCTGCGACACCAACGGCAGCATGGACGTGACCAAGCCGGACATCACCGCGCCGGGCACGCAGATCTACGCCGCGGGCGCGACGCCCGGCAACTACGCGACGATCTCGGGCACCTCGATGTCGAGCCCGCACGTCGCCGGTGCCGGCATCCTGGTCCGCGCCGCGCAGCCGCACTGGACGCCGGCCGAAGTGATCTCGGCGCTGATGATGACCGCCAACACCGGACAGCTGATGCCCGACCGCGTGACGCCGGCCACCGCCGACGAGATCGGCAGCGGCATGGTCAACCTGCGCAAGGCGCCGCTGGCCGGCCTCGTGCTCAACGAGACCTACGCCAACTTCCTGGCGGCCAACCCGAACAGCGGCGGCGTTCCGCGCAACCTCAACATCGCCAACCTGCGCCGCACCGCCTGCGTCGGCAGCTGCAACTGGACGCGGACGTTCCGCAATACGCTGTCGGAGCCGACCACCTGGACCGTCACGGCGGCCAACCTGCCGGCCGGCCTGAACCTGTCGTTCTCGCCGTCGACGTTCACCTTCGCCGGTACCGACGTGCCGAACCCGGACGGGTTCTTCTCGGGCGACTTCGAGGAGCCGGCCGGTCTGCCGGAGACCCAGGCGGTGGTGATCACCGCGACGCCGACCGCCGCGCTGGCGAACGTCGTCTACGCCGACGTCGTGCTGACCGAGCAGAACGGCCTGTCGCCGCCGCTGCGCCTGACCGTGGCGGTCAAGGGCAATCCCTGATCACCGCCGGTTTCCGGTCGATGTGCTTCGAGGGCCCGCTTCGGCGGGCCCTTTTGTTTTTGCGCGTTCTCTACTGCAGCGCGGCGCGCCTGAACGAATTCAGCCGTCCGTACAGTGTATTGATCGCCCCGGCGGATTTGCGGTAAAACACCGGACTGCCCCGGGCAACGGCGTGCGTCCAAGGACGAACCATGCGGCCCGGGATCACCATGATCCGGCGCTCCGGCAATGATCGCCTGGCCGGAGCCTCGGAGGGGAAATGAATACGTTCGTACGTTCGAAGGTTCTGGCTTCGGCGGTCGCCGTCGCCTTGTCGGCCGGCGCCGTGGCCGGTCACGCATTCGCGGCCGATCCGGCCCAGGATCCCAATGCCGCCGCGATCAGCGGCCGGCTGTGGATGATCGAGTTCGCCGAGCCGGGCCTGCTGTACTTCCAGGGCGACGCCCAGCAGCCGCAGGGCACCGCACCGGCCGGACAGCGCCGGCTCGACGTGCGTGCGCCGGCCGCCGTGCAGTACCAGGCCCGCCTGACCGCGGCGCAGGACGCGCACATCGCCGCGATCGAGGCGCGCCTCGGCCGCAGCGTACAGGCGATCCACCGCTACGCGATCACGCACAGCGGCATCGCGCTCGAGCTCAACGAAGAGGAAGCCGCGCGGATCCGCGATCTGCCGGGCATCGTCAGTGTCGAGAAGGAAGCGCTCTACCAGCTCGACACGCACCGCGGCCCGACCTTCATCGGCGCGCCGACGATCTGGGACGGCTCCAATGCGCCGGGCGGCTTCGGCTCGCTCGGCCAGGGCGTCACGATCGGCGTGTTCGATACCGGCGCCAACCTCAGCCATCCCTCGTTCGCGCCGATGGGCGCGGCCTGCGGCTTCTCGACGCCGCAGCCCAAGCTGGTCGCGCTGGACTGCTCGGCCGCCAACTGCGCAGGTCCGTCGCCCGGCGATGCCGACAGCCACGGCAGCCATACGGCCAGCACCGCCGGCGGCAACTTCGTGCCGCGCGGCGAGAACTCCGATCCGCTGCGCAACATCTCCGGCGTCGCGCCGTGCGCGAACCTGCGCACCTACCGCGTCTGCTTCCCGTCCGGTTGTACCGGAACGGCGATCACCAACGCGATCAACCAGGCGATCGCCGACGGCATCGACGTCGCCAACTTCTCGCTCGGCCCGAACATCAACGGCCAGCTCAATCCGTGGACCGACAGCACCGATCGTCGCGTGCTCGACATGGTCAACTCGGGCATCTTCGTCTCGATGTCGGCCGGCAATACGCGCGCAGCACCGCAGGTTCCCACGCAGCCGGTAGGCGAGGTCAAGCACGTCGGTCCGTGGAACATCACGGTCGCCAACAGCGGCCATGACGGCGTGCCGCGCGCCGACGGCTTCATCCAGGTGACCGGCCCGACGCCGGTGCCGTCGAACCTGGCCTCGCTGACGCTGTCGGCCTCCGACGTGCCGCCTCCGCCGGCCGCGACCGGCGTCGTCGTGCGCCACGTCGCGTCCAACGCGTTCGGCTGCACCTCGTTCGCGCCGGGCACGTTCTCCGGCGCCTACGCGCTGGTCTCGCGCGGCGGCACGCCCGAGGCCTGCGCGTTCGCGATCAAGGTCGCCAACGCGGTCGCCGCCGGCGCGCAGGGCGTGATCATCTACAACAACGTCGCCGGCGCGTTCAGCCCCGGCACCAATGCGCAGGAAGGCACGCCGGTCGGTACGCTGAATCAGGCCGACGGCCAGGCACTGGCGAGCTTCATCACCGCCAACGGCGCGACGCCGACGCTGGTGACGGTCAATCCGGCGCCGCTGACGACCGCCAACGTGCTCGAGAGCGGCAGCCTGCGCGGTCCGAATCTGTGCTGCAACGGCAATGGCGCGATGAACGTCACCAAGCCCGACATCACGGCGCCCGGCACCAACATCTACGCCGCCGCCTCGGGTACCGGCACCGCCGCCTACGTCAACATGTCGGGCACGTCGATGTCCTCGCCGCACGTCGCCGGTGCCGGCGCCCTGGTGCGCGCGGTGCGGCCGACCTGGACGCCGGTCGAGGTCAATTCCGCGCTGATGATGACCGCGACGCTCGCCGGTCAGCTGATGCCGGATGGCACCACGCCGGCGACGCCGGACGAGGTCGGCAGCGGGATGGTCAACCTGCGCGGCGCGGCGCTCGCCGGCCTCGTGCTCAACGAGACCTTCGCGAACTTCGTCGCGGCCAATCCGAACAGCGGCGGCCAGCCGCACACGCTGAACATCGCCAGCCTGCGCAACGTCGGCTGCACCGGCAACTGCCAGTGGACGCGCACGTTCCGCAACACGCTGTCGACGCCGACCAACTGGACCGTCACGGCCGTCAACGTGCCGGCCGGTCTGAACCTCAACGTCTCGCCGACCAGCTTCAGCTTCACCGGCGAGGGCGTGCTCGATCCGGACGTGATCTTCGTCGGCACGTTCGAGGACGCGACGCCGGCCGCGCCGGAGACGCAGGCGATCACCGTCACCGCGACGCCGACGACGACGCTCGCCAACGTCGTGTTCGCGCAGATCGTGCTGACCGAGACCGGCGGCCAGTCGCCGCCGCTGCGCCTGACCGTCGCGGTACGCGGCGCACCCTGATCGGAACGTCCTACGCGATAAGCTGCATCGAAAAGGCCCGCTTCGGCGGGCCTTTTCTTTGGACATATGGTGCGTAGTTGACTAGGAGCCTGACTTGTAGCTGAATGGGCTTGAAAGCTGAGGCGCCGGTGAGTGAGTTTTTCGGTCGAACAGAACTTCACGCCGAAATGGCACATGGTCCGTCCGTATGTCGCTCAGGCGAGCACCGTGTACGAAGTGTCTTGAGACGTGGCTGAGCAATTTTTAATCAGGAGGAAGAAAGTGAGCGAGCGCGCGGATAGCGGGAGGATTCAGCGAGGAATTTGGGGGCTGCGTCATTACGTTCTTTTTGTGGCTGGCGTGCTCGCTCTAAATTCTGTTATCGCGCAAAGCAACATCTACGGATATGTCTTTAACTCGACTACGTACTCAAGCTTGGAAGAAGCTGAACAGGCGGTGCGAAACCAAGCGGGTACTAATCGAGCCAGTGCTCAGTACTCATTCCCGATTGCGGGAAACTCCGTTACGCAAGGGTGGTCGATGGACTACCGACCTATAGGAGCGCTGACGACCACTGTTCAGACAGCTCCCCAAAGCATTTCGGAGCCGTATTTTCAAATACAAGCCGCTTCCTGGCCTCCTAACCCTCCTGCGTTCGCATGCACAAGCGCCAATAATGCGTGCAGCATGGGAGGCTGGTGTTCGTCACCAGAACTCGAGCTCGCTCGGGTAGCGTGTCAGATCAACGCTACGTGGACATGCCCCAGCTATCCAGGCTTTCCAGTTCTGGCAGGGGCCTATCCTGCTCCTGTAGCGCCCAATCAGTTGTCAACAGACGCCTTTCCAGTGACTGATCCATCTGGACTTGGGAGAAATGGAGGGGCTTTCACCTATCTGGATCCTGATTGTAGTAATGGGTCTTGCACCTCAAGACATATCCACAATCGATGGATGCTGTGTAGCTCATTGAGCGGGAGTCCGCTGCCCTTCTCGCCGGGTACCGAGCCTGCTGGTGCGGGTACCGAGCAGAATACTCGATGGCCGTTGAAGCGCCGTCAAACCGTGTGGTGTTCACCAGGACTATCGTTCTCAACTGCTGGATCTACGTCAGATTCTTGCAGGGGCGGCAACTTTAAGTACGTAATTAGTCCAAAAAAGCCGAAACAACACGATCAGTGCAATGAGGGGAATCCCTGTTCTCCGGGAAACGGAAACAAAGAGCAAGAGGAGTTTGATTTTGAAGTTGGGCATATCTCTTTTAGTAGATATTACAATTCTTTGAGAGAGCTTAAGCCTTACGGCTTCTTTGATGCGAATTGGTCACACTCTTTTGGGCAGCGAATATTGGCTGGTCCAATTACGGACAATCATGCCGTATTAAGTCCGGGCGTTTCTCACATCATCGTTCAAAACGAGCGAGCTCACGCAGAGAGTTTCGTGAGGACGGCGACTGGGACATTTCGATCGGTAGTGAAAAGGGATAAAGTTCTTGCCTATGTGCAAGCCGATACACTTCCGTGGGTAATATATTATCCAGAGGGTAAAATAGAGCGCTATGATGCATACGGAAGGATTAAGAAAATTGAGTATGTAAATTCATATCAAGAAAATCTATCTATACTGTATCTCATAGAGGAGCCGAATCCAGCAAATCCTGCTGAGGATCTCCAGGATTGGAGGTTCTACGCGGTTTCCCATGTTAAAGATCAGATGGGGCGCGGTATATTATTTATTTATACTCCAGATGAATTGGCAGATCTTCGGGTCACCCATATTGTCTCATTGTCCGATAATAGTGTGCTGGCCAGCTATCAGTACCATAGCCATGGTGGCTTGTGGAAAGCGACTACTCCAAGCGGGACTCGTGAGTACTTGTACGCAGAGTCTGGATTGGTGACTTCTCCTCTGCATATTAATTTGCTGACCGGTATAAAAAACGAGCAAGGCCAGCGTTTTTCCACCTACAAATATGATTCCTATGGGCGTGTTATCAGCAGCGCTCGCGCTGGAGACGCTGGGGCGATAAATATCGTCTATAAGTCCGATCAAATGGTAGAGGTGACTCGTCCGACGGGCGAGATTCACACATTTAACTATCGAGCTTCTGATGCTTTTCGTAGATCGAGTGTTTCTACGGACGGTAGTGGTGCCGCACAAAGCGTAGTGCTTAACTCAGAAGCTGCTTGTTCGATCAATGATGAGCGCATATGCCGCGTAATTGATCGAAATGGGAGTATAGTCGAGTATTCTTATAATAATCTTTTCGTCACACGGACTACAGAGGGAAAGGGTACGCCGCAGCAGCGCACAATTGAAGATGACCGATACGGAATTGAGGGTGCGTATGGCCTAAAAGAGCGAAGGATTAAAAACGCTGCTGGAAATGTAGAGAGTATCTCGCGCTTCTCTCGAAACATTCGGGGCCAGCTCTTGGCCGAATGTGAGATTGATCCGTCCGATTCAGCGGCACTTGGATACTCGTGCAGCGTGCTTACTTCTCCTCCCGTGGGCGCCAAAGTTCGGCGAACAGTTCGTTCGTATTGTGAGCTGGATGGTGTCAATGCAGGTACGTGTCCGTTTGTAGGCTTTCTCCTGACTGTCAACGGGCCACGTTCAGTGAGTGACGCCGGAATGGCTGGTCTTGATGATAAGACGACGTATGTCTACAGACTTAATGACGACCCTACTTGCGTAAACGGTGGGGCATGCGCTTACCGAAAAGGTGATCTTTGGAAATCGATTAATGCGTTGGGTCAGGTGTCGGAGATCGTCAGTTTCAACAAGAATGGAAAAGTTGAAAGGACAAAGGACGCTAATGGTACGGTTACAGATTCAACCTATCACGCCCGAGGCTGGTTGCTGAGCCGAGCTGTGCGTGCCAATGAGGGGGGAGGAGCGGCGTCGGAAGATGCCGTTACAGCGTTCTCTTATGACGGCATGGGAAATACCGCTAGCGTAACGCAGCCGGATGGTAGCTATGTTACGTATCAGTACGACGACGCGAATCGTCTCTTAAAGATCACGGATAACCATGGCAACTCGATTGATTATTGTCCGGGTGGGGCGGGTTCATCAGACTGCCTAGACAAAGCTGGCAACAGGCGGATCGAGACGATTAAAGACCCTGCGGGATTTATTAAGCGAAGTAGTCGTAAAACTTATAACCAGCTTGGGCAGCTCGCTTCCGTCCAGAACGCGTTTGGCCAGGTTACGGAAAGTTGGCCCGCTGCGGGTGGCTATGATGGCAATGGAAATCCTGCCAGGATCGTGGATGGTCTGGGCGTAGAGACTTATCAGACGTATGACTCGCTCAATCGTATAAACCAAATCACGCTAGACTATTTGGGGCCGGATTCGGCGACCAGAGATACTTTAACGAGCTACTCGTATGATACTCGCGGAAATGTCCGCTCAATTACCGATCCGGATGGTTTTTCGACTAGTTATGTATACGATGGTCTGAACAATTTGACCGGCCTGCATAGTCCGGATACAGGCTCAACTGCTCTTACTTATGACGTGGCTGGCAATCGACTAACTGTAAGTGACGCTCGAGGAGTAGTTTCTACTCGCACATACGATGCCGTCTCGCGACTTTTGAGCGTGGCATACCCCACTTCGTCGCTCAACGTTTCGCTTTACTATGATCAGCCAAATTCTGAGACCGGATGTGAGAAATCATTTCCTGTGGGCCGGCTGACTCGTTTTCAGGATGATAGCGGTAGCACCACATATTGTTATGATCGGCGCGGCAATGTAGTCAAGAAAGTGCAGGTGAACGGAACGCTCAGTCAAACAGTGAGTTACACTTGGTCTGCATCGAATAAGTTGATGTCTATTACCTATCCGGGAGGTGCGGTAGCGATTTATGGGCGCGATACGCTGGGTCGAATAACTAGTATTGCATGGAAATCGGGTGAGTCCGCGCCTCCAGTCACAATTGTGAGTGGCGTTACTTACTATCCGTTTGGGCCGCTGAAGGCGATCTTTTACGGGAACGGACGTGTTTTGTCGAAGTATTACGATCTTGATTATGCAATTGATTATATAGAAAGTAGCGAGGCATCGGGATTGAGGTTGGACTTTACTTTGGACGTCATGAAAAACGTTTCGTCAGTTACAGATGTGATTGGCGGGCCGACGAAAAGAACTTATGTATACGATAGGCTTTATCGAACCAAAAGGTCTGTGAACAATCTATCAATATTGGAGAGTTATACATATAGCAAGGCAGGCGACCGGCTTAGTAAAGCAACTGCCTGGCAACCTGGTCAGGGCTATTTGTATTCCTCCGGTACTCATAGAATTGCATCGATAGGCGGCGTTGCGCGTACGCATGATCAGGTTGGTAATTTAACAAGCGCTCCTTATGCGTCATCTCTGACATACGACGACCGCAATCGTCTTTCTCAGGTATCGGCCTCTGGTGGCGCCACCACATACAAGTACAATGGAGTTGGAGAGCGTGTTTTAAAGCAGCGTTTGGCCAGCAGGGAATATGCACTTTACGACGAGGCCGGACGACGGATACACAACTATTTGACGCCACAGGGTCCCGATGGTGGGGTGTCCAGCGTTACGGGCGATCATGAGAATGGTCTAGAGCTACCCGGATACGAAACTCAGAGCATCGTCTACATAGAGGATGTTCCAGTCGCCGTCATCGCGAATGGGGTGGTCGCATACATTGAGACTGATCATTTGGGTACGCCAAGGCTTGCGGCAAATCCAATTGGAAATGATTGGCGTTGGCGATGGGACTTTATTGAAAGTGCATTCGGAGAGAATTCCCCAGTCGTATCTGCCGTCAACGGGCTTAGTATGAATTTACGTTATCCTGGGCAACATTTTGATGCAGAAACGGGAGTGAACTATAACTATAATAGATACTACGAGCCGGGTACGGGTCGATATATTCAGAGTGATCCTATAGGTTTGAATGGCGGGGTGAATACTTATTCTTATGTAAATGGGCATAGTTTCTTATTGTTCGATATGCTTGGGCTTGCTCCCGAGTGTGGGAGTAAGGATTGTTGCGGCTCTGTAAAATTTGAGAGTCGCGGCATGAAGGTGGTTGGGGCGATTATTAGGTGTTGTAAACAACAAGCGGTCATCTGCGCTAACCCGAACCCATGTGATGGCTTGGCATCTGATACATGCGAGATTAGAAAGTCTTGCATTATGGATCATGAAAGGAAGCATCTCAGTCCTGAGCATAGCGATTGTACTAACAGAGATAACGAAGATGCCCCTCCAATAAATAAAAATAGAAATGAGTGCGAGGGCTATCGAGCGGAGATTGCGTGCTTGAACAACGCGAGATGCAGAAGTCCGCGATGCAGGGCAGAAAGTGCGGTATTGAGAAAGGATACCGGAGAAAGTGTTCGCCGCTATTGCTTAGCTGCCGAGATGTAATTATGCGTAGTTCATTCTTGCTTTCATGCCTGATTGTTTCGGGCTGTTCAGTAGCGACTCGGGAATGCAGGCTCCCCCCTTTGGCTGAGGTGGAGATCGCCTCGATTGCGTCAGAGTACTTAATAAGGAACGGAACCGATCCTGATTTTAGGAAAGATCATCAAGTTCAGATAGTCGAGTTTGATTGCAGGTATCGTTTTGAGGTCGCGCGGAATTTTAATTCGTACGGACCGATCTTCTACGTCACGATAGATAGGGGCGGCAGAGTTGTGGGTTCTGGTGCGGCCCATTAGGACACCCTAAAACAGTTCTTCGCAGATCACCTTGGATTCAGCGGTGTAGCTTCGCGAACGTCGTCGACCCGAGCGATGAGGTGCTGGTCGAGTACTCTTTACGGAAGGTGCGATTGAAGCGAACGCGTTCTGGTTCGGCTGCCCGGCTGGATGCAACCGGATCGCGACGCCGTTCGCTTGGGGCCAGCTCGTGAACGCTTAACCAAATTCCCGGTCTGTTGTGCCACGAGGGCAGGTTTTGCGCTCGGAGCGAGCGACTTGCGGCAAGCCGTGATCGCGTTTGATTGCTCGAACACCCGTACCAGGCGATGGGAATTGATCGAAGTGTCGACCGATGTGCAGCCCCGGGTGGTGGAGGTCGTTGACCACGTTGAACGTACGGAAGCGCCGGCCGCAGACCATAGCGCTCATGGCCAGCCGGGACGCGCCTGCGCAGCACATCGCTGCAGATTCAGAACCTCGGCTGGGTCGATCTTCGACGACACGGGCGATGGCCGCGATCGGCTCGGCGTCGTGCACCATTCACTGGGGCGGTGGTGCGTACCACGCTGCGCGCGCAAGCCCGACGCGCGCCCAGGACCGACGCAGCGGACGTGCGTGCGCTCGAACCACGCTGGACGCGGGTTGACGCCGCACTGGCCGACTCACCGCTGCGACTGTCGATACCTGGGAGAGGCCACACAAACGAAAACCCCCGAAACGCCGGAGGCGCTTCAGGGGCATCGGTTTTCCTCGAGGTGGTGGGCGGTGCAGGGATCGAACCTGCGACACCTGCCGTGTGAAGGCAGTGCTCTACCGCTGAGCTAACCGCCCAATGGTGCCGGAGAAGGGAATCGAACCCCCGACCCACGCATTACGAATGCGTTGCTCTACCAACTGAGCTACTCCGGCTCGAGGGGCCGCGAAGTATAGTCACTCCGCTTGCGGCGGACAACAGGTTTTGTGCGCGGGCGGCACGGTCCCCGGCACGCTGCCGGGGAGCCGCAACGGCGCGCTCAGAACCAGTGGCGCGACTCGCCTTCGCCCTCGATGTTGTCGACGCAGCGTCCGCACAGTTCGGGGTCGTCGGCGAACGTGCCGACCTCCGGCCGGTAGTGCCAGCAGCGCACGCATTTGGCGGCCTCGCTCGCGCCTGCGGCGATCCAGACCTCGATGCCGTCGAGGTCGGCGCGGACCGCGTCCGCCGGGCGCGCATCGAGATCGGCCAGCGTCAGCGACGAGGTGATGAAGAAGAAGCGCAGCTCGGCGGCCATGTCGGCGTAGCGCGCGCGCGCGTCCGCGTCCAGGTACAGCGTGACCTCGGCCTGCAGCGAGGCGCCGATCGTGCCGGCCGCGCGCATGCCCTCGAGCACCTTCGAGACCGCCGCGCGGATCGCGAGCAGATCGCTCCAGTACGCGCGGCGCCCGGCCGAGCCCTGCGTCGCAGCGAGACCCTCGTACCAGGTCTCCAGCAGCACCGACTCGCCGCGCGCGGCGCCGTCGGCGCGCGCCGGCAGGTACTGCCAGATCTCCTCGGCGGTGAAGCTGGTCAGCGGCGCCAGCCAGCGCACCAGCGCCTCGAGGATGTGGAACATCGCGCTCTGCGCGCTGCGCCGGCCGAGGCTGTCGGTCGGCATCGTGTAGAGCCGGTCCTTGGTGATGTCCAGATACAGCGAGCCCATCTCGTTCGTGCAGAAGTTCTGCACGCGCTGCACGATCTCCGGGAAGTCGTAGCGCTCGTAGGCGGCCACGACCGCGTTCTGCACGTCGTGCGCCTGCTGCACGGCCCACTGGTCGAGCAGCAGGCAGCGCTCGACCGGCAGCAGATGCCGCGCCGGATCGAAGCCGTCGAGGTTGCCGAGCAGGAAGCGCGCGGTGTTGCGGATGCGCCGGTACGCGTCGGAGACGCGCTTGAGGATCTCGTCGGACACCGCGATCTCGTTGCGGTAGTCGGTCGAGGCGACCCACAGCCGCAGCACGTCGGCGCCGAGCGTGTCGACGACCTTCTGCGGCGCGATGACGTTGCCGAGCGACTTGGACATCTTGCGGCCGTGCTGGTCGACCGTGAAGCCGTGCGTCAGCACCTCGTGATACGGCGCGCGGCCGTGCATCGCCGAGGCGGTCAGCAGCGAGGAATGGAACCAGCCGCGATGCTGGTCCGAACCCTCCAGATAGATGATGCGGTCGTCCGGACCGTGCGCGAGTTCGGGTCGCTGGTCGAGCACGGCGTAATGCGTCACGCCCGAGTCGAACCAGACGTCGAGCACGTCGGAGACCTTCTCATAGCGCTCGGCGTCGGTGCCGATCAGCTCGCTCGGATCGAGCGCGGCCCAGGCGTCGATGCCGTCGCGCTCGACGCGCTGCGCGACCTGCTCGAACAGCTCGACGCTGCGCGGATGCGGCAGCTGGGTCGTCCTGTCGACGAACAGCGCGATCGGCACGCCCCAGGTGCGCTGGCGCGAGATGCACCAGTCGGGACGACCGGCGATCATGCCGGTGATGCGTTCCTCGCCCCAGGACGGGATCCAGCGCACCGCCTTGATCGCGTCCAGCGCGGTCGCGCGCAGGCCTTCCTTCTCCATGCTGATGAACCACTGCGGCGTCGCGCGGAATGCGATCGGCGTCTTGTGGCGCCAGCAGTGCGGATAGCTGTGCTCGAACTTCGCGAACGCGAGCAGATGGCCGTTGCCGCGCAGCAGGTCGACGATCGCGTCGTTCGCCTTCCAGATGAACTGACCCTCGAACAGCGGCGTGCCGGGCAGATAGACGCCGTTGCCGCCGACCGGATTGAGTTCCGAGGCGGTGTAGCGCTCGATCAGGCCGTAGGCCTGCGCGACCGTGAAGTCCTCGACGCCGTGGCCGGGCGCGGTGTGGACCGCACCGGTGCCGTCCTCGGCGCTGACGTGGGCGCCGACCAGGATCGGCACGCGCCGCTCGTAGAACGGGTGCTGCAGCTCGACGCGCTCGAGCGCGGCGCCGGGCGCCAGCCGGCTGCCGGCGAGCGGCGCGGTGTGCCCGATCCCGTAGCGCGCCAGCGCCTGGTCGGCGAGCGCCGCGGCGATCACCAGCAGCACGCGCCTGCCGTCGCGCGGGGGACCTTCGACCAGCACGTACTCGAGCTCGGGACCGAGCGAGACGGCCAGGCTCGCCGGCAGCGTCCACGGTGTGGTCGTCCAGATCGGCACCGCGACGATCGTGTCGTCGTCGAGCGTCACGCCGAACGTCGCGGCCAGCGCATGCGGATCGATCGCGTCGTAGGCGACGTCGATCGCCGGCGAGACCTTGTCGGCGTACTCGATCTCGGCCTCGGCCAGCGCCGAGCCGCAGTCGAAGCACCAGTGCACCGGCTTGAAGCCGCGCGTCACGTGGCCGTTGGCGTAGATGCGCGCCAGCGCGCGCAGCATGTCGGCCTCGAAGCGCGCGTCCATCGTGCGATACGGGTGATCCCAGTCGCCGAGCACGCCCAGACGCTTGAAGTCGGCGCGCTGCAGGTCGATCTGTTTGGCCGCGTACTCGCGGCATTTCTGGCGGAACGTCGCCGCGTCGACCTTCTGGCCGACCTTGCCGACCTCCTTCTCGACCGCGATCTCGATCGGCAGGCCGTGGCAGTCCCAGCCCGGCACGTACGGCGAGCGGAAGCCGGCCATCAGCTTGGACTTGACGACGATGTCCTTGAGCACCTTGTTGACCGCGTGGCCGATGTGGATCGCGCCGTTCGCGTAAGGCGGGCCGTCGTGCAGGATGAACGCGTGCGCGCGGCCGGCGGTATGGCGCTGGATCGTCTGGTAGCGCTCCCTGGCGTACCAGTCGGCCAGCATCGCCGGCTCGCGCCTGGCCAGATCGGCCTTCATCGCGAAGTCGGTCTTGGGCAGGTTGATGGTGTTCTTGTAATCCTTGCTCACGCAGTCGCTCCGGCCTTCGCGGCCTGTGGCATGCCCAGAATCGTGCGCGCCTCGGCCGCGTCCCGGTCCATCTGCCGGACCAGCGCGTCGAGATCGGCGAATTTTTCCTCGTCGCGCAGCTTGGCGACGAACTCCACGTCGAGGCGGCGGCCGTAGAGGTCGCCGTCGAAGTCGAACAGATGCGCCTCGAGCAGCGGTGCGCCGCCGCCGTCGACTGTCGGCCGCACGCCGAGGCTGGCGACGCCCGGATGCGGGCCGCCGTCGAGGCCGTGCACGCGCACCGCGAAGATGCCGCCGACCGGCGAGGCGCGCGAGCCGAGTGCGATGTTCGCGGTCGGATAGCCCAGGCGCCGGCCGAGCTGCTGGCCATGGATCACCTCGCCGCCGATGCGGAAGCGGCGGCCGAGCAGATGCGCCGCGCCGTCGAAGTCGCCGGCGGCCAGCTTCTCGCGGATGCGGCTGGAGCGCACGCGCTCGCCCTCCAGCGCGAACTCCGGAAATACCTCGACCGAGAAGCCGGCGCGCTCGCCGGCCTCGCGCAGCACGGCGACGTCGCCCTGGCGGTCGCGGCCGAAGCGGAAGTCGGCGCCGACGAACACCTCGCGCGCCTCGAGCCGCGCGATCAGGATGCGGTCGATGAAGGTCTGCGCGTCCCAGCCGGCCAGCTCGGCGTCGAAGCCGAGCAGCAGCACCCGGTCGATGCCGGCCGCCTCGAACTGCTCGATCTTGTCGTGCCGGTCCGACAGCCGCAGCAGCGGTGCGCCGCGTGCGAAGAACTCGCGCGGGATCGGCTCGAAGCTGACCACGACGGCCGGCAGGCCGCGCGCGTCGGCGCGGGCGCGCACGCGGTCGAGCAGGGCGCGATGCCCGCGATGGACGCCGTCGAACGCGCCGACGCACGCCACACTGCCGCCTGGGGCGAGACTCGGCCCCGCGGCACCTTCGAATACCTGGATCATCGGGCGATTATAGCGAGGCGTCCGCGCCGCCGTCGTCTGCGCGCGGCGTCGTGCGGTGTTCTTCGCGCGCGATGCCGTCAGTGTCCGCGCAGGTCGCGCAGACGCAGGCCGAGTACGAGCAGCGTCGCGACGAACGCGGCGCCGGCCGCGGCGATCAGCGCCAGCAGGCGCGTCAGGCGCGTGGCCGCCGGCCATTGCGTCCAGTCGTGCCACAGGAACAGCCCGGCCAGCAGGACCGCGACCATCACCGCGCAGGCCAGACCCAGCCGCAGCAGATGGCGGCCCCAGCCCGGCGCGCGCCGGTAGACGCCTTCACGGCGCAGCGCACGCCAGAGCAGGGCGAGATTGAGATAGCTGGCCAGTGCGCTGGCCAGCGCGAGACCCACGTGCAGGCCCGGCACGCGGTCGAGCGCGGCGAACCAGCCGTCGGCGACATCCTCGGGGCGATGCCACAGCACCAGCAGCAGGCCGACGAAGACGCCGTTGAGCAGCATGCTGGCGATCATCGCGGCGATGCCGGCGCGCACCGGCGTGCGCGTATCCTGCCGCGCGTAGAACGCCGGCGCGAGCACCTTGACCAGCACGAACGCCGGCAGGCCGAAGCTCAGCGCCGACAGCGACAGCGCGGCCATGCGCACGTCGTGCGCGTCGAAGCGGCCGTGCTGGAACAGCGTCGAGACGATCGGCTCGGCCAGCAGCACCAGGCCGAGCATCGCCGGCAGCGCGATCAGCAGCGCCGTGCGCAGGCCCCAGTCGAGCGCGCGCGAATAGCCGTCCGGATCGGCGCCGACGTGATGGCGCGACAGCGACGGCAGGATCACCGTGCCGAGCGCGACGCCGAACAGGCCGAGCGGAAACTCGAGCAGGCGATCGGTCTGCGAAAGCCAGGTCTGCGAGCCGGTGATCAGGAACGAGGCGATCAGCGTGTCGAGCAGCAGGTTGACCTGGGCGACCGACGAGCCGAACAGCGTCGGCACCATCAGCTTGAGGATCCGCTGCACGTCCGGATGGCGCCAGCCCCAGCGCGGCAGCGTCAGCAGGTTCAGATGGCGCAGCGCCGGCAGCTGGAACAGCAGCTGGAACACGCCGGCGGCCAGGATCGCCCAGCCCAGCGCCATGATCGGCACGTCCATCCGCGGCGCCAGCCACAGCGCGCCGGCGATCATGCACAGGTTGAAGATCACCGGCGTCAGCGCCGGCAGCGCGAAGCGATGGAAGCTGTTGAGCACGCTGCCGGCCAGCGCCGTCAGCGAAATGAACAGCAGATACGGAAACGTCAGCCGCAGCAGGTCCGAGGTCAGCGCGAGCTTGGCCGGATCGTCGATCGAGCCCGGCGCGAACACGCGCGTGACGCCGTCGGCGCAGACGATGCCGAGCGCGGTCACGACCAGCAGGATGCCGCCGAGCGTGCCGGCCGCGCGCGCGATCAGCTCGCGCAGCGCCTCGGCGCTGCCGCGCTCCTTGACCTCGGTCAGCACCGGCACGAACGCCGCCGCGAACGAGCCCTCGGCGAACAGCCGGCGCATGAAGTTCGGGATCCGGAACGCGACCCAGAACGCGTCGGTGGTCGCGTTGGCGCCGAAGGTCCAGGCGATGACCATCTCGCGGACCAGGCCGAGCAGGCGCGAGACGAAGGTGCCGCCGCTGAAACTGAGCATCGAGCGGAGCAGGCTGGGGGCGGCGGGCATCGATCGGCAGGACGTGAGAAAAAGGCGTGGCGCCGCACAGCGTCGGAAAGGATCCGGGCGATCGGCGGGCGGCCAGGGGGCGAAAGGGCGCGTAGTATCGGTCTTTTGGCGGCAAGCGCCCAATCCCCCGGCCGCCGCCCTCATGGTTGCGGCTTGACCGATCGGCGCCGAGGCCGCATAATCCCCCGCCTTTTTAGCCCCAATTTCTGCTTTCAGCCCCGATTTCTGGAGTAACCAGTGGCCAACATCAAGTCCGCCAAGAAGCGTGCGCGTCAGTCCGAGCAGGCGCGTCAGCGCAACGCCAGCGCCCGTTCGATGGTGCGTACGGCGATCAAGAAAGTCGTCAAGGCCCTCGACGCGAAGGACAAGGCCGGCGCCGAAGCCGCGTTCCGCGCCGCCGAGCCGATCATGGACCGCTATGCGGCCCGTGGCCTGATCCATCAGAACAAGGCCGCCCGTCACAAGAGCCGCCTGACCGCGCACATCCGCGCGCTCGGCTGAGCCCGGCGGACAGCGGCACCCGAAAAAAAGCCGGCGTGAAGCCGGCTTTTTTCTTGGCGTTTCCAGTGGCGAAACGCGATCGGATACGGCGCGGTGGCCGATCGGGTCGGTTCGCACGGGCCGGTCGGTCGGTCGCGATACGAGCCGGCATCGGACATCGGATCGACCGTCGGCGCCGATCGCCGCCGCGCGATGCGGCCAGGGTAGGGCCGACCGGTGTCGGCGGCGCGCCGGACGGCGGACCGTCCAGGCGTCAGCGTTCGGCGTCGGCCGCGTCGCGGCGCTGCTCGTCGAAATGGCGCTGGATCTCCAGGCAGATCGGCCAGGTGCCTTCGCGTCCGATCGCCGAGACGACGAACCACGGCTGCTTCCACTTGAGTTTGCGCACGATCGCCTTGGCGGTGCGCTGGCGCTCGTCTTCGGGCAGCAGGTCGGCCTTGTTGAGCACGAGCCAGCGCGGCCGCGTCAGCAGGTCCGGGTCGAACTGCGCGAGCTCGTGCTCGATCGCGCGAACCTGCTCGACCGGATCGGTGATGCCGTCGAGCGGCGCGATGTCGACCAGATGCAGCAGCAGGCGCGTGCGCGAGACGTGCTTGAGAAACTGCACGCCGAGTCCGGCGCCGTCGGCCGCGCCCTCGATCAGGCCCGGGATGTCGGCGATCACGAAGCTCTGATCGGTATCGATGCGCACGACGCCCAGATGCGGCTGCAGCGTCGTGAACGGGTAGTCGGCCACGCGCGGCGTCGCCGCCGAGACGGCACGGATGAAGGTCGACTTGCCGGCGTTCGGAAAGCCGAGCAGGCCGACGTCGGCCAGCACCTTGAGCTCGAGCCGCAGCTCGCGGTCCTCGCCTTCCGAACCCGGCGTCGCGCGGCGCGGCGCGCGGTTGACCGAGCTCTTGAAGTGCACGTTGCCGATGCCGCCGACGCCGCCGCGCGCGACCAGCAGGCGCTGGCCGTGGCGTGTCAGGTCGCCGATCTGCTCGTCGGTCGCGACGTTGTAGACGACGGTGCCGACCGGCACGCGGATCGTGATGTCGGCGCCGGCCTTGCCGTTCATCTGCCGGCTCATGCCGTTCTCGCCGCGCTGCGCGCGATGCGTGCGCTCGTGGCGGAAATCGACCAGCGTGTTGAGGCCTTCGTCGGCGACCAGGTGGACGTTGCCGCCGCCGCCGCCGTCGCCGCCGTCCGGGCCGCCGAACGGGATGAATTTCTCGCGGCGGAAGCTGACGCAGCCATTGCCGCCGTTGCCGGCAATGACGCGGATCGTGGCTTCATCGACGAAATGCATGGAACACCGTTGCAGATAGTGGGGCGGAAGGGCGGGCGAAGCGGATGCGCGATGCGCAAACGAAAAGCCCCGCCGGAGCGGGGCTTGGCGAATCGCGCTGCCCCGTCAGGGCCGCGTCCGGACCTCAGGCGGCCGGAACGACGTTGACCGTCTTGCGCTTCTCGGCGCCCTTGACCTTGAATTCGACGACGCCGTCGACCAGCGCGAACAGCGTGTGGTCACGGCCCAGGCCCACGCCGGAACCCGGGTGGAACTTGGTGCCGCGCTGACGAATGATGATGTTGCCGGCGTTGACGGCCTGGCCGCCGTAGATCTTGACGCCGAGGTACTTCGGGTTGGAATCGCGGCCGTTGCGGGTAGAGCCGCCAGCTTTCTTGTGTGCCATGACTAGACGCTCCTCGGATCAGACGCCGGTGATGCCGGTGATTTCGATTTCGGTGTAATGCTGCCGGTGGCCCATCTCCTTGCGATGGTGCTTGCGGCGGCGGAATTTGACGATGCGGATCTTGTCGGCCCGGCCGTGCGAACGGATCTTGGCCGCGACCTTGGCGCCGCTGATCAGCGGGGCGCCGATGGTGATCGACTCGCCCTGGCCGACCAGGAGCACCTGGTCGAACTCGAAGCTGCTGTCGACGTCGCCGGTGAGCTTCTCGACGCGCAGGATCTCGCCCTGCGCCACGCGGTACTGCTTACCGCCGGTCACGATGACTGCGTACATGCTGGCAATGCCTCTGTAGTTATTCTGGAATCTGCCCGCCGGCACCCGCAGGCACCGGACAAATCGGCCGCCGACTATAGCGGATCGTCGGCGATCGGGTCAAGCCGGGGAGCGGCAGTGCCCGAGGCTGAACGGCGCCGGCCGAACCGGCCCGAACCCCTTGATATCGCCCGTGTCGTCACGGGGTTCGCGCGCCGCGCGCGCACGCTATAGTGCCCAGTTCGCCTTTCCCCCCGAGCCGTCCATGGACACGATCCGCATCCGCGGTGCGCGCACCCACAACCTCAAGAATCTCGATCTGGAGCTGCCGCGCGACAAGCTGATCGTGATCACCGGCCTGTCCGGCTCCGGCAAGTCCTCGCTGGCGTTCGACACGATCTACGCCGAGGGCCAGCGCCGCTACGTCGAATCGCTGTCGGCCTATGCGCGGCAGTTCCTGTCGGTCATGGAGAAGCCCGACGTCGACCACATCGAGGGCCTGTCGCCGGCGATCTCGATCGAGCAGAAGTCCACCTCGCACAATCCGCGCTCGACGGTCGGCACGATCACCGAGGTCTACGACTACCTGCGCCTGCTGTTCGCGCGCGTCGGCACGCCGCGCTGCCCGGATCACGGCATCACGCTGGAGGCGCAGACGATCAGCCAGATGGTCGACGCCACGCTCGCGCTGGATCCGGAGCGGCGCTACGTGCTGCTCGCGCCGATCGTGCGCGAGCGCAAGGGCGAGCACGTGCAGATTTTCGACCAGCTGCGCGCGCAGGGCTTCGTGCGCGCGCGCGTCGACGGCGTCGTCCACGAACTGGACGCGGTGCCGCCGCTGGCGCTGCGCCAGAAGCACACGATCGAGGCGGTCATCGACCGCTTCCGTCCGAAGCCCGACCTGCAGCAGCGCCTGGCCGAATCGTTCGAGACCGCGCTGCGCCTCGGCGAGGGCATCGCGCTGCTGGCCGATCTGGACGGCGGCACCGAGACCACGTTCTCCTCGCGCTACTCGTGCCCGATCTGCGACTACGCGCTGCCGGAGCTCGAGCCGCGGCTGTTCTCGTTCAATTCGCCGATCGGCGCCTGTCCGTCCTGCGACGGCCTCGGCGTCACGCAGTTCTTCGATCCGGGCCGCGTCGTCGTGCATCCGCGGCTGAGTCTGGCGGCCGGCGCGGTGCGCGGCTGGGACCGTCGCAACGCGTACTACTTCCAGATGATCCAGTCGCTCGGGCGGCATTACCGCTTCGACGTCGACACGCCGTGGGACGAGCTGCCGGCGAAGATCCGCCAGCACGTGCTGTACGGCTCGGGCGACGAGCCGATCGGCTTCCGCTACCTCAGCGAGTCCGGCGGCACGGTCACGCGCAAGCACCGCTTCGAGGGCATCATCCCGAATCTGGAGCGCCGCTACCGCGAGACCGAGTCCTCGGCCGTGCGCGAGGAGCTGTCCAAGTACGTCAGCGAGCAGCCGTGTCCGGACTGCGAAGGCCAGCGCCTGAACCGCAGCGCGCGCAACGTCTTCGTCGGCGAGCGCAACCTGCCGACGCTGACCGCGCTGCCGATCGACCAGTCGCTCGATTTCTTCCGCACGCTGGCGCTGGCCGGCTGGCGCGGCGAGATCGCGGCCAAGATCGTCAAGGAGATCCGCGAGCGTCTGCACTTCCTCGTCGACGTCGGACTCGACTATCTGACGCTGGACCGCCAGGCCGACTCGCTGTCCGGCGGCGAGGCGCAGCGCATCCGTCTGGCCTCGCAGATCGGCGCCGGCCTGGTCGGCGTCATGTACGTGCTCGACGAGCCATCGATCGGCCTGCACCAGCGCGACAACGAGCGCCTGCTCGGCACGCTGAACCGGCTGCGCGACCTCGGCAACACCGTGATCGTCGTCGAGCACGACGAGGACGCGATCCGGCTGGCCGACTACATCGTCGACATCGGTCCCGGCGCCGGCGTGCACGGCGGCGAGATCGTCGCGCAGGGTTCGCTGGCCGACGTGCTGGCCGCGCCGCGCTCGCTGACCGGCCAGTACCTGTCCGGCGCGCGCCGCATCGAGCTGCCGGCCGAGCGCCGCGTGCCCGATCCGGAGGCGATGCTGCGCGTGCTCGGCGCGAGCGGCAACAACCTCAAGGGCGTCGACCTGGAGATCCCGGCCGGCCTGTTCGTCGCGGTGACCGGCGTGTCCGGCTCCGGCAAGTCGACGCTGATCAACGACACGCTGTACCGGCTCGCCGCCGCCGAGCTCAACGGCGCCAACGAGAAGGCGACCGCGTACCGCGAGGTGCAGGGCCTGGAGCTGTTCGACAAGGTCGTGGACATCGACCAGTCGCCGATCGGCCGCACGCCGCGCTCGAATCCGGCGACCTACACCGGCCTGTTCACGCCGCTGCGCGAGCTCTATGCGCAGGTGCCCGAATCGCGCTCGCGCGGCTACGGGCCGGGGCGCTTCAGCTTCAACGTCAAGGGCGGCCGTTGCGAGGCCTGCGAGGGCGACGGCCTGATCAAGGTGGAGATGCACTTCCTGCCCGACGTCTACGTGCCCTGCGACGTCTGTCACGGCAAGCGCTACAACCGCGAGACGCTCGAGATCCACTACAAGGGTCACAACATCTCCGACGTGCTCGACATGACGGTCGAGGACGCGATGAAGCTGTTCGAGAACGTGCCGGCGCTGGCGCGCAAGCTCGAGACGCTGATCGACGTGGGCCTGGGCTACATCAAGCTCGGCCAGAGCGCGACGACGCTGTCCGGCGGCGAGGCGCAGCGCGTCAAGCTCTCGCGCGAGCTCAGCAAGCGCGATACCGGGCGTACGCTGTACATCCTCGACGAGCCGACCACCGGTCTGCACTTCTACGACATCGAGCAGCTGCTGAAGGTCTTGCACCGCCTCAGCCGCGACGGCAACACCGTGGTCGTGATCGAACACAATCTCGACGTCATCAAGACCGCCGACTGGATCGTCGACCTCGGTCCCGAGGGCGGCGACCGCGGCGGCACGATCATCGCGACCGGCACGCCCGAAGCGATCGCGGCGCATCCGGCCTCGCACACCGGCCATTTCCTCGCGCGTGTGCTCGCGCAGGACGCGGCGCAGGAGGCCGCGCCGGCGCCCGCCGCCGCCAGGGGCGGCAGGAAGAAGTCCGCGCCGGCCGCCGCACCGGCCGCGCGCGCCACCGCAAAGAAGAAGGCCACGCGATGAGCCGCCACGACATGCCCGACGCGCCGATCGATTTCGCCGGCGCCGCGTCCGCGCCGCTGCTCGGCCGCTATCCGGTCGCGCTGCGCTGGCGCGACCTCGACGCGTTCAATCACGTCAACAACGGCAACTTCCTGACGTTCCTCGAGGAAGCGCGGCTGCGCTGGCTGTCAGCGATCGAAGGACCATGGTTCGACGAGCACAGCATGCCGGTCGTCGCGGCGATCCAGGCCAACTACCGGCGCCAGCTCGGCTGGCCGGCCGAGATCGACGTCGAGCTCTACGCCGAGCGCATCGGCCGTTCGTCGCTGACGGTCGGACATCGCATCGTCGCGCGCGAGGACGCCTCGCTGCTGTACGTCGACGGCCACGTCGTCGTGGTCTGGATCGATCCGGCCAGCGGCCGGTCGACGCCGTTGCCGCCGGCGATCCTCGCCGCCTGCGAGCAGGCCGGCCGCGCCTGAGCGCGGCCGGTCTCAGTGTGCGCCGTGGTCGTGACCGGCGTGATCGTGACCGGCATGGTCGTGAGCGCCGGCCGCCGGCGCCTGGTCGGTCACGACGAATGACGCATCGACGCGGCGACCGTCCTCGAGCACGAAGCTCAGCGTGAGCGTGGTGTGCGCGTCGACCGGCTGCCGCGGCTCCATCAGCATCAGATGCTTGCCGCCGGGCTCGAGTCGTACCGAGGCGCCGGGTTCGACCGCCAGCCCGGGCAGTTCGCGCATCCGCGACACGCCGTCGACGACCGTGGTCTCGTGCAGCGACACGCTGCCGAACGCCTCGCTCTCGACCGCGGTGATCCGCAGCGGCGCGTCACCGGTATTGCGCAGGTCCGCATAGCCGGCCAGCATCGGTACGCCCGGCGGTGCCGCGCGAACCCATGCCTGCTCGACGTCGAGCGTGCCGGCCGCCGCGACGGCACCGGATGCGCAGAGCGCGAGCATCGTCGCCAATGCCGCCATGGTTTGTTGCAATCGATTCATCGGACCCTCCGTTGCGGTCCGTATCATAGCCGGCCACTTCGGCTACTCAAGGAATACGCGACCATGCACCGCACGTTGCTCGCCGCCGGACTGAGCCTGGCCGCCGCCGCACCGGCGGCCGCTGCCGACAGCGTCGGGCTGACGATCTACCGCAACACCGGCGGCAGTCTGTTCGAAGGCGGCGGATCGCCGATCGCCGACGGCTACGCGGTCGTGCACGAGCGACGGTCGATCACGCTGTCGGGCGGCCGCGAATCGCTGTCGCTCGGCGGACTGCCGACCACGCTCGATCCCGAAGCAGTCGCACTCGATCTCGGACGCACGCGCGTGCTCGCGCAGCGCGTGCTGTCGGCCGGCGACGGCGGCACGCTGTCGGCGCATCGCGGCGAGCGCGTCCAGCTGCTGCGTACCGACGGCAACCCGATCGTCAGCGGCGTCCTGGTCGGCGTCGACGGCAACGGCCTGACCGTGCGCGACGACGGCGGCGACATGCGCTACGTGCGCGATTTCGCGGTCGTGCGCTTCCTCGACCGCACCGGCCAGCCCGGCAGCACGCTGCAGCTCGTCGTCGAGGGCACCGCCGGCACCAGCCAGGCGGCGCTGACCTATCCGACCTCGGGCCTGGGCTGGCGCGCTGCGTACGCGGCCGTGCTGGCCGACGGCAGCGGCTGCAGCCTGAGCCTGGAATCGCTGGCGAGCATCGCCAACCGCAGCGGCCGCGACTATCCGGCCGCGCGGCTCAAGCTGATCGGCGGCGAGCCGAACATCGCCGGCAACGGACCGCAGGCGTTCGCGATGAAGGCATCGATGGCGCGCGATGCGGTGCCCGAGGCGATGCCCGAGCAGGGCGGCCTCGGCGACTATCGCAGCTACACGCTCGACGGCGCGCTCGATCTGCCCGACGCCAGCGTGACCCAGGTGCCGCTGTACGCGCCGCGCACGCTGAACTGCCAGCGCAGCTGGCTGTTCGACGTCGGCAACGCCTGGTTCCCGGCCAAGCCGCTGCTGACCGCCGACTACGACGAGGCACCGGTCGAGTCGCGCGTCGTCAGCAGCCTGCGCTTCGTCGCCGACGAGAACCTGCCGGCCGGCACGCTGCGCGTGCTGACGCGCGACCGCGACGGCCAGCTCGAACTGCTCGCCGAGTCGCAGCTCGGCGACACGCCGAAGGGACGCGCCGCGACGATCACGCTCGGCAACGCGTTCGATCTGACCGCGCAGCGCGAGCGCACCGCGTTCAGCGTCGACCGCAGTGGCCGCACGATGGACGAGGGTTTCCGCGTCGTGCTGACCAACAGCGGCGACGTCGCGCGCACGGTCACGGTCCGTGCCTACCCCAACCGCTGGCGCAGCTGGAGTCTGATCAGTTCGAGCCAGAAGCCGGCGCGCCAGGCCACGAACCAGCTCGAGTTCGCGGTCGAGGTGCCCAAGGGCGGCAAGGCCACGCTCGACTACGCGCTGCGCTACAGTTGGACGCCCGCGGAGGAATGACCGGCCATGCTGGATAGGATCGACCACGCCGAGATACGTGAACTGCGCCTGGCGCGCCCGCCGGTCAATGCGCTCGATCCGGCGCTGGTCGCGCTGCTGCGCAGATCGATCGAGTCCGCACCGGCCGACGGCGCGCGTGCATTGGTGCTGTCGGGCGCGCAGGGCCTGTTCTCGGCCGGCCTCGACGTGCCGGCGCTGCTCGCGCTGGACCGCGCCGCGATGCGCGCGTTCTGGTCCGATTTCTTCAGCCTCTGCGCGGCGATCGCACGCTCGCCGATTCCGGTGGTCGCGGCGCTGACCGGTCACAGTCCGGCCGGCGGCGCGGTGCTGGCGACGTTCTGCGACTACCGCATCATGGCACGCGGTCCGTTCCGCATCGGCCTCAACGAGGTGCAGGTCGGGCTGTCGGTGCCTGATTGCATCCAGGCCGGTCTGCGCCGTCTGGTCGGCACCTATCGCGCCGAGCGGCTGATGGTCGCCGGCACGATGGTCGAGGCCGAGCAGGCACTGGCGATCGGCTTCGTCGACGAACTGGTCGACGTCGACCACGTCGTGCCGCGCGCGCTGGTCTGGCTCGGCGAGCTGCTGCAGCTGCCGCCGCAGGCGATGGCGCAGACGCGCCGCCTGGCGCGCGCCGATCTGGCGGCCGTGTTCGCCGACGTCGCGGCGTTTCCGGTCGACGACTTCGTCGACGGCTGGTTCTCCGACGAGTCGCAGGCCACGCTGCAGGCGCTGGTCGCGCGCCTGCGCAGCAAGGCCGGCTGACGGCCGCCGATCGGACCGGTCGTGGACGCGCGCAGCCGGTCCCGGCCGCCCCGGACGCTTCGGCGTCATCTACACGCCGCTTCGATCTGTCTCGCGATCGCGGCGCTCGGCGCCGCCGCATCGGTATGGCCGGCGCGTCTGCCGGACTGGCGCTGCCTGCATCCCGATGCGCTGTTCGTCGACGGTATCGACGGCGGGCCGGTATCGGTCGGCCTGCCGTCGGGCGGCAGCGGCGGTGCGTATCCGGGACCGGTCCAGCGCTCGGTCACGGTGCCCGGCGTCGGCACGCGCGGCTATCGGCTCTACGTGCCGGCCACCTATACGCCGCGCCACGCCGCGCCGCTGATCGTCGCCTTGCACGGCGCGGCCGGACCCGGCCAGGCTGCGGCCGCCGCTGCGGCCCTGGCGCTGGACTGGGGGCCGGTCGCCGAGGCCGCGCAGGCGATCGTGCTGGCGCCGGTCGCCGGCGGCTCGCAGGGCGGCTGGATCCCGCCCGACGTCGACGGCAGCGGTCCGTCGGACTACGACGTGATCGCCGCGGCGATCGCCGACGCCGCCGTTGCCTACAACGTCGACCGCCTGCGCATCCACGGCTGGGGCTACTCGGCCGGCGGCGCGGTCATGCACGATCTGAATCTGACGCCGCTCAATACGCACTATCAGGCGTTCGCCGGCTACGCGGTCGCCGCGTCGGCGCGCGCGCTGTGCCCGGACTACATCGGACCGTACTGCGAACCGGCGGCCGCGCCGGCACGCGTGCCGGTCGCGATCCGGATCGGGCTGTCCGATGCGCTGTTGCCGTATGCGCGCGCCGACCGCACGGCGTTCGTCGGCGCCGGCTGGACCGAAGGCGCCGATCTGGCCTATGCCGAGGTCGCCGGCGGGCATACCTACGACGCGACCGGCCTGGCGGCGGCCTGGTCGTTCCTGTGTCCGTTCCGACGCGATCCCTGAGCGTGCTGTCGCACGGTGCCGATCGGTCCGACACGGCAGGCGCGCCGGGCGTGCGGTTGCGGCGGCCGACGCCGCTCGGCCGCGCCGGCCGCTCATCGCCGCGGTCCGGCTCATGACATCGGAGCCTCGGCGGCCGCGGGCGTCGATCGTGCGCGCGCTCATGCCGTACCATTGCCGGCCCCGTCCCGCGCCGGAGCGAACGTGAGCATCAAGTCGGACCTGTGGATACGCCGCCAAGCCGAGCAGCACGGCATGATCGAGCCGTTCGAGGCCGGCCAGGTCAAGGTCGATGCGACCGGGCAGCGGATCGTCAGCTTCGGCACGTCGAGCTACGGCTACGACGTGCGCTGCGCGAACGAGTTCAAGATCTTCACCAACATCAACTCGACGATCGTCGACCCGAAGAACTTCGAGGCCGGCAACTTCGTCGACTTCACCGGCGATACCTGCATCATCCCGCCGAACAGCTTCGCGCTGGCGCGCACCGTGGAGTACTTCCGGATCCCGCGCGACGTCCTGGTCGTGTGCCTCGGCAAGAGCACGTACGCGCGCTGCGGCATCATCGTCAACGTCACGCCGCTGGAGCCGGAGTGGGAAGGGCACGTCACGCTGGAGTTCTCGAACACCACGCCGCTGCCGGCGCGCATCTACGCCAACGAGGGCGTCGCGCAGATGCTGTTCTTCCAGTCCGACGAGGTCTGCCAGACCAGCTACCGCGACCGCGGCGGCAAGTACCAGGGCCAGCGCGGGGTGACCCTGCCGCGAACCTGATTCCGGTGGTAGGCTTCCGTTCCCCGCCGTCGTGTCCGAGATCCGCGCAATGCCCCCAGTCCTCGATCTGCGCCGCTGGCGCTTCGTTCCGCTCGCGCTGCTCCTGCTCGGCCTGGCCGCCTGCTTCGGCGGCGCCCGCAACGAGGAGCTGGTCCGCAGCGAGGACGTCCCGACCGAATTCGACGTCGTGCTGCTCGCCGAGAAGGACGATCAGTTCGACTTCACCGGCGTGCCGCTGACCGCCGAGGCGCTGCGCGACGCGATGCGCTACCGCAAGGACGAGTCGCTGCCGCTGCGCTCGGTGCTGCTCAAGCGCGGCGAGAAGCAGAAGGTCACCGATACCCACATCCTGTCGCTGATGCGCGTCGCCCAGGAGCTCGGCTTCCGCGCCTGGGTGCAGCAGAAGGGCGAAATCGGCGAGATCCGCGCCCAGACCCGGTCGCAGTGAACGGAGAACCCTCGATGAAACGCCTCGCGACGAAGCTGCTCGGCGGTCTGTTCGTATTGATGTTCGCGTTGCCGGTCCTGGCCAAGGACGTCCGTGACGGCCAGCTCTCGCTCGAGCCGGTGCGTGACGACCGCTTCTCGGTCAACGGCTTCACGATGGGCAAGGCCGAGCTCTACGGCTACCTGAGCGAGCTCAAGAGCAGCGAGGGCCTGCAGAAGATCGTACTCAAGCGCAGCAAGAAGGCGAGCGACGCGCAGCGCAGCGCGATCGGCTCGATCGCACGCGCGCTCGAGCTCGAAGCGGTCGACGCCGAGGGCGTCGATCTGCGCACGCCGCAGCCCTGAGTCCGGCGCGCGCGACACGAAGCCGCGCGCGTCGTTCAGCATGATGCAAAGGCCGCCCGCTTAGTCTTGGCGGCCCATCGCCCGGCTGCCGTCGCTCGCCGGTGCCCGTTACGGACGTCGAGTCCGCGCAGGACGCGTCGCATCGGCCGTCCTCCCCGTGCCGGAAGCCCAGCGGACCGGCCGCATTCGTGAGTCAGCAGGTGTACTTGCGTCGAATCATCGCCGTCGTGTCGTTGTCCGGCTGCCTGGCCGCAGGTGCCGCGTTCGCGGCCAATCCGTTCGTCGAATGGCGCGACCGCCTGTTCGGTTCCAAGGCCGACGACACGCCGATGTCGCGCGCCGAACCGTACGAGGCGATCGAGGTCGACTTCGACCGGGCCGAACGGTTTCGCGTCGACGAGGCATCGCTCGAGCGCGACTTTCCGCAGGGCAAGAGCCGCTATCGCGTGATCGAGCTGCCGCGCGAGGTCGCGCACGCGACGCTGCGCCTGCGCGTGCGTGCGGTGCCGAACGACCGCGGCCGCGGCAATACGGTGTTCAAGCCGGTCCTGTATCTGCTCGACGATCAGGACCGCGTGCGCGAGACCCGCGAGGTCGACCCGCTGTATCTGGACATCCGGCCTTTCAAGCCGACGCGGCTGCTCGCCTGCGTGACGCTCGACAAGGTGCGCCGGTTCGCCGTCGCGACGACGCCCGAGGCGGTCGGCAAGGCCTTCGACGCGACCGCGCGCGGCAAGCTCAGCGCGCCGAGCAAGGGCAAGTTCTACTATTCGACCGAGCCGATGCGCGTGAAGCTGCCGTACGCGGCGACCGGTGAGCTGGTCGTCGAGCTCAGCGAGCAGTCCGAGACCGGGCAGGGCTGCTAGCCGGGCCGCGACGGGTGCGGCCGATCGGCCGCCGGTCCGCGAGTGGCTCGCTCAGTGCGTGGTGCCGCCGGCGACGCGCAGATCCTCGCGCGTCGCTGCCGCGCAGGCGATCGCCGCGGCGACGCCCTCGACCATCGTCTCCAGTGCCATGCTCGGCTGACCGGGCCGGCCCGCGGTCTGCTTCGGCAGCCACGGTACGTGGACGAAGCCGCCGCGCGTGGCCGAATGGCGTGTCGCGAGCAGATGCGCGAGCACGAAGAAGACCTGGTTGCAGACGTAGCTGCCGGCGCTCAGCGACAGCGCGGCCGGAATCCCGCGCGCGAGCAGGTCGGCGACGATCGCCTTGACCGGCAGCGTCGAGAAATAGGCCGGCGGCGCATCGTCGATCACCGGCCGGTCGACCGGCTGGGCGCCGTCGTTGTCGGCGATGCGCGCATCGAGGAGGTTGATCGCGATGCGCTCGAACGAGAGCTCGGCGCGGCCGCCGGCCTGGCCAAGCGCGATCACCAGATCCGGCCGGTGCCGCTCGAGCAGGTCGCGCAGCAGAGCCTCGGTGCGCGCGAACGCGACCGGCAGCGTCGCGCCGATGATGCGGCGGCCGGCGATGCGGCGACCGTCGAGCCGCTCGACGATCGCCTGCGACGGATTGACCGCGGCGCCTTCGAACGCCTCGAAACCGGTCAGCAGCACGCTTGGTGCCGATCTCGTGGTGACGCTCTTCCGTCGTGTCGTCATGGAAACACCAGCCAGGCCATCAGCACGATGTTGAAGATCATCAGCGGCAGCGCGGTGCCGGCCTGCGCGCGGATCACCGCGTGCTGGTCCGGCAGCTCGAGCAGCACCGCCGGCACGATGTTGAAGTTGGCGGCCATCGGCGTCAGCAGCGTGCCACAGTAGCCGGTCAGCATGCCGACCGCGCCGAGGATCGCCGGGTCGGCGCCGTGCTGGCGGATCAGCAGCGGCAGCCCGATGCCGGCCATCATCACCGGAAACGCCGCGAACGCATTGCCCATGACGACGGTGAAGAACACCATGCCGAGCGCGAATGCGAGCAGGCAGGCGTAGCGGTTGTCGGTCGGGATCACGCGGCCGATCAGCTCGGCGACGGCGCCGCCGACGCCGGTCGCCGCGAACACGCCGCCGAGCGTCGCCAGCACCATCGGCAGCAGCACGGCCCAGCCGAGCGCGTCGATCAGGCGCCGGCCCTCGCCGAGCGCCTCGAGCGGCGCCGCGCGCGTCACGCGCAGCGCGCCGGCCAGCGCGATCAGGCTGGCGATCGCCAGCGCGCTCAGCGTCAGCGCCTTCGGATCGAGCAGCGGGCGTTCGTTCCAGCTCAGATGCCCGCCGCCGAAGAACAGCAGCAGCGTCAGCAGCGGGATCGACAGGGCCGGCCAGAACAGGCGGTTGCCGAGCCGGTCGGCCGATACGCGGCGCCGCGCGGCGGCCTCGGCGCTGTCCGGTTCGCCGCTGAGGCGGCCGCCGGCTGCGAGCAGGCCGAGCGCGATCACGCCGGCGCCGGCCGCCTGCGCCGGCCAGGCCGAGCCCGCACGCGCCGCGGCGAGGATCGCGTCGCCGAACGCGAACGGCACGCCGAGGATCAGCCAGAACGCCGCCATCGCGTAGCGGCGCTCGCGCAGGTTGTAGACCGCCGTGCACGCGAGCAGCACCGCGATCAGCGCATAGAGGTATTCAATTCGCAGCATCGGCCGCTCCCGCCGTCTGCCGGTCGCGGCGCAGGGCGCGGCGGAACAGCCACAGCCGCGTCGCATGGATCGCAAACGCCGCCAGCGCGGTCGGCAGCGCCCACAGCGCGATCGTCAGCGGTTCGAGCACGATGCCGTTGCGCGCGAAGAAGCCCTGGATCAGCAGCACCGCGCCGATCGCAACGAACACGTCCTCGCCGAAGAACAGCCCGACGTTGTCGGTCGCGGCCGTCGTCGCGCGCACGCGATCGCGTTCGGCCGGCGTCAGCGGCCCGAGCTCGCGCTCGGCCGCGGCCTCGCTCATCGGCGCAGCCAGCGGCCGCACGGTCTGGGCGTGACCGGCGACGTGGGTCAGGCCGGCCATGCTGGTCAGCTGGCGCACCGCCAGATAGGCGATCTGGAAGCGCGAGAGATTCATGCCGCGAAAGCCGGCGATCCAGTCGCGCGCGCGTTCGCGCAGGCCGTAGCGCTCGAGCAGGCCGATCGCCGGCAGCGTCAGCAGGAACATCAGCAGCGCGCGGTTCTCGACGAACGCGGTGCCGAGCACGCCGAGCAGCTCGCCCGGTCCGAGGCCGGCGGCCAGGCCGCTGACGAGGCCGGCGGTCACGACGACCAGGACCGGATTGCGGCGCAGCGCGAATCCGGCGACGACGACCGCGATGCCGAGCAGCGGCCAGTAATTGACGACGGTCGATTCGGGCACGCGCGGCTCCGGTGCGGCGGTCGCGGCATCCTAGCAGCCGATGCCGCCGCGCCGCACCGTCGCGCGCGCCGGTCCGTCAGACCGTCAGGCCGAGCGCCTGCGCGACGCCGGCGCCGTAGGCCGGGTCGGCCCTCGCGAAGTGCGCGATCTGGCGGCGCTGGATCGCCTCGGGCACGCTGCCGATCGATGCGGCGATGTTCGCGAACAGGCGCGCCTTCTCGTCGGCCGGGAACAGCCGGAACAAGGCGCCGGGCTGGCTGTAGTAGTCCGTGTCCTCGCGATGGTCGTAGCGCGCGACGGCGCCGCCGAAGGCCTCGGCCAGCGGCGGCTCGGTCGCCGCCGGATCGTCGAGCGGGCCGCCGAACGAGTTGGGCTGGTAGTTCGGCACCGCGGCGCCGTTCGGCAGCAGGCCGCCGTTGTCGTCGCCGCGCATCAGACCGTCGCGGTGCGGTGCGTGATACGGACAGCGCGGTCGGTTGACCGGCAACTGGTCGTGATTGATGCCGAGGCGATAGCGGTGCGTGTCGCCGTACGAGAACAATCGGCCCTGCAGCATGCGATCCGGCGAGTAGCCGATGCCGGGCACGACGTTGGCCGGGTTGAACGCGCTCTGCTCGACCTCGGCGAAATAATTGTCGGGATTGCGGTTCAGTTCGAGGATGCCGACCTCGATCAGCGGATAGTCGCCGTGCGGCCAGACCTTGGTCAGGTCGAACGGATTGAAGCGGTAGGTGGTCGCATCGGCTTCCGGCATGATCTGCACGGCCATGCGCCAGCGCGGATGATCGCCGCGCTCGATCGCCTCGAACAGGTCGCGCTGCGAGCTCTCGCGGTCGGCCGCGACGACCTGGGCGGCTTCGGCATCGGTCAGGTTCGAGATGCCCTGCAGCGACTTGAAGTGGAACTTGACCCAGTAGCGCTCGCCAGCCGCGTTGACGAACGAGAACGTGTGCGAGCCGAAGCCGTGCTGCTGGCGCAGGTTGGCCGGGATGCCGCGGTCGCTCATCAGGATCGTGACCTGATGCAGCGATTCGGGATGCAGCGACCAGAAGTCCCACGCTGCCGTCGGATTGCGCAGGTTCGTGCGTGGATCGCGTTTCTGCGTGTGGATGAAGTCCGGAAACTTCAGTGGATCGCGGATGAAGAACACCGGCGTGTTGTTGCCGACCAGATCCCAGTTGCCGTCCTCGGTGTAGAACTTGATCGCGAAGCCGCGCACGTCGCGCTCGGCGTCGGCGGCGCCGCGTTCGCCGGCCACGGTCGAGAAGCGCAGGAACAGTGGTGTGCGCTTGCCGACCTCGGCGAACAGCCGAGCCTTGGTGTAGCGCGTGATGTCGTGGGTGATCGTCAGCGTGCCGTAGGCGGCCGAGCCCTTGGCGTGGACGACGCGCTCGGGAATGCGCTCGCGGTCGAAGTGGGCGAGCTTCTCGATCAGCCAGAAGTCCTGCACGACGATCGGGCCGTGGCGGCCGGCGGTTTCGCTGTTCTGGTTGTCGGCGATCGGGCGCCCGGCGGCGGTGGTCATCGGGATCTTGCTCATGCGTGCGCTCCGGCTGGCTGGGATGCCGGGCACTCTAGGAGCTGCGCGCGATCGCGTGAAATTCTTTGTATCGAAGCGATCGATAGCCGTGGTCGATCGCGGCGGCGAGGGCGATCCGGTCGCGTTCACACCGCACGCGCTCCGCCGTACCGCGGCGCGATGCGTTCCGACGACTAGGTGCAGCGACCAGGTGCAGCGAACTGGTTCAACGAGCCGACGCGGCGTCGGCGTGCAGCGGCAGCGCGGCGCTCATCGGCGCCGGGCGCGGCAGGGCCGGGCATCGTGTCGGCCGGTCGGAAACGGGTGTCGCGCAGGTCCATGCGGGGGTGTCTCACGATCGCGAAGCGGGCGGGCCGGCGATGATCCCATCAGGACTCGGTGCGCTGCCAGCGGTCTGCGCCGAGCCGTTGCGGCGATCGGACCTGGCGCGCCAGCGCCGGTTGATCGGGTCCGACCAGAAGCGCGCCAGCAGCGCGCCGAGCGCCCAGGCCGCCAGCACGGTCGGCAGGTGCCACAGGAAGCCCCAGTACATGCCGGCGCCGACGGCCTGGTGGATCGCGACGACCGCGAACACGACGAACATGTGCGTCAGATAGATCTCGTAGCTGCGCCGGCCCATCGACTGCAGCCAGCCGACGCCGCGGACCGGCCGGACCGGGCCGGCATGCGCCTCCCACGACAGCGCGAGCAGCAGCAGCGCGGTCGACAGCGTCAGCACCAGCAGGTAGCCGTCGCGCAGCAGCGGCCACAGCCGGTACGCGAACAGCAGTGAGACGGCCAGACCTGCGCTGCCGACCAGCGCGAGCGCGACCGTCAGCACACGCGGCGCGCGCGGCCAGCGCGCGGCGGCCAGCGCGGCGAGGATGCCGGCCGCGATCGCGGCCATGCCGGGCAGGTACGCCTTCTCCTGCCAGATGTCGTTGCCGGCCAGCGCGGCGCGCGTCCACGGCAGCGACAGCGCCAGCACGGCGAGCGCGGCGACCAGCAGCGCCTGCCGGCGCAGCAGCAGGCACAGCAGCGGAAAGCCGAGGTAGAACGCCTCCTCGATCGACAGCGACCACAGCACGTCCCAGCCGCCGGGCAGGTAGCCGGTCCGGCCTTCGTACCAGTTGAGGTGCAGGCCGGCGACCGCGAGCAGCGCGCGGCCGAGCGACTGCCCCTCGCGGTCGATCACGTGATACGGCACGCCGGCCAGATGCAGCACGCTGAGGATCGCCACGACCAGGGCCAGCGACGGCAGGATGCGCGCGGCGCGCAGCGCGTAGAACCGGCGCGGCTCGATCGCCGCGAGGCTGCCCCAGCGCGCGATCGCGTTGCCGGCGATCAGGAAGCCGGAGATCACGAAGAACACGAACACGCCTTCGTAGCCGTCGTACATCAGCGTGGTCAGGAACCGGCGCGGCAGGAAGGTCTCGAGCCAGCCGTCGCGCAGCGGGATGCGCAGCGAGAGGTGATGCACGACGACCAGCAGGATCGACAGCCCGCGCAGCAGGTCCACGCCGTCGAGGCGGCCGATGGCGCCGGGCAGTGCCGCCGGCGGTCCGATCGAGACGGCACTCATCGTCAGAGCATCTTGCGCAGACGGTAGACCAGGTCCAGCGCCGCGCGCGGCGTCAGCTCGTCGGCGTCGATCGTGCGCAGCGTCTCCTCGATCGGCGACGGCAGCGACGGTGCGAACAGACCCAGCTGCGGCGCGGCGGCGGCCGGTTGCGCCGCCGGCGCCGGGTGGCCGCCGGCCTCCAGTCCCTGCAGCACGCGGCGCGCATCGCCGATCACCGAGCGCGGCAGGCCGGCCAGCGCGGCCACCTGCAGGCCGAAGCTGCGATTGGCCGGACCGTCCTTGACCGCATGCATGAAGACCAGCTGCTCGCCGTACTCGACCGCATCCAGATGCACGTTGGCGATCGTCTCGAACTGCGCCGGCAACTGAGTCAGCTCGAAGTAGTGCGTCGCGAACAGCGTGAACGCCCGGTTGACGCTGGCCAGATGCGCCGCGCAGGCCTGCGCCAGCGCGAGGCCGTCGTAGGTGCTGGTGCCGCGGCCGATCTCGTCCATCAGCACGAGGCTGTATTCGGTCGCGTTGTGCAGGATGTTGGCGGTCTCGCTCATCTCGACCATGAAGGTCGACTGGCCGCGCGCGAGGTCGTCGCCGGCGCCGATGCGCGTGAAGATGCGGTCGATAGGTCCGATCGCGGCGCGCGCCGCCGGCACGTAGCTGCCGATGTGCGCCAGCAGCACGATCAGCGCGTTCTGGCGCATGTAGGTCGACTTGCCGCCCATGTTCGGGCCGGTCACGATCAGCATGCGGCGCGCGTCGGTGAAGACCAGATCGTTCGGCTCGAACGGCTCCTCGCGCACGCGCTCGACGACCGGATGGCGGCCACGCTCGATGCAGATGCCGGGCTCCTCGACGAGCTCCGGGCGGTTCCAGTCCAGCGCATCGGCGCGTTCGGACAGCGCGGCCAGCACGTCGAGCTCGGCCATCGCCGCGGCCGCGGTCTTCAGTGCGGCCAGGCGCGCGCCGAGCAGGTCGAGCAGCTCCTCGTAGAGCGCACGCTCGCGCATCAGCGAGCGCTCGCGCGCCGACAGCACCTTGTCCTCGAAGTGCTTGAGCTCCTCGGTGATGTAGCGTTCGGCGCCCTTGATCGTCTGGCGCCGCGTGTAATGCGCCGGCGCCTTGTCGGCCTGTCCCTTGCTGATCTCGATGTAGTAGCCGTGCACGCGGTTGTAGCCGACCTTCAGCGTCGCGATGCCGGTGGCGGCCTTCTCGCGTTCCTCGAGCTCGACCAGGAAACGGTCCGCATTCGTCGACAGCGCGCGTAGCTCGTCGAGCTCGGCGTCGAAGCCGGCGCGGATCACGCCGCCGTCGCGCAGCAGCGCCGGTGGCTGCTCGGTCAGCGCCTGGCCGAGGTGATCGGCGGTGCCGGCGTGCTCGCCGAGCCGGCCGAGCAGGTCCGACAGCAGCGGGCTGTCGATGCCGGACAGACGCTCGCGCAGCAGCGGCGTGCGCGCCAGGCCGTCGCGCAGCGTCGACAGGTCGCGCGGACGCGCCGAGCGCAATGCGACGCGTGCCAGGATACGTTCCAGATCGCCGATGCCGCGCAGCTCCTCGCGCAATCGTTCGGCACCGCCGCCGAGCAGCAGGCCGACCGCGTGATGGCGCTGTTCGAGCGTGCCGCGATCGCGCAGCGGCCGGTTGAGCCAGCGGTGCAGCAGGCGTGCGCCCATCGGCGTGACCGTGGTGTCGAGCACGCCGAGCAGGGTCGCGTCGCGATTGCCCGAGGCGTGGCTGTCGAGCTCCAGGTTGCGCCGCGTCGCCGCGTCGAGCGCGATCGTCTCGGCCGCGCTCTCGGTCGCCAGACCGGTCAGATGCGGCAGTGCCGATTTTTGCGTCTCCTCGACGTAGCCGAGCAGGCAGCCGGCCGCGCCGATCGCCAGCGGCAGATGCGTCGCGCCGAAGCCGGACAGGTCGCGCGTGCCGAAGAACCGGCACAGTTCGCGCTCGGCGGTCTGGCCGTCGAAATGCCACGGCGCGCGCTTGCGCAGGCCGGGCAGGGTGGTCACGAAATTCGGCCAGGCCACGTCCTCGCCGACCAGGGTCTCGACCGGCTGCAGCCGCGCCAGCTCCGAGGCCAGCGCCTCGGCGTCGGCGACCTCGGCGAGCAGGAAGCGGCCGGCGGCCAGGTCGATCCAGGCCAGACCGTAGCCGGTCTTGCCGGCCGCGATCGCCATCAGCAGATTGTCGCGGCGTGCCTCGAGCAGGGCCTCGTCGGTGACCGTGCCCGGCGTGACGATCCGCACCACCTTGCGCTCGACCAGACCCTTGGCCAGCGCCGGATCGCCGATCTGCTCGCAGATCGCGACCGACTCGCCGAGCCTGACCAGCTTGGCGAGGTAGCCTTCCGCCGCGTGGTACGGCACGCCGGCCATCGGGATCGGCGCGCCGCCCGACGCGCCGCGCTGCGTCAGCGTGATGTCGAGCAGGCGCGCGGCCTTGCGCGCGTCGTCGTAGAACAGCTCGTAGAAGTCGCCCATCCGGAAGAACAGCAGCACGTCCGGGTGCTCGGCCTTCGCCGCGAAGTACTGGCGCATCAGCGGCGTATGCGAAGAAGTGTCTATGTTCGTCATCAAGGTCGATATTTCATGGTCTGGGCAGCCAGTCTCTGGGCGGATCGGGGCTGCTCCCGTCAGGGTTGCATACCCTGCCAGATGCGCCCGAGCGTGGATAGGACGTCGATCGTTCCGGGCACGAAGCGCTCGATACGATCAACTCGTGCGAGCACATACCCAGGCGCCGCGAAGCGACGTCACGTCGTGCAGGCGGGGGCGAACAGTCGCTCGACGCCGTCGGCGCGCTCCATTCCTATCCGGTGACGGAAGGAAGGCGTCGTCTTGGCGGAGGGATGCCGGGGGCAAACGAACCGCGCCCCGGAGCGGGGCACGGTCGCCCGCAGTGGGGCGACGTACATCTCGAAAGAGGAAAGCCGGACGCGGCCAGAGGTGTCGGCGTCCGGCGTTCCGAGCCTAGTCTTACTTGGTCGCGCGACCCGCTTGCCTGGCCGCCTGGTCGATCGTGTCGGCGACCACCTTCGGCTGGGTCATGAAGACCGCATGGCTGGCCGAAACCTTCGTGATGCGCGCCTGGATGCGCTCGGCCATGTGGATCAGCATGGCCTGGTCGAACGCCTTGTCCTCGGTCGCGATCACGGCCCAGCTCGGCTTCGTGCGCCACGCGGCCTGCTTCAGCTTGGTGCCGAACACCGACATGTTGATCGGCACCTGCGAATCGCGCAGGAATGCCGCATCCGCATCGGTGGTGTCGTGGGCGAAGCCGGCCTTGAACTTGGACGGGCTGATGAAACCGTAGCCGTCGCTGCCGGTCTCGATCACGAACTCGGGCGTCGGCGCGAAGCCTTCATACTGCTGGGCGGTCGTCTCGCCGGCGTCCGGCGCGAGCGCCGATACGTAGACCAGCCCGGCCACCTTGTCGTGGACGCCGGCCTCGGTGATCACCGTGCCGCCCCAGGAATGTCCGACCAGGATCGCCGGGCCGTCCTGCCGATCGAGCACGCGGCGCGTGGCCTGCACGTCGTCGGCGAGCGAGGTCAGCGGGTTCTGCACGATCGACACGCGGTAGCCGCGTGCGGTCAGATCATCGTAGACCCCTCGCCAGCCGGCACCGTCGGCAAACGCGCCGTGCACCAGGACGACGTTTCTGATCGGTCCGCCACTGCGCGAGGACGCTACATCGTCGGCATGGGCGGCGGGGGTGAAGCCGGCCGCCAGGGTGGCGGCGAGCACGGCGGGAATCAACTTGAACATGGTCGTATCCTCGGGCGGTGGTGGCGGACGTTTCGTGGTGCGGCATTGGCCGGCAGGGCTACTTTGCGTGTACGGATGACACTTTCGGCAACGTGAAGTCCTGATAACTTGATCCATCGTCCGTCGTTGCGGTGGCTGGCCGCCGATCTCGGATCGACAGGCACATCGGCGGAAAAGCCCACTCCCCGGTGCATCCGCGGCCGTCCTTGCGTGCCGATGTGCCTGCCAGCCGCCGTCACACGGTCGGCACGGTTCCGCCGTCGATCGTGTATTCGGCCCCCGAGATCGACGCGGCTCGCGGCGAGACCAGAAACGCGACGAGATCGGCCACTTCACCGGGTTTGGCCGGACGTCCCAACGGAATGCCGCCCAGCGCCTGCATGACCATCTGCCTGGCACCGTCGTAGTCCGTGCCCGCATTGGCCGCGATACCGCCGAGGAAGTCGACCGCGGCTTCGGTCTCGACCCAGCCCGGCGAGACGCGGACGACGCGTACGCCCTGGGGCGTGACTTCCTTCGACAGCGCCTTGCTGTAGGTCGACAGCGCAGCCTTGGCGGCGGCATAGGCGATCGTGGCGTCGTGCAGCGGCAGGACGCGTTGAATCGACGTCACGTGCACGATTACGCCGGATCCCTGCGCGATCATCGAAGGCAGCAACGCGCGATCGAGCCGCACGGCCGACATCAGGTTCAAGTCGAGCGCGTTGGTCCACTCGGTATCGTCCAGCCTCGCAAAGCCGCCCGCAGGTGCCGAGGACCCGCCGGCCACGTGGATCAGGACGTCGATGCCGCCGAGATGAAGCAGCGCCTTCTCCACGGCCTGACGAACGCCCTCGGCCGTCGCCAGATCGGCCGCCACATAGTGCACATCGCCGAGGGGGCTTCTCCGGCTCCGAGCGCGCGGTCGCCACGATCCGTGCTTCGAGCTGCGACAGCCGTTCGACGACGGCCGCTCCGATGCCGCGCGTGCCGCCGGTGACCACGACGCGCTTGCCGGCCAGCTGGAGGTCGAAACTCATGGCGTGACCTCCAGCGAGGCGATCTTGCCGCGCTCGAGGATGAAGGTGTAACGCAGGTCCACCGGGCTGCCCGGGAAGTCGCCGGATACCCGGCTGATGACGATGTGGCTGCGCCCATGCGTCTGCAGCGTGTGCGGCTCGGCGGTGTAGGCGTACTTCGCGGACGTCTCGTTCTTCCAGGCCTCGATCGCGGCGAAGCCCGTATGGGTCTTGCCCTCGTCGAGGACGACGCCGTCCTTGGTGAAGCAGCGCGCGACGGCCTGGCCATCGCGGCGGTCGGCATCGAAGTAGGCCGCGATCGGCTCGGGCAGGTTCAGATCGTTCATTGCAATGCTCCGTGGGTGAGTGCGGAGCCAGCTTGATGCGTACTCGAAGATTAGAGAATCACCTATGATCCGATCAGGCTATGTAGAGATCAGTACACAATGCGCGGCTCCGAATTCGCGGAACTCAAGGCCTTCGTGGCCGTCGTCGACCGGGCCAGCTTCGCGCGGGCGGCCGATCATCTGGGCCTGTCCCGGTCCGCGCTGAGCCAGACCATCCGCCAGCTCGAGTCGAGACTCGGTGTCCGCCTGTTGAATCGCACGACACGCAGTGTCTCGCCGACCGAACCCGGGCGCCGGCTGCACGAGCGGATGGCGCCGATGCTGCGCGAGATGGACGAGGCGGTCGCACAGGCCGTCGGCGCGAACGCGCGCGCCGCGGGCACGTTGCGGATCAACACGCTGAGCATGGCGGCGAAGAAGCTGATCGCGCCGCGGCTGGGCCGGTTCGCCCGCGCGCATCCGGATGTCGTCCTCGACATCGTGATCGAAGACGGCCTCAGCGACATCGCCGGCGAAGGCTTCGACGCCGGTATCCGCGTGGGCGGACGTCTGCAGAAGGACATGGTCGCGGTCCGGCTCACACCGGACTTCGAGCTGCTCGCCGTCGCCTCGCCCGATTATCTCGCCCGACACGGCGAGCCCAGGACGCCCGACGATCTGAGCCGTCACGCCTGCATCAACTGGCGCTTCCCCGGCAGCGGCAAGATCGCCGGATGGCCGTTCAAGAAGAATGGCAAGGCCATCGAGTTCTTCGGCGAGGGAACGGTGATCTCGAACCATCAGGACATCATCGTGCCCGCGGCACTGCAGGGACTCGGCATCCTGTACGCCTACAACGACGAAGACATCGCCGAGGCGCTTGCGCAGGGCCGACTCAAGCGCGTGCTCCCCGACTGGTCACCGACGATGCCCGGTCTGTACCTCTACTACTCGAGCCGGCGCTACATGCTGCCGGCGCTGCGCGCGTTCATCGACTGTCTGCTTGATCGCGATCTGGATCGGGTGGGGCTTTGAAGTAGTGCCTCGTTCGAATAGAACGGCAGTCAGATCGATCGGTGTCCGCTTTTGACCCAAAGCAGTCATTGCCATGTACTGTCGCCTTTAGAACGGCAGTCAGATCGATCGGTGTCCGCTTTTGACCCAAAGCAGTCATTGCCATGTACTGTCGCCTTGGACAAATCTGGGGTTTGCACGGCCTGCAGTCCATTTGCGGCAGCAGAGAATCTGAGGACGCTTACGGCCCAGCCCAAAGCCTAGGTTGTCGTAAGCTGTGGCGAGTCAGAGTGGGGTTCGACCCCGTTTCACCGGAGGTCTGAAGAGACGAATTATGCAATTCATAACCAAAGGCCCCCACGTCCCAGAACGACTTATTCAGGCGCACGAAGATGGGCGCGTAGTCTTTTTCTGTGGTGCGGGCATTTCCTACCCAGCAAGACTCCCCGGATTTAGCGGGCTGGTGGATCGGATCTATGGCGAAGTGGGTGTGTCGCCATCCGTGCAGGAGAAATCGGCCATCAAGGCCGGCAAGTACGACACGGCCATCGGCCTATTGGAAGCAAGGATCGCCCCGGATGGCCGCGGACGTGAGTTGGTACGCACGGCGGTTTCGCAGATCCTGACATCGGTCGACGTCTCCACAAAGTCAACCGCAACGCACGCGGCTCTGCTTACCTTGGCACGCTCCCGGAACGGACAGACGCGACTTGTCACCACGAATTTCGACCGCCTGTTCGAGGAAGTGATCCGACGCGACGGTATCCAGACCAATGTGCTGCCTGCACCACTCCTGCCAGTTCCCAAGAACCGATGGGATGGGTTGGTCTATTTGCACGGCCTGCTCGCGCCTGCGCCAAACGCCCGAGACCTCGATCGCCTGGTGCTGTCCAGCGGAGATTTCGGCCTAGCTTATCTCACCGAACGTTGGGCAGCGCGTTTTGTCAGCGAACTTTTTCGCAACTATACGGTTTGTTTTGTCGGATACAGCATCAACGACCCGGTTCTGCGCTACATGATGGATGCCCTGGCGGCCGACCGTCTGCTGGGTGAGTCGCCGCCGGAGATGTTCGCGTTCGGTAGCCATCCGAAAGGCAAGGAGAAATTGCAAGAAGCAGAGTGGTGTGCAAAGAACGTCACGCCGATCCTCTATCGTGAACACCATCATCACTTGTATTTGCATCGCACATTGCATGCCTGGGCATCGACCTATCGCGACGGCGTGGGCGGCAAGGAACAGATCATCGTCCAGTACGCGAACTCGCAGCCGCAGCACAGCACCAAGGAAGAGGACTTCGTTGGTCGAGTCCTATGGGCGTTGTCCGACAAGTCCGGCCTGCCAGCCCTTCGTTTTGCGGACGTCGTGCCAGCACCGCCGTTTGGCTGGATCGAGAGCTTCATCGAGCCGCGCTTCGGCCACGAAGACCTCGCACGCTTCGGAGTTGCGCCCCTCCCACTGCGCGAGGAGCTCCAAGCATTGAAGCCATTCAACATTAAGAAGCTTGAGTTCAGCCTGCTCGATCGGCCCGCTCCGTACCTGCGTGCCCCGTACATGGCGGTCGTTCGTCGCGGCGCAGCAGAAACCCTGCCAGATGATGTGATGCGGCACTTAGCTCGATGGTTGTTGCGATACCTGGACGAACCAAAGCTCATCTTGTGGCTGGCACGGCACGGCGGCGGCTTACGCGATTTCCTCGCAGACTTGATCGAGAGACAGCTTTCCGACATCGGCAAATGGGAGCGGCAGGGAGAGGCCGCCAAGATCGAGGAACTGCGCCGTCAATCGCCGCAGGCTATTCCGCGCATGTTGCTCCGCCCAATCTGGCGCCTGCTGCTCACGGGTCGCGTGCGCGCCGGCGGCGGCTCCACTTTCGATTTGTACCAATGGTTAGACCGCTTCCGTCGAGACGGGCTGACGGCAAGCCTTCGCTTGGCTTTGCGGGAACTCTTGGCCCCTCGCATCACGCTACGCCAGCCATTCCGTGCTATGGAGGAAGACGAAGAAGGAGCCTACGCGGAACGCCTGAAGCTATTGGTGGATTGGGAGCTCGTGTTAGGCACCGATCACGTGCACTCCCTGCTGCGCGAACACAACGTCGACAGATGGCACGACGTGCTGCCGTCCCTGGTCGACGACTTTACAGCCTTGTTGCGGGATGCGCTCGACATCATGGCGGAACTGGGTGCAGCCACGACTGAAAGTGACTTGTCCTACCTGTTTCGACCATCCATCAGCAATCACGAGCAGAACCGCGACTTCTACGATTGGACGGCGCTCATCGAGCTCACCCGAGACGCATGGCTCGCCACCGCGGACGCGGATCCTCACCAAGCGTCGTCGATTGCTGCCAAATGGTGGTCGTTCGGCTACCCCTTGTTCCGCCGCCTGACGTTCTTCGCCGCGACGCGGGACGACGTGGTCCCGGCAGAGCAGGCCTTGGGCTGGCTTCTCGCATCGAACGGGTGGTGGTTGTGGTCAACCGAAACGGAGCGCGAGACGATGCAGTTGCTGAGCTCCCTCGCTCCACGGCTGGACGCGGCGCAGCGAACGAGGTTGAACCAAGCCATACAAGCCGGCCCGCCGCGGGAGATGTTCAGGGACGACGTGGAAGACCGATGGGAGGCGATCGTCGATAGGGAAGTTTGGCAACGCCTGGCAAAGCTCCACGCAGCCGGTATGCCGTTGGGTCCGGAGGCTCAGGCGCGACTAGACAACATCGTCGCCCGCCACCGCGAGTGGCGTCTGGCCGCCAATGAGCAGGACGAGTTTCCGGTGTGGATGGGCCAGGGCGATGACTGGCGCAGGTTTGAGACGACGCCGCGGCGACGGCAGGATCTCATGCAGTGGCTGCGCGAGCATCCGGACGATGATGTCTGGGAGGAAGACGATTGGGCAGAGCGTTGCCGGAAGGACTTCGCCACTACCTCCTGTGCCCTCTTTGCCCTTGCACGCGATAATTTCTGGCCGACCGCACGCTGGCGACGCGCACTGCATGCTTGGAGCGAGGAACGTCTGAGAATGATTTCGTGGAAGCGGTTTGCACCGTTCTTCGCAGCCGCACCTGACGGGGTTGTTTCCGACCTTTCGTATGGAATAGGCGAGTGGCTGCAAGCCGTTTCTAAGGTATTCGAACTTCACGCAGACGCGTTCTTTACGCTGAGCGAGCGGGTTCTTTCGCTTAGCGACGAGAACGTGGAGGACGTGGCCAACCCCGTGACTGCTGCCATTAATCATCCCGTGGGCTATGTGACCCAGGCGCTGCTGGACTGGTGGTATCGCCGCGATCTGCAGAACGACCAAGGCCTGCCGTCCGAGATCGAACCTATCTTCACCCGGCTATGCGACACGCGTCGTGCCGGTTTCCGGCATGGCCGGGTCTTGCTGGCGGCGCATGCGATCAACCTATTTCTCATCGATCGCCGGTGGTTCGACCAGCATCTGTTGCCGCTCTTTGACTGGCGCCGCTCCACCGCGGAAGCCCGTGCGGCCTGGGAAGGCTTCTTCTGGTCGCCTCGGCTCGTCCGATCCCATTTGGCGGCGATCAAGCCCGCTCTGCTGGAAACGGCTCGTCACTACGATGAGCTGGGCGATCACGCGCGACAGTACGCTGCGTTCCTGACGTATGCATCCCTCGATAGGGGCGACACTTTCAGCGCGGAAGAGTTGCGCACAGCGTTCCGCGCATTGCCGGAGGAGGGGCTGGCCGAGGCCGCAAGCGCCCTTGCTCGCGGCATCGAAGGTGCGGGCGAGCAACGCAGCTCCTACTGGACGCGCCGCGTCGCCCCATTCTGGAAGGACATTTGGCCGAAGACAGCGAACCCCTCTCCCGCCATCGCTGACGACCTGTTCCGTCTCTGCATCGCCGCCGGCCGGAACTTCCCCGATGCGCTTGCCACGATCCGCTCATGGCTGGCTCCGGTGCCATACCCCAGCTTTCTAGTGCATCTGCTGCTGGAAGCCAACTTGTGCAGCCAGTTCCCGGAAACGTCACTGGAATGGCTGCATCTGCTCATAGACAACCCGCCAGGCCACATGGGGGACTTACGCGAATGCCTGCAGCAGATCTCGCAAGCCTCTCCCGCCCTGATCCTGGACCATAGATACCAAGAACTCGACCAAATTTGCCGTCGGAGAGGAGGCTGAGGTTGCGGGCGGACGCGTTGGTTTCTAGCAGGTTACAGACGTCCGCTTCTGGCCGGAAGCACGCACCGAAGAGTCATGAGCCGTCCGAGCAAACCAGCCAAACTCTTCGTCAATTGAAAGCCACCGGTCTTACTGGACAGCCGTCGCTCCCTGGCAAGCTGCTCTTGCGATTCGATGCTGGGCTCGCACACCGGCTTCTCGATGCCAGGTCTGCGCGCGAGGAGGTGGACAACCTGGCTAGCGCCCAGATCCATTGGCTCGGCGGCTATCCGGAGTGCGGACCGCTCGGATCATCCGGACCGCTTGCAGAATGCCCAAGCATCCTACCGGCGATATCGAGCAGTGCTCGCAGCCGATCCATGTGGCGAACGTCCTGGTGATAACCGACCCAGACGTCCCGGCTGGGCGGTTCCCCGAACAGGTCGATGCGGTGAAGCCCCTCCACACCCTCGGCCAATGGCCGCGGCAGCACCGCGACGCCGTGGCCTCGACGGCACATCTGGGCTTGAACGCTGCGGCTGGTGCTGGTGAATGCGCGTCGTGAGTGCGGAAATCGATCCAGCAGCCAGGTGACGTCCGGGAAGTGGGCCTGGGCCGAGTTCATCAGGATCAGGCTGACCGATCGAGGATCGTCACTCACCGTGCGCACGGTCGCCGCCGATCCGTAGAGGCCGTAAGGCATCGTCATCAGTCGGCGCTGGACGATGTCCGGCTCGCTGAAAGGAACGATGCGAAACGCCGCGGGCGCATCACCTCCTGACGAAGCAGTCAGCCAGGCCTGGGGGATCGCCGATCCGGCGTCCTGTCGGCCTCGCGGCGGAGCATAGGCCGCAAGTCACTGCGAATTTCGGCACTTCATGGTCGCGCCACGGGCACGCCACATTCGGCGCATGCTCGGCCGGCAGGCTCGCCGGCATCTCATACTCCCAAGTGCCGCCAATGCCCCTGATCCTGCGCGACATCTGCAAGACCCATGCGAACGCCATGCGCGCGCTCGACCGGGTCGGTCCGACGATTCCGGCCTGCATGTACGGTCTGCCGGATCCCGTGGGCGCCGGCGAGTCCACGCCGATGCGCGTCCTGCGCACGCCGCAGGACGCCGACGGCGGCAGCGCGATGTTCGACGAGCCGGGCGTGCAGCATCGCGAGGATGACGTTCGCTGGGTTGCGGCATGAAGCTGATCGGGATTTTCCGCTTCGAGTTCGCCTACCAGATCCGCCGTCCGGCGACGTGGCTGTTCTTCGCGGTCCTGTTCGGCGTGTCCTGGAGCATCATCCAGCACAACTACGTCGCCGATGCGCGGGACGGCTGGATGCTGCTGAACGCACCGCTGGTGATCGCGTCGACCACGGTGGTCAGCGGCATGCTGTGGCTGTTCCTCGCGGCCTCGATTGCCGGCGACGCCGCGGCGCGTGACGTCGAGTGCGGCATGCATCCACTCAGCTACAGCGCGCCGGTGTCCCGGTTCGAGTATCTGGGCGGACGCTTCCTGGCGGCTCTCGCGCTCAATGCGATGGTTCTGCTGGCCGTGCCGGCCGGCATGCTGCTCGGCATGCACTGGCCCGACGTCGAGCCCGAGATCGTCGGTCCGTGGCGGCCCGAGGCGTTCGTGCTCGCCTACGCGGTGATCGCAGGACCGAATGCGTTCCTCGCCACGGCGCTGCAGTTCGCGTTCGCCGCGCTCGGGCGACGCGCGGGCGCCGCGTACTTCGGCAGCGCGCTTCTGTTCGTCGCGTCAATGGGCTTGCCAGCCTTCTTCACGACGCGGCCGGATCTTGCGCGCCTGCTCGACCCGATCGGCATGTTCGCGATCGTCAGCTATCTGTCCGATACCTGGACCACGCACGAGGTCAACACGCGCCTGGTCGGACTGCAGCCGTTCCTGCTCGGCAATCGCGCGCTCTGGCTCGTCGCGGGCCTCGCCGTCTTCGCATGGACCTGGCGATGTTTCCGCCTCGCGCATCCTGCGCAGCGCGGTCGCCGTGCCCGGCGCGCGCGGGCACGTACCGCGTCGAACGAGGGCGCGACGGCCGCCTCGATGCCGATACGGCCGACCTCGACAGCGCCGGCGAGGGTCTCGGTACGCTTCGGCGCTGCGACGCGCTGGCGCCAGCTGCTGGCGATCACGGCGCTGTCGTTGCGCACGCTCCTGCGCAGCTGGATCGTGTCGGCGCCGCTGGTCGTGGTCGCCGTCCTGAGCTGCGTCGCGATCGCGGCGAACATGGAATTCATGGACGTGCCGTTGCTGCCGCGCACCGAGCACGTGCTGACCTATCTGACCGCCGCGTTGGCGAACCCGGGCAACCGCCTCTGGATGCTCATCCCGCTGCTCACGATTCTCTACGCGGGCGAGCTGGTCTGGGCCGATCGCGACGCGCGCATCGCCGAGATCAGCGGCGTCGCGCCAGTGCCGGAATGGGTGTTCTTCGCGGCCCGGTTCCTGGCGCTGGCCGCGGTGCTCGCCATCTGGATGGCCGCGCTCGGCCTCTCCGGCGTGGCCGCGCAGCGTCTGCTCGGATACGAGCACTTCGAGATCGGCCTGTACGCAAAGGTGCTGCTCGGTCTGCAGCTGCCCGATTACCTGCTGTTCGCGCTCCTTGCGCTGGTGGTCCATACGGTCGTCGACCACAAGCCAGTCGGTACCCTGGTGGCGCTGCTGATCTACGGCTTCATCGCGTTCGCGCCGCTGCTCGGCGTGGAGCACCGGCTGCTGGTGTTCGGCGCGAGCCCTGCCTGGTCGTACTCGGACATCCGTGGCTTCGGCGATTCGTTGCCGCCGTGGCTCGCATTCAAGGCCTACTGGGGCGCGTGGGCGCTGCTGCTGGCGGTGATCGCGCGGCTCGCGTGGGTGCGCGGACGCGCGTCTGATTCAGGCGGACGGCTGGCGCTGGCACGTGAACGCTTCACCGCTCCGACGGCGATCGCAGCGGCGATCGCCGCCTCGGCCGTGCTGGCGGTGGGCGGCTTCGTCCTCTACAACACCCACGCGCTCAACGTTTACCAGACGCGTACCGCGCGTCTCGCGCGCCAGGCCGCCTACGAGCTGCAGTACGGGCAATACGCGGCCCTGCCGCAGCCGCGGGTAGCCGCATCGACGATGCGCGTGGAGATCCATCCCGAGCGCCGCGCGGCTCAGTTCCTGGGGCACTATCGCCTCGAGAACGCCGGCGCGCAGGCCATCGACACCGTGCACGTCGCCATGTCGACCATGACCGGCGTGGCGACCAACGTGCTTCGTTTCGACCGGCCCACCACGCGTGTCCTCGATGACGCCGTCCTCGGCCATCGCATCTACCGGCTCGCCGAGCCTTTGCAGCCGGGCGAATCGATGCATCTGCACTACGAGGTCGGGTTCTTTCCGCGCGGCTTCGGCAACGACGGTGCCGACGCGGCCGTCGCCGGCAACGGCAGCTGGCTGGCGGCCCTGGCCTATCTGCCGGCGATCGGCTATCAGGCGAGTCGCGAACTGCGCGAGCCCGGCGACCGCCTCTCGCAAGGCCTGCCTGCTCGTCCGCGGGTGCCCAAGCTCGAGGACACCGATGCGCGCAATGCGCCAGGCGAGGCCGGCATGGAGTTCGAGGCCATCGTCGGCACCGCCGATGACCAGATCGCGGTCGCGCCCGGCCGGCTGCGCCGCAGCTGGCGCGAGAACGGCCGCCGCTACTTCCACTACGTCGCCAATGCGCCGGTCGGGGCGGACGTGCAGATCTTCTCGGCGCGCTATGCGGTGCATCGACAGCCCTGCCACGGCGTGGACGTCGAGGTCTTTCACCATCCCGCGCACGAGAACGTCGTGGCCGCGATGGCCGCCAGCGCCTGCGCATCGCTCGACCTGTACGGCCGGGTGTTCGGCGCCTATCCGTACGATTCGCTTCACCTCGTCGAGAACCCGGCGCGTGACATCGGCGCCCATTCCGAGCCCGGCCTGATCGACTACGGCGACGGCTTCGCGCTGCTCGACCCGGCCGACGGCGAGGGTGGCCTGGATCTGGTGTACGCGGTCACCGCGCACGAGATCGCGCATCAGTGGTGGGGCGGCCGGCGTTTCGATCCCGCGCGCGTGGAAGGCGTCGGCCTGCTGATCGAAAGCATGGCCACCTATTCGGCGATCCAGGTGGTCGAGGACAGCCTCGGCTCCGCGCAGCTGCAGGCCTATCTGGACATGATGCGCAGTCAGTATCAGGTGCCGCGTTCGCTCGCGATGCCGCCGCTGCTGCGCGCCACCGACACGTTCCTGAACTACCGCAGGGGGCCGCTGGCGCTCTACGCGCTGAGCCAGTACATCGGTCGCGACCCGCTCGATCTGGCCCTGCGCCGCCTGCTCGACGAGCACCCGCCCGGCCGTACGCCGCGGGCGACCACGCTCGACCTCTATCGCCAGCTGGAGGCCGTCACGCCGATGCGCGACCGTGGACTGCTGCACGACCTGTTCGCCGTCAACGCCTACTGGGAACTCGCCGCCACCCGGGCCGAGACGCGGAAGCTCGCAGATGGACACTGGCAGCTCACGCTGGAACTGCGTGCCCGCAAGTGGCGGGTCGACGACACCGGTGCCGAGCACGAACTGCCGCTCGACGAATGGGTCGAGATCGGCGTGTACCCCGGCGCGGCGCAGAGACGTGAAAACCGGCAGGTGATCGTCGGCGAGCCGATCCAGCTCGAGAAGCGCCGGCTCGACCAGCCGACCTGCACGATCACACTGCTGCTGTCGCAAGAGCCGGGTCACGCCGGTGTCGACCCTCGCGCGCTGCTGGTCGACCTGCGACCGCGCGACAATTTCGTCGATGTGGCGCGCGTCGACGATGTCTCGCCCAGATGAGATCGGTCTTCGCCGGTCCAGGCGTAGGTCGACGACGGCCTCCTGGGGCGGCGTGACGCAAAGGCGCCGCGGCGCATACGGATACTGCGGTGGCGGATCGGCGTGGTGCATCCGGACATGACCCTGCGCGGCATCGGGCGATTTTCGGGAAACGAATGGGCCGGCTCCGGGCGCGTCGATGGGCCGGCGTCGCGACGCTCGACGACTCCGGCGATCGCGTACCTGCCGGTGGTTCGATCCGCCGCGTGGCCCGCGTCGTGCCCGCGGCACCCGTTGACGCCGTACCGCTGCATCCGCGCCGACGTGCCGACGCGTATTCTGCTCGCCGACATGCCGCTTCCTCCGGGCATGCGGCTGCTGCAGATCGTCCGGTTCACTGCCACGTAAGGCAGGCCCTGCTACCAATGAACGCCGCCGACCTGTCGGCAGCTCGGCCTGATCCGTGCCGAGCCGGGCGCTCGCGACGTTTCGGGGCGTCTTGCACGCATTCAGAGCCACCGATCCGGGAGCAGCGATGCCAGACGAGCCTGCCGTCAAGTTCACACGCCGCCAGATGCTGATCGCCGGCGCGGCCACCGTCACGGCGAGCGGGCTGCCGTGCGCGGTCGCCGCGGCCGATGCCTTGTCGAGGCCTGCGACGGCGGCTCCGGTCACCGTGGATGTCACGTTTCGTGTCAACGGTCGCGACCGAACGCTGACGCTCGACACGCGGACGACGCTGCTCGATGCGCTGCGCGAGCATCTGCAGCTGACCGGAACCAAGAAAGGCTGCGATCACGGCCAGTGCGGCGCCTGCACGGTGATCGCCGACGGCCGCCGCATCAATGCCTGCCTGAGTCTGGCGGTCATGCATCAGGGCGGTTCGATCACGACGATCGAAGGCCTCGGCACGCCGGACGCCCTGCATCCAATGCAGCGCGCGTTCGTCGAGCGCGACGGCTACCAGTGCGGTTACTGCACGCCCGGTCAGATCTGCTCGGCCGTCGCGGTGCTCGACGAGATCGACGCGGGCATTCCCAGTCACGTCAGCGCCGATCTGACCGCTGCGCCGCAGCCGACGCCGGACGAACTGCGCGAGCGCATGAGCGGCAACCTGTGCCGCTGCGGCGCGTACTCCAACATCCTCGATGCGATCACCGACGTCGCGAAGGAGCGTGCATGAGGGCCTTCAGCTACGAGCGCGCGTCCTCGCCGGCGCAGGCCGTCGAGAAGGCCGCGAATACGCCGGGCGCACGCTTCATCGCGGGCGGCACGAATCTGCTCGACCTCATGAAGCTCGAGATCGAGACGCCGACGCATCTGATCGACCTCAACGGCCTCGAGCTCGACCGGATCGAGGACGCGGAGGGCGGCGGTCTGCGCATCGGTGCGCTGGTACGCAACACCGACCTGGCCGCGCATCCGCGCGTGCGCCGCGACTACGCAGTCCTGGCGCGCGCGCTGCTGTCGGGCGCGTCCGGGCAGCTGCGCAACCGGGCGACCACGGCCGGCAATCTGATGCAGCGGACGCGCTGTCCGTATTTCTACGACACCGCCCAGCCGTGCAACAAGCGTCTGCCCGGCAGCGGCTGCGCGGCGCTGCAAGGCGTCAGCCGTCAGCATGCGGTGATCGGGATCGGCGATGCCTGCATCGCCACGCATCCGAGCGACATGGCGGTCGCGATGCGCCTGCTCGACGCCACCGTGGAGACGGTGCGGCCGGACGGCACGACCCGCCGCATCGCGATCGCCGATTTCCACCGGCTGCCGGGCGAGCGGCCGCAGGTCGAAACCGTGCTGGCGCCCGGCGAGATGGTGACCGCGGTCGTGCTGCCTGCGCCGCTCGGCGGCCGTCACGTCTATCGCAAGGTGCGCGACCGTGCGTCCTACGCGTTCGCGCTGGTCTCGGTGGCGGCGGTCGTCCAGCGCGACGGCAGCGGCCGCGTCGCGCTCGGCAGCGTCGCACCCAAGCCCTGGCGCGTCGAGGCCGCCGAATCCGAACTGCCGCGCGGCGCCGGCGCGGTGACCGAACGCCTGCTCGCCGGCGCGCGGCCGACCGCCGACAACGCGTTCAAGCTGACCCTCGTCGAGCGCACGCTTGCGGCGGTCCTGACCGAAGCCGGAGCAGGCGCATGAAGTTCGACAGGCCCGCCACGACCAATCCGATCGACCGCCTCAAGGTCGTCGGCAAGCCGACCGACCGCATCGACGGACCGCTCAAGACGAGCGGCCGCGCGCCGTACGCCTACGAACGCCATGACGTGGCGCCCGATGCCGCCTACGGCTACGTGGTCGGCGCGACGATCGCCAAGGGTCGGATCCGCGCGATCGACACGCACGCGGCGCGCGCCGCACCCGGCGTGCTCGCCGTCGTGACCGCCGACAACGCCGGCAGGCTCGGCAAGGGCAAGCACAATACGGCGCGCCTGCTCGGCGGTCCGCAGATCGAGCACTACCACCAGGCGATCGCGCTGGTCGTCGCCGAGACCTTCGAGCAGGCGCGCGCCGCCGCCGCGCTGGTGCAGGTGGACTACGTGCGCGCGGACGGCCGCTACGATCTGGCGCGCGGCAAGGACGCGGCGGTCGAACCGAAGAGCGATCCCGACACCGGCGCCGGCGATTTCGACGCCGGCTATGCCGCGGCGCCGGTGCAGCTCGACGCCACCTACACGACGCCCGACCAGTCGCACGCGATGATGGAGCCGCACGCGTCGATCGCGGCCTGGCACGGCGACCGGCTGACGCTGTGGACGTCGAACCAGATGATCCACTGGAGCAGGCAGGACATGGCGATGACGCTCGGCATCGCCGAGGACAAGGTGCGTCTGGACTCGCCTTACATCGGCGGCGGTTTCGGCGGCAAGCTCTTTCTGCGCGCCGACGCGCTGCTGGCCGCGCTCGGCGCGCGCGCGGTGCGGCGGCCGGTCAAGGTCGCGCTGCAGCGGCCGCTGATGTTCAACAACACCACGCACCGGCCGGCGACGATCCAGCGTATCCGCATCGGCTGCCGGCGGGACGGCACGATCGAGGCGATCGCGCACGAGAGTTGGTCCGGCGATCTGCCCGGCGGCAGCCCCGAGGTCGCCACGCAGCAGTCGCGCTGGCTCTATGCGGGCGCCAACCGCAAGACGGCGCTGCGGCTCGCGACGCTCGACCTGCCCGAAGGCAATGCGATGCGTGCGCCGGGCGAGGCGCCCGGCATGCTGGCGCTCGAGGTCGCGATGGACGAGATGGCCGAGAAGCTCGGCATCGATCCGGTCGAGTTCCGCGTGCTCAACGACACGCAGGTCGATCCGGAGAAACCCGAGCGGCCGTTCTCGCGGCGCAGCCTCGTGGAGTGCCTGCGCAGCGGTGCCGAGCGGTTCGACTGGAAGCGCCGTCAGGCGCGGCCTGCGCAGACCCGAGAGGGACGCTGGTGGATCGGACTCGGCATGGCCGCCGCCTATCGCAACAACCTCGTCATGGATTCCGGCGCCCGCGTCCGGCTCGACCGCAGCGGCATCGTCACGGTCGAGACCGACATGACCGACATCGGCACCGGCACGTACACGATCATCGCGCAGACCGCCGCGGAGATGATGGGCCTGCCGCTCGAGCGCGTCGTCGTGCGCCTGGGCGATTCGAGCTTCCCCGTATCGGCCGGCTCGGGCGGCCAATGGGGCGCCAACAGCTCGACGGCCGGCGTCTACGCCGCGTGCATGAAGCTGCGCGAAGCGGTCGCGCATCGGCTCGACCTCGACCCGGGCGCCGCGACGTTCGAGGACGGAGCCGTGCGCGTCGGCGACCGCCGCATCGCGCTGGCCGAAGCCGCGCAGGACGGCGAACTCGTCGTCGAGGACGGCATCGAGTTCGGCGACCTCGCCGAACGCTACCGGCAGGCCACGTTCGGCGCGCACTTCGTCGAGGTCGGCGTCGACGCCTGGACCGCCGAGATCCGCGTGCGGCGCATGCTCGCGCTCTGCGCGGCCGGCCGCATCCTCAATCCGAAGTCGGCGCGCAGCCAGGTCATCGGCGCGATGACGATGGGCGTCGGCGCCGCGCTGATGGAGGAGCTCGCGATCGACCGGCGCTTCGGCTTCTTCGTCAATCACGATCTGGCCGGTTACGAGGTGCCGGTCCACGCCGACATTCCGCGTCAGGAGGTCGTGTTTCTCGACGAGACCGACCAGATCTCCTCGCCGATGAAGGCCAAGGGCGTCGGCGAGCTCGGCATCTGCGGCGTCGGCGCGGCCGTCGCCAATGCGATCTACAACGCGGTCGGCGTGCGCGTGCGCGACTATCCGGTCACGCTGGACAAGCTGATCGGGCACATGCCGGCGGTCGGCAAGTAGATCGAGAGACGATTCGGATCGAGCCGCATCCGCCCGCTTGATCCTCGGGACCCCTGACGGCTCGGAAGCGGCGTATCGCCGTTGCGCGTCCTTCGCCCGATCAGATTTGGCGCCGACGCCACACCGGCTCGGCGCGTCTCGCCTTTATCCGACGCCGTGCCGGGCGGCATGAGTGCCGATCCGCGCGGGCGGGCGATCGATCGGTTTGCCGCCCGCAAGACGCGCGTTCTGGATCGAGAAGGCCGACGACGCTAAGGTTCACGCCCGACCGGGGTTCCGGGGCGGAGCTCGAGCCCGAGCCGGGCCGGTCGTCCGAATCGAGCCGAAGCGAGAGGAACCGATGATCGAACTGCCGATACGAGATCCGTGCGACCTGTGCGTCGCGGCACGCGACGAGCGCTGGAAGGTCGTCGACGAGAGCGCGCACACGCTGACGGTCGTCAATCCGTGGCAGTTCGAGGTCGGCCAGTGCTGCGTCATCACGCGGCGTCACGTCGCGACGCTGCTCGACCTGTCCGAGTCCGAATGCGCCTCGATCCTGGTGGCGGCCAAGCGCGTCGCCGAGGCGCTCGTCGCGGCCTATCGCCCGCTCGGCATCCTGACGTTCCAGAACAACGGGGTCTACAGCGGACAGGAGACGCCGCACTTCCATTTCCACGTCGTGCCGCGGCAGCAGGGCAGCGACTGGGGCATCGGTCCGCCCCAGCTGGCGATCTTCGATGCCGCAGGGCGCGAGCGCGGGACCGCGCATGATCCGGCCGGCGACGCACAGCGACGGCTGCGCGTGCAGGCCTCGGCCGCGCGGCTCGCCGAAACCGCCGACCTGATCCGTTCGCATCTGGCGCGGTAGACCGCCGGCGACCTAGGGCGTCATCGACAGTCGCAGCCGCAGTCGGTCCGCGATCGGCTATCGACGCGCTATCCGGGAGTTACGCTGGCGCGAGATCACGCGATCCAGGCAGCGATCGCGCGATCGATCCCGGGTGCGCTCACCCAATGCTTCCCATTCTGCGCGTCATCGAAGGTCGCGCCGACGAGTCGGGTCGTCGGCGCGGCTCGCGGTTCGCGCCGCCGCCTCAGCGAGTGCTCGCCGCCGATCGCGTACCGGCGCGGCGACGCGGCGGCGTCGCCGGCTGCTCCGGCTCGGTCTTCTCGCGCTCCTGCATGCGGCGCCAGACCCATCCGATCGCGATGCCGACCGCGGCGATCAGCAGCGCCGACTCGACCGGCCGCGTCTCGATCGCGCGACGCGTCGACTTCGAGGCGCGCGTGAGACTTTCGAGCGCTTCCTCGCGAATCGCGTTCGCCGAATCGAGCACCTCGCCGCCTTTGCGGCTCGCGCTGTTCTGGAACTCGGCCAGCGCCGCCGAACAGGAATCGCGCGACTGCGCGAGGTGGTCGAGGACGTTCTGCAGGGTCTTGTGAGCGGATGCCGTCATGTCGTGTCTCCCGATTGGATCGCTGCGGCGCTGGACGTGGTGGAGGGGATTTGTGCCCGGACTCCGGCGTCGCGTCGCTCGTTCGAGCTTGCGCGCACCGGCGCCGAGGGACGCCAGCATTGCCAGCCGGCCGTGAACAGCCGGTTTACCGGCAGCGGCGCCACGAAATTTGACGTGTATCGGATTGGCGGAACCGGACCGCCGCCCGCTGACGCAGCGGCCTCGCGGTTCGCTCGAACGGAGCGCATCGACTGCGCGTCATGCGAGACCGCTGCGCGCGTTCAGCGACCGTACGGCGGCGCGGGCGATGCGTCTGCGCGCATCGGCTCGATGCCGTAATCGCGCAGCAAGGCGTCGATCGCGGCGCGACGGCGCGTCAACGCCGCATCGAGCGTCCGCCGCAGCTCGACGTCGTCGCGCCTATGCTGGTCGCGAGGGACGCGGGCGTCCAACCAGAATCATGCCCCGCCATCCGGATGCGGAAAACTCTGCCGAGGCGCGCCGGGGCTCGGCGAACGGTCTCGCGCCGCCCTGCGTCGCGTCAGTCGAGCTCGTCGGACGGCGTGCGCTCGCGCGCCGGACGCTTGGCGAGCTTGCGCTGCAGCGAACGGCGGTGCATGCCGAGCATGCGTGCGGCGGCCGAGATGTTGCCGGCGGTGCTGGCCAGCGCCTGCTGGATGTGCTCCCACTCCAGGCGGTTCATCGGCGTCATCTGCGCGTCGATCTCCGGCGGCAGCGGCTCGCCGGCGAGCACGCGCAGGATCATCGGCACGGTCGCCGGCTTCGGCAGGTAGTTGTCGGCGCCGCGCTTGATCGCCTCGACCGCGGTCGCGACGCTGGCGTAGCCGGTCACGAGGATCACGCGCATGTCCGCGTGCAGCGCGCGCAGCGGCGCGATCAGGTCCAGCCCGGTCTCGCCGTCGAGCTTCAGGTCGACCAGCGCGAAATCCGGACGCAGCCGGCGCGCGCAGGCCAGCGCGGCGGCGGCGTTGGTCGCGGTCGCGATCTCCAGTCCGCGGCGTTCGAGCGAGCGCTGCAGCACGCGCAGATACAGCGCGTCGTCGTCGACCAGCAGGCCGCGCTTCATCGCGCCTCCACGGCCGCGGCCGGCAGGCGGAAGCGGATGCAGACGCCGCGTCCGTCGCTGGCCCGCATCGACAGTTCGCCGCCGAGACGCTCGACCGTCGCATGCGACAGCGCAAGCCCGACGCCGAGTCCGTCGGGCTTGCTGCTGCCGAACAGCCGCGCCGGCAGGAACGGCCGCGCCCGGTCGAAACCGTCGCCGTAGTCGCGGATCTGTCCGCGCAGTCCGTCGGCGTCGGCGTCCAGGTGCAGGTCCACGCGCGGCGTGCCGGCGCGCACGCCGGCATCGGCGGCGTTGTTGAGCAGGGCCTGCAGCAGATGGCCGACGGCCGGATCGACGCTGGCGTAGCGGCCGATCGCGCCGCTGCGGTGCAGCTCGACCGCCGGACGCACCAGCTGCCAGCGCTCGATCACGCGTTCGAGGTCGACGCGGCGCGACGGCGCCTGGTCGCCGGTCTCGGCCGGCGCGGCGAGTTCGCGCACGCGGACGCGGCAGACGTCGATCAGCTCACGGATCGTGCGGTGGTCCTCGCGCAGCTCGTCGGACTGCGGACGCTCGAGCAGATCGTCGACCATCAGCGTCAGCGTGCCGAGCGGCGTATTGAGCTCGTGCGCGACCGAGGCGGCATGCGTCGCCAGCGCGACGATGCCCTCGTTGCGCGCGAAGCGCTCGCGCAGCAGGGCCAGCTCGTGCTCGCGCGCGCGCAGCGCCGAGGCCAGCCGCGAGAAGAAGTACAGCACGACGCCGGCCGAGATCAGGAAATTGACCGCCATGCCCCACAGATGCAGGTCGAAGCCGTCGAGCGGCGCGCCGTGCACGTGCACGAGCGGGCGGCCGAAGGCGGCCGCGGCCGCGTAGCCGGCGCCGCAGATCGCCGCGGTCGCGTAGATCCAGCGCAGCGGCAATGCGAGCGCGGCGAAAGCGATCGGCAGCAGGAACAGCGACGTGAACGGATTGGCGACGCCGCCGCTCCAGGCGACCTGCCAGGTCAGCACCGCGACGTCGACGGCGATGTGGACGAAGGTTTCGGCCGGTCCGGCCTCGCCGCGCCGCACGCGCCAGGCCGCATAGAGATTGAACGTAGCGAGCGCGCCGACGCCGAGCCACAGCGGTGCCGGCGCGAAGATGAGTCCGAGCGGTCCGGTCGCGGCGAGGATCGCCGCGGCCTGCCCGGCGATCGCGAGCCAGCGCAGGGTGCACAGGGTGCCGAGGATCGACGTCGAAGCGGCGCGCATCGGCCGATTATCGGGTCTTGACCGTGCCGGTGCGCGCGACCGGCGGTCGCAGGCGCGCTTCGCCGCTCAGCCGCGCCAGATCGTCGAGGCGTCGACGTCGGCGAGCCGGCGCCGGCCGGTCAGCGCCATCGCCAGCTCCAGCTCGGTGCGCAGGATCTGCAGCACGTGCGCGACGCCGGTCGCGCCGGCCGCGGCCAGTCCGTAGACGTATGGCCGGCCGATCAGCACCGCCGAGGCACCGAGCGCGAGCGCCTTGAGCACGTCGGTGCCGCGCCGGATGCCGCCGTCGAGCAGCAGCGGCACACGCCCGCCGACCGCCGCGGCGACCGCCGGCAGCGCGTCGATCGTCGCCGGCAGCGTATCGAGCGTGCGTCCGCCGTGGTTCGAGACGATCAGGCCGTCGAGGCCGTGCGCGATCGCGCGCGCGGCATCGTCGGCGCCGAGGATGCCCTTGGCGAGGATCGGCAGCGTCGTGATCGAGCGCAGCCAGTCCAGATCGCGCCAGGTCGGCGCCTGCTCGAGCAGCGGCGTGCCGAACGCGATGCGGCCGGCCGCGGCGGCCGGCGGCGCCTGCAGACCGCGCAGGTTGACCGCCTCGATGCCGGGCGGCAGCGCGAAGCCGGCGCGCTGCTCGCGATTGCGCACGCCGTTGACCGGCGCGTCGACGGTCACGACCAGGGCGCGGTAGCCGGCCGCCTCGGCGCGCTCGACCAGGCGCCGCGTGAACGCGCGGTCGGGCTGGATGTAGAGCTGGAACCACAGCGGCGCCGGCGTCGCCGCGGCGATTTCCTCGATCGTCAGGCCGGCCTGCGTGCTGACGACCATCGCGCCGCCCATCGCGGCTGCGGCCAGCGCCGAGGCGCGCTCGCCGTCCGGATGCGCCAGCGTCTGGTAGGCGACCGGCGCCAGCACGATCGGATGCGCGAGCGTCTGGCCGAACAGCGTCAGCGCGGTGTCGCCGCCGGCGAGGTCGGCCAGCACGCGACCGGCCAGCCGCAGCCGGCCGAACGCGGCGCGGTTGTCGGCCGCGGTCGCCTCGTCGGCGGCTGCGCCGTCGAAGTACGCCCAGGCCGCCTCGCCGAGGCGTTCGCGCGCGAACGGACGATAGTCCTCTACCGCGGCGATCGCGGCCGGAATCCGTTGCAGCGGCGGCAGTTCGCTCATCGGACGAGACGGCGCGCCGGACGAAGTCCGCCGCGGCGGCCGGTCGGGCTCCGCGCGGTGACGATGCGAGCGAGGATCACCGATGACTCCGAGGCATGCTGATGCAGCCGGCGAGCATCGCGCCGGGCTACTGGCTTGGCAAGCCTCTGCACGCGAACCGCGACGCGATGACGCAAGCGCCGGCAGCGGCGTGCGTGCAGCGGCACATGGCGTTCCCGACACGGCCGCTCAGCGCTCGAGCCGCCCGAATCCGAACAAGGCCTGCAGCGGATGACGGCGGCGCGCCAGGTATGCGCTGACCAGTCCGGCACCGATCATCGAGTAGGTGATGCCGTTGCCGCCGTAGGCCATCACGAACACCACGCGCGGACCGTACTGGGCATGCGGACCGATGAACGGCAGGCCGTCGGCCGTCTCGGCGAACGTGCCGCCCCACGAGAACGCCGGCACGATGTCCAGATGCGGCAGCAGGGCGCCGGCCTTGGCGGCGATCCGGCGCGCCTTGCGGTCGACGCGCGCATCGCGCCGTGCCGGCCGGTCGACCGCGTCGTCCTCGCCGCCGGCGAGCAGGCGGCCGTCCTGGGTCGTGCGCAGATACAGATACGGACGTGCCGATTCCCAGACCAGCGTCCGCCGCAGCGGCCCGAACGCGTCCTCGTCGAGCGGGTCGGTCACGAACGCATAGCTGCTGCGGTTGCGCGCGACGCGCCGGTCGAGCCATTGCTGCGTCGCATAGCCGGCGGCGAGCACGACGTGGCCGGCTCGCACGACCGGTCCGGCCTGCGTGCGCAGCGTCACGCCGCGCGAGGAGGCGTCGATCGAGGTGACGGCGCTGCGATCGAACACGCGGGTCCCGCCGCGGATCAGGCGCGCGAGCAGACGATACGTGAAACGATACGGATCGACCTGGGCCGCGATCGCGCTGAGGATCGCCGCCGGCGCGCGGAAACCGTAGCGCGCCAGCAGCTGTTCGGGTTCGAGCCAGCGCACGCCGAAACCGTGGCGGCGGCGCAGCGAGAACTCCGCTTCGAGCGCATCGCGGTCGCGCTGCCGGCTCGCGTAGTAGAGGCTGTGCGTGCGCGCGAAGCCGACGTCGCGGACCTCGCCGGCCAGCGCGTGCAGCGATTCGATCGCCTCGGCACAGCCGCGGTAGGCATCGACCGCGGCGTTCTCGCCGTAGCGCTCGGCGAGGTCGACCAGATGCGTGTCGATCTCGTACTGCAGCAGGGCCGTACTGGCCGCGGTGCTGCCCCAGCCGATGTCGCGCTGCTCGATCACGACGACCTCGTGGCCGGCCTCGACCAGCGCATCGGCGATCAGCGCGCCGGTGATGCCGCCGCCGACCACTGCCACCTCGCAGCGCAGGTCCGACTGCAGCGCCGGGAACGCGCGCATCAGGCCGTTCTTGACGGCCCAGAACGGATAGCCGCTCTTGAGATCCATGCCGGGCGCCTAGCGGCCGTGATCCGGCCCGCTGCGGCGTCCGGCGACGAGGCCGAGCGTGCGCAGGCGCCGATACAGCGTCTCGCGTCCGATGCCGAGCTCGCGCGCGGCGGCCGACACGTTGCCGGCGTGGCGCTCCAGCGTCGCGCGGATCACGTCGCGCTCGGCCTGCTCGAGCGGGCTCGCCGCTGCGGTGCCGGCCGTCTCGGCGGGACGCGCGACCGGCTGCGCGTCGAGGATGTCCTCGTGCAGATGGAAGCGCTCGATGCGGCCGTCGTCCTCGGCCAGCACGACGGCCAGGCGAATCGCATGCTGTAGCTGGCGGATGTTGCCGGGCCAGGTATAGGCGAGCAGGGCGTCCATCGCCTCGGCGCTGATCGGCAGGCGGCGACCGCCGCTCTCGCGTGCGAGCAGCGATTCGATCAGCGCGCGCCGGTCGGGCCGCTCGCGCAGCGGCGGCAGCGTGATGCGCAGCCCGTTGATGCGGTAGTACAGGTCCTCGCGGAACGCGCCGCGCGCGACCAGCGTCTTGAGGTCGCGATGGGTCGCGCAGACCACCGCCGCGTCGAGCGCGATCGGCCGGCTGCCGCCGACGCGGGTCAGGTTGCGCTCCTGCAGCACGCGCAGCAGGCGGGCCTGCAGATCCAGCGGCATGTCGCCGATCTCGTCGAGAAACAGCGTGCCGCCGCAGGCCTGCTCGAAACGCCCGGCGGCGCCGCCGCGGCGCCCGCCGGTGAACGCGCCGTCCTCGTAGCCGAACAGCTCCGACTCGATCAGGCCGGCCGGGATCGCCGAACAGTTGACCGCGACGAAAGGCCCCGCGCTGCGTGCGCCCTGATCATGGATGTGGCGCGCCAGGACGTCCTTGCCGGTGCCGGTCTCGCCGTTGATCAGCACCGGGATGTCGCGTGCCAGCGCGCGGCGTGCGATCAGCGAGGCGCGCTCGACGATCGCGTCGCCGCTGCCGGGCGCCGGCGTCGGCGCGGACTCGCGTTCGGGCAGCGTACGTGCGGACGAAACATGCCGGGTGCCGGCCTGGACCGGTGACCGTTCGCGGCGCCCGATCAGCAGGCGTGCGCCGGCGCGGTTCTCCAGCACCAGCGGTGTGCCGCCGGGGTGGCGCAGCGCGTCGCGCGCGCGCGCGAACGAGCCGTCGAACAGCGCCGCGAAATCGAGCCCGGCTGGGCGCGTATCGAGGCCGAGCATGCGCTGTGCGACCTGATTCATGCCGAGCAGGCGGCCGTCCTCGGAGAACGCCAGCACGCCTTCGAGCGGCGTGCCGAGCATGTCGGCGCGGTAGTGCACGGCGATCTGCACGCTGGCCGGGATCGCCTGCACCATGCGGTTCTCGACCGAACGGGCCGCGACGAAGATCGGTTCCATCGCGGTCAGCGGATTGCCGACGTAGCTGCAGCTCGCGTCGATCGCGCCGGCCAGCTCGCCGTTCGGGTCGAAGATCGGCACGGCGATGCACGAATAGCTGCGCAGATCGTCGAGGAAGTGTTCGTTGGCGTTGATCGCGATCGGCTTGCGTTCGCGCAATGCGCAGCCCGGTGCGGTCGTACCGACCGCATTCTCGCCGAGCTCCACGCCGGTGCGGAACGCGCTGCGCAGGCCGCTGGCCGCCGCCGGTGTGTTGATCGCGGCGATCACGACGCCGTCGCGGTCGACGCAGGCCAGCGTCCAGTCGGCGCGCGACAGCGCGCCGAGCAGGCGCTCCATCTCCGGCATCGCGAAGCCGATCAGATCGCGCGCGCGTTCCTCGACGCCGCGCTGCCGGTTCGGCGACACGGCATTGAACAGGCTGCGGCTGCTCATCGACAGGCCGAGTCGGCGCGAGCGCTCCCAGGAGCGCACGACCGACCCGGACACCAGGTCCAGCGGCACGCTGTTGCCGTCGAAGAAGCGCTCGCGCGCATCGGCGACGCGTTGCTCGAAGCCATTGGCGATGGCGGGCATGCGAGGGTCTCCGGCGATCGTCCCAGGACGAGGCAGGTGCCTCGCCGAGGTGTCTCAAAAAGCGACAGGTGACATGCTGCGACGCAGCATAAATACTTGAATTTGCTTGAGAAATTATGGGTTTTCGCGGCGCCCGGCCAGGATGGCACAGGCCATGCTAAGGCGCAATCGGTCCGCACCGGCCGATCGTCCAGACGCCTCGTGCGAGACCCACGACAGCAACGATTCCAATAACGCGATGGGGAGAGGCTCAATGGTCATGCACAAGCGGATGGGAGACGGCGGCACGCGCCGGGGGGTCTGGCTGGCGCTGGCGTCGCTGCTCGCGGCGCCGGCCGCGCAGGCGGTCGACGTGGACGCCGGCGATTACACCGCCTTGCCGCCCGGCACCAATCTGGCGCTGGTCTACTTCCAGCATGCCGGACGCGACACGCTGTACGCCGGCGGCGACCGGCAGCCGATCGATCCCAGTCTCGACTCGAACGTCGGCATCCTGCGCGGCGTGCACTACATGGAGATCGGCGGCTTCACGGTCGATCCGCAGTTTCTGCTGCCGTTCGGCCGGCTCAAGGCCGGCGGCGATACCGCCGCGCTCGGCGACGCCAGCGGCGTGGGCGATCTGATCCTCGCGGCGACGGTCTGGCTGGTCAACAAACCCGAGGAAAAGACCTGGTTCGGCATCACGCCGTTCCTGTATCTACCGACCGGCCGCTACGACAGGAAGGACGCGCTGAACCTTGGCGAGAACCGCTGGAAGTTCGCGCTGCAGGCCGGCTACATCCAGGGCCTGGGCGACCGCTTCTCGCTCGACCTCATCGGCGACGTCACGCTGTACGGCAAGAACGACGACTTCGGCGCCGGTTCGGCCGACATGAAGCAGGACGCGAGCTACCAGTTCCAGACCTTCCTGCGCTACCACCTGTCGCCGACCTGGGATCTGCGTGCCGGCTATTCGCGCACCTGGGGCGGCGAGACCGAGGTCGACGACGTGGACATGGACGACCGGCCCAACGTCTCGAAGTTCTCGCTCGGCACCGGCTACTTCGTGTCGCCGACGACGCAGCTGCTGGCGACCTGGGGACGCGACATCTCGGTCGACAACGGCTTCAAGGAAGACAACCGGATCAACCTGCGCATGCTCTTCGTGTTCTGAGCGCGCCGCGCCAGCCGACCTTTCCGCCAGCCGCGGGCGGCGCCGTTCGCGCGTCCGCGAGGAGACCCTCATGATCCGATTCCGTTCCCCGTTTCGTCCGTCGGTCCGGCTGTCCCGAACCGGGCCCTTGCTGATGGCCGCGCTCTCGGTACTGCTCGCGGCGTGCAGCGCCGGCGGCGACGTCGCCCGCGCACCGGATGCACCGGCTGCCGCGCCGGCACCGCGCGGCGCGGCGGCCGTCGACGGCGCCTTCGTCGTGCGCAATGCCGCCACCTCGCGCGACTGGCCGAGCTACGGCCTGGACTACGCCGAGACGCGCTTCAGCCGGCTCAAGCAGATCGATACCGGCAACGTCGCCGGCCTCGGTCTGGTCTGGTCCTACGATCTCAAGTCCACGCGCGGCGTCGAGGCCACGCCGCTGGTCGTCGACGGCGTGATGTACGTGAGCGCTTCGTGGAGCGTCGTGCACGCGATCGACGTACGTACCGGCAAGAACCTGTGGACCTTCGATCCGAAGGTGCCGCCGGCTACCGGCCAGAAGGCCTGCTGCGACGTCGTCAATCGCGGCGTGGCGCTGTACGAGGGCAAGGTGTTCGTCGCGACGCTGGACGGTCGCCTGATCGCGATCGACGCGGCGACCGGCCACGAGGTCTGGGCGCAGGACACCCACATCGCAAAGGACTCGCCGATCACGATCACCGGCGCGCCGCGCGTGTTCAACGGCAAGGTCATCATCGGCAACGGCGGCGCCGAGCTCGGGCTTCGCGGCTACATCACCGCCTACGACGCGGCCAGCGGCCGCCAGCTGTGGCGCTTCTTCACGGTGCCGGGCGATCCGTCCAAGCCGTTCGAGAACGAGGCGATGGCCGCGGCCGCCAAGACCTGGGACCCGTCCGGCAAGTACTGGGAAGCCGGTGGCGGCGGCACCGTGTGGAACAGCATGGTGTTCGATCCGGAGCTCAACCTGATGTACATCGGCGTCGGCAACGGCGCGCCGTGGTCGCACAAGGCGCGCAGTCCGGGCGGCGGCGACAACCTGTACCTGTCCTCGATCGTCGCGCTCAATCCCGACACCGGCGCCTACGTCTGGCACTACCAGGAGACGCCCGGCGACAACTGGGACTTCACGGCGACCCAGGACATCATCCTGGCCGACCTGACGATCGGCGGCACGCCACGCAAGGTGCTACTGCACGCGCCGAAGAACGCTTTCTTCTTCGTTCTCGACCGCACCGACGGCCGTTTCATCTCGGCCAAGAACTTCGTCGACGTCAACTGGGCGACCGGCTACGACACCGCCGGCCGGCCGATCGAGAATCCGGAGGTGCGCCGCACCGACAAGCCGTTCGAGATCATCCCGACCGTATTCGGCGCGCACAGCTGGCATTCGATGTCGTTCAACCCGCAAAGCGGGCTGGCCTACATCCCGGCACAGGGCGTGCCACTGACGCTGGCCCACGATCCGGACTGGAAGGGGCCCGGCAGCAACGTGCCCGGCCAGCCGATGAGCGGCATCGGCTGGAACACCGCGATGCACGTCAACGCCGAGCCGCCCAAGGCCAAGGCATTCGGCCGCCTGGTCGCCTGGGATCCGGTCAACCAGCGCGAGGCCTGGCGCTACGAGCACGTCTCGCCGTGGAACGGCGGCACGCTGACGACCGCCGGCAATCTGGTGTTCCAGGGCACGGCCGACGCGCGCCTGCTCGCGTTCGACGCGACGACCGGCGCCAAGCTGTGGGAGTCGCCGACCGGCACCGGCGTGGTCGCCGCGCCGGTGACCTACGAGGTGGACGGCCGTCAGTACGTGTCGGTGGCGGTCGGCTGGGGCGGCGTCTACGGACAGTCCGCGCGCGCCTCGGAGCGGCGCACGCCCGGCACGGTCTACACGTTCGCGCTCGGCGGCAAGGCGAAGATGCCGGACTTCGTCGACTACCAGCTCGGCAACCTCGTGCAGGGCGTGCCCTACGATCCGGCCGACGTGCCGGCCGGCGCCGCGCTCTACGTCAGCCACTGCGTGTTCTGTCACGGCGTGCCGGGCGTCGACAAGGGCGGCAACATCCCCAACCTCGGCTACCGGCCGGCGGCGGTGATCGAGCATCTGGAGGTCTATCTGTTCGACGGACCGTCGAAGAACCTCGGCATGCCCGACTTCACCGGCAAGCTCAGCGCCGAGGACGCCCGCAAGATCAAGGCCTTCATCCAGGGCACCGCCGACGCCGTCCGGCCCAAGTCCTGACGGTCTTTCCGTCCGTTTCGTTTCGCCGGTTCCGCGCCCGCAGCGGCGTGGACCGGCTCCTCGCCGGCCGCCGACGGCGCCGGCCCTGTCTGGAGTGATTCCCATGAGCTACGCCGATCTCGTTGCGCTGATCGATCCGCGCACCGCCGCGTTCCTGTCCACGACCCATCACCGCATGCCGATCGGCGGTCAGTGGGTGGAGGCCGCCGACGGCGCGCGCCTGGACGTCGTCAATCCGGCCAGCGAGGCGGTGATCGCGCAGGTGCCGGCCGGCGGCGCGGCCGACGTCGACCGCGCGGTCACGGCGGCCGCCGATGCATTCGCGCACGGCCCCTGGTCGAAGGCGCGGCCGGCCGAGCGCCAGCGCCTGCTGCTGAAGCTGGCCGACCTGATCGAGCGCGATGCCCAGGTCATCGCCGAGATCGAGTCGATCGACAACGGCAAGTCGGCGGCGATCGCGCGCGCGGTCGACGTCGCGCTGATCGTCGACTTCTTCCGCTACATGGCCGGCTGGGCGACCAAGATCGAGGGCAGCTCGATCGAGACCTCGGTGCCGTACGCGCCGCAGGGCGAGTTCTTCGCGTACACGCGGCGCGAGCCGGTCGGCGTGGTCGCGGCAATCGTGCCGTGGAACTTTCCGCTGCTGGTCGCCGCGTGGAAGCTCGCGCCGGCGCTCGCGGCCGGCTGCACGGTGGTGCTCAAGCCGGCCGAGCAGACGCCGCTGTCGGCGCTCTATCTCGGCCGGCTGATCGAGGAGGCCGGCTTCCCGGCCGGCGTCGTCAACATCGTGACCGGCGACGGCCCCGGCGCCGGCGCGCCGCTGACGCGGCATCCGCTGATCGACAAGATCAGCTTCACCGGCTCGACCGAGGTCGGCAAGCTGATCGGCAAGACCGCGATGGACTCGATGGCGCGGGTGACGCTGGAGCTCGGGGGCAAGTCGCCGGTGATCGTGCTCGAGGACTGCGATCCGGCGCGCGCGGCGGCCGGCGCCGCCCAGGCGATCTTCTTCAATCACGGCCAGGTCTGCTGCGCCGGCTCGCGTCTGTACGTGCACAAGAAGCAGTTCGACCGGGTACTGGCCGATCTGGCCGGCATCGCCGAGCGCATGCCGATCGGACACGGTCTGGATCCGGATGCGCAGCTCGGGCCGCTGGTCTCGGACGAGCAGATGCGTCGCGTCCGCGGCTACATCGACAGCGGCCGCGAGCAGGGCGCGCAGCTGGTGACCGGCGGCGCGCGCGCCGGCGATCGCGGCTATTTCGTACAGCCCACGGTGTTCGCGGCGACCGATCCGGACCTGCGCATCGTGCGCGAGGAGATCTTCGGGCCGGTGCTGGTCGCGATGCCGTACGAGGACCTCGACGAGGTCGCCGCGCGCGCCAACGACACGCCCTACGGCCTGGGCGCCAGCATCTGGTCGAACGACCTCTCGCGCGTGCAGCGGCTGATCCCGAAGATCAAGGCCGGCACGGTCTGGGTCAACTGTCACAACATGCTCGACGTGTCGGTCCCGTTCGGCGGCTACAAGCAGTCCGGATTCGGCCGCGAGATGGGCCGCGTCTCGCTGGACGCGTATCTGGAGACCAAGTCGGTGTTCATGGCACTGTGAGCACCGGCATCGCATCGACGTCCCATGCCGCGGCTCCGGCCGCGGCCGCCGCCACGAGACCACCTGCATGAGTGCGACACCGAGTTTCCGCGAGGCGCGCGATCTGCTTCTCGCGCTGCGCGAGGACTACCAGGGCGCCCGCGAGGCGTTTCGCTGGCCGCGGCCGGAGCACTTCAACTGGGCGCTGGAGCACTTCGATCGCGAGGCGCTCGACAACCCGCATCCGGCGCTGTGGCTGGTCGAGGAGGACGGCAGCGAGCTGCGTCTGAGCTATGCCGAGCTCTCGGCGCGCTCGAACCGGGCGGCCAATTTCCTGCGCGCCTGCGGCGTGCGCCGCGGCGATCGCGTGCTGCTGATGCTGCCCAATCACGTCGCGCTGTGGGAGGCGATGCTGGCCGGCATCAAGCTCGGCGCCGTCGTGATTCCGGCGACGATGCTGTTGTCGGCGCAGGACATCGCCGATCGCATCGCGCGCGGCCGCGTCGGCCACGTCGTCGCGCTGGCCGGCGAGGCCGCCAAGTTCGACGGCCTGGCCGGCGCACTGACGCGGATCAGCGTCGGCGGCGAGGTGCCGGGCTGGCGCAGCTGGGACGAGGTCGGCACGGCCGATCCGGTGTTCGTCGCCGACGGCCCGACCGGCGCCGACGATCCGATGCTGCTTTACTTCACCTCGGGTACGACCGCGCGGCCGAAGCTGGTGCTGCACAGCCACCGCAGCTACACGATCGGCCATCTGTCGACGATGTACTGGACCGGCCTGAAGCCCGGCGACGTCCACTACAACATCAGCTCGCCGGGCTGGGCCAAGCACGCCTGGAGCTGCTTCTTCGCGCCGTGGAGCGCCGGCGCGACGGTGTTCGTCTACAACTTCGGCCGCTTCAGCGCACCGGCCGTGCTGCAGACGCTGGTGCGCTGCCGGGTCACCTCGCTGTGCGCGCCGCCGACGGTCTGGCGCATGCTGGTGCAGGAGGATCTGGCGCGTTACCCGGTCGCGCTGCGCGAGATCATCGGTGCCGGCGAGCCGCTCAATCCGGAGGTGATCGAGCGCGTGCGCGCGGCCTGGGGCATCACGATCCGCGACGGCTTCGGCCAGACCGAGACCACCGCGCAGATCGGCAACACGGTCGGTCAGCTCGTCAAGCCCGGCTCGATGGGCCGGCCGCTGCCGGGCTATTCGATCGCGCTGCTCGACGCCGAAGGTCGTCCTTCCGACGAGGGCGAGATCGCCGTCGCGCTCGATCCGGCGCCGCCGTCGATGATGCTCGGCTACGAGGATGATCCGGACAAGACCGCCGAGGTGCGCCGCGGCGGCTACTACCGCACCGGCGACGTCGCCGTGCGCGACGCCGACGGCTATCTGACCTATGTCGGCCGCACCGACGACGTGTTCAAGTCGTCCGACTACCGGATCAGCCCGTTCGAGCTCGAGAGCGTGCTGATCGAGCATGTCGCGGTCGCCGAAGCCGCCGTCGTGCCGAGTCCCGACCCGCTGCGCCTGTCGGTGCCCAAGGCGTTCATCGTGCTGCGTCAGGGCTATGAGCCCTCGCGCGAACTGGCGGCCGACATCTTCGCGTTCACGCGGCGCATGCTGGCGCCGTACAAGCGGATTCGCCGGCTGGAATTCCACGAACTGCCCAAGACGATTTCCGGCAAGATCCGGCGCGTCGAGCTGCGCCGCCGCGAGGCCGGTGCCGGCGAGGACGCGCCGCGTGCGCCGCTGGAATTCTGGGAGCAGGATTTCACCGAGACCTGACGCCCGAGACGATGAACGCGATGCCCCTGACTGAAAGCCACGTGCGCGGCGCCGACCGGCCGGCCCTGCTGGAGACCACGATCGACGCCTGCCTGGCCGCCGCGGTCCGCCGCTGGCCGGAACGCCCGGCCCTGGTCGTGCCTCACCAGGACGTGCGCTGGACCTACCGCGAGTTCGACCGGCGCGTCGAGGCGGTCGCGGCGAATCTGCTCGCGCTCGGGCTGGCACCGGGCGAGCGCATCGGCATCTGGTCGCCGAACAATGCCGAGTGGGTGCTGACGCAGTTTGCGGCCGCGCGCGCCGGCCTGATCCTGGTCACGATCAATCCGGCCTATCGCCGGCACGAGCTCGAGCACGTACTCAACAAGGTCGGCTGCCGTGCGTTGGTGCTGGCGCCGGCGTTCAAATCCAGCGACTACGTCGCGATGCTCGAGGCGATCGCGCCGGAACTGGCCGGTTCGACGCCGGGCGAACTGCACGCGGAGCGTTTGCCGCAGTTGCGCATGGTGGTCAGCACCGGCGCGTCGGCGCCGGCCGGCATGCTGGCGTTCGCGCGCCTGCTCGAAGCGCCGTCCGCAGCGGCTTCGCGGCGGCTGGCCGAAGTCGCCGCGACGCTCGATCCGCGCGATCCGATCAACATCCAGTTCACGTCCGGCACCACCGGCGCACCGAAGGGCGCCACGCTGAGCCATCGCAACATCCTCAACAATGGCTACTTCGTCGGCGAGGCGATGCGCCTGACCGAGCAGGACCGCCTGTGCATTCCGGTGCCGCTGTATCACTGCTTCGGCATGGTCATGGGCAATCTCGCCGCGATCAGCCACGGGGCCTGCATGGTGCTGCCGTCGGAAGGCTTCGATCCGGAGGCGGTACTGGCCACCGTGCAGGCCGAGCGCTGCACGGCGCTGCACGGCGTGCCGACGATGTTCATCGCGCTGCTCGATCATGCGCAGTCCGCCCGCTACGACCTCGGCAGCCTGCGCACCGGCATCATGGCCGGCGCGCCGTGCCCGATCGAGGTCATGCGGCGCGTCCTAGACCGCATGCACATGGCCGAGGTGACGATCGCCTACGGCATGACCGAGACCTCGCCGGTCAGCTTCCAGAGCGCCTGCGACGATCCGATCGAGCGCCGGGTCGCGACCGTCGGCCGCGTCCAGCCGCACCTGGAGGTCCGCATCGTCGACGGCGACGGCCGCGTCGTGCCGGTCGGCACGGCCGGCCAGATCCTCACGCGCGGCTATTCGGTCATGCTCGGCTACTGGGACGACGCGCATGCCAGCGCCGAGGCGATCGATGCGGACGGCTGGATGCACACCGGCGACCTCGGCGTGCTCGACGAGGCCGGCTATTGCAACGTGGTCGGCCGCGTCAAGGACGTCGTGATCCGCGGCGGCGAGAACATCTATCCGCGCGAGGTCGAGGAATTCCTGTATCGCCATCCCAAGGTCCAGGCGGTGCAGTGCGTCGGCGTGCCGGACGGGCGCTACGGCGAGGAGCTGTGCGCCTGCATCGTGCTGCGCGCCGGCGCCAGCGCCGACGAGGAGGAGATCCGCGCGTTCTGCCAGGACGAGATCGCGCGCTACAAGGTGCCGCGCTACATCCGCTTCGTCGAGGAATTCCCGACCACGGTGACCGGCAAGGTGCAGAAGTTCGTGCTGCGCGAACGGCTGATCGGCGAGCTCGGCCTCGACGAGATCGCCACCGCCTAGACGGGCCGCGTCAGCGCGGCGCACCGGGCCGCGCGCTGCCGGCGTGCACTCGACGCCCGCCGGGCGATCGGCTACCGTCGTCGCTCTTCACGTTCAGGTTCTAGCGGAGACGGGTGATGTCGGCCCCCCTCGTACACGACGACGCCGGCCTCGCCGTGCTCGGCCGGACCGTCGCCGATCTGCTGATCACGCGCAGCCTCAGCATCGTGACCGCCGAATCGTGCAGCGGCGGCTGGATCGCGAAGGTGCTGACCGACATCCCGGGCAGCTCCTCGTGGTTCGAATGCGGCGTGGTCGCCTACAGCTACGAGGCCAAGGCGGCCCTGCTCGGCGTGCAGCCGCAGACGCTGCAGCGGACCGGCGCGGTCAGCCAGGAAACCGCGATCGAGATGGTGTCCGGCGCGCTCGCGCGCTACGGCGCCAGCGTCGCGGTCGCGGTCACCGGCATCGCCGGTCCCGGCGGCGCGACGCCCGGCAAGCCGGTCGGCACGGTCTGGATCGGCTGGAAGCGGCGCGGCGGCTACGCGCGCGCCGAACAGTTCCATTTTCCGGGCGACCGCGAGGCGGTACGGCGCAGCACCGTCGCCGCGGCGCTCGAAGGCGTGCGGCGAATTCTTACCAGCTGACGCGGCATCGGACTCTGTCCGGCCGCGATCGCTGTGGGATAATGAGCGCCACTTCGCCGCATCGTCTCAGCCCCTGAGATGCCGACGCGGCATCCTCCGCGCCGATCACTCCTATCGAGGTACCGCCCAATGGACGACAACAAGCGCCGCGCGCTCGCATCCGCGCTCTCCCAGATCGAGAAGCAGTTCGGCAAGGGTGCCGTCATGCGCATGGGCGACCGCACCGACGACGCGATCGAGACGGTCTCGACCGGCTCGCTCGGCCTGGACATCGCACTCGGCGTCGGCGGCCTGCCGCGCGGCCGCGTCGTGGAGATCTACGGACCGGAATCCTCCGGCAAGACCACGCTGACGCTGCAGGTCATCGCCAACTGCCAGCGCAACGGCGGCACCGCCGCGTTCGTCGACGCCGAGCACGCGCTCGACCCGACCTATGCCGAGAAGCTCGGCGTCAACGTCGACGACCTGCTGGTCTCGCAGCCGGACACCGGCGAGCAGGCGCTGGAGATCGCCGACATGCTGGTGCGCTCCAATGCGGTCGACGTCGTCGTCGTCGACTCGGTCGCGGCGCTGACGCCGAAGGCCGAGATCGAGGGCGAGATGGGCGATTCGCACGTCGGCCTGCAGGCGCGCCTGATGAGCCAGGCGCTGCGCAAGCTGACCGCCAACATCAAGAAGTCCGGCTGCCTGGTGATCTTCATCAACCAGATTCGCATGAAGATCGGCGTGATGTTCGGCAGCCCAGAGACCACCACCGGCGGCAACGCGCTGAAGTTCTACGCGTCGGTGCGCCTGGACATTCGCCGCATCGGCGCGGTCAAGCGCGGCGACGAGGTGATCGGCTCGGAGACGCGCGTGAAGGTCGTCAAGAACAAGGTCGCGCCGCCGTTCCGGCAGGCCGAGTTCGAGATCCTCTACGGCGAAGGCTCCTCGCGCGAGGGCGAGCTGATCGAGCTCGGCGTCGCGCACAACCTGGTCGACAAGTCCGGCGCCTGGTACAGCTACAACGGCGACCGCATCGGCCAGGGCAAGGACAATACGCGCCTGTACCTCAAGGAGCATCCGGAGATCGCCGCGGCGATCGACGCGCAGCTGCGCGCGAAGCTGCTGGTCAGCAACGGCAAGTCGCCGCTGCCGGCCGTCGAGGTCGAGGAAGCCTGATCGCGGCCGATGCGTCACGGCCGGCTCGGGCCGGCCGTCGCCGCCGGTCTGGACGCCCGACCGCCGGTCGGGCGCGGCTGGACGCTCCGCGTCCGCCGGCACTAAGGTGCCGCGAACCGGCCGGACAGCCGTTGCGGCCGCCGTATCGGGTTACCGGAGAGCGCGTCATGAGCCGTATCGTCAGCCGTTTCGTCTTCGCGATCCTTGCCGGCCTCGCCGCGGCTTCGGCCGCCGGCGTTCACGCCGCCGAGGACACCGGCAGCAGCCTGGTCTGGCCGCCGCTGCCGGGCAGCGGTTTCGTCGCCGGACGTGCGGCGACCCAGGCCGACATCGACGCCGGCCATGCGCTGTTCCTGTTCGGCGACGGCGCGCGTTCGAGCGGCGAGCCGCTCGCGATCGACATTCCGCAGTACGCGCTGTTCGACGACGAGGGCATCATCACGGTCGTCGTCGTGATCCAAGCCGAGAGCGGGGAAGGCCGCAGCCAGATCGGCGCGCGCAAGCCCGACGGCACCGCGCTGATCGGCCAGCTCGACCAGTTCAAGCTGGTCGGCACGCAGCCGCAGTCCGCGCGTGCGGCGAACTGACGCTCAGTGCCGGCGCCGCTCGCGGCGCGACGCGCGATGAACCGAACGCGGCCGCCGCGCGGTCCGGACGCAGCCGGTGGTGGCGACGACGGCACCACCGGCAGCGGCAGAACCACCTCCCGCAGCCGCGCCGGCACCGCCTACGGCAAGGCGCTGGGTCTGCTGGCGCGACGCGAGCATTCGCGCGCCGAACTCAAGACCAAGCTCGCGCGCGGCGGCCATGCCGCCGACGAGGCCGAGGCCGCGATCGCCTCGCTCGGCTCGGGCGCTCTGCAGAGCGATGCGCGCTTCGCGGCCGCGCTGGCGCGCAGCCGCGCCGGCCAGGGCTACGGTCCGCGGCGTATCGTCGCCGAGCTCAAATCGCACGCGATCGGCGACGCGCTGATCCGCCAGGCGCTGGCCGAGCTCGACGTCGACTGGATTGCAGCGGCGCGTCGGCAGCTCGAGCGGCAGTACGGAGCGGGCAGGGCGGTTTCGCCGCGCGACCGGGCCCGCCAGGCCGGTTTTCTCTTGCGCCGCGGCTTCGATGGCCCCACAGTGGGCACCGTAACCCGCACCGATTTCGGCGGCGAGGACGACGGTTCTGACTAGCGACGGTTCGCCTCGGTCCCGGGCCGTTCCGCCGCGCTGGCCGCCGCCGCGCCGGCTGGCCATGCGTCCTCGGTCCGGTTCACCTCCGATCCGCCCGGATACCTCGCGCCTCGCAAGTTGCGTGACGGCGGAACGCTGCACCCGACACGATCCTTCACGGCTTGCCAGACACCATGACGACCAGCGCCGACATCCGTTCCACCTTTCTCGAATTCTTCCGCTCCAAGGGTCACGTCATCGTGCCCTCGGCGCCGCTGGTGCCGGCCAACGATCCGACGCTGCTGTTCACGAACTCGGGCATGGTGCCGTTCAAGAACGCGTTCCTCGGCAGCGAGAAGCCGCCGGGTCCGCGCGTCGCCGACGTGCAGCGCTGCCTGCGCGCCGGCGGCAAGCACAACGATCTCGATTCGGTCGGCTACACGGCGCGCCATCACACGTTCTTCGAGATGCTCGGCAACTGGTCGTTCGGCGACTACTTCAAGCGCGACGCGATCCTCTGGGCCTGGGAGCTGCTGACCGGCGTCTGGAAACTGCCGGCCGAGCGGCTGCTGGTCACGGTCTATCACACCGACGAGGAGGCCTACGCGATCTGGAAGGACCAGGTCGGCGTGCCGGCCGAGCGCATCGTGCGGATCGGCGACAACAAGGGCGCGCCGTTCGCGTCGGACAACTTCTGGCAGATGGCCGACACCGGTCCCTGCGGGCCGTGCACCGAGATCTTCTACGACCACGGCGCGCACATCGCGGGCGGCCCGCCGGGCTCGCCCGACGAGGACGGCGACCGCTTCATCGAGATCTGGAACCTGGTCTTCATGCAGTTCGACCGCGCCGCCGACGGCACGCTGACGCCGCTGCCGGCGCCGTGCGTCGACACCGGCATGGGCCTGGAGCGGCTCGCGGCAGTGCTGCAGCACGTGCACACCAACTACGAGATCGACACGTTCCAGCATCTGATCCGCGCCGCGGCCGGCCTGACCGGCACCGCCGATCTGGCCAACAACTCGCTGCGCGTGATCGCCGATCACATCCGCGCGTGCTCGTTCCTGATCGTCGACGGCGTGCTGCCGTCGAACGAAGGCCGCGGCTACGTGCTGCGCCGGATCATCCGCCGCGCGCTGCGGCACGGCTGGATGCTCGGCGTGCGCGGCGACTTCTTCTGGAAGATGGTCGCGCCGCTGATCGAGGTCATGGGCGAGGCCTATCCGGAGCTGCCGGCCAAGCGCGAGCTGGTCGAACGCGCGCTCAAGGTCGAGGAGGAGCGCTTCGGCGAGACGCTCGAGCAGGGCATGAAGCTGTTCGGCGAAGTCGCGGCACGCGCGCAGGCGGTCATTCCCGGTGCCGACGCGTTCCGCCTCTACGACACCTACGGCTTCCCGGTCGACCTGACCGCCGACATCGCGCGCGAGCGCGGCCTGAGCGTCGACATGGCCGGCTTCGAGGCGGCGATGGAACAGCAGCGCGAGCGTGCGCGCGCGGCCAGCCAGTTCGAGTCCAAGGGCCAGCTGCCGGCCGAGCTCGCCGCGAGCCTCGCGCCGACGCAGTTCCTCGGCTACGAGTCGCTGCACGATGACACCGGTACCGTCATGGCGATCCTCAGCGGCGGCCGCGCGGTCGACGCGCTCGCCGACGGCGAAGAAGGCATCGTGATCCTCGACCGCACGCCGTTCTATGCCGAATCCGGCGGCCAGGTCGGCGACACCGGCACGCTGAGCAGCGGCGATGGCCATTTCGCGGTGGCCGATACGCACAAGCTCGCCGGCGCGTTCCACGGCCACGCCGGACGCTGGCACGGCGCGCAGGCGCTGCGCCGCGGCGATCGCGTGGCCGCCGCGGTCGACGAGGCGCGCCGTCAGGACACGATCCTCAACCATTCCGCGACGCATCTGCTGCACGCCGCGCTGCGCGAGGTGCTCGGCACGCACGTCACGCAGAAGGGCTCGCTGGTCGCGCCGGACCGCCTGCGTTTCGACTTCTCGCATTTCCAGCCGGTCGGGGCCGACGAGCTGCGCCGCATCGAGGACATCGTCAACGCCGAGATCCGCCGCAACGTCGCCGCCGAAGTGCACGACATGGGCTACGACGAGGCGATCGACTTCGGCGCGATGGCGCTGTTCGGCGAGAAGTACGGCGACCGCGTGCGCGTGCTGCGCATGGGCGCGTTCTCGACCGAGCTGTGCGGCGGCACGCACGTCACGCGCACCGGCGACATCGGCCTGTTCAAGATCGTCGCCGAGAGCGGCGTGGCATCGGGCGTGCGCCGCATCGAGGCGCTGACCGGCGCGGCCGCGACCGCCTACGTCGCCGACGAGGAGCGCCGGCTCGACGCGGTCGCCGACCTGCTGTCGGTCGCCTCGACCGAGGTCGTCGACAAGCTGCGCCAGGTGTTCGACCGCCAGCGCAGGCTCGAGCGCGAGCTCGATGCGCTCAAGGCCAAGGCCGCCAGTTCGGCGACGCAGGACCTCGCCGCGCAGGCGCGCGAGATCGGCGGCATCCGCCTGATCGCCGCGCGCGTCGACGGCCTCGACGCCAAGGCGCTGCGCGAGGGCGTCGACACGCTCAAGCAGCGGCTCGGCGACTGCGTCGTGCTGCTGGCTGCCGGCGCGGACGGCAAGGTCGCCCTGGTCGGCGGCGTCGGCGGCGGCGCGCTCGGCAGGATCAAGGCCGGCGACATCGTTGCACACGTCGCCGCGCAGATCGGCGGCAAGGGCGGCGGCCGTCCGGACCTCGCGCAGGGCGGCGGCGTCGACTCGCCAGCACTGGACCAGGCGCTCGCGCATGTGCCGGAATGGCTAGCCGAGCGGCTCGCGTAAATTGTGGAGAAAACAGGGATGTGCTTGCGCGTTCTCGATTGCGCAGGCACGATGGCTGCGGTTACCATCGCAACCGTTTCATGCATGTGTTTCAGCCGTCCATACACAGACGGCATCATCCAGGGCCGTCCACGGCCCGGTTCCTTGAAGCAGGGGAAGGGTCACGTGATCAGCTAGGGAGGCTGATCCGGTCCCCTGATGTTTTCGTTTGTTCGGAGTGAGCGCCGGCAGACGTCGAACATCGGACCGACCACAGGCATCGCAGGAGAACGAAGAAATGCTGATTCTCACCCGCCGTATCGGCGAAACCCTCATGATCGGCGACGAGGTCACCGTCACCGTGCTCGGCGTCAAAGGCAACCAGGTGCGCATCGGCATCAACGCGCCGAAGGACGTCGCGGTGCATCGCGAGGAGATCTACCAGCGCATCAAGCGCGAGCAGAGCGCCGGCTCGGAAGAGACGGGCAGCGGCGGCCAAGAAGGCTGACTTTACGATCCGTCGCGCTGACGTTATCCTGCGCGCCTTCGTAGGCGAATGCGTCCTTCGGGGCGCGCAGGAGCGGCGACCACGCCGCATCCGACACCGCGGCGACATCCGCACATCCCCGGAGAGATGCCCGAGAGGCCGAAGGGGCTCCCCTGCTAAGGGAGTATAGGGTCAAAAGCTCTATCGAGGGTTCGAATCCCTCTCTCTCCGCCAGTTTCGCCACCCCTCGCGATTCGAGGGGATCCCCCACGAAAGACAAGATGCGTCCGGTCCGATGTGGCCGTGTCGTGCGGGCGTTCCGCGTTCGTTGCCTTCTCGACGCGGCTGCGCAGCGGGATGTCGATGCAGTCCGGCACGGGACTGTCGCCGGAACGCATGCCACTCGCGCGACACGGCGTCGTTCCGACCCGAGGCAAGGCGGCGGGCGCACGTATCGTCGCGGATCGGGCCGGACCTCGTTCCGTATGCGTAGCGGCACGCGGCTCGGCCGACAGTCGAAGCCGGGCGGGTCCGCCTCAGCCCCGCGTCGATCTCCGCTCCGCTGTCGGGGTTTCCTGGCGCCGTCGTGTCTGCGCCTCCCCGATGGAGCCGGCATCGCGGCTCTGCTACGCTAGCGAGCTCGATCGTGCGTGCTCGCCGGATGCGCCGATCGCATCCCGCGCGTCGCTCGGGTCCGCATCCGTGTTCTCGGCGACCCTATCCGACGATCAGGCTGCCGATGGCCAAGCACGATTTCCTGCAACGATTCCTGCTCGAACAGGCCGGCGTGCACGGCGCGTTCGTCCGGCTCGACAAGACCTGGCGCGACGTGCGCGCGCAGACCGACTATCCCAAGCCGCTGGCTTCGCTGCTCGGCCGCACGCTGGCCGCCAGCGCGCTGCTGAGCGGGTCGATCAAGTTCCGCGGCCGCCTGTCGATCCAGTTCCGCTCCGAAGGCGCGCTGCGGCTGCTGTTCGCCGAATGCACCGACGGCGGCGGCCTGCGTGGCCTCGCGCGCTGGGACGAGGGATCCGAGGCGGTGCCGCAGCTCGGCGACGACGCGATCCTCGCGGTGACGATCGAACAGTCCGATCGCGATCTGCGTCAGCAGGCGTTGATCGCCTGCGAAGGCAACGATCTGTCCGGCGCGTTCGAGCGTTACTTCGAGCAGTCCGAACAACTGCCCACGCGCATGCTGCTGGTCGAGCACGCGGGCCGCTGCGCCGGCCTGCTTCTGCAGCCGATCGCCGACGGCGGCGGCATCTCGCTCGGCGACCCGGACGCCTGGAACCGCGTCGGTTATCTGATGGCGACCGCGATGACCGACGAGATGGTCAACCTGTCGGCCGAGGAGCTGCTGACGCGTTTGTTCCACGAGGAGGGCGTGCGCGTGTTCGAGCCGCGGCCGCTCTCGTTCGCGTGCAGCTGCTCGCGCGCGCGCGTCGAGGCGGTGCTGCGCTCGCTCGGCCGTGAGGAATGCGAGGAGACGCTCGCCGCCGAGGGGCAGATCGCGGTGACCTGCGAGTTCTGCAACCACGCCTACCGGTTCGACCGCGTCGACGTCGCCGGCCTGTTCGTCACGACGATGCCGGTGGCCGGACCGTCGACCGCGCAATGAGCGTGTCCGCGAGCGCAGCCGTGGTGTCCGATGCAGCCGTCGCGGCCGACACCGTGCTCAACGTCGCGGCGTACCGGTTCGTCTCGATCGACGATCCGCCCGCGCTCGCCGCGCAGCTGCGCACGCGCGCCGAGGCCGCGGACCTGCGCGGCACGATCCTGATCGCCGGCGAGGGCATCAATCTGTTCCTGGCCGGCGAAGACGCGGCGCTGCGTGGGTTCGTCCAGATCCTGCATGCCGACGCGCGCTTCGCGGCGATGCCTGTCAAGTTCAGCCGCAGTGCCGCCACGCCGTTCGCGCGGCTCAAGGTCAAGATCAAGCCGGAGATCATCAGTTTCCGCCGCGGCGCCATCGTGCCGGAAGCCGCGCGTGCGCCGGCGGTCGATCCGGCGACGCTGGCGCGCTGGATCGGGCAGGGCGCCGACGACGCCGGCCGTCGGCTGGTGCTGCTCGACACGCGCAATCGCGAGGAAGTCGCGCACGGCAGCTTCGAGGGCGCGCTGACGCTGCCGATCGACCGCTTCACCGAACTGCCCGACGCGGTCGGCGCACTGGCCGACACGCTGAAGGATGCGACCGTCGTTAGCTTCTGCACCGGCGGCATCCGCTGCGAGAAGGCCGCACTGTGGATGCGCGCGCAGGGTCTCGACAACGTGCTGCAGCTCGACGGCGGCATCCTCGGTTATTTCGAGCACGTCGGCGGCTATGGCTACGCCGGCCGTTGCTTCGTGTTCGACGAGCGCGTCGCGCTCGATCCGGATCTTGTGCCGCTTGCGGACGTAGCGTCCGATCGGGACTGATCGGCTCGATCGGTGGTCGCGGCCGCGTTGGGGGCAGGTTCGCGGTTGACGCGCGTTGCGCGCGATTTGGGCGAGGGTTGCGTGGTTGTGGCGCCCCGCTACCATTTCAGATCGTCTGGTTTCGTCGGCGGGCGAGGTTTCAGTTCGTAGGTAGGCGGCATCCCTGCCTTTTTCCACTCGCCTCCGGGCGAGCGGGTCACTTCTCTTTGCGTGGTCACGGTGCCGCAGGTGTGGCGCGAATGGAGAGGCGGCTAGATGTTTGGGTGGCTGTTTGTTGCTCCGTCGGTGGGCGGCATCCCTGCCTTTTTCCGCTCGCCTCCAGGCGAGCGGGTCACTTTTCTTTGCGTGGCCACTGCGCCGCAGGAGCGGCGCGAACGGCGAAGCCGGCCCGAAGGGCGGAGCGCAGGATGCGCGGAGTCAAGAAAAGTAACCAAAAGAAAGGCCACCCCGGTACCGCGGTCTCCGGGCATCCTGCCCTGCGACTGCGCGAAGGTGCTCCGGAGGTCTGCTGACAGCGCATCCTGCGCTGACAGCAGACTGGG